>ERZ827101.6-NODE-6-length-409227-cov-9.506235_pt1 | contig 409227 bp, 335 predicted proteins | sample MGYA00519869_ERZ827101 | MGnify/ENA primary metagenome ERZ827101 (study PRJEB31778, sample SAMEA3449256) | human gut metagenome | biome: human gut; feature: human-associated habitat; material: faeces | place: United Kingdom | collected 2010/2012 ...
ATGCGATCGACTCCACGAAGCTCAAGGAGGAATTGGGCTGGGAACCGACCCTCCAATTCGAAGAAGGCATCGAAAAAACCGTCCGCTGGTATCTCCATAACCAAAAATGGATCGATAACGTGACTTCAGGTGAGTATGCAAAATACTACGAGGAGATGTATCAGAACAGGGAATCTTAGGAGATAACCAAATCGGAGTAGGATTGTATCCTCCTCGGAATACTTTACACCCACCAGCCAATATCCGTAACCGCAATCCGGTAAGACTGAAGAATACTGAAAATACCCCATCAGTGTGCCATATCAGTTTTCATCAGATTATTTCACGTCTACTGTAAGGTAAGACGTGCCCCTAAATAGGACGTGTCAAACCGATGATTCGTCAGTTAACCACTTCCCATCTTATATAATTCCCCCGCATGGAACACTTTTCCGTATTGATGTCCGTGTATATCAGGGAACAAGCGGCTTTGCTGGATCGTGCCCTGCAAAGCATACTTGTCAATCAGTCGGTCAAGCCGTCCGAACTCGTATTGGTCGAAGACGGACCGTTGACAGATGGGTTATACCATGTTATTGACAAATACAGACAAATATTTCCCGAACTCATATCCGTTAAACTACCGCAAAACGGAGGGTTGGGCAATGCTCTGAACGCAGGAATGAAACAATGCCGGTATGAGTGGATTGCACGTATGGACAGCGATGACATATCCTTACCGACCCGATTCGAGAAACAACTCGAATACTTGGAAACGCACCCGGACACCGACGTTTTGGGATGCGCTCTCGGTGAATTCGAAGACAACGAACACGAGGTAATGTCGATTAAAACATGCCCCGTCTCAGTCGATTCTTATATTAAGTTTCGTTCGCCGGTAAACCACCCTACAGTATTTTTCCGCAAATCGTCCGTGCAGAGTGCCGGAGGATACCAGCACTGTCATTTCATGGAAGACTACCACCTTTGGATACGAATGTATGCAATGGGAATGCAGATTACTTCTCTGCAAGATGTATTATACCTGTTCAAAATGGATTCTTCCACACAAAAACGCAGAGGGGGATGGCATTACGCCAAATCGGAGCTGATCATCCAGAAACTATTGTTGCATAATAACTTAATATCCGTTCCTCGTTATTATACGAATTTAATTATCAGGTGCGGGGGAAAACTGGTACATAGGAATGTCCGAGCATATTTATACAAGATATTGTTCAGAGAATCTTCAAAAACGACGGCAGATTTTACCGATCAAACAAGATACGTTGATTGTCTGAAACAGACGGACGGAAAATAGATTCCATGCGACGTGTCAAGTATATTTACGTACTGACTATCGGTATATTAATCTATGGCTGTGAGGCGGAGATTCCCGCTCGGAATGTACCCTATAAATTGGATATCGATATATATCCTTCCTATAGCGGAGAAAGTTTGTCGCCGGTCATTATCTTCATACATGGCGGAGCTTGGACAGGGGGCGATAAGGACCATTGGGGACCGAAACAGATAGAGGCATTTCGGGGGATCGGATTTACCAGTATTAGTATCAATTATCCGACTGCTTACAGACATCCGGCTCACATACAGAGTATCGCTAAAACATTGAAGTGGATACAGGATAGTATTCACCGGTACGGAGGGAATGCCCGCAAAATCGTATTGGCCGGGCATTCGGCCGGAGCGCATTTGGCAGCTTTGGCCGCCATAAATCAAAAATACCTTGCAAACGAACGTTTCGACGTTACAAATATCCGCTTGGTCTGTTCCATCGATGCAGGTTCTTATATGACCTTGGATAATGGTCGCCCCGATGACTTCTATGCCGAGGCATATTACAGAGCGGCAGGATTTTCAAATAATGGATCATGGTGGGATTTTACACCTGCAAATCACATCGTTCCGGACAAGAAAATTCCGCCTATGTATCTGATTTATTCAAATGACCCGTACCGGACAGCTTCGAACGAATCCTTTGCTCGCAGACTAAAAAAGGGAAATGTAGAGGTGAAATGCCACGAAGTCACTTCTACGACGTCTCATAATGATATGTTATATGAGTTTCCCGTATATAGTTTTGCCGATTCATCCATAATCCAAACGATCGTTTCTTATACACTGAATTAACTGACACCATGCGAAAGCTAAAATCTTTATTCAAAACTCTTTTGTCGCAGGATCGGACTGTCAAACAAAAAATGAATTGGATATTTACCCATATAGAATGTTTCCGATACAAAAGTAGGGTCAACTGGATAAAAACGATCTATTTCAATTTACGCTCCTTGCCTTTCAAGGATGCCAAGAAGCTCCCCGTCTACATCTATAGCAACACCGAATTACGCGATCTGAGCGGCCACGTCGAAATCATGGGAGAAATAACGCGAGGTATGATACGAATCGGCCAATACATGTATCGCAGCTATGCAAAAACCCGAATATACAATCGAGGGACAATCAAACTCGGCAAGGGAGTATTGATATTGAGAGGATGCGAGTTGGCCGTATTCGAAAAAGGGTATCTCGAACTGAATCCTTTCGTTTTCCTTGGGGAAAATAGTTCGGTATACGTATACAACAAGATAATTATTGGAGAACATACTTACATTACTTATCACTCCCAGCTTTTCGATACCGACTTTCATTACACTGTCAATACCGAAACGGGCGAAATTCGAAACCGTACATCGAGTATCATACTCGGAAAATATAATTGGGTAGGTAACAAGACGACGATCAAAAAAGGTACCGTCACTCCGGATAATACGATCGTAGCCGCACCGAATAGCATGTTGAACAAAGATTATCGCCAAAGAATTCCGGAATGCTCCATTATCGGCGGCAGCCCGGCCAAACTGCTCGTATCGGGCCATCGACGCGTATTCAATATTGACACGGAGCTTATGTTGAACCGGCACTTCGCCACTACCGACCAACCTTATTGTTTCGATATGCATCACGGTAACATCGATGATTTCTGCGTTAAAAACAAGGCATAGATGCAGCGAGGAAACAAAGTCATAATCAATACGCTTATCCTGTATGGTAAAATGGGCATTGCCATCGTCGTCGGATTATTGTCGACACGCTTGGTTTTGCAGGGATTAGGTGTCGAGGATTACGGAATATACAATCTCATTGCGGGCATGATCTCCATGCTCGCATTTTTAAATACGGCGATGGCCGCTTCGACCCAACGATTCATGTCGTTCTGCATGGGTAAAAATGATTGGGAACAGGTCCGGAAGGTTTTTTATTATTCCGTTCTATTACACATTGCCATAGGATTCGTTGTTATATTGTTGATCGAAGGCGTCGGACTTTACCTTGTCAATCACGTGTTGTCTATTCCTGACGATAAAATCGGTATTGCCAGAAATGTATTGCATTACCTAAGCGTCAGCACGTTTTTTTCTGTTCTCGCCGTTCCTTATATCGCGACGCTGATCAGTCATGAGAACATGCTTCTTTTGTCGATCATCGATATAGCCGAGGCATTATTCAAGTTACTCATTGCCGTTATTGTCCTTTCTGCGACTGGAAACAGGCTGATTCTATATTCGGCTTTCATGGCAACAGTCATGTGTGTTTCGTTAATTATCAAAATAATATGCTGCCACCGAAAATATCCGGAAACCCGCATTCAATGGTCTCGGATAACGGATAAAAATCTTATGAAAGAAATGTCCTCGTTTGCCGGGTGGAATATGATCGGAGCGACCTGCGGCATTGCGCGGGGACAAGGTATTGCCATGCTGTTGAATGTGTTTTTTGGAGTCGTAGTCAACGCGGCCTACGGCATTGCCAACCAAGTGAACGGATTATTGAGTTTCTTTTCCGTAGCGATTATGCAATCTATTCGGCCACAAATCATAAAGAGTGAGGGGGGCGGAGACCGGGAAAGAATGCTCAGACTGTCTCTGATTGCATGCAAGTATATGTTTTACTTATGTGCGATCTTCGCTATCCCGCTCATATTGAGCATGCCTTACGTATTGCAGTTATGGCTGAAAGATGTGCCCGAATACACGGTTACTTTCTGTCGTCTGATACTGCTGTTTACTTTAACCGTCATGTTGTCCCAAGGCGTCATGATATCCATCGAAGCTGTCGGATCGATCAAATGGCTGCAAATCGTCGTGGGGACCCTGCATATCGTTAATTTTCCGATTGGTTACTTATTGCTGAAATCCGGTTTCCCAGCATATAGTGTATTATTATGCATGATATGTGAAGAAATCGTATGTACGCTCCTCCGGGTAACTATCGCCAAACGAATTGTAGGGTTGAGTATCAGACAGTATATCAAAGAAGTTTTCTTGAAAACAGTACCGCTATTCGTAATAGCTTTTGCCTTGGGACATCTCGTCTCACTCGGCGTTTCGAGCGGTTTTGCCCAACTATCGTGCACTATAGTGGCAGGTGCGGGAGGTTTTTTGCTGCTATGCTGGTTCTGCGGCATCGGACAAGAAGAGAGAGCTAGGTTCATCCATTTATTGTATCCTAAAAGATAAAATCATGTTGCTGTCAATAGTCATACTCAATTTCAATACGGCACCGCTGACGATTCAATGTATTCGCAGTATCAAACGGCACTGCACGATTCCGGCTTCTGATTATGAGATCATCATTGTAGATAATCATAGCCGAGAAGAAGATGTAGAAAAATTAACCCGAGAATGTCAGGGCATTCCGTATTCACAGAGTGCGCACCTGCCCGGGTCCGATGCTCTTACGACGACAGCAGTCACCCCCCCCCCGTATATTTTATTCATTATCAGTAAATTAAATGCAGGATTCGGTGGCGGAAACATGTTGGGTGCCAATCAAGCACGCGGCAAATACATATTATTCTTGAACAGCGATGTCCTTTTGACGGAAGATTGCATAAAACCATTATGCGATATGCTGGAGAATAATCCCCACATAGGTTGTATTACCCCTCAGCAAATGAACGGCTCCGGTGCATTATTGCCGACATTCGGACATGAACCGAGTGTTTTCACAGCCGTTTTGGGGACTCGTCTATTGGAAAAACTATTTCCTCGTCGATATCCCCATCTGTATACTCCGCTCGCCGAAGTAACGAACGCGTCTTACATCAGCGGATCGTTTATGTTGTTTCCTTTGCAGGTATTTTACCTGGTAGGAGGGTTCGATACGAATATTTTTCTTTATTACGAAGAATACGATATATGTACGCGATTAAGTGCGTTAGGATACAAGAGCGTCATCGTTCCGTCTTACACGTATACCCACCTAGTCGGTGAATCTACGAAACACGTAAAATCCGAAACGACTCGGGAAATGTTCATTTCTCAACTTTATGTATATAAAAAACATCATCGTACGATAAACTACTGGCTGTATAAATGGATCGTCATAATTAAAATGGCCTTATTACATAAACGGTTGTGGTACTTGTTGCCCTCCATGGTGAAAGGAGAGAATCTGGCCGGATCCATGAGACACAGAGTACGATAATTTTCCCCATGTCTTAAAAAGTTTATGGACGTATCAATCATTATAGTAAACTATAAAACGGCCTGCCTGCTTGCGAATGCAGTGGAATCCATATTTGATAAAACGACGGGAGTGGATTTCGAGGTCATTGTCGTGGACAATGCCTCCGGCGACGATTGCGGCAGCCTGCTTGCGCGGAAATTCAAAGGTCGTGTGACTTACGTCGGATTGAATGAAAACATCGGATTCGGGCGGGCCAACAATGAAGGCGCCCGTCTTGCGAAAGGACGTAATCTGTTTTTTTTAAACCCGGACACGATCTTGCTCAACAATGCTGTCAAACTGTTGAGCAACTATCTCGATGCGCATTCGGGAACAGGAGCCTGCGGAGGTAATCTGTACGATGAAAAGATGAGCCCGGCTCATTCCCTTATCCGATTATTTCCGTCTGTCGCTTACGAACTGGACTCCTTGTTGGGTGGCTATCCCTTAAAACTGAAATACGGAAGAAACTACCAGTTCAACCATTCCGGGAAGCCGCTAGACGTAGCATATACTTTGGGAGCCGACTTGATGGTAAAACGTGCCGTTTGGGATCAAACCGAAGGGTTCGACAAGCGTTTTTTCATGTTTTTTGAAGAAACGGACTTGTGTTTCCGTATCCGTAAAAACGGCTGGGAAATCAAGTCCGTTCCGACTGCCGAAATACAACATCTGGAAAGTAAGAGTTTTGCCGATACCGTCGACGAAAATCGGATTTTTCTTTTTGAAACGGGCCGGAAAATATTCTATACGATCCATTATTCCCAAGGTTATCGAAAGGTGGCCGATGTTCTTTACGGTTGGTCCATCGACATACATCTGTTCTTGACAAAATGTTTGTCGAATAAGAGAGGACATACGTTTTGGAAAATGAAGAAGAATGCATTCAATATCGTGAAATCCATGTCATGAGAAAAGCGGTATACATAGATACTTTTTCCTACACGACAACGCATGAGATGTTCAACGCGTCGTTACTTTCCATGTGTAGCATCGTCTTCGATAACGTGACGTACCTTGCGGGTAAGGATAGTTCGAATAACGTGACGCGAATTGCCGAAAAACATTTACGAAATAATGTCGACCGGCGATACTGTTTCGTTTGGAAAGGAAACGGCCGATGGAATTTCTTGATGAGGTTCGTTACCGGAGCGTTACAAAACTTCCGCTTCTTGCTGGCATCTTCGAAAGACGTCACTTTAATATTCAACTATAACAATTTGTTCGCATTACGGTTATTGAATTGGCTAAACAAATATGCCCGACGTAACGTTCTCGTTTTTTGTCACGGTGAATTAGAAGCTCTTTCTTCCGATATTAACAAAGCAGGTTTATTGAGCCGACTGTTAAATAAATTAGCAAAAAACTTTTTTCTATCTCATAGGACCACCATTTCTCCCGGGTTGCGTTTTGTGGTTATGGGGCCCAAACTCAAAGAAAACCTTGGTTACATTCTCACTTCGGAGCAGATGGAGAGATTTGTTTGTGTAGACCATTCATATATATTCCGAAGCGCATTACCTGCTATCTCCAAACCAGACAACAAGCTGCATATAGGAACGATCGGCGTGATGAACAAGGCAAAAGGAATTAACAAATATGTCGATCTATATCGGCTGTTACCTGAATCGGCAAAAAACCGTTTCGCTTTCTCCATTGTAGGTAATATTCAGACAGAAAGTTCCATATTAGAAGACACAGACATATGCTATGAGACGGGGGACGTCCCCCTATCCCGCGACGAGTATGACCGCAGAATACAGGAACTGGATTATATCCTTTACTTCTATTCGAGCGATGCGTACAAGATCACTGCCAGCGGAGCCATATTCGATGCGATCAATATGCGTAAACCCATTATCGCCATCCGGAACGATTATTTCCAGTATTTGTTCGACACATACGGAGAGTTCGGTTATTTAGTCGACGACATATACCAAATGAGAGAGATGATTTTAAAGATCGACTCCAAAGAAATGTCCCGTAAATGGGATTTCGACAGCATACAACACAAGTTATTACCGGAATCGGTCGCTACGCAATTACGCGAGATTGCGATTTGATTTCTCTTTATTGTTATCCTTTGTCAATCTACGTCGCCGTATATTTATTCATCATGGTGCTCTCATTGTCGGATATGTTTAAAAAGAATATCCGGCAATTCATCATGTCGTTCATTTTGATAGGACTCGTGATCTTCGTTGCGGGAAGAGGAGGAATCGGTGCCGATGGATATAATTACGTATATAGTTGGGAAGCAACGGCCACGTTATCCGATCAATCTTTGGAGCCGTCAGTGCCATTGGCTTACGCCGAACCGGGATACTATTATTTCACCGTATTGATCAAAAGTATATACGACAATCTTTTTTTCTATTTTGCCATATTATCTTTACTCACACTATCTTTTTTATTTTCCTCGCTACGTCAGTATTCCATTTACCCTTTGATGGGTTTAGTCGTTTACATGGCCCGATATTTTATGTTGAGGGATTTCAATCAGATTCGCGCTGCGGCAGCTATAGCAATCATCATTTACGCAACAAAATTCATAGCACAACGTAATGCCCGGAAGTTTTTCGCATACTGGTTTCTCGCATTGCTTTTCCATTCCAGTATGGTCATTGCTTTGCCTTTTTATTGGTTGGACAGGCTGAGACCTTCTCGTAAACAGCTCTATCAGATAATCGCTACTGCGTTTTTACTGTCAATTGCCATCAATCAATTGTTTAAAGATGTCATTAACTATATATCGCAGACTTTAAATATATTGACAGCATATACCGGAGACAGCGAAATGGCTGAAGGTAGCGGGATGTTGAACCCCATGATATACTTCCAATTAATCACTCTGCTTTTGTTTATAAAAGCAGAACACTATTTGAAAGACAAACAGCCATATTATTACACATTAAGAAACGGATACCTATACTCCACTGTCATTTTAATGGTTTTCAGCTCTCTAATGGTTATTGGATCTAGGCTGTCGACCGTCTTTGCCACATACGATATATTCATAATCCCAGCTTTATTTTCCATCCTTAATCGTAAATCGCGTTGTTTTGTCGGTCCTCTATTATACGCATTATTAATGTTGTTATTTCTTATCAATTTGTCTCGAGCGGGTCAAAACATGAATGAATACGGACAATTGTACACGATCAGTGCTTTTTGACATATGACAAGTCTGAAAATAGGATGTATATTGATAGCTTATTGTCCGGAGATCATTACATTGAAAAAATCTGTAATGCTTTTGTCTCGCCAAGTCGACAAGATCTTTGTCGGGGATAATACTCCGGAAGGTACCTTCTCTGCTGCAGAACAAATTGTGCAATGTATGGATAACGTTATATATTGCCGTTTTGAATGTAACATAGGAATTGCGGCAGCTCAAAACGAAGGAATCAAATACTTTCTGAAAAAAGATTACGATTATATTCTCTTCATGGATCAAGACAGTCTGGTATCTGAGAATATGGTCGTTTCCCTATGCAGGGATATGGAGTGGCTGAAGAATCATGGTTTTCATGTAGGCGGTATCGGCCCTCAACCGATAAATAAGCAAAACGGGAAAAGGTATACGGAAGATTTCAATGTCCCAACGGTCGCAGACGGGAAAATTATCAAAGTAAATCAAATTATCAGTTCTGCATCGCTGATTCCTGTTAAGCTTATAAGACAGGTGGGAATGATGGACGAACGTCTGTTTATCGATGGAGTGGACTACGAATGGTGTTGGAGAGCCCGAGTAATGGCGGGTGTGGACTTCTTTATTTCTAGGACGACAAGCATGTTACATCAGTTAGGGGAGGGAGATAAGTTTTTCCTCTTTCGAAAAATAGCCATCACATCTCCGTTCAGAATTTATTACCAATATCGCAACTACTTGTGGTTGTTACGTCGGACATATGTCCCCATACGATGGAAATTGAAAAACGGGATTAAATATTTTATAAAAATATTCTATTACACTCTATTCCCCTCTCAGAGAAAACTATATGCTCGAAATATATGCAAGGGCATGAAAGACGGATTCCGTACACCGAATAAAGCATGAGATTGTTCCTGTTATTAATTAAACAGAGTAAAGTCAATCCGCTTTATTATGGTTCATCCCGATTCGTCTCGTAATTGATTCGACGTCAGGTATACTGATAATCTTTCAAATATCCTAACTACTCTCAGCTTATAGATCCGAAGGCCTTTTGCAGTATAAGGGCTTCGGATCGTTTTATTTATCGGTTGTCAGTCTGCCCACATTAGAACGACCCCTCGACATGCCGCATATTGTCGAGGGGGTCTTCCGGACGTCGGATTCGGGACAGATGATGTTTTGTCCGCCGATAACGGTAAAAGGTATCGGTCTTGTATCGAGCAGGTTCTGCAACGTGCGGGGCGAGATATGCAGATATTTGCACACCTTGTCTCCGATCAACTTGCGTTCACCCATAACCGAGGGTCGGTATGCCCAGTCGGCCCGTAGCAAGGCCCACCCACCTCGCCGATTTTTTGCAAAATCTCCTCTTATTTCTTCAATCTCGCCATTCTAAGCCAACATAGTTCTCGTACATTTAAGATGCTGAATTTGTCCCTCCCGAATAATTTTATTACCTTAGCCTCAGTTGTTTGAGGCTATGAATCCAAACGCAAAAGACGGAAGATAGAACCGTTGCCTTTTCGTTACCTCGTCCCAATTAAAAAAGTGCAACAAGTCAGGTATCAACTTGTTGCACAATTCTAAAGGAAATCCGGCATTCGCACCCCTATGAATCCATTCCTCCAAAAAGAAAAAAGTTGCGCAAAAAAAAAGAAAAAGGTCCCGACTACACCCCGACTGATGTTCAAAGTTGAGGCTTCGACGAGCCGAATTTTCGGAAAGCCTTTTTCAGCCGATTTAAGCCTTCGAATTTCCATGAGCAATACCGATACCACCCAAAGAGAGAAACTCCGTCTGTCGCAAACCCTCTCGTGAATTCCGGGCATTACGGCGACATGAATACAGACAGGGGAGCGTCCTTGCTTTCTTCTTCACCTTTTGTGAAGGTATTCCTCGTTCCTTACTGTTTGACAGTATGCTATTCATTAAATTTATCGGAACGTAGCGAAACATATTCATCTTTATTTGCAGGTCTAAATTTTTAGACTTACATTTACAGTAGATAAAAAACCGTTATGATTAATAATATGCCTGAAATATGCAGATTTTACGGTATAATATTATACCTATATTGGCGAGACCACAATCCGCCGCATATTCATTTCACATACGGCGAATACGTTTGCCATATTCGGATTATTGATCGAGTTGTAGACGGCAAAGCCCCTGCAAAGGTTATTGCCCTTGTAAATAAGTGGATCGATGAGCACGAAGCGGAATTGTTGTCGCTGTGGGAGAAAGCCGTAAAAGGCGAAAAGATCGGGACGGTAGAACCATTAAAATAGCGCAGTTATGTTGAGGATTACGGATGTAGATTATCTTGGAGATTATACGCTGGCATTGACGTTTAATAACGACGAAAAGCGGGTGTGCGACTTGAAGCCCTATTTGTCGGGTGAAGTTTTCGGCGAGCTGCTCGATAAATGCAAGTTTATACAATACGGGCTCACTCGTGAGACTATCGAATGGGCGAACGGAGCAGATTTCGCACCTGAATTTCTCTACGACATCGGGACGGCTCAGTAAATTAAGTATATGTAGATTATGGAGAACCCTAACGCAAACAATGTAATCGGAGATGTGTTCCGCCGGTTTCCGCAATTGAACGTATCGGAAATCGCCCGCACAATCGGTATTCACAAAAGCCTACTATCTAAATATATTTACGGAACGAAAAAGCCGTCGGAGAAACGCACGGAAGAGATATTGAATACTTTGCGGCAAATAGGACGGGAATTGGCTCAAATACACGGATAACGGGGTAAATATGGAAACGACAACAAGGATTTGCGCACTGCGTGAGTTGATTCCGGCAACCCCGATTCATCCGGGCGAAATGATTAAAGACGAATTGCAGGCGCAGGGCGTATCACAACGGAAATTCGTCGGTATTACCGGAATGCCCTACACGGCCTTTAACGAGATTATCAACGGGCACCGGCCGATAACAAACGATACGGCATTGAAAATCGAGGCAGCAACCGGGATAACCGCCAATCTGTGGATAGGTTTGCAATCCGACTATAATATACAGACCGCTCGCCGTGATTCCGGCCTTTCTGCGGTTCTCGACCAAACACGCAAAACGGTTGCGGCATTATAGCTATGATGAACAAAACGTACACCATAGACGCGCACAGCCTCAACAAGGCGCGGTCTCTGTTTGAGAGTGGCAATATAGACCGTATCGAGGTGGGAACGGTCAAGGGATTGCAGGACATACACTGCTATTTGTTCGGTGGTCTGTATGACTTTGCCGGAAAGGTGCGTACTATCAACATATCGAAAGGCGGATTTCGCTTTGCCAATGCCCTATACCTCGATGCGATATTACCGGTTATCGAGCGAATGCCGGAAACGACGTTTGAGGAGATAATAGCGAAATACGTCGAAATGAACATCGCCCACCCGTTTATGGAAGGGAACGGACGAGCCACCCGGATATGGCTCGATATGATGCTGAAAAAGCGAATCGGGCAAGTCGTAGACTGGCGCAAGGCGGACAAAGACCTAGATTTGCAGGCAATGGAACGTAGCCCGATAAACAATTTGGAACTGCGCACGTTGCTCGGCGGAGCGTTGACCGACCGCACGGAGGATCGGGAGGTTATTTTCAAGGGAATCGAACAATCGTATTACTACGAGGGGTACGAGGCATGATGTAAATGTCGTTTCTTGTCATTACGGCAGCGACAAAATCAAAATATGGAAGGAGTATATTGATGAAAAAGCGATTACGTAAGAAGCTCCACATAAGGAGAGTTTAAAGAAGTCGGAATATTTGTCAAAGTATCCGTAACCGATGCGACAGCGAGAGATATTCTCGACAAGCTCGCAGACATAGCCGATGCCAATAAGTTGATATTTTGCGGTGGCGGGGCTGGACATATCATAACCCCGGGCGAAGAATATGGCGATATCACAATGTCACGGAAAATAGAATACTTGATGCTGGCCTTAATACCTGATCCTTATTTGTTGTCCGATGGGATCATAGGGTATTATACCGATCCAACGGCAAAAACCATATCACATGATAAGGTAGAGAAAGTCAAAGCGGCTATAAATGTTTTGAACGTAGAGCACAAGGCGAATTATTCGGTAGATTTGTGGAATTAATAATTACGACTGCCACTATGGAAATACAGTCATACAGAGCAAGATATACGAGATACGGGGTGTTCGGGTGATGCTGGATCGTGATTTGGCAGAACTCTACCAAGTGGAGACCCGAACACTCAAGCAGGCGGTACGACGCAATATCGAAAGATTCCCCGAGGATTTTATGATGCGGCTATCCGCCGTTGAGGCTAACAAACTGATAGACATAGGGAGATCACAAAATGTGATACCCCAAGACTACAATATCAGTTCCTCGGAAATGTTTGCATTTACTGAGGAAGGGGTCGCAATGCTTTCCGGTGTTTTGCGCAGCAAGGCAGCAGTGCAGGTAAATATAGCCATAATGCGGGCATTTGTGGCGATGCGCAATTATATCACCACCGCCACGACCGTAACGGCGGAACTGGCCGAAATTCGGGCGAAACTGGCCCTGCTGGAGAGGGCGGATGCCGAGAATGCCGAGGCGGTCAGCGATCTGTCCGAGGATATGCGGAAAGAGTTGGATAATATTTACCAAGCTATCGCCGCATTATCGGTCAAAGTTCCACAGGCCCGCAAGCCCGCAAATCCGATAGGGTTCAAACGTTCGGAAAAGGGAAAATAACGCCAGTAATATATTTTCATAGCATCGGCGAGATCGGCTTTTTTTTAATGTTCCGCAAATTCCGCATTTTTAATGGCCTCGGAAAACTCGGAAACTCCGGTTTTACCCGTCGATATTCACCGGCCGCCCCTGCCCTTGTACTGGTTACCACCTCAACCAAGCCTCTTTGCAATACCGGAAAAACGTGTCCAATGTGTATCGGTCACAATGGATCAGGCATCGATCGTATTGTCTGTCGCATTCCCTTGCATCGTATTTCGCAGACAGAGACGAAACCGTGTGAAAAAATGCCTGCCCGCGCTCTTTCAACTCCGAGGCCAACGAGCAGCCGATAGCATACCGATCCGAACGGTTTTCCGTGATGTTCGCCTTGCGCTTCCGTAACTCATCTACCAGCGTTTCCACAAAGGAGAAACAGTATTCCGGACCCATTGCCTTATTTTCGATAATCTCCTTTTGCGGGGAACGACACGCATCGCGAATTTCATTTGAAATTTCGTCCGTTTCCGTGCGATTATCGGGATGTTGGCAACCGGGTACGTGTAATCGGGTTGCGCCCGCAATACTTCGAGCAGCGTCCAAAACATCCCGTAACCTTCCATCCCCATCTCCCAAATAAGACGCTCGCATTTGGGATCGTCTTATGCGTTGTATTCATGGGGAAAATAGAACGTATCGCGCTTACTCATTACGCCCCCCTTCCTGCAATACGGGGCTCGCTCGGCTCGATAAAATATCGCTTATAGCGACTGCCGTGCTCCGATTTTACCCAAAAATCCGAAACGACTACCCCTTTGTGACGCAGATCACGAATAACGCTCCGAGGGTCTGACAGGCGAAGATCGGCGGAAATGTCGGCTATTGTACGCGGGATTCCGTCGGATAGCAAATTAAATACGCGGCGCTGGTGGAAAGCCAAAGAAATTTGACTATTTTTACAGCAGTGGATACTGAATCCCTTTAGATGTTGCGGGGCCGTCCATCCGGACGGCTTCTCTTTTGTCATTCATCGCCGGCCCTCCTACTTTTTACGTGCACTTTCTGCCAGCCTCAACGCTTCGTCCGATTGCGAATGCGGCCGATAGGTCCGACTTTCGATCCATTGCAAAAGCTCCTTACGGGAAAACACAAGGCGTTTGCCGATACGCTTAAAAGGTATTGTCCCGGAAAAGGTCTTTCCGTATAACGACTTTTTCGTTATTGGCAAACCGTTTTCTTTCAGAAACACGACAGCGTCGTCGATGTTCATTACTTCCGCCTGTGATTCCTGTGTCGGTTGTGCTTTTTGCTTGGCATCCGAAATCGCATCGTGTACAATGCCCGCAATAATTTCTTTCGCTTGTCCTATCGACAAAGCCGCGAAAGGGGCAAAATCGTTGATTTCCATAGTGAGATTTTTTACTATTTTTTGGTTTTAACGCACTGGCAATTGCGTGCCCTGCGACTTGGGCTTGCCTGTGCCTCTCACTGTCACATAGAATTGGGAGCCTAAATTTCCCGGCAGAAAGCCAAAAATTACCAACAAATTACAAACAATCACATTATACATACTGCATATAATGCATTTACATTAACCTATTTTCCAATATCTTTTTTTGTATTCGTTCTTTTTTTAGGGGCAAGGGCGGATGTGGCGTTGAGAAATGCAATAAAAAAGCCCGCCGAAATGGCGAGCGAATATCCTCGGTGTAACGCTAAAATTCAGTCAATAATTTCGCATTCTTTTCGCGTTCCTCCCTCTCAAAGGATGCGAGGTAGTTTTCCGTCGTCTTTAAGTCGGAATGCCCCAGCGATTCCGATATATAGGCAATGTTTGCCCCCGAGCGCTTCAATACCGTAGCGAACGAATGCCGGGCCGTGTAGGTCGATATGTGACCGATCCCCAGTTTCTCGCCGACGGCTGCCATTCGTTTGTTGATCGCTCTTGTCAGGTACTGCGTCTTGCGCTTTTGAACCAGCGCCGATTCATTACCGACCAGCACGGGAAAAATATAACTGTCCGGCGTGGGGGGATTACCCCATGAATCGATAATACGCTGCATCGGTTCCGAAACGACGGCCCGGACCTCTTTCCGCGTCCGGCTCGTCCGCTCCGTCTTTTGACGGACGAAGCATATTTCCCCGCCGACAATATCGCAGTACCTCAACTTAACGAAATCGGCGACATTGATTCCATTGCACAAATAGAGAAACAGCCAATAATCGCGGTATTTTGCAGTTGCCCGGCTTCCGTCCTCGTATCGGGCGATCTTCCCGATCTGCTCCAGCGTGAGGGCCATTTTCCGACCTTCCCCGGCCTGTATCTCATACCGTCCCCGCCCGAACGGGTATTGCGCAGCCCTGATTATCCCGTCTCTTTTGGCATCGTTGAGGACCGCCCGTAACGTCCGCAAGTGTATAGCGATAGTAGTCTGTGTTTTGCCCTCGTTATGCAAGAATAACTCGTATTTGCGAACCCAATCGACCGAGACGCGAGCGAATCCGATATTATTGCCGGCATAGCGTTCTAAGCCCTTCAGGACATTATCGTATACAAGCATATTCCCGACCCGATTATTGGCCCGCAAATCGGCTATTTTGGCCCGAAAAGCCGTATTTATCGTATCGGTTCCCGCCTTTCTCAGACGATTATTCAAGGCATCGAATGAAAATGACCCGCCAGCGGCCAACGCCTCAACGTTTTTCCGCACTATATCGAAGCTATTGGCAATGCTTTCGCGGAGCGCAACGACATTCCGGCTCCTCGCAGCGGGCAGCTTGTCCCAATCCTCCGGGGTCATATCCTTTCCGGTAGGATAATACTGCCTTTGACGTTGATAGGTCACCCGGATTCGGACCGGACAAAGGCCATTCTTTTTGGGGTGCCTCGTATCGAGCACCGCAGCAACTGTTATTCCGTCTTTCGAGTATTGCATCTGTGTGTAAATTTCGGTTTTCGGCACACAATTTACACACAAACATACGAAATAAACAGAAATAGACAAAAACAAAATCAAATAATATTCCTTATATTTGCGTTGAAATACAGTATTTTACAGCAAAAGATTAAAAAAGACAAAAATCGATAAAAATCGCCGAATTCTGTCTTACAAGCAGAGGGTCCGGGGTTCGAATCCCTGTGCTTCCACAGAGAAACGGGTTGTGATTTATATCGCAACCCGTTTCTGCATTTACGACCGTTGCACGGTCCCGCACCACAAGGCACTCCGATACGGCATCCCCTACACCCTGTTACCTTACGCCTTGCTTTTACAACATGAACGGATATTCGCTCCGAACGAGCTCATAGCCCCTTTCCCGAACTTTCCACAACCCATGTTCGAACGGCCGACGCCCTCCTGCAAACATACGCACAAAAGCACGAGCCTCCTCGAAGCGCCTCCGGCAGACGCCCGACAAAATCGCAGAAAAGACCGTATTCACGCCAAAGCATCACCAAACATACGGCGTCCGAAGATGCGGCCGCAGCTCGACGGGCTGTGCAAACCTGAAGAAAACAAAGGCAGCATACGGCCGGAAGAGCAGAACGTCCACGCCCCTTCTCCCAGAATTCCGGTCAGATATCCCGCCGGTGTCTCCTCGCTCGTCGTCCGAAATCCGGAGCGTTCGAAAAACGTATCGGCTATCGAGGGGTTGCAACTCCTCGACAGCCGATATGCTCAATCTTTCCATCCGGGAGCTCGCCCCGCCAGCGAAAAGCGGACTTTCCGTGCGGCTCTTCTCTACCCGATCACGCCGCGAACCCGGTCGTCGAAAGCCGACAAAGCGGCTTTCGCTCCCTCTCCCATCGCCACGACGATCTGCTTGTAGGGAACCGTCGAGACATCGCCCGCCGCATAAACGCCGGGAATGCCCGTCCGGCAATAGTCGTCGATAACGATCTCGCCGGCCCGGTTCCGCTCCAGCAAGTCGTCGAACAGGTCGCTGTTGGCCGACAGTCCGATCTGCACGAAAACGCCGTCGAGCGGAATCGTCCGCTCCTCGCCGCTCGCACGGTCCTTGAGTCGCACGGCGGTCACTTTCGAGCCGTCGCCTTCGATGGATGTCGTCTGCACCGAAGCGAACACCTCGACGTTCGGCAGGCTCCGCAACTTGTCCTGAAGCACGACGTCGGCCTTCAGCGAATCCATGAACTCCAGCACGGTCACATGCGAGCAGATTCCAGCCAGATCGATGGCTGCCTCAACGCCCGAGTTGCCGCCCCCGACGACCGCGACCGGACGGTCCTTGTAGAACGGTCCGTCGCAATGCGGACAGAAAGCGACACCCCGACCGGTATATTCCTGCTCGCCAGGCACGTTCAGACGCCGCCAACGGGCGCCCGTAGCGACGATCAGCGCCGGAGCCACAAACCGCTCGCCGGTCGCGGTCGCCACGCACTTGAGTCCGTCCGCCACCTCGACCTTCAAGGCCCGACGGTGCTCGAACACCTCGACCGGATAACGGCCGAGATGCTCCGCGAGCCGACCGGCCAGCTCGCGACCGGTCGTTTCGGGAACGGAAATCAGATTCTCGATGCCGACCGTCTCGTTGACCTGCCCGCCGATGCGCTCGGCCACGAGGGCCACGCTCAGTCCTTTGCGGGCCGAGTAGATCGCGGCCGAAACGCCGGCGGGTCCGCCCCCGAGCACAACGACGTCGAAACGGCGCTCGACAGCCTCGATTCCCGCGGCATCGATCCCGTAGCGGGCCTCCAACTTCGCAAGCAACTCGCCGAAATCGCCCCGTCCTACGTGCAGCAACTCGCCGTCGGCAAAAACGGACGGAACGCCCTGAACGTTCAGCGCGGCCACCTCGGCCTGATTGATCGCCCCGTCGACCGTCTCGTGCTCTACGCCCGGATTCAGCGTAGCCATCGCATTGAGGGCCTGCACGACATCGGGACAGTTCGTACACGTCAGCGACACATAGGTCGTCAGGTGGATCGGACCGTTCAGCGCCCGGACCCGGTCGCAGACGCTCCGGTCGGGAAAGTTCTTGCCCTGGCCGTCGGCATTGAGCACGGCCAGCAGCAGCGACGAGAACTCATGACCGGTCGGCACGGCCCGGAACGAGATCCCGGTCGGCTCGCCGTTCCTCAGCAGCAAAAAGCGCAACCCTTCGCCCGGGCGCTCGCGGCAAGCGATCCGGTCGGAGCACGAGGCGAGCTCGACGAGCAGCTCGACGAGCTCGCCACGGCTTTCGTGCTGCGGCGCAACTTCCATATCGAACGTATAATCGGCCTTGAGGCCGGAGAAAATGGAGCGGACCTGCTCCTTGAGGGATGCATCCAGCATGGCTCTATCGTATTGAATCGTTCATGAATCGAAATCCGACGAAGAACGGATCGGACCGGCTTCGGAAGGCCGGTCCGACCGCTCGCCGAAAAACTAAATCTTACCGACCAGATCGATGCTCGGCTTCAGCGTAGCTTCGCCCTTCTTCCACTTGGCAGGGCACACCTCGCCGTCGTGCGAGGCAACGAACTGGGCCGCCTCCACCTTGCGCAGCAGCTCGTCGGCGTTGCGCCCGATGTTGTTGTCGTGAATTTCGGCGATCTTGATCTGCCCCTCGGGGTTCACGACGAACGTACCGCGATAGGCCATACCCTCGTCCTCGATCATCACGCCGAAGCCCCGGCTCAGCGCTCCGGTCGGATCGGCCAGCATCGGATACTTGATCTTGCGGATGCTGTCCGAGGCGTCGTGCCATGCCTTGTGTACGAAATGGGAATCGGTGCTCACGGAATAAACCTCAACGCCCATCGCCTGAAACTGCTCGTACTTCTCGGCGATATCGACCAGCTCGGTCGGGCAGACGAACGTAAAGTCGGCCGGATAGAAAAAGAAGATCGCCCACTTGCCCTTCACATCGTCGCTGCTGACGGTCTTGAAACTGCCGTTGTGGAATGCCTGAACCTTGAATTCAGGAAGACTGGAATTGATAATCGGTTCCATAGTTTTTTGTTTTTATTCGGTTTATAGTGATTGTTCCTTTTCGGAAACAAATATATATCACAAATAATTATCATCGTAAAAATATCGATCATATATATTTATACATCGATAAGCGGAACCGATACATGCCTCCGCAAAGCCCTCGGAGGCCTCTAAGCCGAATTATTTTTCTGTCCGCCCCTCGCTCGCCTGCCGGCGAGCCGGACTGTCGGCCGTTCCGCATCCGGAGCCGGAGGTTCGACCGACGGTCTTCCGGATGTTCCATGCCTGAGCCGGCCGCCGCCCGGACGCGGCAGGCGTACGCCGGTCACGTTTCGGGGAGACCGAAAGCCTCCCCGAAACGCTCCGCATGCCGTTTCCGTAACGGGCGAAGAAAAACATGAGCGGCGCTTGATCCTCGTCCCGCGCCGTTCGCCTCAAGCCACCGTGATATCGCCGTCAAGATAAACGTCCTGAATCGCATGGAGCAGCTCGACACCCTCGCTCATCGGGCGCTGGAACGCTTTGCGGCCGCTGATCAGCCCCATGCCTCCGGCCCGCTTGTTGACCACGGCCGTCACGACGGCATCGTGCAGATCGTCCGCCCCGTGCGACTCGCCGCCCGAGTTGATCAGACCGACACGCCCCATGTAGCCGTTGGCCACCTGATAGCGGCACAGGTCGATCGGATGGTCGGTCGTCAGGTCGTACATGGCGTCGCTCGTCTTGCCGAACCCTACGGCCCGGAACCCTCCGTTGCCCGAAGGCAGCTTCTGCTTGACGATATCGGCCTGAATCGTCACGCCCAGATGATCGGCCTGACCGGTCAGGTCGGCCGCCGCATGGTAGTCGGTCCCGTCTTTCTTGAACGCGCCGTTACGCAGGTAGCACCACAGAATCGTCGCCATGCCCAACTCGTGAGCACGCTCGAAGGCCCCGGCCACCTCGACCAGTTGCGCACGGCTCTCGGGCGAGCCGAAATAGACCGTAGCCCCGACCGCGACGGCTCCCATGTTCCACGCCTCCTCGACCGTACCGAACATCACCTGATTATAGGTGTTCGGATAGCTGACCAGCTCGTTATGGTTCAGCTTGACGATGAAGGGAATCCGATGTGCGTACCGTCGCGCGACGGCACCCAGCACGCCGAAAGTAGACGCTACGGCGTTGCAGCCTCCCTCGATCGCCAGGCGAACGATATTCTCCGGATCGAAATAAAGAGGATTGGGTGCGAACGAGGCGCCTGCCGTATGTTCGATGCCCTGATCGACCGGAAGGATCGAAAGGTAGCCCGTCCCGGCGAGCCGGCCGTGTCCGAGCAGGGTCTGCAAGCTACAGAGCGTACGCACGTTGCGGTCCGTCCCGACCCAAAGCCGGTCGACCGTATCGGACGAGGGCGCATGGATCAGTCTTTTGCCAATCTTCCGGCAGACATGATCGAGGTAGAAAGAGGCCTCGCTTCCCAGAATTTTCTCGATTTTCGTATTCATAGCCAAATTCGTTTCAGAGAGGTCGGAACTGACCCCGCATTTTCATCTATTGTCGCATTTCCGGAGGACGAGAGTCTCCGGTCACTTCTTTTTTCCCTGACTGGCGACGGCCTCCATCATCTTCCGGATCTTCTCCGGATCGCCGAGGAAATAGTCGCGCACAAGGTTCAGCCCGCCATCGAACTCGAAAACGTAGGGTACGGCCGTCGGCAAGTTCAAACGGACGATCTCACCGTCGGAAACGTGCTTGAGATGCTTGACGATACCCCGCAGGCTGTTGCCGTGAGCGACGACCAGCAGATCGTCGTAATCCTTCAGCGAGGGGAACAGGATGCACTTCCAATAGGGCATCGTCCGCTCGATCGTATCCTTGAGCGACTCGGTTCTCGGCAGCTCGCGGTCGGGCACCTCGCGGTAGCGGGCCTCGAAGCGCGGATTGCGCGGATCGTCCTCGGGGATCGGATCGGGAGCCACGTCGTAGCTGCGGCGCCAGACGAGCACCTGCTCCTCGCCGTACCGCTCGGCGGTCTCGCTCTTGTCGAGTCCCTGCAGCATGCCGTAATGCTTTTCGTTCAGCCGCCAAGTCTTCTCGACCGGAATCCAGTCCAGATTCATGCGGTCGAGCACGCAATCCAGCGTCTTGACGGCCCGCTTCAGATAGGAAGTATAGGCCTTGCCGAAAGAGAATCCCTCCCGGCCGAGCAGTTCCCCTGCCTCGCGGGCCTCGGCCACTCCCCGCTCGGTCAGATCGACATCGGTCCATCCCGTGAACCGGTTCTGCAGATTCCACTCGCTCTCTCCGTGACGGAGCAAAACAATTCTTTTCATAACGCATTCTCCTTTAGAATCGCCGTGCACGACGATTATCGTAAAGGTATGCAATAAAACGGCCAGACAAAACGCCAGCAGGGAAAACCGTCGCTCCCCGACCGCAACGGAACGCTTCCGCGCTCGCTTTCTCTGCGCGTCGAAACAAAAGGTATAGGGCGCGGCCCGCCGTAAAGCGGGCCGCCCCACGCCCCCGATATTCCGTATGGTTATTGATATGGAAACGCTATCTTTGCCTACGGAATCAAGGTTCTATGGAAATCCGGGAAAAAGAACAGGTCAAGCAGCGGGTGCAGCGACGCATCGTACTGTGCTCGGTCATGCTGATGGCAGGCAAGTTCGCCGCCTATTTCCTGACCAATTCGGTCGGTGTGCTGACCGATGCGATGGAGAGTATCGTCAACGTAACGGCGGGCCTGATCAGCCTTTACAGCCTGTACCGAGCCGCCCGACCCGCCGATCGCAACCATCCGTTCGGATACGGCAAGATCGAGCTGATCTCGGCCTCGATCGAAGGCCTGCTGATCCTGCTGGCCGGAGCGGCTATCGTCTACGAAGGCATCCGCAGGCTGTTCGTACCCTCGCAGATCGAGCAGCTCGACACGGGCATCGCGATCGTAGCGGCGGCGGGAGCGGTAAACTACCTGCTGGGCCTTTACAGCATCCGGACCGGGCGGCGCTACGACTCGGTCGCGCTCGTAGCCGGAGGCAGGCATCTCCAATCCGACACGTATTCGACGATCGGGCTGGTCGCCGGCCTCGTACTGCTCTACGTAACGCGCATCGGGTGGATCGACAGCGCGCTGGCCATGCTCTTCGGGGGCATCATCGCATGGACCGGAATCTCGATCCTGCGCAAAACGGCATCGGACCTGATGGACACGGCCGACGAACGATACCTCGAAAAAATGCTCGAAACCGTATCGCGCCGTCCCCGTCCCGACTGGATCGACATCCACAACCTGAAAATCATCCGCTACGGGAGCTACGCCTATATCGACTGCGACCTGACGCTGCCGTGGTACTATACGGTCCGGCAGGGGCACAAGGCCTGCGAGGAGCTCAAGCGGGTGATCGAGCAAAGCTTCTCGGACCGGGTACTCTTTTCGGTACACTCGGACCCGTGCGAGGAACGCCATTGCAACCATTGCTCGGTCGAGGAGTGCCCGTACCGCCGCGAAGCGTTCGCCGGCCCGCTGGTCTACACGCTGCGCGAACTGACCGAGAACGACGAGCAAAGGAGCGAGTAGCGCTTCCCGGCCGGACGACGCCCGCTTTCCCGGCCGAAACCGGGCTCCCTGCCCTTCCCGAAATACGCGCCGGTCAGAAATACTCCTACCGACACGGACAACCCGGTCCGGCGATGCGAGAACATGGAAAAGCATGAGAATAATTCCGCCCCAATTATATCCGTTGACCGTACCGGCTTTCGAGTTTCCGATACGTCCGGTTTTTCCCCGTATGAAATCACTTCCGACGAAGGAAATCTCATAGTAGCAGCCTAACCGGATACGCAAGCTGCGGCCACATGCCGCGGCCGACAGATTATAGAAATCCGGAGACAAACATGCATGGTACATTAAAGTATACAATTACCTGATTCCGAAAGCCGATCCCCGTTTTCCCGTCCGGACAGAAAACACGCGCGGCACGCGACGGCAACGGATCCGCCGCGCGAAACGCGAAGCGGCAGTTTTTCCGATGTTCGGACGGTACGGAAGAACGTTTCTCCGGCAGACTCCGCGCGGCGTACCCAAACGCCCGAAGGACGGTCCCGCACAGCCGGCCATACGCAGCCGAAAGGATGGAGAAGCCCTGCCGCCGGTCGAAACGACGACAACGGCCCGCCATGCACGGCCGGCCGAATCCGGCAGGAAAGACAAGGAACCAGGCCGACTGAAACGAAAAACCGACCGACACGCGACGGGCATACGAAAATCGGGACATTCCTGTTCCGCATGCGCAGAATCGTGGAATGCCCCATTCTATTCGTCTTCGGCCGCGGATCCGAACGGGCACACGGCCGAAAGCATCGGACAGGCTGCGCCTCAATCGAGCGGCTCGGCCTTGAAACCCGCTTCGGAAACGGCTCGCACGACAGTATCCGAGGGCTCGTCGGTATCGATCGTCAGTAACTTCTCCGGCGAGGCAAGGTCGATCGACCACTCTTCCGGCTTGGCCATTTTGTTCAGCTGTTCGCCGATCTTGGCGACGCATCCTCCGCACTTGGCGTTGGTCTTGAATCTCTTTTTCATCGAATAATCGTTTAAAGTTTTTTCCATTTCAGACGCAGGCTGTTCGCAACGACCGACACCGAGCTGAAAGCCATAGCGGCTCCGGCCAACATCGGACTCAGCAACAACCCGCACAGGGGATAGAGCGCTCCGGCTGCGATCGGTATGCCGATCAGGTTGTAGATGAAGGCCCAGAACAGGTTTTCGCGGATCAGGCGCACGGTACTGCGCGAAAGCGCATAGGCCTTGGGCAGCAGCGACAAGTCGGAGTTCATCAGCGTAATCATCGCCACGTCCATCGCCACATCGGTCCCGCGCCCCATAGCGATGCTCACGTCGGCTCGCGCCAGCGCTTGCGAGTCGTTGATCCCGTCGCCCGTCATCGCTACGCGACGACCCTCGGCCTGCAACCGTCGCACGTACTGTTCCTTGTCGTCGGGCATCATCTCGGCCCGGAAGTCGTCGATGCCCAACCGCCCGGCCAGCGCAGCGGCGGCCCGACGGTTGTCGCCGGTCAGCATGACCAGACGGATATGCCGCCGTCGGAGCTGCTCCAGCGCTTCGCGGGTCGTCTCCTTGAGCGGATCGCTGACGACGACGACCGACAGCAAGCGGTCGTCCTGTCCGACGAATACGGTTCCCGCGCCCTCCTGCTCCAGACGGTCGATACGCGCGAGCAGTTCTACGGACGGACGGACGTCGCGAGTCTCGAGCAACGCCCGGCTTCCGATCCAGTAAGACGCTCCGTCGCAACGGAAAGCGATGCCGCGACCGGTCAGGCTCTCGAACGAGTCCACCTCCCGGCGCCGGGCGCCCCGGCCGGCCAGATAGGCCGTGACGGCCGAAGCCAGCGGATGCTCGGACTTCATCTCGGCGGAATAGACGGCATCGTAAAGTCCGTCGGACGGCGGGACGACGTCGATCCACTCCGTGACCGAGGGACGTCCCTCGGTCAGGGTTCCGGTCTTGTCCAGTACCATCGTGTCGACACGGCACATCTGCTCGAGCGCCGCCGCGTCCTTGATCAGGATCTGATTCTCGGCCCCGCGCCCGATACCCACCATCAGCGCCGTCGGAGTGGCGAGCCCCAGCGCGCAGGGGCAGGCGATCACCAGCACCGAAACGGCCGACAACAGCGCATGCGAGAAATAGGCTTCTCCCCCGATGACGAGCCAAAGCACGAAAGTCAGCGCAGACAGCCCGATGACCGTCGGCACGAACACCGAAGCGATACGGTCGGCTATGCGCTGCACGGGAGCCTTGCTGCCCTGCGCCTGCTGTACCATGCGTATGATCCGCGCGAGCAGCGTGTCGGCGCCGGCCCCGGTCGTCCGCAGCACGAACGAGCCCCGGCCGTTGATCGTTCCGGCAACCGCCCGGTCGCCGGGCTTCTTATCGACGGGCAGCGGCTCGCCGGTAATCATGCTCTCGTCGACGAACGATTCGCCGCTTTCGACCGTGCCGTCGACCGGAATCCTCTCCCCGGGACGCACCGATACGAGATCCCCTGCGCGCAATGTCGCTATCGGAACGTCCCGCTCGATGCCGCCGGCCAACAGGCGGGCGGTCGAAGGCTGCAATCCCATCAGCTTCTTGATAGCCGACGAGGTGCTTCCCTTGGCCCGCTCCTCGAGCAACTTGCCCAGCAGGACGAAAGCTATGATCATGCAGGAGGCCTCGTAATAGACATGCGGTTCCAGCCCCCGCTCGGTCCAGAACCGGGGATAGACCGTATTGAACAGACTGAACAGAAAGGCGATCGACGTGCTGAGCGCGACCAGCGTATCCATGTTGGCCTGTCCGTGACGCGCCTGTTTCCACCCGCCTACGAAAAACATGCGCCCGAACACGCCCAGCACCGGCAACGACAGCGCCAGCATGATCCAGTTGCCGTAGGGCATGTGCATGAACGCCATGGAGATCAGCATGAGCGGCAGCGAGAAAGCCCATGCTCCGACCGTATCGCGACGCAACCGGCGATAGCGCGCACGCTCGGACTCCTCGCGCTGCTGCTCGCCGTTGCGCTCGTCGACGATCAGGTCGTAGCCGGCCGCCCGAACGGCATCGCGGATCTGAACGGGCGTGATCGTCCCGGGGTCGAACGCGACCGACAGCGTGTTCGAAGCGAAATTGACGGAAGCCTCGCCGACTCCCTCCAAATGCCGGACCGTCTGCTCGACATGGTTCGCGCAGGACGCGCAGCTCATTTCGAGCACCGGAAACTCTTTTCTTTCGATGTTCCTTGCCATGACACGTTTTTTCGAACTACTCCAAAAGACAAAAACAATACCCAAAGACGACTCGCATCATCCCTGAATATTGTTCGGTTAACGGTCCTGCGGAAGCTCTCCGCCCGAAAACGTCAGAGCACGGCCGTCTGGCTGTTGCGGCGGCAGGCGGCGGCGAACTCCGACTTGAGCGACTCGATCGTCTCGCGGACGCTGGTGATCTTCTTCGACATATAGGCGTTCGCTCCGCAGAAAGCGTACCCCCTCGAAAGATTCCCCTTGGCCGCGTTGTAGAGCGCCATAATGATGCAGTAGGGACTTTTCGTATAGTCGCAGGTCTTGATGCAATGGAAAGGACACTTCTTTGGACGCATGAGTCCCTCCTTCACCCGACGGATGAACTCTCCGCCGATCGCGCGGCCGGGCATGCCTACCGGACTGGCGATGATCTCGATGTCATCCTTCGACGAGTCGATGTAAGTCTGCTTGAAGGTGGGCGAAGCGTCGCACTCCTCGGTCGTCACGAACTTGCTGCCGAGCTGCACGCCCGTCGCGCCGAGCCGCATGATCCGGTAGATATCCTCGCCGGTATAGAGGCCGCCTGCGGCAATCACCGGAATCCGGCGGCCGTAAAGCTCCTCGTAGCGCCCGACCTCGGAAACGACCTCGGGAACGATGCGCTCGAGCGAGTAGTCGGCATTGTCGATCTGCTCCCTCTTGTAGCCCAAATGGCCGCCGGCCTTGGGGCCCTCGACAACCAGAGCGTCGGGCAGATAGTCGTAGTTCGCCTTCCATTTTTCGCATATCACGCGGGCGGCGCGGGCCGAGGAGACGATCGGAACGAGCTTCGTCGTGCTATCCTCCCGCAAATACGAAGGGAGATCGAGAGGCAGCCCCGCCCCGGAAAAGATGATATCGGCCTTTTCGGAGATCGCCGTGCGAACCATGTCCGAGAAGTTGCTCAACGCCACCATGACGTTGACGCCCACGATACCGCGCGTTTTGGCTCGCGCCTTGCGCAGCTCCTCGCGGAGCCCCATCATGCTGTTGGTCAGATAGTCTTTGGAGAAACGGGGATACAAAAGCCCGATGCCGGCACAGGAAATGACTCCGACGCCGCCCTCGTTGGCTACGGCCGAGGCCAGACCCGACAGAGATATGCCGACCCCCATACCGCCTTGGATAATAGGCAGTTTTACGGTAAGATCCCCGATTTTGAACGATTTCATTGAATACGATATTGATAAATAGATTGAACAAATGTAATTCATTCATCCGGTTCGCCAGCAAAAAACGGATCAAATATACGATGCCCAAACAAAAACGGCCTCCCGCTATGAGAGGCCGTCCGTCCTAAACAAATTACTTAAACTACTTTTATTATATGAAAATCAGAGGATGATCAATGTGCCTGGCGCACCGACGAGGCGGAAGAATGAACGACCGAGCCCAACGACGGATTTCCCCGGTAAGTGATCGACGATGCGCCGCCGCTGTCGGCCGACAGTTCTTTCTCGACGGGTCCCAGCGCAATTCGGGAAGCAGCCGACGCCTCGGCACGGCAGCTTTGCGTCACGAGCCCGGCCGCGTCGAAGTCCGAAGCACCGCTGCATTTGACCGAAACGATGCCGGCCGCGCCCGACACTTTCATATCCGAGGCTCCCGATAAATCGCAATACAAATTCCCGCTGAATCCGCTCAGCACGATGTCCGACGCACCGGAGAACGTCCCGTTGAGCTCACGGCAGCGAACCGAGGCGTCGATATCGCTCGACCCGCCGGCTTCGACGCTCACGACGCCCGCTGCGGCAAGCTCGAGCCCGCCCAGATCGGACGCTCCGCCCAGTTCGATCCGCACGTCGCCGCTCTCGAAAAGTCCGGCGCAATCCACGTCCGAAGCGCCCGAGGCACGGATGTAAGCCAAATCGCTCAGATAAAGGTAAAGCCGCCGCTTCGCATGGCGGGAATCGATCCGAACGCCGCCGTCCATACCCACATGCACGACGCCGCAGGTGTCGATCTCGAAGCGAAGCATCGGTTCGTGTCGTTCGTCGATCTCGACCACGGCACGGGTCTCGTCGGAACGGATCAGCCGCACGTCGAAAGCGCCGGAAGCCGAAACTCCCGTAATCGGCCGGCCCTCGTAGCGCGTCAGACGAACCATACGCGTCTGGGCCGAAGCTACGCTCCCCACCAGCAACAGGACGAACACGAAACAGACTTTTTTCATCGGACAGACCGTTTTCGAGCCGGCACGCTCCGGCTTTATATATAATACGGAAACCGTCCGCAAAAGTTACACTGCGCCAGCTATTTTATTTACAATAGTTTTTCGTATCTTTGCCCATTGCAGCCCGCGGCTGCGGCCGCGCCGCCTTCCGCGCCGCGAGGAAACATTCGACCGAACGAACCGAACATTATGAGCGACAATAAAATAAAGATAGGCATTACACACGGAGACGCGAACGGAATAGGATACGAAGTGATCGTCAAAAGCCTTTGCGACCCGCGCATCTGCGAACTGTGCACGCCTGTCGTCTACGGCTCGGCCAAGGCGGCCGGCTTTTACAAGAAACAGATCGAGGGAGCCGAAAACCTCAGCTTCAACATCGTAGGATCGGCCGCCGAGGCCAATCCGAAACGCGTCAACATGGTCAATTGCTGCTCCGACGAATTGCGCGTCGAGCCGGGCGAGATGACGCCGGCGGCGGGAGCCGCCTCGGTCGCCGCGCTGAAGACTGCGGCAACCGACCTGAAGGCCGGAACGATCGACGCGGTCGTCACGGGTCCTATCTGCAAGGAGAACGTGCAGGGCGAGGCGTTCCGCTTCACGGGCCATACGGAGTTTTTCGCCTCGGAGTTCAGCGGCGAGCCGCTGATGATGATGTGCAGCGATCTGCTCAAGGTCGGACTCGTCACCGTGCACATCCCGGTCTCGGCCGTCAGCGCGTCGATCAGCAAAGAAGGCATACTCTCGAAGCTGCGAGCCCTGCGCCATGCGCTGATTCAGGACTTTTCGGTCCGCGAACCGCGCATCGCCGTGCTGAGCCTCAACCCCCACGCCGGAGACGGAGGCCTGATCGGACAGGAAGAAGAGCAGATCATCGCGCCGGCTATCCAAGCAGCCTTCGCCGAGAAGATTCTCGCGTTCGGGCCTTTCCCCGCCGACGGATTCTTCGCCGCCGCGGCTTATCGGAAATACGACGCCGTACTGGCCATGTATCACGATCAGGGACTCGCCCCGTTCAAGGCACTGTCGGAAGGAGGCGTCAACTTCACGGCCGGCCTGCCCGTCGTGAGGACCAGCCCGGCGCACGGCGTAGGATTCGACATCGCCGGGAGAGGCATAGCCAGCGGAAACGGGATGCGCGAGGCGATCTACATGGCGATCGACGTGCTGCGCAGCCGCAGGATATACCGACAGATCAGCGCCAACCCGCTGCGCAAGTATAAGCGCGAGACGGGCGCTGACGTGTCGGCCTCGGAGCTCCCCGAGCAGTCCGAAGGCCAACAGTAAGAACAAGCAGAGGTACAGCTCGTATTGTACCGCGATTATACTTAAGTTTCGAAACTATGATTAAAGTGACTTTCCCCGACGGCGGCATTCGTGAGTACGCCGAGGGGACGACGGCGATGCAGATCGCCGAAAGCATCAGCCCGCGTTTGGCTCAGGAAGTGCTGTCGGCCTCGGTCAACGGCGAAATCGTGGACCTGAACCGTCCCATCGTCTCCGACGCGCAGATCAAGCTGCACAAATGGGAAGACCCCGAAGGCAAGAAGGCATTCTGGCACTCGTCGTCCCACCTGATGGCCGAAGCGCTCGAAGCGCTCTACCCGGGCATCAAGTTCGGCATCGGCCCGAGCATCGAGAACGGATTCTACTACGACGTGGACTCCCCGACCCCGATCACCGAGGGCGACCTGCCGAAAATCGAAAAGAAAATGGAGGAGTTGGCCCGGACCAAGGAGGCCATCACGCGACGCGAAGTAAGCAAGGCCGACGCGATGAAGACCTACACCGAGAAAGGCGACCAATATAAAGTAGAACTGATCGAGGGGCTCGAGGACGGCACGATCAGTTTCTATACCAACGGACAGTTCACCGACCTGTGCCGGGGGCCCCATCTGCCGCACATGGGATACATCAAGGCGATCAAGCTGACTTCCGTAGCCGGAGCCTACTGGCGCGGCGACGAGAAGAACAAGATGCTGACGCGTATCTACGGCATCACGTTCCCGAAGAAGTCGATGCTCGACGAGTATCTGGCCATGCTCGAGGAAGCCAAAAAACGCGACCATCGCAAGCTGGGCAAGGAGCTGGAGCTGTTCTGCTTCTCGCCGAGGGTCGGCGCGGGATTGCCGCTGTGGCTGCCCAAGGGCGCCGCGCTGAGAGACCGTCTGGAGCACTTCCTGCGCAATGTGCAGAAAAGATACGGCTACCTGCAAGTCATCACGCCGCACATCGGCATGAAAGACCTCTATGTCACGTCGGGCCACTACGCCAAGTACGGCAAGGACTCGTTCCAGCCGATCCACACGCCCGACGAGGGCGAGGAGTTCCTGCTCAAGCCGATGAACTGCCCGCACCACTGCGAGATCTACAAGTTCAAACCGCGCTCGTACAAGGATCTGCCGCTGCGCTTCGCCGAGTTCGGCACCGTTTACCGCTACGAACAGAGCGGCGAGCTGCACGGACTGACGCGCGTGCGCGGCTTCACGCAGGACGACGCCCACATCTTCTGCCGGCCGGACCAGCTCAAAGAGGAGTTCATGAAGGTGATCGACATCGTGCTCTACATCTTCAAGACGCTCAGTTTCGACAAGTTCACGGCTCAGGTTTCGTTGCGCGACCCGAACAACAAGGAGAAGTACATCGGTTCGGACGAAAACTGGCACAAAGCCGAACAGGCCATCATCGAAGCCGCCGCCGAGAAGGGACTCAAGACGACGGTCGAGCTGGGCGAGGCCGCGTTCTATGGCCCGAAACTTGATTTCATGGTTCGCGACGCGATCGGGCGGCAATGGCAGCTCGGCACGATTCAGGTCGACTACAACCTGCCCGAGCGCTTCGACCTGACCTACAAAGGCTCGGACGACAAGCCGCACCGACCGATCATGATCCACCGCGCGCCTTTCGGCTCGATGGAACGTTTCGTGGCCGTGCTGCTCGAACATACGGGAGGCAAGTTCCCGCTGTGGCTCTCGCCCGATCAGGCGGTCGTGCTGCCGATCAGCGAGAAATTCAACGATTATGCGAAAAAAGTTTCGGATTATCTAAATAATTCCGATATTCGTGCTACGGTCGACGACCGCAACGAGAAGATCGGCCGCAAGATCCGCGACAACGAGCTGCGACGCATTCCGTTCCTGTTGATCGTGGGCGAGAAGGAGGAGGCCGAGGGCATGGTGTCGGTCCGCGCGCAGGGCGAGGGCGACCGAGGCTCGATGACGCAGGACGAGTTCATCGCTCTGGTACGCGAGAAAGTGGCCGGCGAGATTCGGACGCCGGGCAAGTAGAGCGCGGCGACATAGCTGGGGAAAGGCTCGGCGACGGTAATATTTCAGCCGGCAGCCGTTTTGCAGCGCGGTATTCGCAAGAACAAAGTGGGAGGACCTTCACCGGGTTCCCCCGCTTTTTGAAGGATAAAGGATTTACTAACTAACGGTGGAGGGCAAAGCTATAATTACAAAACCTCAGACAAGATCCCCCTATCGGGGCAGGGTGCAGGAGAAAGAAGCTGCACACCGAATCAATAACCGCATCACGGCGCCTCAGGTAAGGCTCGTGGGCGACAACATCGAGCAGCCGATGGTCGTTTCGCTGCGCGAGGCACTGCGCAAGGCGGACGAGATGGGACTCGATTTGGTCGAAATTTCTCCCAAGGCCGATCCCCCCGTATGCCGGATCGTCGACTACTCGAAATTCCTGTACCAGCAGAAAAAGAAAGCTAAGGAGATCAAGTCGAAGATCGTCAAGGTGGTAGTCAAGGAAATCCGTTTCGGGCCGAACACGGACGATCACGACTACAACTTCAAGCTCAAGCATGCGGAAAATTTCCTGAAAGAGGGCGCCAAAGTGAAAGCGTACGTCTTCTTCCGCGGCCGCCAGATCGTCTTCAAGGATCAGGGCGAAATCCTGCTGCTGCGCTTCGCGACCGATCTGGAAGAGTGGGCCAAAGTGGAGCAGATGCCGCGTCTGGAGGGGAAAAGGATGATTCTGATCCTCGCTCCGAAGCCGAAAAAGTAAACGGCCCGCATGCCCCGAAGCATCGAAACCCTCCCGGGAAACTCTCAGGGAGGGTTCGGCATACCGGATCACATCCCGACAGCCGGTTTCGTCCGAGAAGGAACTGACCTCGGCGGGAAATTCGTGGTCTCGGCCGGGGAAAGGTTTCCCTCGGCTTTCGGAGCGTTCCGCAACGGCATAGCGCGGACCGCTCGTTTCAATGGAAAGCCACAGCCGTTCAAGCGCTGACAGGCTAAACATGCTTATGCTATCGGACATTCACCACTCGACAGTCTTCGGATCGCCCGGGGCGGAAATGTCGAATGCGGAAATCGTTGCGAAAAGCCATCGATCGGGAACACGACCAGTCCGCATGTCCTGGACAGCCGTTCTCGGACATTTCGCGACTGCCCTGTCCGACGGAAAACGACAAACGGCCTGCGGACCCGATAAAATCGGCCATCGTTCCCGAAAGCCGCAAATAGGAACAGCCAGCCCCTCCCCTATCTCCCCCGATACGACGAAATCTAAATCCCGAACCTATGAAAAAGAATCCGTTTCCGACCGTCTTTCTGACCGCTTTACTTTCGTGGGCGCTTACCGCCGGCACGCTGTCCGCGCAACCGACCGGCAGACAGGGTGCATCCTCCTATCCGCCCGTTCCGCCCTCCGAGCGCGAGGTGGGCATCGCCTACGGACTGTGGGCCGACAGGGACCTGTGGTCGAGCACATGGGACAAGCCGCAGATCGGCGAGTACGACTCGCGCGATCGCCGCGTCATACGCAAGCATGCCGAATGGCTCTCCGACGCCGGAGTCGACTTCGTCTGGCTCGACTGGTCGAACAATGTCACCTACGACCCCTGCAAGCTGTGGACCGGCGGCAAGCAGGACGTGATCGAAGACGCGACCGCCATTCTGTTCGACGAATACCGCAAGATGTCGGAGGCGGGCCTCCCCCACCCCAGAATCAGTATTTTCATCGGCGTGACCGGTGCGCCCAAGGCCGCCGAGGACGGTCGTCTCCAGAAAAAAGCCGACCAAGTATGGGAAATGTATGCCGGCAATCCCCGCTACCGGGAGATGATGCAGCTCCACGAGGGCAAGCCGCTGCTGGTCATGTACGTCGATACGCCCTCGCCTTGGCAGAACGGCACGCCGGCATGGGACGACGAGCGTTTCGCGGTACGCTGGATGACCGGATACGTCAGCGAACAGGCGCCCCTGCGGACCGACGACCGGGTCAGCCGTTACGGTTACTGGTCGTGGGAAGACCGGGGCGAGCAAACCTATCCCGTCCGCGACGGCCGGCCCGAGTCGATGGTCATATGCGCGGCCGTGCGACCGCAAGGAAAGCCCGGAGATACCGACTACATTCCGGCCAAGGGTCGCCGCGACGGCGCGACGCTGCGCGAACAGTTCGCCCGGGCCCGCGCCGTCGCTCCCCGTTTCGCCATGGTCATCTCGTGGAACGAATGGACCACCGGCGAGCAGCCCAGCATAGAGGTCAGCAAGGATCTGGAGCCCTCGCTCACGTTGGGCGACCGTTATCTGAAACTGCTGAAGGAGGAAATACGCCGGTTCAAAACCGAATAACCCGATATCCGAACCAACTGCCTAAAACGATACTGCCATGAGAAAAAAACCTGCGCGCCTCTCCGCTTTGCTCGGAGGCGCATGTCTGTTGGCCGGCTGCGCTTCCGGCCCGCAGACCCAAGCGCTCGTTCCGGCCGGTTTCGACCGCGTGACCGTAGGAGGCGAACTGCGACAGAGAATCGAGCGCAATTTCGACCGGCTGGAAACCGACTACTACCAGCCCGATCAGGTCTACTGGACCGAGGAGCAATCGGGCGGATGGCCCGGCGACAAGGAAGGCCGCACGATTCTGGCCCTCGTACTCGACGCTCAGGCTTCGGGCCGCACGCCGCTCTATCTCGACGAACTGATCCGCCGGCTGCCCCGCGAGCTGAATGCGAAAGGCTATCTGGGCTCGATCCATGAAGGATCGGCCGACGAACAGCAACTTTCGGGACACGGCTGGCTGCTCCGCGGACTGTGCGAATACTACGCATGGAAGAAAGACCCGCAGGTGCTGGAGATCGCTCGCGGCATCGTCGACAGCCTCTTTCTGCCGATCGCCCCGCTGGTGGACCGCTATCCGCTGAGCGAGGAGCAGCGCGTCTCAGGAGTCGGCGACATGTCGGGCCGCGTGCAGAATACGGTCGACGGCTGGGCGCTCTCGTCCGACGTGGGTTGCGTGTTCATCGGCATGGAAGGACTGATCCATTCGTACCAGTATATTCCGTCCGAGGAGTCGAAAGCATTGATCGACAAATTGATCGCGCTGTTCGAGCGAATGGACCTGACGGGAATCCGGGCCCAAACCCACGCCTCGCTCACGGCCCTGCGCGGCATGCTCCGCTACGCCGCCCTGACCGGCGACACGACGCTGATTCCCCGCGTCGAAAAGCGCTGGAAGCTGTACAAGGAATACGGCATGACCGAAAACTACGAGAACTACAACTGGTTCGAGCGCTACGACACATGGACCGAGCCCTGTGCGATCGTCGATTCCTATCTGCTCGCCACGCAGCTCTGGGCCGCGACCCGCAATCCGACCTACTTGGAAGACGCAGACAAGATTTATCTGAACGGCATCGCCGCCACGCAACGCCATAACGGCGGATTCGGCTGCGACAAGCCGGTAGGCGTCGTCTACCCGGAACTGGGCATTCACGCCGACGAAGCCTACTGGTGCTGCACGATGCGCGGAGGCGAAGGGCTGGGCCGCGCGGCGGAGTACGCCTACTTCACCGAAGGCAATCGGATCGTCGTACCGTTCTACCGCGAAAGCCGGTTGCAACTGCCCGACCGGAACGTCGTGCTCGAACAGCGCACCGATTATCCGTTCGGGGATCGAATCGAGTTCCGCTTTGCCGAAAAACCGGACAAGGAGGTTTCGCTCGCCCTCGTCGTTCCGTCCTATATGCAGCTGCGGTCGCTGACGCTCAACGGACATCCGGTCGAAGCGAACGTTTCGGCAGGATTCGCCGAAGTGGCCGGCCCGTTCTCAGCAGGGGACCGGATCGAGCTCGAATACGGTTTCGCCGCCCGCTGGGTACCTCTTGAAAACCGGGACATCACCGACCGAACGCTGTACAAGGCGATGTACGGTCCGCTCGTGCTCGCATACGAGGGCGAAGCGCCGCTGCATCTCGACGGAGAAACCCCGATTCTGGCCGACGGAGACGGCACGTTCCGGATCGAAGGAACTCCGTACGAACTCTCGCCGGTTTACCATCTGATGAGTCCGAAAGTCTGTCTGGCGGAAAACTATCGGCCGGGCATTACGGTCCGCATCGATTGAACCGAACGACGGGACTTGACCGAATCAAAGACGAATGCCGTCGGACTACAGTCCGACGGCATTCGTCTTTCTCAAAGGCCCTGGCGATCAACAATCCGGCAACAACCGCCGCGCATAATCCGAAACGAGCATCGGATCGCATTGCCCCGACAGGCGAGCGATCGCCCGGCACGCTTCCGGCACAACGAAACGTGACCGCCGGCGCTGCGCCAACCCGGTCCCAATCCCGGAGAAACCACCGGCTGCGAACCGCAAACCGGAATCGGAAGCATCGTACATCTTCCATCCGATACGGACATGAGCCACGCACTGCATCCCGTCCGACTATTCAGGCCTTATTCCCCGGCCTCCAATACAGTCCGAGCATACCGGCGCGGACGGAGCATGAAACCTTTCCGTACACCGTAACCTGCCAGACAACCGAGTTACCCTCAGAACGCTTCCTTGCTCCATACCCACAACCCGCAACCCGTAAACCTGCCCAAAAATTCCGTCGTCTTCAGAACAAACGCTCCATATCGCTCCGCAATATCCCGAACCGGAACAGCTCGCACGCGACCGGGCTTCTCTCCGACAGCGGTTCCGCCCGATTCAAAGAGTGCCGAAAGCACGGCCATATCATCGGGACACGCAAAAGAGACGTACCCGGCGAAGCAAGGCTTCGCACCGGCGCGTCATCGCGAACTTAACCCATCGTGCCGGCCCGGGACGGAGGAAATCAGAAGTCCGAGAATTACGAAAGCAAGGACGAACGGCGGTTCCGTCCGAAAATCAAGGAGCGGCAAACCGGCGGCTTGCTGCTCCTGAAAAGACGTATGAATCGGTTCTTTTGCGCACCGAACCGCAGCAGCCTCCGACCCGGACCGAAAACGCAGATAACGAAAGCACGATCCGTTCCTCACGTGCCGCTACAACCCGTTCCCGGACTTTCTCAGCCCGCAGGCAACTATTCCAGACCCATCAGCGACTGTATCTTCTTCGACAGCTCGGTATTGTCCATCACGCCGTTGATCCGCTCGGCGCCGGTCCCGTACAAATAGACGGGAACCATCGTTCCGGAATGGCCGGTCGTGCCGAAATGATAGCCGACGCCGCTGTCCGACAGCGTGAAATCGGTCTCGTTGCTCGTGATCGACAGGCCCGACGTCTCGTGATCGGCCGTCACGACGACCAGCGTGCCCGGATGCGCGTCGGCATAGTCCATCGCCGCGCCGACGGCCCGATCGAAGTCGCGCGTTTCGGCCAAAATGCCCTGAGCGTTGTTGGCATGCGCCTCCGAGTCGATCTGCGAGCCTTCGACCATCAGCAGGAAGCCGCCTTTCCTTCCGGCGTTGTTCGTCAGAATCTCGAGAGCTTTTTTCGTCGCATCGCACAGATAGTTCTCATCGCGCCCGTTCAGCACGGTCGGCATGTACTCCTCCGAGAACAGGCCCACGATCCGGCCCCGGTCGACGGCGTCCGCCTCCTGAAGATCGTACACGACACGGTAATCCTTGGCTTTCAGCTCGTCGATCAGCGTCTTCCCGTCGCCCCGGTCGGCCGCGAGGAACTTCCTGCCGCCGCCGAAAGCCACGTCCACGCCGCTCTCGACGAACTGCTCGGATATCTCGTCCAGATCGTTCCTGCTCGGCACATGGGCATAGAACGCAGCCGGCGTGGCGTGCTGCAGATAAACCGTCACGACGAGCCCCGCCTTCCACCCTTCATCCATGGCTTTCTCCATCATCGACTCGAACGTCTCGCCGTCGGGCGTCATTCCCAGCATGCCGTTATTCGTCTTGCGGCCCGAAGCCAGCGCCGTACCCGCCGCCGCCGAGTCGGTAACCCGGTTATTCGCCGAATAGGTCGTAATCAGCGCCACGTTTTGGCTGCGGTCGAACGAAGTCGGACGATAGCCCTCCTCGAGCATCATCATCGACACATGGGTCAGCCCCATGCCGTCGCCGATCATGTAAATCACATTCCTCACAGGCACCTCTTTCGCGCGGGAGCTTTCCCGGGCCGACAAATCGGGCGCGACGGCCAGCATCGCAAGAGCCCAAGCCGTCCAAGCAAGTTTTCTCATTTTTTCGATTCCGTTTAATGTGGTTTGTTTTTCCCGTATCGGGATGATAAAGTTACTCTTTTTCGGCCAGCCGCCCTATTTTCATCCCATTAATTTTTCATTATTTTACCTTAAACGGTCCGAATTATTTGCGGGCAAGGAAATAATTATTACTTTTGCACTCGCAAACGCCGCAAGGGCGGGATAGCTCAGCTGGTTAGAGCGCATGATTCATAATCATGAGGTCGAGAGTTCAAGTCTCTCTCCCGCTACGAACAATCAACACATACTCAAGTGTTGATTGTTTTGTTTTTATAGGGCACGAAGCGAGTTCTATCCGGCGAAAGATTCGCGCTTCCCGATTTACCCCGCTTTAGTTACGTGCCTTGCGTGAACAAAATAACGCTCGGATTCACTCGCAATCAAGAACTATTTTTCCGCCACATTATAATATCTTAGCAAGAATCGATACCTAGCTTGTCAAGATAAAAATACCGTTTCCTATCATTCGGCCCGTACCGGATTTGTTTCTCCAAGTCATAAATAGCCGGCGAAGCTTTGGCTCTCTATCCGGGATAACCGTCACGCATTGTTTTAGCATGATTACTGAAGAACCGTTATGCCGAACGGATAAACGATACGAAGCCAAAAAACAATCAGCTACGTAGTACGAACGGTACTTTTAGCACCTAGTGAGACCGTCTCAGGAATATGTCCGTCACGACGTCGCACAGCGAATATCAACATTTGCCATCGCTTCATATTTCACTTAAGAAATTCGTATCCCCATTCTGCCGACAAAACAGAACACGAATGAGACGGAGAACAAAACTTTTTTGTCGAGCCAACGAATCGCTCTATTACGGCAGTTCGACGCCGTCGCAATACTCCGTCACAAAACGGCGGTTTTCCCCGAGCGCATAGGGATAGTCGTCGGTATGTTCGATGCGGTTGTCATCCGTAAAAACGAACCCGTCGACACAATAAAGATTGACGATTCGGGGATCGAAACCCCGGAATACATTGTTCTCAATCCGAATATTCCGGTGATACCGGCTCTGCCGACGCTCGGGAATGCCGCTTCCTACGGCTATGCAGGCATTTCCCCAGCCCAAACTGCCGTAATTGCAATTCTCGAACACGTTATCGCGTATCGACACGTCGCGCACCCCGGACTGCTCGAACCAGTAATTGCCGTCGCCCTCGAACAGAACAGCGGCCCCGGCTATATGGAAGTAATTGCGCTCGATAACGATCCGTCCCCGGGAGCCGAGCAAGAGCCCGCGCGCCCGGTTTCCCGACATCCGGCAACCGCGAACGAGGACTTCGGGATAATCCTCATCGGCTGCAATCAAATGACTTTTGCCTGCACGTTCGGGCAAAGGCTCGGCAAATTTCACTTCCGTATAGTTTTTATTGATCCGATTCACGCTCTCGACCGTAAGATGCGCATAAGTCTCGAGATTCATGTTATCGACTACCTCGACACGCATTCCCGGAACGAGAAAATCCACGCCATACTGCCCTGCATGTCCCCAACGCAACAGCGCTCTGTCCGGAGCCGTAATGCTGTCGACAGGCATATACAAGCCATGAATATTCGTAGCATCGTCTTTCTGATTCTCGAACGTACAATCGAGCAGACGAATATACCCGCCGCAATTGACAAAATGAGTAGCGTCGGCCGTAATGCTGATCACGCGCCCTTTCCCGGGAGCAGGAACGACACGGAGCCGATGAAGTTCGATATCGCGGCTACGCTGCGCGATTACCCCCATGCCCCCGCAATGGTAAAGGTTTACGTCGCGGATCGCGATGCCCTCCGAATCGGAAATCGTAAATCCGGGATTAAGGCGTCGGGCCGCGCCGAAGACCATGATGTTGCCGATGCCGGCTTTCAGATCGTCCCGAAATATCCGAACCAGTCCGCCGGGTTGCTGCCGGGCTACGATCGTATGCTTCGCGAGCCAATAATCGTCCACATGAAAAGCCGGTTCTCTCTTCACGGCATCGAATTCCAGCAAACTGGAAAACGGATATGCCGTACCTTCGTCGTCGAGAAAGCGCAGGCATCCGTCCGACAAGTCACAAACGTACTCTCCGGGAAACTCCACATCCAGCCATCCGGGACCCGCCGCCCGAACGATACCTTCGGAGTGGAACGTTCGGGTATAATCGATCGAAAGGTCGCGGATCGTCACATTGCGGCATCGTTCCAAGTTAAACGGCGAGATAAAGCCGGAGAAGAGAAGCTTCGTGCCGGCTCCTTCGATCGTAAAATCCCGCATGCCTTCCAGATCGAAGGCGATCCGTTTCAGACTCTCGTCGTTGTTGCTTATGAACTGATATTTTTCTTCGGCCCGGTCCGGACGCAACCTCAGTTCGCCGCCCGGCAATACGAGACGGGACGCACCGGTCTTCGCACAGTATGCCACTGCCGCCCGTATCGCCGGAACAGCATCGCTTTCGGCCGATGCAGAATCGAGAAAGTCGCTCAAATAAACGTCGCCGCCATTCGTTGAGACATTGCAGCCTGTCAACAGACAGAGGGAAGCCGCCAAAAGGGCCCGAAATGTCGTTTTCATAATTTTGGGTTCACTGAAACATAATACAAACGCCTTCGAATCGGATGCAAGAACGTTGCATCGGGTTCCCCCCTACACATCTCTCCTTCGGTATCCGCGCCGAGCATGCCGTACGGCCATGCTATAGATTTCGACGCCGAACGCACGATCCGCGGGAAAATCCGCAACGGGGAATCTCCGAAGCCGCACGAGCGGACGTCAACTGTTACCCGAACAATTTCGGGCAACAGTTGACGTAAACGCCCGACACACATCCTTCACATCGTTCAAAAATACCTATTTTCGACAACAAGACAACCTTCCTGCGTCGTTATTGCCTTCATCCATACGTCGTCCTCGCCGAAAAAAACGGTAAAACGGAGGTACCCCGCCATTCTTCCGGCATAATTCACTTATGCGACGACACAATCATGAGGCCGAAAGCTCAAGCTGTTCTTCCACGACGGACAATTTCATTCCTTAAAACACGAATTAGCAATATTCGAATAACACAAAGCCAATCGTATGTATCGAAAAATTACGATCCGACAATCAAGTTAAGGAGCCTTGCCTAATCGGCTCTCTCCGCTTCACGCCATCACTCGAAATCACTCAGCATCTTCCTGCTTCAGATCATCTTCCATCTGAAAATAATTCCTCACGAAATAGACCCACAAATCCAGCTTGTCGTACAAATCGGTCGGGCGAGGAAAGGGAATACGGCAGTCCGGCGCAATGCCGATGTTGTCGATCGGATGATCCGGCAAGTCGAGCGACCGGGTCATCGGAAGAACCAGTTCGTATCTCCCCGACGGCAAAGTGTGGGGTACGGCATTGGAATAATCCAGTATCCCGGCCGTGTGCTCGTTCCCGAACAAAGTCACTTTGGCGCTATTTTTCGCAAACAGCAAAAATCGTTCGGCAGCCGAGGCATTCGACTTATCGATCAAAATACCCACCCTGCGCGGGTATGCATATACCGTATCGTAGACGACCGTATCCGATTCGCCCTGATCATACGGATGGATGACAAAACCGCCACGGTGCTTTTTCATTTCCCGGATCAGGGCTTTCGTCCAAGCGATACCTTCTTCACCATCCACTATATCGCCCTCTTTCAATGCCGTTTCGAAATCCTCGATATTTCCCGCCGAAGCGTACCACTCCACACCTTTGGAGACGAAAGGATGGGTGTACAAAAGAGGAAGAAGCGCTTCATAAGCCGAACTCCGTCCTCCCCTATTCCCTCTGAGATCGATGATAAAATAGGGGCATCTTCGTATATCGTCCCGATACCATGTCAACATCTCTTCGATGCGTTCTTTATCATAATCATAAAAACCCGGAATCCGCATAAAGAAGGTACTGTCGTCGAGTACGCTGGCCATTATATAATTGTTCCGACCGTTCGGACAAGACGGGATAAAAGTGTATGTCACGGCCCGATCGTAAATATCGTCGTTCGACTTCCGCGTAAAACGATGATTCGAATGGTGTATTTCCAATATCTTCCGATTCAGTCTGAGCAACGCAAGACTTTTTTTAGGGAAACCCAGGGCGACTCCTTTCGCAGTGAAAGCGAATATCGTGTCAGCGAGCGGAGTAAAATTGAAAAAACCCTCGTCCTCAGACAAAAACACTCCATCGAAGGAATTCGTATCGGCTGCGGACCTCAGTATGGCGATCTCTTCCCCGAAATTCGACACCCAAAGCCCTTCCAAGTTCTGAGAATCGCTGTTCTTCCGCAGCAGGGAATCCCTGTCGATACGATGAACGGGAATCGTCACCGACTCGCTCTGCGGAGCCGAAGAACCGCCGAGCCAGCCCATCCGTAAGTGTCCGTCCCTGAAATAGCTCGTATATTCACTGAAATAGTAAAAAGAGGAATCCGGATGCAGTTCCAGCTTATGACGAATCCGATCCTCCAAAGCAAAAAGAGCCGGCGTGACTTTCGCTTCATATCCCGGATAGTCGTTCCGTATCTTCTCGACCAGAAACTCAAAATCTCGAATGGAAACATGTTGTTGGGAGAATGAACAATACGAAACAAGAACAAAACAGACTGTTAACCAAGCACATCGCTTCATAGCAAAAAGATTTAGGTGATTAAAATGTTGGGAAAGGATCCTATTCCGAATTATTTGTCTTTTCAATACGCGGCCACGTCGAGGTCAGACAGAAGCCGAACGATACGGAATCCGGAGAAAACGGGTCCCGGCGCTGCTCCGGCCGAATTTCATTTTCCTGGTTTTCGTATCGGACACTATCGTTGCCACTTCGATATCGCAACCGCTCTTTCGCAAGCAGATCGGGCATTCCGTTACGGCCGTCCTCGAAGAAATCTGCTATTTCGAATTTCGACGTTTCGTACCCGATACAGGAAGAGACCGTGCTATCGGAACGAATCAGGCTGTCGGGAAACGGCAAACGAAATATGCACCGACGCTTTTTCATATACTATCGATCATTCTTTGCCGTATCCGGCGGTGTTATAAAGATAATTAAATTTTCGTTTCCTGCAAAAAGCTGCATATCAATCTATCCGGGATAATCAAAACAGCCGAACCCGAAAGTTCGGCTGTCGTTTTTCGGTGCGAAGCCAATCGCCGGTACGGAACGGTCCGGCGATCGGTCGGGCCTCGGCCCGTTCGTTTTCCCCGGCCCCGTAACGGACTCCGCTACTTCGCGCGGTCCGAAAGATAGTCCTTGACTACGTTGTAATACGCGTCCGGGCTTTCGTCGCCGGGATAACGCTTGTAGGCGTTGCGGCTCTCGCGGGTATCGGCTATGCCCCAGAATATCGCGTCGCAGGTGTCGTCGTACGACCCGAAAATGCAGTATTCGGTCGCCTCGCCGGCCCACACGACCTTTTCCTCCCACTCCTGCAACGTACTGCGTTTCCACTGCGTCGGAGCGACTCCCTCGTTGGGGCAGACGAAACGCACCTTGTTGTCCGAGCTGGAGGAGCGGTTGCGGTAGCCCCAGCCGTCGGTCGCCGTGAAGTTCATCGGGGAATTGACCTGACAGGTCCCGATGCGGAACTTGGCCAGATAATTCTTCTCGTGCTCCGGCGCGGCATCGTACATTTTCCAGAAGTCCTCGCCCATATAGAAAACCACCAGCATCGGGCGATCGTCCCCATAGCCGTACTTGCGGTAAACATCCTTCTGAGCCCACGACTTCCAGATGCGCTCGGCTATCCCGTTCCAGTAGGCCAGCGTATGCGCGGCCGGATTGCCGATAAACATGACGAAACGCATGCCCAGCTCCTCGCAGACCTGCTCGATCGTCGCGATCTGATCTTTGGTCTCGGTCTCCCACAGCGCATTCTCGCCCGGCTGGCAGCCGGGCCAACTGGCCGGAGTCTCGGCCCATTGGCTGGGATTCGTCAAATCGATGATGACATCGTTGATACCGGCCTGCTGAATCGTGGAAAGAATGGCCCGGGCATGGTCGATATTCCTGTAATCGTGGTTCGTGATCCACTCGTCGCCCACCTTGAATCGGATAACACCCTCGTTGGAGCTGCGGCAGCAGATCAGAATGTGCGTCATCGGGACGGGCCCTTTCGATGCGGATTTTTTTTCGGTCTTGCCCGTGCATCCCGCGCCGGCCAGCGCGGCGAAAAGCAGGCAAAGCGTCGCCAGTTTCTTCATGTCTGAATGCTTTTAGGGTTGACAGTTCGGTTTCCACTCCCGCCGCACGACAAAACGGACGCGCTCCCGGGCACGGCCGTCCTCGCAACAGGCGGTCTTTCGTGAAGCAAAGATAGTCATTTCGCCCGGAATCGGACGCGATTTCTCGGATCGAACAAACGAAAAGCCCGTCTCCGTTCCCGGATCGGGCTTTTCGCCGAAAACATCGCCACAGACAGCATCATTCGCTTTTCAGATTCCTCACCGGGTCCTCGCCGGCCGCCTTCCACGTCCGATAGATCACGCAGGCCGTGACGACCAGACCGACGCCCGCGCCGCCGGCGACGAAAATCCACAGACTCAAAGGTACCTTCTCGGCGAACTGCCGCATCCAGAACTCCGAGACAAAGAAAGAGACGGCACATCCCAGCACGACGGCCGGCAACGCGACCCGCAGGATGTCCGAAAGGAAAATACGCAGGATTTCCCGCAGCGTGGCTCCGTGCACCTTGCGCACGGCCAGTTCTTTGCGACGGCGGCCAGTCTCGTCATCCGTGTAGCCGATCAGTCCGATCAACGAAATAAGCAGCGTGACGATGCCGCCGATCAAGACCTGATCCCTGAACTTCCGCGAATCGCCGTACAGATTCGCCATGGCCGACGAATAAAGCGTCAGCTGCAAGTCGCCGTCCGGCATCAGCTCCTGCAGTTTCGCACGGACCCGATTCACCGATTCGGCCGTTACCGCGCGCAGTTTGATCAACAACATCGGAGAAGGCTTGCTATCGTAAAACAGCACGGACGGACGCGAGTCCATACCGTTCAGCGATCCGATGCGGTAATTCTCGTACACGCCGCAGATCGTGTAATCGCAAGGCTCATGTTCCGTAATGGAAATCATCTTGCCGACCGGGCCGTCCGTCCAGTCCGCGAAATCCTTCATCCGTTCGACGAACGACCGGCTGACCATGATTTCCGTCGAGCCCGATACGTCCTCGGTAAAAAAGCGTCCGTCGACGAGAGGTATTTCCATCAGATCGAGGAATCCGCCGCCGACCGCGTATTGGTCGGCCACATTGAAACACTCCCAGTCCGAGCCCGGCAGCATGATGAGGTTCCCCGCCATGCCATGCAACGGCAGACAGCTGCAGGAAGAGACCCGCTCCACCTCGGGCAGCTTTCCGATCTCTTCGACGATCCGGACGCGGGCCGCCGAATCCTGTCCGGGAACCGGACAGAAAGCCAGCCGGTCGAACGAGTATCCCGGGTCGCTGTCGAGCATGAAACGATGTTGCCGGCCGATCGCGATCAGCAGCGAAACCAGCAGTCCGGCGGCCGCAAACTGCAGGAACAGCAGAGACAGCTTCCATATCCGCCTGCTCTCCCTGGAACGACGGAAAGCGGAAGTTACCGGAATCCGGGCGAAAAGAATTCCCGGCACGAGTCCCGTGACCAGAAATACGGCAGCGCAGACGCCCAGCAGGACGACGGCCCCTTCCGACAGCAGCAAGGTCTCGGGAGAAACGCCCAGCAGGTCCTCGATCAGGCCGCGGCACAGAAAGATCAGCACGATCGCCAGAACCATCGAGACGACCATGTGCAGCAGCGTCTCGGTCATCGTCAGTCGCAGCACGTCGCTTCCCGAAGCGCCGTACGACTTGTGCAGGGCGATCTCCTTGGACCGGCCGGCGAGCGACGAGAGCGCGATCAGGATATAGTTCATCATCGCGGTGAACAGCAGAGCGGAAGCCAAAATCGTCAGCATCACGAACATGTTCCGGACGTCGCTCGTGCCGGCGTGCATCTCTCGCAGCGGCTTCATCGAAAATAGCAGACTCGCCCCGGCCTTTCGCATCTCCTCGCTATCGATGTGCTTGTCGATCATCCGACGGATCGCCGGATCCAGACCCTCGGGCGTCACTCCCGGCGCCAACCGGACGTACCCCAGATAGCGATCGTTCCCGACCCAGTTGTTCCGGCTCCACTCGGCCATGCCTTCCAGCGACACCAGAATATCGTAGCGAAGGTGCGAGTTTTCCGGCACGTCCTCGAACACGCCGCCCACGATCCACCTCGAACCTGGAGCGTCATCCGGCACGAGGACTTCTCCTTCGACCCGGTCGATCCCCCCGAGCCTCTCGGCCAGCGAACGCGATATCATCGCATAGCCCGGACGGGCGAGCACCTTTTTCGGATCGCCCGACAGAACGGGACGCGGCAACACGTCGAACAGGCAACTGGCGGCCATCAGCACGTTATCGGCCGAGTAGCGCCGCTTGTCGCCGGCCGTGATCCGGGTTCCCTCTCCGGTTACATAGGTCAGACGCGTAGCGGCCTCGATGCCCGGGACCTCCTCTTTCATGGCAGGCGCTACGGCTCCCGGCGTCTGGGAAGACTCAAAAGGATCGCCTCCGTTCTTCGAGCCGTGTTCGACCAGCCGGTACACCCGCTCTACGTCCGGATAGAACGAGTCGAACGACCGCTCGAAACAGATTTTGGCGATCAGTACCAGCGCGACGGCCAGTCCGACACTCAGCGAAAGGATTTTCGTCATGTTGTGCCGTTCTTTTTTGAAAAGCGAGCGTAAAGCGATGTTCAGGTTTCTCATGGTTCCATCGGGTTCGATTTCACGGAAAGTATTATATTTCGGACTTTATGGAATAAAAAGCATACCACAAATACAACAAATTAAAAACAAACGACTTACCCCTATCTGCCTATTTTTTGCGTGTCTTATTTTTTGACACCCGTGTCGAATAATTAGACATGTAGCGGACTTCGGCCCGATCCCGTCCGGAACGGAAGAAACCGCGCGCGACCCGGTCGGCACAGGAGAGGGCAGATCAGATAAGCCGCGTCCGAAAAACGCTCCGCCGTCAGAGTTTTTTTATCACCCGGCACGGATTGCCGACCGCCACGCAATCGGCAGGGACGGAACGCGTCACCACGCTCCCCGCGCTTGTCACGCCGTTTTTCTCGTACTCGCAGCAGAAGTCGATATCGATATGGACGTGCTCACCCATCCCTCCCAACATATCTTTCAAAATCGACTTCCTCCTCTCGGCGTCGGCAAAGTCCGCAGCGTCGAGCCGCATCGGCAGCCGTCCGGTCTCCAACGCCATCTCCGCAAGCTCTTTTTGCCCTTCCCCGCCGAGCACCTCTCCGTCCATATATTTTCGACATTCCGCCTTCGCATTCAAATCACTGACATACAGACTATTTCTCTTCAAAACAAAAGCAAAGAAAGCGCAATATGAGACAAACGGAGGACCGCACATTTTCATATAAAGAGTATCTTTGCCCGTGAGAAAGCGATACGAGGCTTGAAAAACGAGAAAATGAACGATTCCGCCCGTCCGAAAAAATCGCGCGGCCTGCTGGCGCTCAGTCCGCTGGCCGTTTTCCTGTGCCTCTATCTGGGCACGTCGCTCGCGGCCGGCGACTTCTACAAGGTCCCCATCGCCGTCGCCTTTCTGGCCGCGTCGGTCTACTCGGTCCTGATCTCGCGCGGGGAGCCGCTCGCCGAGCGCATACGGCACTTCACGCAGGGAGCATCGCACCACAACCTGATGCTGATGATTTGGATCTTCGTGCTGGCCGGAGCGTTCGCCCGGTCGGCCGAGGCGACGGGCGCGATCGACGCGACGGTCGGCCTGACGCTGCGCATTCTGCCCGGAAACCTGTTGCTGGGCGGATTGTTTCTGGCCGGCTGCTTCATCTCGCTCGCGGTGGGAACCTCCGTCGGCACGATCGTCGCGCTGACGCCCGTCGCGCTCGGCATAGCCCAGAGAACCGGTCTGGAAACGCCGATGATCGTAGCCGTTATCGTCGGGGGATCTTTCTTCGGCGACAACCTGTCGTTCATCTCCGACACGACGATCGCCGCGACCCGCACTCAAGAATGCAGCATGCGCGACAAGTTCCGGGTAAACGGCCTGATCGCGGTCCCGGCCGCCGCAGCCGTGCTCGGGCTCTACCTGCTGAGCGGTGCGGAAATGCCCGCCGCTGCGCAGAGGCAATCCGTCGAATGGATTCCGATCATACCCTACCTCGCCGTGCTCGTACTGGCCGTATGCGGCGTACACGTGACGACCGTACTCGTAACGGGCATCGTGCTGACGGGAGCCGTAGGTCTGCTCGGCGGATCGGTCGGGTGGATCGAGTGGATCGGGGCCTTGGGCGAAGGCATCGCCGGCATGGGCGAACTGATCGTCATCACGCTGCTGGCAGGCGGCATGCTCGAAATGATCCGCCGGGGCGGCGGCATCGACTACCTGATCGGCGCGCTGACGCGGAAAGTCTCGGGCAAGCGGACGGCCGAGCTGAGCATCGCCGCGCTCGTGAGCATGGCCAACCTGTGCACGGCCAACAACACGATCGCGATTATCACCACCGGTCCGATCGCCCGGCAAATAGCGGACCGCTTCGGAGTGGACCGGCGCAAGAGCGCCAGCCTGCTCGACTCGTTCTCGTGCTTCGTGCAGGGACTGATCCCGTACGGGGCGCAACTGATGATCGCGGCCGGGCTGGCGTCCGTCTCCCCGCTCGAGATCATCGGCTACCTCTATTACCCGATGGCTTTGGGCATCTGCTCGCTGCTGGCCATTCTGCTGCGCTATCCGAGAAAGTATTCATAAGAATCGCCCGACCGTACAGCCGCCCGACAGCGATTGTCCCTCACGCCGGCTCGCCACACCCGGCCGGGCGCGGTCGCCTCGCAAGCATTCCGTCCGTACGGTGCGACTTGTACAAAACGGGTTCAGGCAATATCTCCGTAGCCGACCGTCGCCGTTCCCGGGACGAAAAAATTCTCAACCCGGGCATGATCGTTTTTCACGAAACGGAACCGCGAATCTCGGCATCTCGGGCGACAGACCGGCCCCCTGCCGAGAATAAATCCTATCGGACCGAACTCCGGAAAATGCAGCGATAACTTTTCGATGAATCCGGAACCGGACTTGTTTCCGCCTCCGAAGATATGGAACGTCAGGCCGAAGCGGATGCGCCAGTCCGACGCAGTCGCAGAATCGGCTCGCTACAGCTATTCCAAACGTTATTATTTACCGTTCATACCAAGTCTCGATCGCTCTCCCCTATCCGAAGAGCCCGAAACCTATAGCAGAGGCAGATATTGCTGCGCCTGCCGGGCTATTTATCTATTGCTTCGAGTTAAGGATAATTCTGAGAATGCCTGACAAAAAACACAAGACGCTCTCTTACGTCTGACAAGAAATGAGTTTTTTACGAAACGGTAATAATGGAATGGAAAATTTATGCTGAGAATGAACCTGCGGATTATGCGAGTGACTTTTTTCCAAGAAACCCGAAAGAAAATGACGTTCCATGAAGAACCGGACAAAAACGAGGCACAGGACATTCCGAACGGTCGAAGATTATTTCGACAACTTTGAGGGCGACCTAAAACGAATTACCGTAATACCGACAGGAACGTTCGGTGCGATACGTATAACGTCGTTTGTTTTCGGAGAATAAATTTGTTACATTGACCGGTAAAGCGAAACCAAATCGAAATATTATGAGAGCCGTAATTTATGTCGCCTCGCTCGTTATGCTGTCGTCGGCATTTTCAGGATGCGATGGCAAAGAAAATTCACCGAAAAATCCCGAACCCGGCCAAGTAGCGATAACGCATGTCGAATCGCTGTTCGATTCGTTAACAAACTGGGAAAACATCGAGAAAGACAAATTGCATGTAATACGTTCCGGCGAAGAGTTGAAAAGTTATATCAAGGATTGCGAAACGGAACTGCCGACCGTCGATTTTGAGAAACACTCCCTTTTGGTCGTCACCGGGAATGCGTCTCATGGGATAGTAAACATGGAAAGCGAACTGAACCGAGGAGACACAAATACCTATTCGTTCGATGTGAATATCGAACTCGATCTTACGTCGGAATACTCTACATGGAAAGTCATGGTATTGGCTCCTGCCGTTTCCCGTCAAGCCGACATCAGCTTGGATGTGAATATGCGACCTTGATCGGATAATTCGGAAAAGCGACGGAACCGGAAACGACGGTCCCTAACGGGCGAATACGATCCGGCCGCCGTCCAGACTCTCGATCCGCGCCAGCGACTCGACGCGGATACCTTTCTCGCGCAGCATCGCACCTCCGGGCTGGAACGCCTTCTCGATCAGAAAGCCCATGCCTGCGAGAGAGGCTCCGGCCTGACCGACCAGTTCGAGCATGCCCAGCGCGGCGTTTCCGTTGGCCAGAAAGTCGTCGATGAACAACACCCGGTCTCCCGCATGCAGGAAGTCCCGGCTCAGGCAGACGTCGTAGTCGCACCCTTTCGTAAACGAGCGGACACGGGCCGAAAGAGCGTTCTCCATCGTGCTCGGCGACTTTTTCTTGGCAAAGACGACCGGCAGGCCGAGCAGATAGCCGACCAGCACGGCCGGCGCGATCCCGCTCGCTTCGACGGTCAGCACACGGTCCAGCGGCTCGCCTCCGAAACGGCGCGCCAGCTCCCGGGCAAGCGACATCATCAGCGCCGGGTCCATCTGATGATTGATGAATCCGTCCACCTTCAGGACTCCGCCGGGCAGGCACTTCCCGTCGCGCAGGATTCTTTCCTCGAACATTTTCATCGTTTCGCGCAATTTTTTCCGGCCTAAATTACGCATTTCCGCCGGCACGGCCAAACACAGGCGCCCCCGGATGCCCGACGGCTTGCCGACCGGAAATATTTCCGTATCTTTACCTCATTATCCAACCGCTTCGACCATGGATGAAAAAGAGAAAACCAAGCGTGCCGCAAACGACGGCCGCGAGCGATACATGCGACAGGCGATCGATCTGTCGATCGAGAACGTCAGGAAGGGCGGCGGCCCGTTCGGCGCCGTGATTGTCCGCGACGGCCGCGTGATCGCCACCGGGACGAACCGCGTCGTGCCGGGGTGCGACCCGACGGCCCACGCCGAAGTGACCGCCATACGCAACGCGGCCCGGGTGCTGGGTACCTTCGATCTGAGCGGCTGCGAGATATACACCTCGTGCGAACCGTGTCCGATGTGCCTCGGCGCGATCTATTGGGCCCGACTCGACCGGATGTATTATGCCAACGACAAGAAAGACGCGGCGGAGATCGGCTTCGACGACTCGTTCATATACGACGAGTTCGCACTCGCCCCGTCCGCCCGTTCGCTGCCGTCCGAGCGCATGCTCCCCGACGAGGCGATCCGCGCGTTCGAGTTGTGGCGCGACCAAGAGGACAAAACGCCGTACTGACGGCAACCGCGAACACCTGCAAAAAAAATTTTCGCAACGGTCCGACAACGATCCGGCGACAGGAGCCCGTTCCTCTACGGAAATAAGCTCTTCCGCACACCGGTTAAGGGACAAACGAACAGGTGGCAATCATCTGTTTCGCCGTTTTCTCACGTTCTGGCAACGCATTTTGTTACGGAACGCGCGCTTAGTCCGTTCCATCCTCAGCGGGAACAGGCCACCGACAAGCCGGATACACCCTTCTGAAAAATTCCGCAATCGAAATCTCGATTCGCAGAGACGACACTCCGCAGAAAACGACATGCCTCGCGACGGATCGCCCGGCGCAGAAAAGCGCCTTCGAGAAAATGGCGCGGCACGTCGTCTAACGGCCCCGCAGCGACTCGTACATCCGGTCGTAGGTCGGCGTCGGAACGCCCAGCCGCCGGCCCTCGCGGACGACATATCCGGTCAGCGACTCGAGCTCGGTCGTCCGCCCCGCGCGAAAGTCGCGCTGCATCGAAGTCGTCGTATCGGCCGGTATCCGTTCCATCTGGGCGATCACCTTTCCGGCAATACCCTCGGACAACACGATCCCCTTGGCGGCCGCAACGGTCTGAAACTCGGCAAGCAACGAATCCAGATCGGCCCGGTCGGCAGGATCGCCGAGCACGCCGCCGTATGTCTTGTCCGTATAGGAAGTGGAGGTAGCCACCGTAGATATGAAAGCGAACTTATCCCATACGCGGCGCACGATGTCCGCTTCGAGCCGGGCCCGGATGCCCGCCCGCTCGAAAATCCGTTCGAGTTCGGCCAGCCGGGCGGGATCGCCCGTCGCGGAGCCGAACAGGTAGCGATAGCCGTTCGTATGCTCGGCTATGTGTCCCGGAGAAACGATATAGGCCACCACGTAGACGCAGCCGTCCCACACTTCGGTCGCAGGCAGCATCCGCCGGATCCGCTCGGCTCCGTCCACGCCGTTCATGAACGGCAGCACGACGGTATGCGGACCGATGCAGGGCAGCAATTGCCCGACAGCGCCCTCGACGTCGTAAGACTTGGTACAATAGAGCACGTAGTCCATCTCTCCGATTTCCGCCGGCGAATCGGTCGCCGCTTTCGGCCGGGCCGTGAAGCGGCCCTCCTGCGCGTCGACCAGCAGCCCCCGCTCGCGTATGTTCCGCAGCGCCTGCCCCCTCGAAACGAAATAGATCTCCGCCTCGTCGGAATGTTCGTAGAAACGGGCCAGCAATCCGCCCAGAAACCCGCCGACACCGCCCGTGCCGACGACCGCTATTCTCGTTTTCATCGTCCCGATCGCATTTGGTTCTACGACGCAAAGATAGCAAAACGGACGTCCGCGCGACATCCGGGAACGAAAAAGAACATCGGCTTTCTTGCGGCGGGCTTGCCGCAAGAAAGCCGATGCTGTACGGGCAACGGCGTCACCGGCCGTCCTGACTGCCTTGGCCGGATTTTTCGGCCTTATGTTTCTCGATTATCGAGCGCACATGACTGTACGCCGACATGCCCCACTGAACGAACGCGTACATCTGGCTCGCCCGACCGGTGATCCGGTCGACGAGATAGCCCATCGAGAACATCTGCGAAATGCCCCGCCAGTCGGCCTTGAGTCGCTCTCCCAGCGAGTCCAGCTCGCGGTCGACGCGCATCCGCTCGATTCTCAGGTCGGTGTACGTGCGTATCTTTCGGTAGCAAACCCTGTTATTCATCATCGGAGTACTTATCGCCCAGATCGGACATCATCCGGCTGAACATCCGGACGGTTTGATTCAGAATCAGCCTCTTTCTCCTGCCGTACACGATCAGAGCCAACAGGACGAACAGGCCTCCCATAATCAGTATGGCGGCGAGCATCGAGCCGATGAGCATGCCCAGAAGCCATGTCAGCGCCGCGGCGAAGAACATCGCCCCGATACCCGCCAGAACAATCAGAACGAAAACGCTGAACAGCGTGCTGACGAAAGTCGAAAGATTGTCGATCAGGCTCAGCCTGAAGCGGTCCAGCGACCACATCGCGTAATCCTTCGCATCCAGGGCAGCGCGCTCGATCCGTCCGGGTCTGTCGTTGTTTTCCATACCTTACGGGAACTTATTCCTGCATCGAGTGCTGCATCGAATGATAGCCCTCCTCGAGAGTATCCTTCACTTTCTGACCGCCTTGCTTGATCTTGCCGGCGATTTTGTGACGGGTGTTGGCCCCCGAGTCGGGAGCGGTCAGCAGAGCGATCATCGCGCCGATGGCGGCTCCGCCCAAAAACGAAAAGAAACAACTGCCTTTCATGATTTCTATTTTTAAAAGTTAAACAATAAGTTCGCATCCTCGCTGCGCGGGAACGAGTCTCCCTTTTGCAAAAAACAAACCACAATTCGCGACGTGGAGCGATTCGCCGCAAATTCCGGCTTCTTCCGCCGGTCCGACGCTTTCTGCGGGCGGCAGGCCGCCCGCGGCACATCCCGGGCAGAGCATCTGCCGCACACTGTCTGCCATACCGTCTTCCTACGCCGGCGGGCGCGGGCCGGATACTCCGAAAACAGCGCCCGGGCGCTTCCGTTTTGCCATTGAAAAGGGAAATCCCTATTTTTGCAAGCAAAGGTCCCGATCGACGGCCGTTCCCGAAAAACGGAGAACGGGACCGGACCGAAACCGATGAAACCGATGAAAAAGCATACGATCAAGCAGGCGGGCACTCTGCGAAGCCTGCTGTTGCTGTTCGGCCTCGCGCTGGGGAGCGGACTCTCCGCTCAGGACGCGGCGGCCGTACTCGACGCAGTACGCCGGCAGCACGCCCCTGACCGAAGGGTCGCCGTATTCGAAATCGAAGCCGAGCGGATCAACGACACGCTCCATATCCTGAAAGGGAAATGCGACGATCCCGAAGCGATCGAAGCGCTCCGCGCAGCGTTTCGCGGCGCAGGCATCCGGTTCGCCGATTATGTGAAAGCGCTGCCCGACGCCTCGCTGAAAGAGAAGAACGAGGCTCTCGTCACGCTCTCGTCGATCAATCTGCGGACGGCTCCGGACCACGCGGCCGAAATGAGCACGCAAGCCATCATGGGCACGCCGCTGCGTGTACTCGAACAGTACGACAACTGGTATCGCGTGCAGACGCCCGACGGTTACATCGGCTGGACCAACGCGGCCTCGATCGCACTGAAGACAGCCGAGGAAACGAAACGCTGGCGCTCGGCCGCCCGTTACGTCTACACGGGCTACACGGGATCCGTCTACGCCGGGCCGGACCTCCGCTCGGGCACGGTGTCCGATCTGGTGCTCGGCTCGGTTCTCGAAGCCGATACCGCAGCCAAAAGCGGCCGGAAGTTCGCTTCCGTCCGGCTGCCCGACGGAAGGTCGGGCTATGTTCTTCGCCGCGAGATCGAAGACTTCGAAACGTGGGCCTCTCGTCCGCTCGATCCGGACGGGCTGGAACGGACGGCGCGGCAGATGACGGGAGTCCCCTATCTGTGGGGAGGCACGTCGGTCAAAGGAGTCGACTGCTCGGGCATGGTGAAGACGGCCTACTTCGCAGGCGGCATCGTCATCGCCCGCGACGCGTCGCAGCAAGCGCTCACGGGCGAGCGACTCGCCCCGTCGGAATGGCCCCGATGTCTCAAGGGCGATCTGATCTTCTTCGGCAATCCGGCCAGCGGACGGGTGACCCATGTGGCGATGTATCTCGGCGAAGGGCGCTTCATCCACTCGGCCGGACGCGTCAAGATCAACAGTCTGGACCCGTCGGCCGACGACTATCTGCCGATGAGCTGTCTGTCGATCAGCCGAATCGGAACGCGGATCGGAACGCCCGGCATCACGGCGGTCCGGTCGCATCCATGGTATTTCGACATCCGATAACGACCCATCCGAACCCGATATGAACAGAAAAGAATTTCTCAAGACAGCGGCCGCCGGCCTGATCGCAGCATCGGTTCCTTCCGTCGCGCTGCGCGCCGCCGCCCGTTCGCCGCACAAGCGGCCCGAGCGACGCAGCGGCAGGCTGAGTCTCGCCTTCGAGCCCTACGACCTGAAACTGATCCATCCGTTCACGGTCGCAGTCAACACCCGCACGCACACGCCCGACGTACAGGTCACGCTCGAATACGACGGCATAACGGGCTACGGCGAGGCATCGATGCCTCCCTATCTGGGCGAGACGCAGGAGTCGGTCTGCCGCTTTCTGAGCTCGCTCGACCTGAGCCGGTTCACGGACCCGTTCCGCATGGACGAGATTCTCGACTACGTCGACCGGGCTGCTCCCGACAACCGGGCAGCCAAGGCTTCGGTCGATCTGGCGCTGCACGATCTGGTCGGCAAGCTGCTCGGACAACCGTGGTACAAGATATGGGGTCTGTCGCCCGAAAAGGCGCCCGACACCTCGTTCACGATCGGCATCGACACGGCCGAGGTCGTCCGGCAAAAAGTCGAGGAAACGGCTCCCTACAACGTGATCAAGGTCAAAATGGGCGTCGAGGGCGACCGCGAGCTCGTCGAGGTCATCCGCTCGGCGACCGACAAGCCGCTCTGTGTCGACGCCAATCAGGGATGGACCGATAAGGAGCGGGCGCTCGAAACGATCTGCTGGCTCGCCGAGCGCAATACGTTGTTCGTCGAGCAGCCGCTGCCCAAGGAGATGATCGACGAGACGGCCTGGCTGCGCGAACGGAGCCCGCTGCCGATCATCGCCGACGAGTTCCTGCAACGCCTTCCGGACGTCAAGCGTGCCGAGGGAGTCTACGACGGCATCAATATCAAGCTGATGAAAAGCACCGGTCTTAGGGAAGCCTATCGGATGACTATTCTGGCCCGGGCGCTCGGCATGAAGACGATGATCGGCTGCATGACCGAAACCTCCTGCGCCGTCTCGGCCGCCGCGCAGCTCTCGCCGATGATGGACTGGGCCGACCTGGACGGTAATCTGCTGATCTCGAACGACCGCTTCGACGGCATGAAGATCGTCGACGGCCATATCACGCTGCCCGACCGGCCCGGCCTCGGCATCGTTCCGCTCTAAGGCGGCCAAACAGGGCCAAAGGCGCCGGCAGGGCTAAAAAATCGCTTCCGCTGCCGTCGGAATGGGAGAGACCGGCATAAACCGCTGTCAAAATACGGACGGCAAACAGAACCCCGATACGGAAACCGCCGACTATCGTCCGGCAAAGAGCCGACGGCCCGCCGTTCCCCTGAATCGGTTCGGGTCTGCCGGAAGCTACACGTCGGCCTCCCGCTCCGGCATTTTGCCGTCGTGCCCCGCTTCGATCGCTTTCGAAGCGGAGCCGTGCAGCAACAACAGTCCCCGAGCCCGCTCGTAACCGATCCCCAGCTCGTCGGCGACCATGCGCGTACCGCGATCGATCAGCTTGTCGTTCGAGAGCTGCATGTTCACCATGCGATTACCGCGCACCCGGCCCAGACGAATCATCGTCGCCGTCGTAATCATGTTGCAGATCATCTTCTGCCCGGTTCCCGACTTCATCCGCGAGCTGCCCGTCACGAACTCGGGTCCGACGACCATCTCGATCGGAATATCGGCCTCGGCAGCCAAAGGCGAGCCGGGGTTGCTCGTGATGCAGGCCGTCAGAACACCGTGCTCCCGGGCCCGGCGAAGCGCGCCGACCACATAGGGCGTCGTACCCGATGCGGCGATGCCGATCACCGTATCGAGCGACGACACGCTCCGCTCGCGCAACTCCTCCCAACCGCGCTCCTCGTCGTCCTCGGCGAACTCGACCGGATTGCGCAGCGCCCGGTCTCCGCCCGCGATCAGTCCGACGACCAACGAGGGAGGCATGCCGAACGTGGGCGGTATCTCCGAGGCGTCGAGCACGCCGAGCCGGCCGCTCGTTCCGGCCCCCAGATAGAAAATGCGGCCGCCGCGCCTCATCCGCTCGACGACGGCCGTCACGAGTTTCTCGAGCTGAGGGATCGTTCGCCGCACGGCCGGCGCGACCCGAGCGTCCTCGTCGTTGATCCCTTCGAGCAACTCACGGACGGACATCTTGTCCAGATCGCCGTGCGACGACGGCTGCTCGGTTATTTTCACGAATGTCATATCTTGTTTTCGGTTGAATGATAGGCGATCAGACCCTCTATCGGGCTGCGAAGGACCGTTCCGAGCCGCAGCGAAAGCCGTCCGGCGGCCCGCTCCAGCGGCTCGCGATAAAAATAGGCCACCGAGCCGACGCAATGCACGGGCAGAGAGGACGAGCCGGCATACTGCGCCACGTTGCGCCGGAAGAAGTCGCCGAAGCTCTCCTCGACCAGCGCGCGAATCTCGGGCACAGCGATATGCTCGGCCAGAAAGGGCGACAGCGAGGCCAAAAAGCGATTCGGAAACGGCTGACGGTAAACCCGATCCAATATTTCGGCAGGAGTCAGGCCGAAACGGTCGAGAAACTTCTCCCGTAATCCGGCGGGCAACCGATTCTTCAGGCAGTCGCCGACCAGCCGGCGGCCCAGCACGGCCCCGCTCCCCTCGTCGCCGAGAATGAATCCGAGCGGCGACACCTGCTCGGCGATCCGCTGCCCGTCCCAGCGGCACGAATTGGACCCCGTACCCAGAATGCAGGCGATCCCCGGATCGCGCCCGCACAGCGCCCGGGCGGCGGCCAGCATATCGCTTCCTACTTCGACGCGACGGACGTCCAGCAGCGAACGCAAGACGCGACGGATCATCGCGGTCTGCTCCTCGAACGCGCAACCCGCGCCGTAGAAAAAAACGCTTCGGACCGGCCGACCGTCCAGCCGGGGAAGCAACTGCGAGGCCAGCGTGCGTTCGATCTGCTCCGGAGCCTGAAAAAAGGGATTCGTTCCGTCGGTCTCGAATCTCCGCACCGGCCGGCCTTCCCGTACGACGCACCAGTCGGTCTTTGTCGAGCCGCTGTCGGCAATCAGTATCATATCTTGACGTATATTCTTTTTCGGTACAACGGGAGTCCGATCAGCCACACCGCTCCTACCAGAAGCAACGGATAGGCCAGCGAGGCCGGGTAGTCGCCCAGCCAAGGTCTCAGCCCGTGCGAGTACACGACCGCTTGCAGGCTCATCGTCTCGCCTCCGCAAGGCACGCGGACCGCCAGCAGCACGACCGACAGCACGGAAGCCGTCACATACAGAAACAACGGATTGACTCCGAACACCTCGAAAAAGCGACTCCAGCGACGATGTCCCCGCACGTCGATCGTCCACATCAGCAACGCCAGCGCCGAAGCGGCCACGCCGCAGGTCAGCAGCGCGAAAGAGGGCGACCAGACCTTCTTATTGACCGGACAGAGATAGCCGAGCAGCCAGCCCGCGAGCATCAGCAGGGCTCCCCAGCGCAATATCTTCAGAATCTTCAGCTTCAATTCCTCCTCCGAGACGAGCGCCCGGCCGATACAGAAACCGATCAGCACATGGGCTACCGACGGGACGGTGCTCAGCAAGCCCTCCGGATCGAACGGGAATCCCTCGCCCCGGTACATGTGCGCCTCGCCGAGCACGGCACGATCCACCACGGCGACGACATTGTCCGGCGACAGATCGAAGCCGTTTCCCGACAGCAAGATCAGGCCGTAGGCAGCGAGCAGCCCCGCTGCGATCCACGGAATCGCCCGCCGCCGCACCGTCACGGCGATCAGGGCTCCCGCTCCGTAGCTGAGCGCCAGCCGCTGCAATACGCCCAATATGCGCATCCGATCGAAGTTGTTCGCCGAGCGCGCCACGCGCTCCCACAGCGGAACGCCCTGCTCGGCAAGCGACTGCATCGAGAAGCAGAAGCGCGAGAACCAGCCGACGGCCAGACCGACGGCGAAAATCACCGCCGTGCGGACCAGTATCTTGCGTACGGCCGCGCCGTTGCACGCGAAGTCGTACCTGCGCAGCGACAGATAGGTCGAAACGCCCATGATGAACATGAACAGCGGAAAGACCAGATCGGTCGGCGTCAGCCCGTTCCACGACGCATGCCGCAAAGGAGCGTATACCGCCCCCCAGCTGCCGGGATTGTTCACGAGAATCATGCCGGCGACGGTCATGCCCCGCAGCACGTCGAGCGCAAGCAGGCGGCCGCTGCCGGCCGGAAGGTTGTTTTCCATAGGCCGAATCATTCTGTTCTTGCGGATTGTCCGGACTCCGTGTCCGGGAGCGCCCGGCCTGTCTCCCCTCGGCGACCGGGGACGATCAGCAGGCACAGTCCGACGAACGTAAACAGCGCATTGAATATCAACAGCTCATAGCTGAACGAGTAGCCACCGAACCAACGTTCCGAATTGCGCTGCAACACATAGCACAGCACCGGCGACAGCACGGCTACCAACGGAATCCAGCGGTCGCGCACGCTCCGACGGGTAAAGATGCCGAAAGCGAACAACCCGAGAATCGGACCGTAGGTATAGCTGGCCAGCGTATAGACGGCGTCGATCACGCTCGTGTCGTTGAGCAGTCCGAAAACGAGAATCACCGCGCCCATCGTCGCAGCCATGCCGGCGTGCACCCGCTTGCGGACGCGGGCGGTGCGCGCCTCGTCGCAGCGCTCGGTACAGCGCAGGATGTCGACCGTGAACGACGTGGTCAACGCCGTCAGCGCCGAACCCGCCGCCGAATAGGCCGACGAAACGAGCCCGATCACGAACAGCACGCCGACCGCCGCAGGGAAGTAGCCTCCGGTCGCAATCATCGGGAACAGTTCGTCGCTGCGCTCCGGCGTCCGGATGCCGCTCCTCTCGGCATAGAGGTAGAGCAGCACGCCGAGAACGAGAAAGAGCAGGATGACGAACAGCTGCAACACGCCGCTGGTCACGATGTTCTTCTGCGAATCGCGGTAGTTGCGGCAGCTCAGGTTGCGCTGCATCATGTCCTGGTCGAGCCCGGTCATCGCGATCACGGTGAAGGCTCCGGCCAGAAACTGCTTGAAGAAATACCGCCGGTCGTTCAGATCGTCGAAAAAGAAAATCCGCGAATAGTCGTGCCGCGCTACGGCGCCGACCGCATCGCCTAAGCCCAGATGCAAGTCCGAAGCGATAAAATAGATGCAGAGACCGACGCTGGCCACCAGGCAAAACGTCTTCAGCGAGTCGGTCCAGATCAGCGATTTGACGCCGCCCCGGTACGTGTAGAGCCACACGAGGACCATCGTCACCGCCACGTTCCACACAAAGGGCACATGCAGCGGCCCGAATACCAGTAACTGCATCACGAGGCAGACCAGATAGACCCTCACGGCAGCCCCGATCATTTTCGACAGAAAGAAGAACCAAGCCCCGGTCCGGTACGACGCGATGCCGAAACGGCTCTCCAGATACTGGTAGATCGACACGAGCCCCATCCGGTAAAAAAGAGGAATCAGCACGAACGCGATCACGAGCTGCCCCGCCACGAACCCGAGCGCCATCTGCAAATAGGAGAACTGGCTGGCCTGCACCCAGCCCGGAACCGACACGAAAGTCACTCCCGAGATACTCGATCCGATCATCGCGAACGCGACGACGGGCCAGGGCGAGCGGCGGTTACCGACGAAAAAGCCCTGATTGTCCGCCCGTCGGCCCGACAGGCTGGCCACGAGATAGAGCACCAGAAAATAAGCGATTACGGTAACGAGAACGGCAGCCGGAGTCATGCGGAATCGTTTGGTCCGTCCAAAGTTAACAACAATTCGGCAAAATACGCGATCCGCCGGCGAAAACCTTCGGCCCATGCCTCCGCACGATTCTCCGACGTCCGGACCCGCTGCCCGCTTGCTTTCGGGCCGGCGACCCGCACTTTCAAGGAATCATACAGCCCCGTTCGGGTACCGAAACGCGGCAGGGAACTCCGCCGGCGCGCTCGCTTCCGAGCGGCGACGAACGAAAGGCGGCCGGTACGAATCAGACCAGATCGCGGAGCGTCACTCCGCTCAGCATTTCGGTCATTTTCCGATGGATGTCGGCAAACGAGGCGCGTATTTTGCACAGGCTCTCCTCCTTGCTGAACTCGCAGGAGCAACCGGTCCGGCCGCTCGCGCAGGCCAGCATTCCGGCCGTTCCCTCGAAGCGGGTCACGACGTCGCACAACGTCACCTCGCCCGGGTCCCTCGAAAGGTAGTAGCCTCCCGCCTTGCCCCGGACGCTTCCGAGCACGCCGCCGTTTTTCAGTTCGAGCAGGATACCCTCCAAAAACCGTTGCGGGATATGCTCGTCGCCGGCGATCCGGCTGATCGGGACCGGCCCGTTGCCGAACTCCCGTGCCAGAGAAGCCAAAGCCAGAATCGCATATCTCGTTTTCTTGGACAGCATGTTCCGTAAAAATGGATTTTTTACAAATTTAGCAAAATAAGGAGAAACCGCAACCCTTCGCCTTCCGAACGCCGGACCGGAAACCCGGCGACAGAACCTCCGGTCCGGCGAAAAGCCCCGACCGCCCGACATGCCGCTACCGGTACGCGCCGCTCGCAGACCGACGAAACACGGGACGGACCCGCAAGCGACTTTCGGTCTGCCGCTCGCGGGTCCGTCCCCTATCCGTCAGCAAAATACCTCCGAGCCTCTCACGAGGCCCGGTACCGTCCGATCACTCGGCCCAAAGCCGCGCCAGATTCAGAATCGTGCGCACGGCGCGGCCCATCGTGTCGAGCGAGCAATACTCGAACTTGCCGTGAAAGTTCATGCCGCCCGTGAACAGGTTCGGACACGGAAGCCCCATGTACGAAAGCCGGGCGCCGTCGGTCCCGCCCCGGATCGGACGGACGATCGGTTCGACTCCGGCCTCGCGCATCGCCTGCATCGCCTTGCCGATCACCTCGGGATAGGGCTCCACTTGCTCGCGCATATTGTAATACTGATCCTTGACCGTCAGCGAGATCGTCCCTTCGCCGTACTTGCGCGACAACAGCGCGACAGCGTCGGCCAGAAACCGTTTTTTCTCCTCGAACAGCTCGCGCGAATGATCGCGGACGATATACTCCATCGAGGCTTTTTCGACCGTGCCGCTCAGACCGACCAGATGATAGAAGCCCTCGTAGTCCTGCGTATGCTCGGGGCGCTGCACGGCGGGCAGCAGCGAGTTGATCTCGCAGGCCACCTGCAGGGCATTGATCATCTTGTCCTTCGCATAGCCCGGATGAATGTTGCGCCCTTGCACGACGATCCGCGCCGAAGCCGCGTTGAAGTTCTCGTACTCGAGCTCGCCCTCGAAGCCTCCGTCCACCGTGTAGGCGAAACGGGCCCCGAAGCGCTTCACGTCGAAAAAGTCCACTCCCCGGCCGATCTCCTCGTCGGGAGTGAATCCGATGCGGATCTTGCCGTGCGGAATCTCGGGATGGGCGAGCAGCCAGGCCGCCGCCGTCATGATCTCGGCCACGCCGGCCTTGTCGTCGGCCCCGAGCAACGTCGTACCGTCGGTCACGATCAGCGTATGCCCCTTGAAAAAAGAGAGCTCGGGAAAATCCTTCACCCGCATCGAAAGCGAGTCGTTCAGCGGAATATCGCCGCCGTCGTAGCGCTCGATCAAACGGGGACGAATGTCCGCCCCTTTCATGTCGGGACTCGTATCGACATGCGCGATGAAGCCGATCACGGGTTTCGATTCGCACCCCGGCGTGGCCGGAACGGTCCCGGTCACGTAGCCGTTCGGATCGATCTCGACCTCGGTCATCCCGAGCGAGATCATCTCCTCGACCAGACGGTTCAGCAGCGCGAGCTGCTTGGCCGTCGACGGAAAAGTCTCGCTCTCGGGATCGCTCTGCGTATCGAAAGCGACGTAGCGGAGAAAGCGCTCCTTGAGTTCTTCGATAAAATCCATATTTCGTTCCATTTGGTTGTTCCTTTCCGAATAACGCGATCGCTCCGAATACCGGGAAACGTAATCGTACGGGCGGTTCCGCCTTTTCCGATCGGATCGCGCCTGCATAAAAACTCGCCCCAACGCTCTCCTCTCCGTATCGCCGCCCGTTCCGTTCCCGACCGCTTTCACAGTCGCCGGAGCGAAGCGGGACCTCGGGAAGGCCCGCGCAACGGCTCAGGTTCTATTCTCCTTTGGCCCGCAGGCTGTCCTTGACGAAATAGACGATCAGCAACGCGTACATTCCCACGGCGAGCCATTCGGCACCCTTCGACGCGTTCCACGACGAGGCGAACCAGTCGGCTCCGAAATAGCGCAGCAGCGCGCTCACGACGCCCATCAGCGCCCCGCCGGCGATAAAGCCCGAAGCGATCAGCGTTCCTCGCTCGCGGCGCGCGCGGTTCGTGCGCTCGTCGCGGCTGCGGCTGCCGACCCACCAGCTGACGAGCCCGCCGATCAGCAGCGGAGTATTCAGCTCGAGCGGAATGAACATGCCCAGCGCAAAAGCCAGCGCCGGGACGCCGATCATCGTCAGGATCAGCGCCAGAGCGGCCCCGGCGAGATAGAGCATCCAGGGCGTGGCTCCGCCCTCCATCAGCGGTTTGATGACGGCGGCCATCGCATTGGCCTGAGGTGCCACGAGCGCACCCTCGCCGACGAATCCGTACGTCTGGTTCAGTATCATCAAAACCCCGGCCACGGTAGCCGCCGAGACGGCCGTACCCAGAAACTTCCAGCCCTCCTGCTTCGCGGGCGTCGTTCCGAGCCAGTAGCCGATCTTCAGGTCCGTAATGAAAGCGCCGGCCATCGAGAGCGCCGTGCACACCACTCCGCCGATAATCATCGCGGCGGTCATTCCGCCGGTTCCGGTCAGGCCGGCGCTGACGAGCACCAGCGAGCTCAGGATCAGCGTCATCAGCGTCATGCCCGACACCGGATTCGTACCGACGATCGCGATCGCATTCGCGGCGACGGTCGTAAACAGGAACGATATGACGAACACGATCAGGATCGCGATCACCGAATGGAACCAGTTATCGAGCACACCGAAGCGGAAGAAGACGAACGTCGTGAGCAGCGTCGCGATCAGCAGCGCGAGGATCAGCTTCATCGGCAGGTCGCGTTGCGTGCGGCCGGTCTCCTGCCCGGGCGTCTGACGGCCTCGCAGCTCGGTCACGGCCAGCGACAGCGCCTGGCGGATGATCTTCGACGAACGGATGATACCTACCACGCCGGCCATCGCGATGCCCCCGATCCCGATATGGCGCGCGTAGTTCCGGAAAATCTCCTCGGGCGACATGTCGCGGAGCAACGCGGTCACGCCCTCGCCGACGGCGACCGTCTGTCCGTCGGCGAAATGGCTGATGAACGGAATCAGTACGAACCATACGGTAAACGAACCGGCGCAGATATACGCGGCATAGCGGAGCCCGACGATATAGCCCAGACCGAGCACGGCGGCTCCGGTATTGACCTTGAAGACAAGCTTCGCCTTATCGGCCAGCAGCGTTCCCCACTCGGCCAAACGCGTCGAGACGTTCTCGGTCCACCAGCCGAACGTGCCGACCGCAAAGTCGTACAGTCCTCCGATCAGACCGCTGCAGGCCAACAGCTTGGCCTGATCGCCCTTCTTCTCGCCGGACACGATTACCTCGGTCGTCGCGGTGGCCTCGGGGAACGGGTATTTCCCGTGCATGTCCTTGACGAAATACTTGCGGAAAGGGATCAGCAGCAGAATCCCGAGCAGGCCCCCGAAAAGCGACGACAGGAATATCTGGTAGAAATGAGCCTCCAGCCCCAGAATGTAGAGCGCCGGCAGCGTAAAGATCGCTCCGGCGACGATCACGCCCGAGCTGGAGCCGATCGACTGGATGATGACGTTCTGTCCGAGCATGCCGCTGCGGCCGGTCAGATTGCCGACGCCGACAGCGATGATCGCGATCGGGATAGCGGCCTCGAACACCTGTCCGACCCTCAGGCCGAGATAAGCGGCGGCAGCCGAGAAGACGATCGCCATCACGATGCCGAACACGACCGAATAGACGGTCACCTCTTTCGGCTTGGACGAAGCGGGCATCACGGGCGAGTACTTTTCGCCGGGGGCGAGCTCCCGGTAGGCATTATCCGGAAGCGAAGCGGGTTGTTTGGGTTCTTGTTCCATATTTCGGGTTTGGTTTTGTCATCCGACCGGCTCCGAGCGCCGCCGGCAGAGCATATCCGCCCCGCAAGCGAATCGTCGGCCACGAGCGGCCGGTCCGCTCGCAGGTCTCAAAGATAGCTCATTCCGTCTAAAAAAAGAAACGCAGCCAACCGGCTCCCGGGTAGTCCAGGTAGCATCGGACGGTCAGACGAGCGGTTCGTCCGTATGGAGAGCGGCAGAAGCCCGCGCAGAGATTGCCGGACAGGACAATCGCTTCTTTTGAACCGGAACCGATCGCGAGGCGAGCAGGAACTACCAGCGGAACAGAAGGAAAAGAGAAATTCCGTTCGGCAGGAAACCGCAGACCGTTTCCGTAACATAAAAAATCGCAGCGTCCCGTTGTCATAGAGCGGCAGAGCAAGTCTCCGGCACCTTCAATGGCCGTTCGACACCGATATGCCGGCCATGCACGGAAATGATGGTCCACGGTTTCCGTGTTTCCGCAGGAATCGACTCCGCAACCGGAAGCTCTTATCTGCACTCGATGATGATCTCCGGTTCGCCTGTCTCGTCGCAACCGATCCAACGATCGAGCATGAACTCGGCAGAGGCCACGTATTTCCGTCTGAAATCCGGTTCGAAAAAGAACTCTTTCGCAATCCGGTAGCGTCCCGGCTCGAAACGGTAAAGCCGGTACGGCAGCGCGTGCGGCATCCGTCCGATCGTATCGAAAGGTCTCAGAGGATAAGCCACCGCCGTAACGACCCGGGCATAGGAGATGCTCATCCACCGTCCGTCGCGGAAGACGCCGAGGCGAAAATCGGATTCGTCTCCGAAAACGATCTCGCGTCCGGTCCTATTCCGCACCGTCACCAGCACGCTCGCCCCCTCGACTTCGGCCGTCATCTCGACGAAACGCCCGTCGGGCCGTATCGTGTCGGGAATCAGGTCCACCCGTTTCCAGTCTATGATCCGGGAACGGGTCTCCGCCTCGCACATCCGGTCGAACCGGGCTCTCGTTCCGGACACGTCCGCGAACGTCTTGCCGATCCGGCAGAAGCCGATCGGATCGTACCCGATCTCGCGCCGGAAATTCAGCCGGAGCGTATCCCGCTCTCCGGCTCCGAGCACGATCCGCCCGGTATCCCGGCCGCGTACGGGAACGCTTTTCCAACGATCGTGCACCCGTTGCTCGAACCGGTATCCGGCATCGGTCGTCACGGGACGGCTACCCCGATTCTCCATCACCAGATACGACGCCGAATCGCAGACCAGCTCGGCGTACAGGCGGATCGAATCGGCGACCGGCACCTCCGCAGCCGATACGCGCGCCGTATCGGCAGGAAGCGCCATCCGTCTTCGCTCGGATCGCTCCGCACAGGAAAGGCAAAAAACGGACAGCAGGATGAAAAAACAGACCCTCATCGCCATATTTTTCATAACGCGAACCCTTCGCTACCGAACCGTCCGTCCCCGACGTCGGCTCACGGACGGAACGATACGGATCGGCATGAAGAGACCGGTCCGGCGGTCCAGCGCCGCCCGGAGAACCGGTCGGGATAAAACGGAACGAGTCATCCGCCCCGTCCCCGCCGGCACGGACGGAACGGCATCGCTCAGGCTACAGCCGGCTCGTAAAAACGTAACTTCCCGATCCGACCTCGTAGAACGCCTTGCCGCCGGCCGCACGCAGAAACTTCACCCCGTCGGTCCCGGAGACAGGCCGTCCCGACTCGGCAACGCCCGCCGCATCGCGGGTCGGGACGCCGATCGTAGCGGTCGTGCCGACCGGAACACTCACCTTCATCGTCAGACGGGAGCCGTCGCGCCTCCATTCGCTGCGGATACGGCCGTAAGGCGAGTCGTGCCAGGCCTCGACGAACGTCAGATCGCCTACGACCGAGGGATCGACCGTGAAGCGTTCGAAGCCCGGATAGGCCCGGTCGCACCGGATGCCTGCCAGATATTTGTAAAAATAGGCGCTGATCAGGCAAAAGGGCGGATGATTGCGCGAGGCCGAGCCGTCCCACGTCTCCCACATCGTCGTCGCCCCGCTCAGAGCCATGAATCCCCAGCCCGGATAGTCGGGCTGCGTCGCCAGACGGTAGGCCCGCTCGGGATCGATCCTCGGCATCAGCTCCATCATCGACAGCGTGCCGACGAAACCGGTTCCGATCCGGTCCCGCGTACCGTCCAGATCGCGCAGCAGGCTGCCGAGCACCCGGGCGCTGTCGGCCTCGGGAACCAACCCGTACTCGAGGGGCACGACGTTGGCGGCCTGTCTGTACGGCGTCGGATTCTCGCCGTGGTAAATACCCGAAGCGGCATCGAAAAACTCCTCGTTGAAACGGTGGGCGATCCGGTCGGCCCAAGCGTCCAGCCGCACGGCATCGTCGCGCTTGCCCAGAAAGCGGGCGACCTCGGCCAGATTCCGCACGACACGGTAGTGCGAAGCGGTCCCGTAAAGCGTCAGCCCCTCGGGCGGCGCCATCGAATAGGACATCAGCGTGTCGGACAGCGTCATATGCGGGGATACCCAGTCGCCGAGCACTTCGCCGATAATCTCGGGTTTGCCATCCCGCTGACGCAGCAAGCTGCTCTCGGCAAAACGCATCATGGTTTCATAGTGGCGCTCGACGACCCGACGGTCGCCGTAATAGGCCAGCAAGTCCCAAGGCACGTACACGATCGCGGCGGGCCAGACGGTCGAGATGCTCTGGTCGTAACCGGTCGAGGGCGCGACGGTGCACAGCCCGCCCGCCGAGTCCTGCGTGCCGGCCAAATCTTCGACCCACTTGGCATAGAAGGCGGCCATATCGAAATTGTAGATCGCCGCCTGATCGGTCATGTAAGTATCGGCCGTCCAGCCCTGTTTCTCGCGGTGCGGACAGTCGGTCGGAATGCTGTGGAAATTGTTCAGCAGACTCGCGCGCGACATGTCTTGCAGACGGTTGACCACATCGTTCGAGCAGACGAAACGTCCGGCCTCGGCCACGTCGGTATGAACCGGTACGGCCTCGACCCGCTCGACCGTGACGCCCGGATCGGCCGTCACGCGGACGAACTGAAAACCCATGTACGCGAAACGGCACTCGAACGTCTCCGTCCCCTTACCTTTTAATATGTAGCCGTTCTGTTGACGGATATTGATCGACTTGTCGTAAAAGGAGGCGTAATCCGTATCCTCGACGCGGATTTTCAGCTTCGACGGATGGATGTCGGGCACCAACTCCCGGTCCGACGGCAGCTCGCAGTACTCGACCAGCACGCGGGCGCCCTCGGGTCCCCGGACCCGCACGCGAGCCCAGCCGGCGATGTTGCGCCCGGCGTCGTAGATCGTCTGTCCGTTCCCTCGGTCGAAAGTCCGGACGGGCTCGATCGGATCGAACGCCCGCACGGGCGGCATCATCTGCGCCCGCAGCGGACCGGCCCCGGGAACCGAAACGGCCGGACGCCACCCCTCGGCGGAAAATCCGGCCTCGCTCCAGCCGTCCTGCTCCAAGCGGGCGTCGTACAACTCGCCGTGGCGCGTGTCGTCGTACACGACCGGACCGCCGGCGGTCCGCCAGCTCTCGTCGGTCACGATCCGCTCGGTCGTACCGTCGCTGTACCGGATCGCGAGCAGCGCGATCGCCTTGGGCTGCCCGACCCATTTCGAGCGGTACAATCCCCATATGTCGGTGCATATCGGGCTGTACTGACCGCGACCGAGCATGATCCCGATCGCATTGCCTCCCCGGCGGATCATTCCGGTCACGTCGTAAGTCACGTAAAACGCCCGCTTGTGAAAATTGGTCCAAGCAGGATCGAGCACATGATCGCCGACTCGGCGTCCGTTCAGATAAGCCTCATAATAGCCCAGCCCGCAGACATACAAATCGGCCGAGACGACCTTCCTCCCGACGGAGAATTCCTTGCGCATCAGAGGCGAAGGATCGTAGCGGGGCGAGGCGTTCTCGTACAAGTCCCAGATCGTCCGGCCCGTGCCGACGAACCAAGGCCAGGTGTTCGGCTCCCGGTTCTCGACGTCGCGGCGCTTATGCTCGGCCCACTCGTTCCGCCACGTCTCCTCGTCGCGGGCGGCGATCCATTCGGCCCTGCCCCAGTCTTCCTCGCAGAGCGGCCCCATGCTCCAGCGGGCCGGCTCGCTCCAGCGACTCGGGCGATCGTCGGCATCCCATACCCGCACTTTCCAGTAGCACTTGGCAAGGCCCGCGAGCGGCTTTCCGCCGTATTCGACCTGAATGCTGCGGCCCGAGGCCGTTTTCCCGCTGTCCCACAAGTCGCCCTCTCCGCGGGCGAGCAGCTCGGGCGACGAGGCGACCAGCACCCGGTAAGCCGTCTGGCGGTCGCCGCGCAACGACGACGACACGACCCAGCTCAGCCGGGGACGCGTCGCATCGATTCCCAGCGGATCGGCCAGATACTCGCAGCGCAGGCTTCCGACCTCCGCCGCCCGGCACGTAAGAGCTGCCGTCAGCAACAGGACGGCTACGATCAATCGTTTCATAGTTATGTCAGGTTTAGCAGTTAAGTCATCCCAAATTCTACCTTGCCGGCGTCCGGAACATCCCCTCCAGAACGCCGCGCTCCGCCGAACTCCTTTTCCGGTCCGCGCCAGCGGGGCATCCGGCCGCCCTCGTCCTTCTGCGGGATCGATTCGTCGGCCCGCGAACCCCGGGGGCACAGCATCCTGCCCGGGCTCCCGAGCGATCCGCCGCTTCAGCCCGGTACGCATCCTCGACGGAGCATGCGCGAACGACGGTTCCCAACCTGTCGTCTATCTCACGGTTTTTCCGCGATCCGCTCGCCCACCCAGCGTGTCAGTTCCTCGAACTGCTTCACGCTCAGCATTTCGGGGCGGAGCGAAAAATAGTCGTGCTCCTCGCCGCGCAGGTCGCCGAACGCCGCATGCAACGAATTGCGGATCGTCTTGCGGCGCTGGCCGAAAGTCGCCTTCACGACACGTGCGAAAAGCGCCTCGTCGCAGTCGAGCCGTTCCACGCCGTTACGCACGAGCCGGACCACGGCGCTCTTGACCTTGGGGGGCGGATTGAACACGCCCTCGCCGACGGTAAACAAGTATTCGATATCGTAAAACGCCTGCAGAAAGACGCTCAGTATACCGTAATCCTTGCCCCCGGGACTCCCGGCAATCCGCAACGCCACCTCGCGCTGCACCATGCCGACCACTTCCGGCACCCGGTCGCGGGAGGCCAGTATCTTGAAAAAAATCTGCGAGGATATGTTGTACGGAAAATTGCCGATCACGTTCACGCCGCCGGGAAACATCGCGGAGAGGTCCATTTGCAGAAAATCCCCCTCCATCAGGCGGGGGACGAACTGCGGATAATGCTCGCGGAGGTATTCGACGCTCTCGCCGTCGACTTCGGCTCCATACAGGTCGATATCGTCGCGTTCGAGCAGAAACCGCGTCAGCACGCCCGTTCCGCATCCCACCTCGAGCACTGTCCGGCAACGGTCGGCACGCAACGCGCCGGCGATACGCCGCGCGACGGACAAGTCGGTCAGGAAATGCTGACCCAGGTATTTTTTCGGTCTTACGTTCATTCGATTCTCCGTTACTTCGCTTCCGCCATGCCGGTCCCCGCACCCGCTTCCGTAAAAAGTGTCCGGCCGCCTCGCCCGCCGCACGGAGGCCCCGGCTTCCCGGCACGAGCCGCCACCAGGCTTCCCGCAGCCTCCGGTTCCATCTCCCCGACGGTCATATTCCGCCGTTTCCGGTCCCTTCCGTGCGGCAGGGAATCCGCACGAGGCAAGGGATCAGTTGCCCAGCTCGCTCATGAATTTGATCCGCACCAAGCGGATCTCTTCCTCGGTGAAGTCGCCGCCCAACTCCTTGATCGCCTCGTCGAGCGAATCGGTCTCGGCATCCTCCTTGAAATAGAGATATATCTCCTCAGCCTTGTCCTCGTCGACCGCCTGATCGACATAGTAGCCGACATTGAGCCGCGTCCCCGAGTGAACGATCGCCTCGATCTCGGTAAGCAGCTCGTCGAAATCCATGTCGCGGGCGCGGGCGATGTCCTCGAAGTCCATCTGCCGGTCGATGCTCTGAATGATGAACACCTTGCTTCCGCTCTTGTTGACGACGCTCTTGACGACCATGTCCTGAGGACGGACGATGTCCTTCTCGTCGCAATATTTCTTGATCAGTTCGACGAACGGCTTGCCGAACTTGCGGGCCTTGCCGGCGCCGACGCCGGTGATATTCTGCATTTCGTCGAGCGTGACCGGATACTGGATCGACATATCCTCGAGCGACGGGTCCTGAAAAATCACGAACGGAGGCAGCTCCATCTGCCGGGCCACCTGCTTGCGGAGGTCCTTCAGCATAGCGTACAGCTCTTCGTCGGCCACGCCGCCCTTTCCGGCCGGCGGCGACACGGTATCGTCGTCGTCCCCGTCCTCGTACTCGTGGTCGGCCGCGATCATCACCGAGTGCGGATGACGGACGAACTCCTCCCCCGCCGCATTGATCGACAGCAGGCCGTAGTTCTCGATATTCTTGTCGACCAGCCCCAAAATCAGAGCCTGACGCACGACGGCTCCCCAAAAGCGGTCGTTACGGTCGCTGCCCACGCCGAACCACTCGCTCTTGTGGTGGTTGTAGGACTTGATCAGCGCGTTGTTGCGTCCGACCAGCATATTGATCAGATAGTCGGCTTTGAACTTATCGCCTATGGACTGAAGCACCTGCAACATCAGCTTCATCGGCTCCATGCCCTCGAAACGCGGCTTCGGATGCAGACAGTTGTCGCAGCATCCGCAATTCTCCTCCGCAAACTCCTCTCCGAAATAGTGCAGCAACGTCTTGCGCCGGCAAACCGAGCTCTCGGCATACGAGACGGTCTCCTGCAGCAGCAGGCGGCCGATCTCCTGTTCGGCTAACGGCTTGCCTTGCATGAACTTCTCGAGCTTCTGGATATCCTTATAACTGTAGAACGTGATGCAGTGCCCGCCCGCTCCGTCGCGGCCGGCCCGGCCCGTCTCCTGATAATAGCCTTCGAGGCTCTTGGGAATATCGTAATGGATCACGTAGCGCACGTCGGGTTTGTCGATACCCATGCCGAAAGCGATCGTCGCGACGATCACATCCACCTGCTCGTGCAGAAACTTGTCCTGATTCGCGGCGCGCGTCGCCGCGTCCATACCGGCGTGATAGGGAGCCACTTTGATATTGTTGGCGGCCAGCAGCTCCGAAAGCTCCTCGACCTTCTTGCGGCTCAGGCAGTAGATGATGCCCGACTTGCCCTCGTTACTCTTGATGTAGCGGATGATCTCCTTGGTCGCGTTGGTTTTCGAGCGGACTTCGTAAAACAGGTTCGGGCGGTTGAACGACGACTTGAACACCGCCGAGTCGAGCATGCCCAGGTTCTTCTGGATATCCATCTGCACCTTGGGCGTCGCGGTCGCCGTCAGCGCGATCAGCGGCGCGGGTCCGATCTCGTTGATGATCGGGCGTATGCGGCGATACTCCGGCCGGAAGTCGTGTCCCCACTCCGAAATGCAGTGCGCCTCGTCGATCGCATAGAACGAAATTCTGATTTTGCGCAGGAAATTGACATTATCCTCCTTCGTAAGCGACTCGGGGGCGAAATAGAGCAGCTTGGTCTTGCCCTCGAGCACGTCGCCCTTGACTTTCGCTACGGCAGCCTTATTCAGCGACGAGTTCAGAAAATGGGCCACGCCGTCCTCCATGCTGAAAGTCCGCATCGCATCCACTTGGTTTTTCATCAGCGCGATCAGCGGCGAAATGACGATCGCCACCCCGTCCATCATCAGCGCGGGCAACTGATAGCACAACGATTTGCCGCCTCCCGTCGGCATCAGCACGAACGTATCCTTTCCGTCCAGCACGTTCCGGATAACCGCCTCCTGATTTCCCTTGAAACTGTCGAAGCCGAAATAGCGCTTCAGGCAGTCGCGCAGTTCAATATTTTGTTTCCCAGACATCTGTCTTCTATAATTATATCCTTACCAATTCGTATTAACGATTAAAGATAGTAAAAAATCCCGAAAATTTCTAACTTTGTAGAAAAAATTTCACTCGCCGCGCCATTCTTATGAGATTATACACGAAAGACTTAGTCAAGCGATACAAGGCCCGCACGGTCGTCGACCACGTTTCGATCGAGGTCAACCAAGGCGAGATCGTCGGGCTGCTCGGCCCCAACGGCGCCGGCAAGACGACGACGTTCTACATGATCGTCGGCCTGATCAAGCCCAACGAGGGTCAAATCTTCCTCGAGGATCAGGAGATCACCAAGGAACCGGTATACAAACGCGCCCAGAAAGGCGTGGGGTATCTGGCGCAGGAGGCTTCGGTATTCCGGCGGCTCTCGGTCGAAGACAACATCAAGGCCGTGCTGCAAATGACGGACTTTCCGAAAGACTATCAGGCCGAGCGGCTCGAGAACCTGATCGAGGAGTTCCGCCTGACCAAAGTCCGCAAGAGCCTCGGCATCCAGCTTTCGGGAGGCGAGCGCCGACGGACCGAAATCGCGCGCGCCGTAGCCATCAATCCGAAATTCATCCTGCTCGACGAGCCGTTCGCAGGCGTCGACCCGATCGCCGTCGAGGACATCCAGAGCATCGTGGCCACGCTCAAGAACAAGAACATCGGCGTGATTATCACCGACCATAACGTACACGAGACCCTTTCGATCACCGACCGCACCTACCTGCTGTTCGAGGGCCGCATTCTGAAAGCCGGCTCGGCCGAGGATCTGGCCAACGACGAAATGGTGCGCAAGGTCTATCTGGGACAGGACTTCAAACTGCGCTGAGGCTCTATGGACAAGACGATCAGACGATCCCGGGCGGAAGGCAGCGTAACGGCTCCTTCGTCGAAAAGCTATGCCCAGCGGGCCGTTGCGGCCGCCCTGCTCTGCGAGGGGACGAGCACGCTGACCAATATGATCCTGTGCGACGACACCCGCGCCGCGCTGCAGGTGGCCGCCGATCTGGGCGCCGAAGTAGAGGCGGGAACAGACGGCACGACCTATACGGTCCGCGGCGGACTTCGTCCTCACGCGCAGGCGATTCATATCGGCGAGTCGGGACTGGCGGCCCGGCTTTTCACGCCGATCGCGGCGCTTTGCGGCGAGCGGATCACGATTACCGGCCAAGGCTCGATCCTGCGACGCCCGCTGGCGATGATGGAAAAACCGCTGCGCACGCTGGGAGCCAAGGTGACGAGCGAAGGCGGATACCTCCCGATCCGCATCGAAGGCCCTCTGCACGGAGGCGCCGTATCGGTGGACGGATCGCTCAGCTCGCAATTCATCACCGGGCTGCTGATGGCCCTGCCGCTGGCCGAACGCGATACGACGCTCACCGTACATAACCTCAAAAGCCGCCCGTACATCGACATGACGCTTTCGCTGCTCGGCACGTTCGGCATCGATGTCAAGCACAACGAATACCGGCAGTTCTTCATCGAAGGGCGCCAGCGGTACGCCCCGGCCCGATACAATGTCGAGGGCGACTGGAGCGGCGCCTCCTGCCTGTTGGTAGCCGGCGCGACGACCGGCGAGGTGACGGTGCGTAACCTGAATCCCGTCTCGCTACAGGCCGATATGGCCATCGTCGATGCGCTGACTCGCGCCGGAGCCCAGATCACGACGACGACCGACTCGGTCACGGTCCGCCGCAGCCCGTTGCACGCTTTCGAATTCGATGCCACGCACTGCCCCGACCTCTTCCCCGCGCTGGCGGCGCTCGCAGCCTCCTGCCAAGGCACCTCGACGCTGAGGGGAACCCGACGGCTCGCGCACAAGGAGAGCGACCGGGCACGCACGATCGCCGACGTGCTCGAAAGCATGGGCATCGGCGTCGACCTGTCCACGCCCGACGTCATGCGCGTCACCGGAGGCGAAATCCGCGGAGCGGAGGTCAGCAGCCACAACGACCACCGGATCGCGATGGCCGCCGCCGTAGCGGCCCTGCGATGCGGGCAGGGAAGCGTCACGATCCGCGGAGCGGAAGCCGTCGCCAAGTCGTACCCCGAATTCTGGGACGATCTGAGCGGGCTGCTCCGTCCGGACGAACACGGCCACAACGAAAAGACAACCATATGAACAGCTTCGGAAGACTATTCAGGGTCTCTATTTTCGGCGAGTCGCACGGGCCGCTGGTCGGCGTTACGCTCGACGGCGTACCGGCCGGCATCGCGCTCGACGAGAAATCGTTCGAAAAGGACCTGAACCGCCGCAAAAGCGGCAAGCGGGGTACGACGCCCCGCAAGGAAAGCGACCTTCCGGAAATCGCTACCGGCCTGTTCCAAGGCCGGACGACCGGAGCGCCGCTGACCGTTCTGTTCCGCAACGAGAACACCCTCTCGGGCGACTATGCCAACCTCGTCGCCCATCCCCGCCCCTCGCACTCCGACTGGGTCGCCGCCCGCAAGTTCGGCGGCTTCAACGACTACCGGGGCGGCGGACACTTCTCGGGACGGCTGACGCTCGGGCTGGTAGCGGCCGGCGTCGTAGCCAAGAAGATTCTCGGTCGCAAGGTCAAGATCGAAAGCCGGATCGTCGAGATCGACGATTGTAACAATCCGGACGACTTCCCGAAAATCGTCGAGGAGGCGTTGCGGGCTCAGGACTCGGTCGGAGGCATCGTCGAATGCACCGCGACCGGCGTACCGCCCGCGCTGGGCGAACCGTTCTTCGACTCGGTCGAAAGCACGATGAGCCACCTGCTTTTCTCGATTCCGGCGGTCAAGGGCGTAGAGTTCGGCGCAGGATTCGCCGCCGCCCGGATGCGAGGCAGCGAGCACAACGACCCGATCATCAGCCCGGACGGCACGACCGCGACGAACAATGCCGGAGGAATCGTGGGCGGGCTTACGAACGGCAACCCGGTCGTCGTCCGCGTGGCGATCAAGCCGACGGCCAGCATCTCGTCGCCGCAGATCACGCTCAACACCGAGTCGGGCAAGCCCGAAGAGCTGCGAATCAAGGGGAGGCACGACGCCTGCATTGCGCTCCGCGCTCCGGTCGTCGTCGAAGCGGCGGCAGCCGTCGCGCTGTGCGACCTGACGCTCATCGCGCGCTCGCTTCGGCCGTAGGCTGAAACGGACCTTGCGCACGCCGAAAGACACGGGAAAATCGTACCCGAGCTCGGATCTTCCGGAGGAACCGGATTTAGCCGCAGGTTTTGCATTTATGTTAAAAATATATACCTTTGTGCTCTATTTTTGACACGGAATGGATGTTTTGAAGAAATACTCCATCGCTTTCAAAGGTCTCGGAGAAGGTACGCACCGGTTCGACATGAAAGTCGACGATCGCTTTTTCGAAGCGTTCGAAGGCTCGGAAATCCGCCGGGGAAACGCCGACGTGAGGCTGACGCTCGACAAAAGGGGCAACGGCATGGCGCTGGACTTCGACATCCGCGGCGAAGTGGCCGTCGAGTGCGACCGCTGTTTGGAAGAGTTCATGATGCCGGTCCGCTACGAGGGAACGCTGCACGTACGATACAGCGACTGCGAGCGGGAAAGCGACGGAGAGGTGATGTGGATCAGCCCGTCGGAAACCGAGCTGAACGTGGCGCAGTACATCTACGAGAGCATCTGCCTGAGCCTGCCCTACCAGCGGGTTCATCCCGACGACAGCGAGGGACGCAGCACCTGCGATCCCGACATGCTGTCGCGCTTCCGGATCGTCAGCGAGGAAGAGTTCGACCGCCTGTGTCCGGGGACCGAAACGGACGGAAGTTCTCCGTGGGAAAAACTCAAGGAAATCAAGCCCTCGAAATAGCCTCGTCGCGGACGGGCTCGCAGGGCAGACAGATAACGAAGAATATTAACAGTACAAACTTTTTCAAAAATGGCACATCCCAAGCATAAGGTCTCCAGCACGAGACGAGACAAGAGAAGGACGCACTACAAGGCCGAGGTTCCGACCGTTTCGACGTGCTCGAACTGCGGCGCAGCCGTGCTTTACCACAGAGTATGCCCCGAATGCGGCTTCTACAGAGGCCGTCTTGCGATCGAGAAGAAAGCGGAGTAGCCGTCCGGGCCAAAGTCATAGCTTATGACGAGAATAGGAATTGACGCAATGGGCGGAGACTACGCTCCGCAGGCGGTGGTATCGGGCGCCGTACTGGCCGCAGGACTGATCGCTCCGCAGAGCAAGATCGTCCTGTTCGGCGACAGGCCCTCGATCGAGGAGCTCCTCGCCAAGGAGAATTTCCGCGCCGACGCATTCGACATCATGCATACCACCCAAGTGATCGAGATGGGCGACAATCCGGCCCTGACCTTTCGCCAGAAGCCCGATTCGAGCATTGCTGTCGGATTCCGCCACCTGACGGAAGGACGGATCGACGGATTCGCCAGCGCCGGGAGCACGGGAGCGATGATGGTAGGCTGCATGTACACGGTCAAGCAAATCGAAGGCATCATCCGGCCGGCCATATCGTCGGTCATTCCGACGATCGACGGCGGCAGCGTGATGCTGCTCGACGTGGGACTGAACGTGGACTGCAAACCGGAGGTGCTGTATCAGTACGCCGTCATCGGTAACCTGTACGCCCAAGGCGTTCTGGGCAAGAAGGAGCCCCGTATCGCATTGCTCAACATCGGCGAGGAAAAGGAGAAAGGCAACCTGCAGACCAAAGCCGCCTACGAACTGATGGACGGCAGCACCGACTTCCGCTTCGTCGGCAACATCGAAGCCAAGCACATTTTCTCGGGCCGCATCGCCGACGTCGTGGTATGCGACGGATTCGTGGGCAACACGATCATCAAGCAGGTAGAGGGCGTCTACAACATGGCGCTCGAGCAAGGGCTTCGCAATACCTACTTCAACCAGCTCAACTACGAAACGGTCGGCGGAACCCCGGTACTGGGAATCAATGCCCCCGTTTTGATCGGGCACGGCTGCTCGAGCGCCGAAGCCATCAAGAATATGGTGCTTCAGACCGAGAAAACCATCCATGCCCAGTTGGACACCAAACTCAGAGAAAGATTCAGTTAATGGCAAAGAAGAAAACCGCAGCAATCACGGGCGTCGGCGCGTATCTGCCCGACTATATCCTGGACAACATCGAGTTGAGCCATATGGTGGACACGTCCGACGAATGGATCATGTCCCGTATCGGAATCAAGACCCGCCATATCCTCAAAGGCGAGGGTCTGGGGACCTCCTACATGACGGAACGGGCCGTCAAGGACTTGCTCGAAAAGACGAATACCGATCCGCTCGACATCGAGATGGTCGTCTGCGCGACGGTCACGCCGGACATGTTTTTCCCGTCGACGGCCAACCTGACCTGCTACAAAACAGGGATGAAAAACGCGTTCGGATTCGATCTGTCGGCCGCTTGCAGCGGTTTCTTGTTTGCGCTCAATACGGCTGCGAAATATATCGAGACCGGAACCTTCAAGAAAGTCGTCGTCATCGGAGCCGATAAGATGTCGTCGATCATCAACTACAACGACCGCAATACATGCCCGATCTTCGGCGACGGAGCGGGCGCCGTGCTGCTGGAACCCTCGGAAGAAGGATACGGCGTGCTGGATGCCGTGCTGCACTCGGACGGCGGCGGCGGCCAACACCTGTACATGAAGGCAGGCGGCTCGGCCTACCCCGCCACGCACGAAACGGTCGAGAACAACTGGCACTATGTTTATCAGGAAGGTCAGGCCGTGTTCAAGGCCGCCGTATCGAACATGGCCGACACCTCGGTCGAAGTCATGGAGCGCAACAAGCTGACGCCCGACGACATCACCTACCTGGTCCCGCATCAGGCCAATCTGCGGATCATCGACGCGACCGCCCACCGTATGGGCCTGCCGCGCGAAAAGTGCATGATCAACATCGACAAGTTCGGTAACACGACGGCTGCCACGATTCCGCTCTGCCTGTGGGATTACGAGTCCCGGCTGAAAAAGGGCGATAACCTGATTCTGGCAGCTTTCGGCGGCGGCTACACATGGGGAGCCGAATACGTCAAGTGGGCGTACGACGGCGGCGATTTCTCGAAATAGCGCGCGTCTCGTCCGGTTTCATGCGCGAAGCAAGGAAACAAACGGACCGAAAAGCACATAAAGGCGGTTCTATAGTTCAAGGGATAGAACGGAAGTTTCCTAAACTTTAAATCCCAGTTCGAGTCTGGGTAGAACCACTACACGAATTCCTGACAAAAGCTCATTGTCAGGAATTTACTTTTCCACGAAATAACAGAGCGACGTCCTTTAGGGCGTTCATATCGCCGCGCAATCCAATCCAATCGTTGTATTTCCTCTTTCGGCACACGGCTTCAAATCCTGCAACGGCGGGAACACATATCCGACACCTACGCCGATTCTCCGTCGCTACGGCCCATCGGAAATAGAATTGCGCCGGTCCCTCGTCACCGTTTACGTGTAACGATAAAGGCCGGCGTATCGGAAGACGGGGGTAGCCGGACACGACGGCCGGCAATCCTCGCTCATACACCTTTCGGGAAAATCGGAATCGGCATCAATACTTCAACCGCAACGCCGGAACGAAACCGCACCGCACGGAGCCCGCGCAGGAACCACTGAAATGCCGAAAATCGAACGCTCCAAGGCGCCTCTTCTCCTTGAAGTCCGGGACGAGGAAACGAATGAAACCCGGAACAAAAACCGTCGAACGAGAAGAAACGTCCCGCACCGCATGGACTCGAAAGACGGTCATACCGAACCGGCCGTACTCCCTCTCCTTCTTTCTTAACGCCAGTAGTTTTCCGACTCCGGCGGCATCCTGCCAAAAGACACGATTACGCTTTCGGATAAGCCGGTGGGGAAATCGGATTTTTCCCGCATGACCGGGCCTGTCGGCAGGATACTTCCTAAAACTCGAAACGCAGCGAATCGGCCGGCTCTCGAATCTCTCCCTGCCAGTCGAAATAGCCCTTATAGGTAGGATCGTTGGGAAAATCGACCGTCAGAATGCGAGAAAGCGTGTCGGCTGCCGCAACAGTCAGGTACTTACCCGTATATTTCTGCTGGCAGGGCCAGCGGTCGTGATAGTCGCCGAAAAGGGCCACGACGTAGTATTTCCCCGGCTCGACACGGATCGAATGATGGCTGCGGTACGGGTCCCACGTATCGGGATGCCTGTAATCGGGCATGACCAACACATACTTGTTTCCCTCTACAGCCTCATTACGGTCCACGACCAACGGCACGACCGATGTTCCGTCGGTCAGCGGAAATTCATTGTCGCGCAGCAACATGCGCAGAACGGTCAGATTCGCGTTACGGTAATCTTCTTCCGTCCCGGACGGGATATCGATCCGCTCCTCGACGAATTGCTGCCCGTCGGAAGCATCGAAGAAATAGAAATGAGCCGATGTTTTTTTGGCATTCCGTCCCGCCTCGTCCAGCATATAGGCGTAAAGCTTGACTTCGAGCCGGCCGTCGTTCTGCGGCTCGTCCTTCGAACAGGAGAGCAACGATAAAGCGATCGGAATGGCCAGCCATACGATTTTTTTCATATCGGAAAGACTATTTCGCGCAAATTAAAAACATTATCGGCTATTTCGCAAATAAGGCTGCCGGAAACCGCCTGCGGACAGAATTCCGACCGATACCCTCGACCTCGACTCTGCGCCGACCTTTCGGTAAACGTATTTCCGTGCCTTTTTCGTATAATACGGTCGGACCGGACGGCATTACGCCCCCATAAAAACGACAAGAAGAAGCCGGCCCGATCGTTCGGGAATTCGCCTTACCTGCGCAATTCCCCGGCAAGACCTTGCGGACCGGCTCGAAGAAACGGGCCGGACAATATGCCCGGCCCGCCTCCTCCGCGTCATCGGAATCATTTCATTTTTTCCTCCATCCGATCTGTCGTCTTCTGCGCCTTTTCCTTGACGACATGAGCGGCATGAGTCGCCTTTTCTTTCACCGTGTTCTTAGCATGCGTCACGTTTTTCTTGACGTCGTGCATGACTTCCTCGGCCTTCGTCTTGGCCCCGTTTTTACAATTTTCCATAATCATGAAATTTAAACATCACCTAACTTTCTTCCGCCGGCTCACCAGCGAAACGATCCACAAAAGCACGATCGCACCGACCACCGACGTAATCAGGCTTCCGAAAGTCCCGACGGCCACCCAGCCGAACAGGCTGAAAATCCATCCGCCGAGCATGCTGCCGATAATACCCACGATCAGATTGACGAGCATTCCGGAACCGCTCCCCTTAACGATCAGGCTGGCAATCCACCCGGCAACCAGCCCGATAAGCAAATACCATAAAAAATACATAGCTTTCGTTTTTTAAATTCATTCCTGTGTTACGAGCCATCAATACGCGTGCCATAGCGCGGCAAGCCGAACATGCAGACCTTCCGAAGAAGAGAGGGAAAGAGGCCTAAACGGAACGGAGCATGCTCCTTCCGACACTGGAACGCATGCTCGAAATATGCGCACGGATATCCCGCGCAAAGAGCGACCGGCCGATGCGCCGACAGAAGAACGGCCGCCTTTCGCCGGCTATACAGATATAGCCTGCATCGATGAAAACCGCGGATAGTCGCATCCGGAACTATTCGGCTCCGGAACGCTCCGCTGCGTCGCAGAGGCCGCCTCCGACCCATTCTTCGAAAGAACGGCAAGTCAGAGAAGGAAAACCGGGCCGGTACCACTCGATGCGATCGAGCGCCGAAACCCGCACGAGCGGAAGCGATTCGTCTCGGCCGTCCGATATCGGACGAAATCCGTTGCGTTCCAGCGCATTCTTCGTCCAGCGGGCCAAAGCCTCGTCCGCAGCTTTGAACCGCACGGCGGGAGCATCGTCCTGCCTGCTGCGCAATCCCCCGGCCTGCCGATCGAAAAACAGACCGCCTCGCCCGAAATAGAGATCCATCCGGCCCGAAAGCACCAAGTCTTCGGGCGTACCGCAGCAAAATCCCTCGGCACGCGAAAGCAGCCAGATCCGGTCGGAAAGCCGGAGAGCCTGCTCGACATCGTGCGTCGAAAGCAAGACCGTTTTATGTTGCAAGCGGGCCAAACGATGAAGCAGCTCCATGATTTCGATGCGGCTCGCCACATCCAGAAAAGCAGTCGGCTCATCGAGCAGAATGACGGGACACTGCTGAGCGAGCGTCTTGGCGATCATCGCCTTCTGGCGCTCCCCGTCGGATAGCTCGGCCACATAGGAATCCGCCTTGGCCGTCATGCCGACGGCCTCGATCGCCTCGTCCGCCGCCCGCCGGTCGGCCGCATCGAGACGGCCGAAAAAACCCGTATAGGGATAGCGGCCCATTTCGACCAGCTCGCGCACGCGCAGGCCGCCGGCCTGCGACCGGTCGGTCAACACCACGCCCAGCAAACGCGAGCGCTCTCGAGCGCCGTACCTTTCCAGCGGTCTTCCCTGCCACGTCACCCGACCGTCCAAAGGCCGCTGAAGACCGCCGAGCGTGCGCAGCAACGTCGACTTGCCCGCTCCGTTGGGTCCGAGCAGGCATGTCAGCTCGCCCGAGCGGAGAGCCAAAGAAAGGGCGCCGTACAGCCGGCCGCCTTTCCGGCCACGAGCCGGATATCCGATCGAAAGGTCCTGCGCGCCGAGAGCCGTACCGGTTGGTTCCATCAGTTGAAATATTGGATTCTTTTCTGATTCACGATCACATAGATAATCACCGGAGCGCCTACCACCGGCGTGATAGCGCTCAGCGGCAGCACGCCCGATCCGCCGGGCAGCGTACTGACCAGATTGCAGGCCAGCGCGACGGCCGAGCCGGTCAGCAGGGTCAGCGGCATCAGCAGCTTGTGGTTCGACGAGCCGGTCATCAGCCGGGCCAGATGAGGCACGGCCAGTCCGATAAACGAGATCGGGCCGCAGAAAGCCGTCACGACGGCCGTCAGCAGGCCGGTACTCACGAGCAGCAGCAAACGGACCCTTTTCACCCGCACGCCCAGATTCTCGGCATAACGCTCGCCCAGCAACAGGGCATTGAGCGGCTTGACGAGCAGCGCTGCGAGCAGCAGTCCGATACCGAGCATCGAGCAGAAAACGGGCAGCTGCCCGAGCGAGACACTCGAAAAGTCGCCCATTCCCCACAATACGTACGAACGGATGCCCTCGTCCGTTGCGAAGAAATTCAGCAATGAAATCAGCGAGGAAGTCAGGTAACCGACCATAATGCCGATAATGAGCAGCATCACGTTGCTGCGCACGAGCGTCGAGAAGAAGATGATGATACCCAAAATCGACGCAGCTCCTGCAAAAGCCCCTGCCACGACGGCCAAATAGCCCGTCAGCGCGAGACCGCCGCCGACCGTTCCCCCGAGCGACAGCATGACCAAAGCCACGCCCAGACTGGCTCCGGAATCGATTCCGAGCACCGACGGACCGGCCAGCGGATTGCTGAACACGGTTTGCAACATCAGGCCCGAAACGGCCAGTGCAGCGCCGGACAGCAGAGCCACGACCGCCTTCGGCAAGCGCGACTCGAGCACGATATAGCCCCACGAAGGCTGCGAAGCCTCTCCGCCGGTCAATACGGCCCACACCTCGGCGAACGGTATGCGGACCGATCCGAGAAACAGGTTGGCCGCCCACAACAGCACGACGGCCGTCACGGCCCAAAGAACCGAACGGGCAGGACGAATACTCATGGCTCCAACGGCTTGAAGTATCGCAACTCGTATCCGGGCAGCAATTCCGGATGGAAAACCCCGATCAGATCGCGCAGCAGGCGGTCGGGATGGATCGGCGTCTCCTCGAAATAGGACGATTGTCCCAAATGGCAGGCATAGATTCGGCCATTCTCGAATGCGGCGAACCGACGGTAAGGCTCGTAGTCGCGGCGAAGGCCGTCGTAAGTCAGCGGTTCGGCCGAATTGTACTTGATCAGCCAATAATCGGCCGCGCCGCCCTTCTCGAATACCTCCTCGAAAGAGAGCGGAATCGACCCGGCACTCGGATCGTCGGCCCAAAGGTAATCGGCTCCCGCATCCCGAAACAGACGAGCCATATAGCTTCGGCCGCCGGCCACATACCACACGGCTCCGTACTTGCGTTCCGAAATCACGGTAGGCCGCTCGGAAACGTTTTCGGCGAGCGCGCGCAGCGAATCGTACGCGCTCTCGGTCGCGCGAAACAGCTTCTCGGCTTCGGTCTCCCGACCGAAGAACAACCCCAGCAAACGAATCCACTCGACCCGGCCCATCGGCTCCGCCTCCATATAGTCGGCCAGCTCGAGCAGCGGAATACCCGACTTCTCGACCCGGCCGTAACCCGTATTCTCGAACGGAGAGACGAGCAGCGCATCGGGCGAGAGCGCGATCATCCGCTCCAGATCGGGCGACGAGGCCTCGCCCAGATCGGCGATTGTTCCCCGCTCGATCCCCTCGCGGACGAACGACAAGTCGATATAGCGCGACTCGCACACGCCGGCAATCCGGTCGGCTACGCCCAGCTCCTCCAACATGCCGCAATGCACGGCCGAATAGACGACGACCCGCTGCAACGGAACTCGGACGAGCGTTCCCTCGGGCAGACTGTCGGGCAACGGAGCCGAGCGATCGACCAGCACGTAGCGTTGCAACAGCCGCGTCGTATCCCACGGATCGACTATATCGACCAGCGTACAACTGTCCGCATGCCGGACCGTGAAGCCGGCGGCATAGGCGGTAGAATCGGATTCTGTCGCCGTAGCGGCCGTAGCGACGGGCCGGCAGGATGCCGTCCCAAGCGCTACGGCCAACCATGTCAGGCCGATTTTCCAGCGATTTTTCATATCGAAGACAAAATTAACATAACGATCCGAAATGCCAACTTCCCCTTAGGCAGAGGCGCGCTTTCGCCGCTTACGAACTCTCCCTTCCAAGAAAAGCCGTCTCTCGGGCGCGTGGGTCCGGAGTCTGAACCGGATTCCCTCTCCGCTTGAAATGAGAACAGATGGGGGCTATGGCATCCCCCCATCTGTCGCTCATCAGGGAAAACCGACGCTCCGAGGCTCCCCTATGCGGCACGGTGAAGATCGCCGGCACGAAAAGAGATCGTTCCTTCTCCTCGGGCAAGAAATATCTTGAAGTGAAAGCAGGCTCCGGAAAACCCGGAAAAACTTGCACTCCGCTTTGGACCCGAAGCATCGATGCGCGGGAGCAAGGGCAGGTCTTCTGGCTCGTCTCGCCCCGGGCTGTCTTCCCGCCCCCGGAAGGAGACAGTGACTGTTCGGATCGCCCGACGCATGGAAAGAGACTTACAGCTGCGGGTACAGCTCCGGATTCCGAGCACGGCTCTTCACCGGATTCCCTATTGAGGCTTCTTCGCCGAGGCGAAACGCCACCCTTACCCGACGAGACAAAGTTAAACACTTTTTTCTATCGGACAACCTTTTCGACGACCGATTTTCATCCGCCCGGCGAAACGCCGGCACGAGGGAACGCTCTCCCGAGCAGCAAGGCACGCGCAGTCCGGGCATGCCCGGACTGCGACGAGCCGAACCGCTCCATCATTACCATGCCACTCCATCGCCGCTTATTTACTCTATCGTACCGTTCTGTCGCCCCTACTACCGGATCCGAAGTCTTCCGAGCCCGTCTCGTTCTGCCGGAGCGAATCCCTATCCCTGCCCAACCCCGCAACAAGCATCGGCGGACAATAGCCGCCCGGACTTACCGGCTCCGTACGGAAGACTTCGCCGGCGAAAACCGCCGGAGCCAAGACGAAACGAACGACGCACCGGCCGAAAACGAGAATCGACCGATCAAACGAAAGCGGCAAGCCCCGGTGAGGCCTGCCGCTTTCGTCAGGGGCGAACCCGCCCCGTACATATTTTTACATACCGTACGCGAGCAGCGAGATCTGGTCGTACACGACACTCAGGATACCCAGCAGCAGAATGCCCGCGCTACAGGCCACGAGGCTCACGCGCGTATAGCCGTCGCTGCGGAACGACTCGATCGGCGTATCGTTTTTGTTGATGAACATCGCCTTGACCACGAGCAGATAGTAGTAGAGCGAAATGATCGTATTGAGCAGCGCGATCAGCACCAGAATATAGTAGCCCTGCTGGGCGGCTGCGGCGAAGATGAAGAACTTGCTGAAGAAGCCCGCGAAAGGCGGTATTCCGGCCAGCGAGAACATAGCCAGCGTCATCACGAGGCTCAGCTTCGGATGCGTCGCATAGAGGCCGTTGTAATCGGCTATCGTCAGCTTGCCTGTCCGGTTCTCGATCACGCCGATCACGCCGAAGGCGGCCAGATTCGACACCATGTAGACGAGCACGTAGTACACGAGCGAGGTCATGCCGAGAGCCGTCCCGCCGATCACGCCGAGCATGATGTAGCCGGCCTGCGAGATCGACGAATAGGCCAGAAAACGCTTGAGATTCTTCTGGCGGATCGCGAACAGGTTCGCCAGCGTGATCGTCACGACGATCACGCCGTAGAGAATGCCCTGCCACTGCGCGGCGATCGGAGCGAACACCTTGATGAGAATCGTCATCAGCACGAACACGGCCGATCCCTTGGATATGACCGAGAGATAGGACGTAACCGGCGTCGGGGCGCCTTCGTAGACATCCGGCGTCCACTGATGGAACGGCACGAGCGAAATCTTGAAGAACAGCCCTACGGCGAAGAACACGAACGCCATGATCTGGAGCGGCGAACCGGTAACGGTCGCCGGAATGTCGTCGAAATAGAGCGTTCCGGTCGTACCGTACAGCAGCGACATGCCGTAAAGCGACAGGCCCGAAGCGAATACCGCGTTCAGGATATACTTGGCTCCCGCCTCGGCCGACTTGTGCCGGTACTTGTCGAACGCGACGAGCGTCGCCATCGGGATCGAGGCCGTCTCCAGACCGATGAAGAAGAACAGGAAGTTTCCCGCCGAAATCATGAAATACATGCCCAGCAGCGTGGTCAGCGTCAGGAAATAGAACTCGCCCCGCTTATGAACGGTCGACTCGCCCGCGAGCCATCCGCCGGCCTGCATCAGCACGATCAGCGTTCCGATGTTCAGAATACTCTTGACCACGCTCATCATCGGCGTGTACTGGTACATGCCGCCGAACGCTTCGCCCGCAGCGCCGGGAACGAGATTCAGCAGCGTATGGACACCCACCAGCACGCAGGCTACCGGCTGAAAATAGCGCAAAGCCTTCTTCGAGGCGCACAGGTCGTATAGCAACAGGACGACTATCACCGCGATCAGCGACAGCTCCTCTTTCATCATCAGAAAATTGCTGTAATCCATAACGAATTATCGGGTTAATTGTTCAATAACGGGGATCAGGCTGTAACTGATCATGTCGGATACCCACAGCGGAACCATGCCCAGCCCGGCGATGGCCACGATCAGCGTAGCTACCGAGAAGCGCTCGGAGAAAGTCGCGTCGGTCAGCTTCAGGTGCTCGGGATTCTGCACCGCGCCGTAAAGCAGCTTGCCCACCATGCGCAGCACATAGACGGCCGTGATGACGATCGACGTCGTAGCCAGAATCGTGAAGAATCGGTGGAAAGTGTCGGTATGCTCGAACGATCCGACGAAGACGGTCATCTCGGCCACGAAACCGCTGAGACCCGGCAGGCCCAGCGACGCCAGTCCGGCGATCACGAAACAGACGCCCAGAAACGGCATCACCCGCATCAGGCCGCCCATCTCACGGATGTCGCGGGTGTGCGTGCGACCGTAGATCATACCGATCAGCGCGAAGAACAGGGCCGTCATCAGACCGTGCGACAGCATCTGCAGCACGGCGCCGGTCATCGCCGTTTGGTTCAGCATCAGAATCGCGAACAACACCAGGCCGCAGTGGCTCACCGACGAGTAGGCGTTGATATATTTCAGATCGGTCTGCTTAATGGCCGAAAGCGCGCCGTAGACGACGCTCGTGCCGGTCAGGATCAGGAAAATCCACGACAGCTCGTTCGCAGCCTCGGGCATCAGGAAAATCGCCACGCGGAAGCAGCCGTAGCCGCCGAGCTTCATCAGCACGCCGGCATGCAGCATCGAGACGGCCGTCGGAGCCGAAGCATGACCGTCGGGCGACCACGTATGGAACGGGAACATCGCGCCGAGCACGCCGAAGCCGACGAACGTGAGCGGGAAAAACAGGTACTGCGCGCTCATCGGGATCGTATGCTTGGATATCTCTAGAATATTCATCGAAAGCTGCCCGCCCTCGGGAGCCGAATGGAAATAGATGCCCAAAATGCCCACCAGCAGCAGGGCCGATCCGCCCATCAGCATCAGCGTCAGCTTCATGGCCGAGTATTCCTTGCGTCCCGTACCCCATACGCCGATGAGCAGGTACATCGGAATCAGCGCAACCTCGTAGAACAGGAACATCGTGAACAGGTCGATCGAGATAAAAAAGCCGAATACGCCGATCGACAGCAGCGAGAACCACGCGAAATACTCGCGCGGCATCACGGCCATCTTCCACGAAGCCAGCACCCCGGTAAAGACGATGATCGACGAGAGCAGCAGCATGGCCACCGATATGCCGTCGACGCCGACCGAATAGTGTATGTTCAGCGGAGCGTACCAAACCGCGTCGGCCGTATAGAGCATCTCGGCCGTATTGCCCGACGCCCGCTCGCCCAAAAACAGGACGGTCAGCGCAACGGCCAGAGCCAGCAGCATCGAGGCCCCCGTCATCATCACCGTCCGCACGGTCCTCGCGTTCGACGTGCAGAACATCGCGCAGGTCATCAGCACCGGAATCAGTACAAACAAAGATAAGAAATTCATATCCGTCAATTTATTTTAGTCAAAAAACCAGTACCAGCACGGTGATGACCACCGTTCCGAGCAGGAACACGAAAGCATACTGCTGAATCTGACCGGACTGAAGACCGCGCACGGCCACCGACATCCGGTTCGTGACATAGGCCAGACCGTCCATCGCGCCGTCGATCACATGACGGTCGAACCAGGCGATCGAGCGGGATATGCAGTTGAAAATGATCTTCTTGGTGACGAACAGATACACCTCGTCGATATAGAAGCGATGGCTCGCAGCCCGGTGCAGCCCGCTGAAAGAGCGTTCCAGACGGTCGGGAATCGGGCTGTACTTGCGGTAGAAAGCCGTGGCGATTCCGATCGCCACCAGAGCGATCGCTACGCTGGTTCCGGCGACCGCCCAGTCGATATGGATGATATAGTCCTCGCCGTTGCTGCTGACGAATTTGCCGAACGGGATGAAGCCTGCCACGCAAGTAACAGCCGCGAGAACGACCAGCGGAGCAGCCATCGATCGCGGAGCCTCGTGCGGCTCGTGCTCGTGCTCGGCGGGCGTCGCCCAAAAGATGTTATAATAGAGACGGAACATGTAGAAGGCCGTCAGACCGGCCGTCAGGCTCATCCACCAGCCCAGCGGCGTGCTGAACTCGAACGTGGCGGCCAGAATCTCGTCCTTGCTGAAGAATCCCGAGAACGGAGGAATGCCGGCGATAGCGAGGCAGGCGATCAGGAACGTGACGTGCGTCACGGGCATCTGCTTGCGCAAACCGCCCATGCGGCTCATCTCGTTGCTGTGCACGGCATGGATAATGGCTCCCGCGCCGAGGAACAGCAGCGCCTTGAACATCGCGTGCGTGAACAGGTGAAACATGCCGGCCATGTAGCCGAGCCCCTCGTGTCCGCCGTAGCCCGACACGCCGAGAGCGACCATCATGAAACCGATCTGCGAAATGGTCGAGAACGCGAGCACGCGCTTGATATCGGTCTGCACGCAGGCGATCACCGCGGCGAACAGCGACGTGAATGCGGCCAGATAGGCGATGCCGTGCAACACCTCGGGAGCCTCGAAATAATAGACGGGGAACAGCCGGGCCACCAGATAGACGCCGGCCACGACCATCGTCGCGGCATGGATCAGCGCCGATACCGGCGTCGGGCCCTCCATCGCGTCGGGCAGCCAGATATGCAGCGGGAACATGGCCGACTTGCCGGCTCCGCCGATGAAAATCAGCGCCAAGGCCCATGCGATCACCGAGCCTCCCATGAAAGTCAGGCCCGACATCTGCGAGAACACGCTGCCGTCGCCCGAAGTCAGCAGCCCGAAGTCGAACGTGCCGGTGAAGAACGAAAGCAGCAGGATGCCGATCAAGAAAAACAGGTCGGCGAAGCGCGTGACGATAAACGCCTTTTTCGAGGCGGCGATCGCCTCGGGCTTCGTATAGTAGAACCCGATCAGCAGGTAGGACGAAACGCCCACCAGCTCCCAGAAGATATACATTTGGAAAATGTTCGTCGCCACGACCAGCCCGAGCATCGAGCAGCTGAACAGCGACAGGAAGGCGTAATAGCGCTCGAAACCCCGCTCGCCCTTCATGTATCCCATGCTGTAAATGTGGACCATCAGCGAAACGGTCGAGATGACGATCAGCATCATCACCGAGATCGGGTCGAGCAGCACGCCCAGATCGATATGCAGCTTGTCGGTGAAGCGCAGCCACTCGAAGTTCAGCGGAACGAGCTTCTGGTAGACTCCGTCGATCTTGGCCGTCGTGAAGTACTGCCAGGCCGTCGCATAGGAAAGCGCCGCGGTGACGCCCATCGACAGCGTGCCTACGAGTCCCGACGCGCAGGGCCCGAGCCTCTTGCCCAGCAGGCCGAGCACGAAGAACGTCAGCATCGGCAGCAGCACGATAAGTACAGTGTATTCCATATTGAATGTCTTTTGTTTTCGATTCCTTACGGGTCGCGGACGAAAGCCCGAGACGGCCTCCGCCCGGAGACACCTCCTAATCCTTCAGTTCGTCGAGGTTTTTCACTTCGATGTTGCGCAGATTGCGGTAAATGTTGATGATGATCGCTATGGCGACGGCCGTTTCGGCCGCGGCGATCGCTATGGCGAACAGCGTGAAGAAGAAACCTTCGAGCTGTCCGGGAAACAGATAGCGGTTGAACACGGCGAAATTGACATCCACCGCATTGAGGATCAGCTCGATCGAAATGAGCACGGCGATCAGGTTACGCCGCGTGATGAATCCGTACACGCCGGCGAAAAACATCACGGCGGCCAGAATCAGGTAATATTCCATTCGTACTTCCATGGCTCTACTTCCGTTTACGTGCGATTAACAACCCTCCGACGATGCAGGCCAGCAACAGCACGCTGACCGCCTCGAAAGGCAGCAGATATTGGTATTTCCCGGTTCCCATCAGCGTATGCCCGATCAGGTGCATGTCGATCTCCCCTTCCGTAAAGGCCGAAGGAGCGAACGAGTGGGTCAGCAGCAGGAAAAGCGTCAGCGCGACGCCGGCCAGCGCGGCGACGAGGCCGGCTCCGATCCTGCGGTTGCGCAGCGAGGCTTTCCTCTCTTCGTCGGAACTCGTCAGCAGGATCGAGAAAACGTACAGCACGACGACGCCGCCCGCGTAGATCAGCAGCTGCACGGCTCCGAGAAACGAGTAGTTGAGCTGAAAATAGATGCCGGCCGTCGCGAACAGCACGAACAGCAAGTATGTGGCCGCACGCAGAATCCGCTTGGTCGTGACGGTCAGAACCGAGAAGACGAGGATCACCGCGGCGAGAAAGGCGAAACCGGCCTGTTGTAGGGTAATTTCCATGTCCGTCTATTTTTTTTCAAGAGTTGAACCTTCCGAATTGAGCTGCCGAACCAGCTTGCCGCGCGTGAAAACCGCATGCTCGAAAGCGGTGTCGAACTCGATCGCGTCGTGCGGGCAGCTGCGCACGCAGAGCTGGCAGTAAAGGCAGCTTCCCAGATCGTACTCGTAGCGCACGAGCACTTTTTTCTTCTTGCCCTGCTCGTCCTCGACCGTCTCGGAAACGACCCGGATCGAATCGTTCGGACAGTTCATCTGGCAAATGCCGCAGGCCACGCAGCGATGCTCGTTGCGGTCGTTGTGCTTCATTACGAGCTGTCCGCGGAACCGGTCGAACATTTTCAGCGTGTCGCGGTTCTCGGGATACTGCTCGGTCGTCTTCTTCCGGAAAAAGACCCGCAGCGTCGTCCGCATTCCGACCAGCAGCGAGCGGAGTCCCGAAAAGAAGGAAGTGATATATTGCTTAAATCCGTTCATGTCCTATTTCTTTATTCAATCAAACACCGGAAATCTAAAAATGGAACCCGGAAACAACGATTACGACCATCAGCAGCAGGTTCAACAGATTGATCGGCACCAGGTACTTCCATTCCAGACGCAGCAGCTGGTCGATTCTCAGGCGCGGGAAAGTCCACTTGAACCACATGATGATGAAAATCACAACGGCGACCTTCAGGAAAAACCAGACGGGCGACGGCAGAAAGTCCATGACGGCGTTGAACGAATCCCAGCCGGCGATGTGGAGCGGCATCCATCCGCCCAGAAACAGCGTCGTCGCCACCCCGGCCACGATAAAGAGGTTCAGGTATTCGGCCAGATAGAAGAAGCCGAAGTGCATGCCCGAATACTCCGTATGATAGCCGGCCGTCAGCTCCGAGTCGGCCTCGGGCAGGTCGAAAGGCCCCCGATTCGTCTCGGCCGTACCGGCTACCAGATAGATCACGAAAGCGATGATCGCGGGAACGTGTCCCGTAAAGAGGAACCAGCCGTCGGCCTGACGCTCGACGATCTCGGAAATCTGCATCGTGCCGGCGAAAACGACCATCGTCATGATAGCCAGCCCGATCGAAAGCTCGTAGCTGATCATCTGCGCGCCGCTTCGCATCGCGCCGATCAGCGAGTACTTGTTGTTGCTCGACCAGCCGGCCAGCAGGATTCCGACGATGCCGATCGACGAAACCGCCATCAGGAAGAAGATGCCGACATTGAAGTCGAGCACCTCGAGCCCTTTGCCGAACGGCAGGCAACCGAAAGCGAGCACCGAGGAGATGATGACGACGAAAGGCGCCAGATTGAACAGGAAGCGGTCGATGTGATTGATCGGAATCAGCTCCTTGATCAGCATCTTGATCATATCGGCCACGCTCTGCACCGTACCGTAGGGCCCTACCCTGTTCGGCCCCAGTCGGCACTGGAAAAAGGCGCAGACCTTGCGCTCGACGTAAATCAGCGCCAGCGCGATGACCGCATAGAGCAGCAACAGGCACAGCCCGATCAGCACGCACTCGACGAGCGTGGCTCCCCACGAGGGCAGCCAGGCGTTCAACGTATCGTGCACCCAGCCCGTCACCGCGTTGAAATCAATACTGTCGGTATAGGTATTCAATAACATGCGTTTGGATTTTTAGTCGTTATTACCTGTCGATATCGGGTACCACGTAGTCGAGCGAGCCGCCGATGGCGATCAGGTCGGCGATCTTGTTTCCTCTCGAAAGCGTATCGACCACATTGACCAGCGGCAGCCCAGTCGAGCGGAACTTCACGCGGTAGGGCATCTTGTCGCCCCGGCTCTCGAGATAGACGCCGAACTCGCCCCGGCTGGCCTCGACGCTCGCCCAATAAGCCCCCTCCGGCACGCGGATGATCGGCTTCGTCTTGACGGCGTAGTCGCCCTCGGGAATGTTATCGATCAGCTGCTCGAGAATGTGCAGCGACTCGCGGATCTCGTCCATGCGAACCATGTAACGGTCGAACGTGTCGCAGCCCGTGCGGATGCACTCTTTGAACTCCACACGGTCGTACACGCCGTAGGGATGCAGCTTGCGCACGTCGCAGCTCCAGCCCGACGCGCGGCCCGACGGTCCCGTGACGCCATAGGATATAGCGTCCTCCTTGCTCAGGATACCGATGCCCTTCATGCGCTGCTGCGCGATCACGTTGCCGGTGAACACCTCGTCGTACTCCTTGAGCATGCCGGGCAGATAGGCGATGAACTTCTTGATCCGCCCGACCAGATCGGGATGGATATCGGCCATGACGCCGCCGATCACGTTGTAATTCTGGATCAGGCGGCCGCCGGTCGTCTCTTCCAGCATGTCGAGAATCAGCTCGCGGTCGCGGAATCCGTAGAAAAACGCGGTCAGCGCGCCGAGGTCCATGCAGAACGTCGACCAGAACAGCAAATGGGACGAAAGGCGCTGCAATTCGTCCATGATCGTCCGGATATACTGCGCGCGCTCGGGAACCTCGATACCCATCGCGCGCTCGATGCACATGCACAGCGCGTGACGGTTCTGGTGGGCCGACAGGTAGTCGAGCCGGTCGGTGAGCGCAAGCATCTGCGGATAGGTCAGGCTCTCGCACATCTTCTCGATTCCGCGATGAATATAGCCGCAGTGCGGATCGACCTTCTTGATGATCTCGCCCTCGAGCGAGACGCGGAAATGGAGCACGCCGTGCGTAGCCGGGTGCTGCGGTCCGATGTTGACGACATATTCCGAGTCGTCGAACAGCACGTTCTCGCCCGCCTCGACCCGGCCGTCCTTCTCGACGAGCGTCGGCGCCGAATCGGTCATCGGCTCGCTCTCGAGACGGATCGGATTGATCTCGGGCGAAGCGTCGTAGTCCTTGCGCAGCGGGAATCCGACCCAGTCGCTGCGCAGATAGAGCCGGCGCATATCGGGATGGCCTACGAAGCGAATGCCGAAAAAGTCGTACGCTTCCCTCTCGTTCAGGTTGGCCGTCTTCCATATATCCGACACGGTCGGAAGCTCGGGATTTTCCTTTTCGGCCGTCAAGGTCTTCAGCACGACCTCGCTGCCAGACGCCGTCGAGCGGAGGTGGTAGACTACGCCGAGCGTATCGCCCCAGTCCATGCCCGTCAGGCTGACCAGAAAGTCGAACTGCATCCGGGGATCGTTTCTGAGTTCCAGCGCCGCGGCCCGCAACTCCGAGGCCGGAACGGTCACCGTCAGCGGCTCGCTCTCGGAAAACTCGGCCGACGGCGCCTTGGACGCCAATATCTCTCTTACACTATTCATGGGTTGCATCATTGTCTGCGGTTACTTTTTTCTCCTTTCTGTTCACGCCGCCGAAGAAATGCTCGGCTTTCACCTTGCGCTGCAACTGCATCATGCCGTAGAGCAGAGCCTCCGGACGCGGGGGGCATCCCGGCACGTACACGTCGACGGGAATAATCTGCTCGACCCCTTGCAACACATGGTACGACTTTTTGAACGGCCCGCCGGAAATGGCGCAAGCGCCCATCGCGATCACATACTTCGGCTCGGCCATCTGATCGTAGAGGCGCCTGAGCACCGGAGCCATCTTGTGCACGATCGTCCCGGCCACGACGATCACGTCGGCCTGACGCGGGCTGGCCCGCGTCACCTCGAACCCGAACCGGGCGAAGTCGTAGCGGGCGGCTCCGACGGCCATGAATTCGATGCCGCAGCAGCTCGTAGCGAAAGTAAGCGGCCACAGCGAGTTACTGCGCCCCCAGTTGATCAGCTGATCGAGCTTGCCGACCACGACATTCACGCCGTTGGCGCGCAACTCCTCGATGTATTCATTGTCATTGAACGCATCGTATTTCATCGATTTGATGTTGACTCCCTTTATTTCCATTCCAAAGCTCCTTTCTTCCATGCGTAAGCCAATCCCAGAACCAGAATCAGCATAAAGAACAGAATGTTGAACAGTCCTGCGACGCCGACTTCGCGGACGATCACCGCCCACGGAAACATGAACATCGCCTCGACATCGAAAATCAGGAACAGGATCGCGAACAGGTAGTAGCCGACCTTGAACTGCATCCACGACTTGCCCCGCGTCGGTATGCCGCATTCGTAGGCTTCCCCTTTCTGCCCGTTGAAGGACCGGGGCGAGAGCAGGTAGTCGAGCCCCCAAGCCGCTACGACCAGAAACACGGCCGTCAAGATAACGACCAGAAATAACGTCAAATCCATAGCATCAACCGTTTTTGACAAATCAAAAATGCTTATAAAAAGCGCGGGAATCATGCGATTTATAAGCGGGAATAGGATAAAGAGTAAAAAACGATGCAAAAATAGCGTAAAATGTGAATAGAAAAAAATCTATTCTTTTTTTTATCGGTTCGCCGGCCATTTTTTGCTTTTCGCTTTCCCGGCAGGCACTTTCCAACAAGCATACGGTAGCAGTTCGCAGGAAAAGCAACCGACGGAAATACGACCGGCCAAAACATTCCACGCCGACAAGACGCTCGGGAAATACCTGCCGGTCGATCATCCCGGAACCGCACCCGACGGTCGTACGGATAAGGCACCCCCCCGGCCGGAACGACATGATACGAGCCGGGAACAACATCTGCCGGCCGTTCCGGCACGGAAATACCGTATTCGTTACGGCGAAACGGCCCGCTTCGCACCGGAAAACCGAGCCACAGAACCGGGGGGAGGACCGGCCGCACCCGGCTTATGTTTTCCGTATGGCGTTCCTGTACGAAGCGGGTACGGCACGGTCTACCGAAACACGAGTCCGGAAATACCCCGACGCCGGAATCACCCACCGAGCAGACGGCACCACAGCAACCGCTGCCGGCCTATCCTTTCCCTAAACGCAAGCGCCGCCCGCACGAATGTGCGGGCGGCGCCGTAAATCCTCGCTCAATAGCGAGACATCACATCAGACTGCCGGTCGTTACTGTCTCAGATTGCTGGATATGGCGGTCGCCATCGCATCGTCCGGAGCCATACCGAGTATCAGATCGCAATATTTGAGCGAATTGTCCCTGTCTTCCTGCAAGTAATAATAGTACGCCATATAGCGGTAAGCCTCCAGAAGCTGTTTGGGATTTTTCTCGGGATCAATCAGCTCGATCGCCTTCTCGTAATAAGGTTTGGCCAGACCGGCGGTCGACAGGTGGTCGATCACCGAATTGGTACGGGCCCGCCAGAAGTTACCCATATAGCTGTCGGGAACCCGCTCGGCCACATAGCCGAACAGGCTGTCGGCAGCCAGCGCGTAGGGCATCATCTTCAGCGAGTCGGCCTCGGAAAGCGGCGTATTGTCCTGAGGCAGGAAAGCCGAAGCCGCAATGTAATAGGTCTGACCGAGGCTGAAATAATCCGCGATCTTCACCTCTTCGCCACCCTTCTGAATGTAATCGGTATAGTACGAAATCGCCTGATCGGTCAGGTTTGCCTTTTCAGCCACCTCGGCCATCTCCTTGTAAAGAGCCACGTTGGCCGTATCTTTGGCGATCGCGTTCTCGTATTGAACCAACGCTTCGGCAGCCATATTGTTCTTGCCCAGTACGCGCGCGTAATACAGATAGTCCCGACCGATCAGCGAAGTCGTATCGGTGTTCTGCATCATCTTCTGAGCCAGCTCGAGGCTCTTGGCGAAATCGCCCTTGTCGTAGGCGATGTACATATTCAGACGCTGCATGACGGGATTCTCGGGAGCACGGGCCGATACGCGGTCGATAATCTGCTGGGCCTGCTCGTGCTCGCCGCTGAAGAACAGGATCGACGCATAGCGCGAGAGGTCGTCGATATCGGACGTCTCCGGAGTGATGTACTTCGAATAGGCATCGGCCGCACTCTTGAACTGGTTGTTCTCATAGTAAACGGACGCCAGATCGCGGTAGGCGATCGTGTATTCCGGATCGAGCGCGATCAGCTTGTTGAGCATGTCGATGGCGAGCTGAGGATTCATACGGGCATAAATCCGTGCATACTTCAGATACGCTTCCTTGCACTGGTCGTCGAAATAGATCGCCTGCTCGTAGCTGGAAGCCGCATCCCCGATTTTCTTGTCGGCGGCCAGCAGATCGCCTTCCAGAATATAGACGTCCGGCGACTTGGGACCCACCTCCTTGGCCTTGGCCAGATACTCCTCCACCTTAGCTTTTCTCGCCGGGTCGGTCATGTAGGCACGGGCGATCGCCACGAAAATGGCAGGGTTCTTCTTGTTCTTGCCCGTCGTGAAGCCGGCCAGTACCTTGTCTACATCGGGCGTGGCAGCCAGATCGAGCTTGATCTCGCCGATCGTGTTGAACACGTACTCGGGATCGGCGACCAATCCCTGCTTATAACAATAGGCGGCCGAATCCTTCATGTTCTCGGCGGCATAGATCTCGCCCAGATAGTAATAGGCCTCCGCCTTGTCCGTCTTTCCGCTCTGGATGTTCTCGAACAACGCCTTCTTCGCATAGCTGTACATTCCGGCCTTGTAGTAGTCAATCCCTTTGTCGTTGTTGTCGGCAAAGAGGGAAGTCGCCCCGGCCATCAAAACGAGGGACAAAATCGAAATTTTCACGTTCATCATTCAAATAAAGCTTTATGTTCAGATTATAAATTGTCTCTCACGTTGACGATCCGCACGTTCTGCGTAGCGGGCATCAGACCGGCCCGCAGGATGATCCGCTGTCCCCGGTCGGAAGCGAGAAAAGTGGAAAAGCCCGAAGCCAGTCCGCTGCGAGGGTCGGTCAGGATCACGTACACGTCGCGCATGAGCGGATAGTCGCCCAAGGCCATGTATGCCTGAAAGGGCTTGTAGCTGTTCTGCTCGGTCGCCTTCTCCTCGCGGCTCACGGCCATCACGGTCACACGGTCCGAAAAGCTCAGGTTCGTCGAATCGCTCTCGCTGCCGACCCAGCTGACGCCGATCACGCCGATGGCCGATGGGGATTGGGAGACGAAATCGATCACTTCTGCATTGCTTTTCTGAGCATGGAGCGATCCGGCCAACGGCCTGCCTCGGCAAATCGAGTCGATCGCATAGCGGACCGTGCTCGAGTTCGGATTGTCGAACACGAGCTGCAGCTTGCCCAGCTTGGAGCCGGGATAGAGCTCGCTCCACTCGGTCACCTCGCCGGTCAGAATGCGCGAAAGGTCCTTCAGCGAAATGATCGAATCGGGATTCTGGCGGTTGACGATCAACGCGATCGCATCGCTCGCGACCTTGAACTCTTTCGGAAAGAACTTCTTCTCCTCCAGACCGGCCTTCTCTGCATCGGTCAGCCGCCGCGTCGAAACGGTCAGCCGGACGCTGTCTTTCAGCAGCAGATTGATCGCATCGACCTCGCTCGCATAGATCGGATCGATCCCGGCCATCGTGTATATGCTTTCGAAAACATCGATCTCCTGCTGAACGATCCGTCGGAAGCTTTCGTCGGCGCTGATCGAAATGAAGCCAGAGGTGGCCGTATCCGTATATTTGTCCTTCGTCTGACGGCCGCGACACGCGAAAAGAGCGAGACCCGAGGCCAACAGTACCGCATAAACCGATAACCGATCGAACTTCGACATATAGCGTTATTTTATAGAATCTTTATACTGACGGTAAGCTCGGAAAATACCGTACAGAAAAAAAAGGACTCCCATCCCATAGCGTAGCGGAGCCGAAATCCTCTCTACAAATATAGGGGAAAATATCATAATGTATGCCATCCCCAAATAAAATAATATCATGAACAGACCGAAAACGTAAAAAAACGGATTGGGTTTCGGCTTCCTGTCCCCGGGCTTGCGCGTGTCCATATTCGAGCGATTAAAAGGTTACGAAAGTAGAAAAAACGATATACCTTACCGTAGCGACCCGACGAATTCCGATGCTCCCGGCTTTCCTGCGCGCGATTTCCTCCGGACAAAAGGATTCGGGCAGGGTCGGCTCGGATATGCGGTCCGCGGCCACGAACCGCGAGCGACGGATATAAAACGGCCGGACCCGAATATCCGGCGCACGGCAGTATACGATCGTCGGATAAAACATACCGGAGCCCTGCTTAAATCGGTAGGATTAAACAGGGCTCCGGCCAATAGAGCGTTTTTACTGTTCCGCGAGCTGGAATCGCACGGGAGCCGTGAAATACACGGACACGTTGTTACCGTTTTGCTTTCCGGGAATCCAGTTGGGCATCGACTTGATCACCCGTACGGCCTCCTCGTCGAGGGAGCGGTCAACGGGACTGAGCACCTCGATGTTACGGATCGATCCGTCCTTCCACACGGCGAAACGGACGACGACCGTACCCGAAATGCCGTTCTCGGCGGCGATGGGAGGATAGCGCAGATTCTTCGCCAAAAATTCCTGCAGTGCGGCCGGGCCGCCCGGGAACTGGGGCATCTGCTCGGCAGCCATGAAAATTTCCTCCACTTCCTCCTTGGGCTTTTCCTGAGCTACCTCGCGCAGGTCGGCGATATCCTGTCCGTGAATCTCATCGTTACCCTTCACGTCGGCGATCGAGATGGCCACCTTCGACTGGGTCACTTCCTCCTGCGTCTTCATCTCTTCCTCCTCGGGCACTTCCTCGTCCTTCTTGATGACGGGCGCGGTGAACTTCAACGAGCTCTTCAACGGGGGAGGAGGAGGCGCATCGGGCTTTTTGAACTCTTCCTGCTTCACTTCTGCGGGGGGAAGCTTCGACAGAGTGGTGACCTCCGTCATCTTCTCCTCGGCTTCCTTCTTCGGAGCGACGAAACGAATGATCGAGGGAAGCAGAATCACGACGATCGCCAGAATGGTAACGATCAGCATCGCCTTGTTGTGGCGAGCGGCCGAGTCCCTACGCATTTCATAGGCGCCGAAGTCATGATTCTTGCCTTCGAAAACTAATTCGCACCATTGCTTCGAATTCAAATCAATATTGTTCATTTCCTTTCGATTTAATGTGTACTTATTAGTTTACCTGTCGATATTCCTCGTCAACTCGCCCTTCTGCTCGTAGTTATCGAGCAGGAACTTGTCGCCGTCGGTAATGTCCACGATCGCATACCTGCTGATGTTGCAGATCTGCATCTCGTCCAACGCGTCGATCAGATTCTTGTAGCTCGACTCGTCGGTTCCCTTGATAACGACGGTCGGGGCGTTCTTGTCCTTCTTGATTTCAGCGGCCTGCTCCTTGAATTGCTCCTCAGTGATCTTTTCGTCCTTCTTCTGCTGCTTCAGATCGTTGATGCGGGCGGTAACCTCCTTGTTACGGTCCAGCAGCATCGCGCGAAGGCCCTCCGGACTGTAATCCGTCTCCTTGAGCGAGGTGTAGTCCTCGTAATTGGGCTCTCCGAAGTAGTAATAGACCTTGTCGTCCGCACCCAGAAGCAGAGTAACGGCCTGCGAAGCCTTGATCTTCGTCTGCTCCTCCTCCGTCACTTTATCGTTGGTCGGCATACTGATCTCCATGGTCTGAGGCTTACTCAGAGAGGTACAGAGCATGAAGAACGTGATAAGAAGCATGTTCATGTCCACCATCGGGGTGAAGTCGACCCGAACGGAGAACTTCTTCTGCTTGCTCTTACCCGTCTTACCGCTGCTTTCTTGTATTTCAGCCATAATAGTTAATGTTGTATGACGACAGCTTATTCTTCAGGGGCAACGACCTTCAACGAGGTGATCAGGTTGTAACGGTTCTCCCTGATATCCTGAAGCGATGTCATGATTGTTTTAATTTCCGGATACGGAGTCGTCTGATCGGCCTTGATGGCGATCCGAAGATTGCGGTTCTGCTCCCGGGCGCTCTTAACCCACACCTTGAACTGATTGTCCGTGCTGTCGGTCGGAATGCCGAGCTCCTTGAGCGTCGCGTCCTGCTCGTCCTCGGAAAGCGCCAAAAAAGCCTTCATTTGGCTGATAGGCACTCCGAACGAATTGGCCAGACGGAACTTGTTGATCTCTTCGGGAGTGAACGTTATTCCGTATTCCTCGCCTACTTTCTTAAGGACTTCCACACGGTCCTCCTGCTTGTCCAGCGTCATGAAAACCTTTCCCTGAGGATCGACCAGAATCTGGAGGATATCGCTCTCGGGAATCTTGATCTCGGAGACGGAGCCCGGCGTCGTGACGGTGACGGGTTCCTTCTGGATGAAGGTCGAGGTAAGCATGAAGAAAGTAAGCAAAAGTACAGTCACATCACTCATCGCGGTCATGTCGATGAATGTGCTCTTCCTTTTTACTTTTACTTTAGCCATAATAGCGAGACGTAGTTTTGACGTGGATTATTTGTGCGTTGCAGCGTAAGTCTGAACAATGGTAAATCCTACTTCGTCGATGCTATAGGTAAGCTTGTCGATTTTGCTGGTGAAATAGTTGTACGAAATAACGGCCAACGCACCGGTGGCGATACCGAAAGCGGTGTTCACGAGGGCCTCCGAGATACCGGCGGACAGAGCGACCGAGTCGGGCGATCCGGCATTGGCCAGAGCGGCGAACGACTTGATCATACCGATCACGGTTCCGAGCAGACCGGTCAGCGTACCCAGCGTGGTCATCGTCGCAATCACGACCAGATTCTGTTCCAGCGTCGGAAGCTCCAGCGCGGTAGCCTCGTCAAGCTCCTTCTGGATATTCATCAGCTTCTGATCCTTGGCCAGCGTGGTGTCTTTTTCCATCTCCTCGTACTTGGTCAGCGCGGAGTATACGACGCTCGCCACCGAACCCTTCTGCTTAACGCACAGTTCGCGAGCCTTCTCCACGTCGCCGCCGTTCAGAGCGTCCTTCACGTTCTTGACGAACTTCACCACGTTGCCCTTACCCTTGGCCTTGCCGATGGCGAAAGCACGCTCGATGCTCAGTACGAGCACGGTGAGCAGCAGCGTCTGGATAACGGGCACGATCACGCCGCCCTTATAAATAGTACCCAGCATGTTGCCCGGCAGCGGGTGGTTGTTGGGGTCGTTGTTCATGAAGTTCGCGGGATTGCCCAACACGAAATGAAAGATGCAGACGGCCAGAATGAAGCAGCAAAGGATCACGAGGAATGCTGACTTAATGCCTTTTGCCTGTTTGAAGTTTACTGACTTGGCTTCCATAATAAAAATAGTTTTGAGTTTTGTTTAAAGGTTTGAATTCTTATTTGAAATTAACGTTTGGTCCGTGTTCGCGCGGCCGGCTCACCTTCCTCGCCGTCCGCCCGGCGGCAAGCCTCCGGTTTTCATATAGCAAGCCCAAAAGTATTAAATATTTTCAAACATAGCAAAAAAAACTATCCTTTTTACATTTAATTAAATCGCGAAACAACAGCGTGGACGACGCCTCGGACCGACTTACGCCATAACTTCCAACCCGGTAAGATGCCGCGCCCACCTTCAGCAAAAAAAAGCGAAAACGACGGCTTTTTACACCCGAAACGCCTGCGACAAAAAACGATCTTTCGGGCGGGGATATTGCATCCGCGCTTCGGGAAACTTCACGACCCGCCCCCAAAAGAAAGCCTTCCTTAGCAACAGACCGACACAGACAGAAAGCACGGATTCCGTTATCCACGGCGAAACCGACCCTAAGGCCGGTCATTCGTCCGAAGTCAGACCGGCCTTTCGTAACGGAGGCAGTATACGGACAAAACGCCCGGAACAAAAATTAGGAAGTCAGGCCCCGACGGCGAACGGAAACCACGCGCCGAAAGGAAGGCTCGCAACGAGACAAATTACGACGACCGTCCGGGAAAATCGGCAGAAACCTTCCCCAGCGAGCCGTAATTCAAACAATATTTTCTACCTTTACTTCGTTTTCCGGCCCGTTGGCCGGTTACGCAACCCGAACGAACGATGACGAGAGAAAGATTCGACCTGCTCCTGATCGGGATGGTCGCCCTGGCTGCGGTCGTTTTCGCAGCGCTCTATTTTGTCCGGGCCGGATACGGCCTGCTACGCGACGGCCGCTGGGGCCCGAAAATCGACAACCGGATCGGATGGATCCTGATGGAGGCCCCCGTATTTCTGGCTATGACGGCGCTGTGTCTGTGCTCGCCGAGACGGAACGAAGCGGCCCCGCTGGTCTTTTTCGCCCTGTTCCAGCTCCACTATCTGCACCGGGCCTTCATCTACCCGATGCTGTTCAAGAGCCGTAGCGAGATGCCGCTGGGCATCGTCGCCATGGGCATCGTATTCAACCTGCTGAACGCCTGCATGCAAGGCGGCTGGATATTTTACGTCGCGCCGGAAGGCTACTACACGAACGAGTGGCTGCTCTCGCCGCAGTTCCTCGCCGGAACGGCCGTCTTCTTCGCCGGCATGGCGATCAACATCCATTCGGACCGGATCATCCGCCGCCTGCGCAAACCGGGCGACACGGCCCACTACCTGCCTCGGGGCGGCATGTTCCGCTACGTTACGTCGGCCAACTACTTCGGCGAGATCGTCGAATGGACCGGCTTCGCCATACTGACGTGGTCGGCCTCGGGAGCGGTGTTCGCGCTGTGGACCTTCGCCAATCTGGTCCCGAGAGCGGATGCGATCTACAAGCGCTACGCCGAGCTGTTCGGAGACGAACTGCGCAAAGAGCGGCGCAAGCGCGTCATTCCTTTCATATACTGATCCGCAACAAACATACGTCGAATCGCATAACTTTCGTTTTTACCATGAAAGAATCCGTATTGTTCACCCCCGGCCGGATCGGACCGCTGACCTTGCGCAACCGTACGATCCGCGCAGCCGCGTTCGAGGGCATGTGCGACGGCAACTCGCCGACGGACATGCTGTACGAGTATCACCGCAGCGTCGCGGCCGGAGGCATCGGCATGACGACGCTCGCCTATGCCTCGGTCACGCGCAACGGGCTGTCGTTCCCTCACCAGTTGTGGCTGCGGCCCGAGATCGTCCCCGGTCTGCGGCGCATCACCGACGCGATCCACCGCGAGGGAGCCGCCGCCGGTATCCAGATCGGCCACTGCGGCAACATGTCGCACCGCGCGATCTGCGGCTGCACGCCGATCTCGGCCTCGTCGGGCTTCAACATCTACTCCCCCACCCTCGTGCGAGGCATGCGCACGAGCGAAATCGCCAACGTGGCCCGCGCTTTCGGCACGGCCGTGAACCTGGCCCGCGAAGCAGGGTTCGACTCGGTAGAAGTGCACGCCGGGCACGGATACCTGATCAGCCAGTTCCTGTCGCCTTACACGAACCGCCGCAAAGACGAATACGGCGGCACGCTCGAGAACCGGATGCGTTTCATGGACATGTGCCTCGGCGAGGCGCTGACGGCGGCCCGGGACGACATGGCCGTCGTCGTGAAGACGAACATGCGGGACGGATTCCGGGGCGGACTCGATCTGGACGAATGCCTCGAGGTGGCCCGCCGCATCGAGCGGAACGGAGCCCACGCGCTGGTGCTCAGCGGAGGATTCGTCAGCCGGGCGCCGATGTACGTGATGCGCGGCTCGATGCCGCTGCGCTCGATGACATATTACATGAAGCAACTGTGGCTCAAGGCCGGAGTGCGGGCCGTCGGGCGCTGGATGATCCCCGACGAGCCGTTCCGCGAAGCCTATTTCCTCGACGACGCGCTGCGATTCCGCGAGGCGCTGAAGCTCCCGCTCGTCTACGTCGGAGGGCTCGTATCGCGTACCAAGATCGACGAAGTGCTCGGCCGGGGATTCGAGTTCGTCGCCATGGCCCGGGCGCTGATCCGCGAACCGGATTTCGTGAACCGGATGAAAGAGACGGGCGAGGAACGCTGCGACTGCGACCACACGAACTACTGCATCGCCCGGATGTACTCGCGCGAAATGGCCTGCTACCGCAACGTGCCGGACCTGCCGCCCTGTCTGAAACGCGAAATCGAACGAAAAACGAAGCGGCCATGAGCTCGAGCGAACGAACGGATCGGGCTACGGCCCTGATCACGGGCGCCAGCTCGGGCATCGGCTACCAGTACGCCCGGCAGCTGGCCGCGCGGGGCTACGACCTGCTGATCGTCAGCAACGACGCCGAAGGCATCGCGAACTCCGCCGCCGAAATACGGAAGCAATACGGCGTGCGAGTCACGCCCCTGTACCGCGACCTGTCGGCCGAAAATGCAGCCGAAGACCTGTATCGCTATTGCGAAGACGAGCGGCTCGACGTCGAGGTGCTCGTCAACAATGCCGGCGTTTTCTTTTTCGACGACCTGGCACGGGTCGATTCCCGGCGGATCGAACTGATGCTGCGGCTGCACGTACGGACGACGACGCTGCTTTGTCACTATTTCGGCCGATCCATGCAGGCACGAGGCCGAGGCTACATTCTTAATATGTCGTCCATGTCGGCATGGATGCCGTTTCCCGGCATTTCGGTCTACGCAGCGACGAAAAGCTACCTGAGGACGCTGTCGCTGGCGATCCGCAACGAACTGTACGATCGCGGAGTCCGCGTTACGGCGGTCTGTCCCGGAGCCGTGGCCACCGGGTTGTACAATCTCAGCGAGCGTTATCGGCGACAGGCGTTGCGGCTCGGCATCATGATGACGCCCGAAAGGCTCGCTCGCAAAGGGCTGCGCGCGCTGTTCTCGGGCCGCCGCCGCACGGTGCCGGGATTCGTCAACCGCGTCTTCGTTCCGCTGGCGGGCCTGATACCCGGACCGATCGTGCGGCTCATCAAGCGAAAAGCGAAATTCTACCGCTATGGACGATAAGGGACTCTACATCGTGACCGGCGCGACCGGCGGCATAGGCCGGGCCCTGACCGAAGGGCTCTGCCGCAAGGGCCTGCGGGTCGTGATGGCCTGCCGGAATATGGAAAAGGCGGAAGCGGTCCGGCAAGGAATCATGCGGTCGGGAAGGGCGGGAAACGGAGAAATAACGGTCCGCACGCTCGACATGGCTTCGCTCGGATCAATCGGACGTTTCGCCGAGGAACTTCGATCGGAAGGGGCCGAGATCGCAGCACTGGTCAACAACGCCGGCGTGATGAGCGCCCATTTCGGCCTGACCGCCGACGGAATCGAGCAGTGCATGGGCGTCAACTACGTGGGGCCCTACGCATTGACCCGGCTGCTGCTGCCGATGATCGCGGACGGGGGACGGATCGTCAATACGCTGTCGGTCACCTACCGCATCGGCCGGATCGGTCCCCGACTTTTCGAGCCCGAGCCGCAACGGTACGAACGTTTCAGGAGTTACGGCTCGTCGAAGCTGGCGCTGCTGCTGTTCACGCTCGAGCTGGCCCGGCGAACGGCGGGACGCATCGGCGTCTACGCGGCCGACCCGGGCGTGGTCGACACGGGCATGATTACGATGCACCGATGGTTCGACCCGCTGACCGACCTGCTGTTCCGGCCGCTGATCAAGAGTCCTGAACAGGGAGCCCGGACAGCGCTGGCGCTGGCTGTGGGCGATCTGCCGGACGGACGGCAGGCGCTGTACTGGGCCGGCATGAAACCCAAGCGAGTCGCCCATCCGGTAACCTGCCATCCTTGCAGGCAGGCCCTTTGGGAACAGACCGAGCGACTCGTCGAAAAGTCAGGCATCAAATTCGCATAAGCGCCATGCGCTCCCAACCGATACGAATACATTCTACGAAACCATGACAATTTTACAACTGATCGCCGCGACCGAGGCCGTCGCGGACACGACGAAAAAAGCCGTTATCGAGCAGAAACTCGACATGCTGTCGCACATGTCGGCCCAAGACCTGATCAGCATGCTGATCAAAGACATCGTCAACTTCGGCCTGCGCATTCTCATCGCGTTGGTTCTGCTGGCCGTCGGCCGCTGGATCATCCGCTGGATCCGCCGGGCGATGCGCAACATGATGACCCGCCGTGAAGTGGACCCCTCGCTGAGAGGCTTCCTTTCGAGCATGGTCAACATCACGCTGACGCTCTTTCTGATCATTATCATCATCGGCATACTGGGCATCGACACGACTTCGTTCATCGCAGTGTTCGCATCGGCCGGTCTGGCCGTTGGCATGGCCCTGAGCGGAACGCTGCAAAATTTCGCAGGAGGAGTTATGATACTCATATTCAAGCCATTCAAGGTAGGAGACTTCATCGAGGCACAGGGGCAGAGCGGCTCGGTCAAGGAAATTCAGTTGCTCAACACCGTAATCAACACGCCCGACAACAAGACGATCCTGATCCCCAACGGGAGTATTTCGACGGGTATCATCAACAACTATTCGAAGGAAGCCACCCGCCGGCTCGACTGGACATTCGGAATCGCATACGGCGACGACTACGACCGGGCCAAGAGAACGATACTCGAAATGCTCGAGGCCGATCCCCGCGTACTGAAGAGTCCTGCCCCGTTCGTCGCGCTGAACAGTTTGGGCGACAGCTCGGTCAATATCCTCGCCCGGGCATGGGTCTCCTCGGGTGACTATTGGGACCTTTTCTTCGATATGAACGAGCGGGTGTACAAGCGTTTCGCCGAGGTCGGTCTCAACATTCCGTTCCCTCAACTGGACGTGCACCTGAAAGACGAAACCAGGCCGGAAGAACCGAAGCGAACGGAATAACGCCCCCGTCACAGACGCAAAAAGGATGGTTTCGACCATCCTTTTTGCGTATCGAATTATATACTTACCCGTACCGGCTCCGGGTTTTCCAAATTCCGGCTTCCCGACGTGAAGCTCTCCGGCGAAGAAAATTCAGGATAAGAGCCTAATCGGGTGCGTGGCCTGCGGTTGCCGACCGCGACCGCCGGACGTAAAAACTTCGGTAGCGAATACGCTTGGCACATGGAAGCATACGATCGTCTTTGCGTACAAAGCCATTCGATACGGCCGCCGGAGCGAATTGCCGGAACGCCGATCTGCCGGCTATCGCACATGGAAAGACCGGCGAAAGACCGGCGGCGAACCGACCTCAAAACGTCTCGTTATCGGGCATCCGGCGACACTGCCGGACGCCCGGTTCCCGACAGACCCGGACAGCCGCCCTATGCCGACCGGAAACCGGCATGGGATCCAAAACGGCTTCTGTAAACAAGGTCCGGGAAAGAGTCGCCTACCTATGCAACCCTTTCCCGGACCGTACTTTCACGCGGTCAACCGCGTCCATACTTTCGGGAAGGTCTCGTCGCGCTCTTCCAGCGCGATCCCGATCTCTTCTCCGAATTCTCAAAGTCTGTCGCGGGCCCAACGGACGACTACGGCCGTTCGAGAAGCAGCGACGGACGATGCGTCAGACCAGCCGGAAGCAGCATGTAGCGCTCCATCGTGAACGAGTCGCCTTCGGTCGTCCAGTTCTCCGGCCCGTATGCGCCTACCAGCGCCGGGACCTGATGCAGCGGCCCGAACGTGTTGCGGCGCGTCAGTACGACGTTCAGCAGCGCGGGTTCGCCTTTCCGGGCCGCCTGCGTGAGATCCAACTCGTAGGGCGCCCATCCGCATATCTGATGCGAGCCTTCGTTCAACAGTTCCAGACAGCCCCCGTCGAAACCATCCATCGTCAGCTTCAGGCGCTCGCCTTCGGCCGGGCTCGGCAGGCCGTCGATCCGGTAGCAGACGGCCCCCGAGTAGAAAGGCAGACCCTGCGACACGATATCGCCCACGCGCAATTTGTCGGGCAGACGCGTAATCGTCTTGCGGATGCCTTGCAGATCGACGCCGAAGCGGCCGGTCAGATAGATCGCCTCCAGATCGAGATTGCGGCTGAAATGGCCGACCAGCTCGACGCTGTTCTCCCCGAGGCGGAACATATCCGACGGAACGTAAACGCGGCGGATGCTGTTGTCGATGAACCATCCGTGCTCGTCCTGCGACGGAAGCCGCCGTCCGTTCACGAGAATCGTGAAGCGCTGCGGGGTCTCGAGGCACAGGAAGACGGAATCGGACGGAACGACCGACATGCTGAAGGGGAAATTCATCTTCAGCACCCCGAGCGGCTTGGTGTATTCCTGCCCCTTATGCTTCTCGGCATACCACGGCTGAAGCATGCCACCCCCGCGCCAAGGCAGGTTGAAATGAGTCCGGACGGCCCGGTCGATTTTGAGTATTTCCGTCAGCGGCTGCATCGACTCGTCGCCGATCTGCCATGTAGCCAGATCGAGAACGCAGATATTCGGCTCGTTCAGCGTATAGGAATAGGAGTCGGGCAGCTCCGTCTTCTCCCTCACGCTATAGACGGGCGCCGTTTGAGCGAAAGCGGGAGCCGAGGCCGAAATCGTATAGACCTTCTCCTCGCACGGCTCGAAGGAGGTCAGAACGACGGACTTTCCGTCCGATGCGGTCGCCGGCTGCTTCCACACCTCGCCCGTCTTGCAGTCCCACAACGCGATCTCGCCCTCGAAGGGCAGCGTGACGCTGACCGAGTCGTATTTCCGATGCCGGTCGATATTCATCAGCACGACATACGCGCGCTCGTCGTCACGCCGAACCTGACCGAACACGAGCGGGAGATTCTCCCCTGCGGCGCTCCGCACCTCGACGACCGGACGGATCGCCTGTTTCACGGCCTCGACGACCGGAGCCTCCTCGTAATCGACCTGCACGCAGCGGGACGCCATCAGGGCAGGCTCATCCGACGGCTGAACGTCCACGTACTTAGGCGCCTCGCCCATGAAGATCACACGGCCTCCCTCTTTCTCGAACTTTTCGAGCGCGTCGAGCGTCGAGCGGCGCATCGTCTCCATATTGCCTACCAGCACGGTGCGATACGAAGCCTGTCCCACGCGGAAGATCGGATTGCCCTCCGCATCGCGGCCGACGTCGCTCAAACGGCTCATCATCTCCTCGTCGCCGTAATCGAAGTCGATCCGCTCGCCGGCAAGCCAATGGAACAGGTCGGCATACTTATCCTCCATCTCGGCGATCTCGGGCGCAGCGGGCGACAGCCCGTTGAACGAACGCACGCACACCTGACTCCAGACGCTCTCGATCGGATTGACGACGAGCACGTCGCAAACAGGCGCTCCCTGATTCAGCATGACGCCCAGACGCGAGAAGTAATCCTCGACATATTTGTACTGTTTCCACCAGGGCGACTGGAAGAAGATGCTGGCCGGATAGTCGCGCTTGGCCTCGCCCTCCATCGTATACCACGACAGGTGCTGGCAGCGCAGGTTGATGCCGAAAAGCGCCTGCCAGTCGCCGACGGCCTTGTGATTCTCGAAATCGAACTGCCAGCCCGTACACCCGTACATCTCCGAAAGAAGCCATTTCTGCCCCAACTGGCGGGCAACCGAGGAAAGCTGCTTGGGTACCCAATAGGCGTTGTCGTTCTCGGTCAGCAGGTCGATACCGGGCGTGTGCATATACTCGTAATAGCGCATCAGCGAACCCTGCATCGTCACTTGGCTCGTCAGGTTGTTCTCGTGCAACACATGTCCCGTGTAGGCCATATCGTGCTCGGTACACCAGTCGTACTGCGGTTTGGCAAAATTCTTCAGGAAAAGCGATTGGGTCAGTTCGCAGAACTTCCACTTCACGTCATTGACCCGCTCGCCGTTCTCGCGCAGGAACAGTTTCGGCAGATCGGCCGTCAGATCGCCGCCGAACATCTTTTCGTACTCCTGCGGCAGGCTCAGCGCCCAAGGACAGGCATAGGTCGACACGGCCCCGAACGTCGAGAACAGACCGCCCCGGTGGGGTTCGTCGGTGAAAATACCCTCGATCGTCGTACCGATCCGCTCGCCGCAGTGCTTCCGATACTGTTCGTGCGTCAGCTCGATGAACCGTTCCGTCGCTTTCGGATTGAAAACGTCCAGATAGGTCGTCCCGTTATACACGTCCGACTCGGGGCATGTCCGCTGCGCGAACTTGAGCACCGTCTTGCCGGCATAGTCGGCCATGTTCGACGCGGGATTCAGGCGCTGCAAGTTCGAGTAATCGATCCCGTTCAGATCGCAGGCGAAAGCCGAAACGATCCCCTCGTCGTTCCACTCAAACTGCTCGGCGGGCATCGTCTCCAGAATAAGATACTTCATCCGCAACGACGTATCTACGGTCACCATGCCCCCGGCGCTGCCCGACGGCCAACGGTCCTCATCGTACAGGTAAGCCTCCATGCCGAGCCGTGCGGCCTCGTCCACGACGGCGTTCGTCAGATCGAACCACTCGGGCCCGAGATACTCGGTCTTCAGGCCGACGCGCGAGTGCAGGAATGCCCCGCCCATGCCCATTTCCTTGAACACATGGAGCTGACGGATCAGCTCGTCTTTCTCGAGACGGCCGTTCCACGACCAAAAGGGCTTGCCCCGCCACTCGTTGCCGGGATCGCGAAACGTAGCGTAAAGCGAATCGTCGGACAGCGTCGGCGGCTGTTCGGAGCCATTGCTTCCGCAGCCGGCCAACAACATGACGGCCGCAACGGACGACCATAGGAAAAGTCTTTTCATCTATCAGTTGGTTTAGGTAAAACAAAACGAGCCGCCTGAGCCGCCCTCACGAAACGACACGACGCCCCTTATGACAAAATTGCATAAATTAATCCGGATTTCCCACGACGGGACGACTTTTTTTATCCGGCCGGCAACCGTACGGAGCACGGTCCGCTTTTTGACAGCGAGGCTCCGGTCGCAGAGCGGAGGCTCCGCCGGCCAAGACCGAAACGACCGGATCGGAGCCTCGCCGCGTACTGTCCGAACGGTGGAACCGGTTCCGCCCCCGCTCGAAGGACGCGAAAAACGGCACGCCGCACCGGACACGAAAGGCGCGAAACACCCGAACCGGCAGAGACCATACCCTTCTCTCCTGCAAACGCCGCCCGGCCGGTCCGGACCGGGTCGAAACGGACGCGCCCCAAATATTTAAGATTTTTTAATAAAAAAGCGCTCCGCGCACGATCCGGCATCCGCAGGTTCCGGATAATTTCGTACCTTCGCAGCCGGAATCGGGGCAGGCCCTGCCGTCCGCAACGCCGGCCCCTCCGGCAAGCGACTCTAATCCGGACCAGCGAAACAAACGATCGGTACACTTTTTAATATGGAATGGTTTCATAATCTTTTTTTCGGCAACAGCTCTTTCTGGGGCGGAGGCGTCGCCCACTCGGTGCTGATTCTCGCGCTGGTGATCGCGCTCGGCATCGCGCTCGGCAAGCTCAAAATCGGCGGAATCCGGCTCGGCGTGACGTGGATTCTTTTCGTCGGAATCGCGTTCAGCCATTTCGGGATGCAGCTCAACGAGCATCTGGTCCATTTCGTCAAAGAGTTCGGGCTGATTCTGTTCGTCTACTCGATCGGCCTGCAAGTAGGACCCAGCTTCTTCTCTTCGTTCAAGAAAGGCGGCGTGAAGCTGAACATGCTGGCGACGGCCATCGTCTTTCTGGGCGTGATCGCCGCCTACATCGTCCATCTGGCGACGGGACTGCACATCACGACCGTCGTGGGTATCCTCTCCGGCGCCGTGACCAACACGCCGGGACTGGGCGCAGCGCAGCAGGCCTATGCCGACATGACGGGAATCGACGCGCCCGACATCGCGACGGGTTATGCGGTAGCCTATCCGCTCGGCGTGATCGGCATTATCCTGTCGATGCTTTTCATCCGCTGGATCTTCCGTATCCGCTTCGACGAGGAGAATAAGATACTCTCGAGCCGCGAGGACAACTCGCGCGAGGCGGTCCGCGCTTCGGTAGAAGTCAAAAACCAGTTTCTCGACGGCAAAACCGTTCTGCAGATCAAGCGACTGATAAACCGTCAGTTCGTCATCTCGCGCGTGCTCCGGCCCGACGGGCATATCGAGATCGCCAACGCGCAGACTCCGCTCCGCGTCGGCGACAAGGTAATGGTCGTCACGACGGCCGATAACGCGGAGCTGGTCGAAGACTTTCTCGGCGAGAAGATCGACATGGAAATGCAGGAGTGGGAAAAGCTCGACAACCAGCTCATCACGCGCCGGATCATGATCACCAAGTCGAAACTCAACGGCAAATACATCGGCGAACTGAAACTGCGCAGCGGCTACGGCGTCAATATGACGCGCGTGAACCGCGCCGGCGTCGACCTGATCCCGAATCACAACCTGCAACTGCAAATGGGCGACCGCGTGACGGTCGTCGGCTCCGAAGCGGCGATCAACGCCGTGTCGAAAATTCTGGGCAATTCGATGCGGCGGCTCAACGAGCCGAACCTGATCCCGATCTTCGTCGGCATCGTGCTCGGCGTGCTGCTGGGCAGCATCCCGATCGCGTTTCCCGGCATCCCGCAGCCCGTCAAGCTCGGGCTGGCCGGCGGCCCGCTGGTCGTATCGATCCTGATCAGCCGGTTCGGCCCGCACTACAAGCTGGTTACCTATACGACGATGAGCGCGAACCTGATGCTCCGCGAAATCGGCATCGCCCTGTTTCTGGCCTGCGTCGGACTCGGCGCCGGAGAAGGATTCGTCCATACGGTGCTGTACGAGAACGGATACCATTGGATCGGCTACGGCTTCCTGATTACGGTTCTCCCGCTGCTGATCGTAGGTATCGTCGCGCGCAAATTCTACAAGCTGAACTTCTATACGCTGATGGGACTGTTCGCCGGATCGATGACCGATCCCCCGGCGCTGGCGTACTCGAACGAGACGGCCGGCAACGACATGCCTTCGGTCGGCTATGCGACCGTTTATCCGCTCACGATGTTTCTGCGGATTCTGACGGCCCAGATGCTGATACTCTGCGTAGCATAGGCGCAGGAAGGGAAGTCTTTGCCTTGCAAAAAAGCCCGTGCATTCGGTAATGCACGGGCTTTTGCGTTTTTGACGCTCGAGGGAAGGATCGCCGGGGCGGCAAGACATCCGGTCGAATGAATGCCGAGCAGTCCTACTCCGGAACCTTTTCTGAAGAAAGGCACCCCCTACTGAGCCGCGCCCTTCCGTATCCCTTATCCCTTCACCGAGTCCGACAAAGAGCCGGGCAGACAATCTGTCCGTTTTTTGCCAAACCGGACAGGAGTTTCGGGACATCGCACCCCATCGTCCGGATTTCCGAGAAGAAGCCACGTTCCCGCCCTACGCGCAGCCTGCGAAGAATCCGCTCCCCTCCCCGGAGATCGCCGGCATCCTACCAAACAAGCGAGGGCGCGGCCTGAGCCGCGCCCTCGGGTTCGCCCGCATCCGAATCGGACCGGCTTGAATAGCTGCGATCAATACTTGCTTGCGCGAAGCGCCTTCCCTGCATTGTCCGCCGCGCGAACGACCGACAGCTTCTGCTTGCCCGTATCGGCCGGTTTGGCGGCACGGGCTTCGGTCAGCTTGGCGGCACGCACAGCGGCGCGACCGGCTTCGTCGGGAACGTTCGGGGAGACAACCAGCGAGCGGACGGCATTACCGGCATTCTCGTAAATCGCCGTACCCGACCAGCTTCCCGAGAACGTATGAGGCACTTCGGCATCGTCGGTGCACTCGAAATCGATCACATAAGTGCCGTCTCCGTTGTTCGTAACATGGATTTCACCGTCGACGGCAGGAGCCCGCTCGGTATACGACTGGCCATTGAATCCTCCGACGTACCACGTTCCGCTCACCATATTGTTGCTGCTCAACTCTCCCGGAAGGAAAGTGCCCGGCTCGACTCCCTTGCTCGCCGTATAGGTTCCGGTCGGGATGCCCGTCTCGTCGAGATGGGGAGAAGCGATCTGCGACGAAAAGCCGTCCGAGCCGATCTCGTCGCTCACGATCTGCACCATCCACACGCCGTATTCGCCCACACCTCCCCAGTAGTTCAGCTTGCACTCGGCATCGGTCAGATCGACCACATAGTCATCTTCGAGGGTCGAATAGATCGGCGCCCGATTGAAGAACTCCAAGTCGCCCTCCATCGTCGCAGTCAGACTGCCGCCCTCTTTGGTCGTGAAGTCGAACGTGAAGCGGTAGCCGCTGCCGGAACCAGTTTCGTCGATCCGCATCGTACCGCCGTCGATCAACGCCGTATTTCCATCCTCATACATCGAGGTTGCCACCGGATAATCAGCCTGCGTCAGGTAAAAATAAGTTCCTTCCGACTCCTCGATAATACCGGGCACAATCACATTCAGCCGCCCCGGATCAATTGTCATCGGACCGCCCTCGGAGCTTACCGTATAAGTTCCCGGCTCGAGCTTGATCGACGAGGACGTACAAGGCTTGCTATACAGATCGATGAACAGCATAGTGTTCCTCCTTCCTTCCTCAAACAAATATTGGTCATTCTCATCATTCCGATCCAGCATGTTTCCATCCCATAACATCAAACGGAACGTGCTCATCTCATCGGTCGAACCCATATAGGAAACCTCGCCCTGAGTAAAGTTCGTCTTATGGTCGCCCACCGGACCGGTCACCTTGTTCTCGAAATCGATCGGGCCCTCGTACTTAGCCTCGACGACACATCCGTCCTCCGCGCGGAAGTTGGCCGTCAGCGTGTAATTCTCGCCGTTGCGGGCCACCGTGACCGTTCCGACCGAGAATTCGGTTCCGGCTACCGAATTGCCGTTCTCGTCGACCTCGGCAAGCCACGTATACATATTGTAGCAGGAGCCTTCCGAGTAGCGCTCGGCAGCGATGTCGTACACGCCGTCGGGCAGGATCGCCTGATCATCGTCATCGGAGAGGGCTCCGTACAGGTCGAGGCTGAGCTTGTACCCTCCTTCGCCGATCGGTTTGCCGCTGTCGTCGGCCTCGTAGGAAACGAACTGGAGGAAATAGTTGCCCGTTCCCTGCTTCTGCTCGTCGCCGTAATAGGAAGCGACAAGCAGATTCATCGCATCGATCTGCACGTTCTCGCCCAAGCCGGTCGTACCATTTTTCAACACCGTCGGAGCGCCCTCGTAGCGTACGCGCAGCGTCCTGCCGTCCTCCAGCTCGCCGATCGCCACGACGCTGACCACACCGTCCTCGGTAGTCACTTCCACACGCAAGTCGCGGAAAGACTGCTGGTCGGCCAGTTGCAGATCGTCGCCGATCAGATAATAGGTAGAATACTCGGTCCCGACCGTGCCTTCGCCGTAAGGGTTCTGCATATCGACCTCGTAAACCCCGTCGGGGAGAATCGCATGATCGGGCGAATCGGCGAACGCGCCGTAAAGATCGAGCACGACGTCCATTCCCGGAGCATCGGGATACTCGCCCTCCTGTCCCTCGACCGGAGCATACTCGAATTGGGACAAGTGGAAATAATAGTTACCCGTGCCGGCGCTCATCCTGTCTCCATAATAATAGCCCTGGGCGTATTGAGCCGTATAATCCACATCGTAGGAGAGCGCGACGGTCGGCAGATCGATCGATTCCACCTCGCCCGCATGCTCCCCCGAGGCCGCCACGGCATAGGCGACATAAGTAGTTCCGGGAGTCAGATCCGGAATCGTCACATCGGAAGGCTGATCGGCCGATACGGCCGTCCCGTTCGCAAAGATCGCGGCGGCATCGGGCGCAGCATCGCCTTTCAGACCGTACGTCCATGCGCAACGGTCGGCATGGACGGGCGTTACGGTAAAGCTGACCGACGTCTCGGTCGCAGCTCCTGCGGTCAACGTCACTTCCGGCTCGGGCGCCGGATTTTCGGGATCGTCCTTGCAGGAAGTCAGGCCGCACGCGAAAAAGGCGGCAGCCAAAACGGACAAACAAAAACGTACTCTGTTCTTCATATTATAAACATTTATCGAAGTTATGCCTGCTTTCGCAGACGGATTTGCAGTCACACCTGAAGCTCGTGTACGTCGTGCATGGCAATGCGAGCAAAGAACCGAAACGAATATATAAAAATGTATAAACACCTAATTATAATGTATAAGCAAAATCGCCTTGCGCCGGTCCGTTCATGGTAAAATTAAACAAAAAATTCTATATGTGAAATAAATCGCCGCCGAAAAAAAGCAACCGAATGCACACAGAATCAATACTTAGGGCATTTATCAAAACAATCGAAACATTCCGGTTCGATTCGACTTCCGAATCGTAACCGAAGAAAGACGTACCGGAAACGATTTGACATTTTTCGCAAAAAATAAAAAAACAGAGTCCGCCGGCCCGATTCCGGAACGAAGAACGGCTCCCGAAAACGGAAACGGATTTGTCCGGATCCCGATCCCGAATCGGAACGCTCCGGGTTATCGTAACGCGACCGCAGAGAAAAATTCCGCCGTTTCTCGTCGTAAGCCGGATTACGAACGAAGAGCTTCCGAGTACAGTCGTACCCGCTATCTCAAACGACGGAGCAGGATACATCGGAGAAAAAATACTCCGGCCCAAAAACAACATCCGGCACCCCTTCAGAGGGGCACCGGATGATTTCTTTCATACCGGTCGGACGCTACCGCCCCGAGCGGTCGAAAAATTTCTTGAAAAACAGCCACTGATAATCGATCGAATTGGTCCAGTAGGGTCCGTTGTGAACGCCGGGACGCACCGTGTAATCATGCTCGATACCCCGTTCGCGAAGCGCCTCGTGCAGTTTGTTGTTCACGTCGAAAAAGAAGTCGTCGTAACCGCAGTCGATCACCAACGCCAGATCGCCGTTCGATATGCTGTCCAACTGGGTCATCACCGTATGGTCGTCCCACGTCTTGCGATTGGTCGCCTCCTCGCCGAGCTGTTTGGCCATTTCCCAGTTCTCGGGGAAAGGACGGATATCCACACCGCCGCTCGTCGATCCGCCGGCGCCGAACGTATCCTTGTGGCGGAACGAAAGCCACAGCCCGCCGTGGCCGCCCATGCTGAGACCCGTAATCGCACGGCCCGAACGGTCGCCCCGCGTCGGATAGTGGGCGTCCACGTAATCGATCAGCTCGCGCGCGACGAAGGTCTCGAAACGCGAAGAGGGGTCTTTCGGGCTGTCCCAGTACCAGCTGTTCTCGCCGTCGGGACAAACGACGATCACGCTGTCCCGGTCGGCCATTTGCGGCAGAGAAGGCTTCACGTTGAGCCACGTTTCCTGATCGCCGCTGTATCCGTGAAGCAGGTACAGCACCGGCATTCTGACTCCGCTCTTCGCCGCGTCGGGCACGATCACGACGACCGGGATCTCCTTTTTCATCGCTTCGCTCCGCACGGCAATCCGGTCGATCGTCGCAGCCGAAACAGATGAAGTCAGCCACAGAACGACCGCCAGCAACAAGATTATTCGATTCTTTTTCATACTTCAAATTATTTACATTTCACACTGAATATAAAACATTTAAAAACAACAAAATTCCATTCCGCACCCGAAAACGGAAACAAAACTAACAATATTTTCGCGAAGCGCTTGCTCAAATTCGGGATTTTACACTATATTTGCCATTGCAACGAATCAAGAAAACGATGACTCATTCTGCAATCAACAAATTCTGGTGGTGGCGCTCTCTACTCGATAAGTCGTGAGTCGCATCGCCATGTGCAGATATGAATCTGCGAAATACCAAGGGAGGCTGTCGACCACGACAGCCTCCCTTGTTTTGTCCGCATTCCATCCGATCATTTATAAACCAAAATCCGTAAAGCAATGAGCACGAAAACAAAACGCTTCATCCTTCCGGAATCAGAGATTCCGACCCGGTGGTACAACGTCATGGCCGACATGCCCAACAAGCCGATGCCGCCTCTGAATCCCGCAACGAAACAGCCGCTGAAAGCCTCGGATCTCTATCCCATTTTCGCCGAGGCGCTGGCCGATCAGGAGATGAACCAGACCGACCCGTGGATCGATATCCCCGACGAAGTCCGCGAGCAGTACAAAAACTACCGCTGCACGCCGCTGGTTAGGGCCTACGGACTGGAAAAGGCGCTCGGCACCCCGGCGCACATCTATTTCAAGAACGAGAGCGTCAGCCCCGTCGGCTCGCACAAGCTGAACTCGGCCCTCGCTCAAGCCTATTACTGCAAGCGGCAAGGTGTCACGAACATCACGACCGAGACCGGCGCCGGCCAATGGGGAGCCGCCCTGTCGTACGCCGCCAAGGCGTTCGGGCTGGAACTAGCCGTCTACATGGTCAAGATCAGTTACGAGCAGAAACCCTACCGGCGCTCGATCATGCAGACTTTCGGCGCGCAGGTGACCGCCTCGCCGTCGATGTCGACCAAAGCTGGACGCAAAATACTCACCGAACATCCGAACCATCAGGGCTCGCTCGGCACGGCGATCTCGGAGGCGATCGAGCTGGCGATGAGCACGCCGAACTGCAAGTACACGCTCGGCTCGGTGCTGAGCCACGTCACGCTGCACCAGACGATCATCGGCCTCGAGGCCGAAAAACAGATGGAAATGGCAGGCGAATACCCCGACCTGATCATCGGCTGCTTCGGCGGCGGATCGAATTTCGGCGGCATCTCGTTCCCGTTCATGCGCCACACGCTCAAGGAAGGCCGAAAGACGCGCTACATCGCGGCCGAGCCCGACTCCTGCCCGAAGCTCACTCGCGGAGTCTTCCGCTACGACTTCGGAGACGAAGCCGGCTATACGCCGTTGCTGCCGATGTTCACGCTGGGGCACAACTTCGCTCCCGCCAACATCCATGCGGGCGGATTGCGGTATCACGGAGCAGGCGTGATCGTATCTCAACTGCTCAAGGACAAGCTGATGGAAGCGGTCGATATCCCGCAACTCGAGAGCTTCGACGCAGGCTGCCTGTTCGCGCAGACCGAGGGCATTATTCCCGCTCCGGAATCGTGCCATGCGATCGCCGCGGCCGTCCGCGAGGCCCGCAAGTGTACCGAGAGCGGCGAACCGAAAGTCATCTTGTTCAACCTGTCGGGACACGGCCTGATCGACATGGCCGCTTACGACAAGTACCTGGCGGGCGATCTGGTGAACTACTCGCTCAGCGACGAGCAGATCAAACGGAACATCGGCGAACTGGACGCCATCGGATAGCGGGCGCGCCGCACTCCTTTTTCAGACAAGCCACAACGACGGCTTCTGCTTCACGGCAGAGACCGCCGTTGCGGCTTTTCCTATGAAATACGGCCGCATTTTTTGCCGACTTCTGTTTTCGGATCGAAAACTTTTTGTACCTTTACAAGACAAACGACACATTACGCCGGCCGAACGCAGTATCCCGAACGGATCGCCGAGGCGGGCCGAAGCATGGAACAACCTAAACTATAATACTTAACCACTATGGACAGAAGGGAATTCCTGAAGAAATCAATGCTCCTCACGGCAGGGGCGCTGATCGGAGGAAGCCTGTTCTCGGAGACTTCGGCCGCCAAGGGCGCGAAGCAGAACGGCATTCCGCGCAAGAAGAAATCGATCGGGCTGCAGCTCTATTCGATCGGCGGCGATATGAGCGCCGATGCGGCGCAAGCGCTCCGGCAAATATCCGAAATGGGATACTCCACCGCCGAAACGGCCTCGTACGGAGACGGGAAGTTCTACGGCCGCACGCCGGCCGAGTTCCGCAAAATGGCCGAGGACCTCGGCATCGCGGTAACCGGCGCGCACATCGCCCGCGAACTCGACAAGAACGACATGCAGGGCTGCATGGACTGGTGGAAACAGGCTTGCGACGCCCAGGCGGCCGTAGGCGGCAAAACCATCGTCATGCCCTACTTCCCCGTCGGCTCGACGCTCGCCGACCTGCAGGACTACTGCGACTATTTCAACCGCGTAGGCGAAATCGCGAACGCGGCCGGGCTGCGTTTCGGCTACCACAACCACTCGCACGAGTTCAATAAGATCGAAGGCCAGGTAATCGAGGATTACATGATCGAAAACACCGATCCCGACAAGGTCTTCTTCGAACTGGACGTATACTGGGCCAGCAAGGGCGGCGTCAATCCGTCGGCCTACATCCAGAAATACGCCGGCCGCTTCCCGCTGCTGCACATCAAGGACGTGGATATCATCGGAGCCAGCGAGACGATCGATTTCGAGTCGATCTTCAAGGCGGCCTACAAGCAGGGACTCGAAGAGTACTACGTCGAGATCGAGGCCAACTCGCTTCCGCCCATGCTCTGCGCCCGCAAAAGCGCCGAATACCTCAACGTATCGAAGTTCGTCAAGTAGAAACCTAACCAAAACATCACATCATGTCTGAAAAAATATCCCGCAGGGACTTCCTGCGTAAAAGCGCGGTAGGTCTGGCCGGACTGACCGTCGTTCCGAGCGCCGTGCTCGGCAAGGCCGCGGGTCATACCGCCCCGAGCGACAAACTCAATATCGCCGCCGTCGGAATCGGCGGCATGGGCGCCGCCAACCTCCAGAACATGGAGACCGAAAATATCGTGGCCCTGTGCGACGTCGACTGGAAATATGCCAAGAACACTTTCGACCGCTACCCGAACGCCAAGCGCTACTGGGACTACCGCAAGATGCTCGACGAGATGGGCAAGGATATCGACGCCGTGCTCGTCGCCACGGCCGACCATACGCACTGCCTGATCGCGGCCGACGCGATCACGATGGGCAAGCACGTATACGTGCAGAAACCGCTGACCCACACCGTCTACGAGTCGCGCCTGCTGACGAAGCTGGCCGAAAAGTACGGCGTGGCCACCCAGATGGGCAATCAGGGAGCCTCGGGCGAAGGCGTGCGCCAGGTCTGCGACTGGATATGGAACGGCGAGATCGGCGAAGTAAAGCGCGTCGATACGTTTACCGACCGCCCGATCTGGCCTCAGGGCCTGATGCGCCCCGAGCAGGTCGACGAGATTCCGGAGACGCTGAACTGGGATCTGTTCGTCGGCCCGGCTCCGATGCGCCCCTACAACAAGCTCTACACTCCGTGGAACTGGCGCGGCTGGTGGGACTTCGGTACCGGCGCGCTGGGCGACATGGCATGCCATATCCTGCACCCCGTATTCAAAGGCTTGCAGCTCGGATACCCCTCGAAGGTTCAGGGCAGCTCGACCGCGCTGCTCACGGACTGCGCGCCGAACGCCCAGATGGTGAAGTACGTCTTCCCGGCCCGGCCCAAAAAAGGCAAGGTCGCCATGCCCGAGGTGGAAGTCTACTGGTACGACGGAGGCATCACGCCCGTTCGTCCCGCCGGCATGCCCGAAGGCAGGTCGCTGAACGATCAGGGAGGCGGAGCCATCTTCTATGGAACGAAAGACACGCTGATATGCGGCTGCTACGGCGTGAATCCTTGGCTCGTGTCGGGTCGTAAGCCGTCCGCACCGAAGATGAACCGCGAAATCACCGTCAGCCACGAGCAGGACTGGATCCGCGCCTGCAAGGAAGACGCGAAGAACCGCGTGAAAACGGCATCGGACTTCAGCGAAGCCGGTCCGTTCAACGAAATGGTCGTCATGGGCGTACTGGCCGTTCGCCTGCAGGGACTCAACCGCGAGCTGCTGTGGGACGGCGACAACATGCGCTTCAAGAACATCGGCTCCGGCGACCAGATCGCCATCATGATCGAGGACGGTTTCACGATCCACAACGGCCACCCCACTTTCAACAAGCGTTACACGGATCCGATCAACGCTCAGCAGTTCGCCGCCGAGATGATCCGTCACAACTACCGCGAAGGTTGGGAACTGCCCGCGATGCCCAAGTAATCTCTGAAAACCAATTAATTAACAATCAAACAATGAAACGAATCATGTATGCACTCGGTTGCCTGGCGCTGGCCGCCACGGTAGCCTCCTGCGGATCGAACGCGAACAAGAAGGCGGCGGCAGACAGCACGGCCACCGCTCAGGCTCAGGCCCCGGCCGAAGACGAAGGCTGGACGGTCATCTTCGACGGCAAGACGCTCGACGGATGGCGCGGCTACGACAAGACCGGCGTGCCGGCCGCATGGACCGTCGAGGACGGAGCGATCAAGATCAACGGCTCGGGCATGGGCGAAGCCGGCGCTCAGGACGGAGGCGACCTGATCTACGCGAACAAGAAGTTCAAGAACTTCGAGCTCGAGTTCGAGTACAAGGTCGATAAGGGCGCCAACAGCGGCGTCTTCTATTTGGCACAGGAGATTCCCGGCCAACCGATCTTCATATCGGCTCCCGAGTATCAGGTGCTCGACAACGCGAACCATCCCGACGCCAAGCTCGGCGTAGACGGCAATCGTCAGTCGGCCTCGCTGTACGATATGATTCCGGCCAAGCCTCAGAACGCCAAGCCGTTCGGAGAGTGGAACACGGCCAAGATCATGGTGTACAACGGAACCGTCGTACACTACCAGAACGGCGAGCAGGTACTCGAGTATCACTTGTGGACCCCGCAGTGGAAAGAGATGCTCGACAAGAGCAAGTTCAGCAAGGAAAAATGGCCCGAAGCCTACGACCTGCTGATCAACTGCGGCGGCGAGAACCACGAAGGCTACATCGGCCTGCAGGACCACGGCGACAACGTCTGGTTCCGCAACATCCGGGTCAAGGAACTCTAACGGGCCGGACCATATGAATGAAAAAGGAGACGCTTCGAGCGTCTCCTTTTTCGATTTCTCTCGTTCCCCAATCATATACTTTTCCGTGTATGCTTTCAGGTTTCCGACGTTTCCGGCTCCCCCCAAAAAATCTTTTCCGACAGAAGGGATTTCATGGCAGAAGCCCAATCGGATACGTACCCGTGGTCGCAAACCGAGGTTAATATAATATATTGGAAATTCCGGAAGGGGAGGACACGCTTGAACATGGAAGTATATATAATTGCCTTTCGCTCCGTTCGGAAACCGCCTGCTCCGACAGCCGTTCGCGTTCGGCACGCAACTTTCACCCGGGCACGCGAGCCGGACATCTTCACAAACGACATTCGGGCCAGGCCCGGACCATGAGCAGCGAGCACGTCGTTTCCGACTCAATCGGAGACTGTCCGCATCGCGCAGGCACAGCAGGAAACAGGCCCAGCCGGAACGACGGACGAACGGGCAAGAAGGTTCGGCTGGCCTATATTCCGCCACCCCAAAACAGCTATAATCACGGGAGTAAAGTCCGAACAGGCCGTGCCGAAAAAGACGATCCTACGGGCGTTACTCGAAATCGCTGTCGGTCATTCCGAACACGAATCCGTCGCGGTAACGATAGCACGGAACCGTCGCAATCAGCGTCAGCAACGCGTTCAGCAAAAACGGGAAATCGGCCGACGAAGAGGACCGAAACAGACCGGCGAACATATCGACGATGAACGGACAAAGCAGGATCGCCAGATAGTTGACCGACATGACGAGAGCCAGCGCCAGCGTCGTCCGTTCGCGGGAAGCCGTGACGACCGCCTTGTTGTAAACGACCGGCTGAATCACCCCGTATCCCAACCCCGTAGCAAAGCAGCCCAGCGCAACGAAAAACTCGCTCTTCATGAGGTACAGCAGCAACAAGCCCGCACCGATAAGCAACAGCGAGACAAACATCGTTTTCTTGCCCAGCAGCGCGATGACCCGGTCGACCGCCAGTCCCGGAAGCATGATCGCCAGAAAGAACAGCGAAATCATCACGCCCGATGCCGAACTGGTCAGCTTGTACTGCTGGATCAGGAAAGGCAGATTGAACGAAATCACCAGTACGGCATAGGTCGCGAAAAAGTAGAGCAGCATCAATCCTCCCAGCCGGCGGCGGTCGATCCCGTGCAGCCAGCCGGTTTCGACCGAACCGGCATCGGCAGCCGCAGACGGTGTCCTCGCACCCTGTGGCCGGGCCGGTCCTGACGGCTCCGTCCCCTTGCTCCCGCGCGGAGAAACAGCCCCCTGAGACACGGCGGCCGGAACGGAACCGACCGATGCCCCGACATAAGTCTCCTTCGCTGTTTGAGGACCCTGACGTCGAGCCGCACCGTCAGAACCGGACGGGCCTCCCTCCCCGAGGGACGATTGCGAAAGCGAACCGTCTCCGGAAGAACCGGAAGACCGAAAAACAGCGACAGGAGCGGCCGTATCGGACTCTCCGACGGAAGTCCGAGAACGATCCGCTGCGGAAACGGATGTCGCATCCGGCAAGGGCGCTTTTCTCAAGGTAAGCGTCAGCAGCAGCGAAACGCCGGGCAACAGATAGACCAAAAAGGGATAGTGCCAGTCGATCGTCGCCAGCCAGCCGGTCAGCGACGTGGCCAGCACGAGCGTCACGTTGCTGATCGCCGAGCTGATCCCGAGCTGCCGGACGCGCGGCCGGCCGGAGAAATAGTCGGCCACCAATCCGGTCGAAAGGGGAATGACCATGCCGGCCCCGATGCCGAGAATGCCATTGACGACGATCAGCGAAGTCATTCCGCCGACAAAAAGGCAGGACAGCCCGCTGACGAAAAAGATAATCAGCCCCGTGTAGAGAATCAGCAGCTTGTTCCGGCTGACCGAAAGCTTTCCGGCCAGCAGCACGAACGGAATGATCAGCAACGACGGCAACGAAGTCAGCATCTGTATCTCCAAATCGGTCGCATGGCCGAAAATGCGGTGCAGCCGGCCCAGAATCGGCGACACGGCCAGTCCGGGCAACGACACGACCATCGACACCGACCAGATCGCCAGCAGCGTCGTCAGCGCGATAGTTCCTTTTCCTGTCTGAATTTTCATGGCAACGGCACTTGCGGTCCGCAGACCGGTTAGAAGTTGTATTGCACGATCGCCTGCACACGGTTGGCATGTCCCTGCTGCGTGTCCATGTTTTCGCGCGTCCCGTACAAATAGGCGGCGCCCAGCTGACAGCTCGGCGTCAGATTATAAAACAGGTTGACCGACAAATAATGGGCGATTTTATAGGTATCGGGCACCCGGTAATCATGCTCGCCGAAAACCTTTACGCCGCTGTAAGCGGCCGTTGCGAGCCACTTCGGACCGAACGCGTACTGCAATCCGGCGATCCAGCTCATGACCGGAAGCGCCTGCATGGAATGGGGTTTCTCGGGATTGGCTACCATATCGAGTCCGGTACCGTCGATGTCCTGAATATACTCGGCGATGCCCTTGCCGTAAAGGAACTGCATGTAGGTCGTCAGGCGCTTGCCGGCCTGAATCGCCCCGCTGAGCTGCACGCCCCAGCCCAGCAGCGAGGTGGTCTTATCCCTCAGGTCGTCGTAGAAAAACATATCGCGCAGCAATCCCGAGGCCCGCAGATGGCTCCGGCCCCCGTTCCATGCATACTGCACGTAAAGGGGAATGTCGGGCATTCGTTGCGAGACGGCGCTGGTTCCCGAAATATAGGTCGCGCTCACATCGGGCATTTCCAAAGCCGCGGCCATCGACCAATGTTCGTTGAAAGCGCGCGTATAGCGGATCATCGCATTATAGACGGCCGGATAGCCGTTCGGTCCCTCGAAATCGACCGTCGAGGGAGAGGCGCCCAAATCGCAGAAAGTCGTGAACCGGCGTCCGATCGAAAAGCCCGCCACCTCGACATAGGCCATTTGCAGCGCAAACGCATTGCCCGTGCCCCGGAAGTCGGCCTGAATGTAGCCGACGACCGGCCCGATCCGTCCGGCATCGGCGATCGCCTTGAAATAGAGGGTCGAGGCCGTCGGATCGAGCTGGATCTGCTGACGCTGCTTCGGCGAGTTGGGCACAGGGATGTCGGCCGTTACGAAGTCGAGGTTGTCGGCGATGCCGTCGAAATCGTAAGAAAGCCGCATGTCGGCATTGCCTCCTATGCCGAAAATCATCTTCTGGTTCTTGCCTGCGATGATGAAGCGAGGCAGGCCCGTCTGACGGAATCCCCGTTCGATAGTCGAGTAATAGGTCTCTATGACTTCCGAAGTCACCATCGAGTCGATTTCGATGCCTCCCCGGTTGATGAATATCACTTCGGGACGGCTGTTGTTTTTGAGTACCTGAGCCTGCAGGCCCGAGAAAGCCAGCGTGCACAGGGCCGCTGTCGCGCATAGTCCGAGATGTCTCATGATCGATCCGTTATGAAAAATTGATTTTCAGATGCTAAAAGCTACCCTCCCCGATCAACTTTTGTGCCGCAAAGCATGCGGCGCCCGAGAGCGAATCGTCGCACGATTATTGTCCTGTACCGGAACCAAACGCTTGCGCCATGATGAAAACGAAACGATTCGAAAGCCGCGTAGCGCTCGTGACGGGCGCCGCGGCCGGCATAGGAAAGGCTACGGCCGAGCGGCTGGCTGCCGAAGGTGCACGGCTGGTGATCGCCGATTACAACTATCCCGAGGCCGAGCGGCTGGCCGAGCAACTGAACCGCGAGGGCGCCCCGGCCTTCGCGCTGCGCTTCGACGCTTCCGAGACGGAAAGCTGCCGGGAAATCGTCGCCAGAACGATCGAACGGTACGGAACGATCGACATACTGGTCAATAACGTAGGGGGAAGCGATCTGAGCCGGGACCTCGACCTGCTGAACATGGACCTCGGCTATTTCGACGAGGTGTTCCACCTCAATCTGCGCAGCGTCATGGCTACGACGCAGGCGGCGCTGTCCGAGATGACGCTCCGCAACAGAGGCTCGATCGTGAATACGGCATCGATAGGCGGCCTGCTCGGAGACTTCCGGGGCACGCTGTACGGAGCGGCGAAGGCCGGTGTCATCGGCCTGACGCGGTACATCGCATCGCAATACGGCAAGCTGGGAATCCGCTGCAACGCCGTTGCGCCCGGGCTGGTACTGACTCCGGCCTCCACGCGGTCGCTGCCGGAAAACGTCCGCTCCGTCTTTCGCAAATACAACGCCGTCGACTACCTCGGACAAGCGGCGGATATCGCCGCGACGATCGCCTTTCTGGCCTCCGACGACGCCCGCTACGTCACCGGGCAAACGATCACCGCCGACGGAGGTATGGACAGTCACAATCCCACAGTAGCCGAACTGGCCGGCCTATCCGAAACGGCACTCCGTGAAGCATAGCCGGCCGACTCAGGACGACCGGCCCTATCCGGGAAGTATTCCTCGGCAGCCGATACAGACAAACAAAGTCCGGCATACGCAGAAGCGCCGCAGCCCGTATTCCATGAGAATCACGGCACGAAATGCAACGAACGGCGATCCGGCGACGGAACCCCGATTCCGTTCATAAGAAAGAGGAAGAGGGGAAAATCACCCTTTCCCGAAACAGAGTTCCTCGTCGGGAGCGAACGCAGGGGCCTCGAAACGGGTCCGGCCGCCCAGACCGAAACGCAGATAGGTGATCGGCAGCCCCTCGGCCAGAAAACGGCTCTCGTAGGTGGTCCGGATCGACAGCACGGAATCGGCGAACCCCGTGCCGTAAATGTCGTCGCAGCCGGCCTCGACCGGCAGCGCGTTGGCCTCGGCGACCGCTTTCGTATAGGCGTGCAGATGTTGCGAGTCGGTTTTCAGGTGAATCGCCCCGCCCGGCTTCAGGAAACGGGCGTAGCGCTCGAGAAACAGCGGCGCGGTCAGCCGCTTCTTGACACGGTTCTTGCGAAGCTGGGGATCGGGGAACGTGATCCATATCTCGTCGACCTCTCCGGGCGCGAAGAACGAGTCGATGAACTCGATGCGGGTGCGCAGGAAAGCGACGTTCGGCATCGCGTTTTCGGTAGCCGTCTTGGCGCCCCTCCACAGGCGGGCGCCTTTGATGTCGACGCCGATGAAGTTCCGGTCTGAAAACCGCTCCGCAAGCGAAACGGTATACTCGCCCCGGCCGCAGCCCAGCTCCAGCACGATCGGATTCGGATTGCCGAAAAAGTCCTCGCGCCAGCGGCCCTTGAGCCGGTAGTCCTTGCGGAATATCTCCTCGAACTCGGGCTGCACGACGCAGCGGAACGTGGCGTTCTCCTCGAATCGCCTGATCTTGTCTTTTCCCATATGTCTCAGTCTTCGGATCGGTATATGTCCACGCCGACGGCCGCGACGCCTTTCACAAGGGGGTCGGGCATCAACGGAACGAAAGAAAACAGATAGGTTCCCGTTTCGGACAGAACGGCGTCGGAGCGGAAAGCTCCGACCGCATCGCGGCGGACATGAGGCTCTCCGGACACGTCGGGCAGCATCACCACCGCCGTATCCCGCCGCTGCCGCCCCGAGGGAGAGACCGTCGTAACGGCCACGCTCAGACGATCGTAGCGAAAATCGCGGCCGTAGCGCACGATCAAGTCGATCGTTCGGGCCGACACCGTGTCGGAATTGTCGAAACGCACGACCGCCGGCTCCGAGACGGCCCAGCCGCCCGGATCGGTATCGGCCACGAACGCGCGTTCGGGCGAGAGACACGACGGCAAAACGGCCCACGCCGCCAAAAAGAGAAACCGACGGCTAACTGCCCTGCTTGCCGTCCTGAGCCGAATTATCCTGCTGCTCCGCATGCTTCTCGTTTTTGGCGCCGCCCCGCCTGCGATTCCGTCCTCCCCGCCGGGAGCCGCCCTCGCGCTGAGCGCTTTCCCTGCGTCCGGTCTCCGAAGGCAGGCTTTCGACGCCGGCATCCGGTCCGGACGGTCTGTTTCTGTCGGAGGTCTTGCCGCCCCGGCGATCCGCAGAAGCTCCGCGACCTCCTTGCGGCGCATGACGGTCGGAGCGGGGTTCCCCTTCCCTGCGCTTCGCGGCAGAACGCTGCTCCGGAGAGGCTCCCGACGGTTGCGGCTGTCCTTCAGGAGCGCCCTTGCGACCGCCTTTCTTCTTACGGTTCTTGCGGCGTCCCTCCCGCTGCTTGTCGAAACGCGTCAGGCTCTCCTCGCCCACGACGTCGGCGAAAGTCGGCTCGTCGGACTCGGGCTCGAAAGAGACGTCGGCCAGCCGGTCTACTTTCTGCCCTTTCTGATTGGCCCGGATAATCTCCTTGACCCGGTCGACGCCCAACGGCCTCATGTTGGCCTGAGAATGCGGGTCGGTACTGAACCACATCGTCCGGCTCAGAATGTCGGTCTTGACCAAATAATAGTCGCCGTCGACCGTCTGCAAAGGCTCCCGAACGCGCGGGAAATCCTTGCGCGCATCGAGATAGGTGTCCAGCTCGTACACGAGGCAGCACTTCAGCTTGCCGCATTGCCCGGCCAGCTTCTGCGGATTGAGCGAGATCTCCTGACTGCGAGCCGAGTTGGTGGTCACCGAAACGAAACTCGAGATCCACGACGCGCAGCACAGCTCGCGGCCGCACGACCCGAGCCCTCCGATACGGCCAGCTTCCTGCCGGGCTCCGATCTGCTTCATCTCGATACGGATACGGAACTGCTCGGCGAAAACCTTGATCAGTTCGCGGAAATCGACCCGTTCGTCGGCGATATAGTAGAAAATGGCCTTGATCTTATCGCCCTGATACTCCACGTCGCCGATCTTCATGTTGAGTTTCATGTCGGCGGCGATCCGGCGCGCGCGGATCATCGTATCATGTTCGAGCGCGATGGCCTCCTGCCATTTCTCGATATCGTAGGGTTTGGCCTTGCGATAGATTTTCTTGAACTCGCCGTTCTGCGGGTTGAAGCCCACTCGCTTCATCTGACGGGCGACCAAATCGCCCGTCAGCGAGACGATCCCGATATCGTGACCGGGCGACGCCTCGACGGCGACGATGTCGCCCCTTCGCAGCGGCAGGTTATTCACATTGCGGTAATAGCTCTTGCGCGTATTTTTGAAGCGGACCTCGAAAATATCGGTCGGAAACACCTCGGGCATATCCTCCAGCCAATTGAACGAGTGCAGCTTGTAGCAACCCTCGCAGGCTGAGGCCGTCGCTTCGCCGTCGCAGCGGCAGAAACGACAGCCGCGACCGACGTCGAGGCTGCCCTCGCAAGGCGTATTGTCCGTATTCTTGCGTTCCTTGAAATCCATGAAAATGAAATTAATCGTAATGTACAAAGGTAACTATTTTTTCGGGATTGCCACCATCCGGCGCCGCCCGTATCGGATTACGGCCTCCGTTTTGCGCATACCTGCCGAAAGCACCGGCCCGCCGAATGACGATCCGAAGAAAATTCGCCAATAGGACGAACGATTTTAAAACAAAATCGCTATATTTGACTACGACTTAAAACTTTCGAACCATGAACGTCAATCAACTTTTGGCCGAACTCGAGCGCAGACACCCGGGGGAAGGCGAGTATTTGCAGGCGGTACGCGAAGTGCTGCTGTCGGTCGAAACGGTCTACAACCGGCATCCCGAATTCGAGAAGCTGCGGATCGCCGAGCGGATCGTCGAGCCGGACCGGATCTTCACGTTCAAGGTCCCGTGGGTCGACGACCGGGGAAACGTTCAGGTCAACATCGGCTACCGCGTCCAATTCAACAACGCGCTCGGGCCGTACAAGGGAGGCTTGAGGTTCCACTCGAGCGTCAACCTGAGCATTCTGAAGTTTTTGGGCTTCGAACAGATTTTCAAGAACGCGCTGACGACGCTGCCGATGGGCGGCGCCAAGGGAGGCTCGGACTTCAACCCGCGCGGCAAGTCCGATGCGGAGGTCATGCGTTTCTGCCAAGCCTTCATGACCGAGCTGTGGCGTTACATAGGCCCCGAGACCGACGTGCCGGCCGGCGACATCGGCGTCGGAGGACGCGAGATCGGCTACCTGTACGGCATGTACCGCAAGCTGGCCCGGGAGAATACGGGCGTGTTGACCGGCAAGGGCATGACCTTCGGCGGCTCGCTCGTGCGGCCCGAGGCGACCGGGTTCGGCGCCGTCTATTTCGTCCGGCAGATGCTCGCCCACGCGGGCGATACGTTGGAGGGCAAGCGGATCGCCATCTCCGGATTCGGCAACGTGGCATGGGGAGTCGCGCTGAAAGCGACCGAGCTGGGAGCCCGCATCGTGACGATTTCGGGCCCCGACGGCTACGTATACGACCCGGAAGGGCTCGATGCGGAAAAGATCGACTGCATGCTCGAACTGCGCGCATCGAACAACGACATCGTATCTCCTTACGCCGAGAGATTCCCTGGGACCGAATTCCACGCCGGCGCCCGCCCGTGGGAGGTACCCGTCGACATCGCGATGCCCTGCGCGACGCAGAACGAACTCGACGGAGAGGACGCCGACCGGCTCATAGCCAACGGCGTGCGCTGCGTAGCCGAGGTATCGAACATGGGCTGCACGCCCGAGGCGATAGACCGGCTGATCGGCCGCCGGATGCTGTACGCGCCGGGCAAGGCGGTCAATGCGGGCGGAGTCGCCACCTCGGGCCTCGAAATGTCTCAGAACGCGATGAAGATGAACTGGGGGCGCGAAGAGGTCGACCGGCGGCTGCACGAGATCATGTCGTCGATCCACCACGCCTGCCTCGAATTCGGAACCGAGTCCGACGGCTACATCAACTACATGAAGGGAGCCAACATCGCGGGTTTCATGAAAGTGGCCCGCAGCATGGCCGAACAGGGAATCGTCTGATCTGAAACAAAACCGCAAGGCTTGCCGCCATCGTCCGGGACGTATGGCGGCAAGCCTTTTACCTTTTCATATCGCTCCCGGCCTGCTCTTTTCCCGGCTCCGAACCGGCACGACGCAGACAAGCAACCCGTATCCGTACCCGACAAAGCACCGGCAAGCGCGCCGGAAACGACAAACGGTACGAAAGAGAGCATACGGTTGCTCTCTTTCGTACCGTTTCAGCTATGTATCCTGTCGGCGCCCCGTCCTTAGAAAGGCAGATCGTCCACCTCCGAAGACGAGCCCGAAGCAACCGGCTCCTCGGCGAACGCGTCGAGCGGCGGCAAGCCGTCCGACACGGGCGCCTGCTGAGGCTGCTGAGCGGCCTTACGCACGATCCGCCATGCCCGCACTTCGGTGAACCAGCGTCCGTTGTACTCGCGCGACTCGACGTTGGCCGAGATCGTCACCGCCTCGCCGGGCTTCAGCGTCGCTGCATCCTGCGCCTTGTCGCCCCAAAAACTGACGCACACCTTGCGGTTGAACTCCCCGGGTTGCTCGAAAACGACCTCCTGCTTGACCCACTCCCCTCGCGCGCTCGTTCCCCGGACGGGCGGCAGGACATTCCATACGGTTCCTTCCAATTCCATTATGCTTCGTCTTTAATGATGTCGATACCCAGAATCAGGTCGCCCCGGCGAATCCGGTCGATCACGTCCAACCCTTCGACCACGCGGCCGAAGCAGGTATGCACCCCGTCCAAATGGGCCGTATTCGTCCGGTTCATGCAGATGAAGAACTGCGATCCGCCCGTGTCCTTGCCCGCATGGGCCATGGAGAGCACGCCCCGGTCGTGATACTGCTTCGGGGCGGACGTCTCGCACTTGATTGTATAGCCCGGCCCTCCGGTTCCGGTGCCGAGCGGGCAACCGCCCTGAATCACGAAGTCGGGGATCACGCGGTGGAACGTCAGCCCGTCGTAAAAGCCCGACTCGGCCAGTTTGCAGAAATTGGCCACCGTAATCGGCGTCTCGTTGTCGTACAGCTCGACGGTCATGTCTCCCTTTTCGGTACGTATGATTCCTCGGGTCATAATCTGAATCGTTTTTGGTTTTCTGTCGTAAATATACTCTTTTTCGGGCTTATCGCCAAAGCGAGCCCGTCAGGCATGCTCCTCCTTGCGGCGCATGCCCACGCGCGGAGCGCGCCGGAACTCTTTCTCGCGGTCGAACAGGTAACGGTACGTGGTGTGCATCTTGTGCTTTTTCGCGCAGACGAAATTTTCGACCATACGCATCATGACCGGGTTGAAATCGCCGATCCAGGCCAGCTCGAGGCTGTCGTAGCGCTTGTTCAGCCCCTTGGCTACCTCCTCCTCGAACGTGCGGATCATGCCCGACTCGATGCCTTTGCCCTGAAAATCGGGCACCACTCCGAAAATGATCGCGAAAATGCGACGAGCCTTCCGGCTTACCTTGAGTCTCCACAGAAAGCGCAGCTTCTGGACCAGACCGAAGCGGCCGCCCAGCGGTCCGATCACGCCGTTCAGGTCGGGGACCATCAGAAAGAAGCCGATCGGAGCGTCGTCCCAGTAGGCGAAATACATCAGCTTCTCGTCGATGATCGGCCGCATCTTGGCCAGCAGAGCCCGGGCATGCTCGCGGGTGATCGGCTTGACGCCCGAGAAACCGGCCCACGCCTTGTTATAGACCGTCCGGAAATCCTCGGCGTACTGATCGATCCGCTTCTTGTCCATATGCTCGAAACGATAGCGCGGCTCCTCTTTCAGCCGCCGCACCCGCTCATAGACGTTCTCGGGGAAAAGCCCCTCTTTGAGCTCGCGCAGGTAAGTATGCTGGTTGAAATAGTTCCGAAACCCGTAATTCTCGAACAGCCGGACGTAATACTCGAAATTGTACGGGTTCGCATAGAGCGGCGTGAACTCGAACCCCTTGACCAGCAGCCCCCACCATTGATCGCGGTCGCCGAAGTTGACGGGACCGTCCATCGCCTCCAGACCGCGCTCCTTCAGCCAGTCGCGCGCGGCGTCGAACAGCATGTCGGCCACCCGCTGGTCGTCGATCGATTCGAAAAAGCCGCAGCCGCCGGTCGGCTGATATTCCGAAGCGGCCACCAGCTCCCGATTGTAAAAAGCGGCTATCCGGCCCACGACCCGGCCACGCCCGTCGACGACGATCCACCGGATCGCCTCGCCGTCGCGCAGCAACTCGTTCGTCTCGGGATGAAAGCGGTTCTCGATATCCTGATCGAGTGGACAGATCCAGTGCGGTTCATCGCGGTAGAGACGCTTGGGCAGGTCCAGAAACTCGCGCGTAGCGCGCCGCGAGGTCACTTCCTCCAACGTATATGCAGCCATAAGGTTTCGCGATAGTTTCCGCAAAGGTAAGAAAAGTCGGGGAAAATCCGTAAGTTTGTCCGAAGCAAACCTATCCGGCATGACAGCGAACGATTCAGAGAGGACGCGACAGCAGAGCCCGATCGACTACGGCACCCTGATGCAAAGACGCATCCGGCGCGTACTGCTCATCAGCAGCAGCTACGACGCTTATACGCTCGAGGAAGACGGCCGCATCGACGTGCAGATCAACCGCGAGTATATCGAGCTGAACCTGAGCAACCCGCCCTCGTTCCGGAGGGTCAGCTCGTCGGTCGAAGCGCTCGAAGTGCTGCGGGACGATCCCGACTTCGATCTGGTGATCAGCATGTTCAACGTCGGCGAGCTGGACGTGTTCCACTCGTCGAAAAAGATCAAGCAGCTGAGGCCCGACATCCCCGTCGTGCTGCTGCTCAACTTCTCGCGCGACCTGTACCGGCGGCTCGAGCGGGAGGACGCCTCCGGCATCGACTACATTTTCTACTGGCACGGCAACGCCGACCTGATCCTGACGATCATCAAGCTGATCGAAGACCGCATGAACGCCGACAGCGACATTCTGGGCGCCGGCGTGCAGTCGATCCTGCTGGTCGAGGACTCGATCAAATACTACTCGACCTATCTGCCCACGATCTACAAACTCGTGCTCCAGCAGAGCAAGGAGTTTCTCAAAGAGGCGCTCAACGAGCAGCAGCAGATGCTGCGCAAGCGCGCGCGGCCCAAAATCCTGCTGGCCACGAACTATACCGAGGCCGTCGGGCTGTACGAGAAATACAAGAAGCATCTGCTGGGCGTCATTTCGGACGTCGGCTTCGTCATCCATAAGGGCGATCCCTCGTCGAGCGAGAAGCTCGACGCCGGCATCGATCTGTGCCGGCTGATCAAGGCCGACAACCCGCAGATGCCGTTCCTGCTTCAATCCTCTCAGGAGAGCATGCGCGCGACGGCCGAGAGTCTGGGCGTAGGCTTCATCGCCAAATACTCGAAGACGCTGCTGCTCGAACTGAGTGACTACATCAGCGAGGAGTTCACTTTCGGCGACTTCGTGTTCAAGGACCTCGCTACGGGCGAGGTGATCGGACGCGCGAAAGACCTGCGCGACATGCAGCATCTGGTCATGGAAATACCCGAAGACGTTCTGTTGTACCACGCCTCGCGCAACCGGCTGTCGAAATGGATGTACTCGCGGGGGCTTTTCTCGCTCGCAGGAGCCATGCGCGCGGTGCGCAACAGCCATTTCGCCACGACGCTCGAGATGCGCGAGTTCATCGCCGACGCGATCCGCCGCTACCGCATCCTGCAGGGACACGGCGTCGTCGCCCGCTTCGACCGCGACACGTACAACCGCTACATCTGGTTCGCCCGCATCGGCGACGGATCGCTGGGCGGCAAGGGGCGCGGCCTCGCGTTCATGAACAGCATGCTGCAAAAGCACCGTTTCTACGACCGCTACGAAGGGGTCAAGGTGCAGCTGCCGCGCACGGTCGTCATCGCAACGGACTATTTCGACGAGTTCATCCGCGACAACGGACTGCAATACGTCATCAACGCCGACGTCACCGACGAGGAAATCCTGTCGGAGTTCGTCAGTTCGCGGCTGCCCGAAACGCTGGTCGACGACCTGCGGGCCTATATACGCCACGCCGCGAGGCCGTTGGCCGTCCGGTCGAGCTCGAAACTCGAGGATTCGCACTATCAGCCGTTCGCGGGTATCTATTCGACCTACATGATCCCGCTCACCGACAACGAGGACCAGACGCTGCGGCTGCTGGGCAAGGCGATCAAGAGCGTCTACGCCTCGGTCTATTTCGCGTCGAGCCGGGCCTACATCCTCGCGTCGGGCAACCTGCTCAGCGAGGAAAAGATGGGCATCGTCATCCAAGAGGTCTGCGGATCGGAGGACGGAGGTTACTATTTCCCGACCATTTCGGGCGTCGCCCGTTCGCTGAACTATTACCCGATAGGCGACGAGAAGCCCGAGGACGGCATCGTGAACCTCGCCTTCGGGCTCGGAAAGCTGATCGTCGACGGCGGGCTGACGCTGCGCTTTTCGCCCCGCTACCCGAAAAACGCGCTTCAGCTCTCGACGCCCGAGCTGGCGCTGCGCGACACGCAGCGGGAAATGTACGCGCTGAACCTGAAGCCCGAACAGTTCAAGACGTCGATCGACGACGCGGTCAATCTGGAGCGTTTCGAAATCAACAAGGCGAAGCATTTCCGCAACATGCGCCACGTCGCGTCGGTCTGGGACATGCAGAACCAGCGCATATCCGACAGCCTGTTCGAGGACGGCCGGCGCATCATCACGTTCTCGCAGATACTCAAATACGACACGATCCCGCTCGCGCAGATCATCGGCGATCTGCTCCGCATGGGCGAGCAGGAGATGGGCTGCCCGGTCGAAATGGAGTTCGCCGTCGACATGGACGTCCCCTACGGGGCCGAGCGGACGTTCTGTTTTCTGCAGATCCGCCCGATCGTCGAGCAGCAGGACGCCCGGTCGCTCGACTGGGACAGCGTAGGGACCTCCGACGCGCTGATCTACGCCGAAAGCGCGCTGGGCCTCGGCGCGATCGAAGGCGTGACGGACGTCGTCTACGTCCGCAGCGGTACGTTCGACACCTCGCGCACGCAGCGGATCGCCTCGGAAATCGGCGAGCAGAACAACCGCCTGCGCTCCGAGAAGCGCCCCTACGTGCTCGTCGGTCCCGGACGCTGGGGGTCGAGCGACCCGTGGCTCGGCATACCGGTCAAGTGGCCGTCGATCTCCGAAGCGAAGGTGATCGTCGAGTGCGGGCTGGAGAACTTCCGCGTCGAGCCGAGTCAGGGCACGCATTTTTTCCAAAATCTGACCTCGTTCGGCGTCGGCTACCTGACGATCAACCCGTTCATGGGCGACGGCCGGTTCGACGAAGGGCGGCTCGACGCGATGCCGGCCGTCTACGAGAGCGAGTCGGTGCGGCATGTCCGGTTCGACGCCCCGCTGTATATTTATATCGACGGGAGAAAAAACAAAGGCATCGTCCGCGAACGGCAGGCATCGGACGACTCCGCCCGGTGAGCGCCGTCCGGTCTTACGCAAACGCAGCTCCGCAGGCCGAACGCCCGCCGACGTCATCCGACCCGCTTTGCCGGACACGGGCGAACCGTAACGGATGATCCGCAAGAGGGGCTTCGCCTTTCCGACAGTTTCCGGTAACTTACCCGGCCTTCGGACGAAGCGATAGCAGCGGTTTACCGAAATCGGGCGATCCCGGACAGGCCGGACGCGTTTTCGGCATAGATGCGGTCGGCACCGCTGCCCGCATCTATGCCACCCGCCATCGTCCCGGCCGGATCGGCCGTTCCCATGCCTCGGGCCACGGCCGGTTGCCGAACGGTCGGTACGTTCCGTGCCGCAACCCGTTTTCCGAACGAGGCCCCGATCAGCCGCATCGTCGGAGCGCCGCCTCCGCTACAGCTAAAGACAAGACAGTCCCGTCTTCATGTTCCGAAGAGGATACACCGGACCTCCGGTCCAAGTACGGAACCTGCCGGAATCCGACGACCGGCCGCATGCCTCGGCGGACCCGCCTCACGCGCAGCGCACGCCACTTCTGGACATCATGCACTTCGACTTCGCACCGGTTCCAAGAAACTTCGTCGCGGCCGCGACGGCCCCTCAACGGTCTCGCTACCGCCATGCTCGCGCTTCCCGACAGTGGCAACGTATTCGCCGAATAGGCGCACGACGGAGACAAGACACATGAATCGGACAAGGCCGTCGGGCATTCGCCTCTGCGAACGCCACACCCGAAACGCTCCCCCTGTCCCGTTCCGAGCCGAAGCCGGCGCGACGCGCGCGCACCCCAAGACACCATACCCTATATGACGCTTCACGCCAAACCGACGTCCGTTCTCCCGACTTCGATCGCAGTATCGACTGCCGTCCAATATGGCCAACCTTTGACTGGCAACTATTCTATTGAAATTACGACAGCAAAAGCCGCTCTTGCAGAACGGCTTTTAACTATCTTGGTATCGGCGGCATAATAATAGTCGGAGTTCCCAGCCGTTTCCCGACCCATACGCGGCTTCGGCACGCGAGCGCGCCACGCTGCCACGATACGTCCCGCTTCGGCTCGAAAAACGGAAACGGCTTTTCTCCTTGCGGAATACGTCCGAGTCCTATGTCTGCAAGGCATTCGAGCAAACCCGTCCGGGAAATTGCGAGCCGTTCCGGAAACCGGCGCTACGCGCAGCGGCGGCCTCGGTATGCGCACCGGCAGATGCAGTTCGGCCGGACATCCGAGCCTTCCGACGAAAGCAGCCGATCCGGCAGCTTACCCGCGTCTCGGAAGCTCCATCCGCCGGTTTATGCAATCCGGCAGCTCCCGCTCGTAATGCGTCACGTAAATCATCGTCTTACCCGGACGCCGGCAGAACTCCGAGATCACGGCCCGGGCGCGCTCCTTATTGCAGCAGTCGAGCCCGTGCAGCGGCTCGTCCAGAATCAGCAGGTCGGGGTCCTTGACGAACGCCCGGGCGAGCAGCAGCAGGCGCTGTTCGCCGGAGGAAAGCCGCAGGAAAGAGCGATCCCTGAGCGGACGGATACCGAAAGCGTCCATCCATTGCTCGCAAACGGCGCGCTGGGCGTCGTCGGGCGTCCGGTACAGTCCGATCGTATCGAAAAAGCCCGATGCGACGATATCGACAGCCGGAATATCCTTCACATAAGAGCGGTGCATCTCGGGCGACACATAACCGATGCGGCGCTTGATGTCCCAGATGCTCTCGCCCGTGCCGCGACGCCGTCCGAACAGCGAAATGTCCTGCGCATAGGCCTGCGGATTGTCGGCGCACAGCAGGCTCAGCAGCGTCGACTTGCCCGAGCCGTTCGCGCCCGTCAGCGTCCACTTTTCGCCCCGGCGGACCGTCCAGTCGACCGAGTCGAGAATCGTCCGGCCGCCGTAGCGAATCGTCACGTTCCGAAGCCGGGCCACTTCGTCGCAATCCGGCCCGGCGTTCAGCGGTTCGGGCAGAACGGGTGCCTGCCTCGCGTAGCGTCCGGCCAGATCGGCCCGCCGGGCCGAAAGCGACTCGCCGCGCACGAACTCCTCCCGTGTCTGCTTGGGCCCGCAACGCCGGTCGTCCACGACGTATACATGCGTCACGAACGAAGGCACGTCGTCGGGCGACGAGACCACCCACACGACCCGCACGTCGGTCCGCTCGGTCAGTCTCCTGAAAAGCCGCTCGAGCGTCTCCCGCGTAGCCGCGTCGAGCCCGATGAACGGGCTCTCGACAAAGAGCACGCGGGGAGAGGCCAGCAGCATCTTGGCGATCTGGAACCGGCGCAGCTCGCCGCTCGAAAGCAGCACGATCCGCTTGCCGAGCAAGCGGTCCATGTCCAGCATCGCGAACAACTCGTCTCGCCACCGCGGATCGCAGGCCGTACGCCCGAGCGCCTCCGACGCCAGAGGCGCCTCCTCGCGGTCGGAAGAGTTCCACCGCTGCTGGTAATAATAGCCGCGATCGGCCGTGCCGTACGCATCGCGGAACGTAACATGGCGTATGTTATCGCAAGCCTTGCCGCCGGGTTTGCCGAAATCGTAGCGCAATTCGCCCCGCTCCAGATACAGCAGGCCCGACAGCGTCTCGACCAGCACGGTTTTCCCGCTGCCGTTCGGTCCGACGATCGCCAGATGCTCGTCGGCGTTCAGCGTGAAGTCGACCGGCTCGCGGAAGCGCCGGCTCTCGTCCCGGATCACGCCTCCCCGCAGGGAGATCACGGGGTTTCGTCCATCATTTTCCATATCGGTTCTCGTTCCGGGCAGGATTCGCCCTACCCCTGTGCAAAGATAGCGATCGCGGAACAAAATACGGTTTTGCCGGTGCGCATTCCAACATAATCGTGTACGGTTTCCCTTCCGACCCGATACGCCCGTACCCTCGTCGAATCGAAACCGCAGTCCTTTCGTCGGATTCCGAGCCTTCCGCAAAAATCCGCAACCCAAACCGGCCCAAAGCGGCGCCCGCCGGCATGCCGAAGCAAACCATGCACAGAGACTCCCGCAGCCCGCCGAACCGCGCGCCCGCTCAGTCCGATCCGTCCGCATCCCGTCGAGCCGAAACCATTGTTCCTGCCGCCGGATTCCGGACCTTTCCGTAAAGGCCGCAAACCGACGCCCGAACAGCGCCCGTCAGCATACCGGGACAAAACCATACATGTAAATCCTCGCCATCCGCCGCACCGGGCACACCGGACCGCTCCCTGCCGCGCCGAAGATTCGGCCAAGGCCGACAGCGCTCGCCCCGGCAACCAATGCGACGGCCGCTTCCCGTGAAAGGAAGCGGCCGTTCAAGGAAACCGAGTCGTACGATCCGGAGGCTATCGCCCGGTATCTCGCTCGCGCCGGACGAACTCGCGGACGGCCTGCCGCGAGAAATCCTCGCCCTGCGAGGTCAGGATATGCCCCGTAGTAGGATGCTCGAGCATATGCTTCTCGCCCTTGAGCTGATTGTACATCGCATATACGGTGGTCGGTGGGCAGAGCGAATCGATGATCCCCGCCGTCACATAGGTAGGCACGGTCACATGGCGCGCGAAGTTGACCACGTCGTAATAGCGCGCGGCTTTCAGCTGACGGGCGTCGGGCGCGCCCTCCCCGTCGCATTCCACCAACAACGGCCATCCGGAAGCGCGATCCGCCGCCATGCCCGTATGGTCGCACATGGCGGGGATTTCGGCACAGACCAGATCGACCCTCGGATCGAGGCAGCCGGCCATCACGGCCTGAGCGCCTCCCTGACTGCAACCGTGTACCATGACCGTCTTGCCGTCCCACTGGGGCTGAGCGGTAATCACGTCGATCGCACGGATCAGGCGCATGACCATCTCGTGAAAGAACATCGAGTCGCGGTCGTCCCGGCCGAAAAGGAAATATTCGAACATCGGACCGTTCTCCAAGTCGGCATAATAGGAGTCGGATTCGCCGTTGGGCAAGCCGTGCACGTTGAAGTCGAGCACGCACAGACCGTCTTTGGCCCAAGACACGGCCCACCACGCCCGGGAGCTCTTGACCCCGGCGCCGTTGAGCGTCACCATAGCGGGCAACGTACCGGGCTTCGCGTCCTTCGGATAAGCCAGATAGGCCGAAAAGCTCCCCGGCTCGCAGTCGGCCTGCACGTCGAACACCGCGATACCCGGATCGGTCGACGGAGCCGGAGTCAGGCGGATATTCATCGGAATCTTCGCCTGCTTTTTCAGCTCGCGCTTCCAATAAGACATAAAATCCTTCGGCTCGGGCATGCTGGGCCCGATCAGCAGCTTGTCGACGCCGGCGCCCGCCATCGCCCGAAGTTCGTGCCCCTGCGGCGTAACGAACTTCACGCGGCATTGCAAGAAGCCGGGTTCGTCGAGTTTATGCCCCCCGATCACGGCCCGTCCGTCGCTGACGCGGGCCACGCCGGAAGTCTTGGGTTTCCACGAGTCTTTGGTCACCTCCCATGTCAGCTCGCCGTCCGCTACGGGAGCCCCGTCCTTCTCGAACGACACCAGAAAGCGCACTTCGTCGCCCCGACCGTACGAGCCGTCGGCCCGGTCGGGCGCCACGAGCAGCCGGTATCCGTCCGCCTCGTTCACCTGTCTCTGAGCGGAAGCCGCCGCGACGGCAAAAACAGCCAGCATCGCTGTAAGCAATAGGTTTCTTCTCATGATTCTACTCTATTCGATTGATTTCAAAAATTCCCGTTACGGGCCATGTTCCGGCCGAACTTCGCCGCGCAGGAATCGCTTCTTCCCTCGAACGGGCACGCAATAATCGCAAATTTGCACGAATATCGCAACTCCGATTCGCCTTTCCGTACAACGTTCGCACGGAACGCTTCCGCCGAAACGCCCCCTGCGCCTCGTCTTCAGCCGGTCCGGGCGGATGCGAGCCATGGCCGAGTTCACGCGGCCGATCGCCGTGCGGACTACTCGGTCAGCTTCCCCTCCCGGACTTGGCCGAGCCAGCGAAGCAAGGCCGCGCGATACTCGTCCCAATAATCGAAGCGGCCGATCCAGCCGTGCCGGCCGGTCGGATAGACGTGCAGTTCGGCCGGTACGCCGTTTTCTTTGAGCGCGTCGTAATACAGGATACTGTTACGGACCGGCACCACCTCGTCGTTGTCGCTCAGCGCGATAAAGGCGGGCGGGGTCTGCGGAGTCACCTGCCGCTCGCTCGAATAGCGTTCGACCAGTCCGGCGTCGTATCCTTTGCCCAGCAGGTTCTCGCGGCTGCCCATGTGGGTGTATCGCTCTCCCATCGTAATGACCGGATAGATCAGAATCGAAAAGTCGGGGCGCGTCCGTTCGTCGAAATGCGTGGACGCCGTCGAGGCCAGATGTCCGCCGGCCGAGAAACCCATGACGCCCACCTGATGCGGATCGACGCCCCACGACGGGGCATTGCGCCGTGCGATGCGGATCGCCTCGTGCACGTCTTCCAACGGAATTTCGTGGTGGCCGTTCGGCATCCGGTAACGGAGCACCAAAGCGGCGATGCCGTGGTCGCCAAGCCAGCGGGCCACCTCGAGCCCCTCGCGCTCGTAGCAGACGCATCCGTACCCCCCGCCCGGACAGACAACGACCATCTGTCCTACGGCCCGCTCCCTCTCGGGCAGGAATACGTAATAATCGGGGACGGTCACGTTGAACAGAACCCCGTCGCGATCGACGGTCGACGCAGGATCGATCCCGCTCGAGCGCTCGGGGCCGTCGGGATAGAGAGGCTGCGGAGTCTGAGCCTCGAGTGAGCAGCAAAAAGCCGCGCAGGCGGCCAATACGGCGAAAAGTCTTTTCATCGGAGTATTCGGTTTCATTCGGGTCATCGACTGCTTTTGCGAGTAGGTAAAGATACGAAAAAAATGTAAATTTGTCCCATAACCTCTAAAACCTTACTTCGGGATGAAAACCGTGTTGCTGGCCTTTACGGCCCTGATCTTAACATCCATGGCTATGGGACAGAACAGCATCGAACTGCCCGCCCCGGTTAAAACGGGAGGCATGCCGCTGATGGAGGCGCTTTCGAAACGGGCGACCGACCGGCTGATGGACCCCGCGCGCTCGCTGGACGAACAACAGTTGTCGAACCTGCTGTGGGCGGCATGGGGAATCAATCGCCCCGACGGCCGCCGGACGGCCCCTTCGGCGTTGAACCGTCAGGAAATCGATATTTACCTGATCGGCCGCCGCGACGCGTACCGCTACGATGCGGCCGAACACGAACTGGTCGGCGTGGCCGAGGGCGACTTCCGCAGGGACGTCAACTCGCAGGACTACACGAAAACATGCGACTGGATTCTGGTATACGTCGCCGACTACTCGAAAATGGCGGGCGGTAGCGATTCCGACAGGGCCGTCACGGCCGGCATCGACGCCGGACTGATCGCGCAGAACGTCTACTTGTACGGAGCGTCCGAAGGACTGGCCGTCGTCGTGCACATGTCGATCAACCGCGACGTGATCGCCCGCGCGCTGAAGCTCGGAACCTCGCAGCATATCGTCCTCGCTCAGAGCGTGGGCCTCCCCGCCAGCCGATGATCCCGCGCGAAAAACTGCTCGAGACTCTCAAGCGCCACTGGGGCTACGAACGTTTCCGCCCGCTGCAGCTCGAGACGATCGAGGACGTGTGCGCCGGACGGGACACGCTCGTGCTGATGCCCACCGGAGGCGGCAAGTCGGTCGTCTATCAGGTACCCGCCTTGGCTTCGGAGGGCGTATGCGTCGTTGTGACGCCTCTTATCGCGCTGATGAAGGACCAGATCGACCGTCTGCGCTCGCGCCGGATTCTGGCCGAGTCGATCCACTCGGGCATGTCGCCGCGCGACATCGACCGCATTCTGGACAACTGCGTGTACGGCAGCGTCAAGTTTCTCTACATAGCTCCCGAGCGAATCGACAGCGAGCTGTTCCGGACCCGTTTCGGGAAAATGCGCGTGTCGTTGCTGGCCGTCGACGAGGCGCACTGCATCTCCCAATGGGGCTACGACTTCCGGCCCTCCTATCTGCGTATCGCGCGGCTGCGGGAGCTGCAGCCCGACGTGCCGGTCCTCGCGCTGACCGCTTCGGCGACGCCCGAGGTCGCCGAGGACATCATGCGCCGCCTGAAGTTCCGCGAGCCGCACGTCCGCCGCATGAGTTTCGAGCGGGCGAACCTGAGCTATGTCGTACGGCGTACCGAGGACAAGCACGGTCAACTGCTGCGCATCGTCGGAAGCGTGCCCGGCCCGGGCATCGTCTATGTCCGCACGCGGGAAAAGGCCGAAACGATCACGGCTTTTCTGAACGAGCACGGCATAGCGGCCGGATTCTATCACGGCGGCATGAACTACCTGATGCGCTCCGTGCGTCAAGACGAGTGGATCAGAGGAACGACGCGCGTCATGGTCGCAACCAACGCATTCGGCATGGGGATCGACAAGGCCGACGTCCGTTTCGTCGTGCACTACGACGCCTGCGACTCGCTCGAGGCGTACTACCAAGAAGCCGGGCGAGCGGGACGCGACGGCAGGCCGGCTTACGCCGTCACGCTGCTTTCGGACGACGACGCATCGAAAGCGGGACGACGCATGGAGCTCGACTTTCCCTCCAAACAGACGATCCGCCGCGTATACGAAGCGCTGTTCAACTACCTGGGCGTAGCTGTCGGCGACGGCCGGGGCGCTTCTTTCACGTTCAACGTGTTCGACTTCGCCGCACGGTTCCGCTTTTTCGTACCGACGGCTCTCCAATCGATCAAGATACTGCAACAGAACGGCTACCTGATCCTGACCGACGAAACGGACAATCCGCCCCGCATCCGTTTCATCGTCCAGCGCGACGAGCTGTACCGCATCCGGGTGGACCGCCGCGAGCTGGACCACTTCATCACGGTGCTGCTGAGACGGTACAGCGGCCTGTTCAGCGACTTCGTGCCCATCGCCGAGGACGAACTCGCGCACCTGACGGGCTATACGGCCGGCCGGGTACGCGAACTGCTGAAAAAGCTGTGGCAACTGCACATCGTCAAGTACATTCCGGGCAATCGCAGCCCGATGCTGATTCTCTCCGAGGAGCGCCTGCCGGCGGACGACGTGCGCATATCTCCCGAAAGCTACACCCTGAGAAAGGAAGCGGCCGAGAAACGGCTCGGCGCCATGCTCCGCTACCTGAACGGAGACGAGTGCCGCAGCATCGCCATCCGCCGCTACTTCGGCGAACAGGAACCCTCTCCCTGCGGCATCTGCGACCGATGCCGGGAGCGACGCAAAAGCGGCCTCGGCTCGCGGAGGAACGTTCTCGGGCAGCGGATTCTGGAACTCGTCGAGAACCGGCCGACCGATGTCAAGGCGCTGGTCTCGAACCTCGGAGGCGATGCCTCGACCATTCTCGACACGGTGACCTCCCTGCTCGACAACGGCGAAATTATCGAGCGGGAGGATGGGAAACTCCGGATTAATCGGTAACTTTGGGCCATCTATGGAAAAAACGTACGCCGACAGCATCACCAGCGAAGCGGTCAACCTGCTCCCGACGGGGTCCTTCCCCGGCGAGATCGTCGTAGTGGACCGCAGCGAGCTGATCGCCGACGCGTGCGCGTACCTGTCGGAATGCGACGTAATCGGCTTCGACACGGAGACCCGCCCGTCGTTCACCAAAGGCGTGATGAACAAGGTGTCGCTGCTACAGCTCTCGTCAGGCGAACGGGCCTTTCTGTTCCGGCTGAACCGTATCGCGCTCGAAAAGCCGTTGCTGCAGCTGCTCTCCTCGGACCGAGTCGTCAAGGCCGGAGTCGCCATCCGCGACGATATCCGCGTACTCAGGCAACTGAGGCATTTCACCCCGGGCGGATTCGTCGAGCTGCAGAACATAGCGCCCGAGTACGGCATCACCGACAAAAGCCTGCGCAAGCTCGCGGCCATCGTGCTCGGCGTCCGCATATCGAAAGCCCAGCGCCTGAGCAACTGGGAAGCCAAGCAGCTTACCCCGGCCCAGCAACTCTACGCGGCGACCGACGCGTGGATCGGCCGCGAGATCTATCTGAAGCTGAAAAAATAAGGGCGCCCCGGCCGCACGGCAAGAAACGGGCAGACAGCGAAATACGTTTTTCTCAAGCTCTTTTCCCCGATTTTTGCATAGAAACTCCGGTCGTGCCGACTGGGAAACGATCGGTACGACAAAACCATCTCAGCCATGATAAAAAGAGATTTCAAAGAGGCACTCCTGCATAGGCGGTCCTACTACCGCATCGGAGCCGACTCGCCGGTATCCGACGAGCGAATCCGCGAAGCGATCGACTTCGCCGTCCTGCATGTCCCGTCCGCTTTCAATTCGCAGTCGACGCGCATCGTACTGCTATTGGGCGAAAGCCACAAAAGGCTATGGGAGATAACGAAAGAGACGCTGCGCAAAATCGTCCCGACCGAGGCTTTCCCCGGTACGGAAGCCAAAATCGACGGCAGTTTCGGAGCCGGGCACGGAACCGTTCTGTTCTTCGAGGACCGCGCGGCAGTCAAACGGCTGCAGGAAGCCTACCCTACCTACAGCGAGCGGTTCCCCGTGTGGGCGCAGCACACTTCGGCCATGCACCAGCTGGCGGTCTGGACCATGCTGGAGGATATGGGCCTCGGAGCCTCCCTGCAACATTACAATCCGCTGATCGACGAAGCCGTCCGTTCGGCATGGAGTCTTGATCCGGAATGGGAGCTGGTAGCGCAGATGCCGTTCGGTGCCCCGGCCGGAGAACCGGGCCCGAAAGAGTTCCAGCCGCTGAAGGGAAGAGTGCTCGTGTTCGACTGATCGGAAAGCCCGGCTTCCGACGGCTCGCCCATTTCATACCGTCGTGCAACGTCGGAGACGCCGTTACGGCGAGCGGCTCACATGTCCGAAAGGGCCAGCGTATGCCTGGCCGTTTCCGTCCGGCCGTACGGTCCGAGCCCGGTTCGAACGCCCCTTTCCTCCTCCGGCAACTGCCGCACGGTTTGAAAACTAAAAAAAAACGGAATATCGGAACCGGCAGCGTCCGAGTACAGCCGCACGGAAGAAAATCCGATCACGAAAATCAGACTTTTTCCTCGCGGTGCTTCCGCTCCACGTTCCGGAGCATGTCGGCAGTCATCGAAGCGAGGTCCCACGTAGGGGCCCAGTCCCACTCGCGGCGGGCGCAGGCATCGTCCATCGAGTCGGGCCAGCTACGGGCGATACCCTCCTTGACGGGATCGATCCGGTAGGTCATTTCAAAATCGGGCATATGCTTGCGGATTTCGGCGGCCAGTATCTCCGGAGTGAAGCTCATCGACGTGATATTGAAAGCATTACGATGGACCAGACGAGCCGGATCGGCCTCCATCAGTTGCACGCAGGCGTTCAGCGCGTCGGGCATGTACATCATGTCCATATAGACGTCGCCCGGAATCGGACAGACGAAGCGGCCCGTTTTCACCGCATCGTAGAAAATCTCGACGGCATAGTCCGTCGTGCCCCCGCCCGGCAGCGTAACGCTCGAGATGATGCCCGGGAAACGGACGCTGCGCGTATCGACCCCGTACTTGCTGTGATAGTAGTCGCTCAGCAGCTCGCCCGTGACCTTGCAGACGCCGTAAATCGTATTCGGTCGCATCAGCGTGTCCTGAGGCGTACGCTCCTTGGGCGACGACAAGCCGAACGCGCCGATCGAGCTGGGAGTGAACAACGAGCAGCCGTACTGACGGGCTATGTCGAGCGAGTTCATCAGCGCCCCCATGTTGATATTCCAAGCCAGCTGAGGGTCTTTCTCGCCCACGGCGCTCAGCAGCGCGACCAGGTTGAAAATCGTATCGACCTTGTACTTGTTGACCGTATAGCCGTAAGCATGCGGATCGAGTGCGTTCAGCACGACGAACGGCCCCGTCTCGCTCAGCGCGCGGCACTCGCGGACATCGGCCGCCACGACGTTGGCGTCTCCGTACAGGCCGCGCAGAAATGTCGTCAGCTCGGAGCCGATCTGCCCGCCGGCCCCCACGATCAGAATTCTTTTCATAATGCTCGGTATTCGTTTGCCCGCGCGGCATCCTGAGCCGGTCGCAGGAAAATCCGCTTCCGGAGCAGCGGAAATGCCGCCTGCCGGACTTCCGAGCGCAAAAGTAAATAAATTTCAGGCAAAATGGCGCTCCCTTTTGCAGAATTGAAAAATGATCTTTACTTTTGTGCCCGCCGAGGAGGACCGGCATCCCGACGAGGGCGTTGCGCCTCCCCGGAGAGTCAGGGGAAAGCATCGCGGCTCCGCCGGAAGCGGTTTCACCCGACGGCGAGCGGTTCTTCAACATTCGGGCGGATACCAGAGTGGCCAAATGGGGCAGACTGTAAATCTGCTGTCTTTCGACTTCGGTGGTTCGAATCCATCTCCGCCCACACGGTCCGCCGGGCCGTCGCCTCCCCCGAAAGGACGGAAGCGGAGCCCTGCGGAGAAACGAAAATTGCGGAAGTAGCTCAGTTGGTAGAGCATTAGCCTTCCAAGCTAAGGGTCGCGGGTTCGAGCCTCGTCTTCCGCTCTGACAAAGGCCGCTGTCCATCAGATCGCGGCCTTTTGTATTTCTTTCGTACAACGCTACCTACGAACAACATGGTAAACATGCTCCGATGCGCCTGCAGGATTGCCGCCTTCGCAATTTTCGCAGGCCAGTATTCGTGTATCGACAAGCAATACGATCTGTCCGATCTGGACACGGACGACGTGACGATCGGCAACGAGCTGACCCTACCGCTCGGAACGGGAATCATCGCGGCCGGAGATATCGTCCATATCGAAGATAACGAAGAGATTACGGTCGACGACGCGGGAAACTACGTGGCGCGGTACTCCGGCGAAATCGGCGTGGACATGCCCGGCGAAATAGGTATCGGAGAGTCCTGCATTTCGGAATCCCGGCTCGATATTCCGCTTGCCCCGGCAGGTTCTCCCTACGACTATCCGGAGGATGCCGAGATCGAACTCGGCGAATCCTCCGTCGGACTCGATCTGGCGACGAGCAACATCGTCCGACTCGACTCCGTATTGTTCGACAACCGCAACGGAGCGTCGCGCCTCGAACTGAAACTCTCCGTCGAAAACCTCCGTCTCGACGACGGGGACGCGGAGTTGGCGTTCCGCGCGTCTTTTCCGAAAGGATACCGCATGGCCTCCGAAACCGGACAAGACGGAAACTTCGCCGATTCCGAATACTCCTGCACGATCCCGATGCGCGAGCTGAACGGCCGGCCGAAAAGCGTCCGCCTGCTGCTGCAAAAAGCGGTTGTCGGGACCGACGACCGGATCGTGTACAGCGCCTCGCTGCGGATCAAAAAGAACGCCTCGCTGTCCGTCTCGGGTATTCCCGGACTTCGGATCGCAGGAGGAATCTCGTCCCCCGATTACCAAGTAATTTACGGACTGATCGATGACAAGATCACGACGGAGCCGGTCGATATCGAAACCGAAGGGCTCGACGACCTGTTCGACGGCGAAGACGGCGTGCTGAGTTTCGCCGATCCGCACATCCGGCTGACGACGTACACCAACGTCGGCATTCCGTTGCAGGCTTCGCTTGCGATGCGCTCGGTCAACAGCCGCTCCGGCGCTACGGAATCGGTCGCAGCCGACCGCATCGCGGTGAATGCCCCCGACGCATACGGGCAGACGGCTGCCAGCGACATCTGGCTCGGCGCTTCGGACCGCGACGTTCCCGCGTCATACGCGTTCACGGCATGTCCGATCAACGACTTGCTCAGGATTTCCCCGGACCATATCTCGATCCATACAGCGGTACGCACGGACACCGGCGCGGCCGACTCGCGGGCCTGCTTCTATCCGAAAGACGCTTTCGCCCGGATCGCCTACACGGTCGAGGTCCCGCTCGCTCCCGCCGCCGACTTTCACGGGCGGACCGACCAGACGGTCGACGAAGCGTTCGACGCGGATCTGATCGATTACCTGTTCTCCAGCGGCTCGGTCGAAATCTACGGCCAGGTGACCAACTCCCTGCCGCTGAATTTCGACATGAACCTGATCGTCACGGACGCGGCGGACGTTCCGGTCGGGATCGCTTTCTCTCCGCAGAAGGTCGAGGGCGGCGGACAGGGAACCGACGGCGCGGTCAGCGACGTATCGTTCACCATTACCGAAACGGACATGCCTAAAATGAAGAACGCCCGAAACCTCCGCATACGGCTCGACGCCTACTGCGACGAAGCGCTGGCCGGCCGGCACCTGCGGCCGGATCAGCAGGCCAAGCTGGCGCTGAAGCTCCGCAAAAGCGGAGGAATTACCATCTCTACCGACGAATAAAAAACCCCAAGGCTACAAATTCCCGACTTGATTATGAAGCAATTTTTACTGTTCGCCTTCCTATCGTGCGGTTTTCTGACGGGTACGGCACAACAGCTGCGGACCGCCTACTTCATGGACAAGGCCACGCTGAGGACCTCGATGAACCCCGCCCTCCGTCCGGCCCGGGGATTCATTTCCATTCCGGCCGCAGGCTCCATTTCGGCTACGTACGCCTCGAACGGCGTGGTGCTGGGCGACCTGCTTTACCAGAAGGACGGCCGGCTGGTAACCTTTATGGACCCGTCGGTTCCCGCCGAATCCTTTCTGCGCGGATTGAAGACGAATAACCAGTTGAATGCCGACATCGCAGCCGAGATCGTTTCGGCCGGCTGGTTCTCCGGAAGCGGTTTCTGGACGATCGGCATCGGAGTCAAGGGAACCGTCAGCGGCAACGTGCCCAAGTCGCTTTTCGAGTTCATGAAGTACGGTTCGGGACCGGACGGAACGACTTACGATATCGAGAAACTGCACGTATACACGGACTCCTACGTAGACGTATCGATCGGATATTCCCGACCGCTGAACGACCGCTGGACGATCGGCGGGAAATACAAGTTCCTGGTCGGAGCCGGCAATGCGGACATCCATTTCACCAACCTGCACGCCGTCATGAACGGCGACTCGTGGCGGATCACTTCGCAAGGGCGCATGTCCGCATCGGTGCAAGGGCTCCGTCCGACGCTCGCCGCCGACCGAAACGGCCGGGAATACATCGACGGATTCGACTTCCGTTCGCCCGGAGTGGCCGGCTACGGGAGCGCCATCGATCTGGGAGCGACCTATAAGATACTCGATAACCTGACGGTCTCCGGAGCGGTGATCGACCTCGGATTCATTCGGTGGAGCAAGCACTCGACAGTCAACGGAGCAGCGCAGGGCGAATTCGATTTCGACGGATTCGACCTCCCGATCGGAAACGATCGGCCGGACAACCCGATAGGCGATCAGATGGACGACCTGACCGATAACCTGCAAGAACTGTTCCATTTCTCGGAGACCCCCTCGCAGAGCCGCACGACCATGCTGCGCAGCACGATCAACCTCGGCGCGGAATATGCCGTAGCCAGAAACAGGGTCAGCTTCGGCCTGCTCTCCAGCACCCGCATCTACAAGCCGAAAGCCTATACCGAACTGACCGCCTCGGTCAATTACCGCCCGACCGACTGGTTCGCCGCGACGGTCAGCTACTCGTTCATTCACAGCGCCTTCGAAACGTTCGGCTTCGCGCTGAATTTCAGCCCCTCATGGATCAATTTCTTCATCGGAAGCGACTATATGTTCACCAAGGTGAATCCGCAGTTCATCCCGATCAGGGCCTCCGCAGCCAACCTGTATTTCGGACTCGGCGTTCCGCTCGGGAAAGAACGGTCGTGCAGGCGATAGCCGGACTGCTCCGCATTAAATTCGGACAGGTTTTGGTATTTAAAAAATAAGTGCTACTTTTGTCCCCGCAAACCTCGGACTCCGATCCGGGAGTCGGCACGAAACATTGCTGTTTTAGCTCAGTGGTAGAGCACTTCCTTGGTAAGGAAGAGGTCACGAGTTCAAGTCTCGTAAACAGCTCTGAAAATCAGCAATCTGTTATGAACAGATTGCTGATTTTTTGTTTTCAGAGTCCCCCGAAGGCTTGAAAAAAGCCATTTTGTTTACCCCTGCGAGAACAGATATACGATTGGCTTTGTATTTTGCGAATAGCGTAAAACAATGTAAATCAAAATAAGTGCCATTTGCCGCAAGGACAAAATATACAAAAACGACACCGCGCATCGATACACATTCGGTTTACCCTTAATCGTCAAACTCGTTACGTCAGCACGGGTTTCTCTTTTGCTCCGCGACGATTGGGACTTGGCACAGCAACGGGTTAAAACGTCGTTATTGAACCACAAAGAAATTCAATGTCTTACGCATTCCGCAAGCAGTCTTCGCACTTCGACACACTTGCCTGCCGAAAGCGGCCGGACTTCTTTTTCAGTCGAATACGATCACGGCGCGCAGCGGGAAATGGTCCGAGGGATGATTCCTCCCGTCCGAGTCGGACAGCAAGCCGCAGGTCAGTACCCGCACGCGGCCGTTCACGAACAGATAGTCGATCGGCGTGCGGTTCCTGAGCTTCTCGGGAACCTGAACGGGGAATCCGGCATAGCTGAACGGAGGTCCGTACGCAGGCGTCTGCGACGCCTCGCGGGCATCGCGCAGTACGGTCTTCATCACGGCGACCGGTTCGCTCTCGGCATGAGCGTTGAAATCGCCCGTGCAAAGCACCGGATATTTGTCTCCCGCTACGATCCGGATACGCCCGGCAAGCAATTCGGCCGACCGGAGCCTCGCCTCGCGGCCGACGTGATCGAAATGGGTATTGAAAAAATAGAACACGCGCCCCGTGCGCCGATCCTTCATTTTGGCCCATGTGCATATCCGGTTCAAGGCCGCATCCCACCCTTTGGAAACGGTATCGGGCGTCTCGGAGAGCCAGAACGTGCCGCTGTCGAGTACCCGGAGACGGTCCGTGCGATAAAAGATCGCCGAGTATTCGCCCCGGTCTCCCCCGTCGCGGCCCACACCCACCGATGCGAAACCGGGCATCGTACGCAGATCGCTCATCTGGGACGGCTTCGCTTCCTGCACTCCCAGCACGTCGAAGCCGTAAAAACGGATCAACGCCTCGACCCTTTCCTTGCGGTAAGGCCACGCGTTGTCTCCGTCCACCGGCGTGTCGCAACGGATGTTGTACGAACCGGCAACCAGCTCGCGGCCCCGGGCCGAAAGCAGGTCGGCACCGCCCCCCAAGAGCAGCGCCGACAGGCAGATCATCAGCCGTACCATGCGGCCGCTATTTCCGGATATCGTAGAAGCAACGCTTGGGCGAATAGATTTTGCCCTCCTTGGCCAGCTTCTTGATTACTTTGGCGGCTTCTTCCTTATCGACGCCGGCGGCGGCGGCGATATCGCCCGGACGCATGGCGCCCTTTTCCTGCAATGCTTTCAGAATCTTTTCTTCCATGACAATCGTGGTTTAGGATTTATCCGTGCGTAAAATTACGCAAACCGGCCGAAATCGCAAATCGGAAATACGGATAGGCGAATAAGAAAATCCTATCGGCCGAAACACTCAATCGCGCTCCTGCCGCCGGAGCTCTCTGTCCGCGCGGCGCATGCCGAAGGCCACGATCAGGCTGCCGAAGCCGACCAGCAGGAAGATAAACGCGAGCAGATAGGCCACCGGCAGCAGACCGAAACGGTCGTCGACCATCATCAGAAAGCCCAGCACCAGCAGCAGGATGCCCACGATCAGGTAGCGCGACCAGTCGCCCGACCCGCGACGGCGCCATGCCAGAGAGTCGGCCACATACATCAGTCCCCGAACGAAGACCCAGATGCCGATCAGCACCGGAATCATCGCGGCCGAAAGCAGCGGGTTGCCGAGCATCAGCAAGCCGAAAATCACGTCGATGACGCCCTCGAGCAGCCGCCAGCCCCAGCCGCGAATGCGCATATTGGAAAGCGCGACCACGATCGAGCCGATACCCGCCACGAGGGCGACGACACCGATATAGACGGCAACCGAGAAAAGGGCCGTGACCGGATAGGCCAGCGAGATCACCCCGAGAATCAGGAACAGGATGCCGTTGAGCAGCAACAGCCACCAGCGTTTGAATATCGTTTCCATAATACAAAAGCGTTTTGGTTCGTTTTTCCGAATATCGTTTTCCTTCAATAACTTTGCCAGAAGCTCGTCATTGACATTCTGTCAGGCTACGCGATACCGGCCGGGGAAGCGGGCTTTTCTATGCTTGCCGGGCGGCCGTACCCGGCTTCCCCGGGAAAGTTCGGCGGACCGCTTTTTGTTTGTTTCCCGATTAATTCTTATCTTTGTGGGCTGTTTAACATTTAAATTCGAATCAGAATGCCGAAAATGAAAACCAATTCCGGTGCGAAGAAACGCTTCGACTTCACCGGATCAGGAAAGATCAAGAGAAAGCACGCTTTCAAAAGTCACATCCTGACCAAGAAAACCACCAAGCAGAAACGGAACCTGACTTACTCGGGTCTCATTTCGAAGGCCGACGAGGCCAACGTGAAGCTGCTGCTCGTAAAGTAATCGAGGAGCCGCTTCGCGCTTTCAGTCAAACAAAGAGCGATTTAGCCCCGAAGAGCGCGGGAGAACCGTGCCGCTAACCGCTCGTAAAACTTTTAAATTATGCCAAGGTCAGTCAATGCAGTAGCATCCAGAGCCAGAAGAAAAAAGGTTTTAAAACTTGCCAAAGGTAACTTTGGTTCAAGGGGAAACGTATGGACGGTCGCCAAAAACACCGTCGAAAAGGGTCTTACGTACGCTTACCGCGATCGCAAGAACAAGAAACGCCAATTCCGTAGCCTGTGGATCCAGCGTATCAACGCCGCAGCCCGCAGCCACGGCATGACTTATTCGGAATTCATGGGCAAAGTGAACGCCAAGGGCATCCAGCTCAACCGCAAGGTGCTGGCCGATCTGGCGATGAACAATCCCGCAGCATTCGAAAAAATCGTTAAAACAGTCCAGTAAGGCATAGCCCGCCCGCAAGGGCGAAGGCTCAGGGCCTATGCAGAACCCCGCTCCTTAGGAGCGGGGTTCTTGTTTTTCCTGTCCCGGTCATATCGTTTACCGTACCGACTTCCGAATGCCCGATACCTCCGGTTTAATTTCCCCCTCTGTCGGAGAAAATTTCATGCAGGAGCCTAATCGGATACATAACCGGTGGCCGCAAGTCGCGGTCAACAGACAATAGAAATTCCGGGGGCGAACATGCTTGGTATACGGAAGCATACCATTGCCTTTCCGGCGCAGCCGCTCTCTACGTCATCGTCGACGGTTCCCGAACTCCAACCTATCTCCCGCTCGGCCGCTTTCCGGCACCATACCTGCTGCGCAATCGGCAAAGACGAAAGAGACGGAATCGAAGGACGAAAAGCCGCTCCATCGACGGGGAGGTGCAGGAAACGACCTGCCAAAAATCGGCCCTGACATTCGCAACATATTGCGTTCATCCTGTTTCGGACGGAGACCGAGAACAAGTAAAAATCACAAGAAGAGAAGAAAACGGCACCGAACCGGGAGCGAGACGATCCGAGAAAGGAACGGAAAAACCTCGTCGGAACCGATTACATCGCACTCCGACAAGTAGGCGTATACGGCGGCGAGCAGCTCGTACCTACGATCGTTTGCGGTTCGGCGCAGGCGACACCACTGTACGGCAGTCCGCAGCACTCCGAACCGAATCGTCCGGCGCGATTTCCGCGCCTTCAGGCAACCGAGCAATCCCGGGAATAGCGACAGGCGACTGTCAACGTCCCAGTTCGAGCGCCAGCGCGGCCATCGTCGCCACGCCGTAGTCGAGCGCCCGCTCGTCGGGATTGAATACCGACGTGTGCAGTCCGCCCGTCGGACCGTCCGTCCGCGCAACGCCGAGACGGAAAAAAACGCTCGGATAGCGCTTCGTGTAGGAACCGAAGTCCTCGGCCGTCATTCGCAAAGCCAGCTCCTCCACCCGGTCGGCGCCCCACAGCCGCTCGACGATCTGCCGAGCGCGCGCTGTCAGCGCCGGATCGTTCACGACGCACGGATAGCCGTCCGATATCTTCACCTCGGCCTCGACGCCGTATGCGGCCGCCGTCCCGGCCGCGATCTCGGCGACACGCCGCTTCGCGCGCGCGCGCCACGTCTCGTCCATCGTCCGCAGCGTGCCTTCCATTTCCACCGTCGGCGGAATGATGTTCGTGGCGCCGTCGGCAATCAGCCGCCCGATCGAGAGCACGGTCGGAACCGTCCCGTCGGCATTGCGGCTGACGATCTGCTGTAGCGACGTGACGATCGCGGCTGCCGCAACGACCGGATCGGTCAGCGTATGGGGCAGCGCGCCGTGTCCCCCGGTTCCCCGAACCGTGATGCGCAGCTCGTCGCTCGACGCCATATATTGCCCCGCGCGGAAACCGAAGCGGCTGGCCGGAATCTCCGCCGCCACATGCTCGCCCACGAAAGCCGCGACTTCATAGTCGCGGAACGGGTCCTCGGCCAGCACGAGCGACGCTCCGCCCGGGCAAAGCTCCTCGCCGGGCTGAAAAAGCCCGAACACTGTCCCCTCGATCCGCTCGCTTATCCTCTTCAGCACGAGCATCGCTCCGAGCAGGCAGGCCGTGTGGACGTCGTGCCCGCACGCATGCATCACGCCCTTGTTCCGGGAAGCGTATTCCAGACCGGTCTTCTCCTCGATCGGCAACGCATCCATGTCGGCACGCAGCACGACGCAACGGCGGAGGTCTCCCCGGCCCTCGATCCGGGCCAGAACGCCCGTTCCGGCTATCGGCCGGAATTCGATGCCCGCCTCCCGCAGGCAATCGGCCACATAACGGGAAGTCTCCCGCTCCTCGAACGACAGTTCGGGATTGGCATGCAGAGTCCGCCGGGCAAGCAACACCTGCTCGGAAACAGCCTCCGCCGCCTTTTTGATCGAATCATAGGTTTCCATACGGCAACTATTAAATCGCATTCGCGGGTCCGACAGCCGGTTCCGCCACGCCGAAACATCAATCCACGCACCCACTCTCTACAGGAAACAGGGGCGCTCGCACCTTTTCCTCCGTCGGGAGACCTTCGGCCCCGACCGCTTTCCAACGGCTCGCCGACTCGTCGAGTACTTCCGAACCGTTTCCCCGTCAGTTCCGTCAGATCGGCCTCTATCATCCCGCCTCGAAATCCCGAGCGTCTCCGGCAAGGCCGGTTTCCGGTAAGCAACGATACCCCGCGAACGGCCTGCATACAGAGCCTTTCTCTTTACGAACGACACGCGCCCGCGAACGCCCCGAATACTCCGAGCGGGAACCGGACGGATCGGATAAATACGCCCTTCTCCAACCTCTCTCGCTTCGGACTCCGACCCCGAAGCGCCCCGCTCACGCTACCGGCCGCCGAACGGACTGTCTCCGCCCTCATATACGGCCGCGTCGACATGCCAAAAGCGCCTTCCATCCCAAATAAACGCGGAGCTCCGCAAGTGCCGCGCGAACCGGGAAAGCCCGAGCCGGCGGCGGACGAAAACTTCGCAAACGCCGCGTCTAAAACAGCGCCTGCGCGATCTTGACCATATTGTCGGTCTTGCCCATCGTATAGAAGTGGAGGATCGGCACGCCGGCGGCGATCAGCTCGCGCCCCTGCGCTACGGCCCATTCGACGCCCACCTCGCGCACCTCGCGATTCGTCGGGCACTTCTCGACCTCGCGGACCAGCGCCTCGGGCAGATCGACGTGGAATATCTGCGGCAGCATCGTGAGCTGCGCCTTCGTCGAAAAAGGCTTGATGCCCGGAATGATCGGCACGTCGATACCCGCCGCGCGGCAATTCTCGATAAAAGCGAGTATGCTCGCGTTGTCGAAGCTCATCTGCGTGATGATGTAGTCGGCCCCCGCGTCGACTTTTTCCTTGAGCCGGCGCATGTCCTCGGCCGGATTCGGGGCCTCGCAGTGCTTTTCGGGATAGCCGGCCACGCCTATGCAGAAATTCGTCCGGTGACAGTCCTCGACCTCGCCGTCGATGAACACGCCCTCGTTCATCCGGGCGATCTGGCGGACCAGCTCGCAAGCATGCCCATGCCCGTCGGGATGCACCCGGAACGAGTGCTCGCCGCGCAGATTGTCGCCGCGCAGGGCCAGCACATTGTCGATACCCAGAAAATCGAGGTCGATCAGCGCATCCTCCAGATCGTAGCGCGACTGTCCGCCGCAGATCAGGTGCGGAATCGCCTCGACGCCGTAGCGGCGCATGATGGCGGCCGAGATACCTACCGTACCGGGACGGCGGCGCACCGTGTGCCGCTCCAGCAGTCCGTTCTCGCGTTCGACGTATTTCACGTCCTCGCGGTGGGATGTCACGTTGACCGAAACCGGCGCGAATTCCCGGAGCGGATCGAGCGCCTCGAACACGCGGCCGGGCCCATCGCCCTTGAGCGGCGGCAACAGCTCGACCGAGAAACGGGCCCGTCCCTCGGCGGCGGCTTGGTTGTAAATGTCGGTTATGTGCATTGTTTCTCGCTTGGTTACATTTCTATCAGATGCTGCGGAATCAGCACCCTCATTTTCTCGGGGTCCGTTCCCCGCCGTGCCGCATACGAGGCGAGCTGCTCGGAGTCGATGCGGCCGACCGAAAAGTTCCGTGCCTCGGGATGCCCCAGCATCAGCCCGCAGGCAGCCTCTCCCGGCACGATCATGTACGATTCGGTCATCGTCATGCCGGTTACCGTCCCGACGTCCATCAGCGCGAAGACGTCGGCCTTGAGCGAATGATCGGGAGCCGACGGATAGCCGAAAGCGGGACGGATGCCCTGATACTTCTCGGCGAGCAAGTCCCCGACGCTCCACTGCCCTTCCCGCTCGTAGCCCCACAACGTCACGCGGACATAGCGATGCAGCGCCTCGGCGAACGCCTCCGTCAGCCGGTCGGCGAGCAGCTTGGCCATGATCGCGCGATAGTCGTCGCCCTCGGAGCGGTAGCGGCCGGCCAGTTCCTCGAGCCCGAGGCCCGCCGTCACGGCGAACGCCCCGACGTAGTCCTTCACGCCGCTGCCGAGCGGAGCGACGAAATCGGCCAAAGACAAATTCCGCTCGCGGTCGGCCTGCTGATTGCGCAGTTGCGGCAGTCTCATCCGCTCCCGTTCCCGCGATTCGTCGGCGTACAACACGATATCGTCCCCGTCCGATGCGGCCGGATAAAGCCCGATCACGCCGTCGGCGCGCAACAAACGACGGTCGACGATCTCCGACAGCAGCCGCTGCGCATCGTCGAATACCCGCCGCGCCTCCTCGCCCCGCTTCGGATCGTCGAACAGGGCCGGATAGCGCCCGGGAAGTCCCCATGCGCTGAAAAAATAGCTCCAGTTCACGAGCGGGACCAACTCTTCGAGCGGATAGTTGCAGAACAGATACCGTCCCGTTTTCCTCGGCACGGGCACCCGGGTCCAATCGATCACCGGCTTGCGGGCGCGCGCTTCCGCGAGCGAGCGGTACGCGCCCGCGTCCCTGCGCTCGAACTCCTCGCGCAGCCGCTGCTGCCGCTCCCGGACCGAGCGAAGATACTCCTCGCGCCGGACCGACCCGAGCTCGGCGAGCACCCGCACGTCGTCCGAGGCGTCCTTCACATGGATGACCGGCCCACTGTACAGCGGCGCGAGCTTGACGGCCGTATGCAGGTCGGAGGTCGTCGCCCCGCCGATCAGAATCGGGATGCGGAGCCCCATTTGCTCGACCGCCACGATCACCTTGGCCATTTCCTCGAGCGACGGGGTAATCAGTCCGCTCAGTCCGATCACGTCGGCCTGCTGCCGAACCGCCGTCTCGACGATCCGCTCGCTCTCGACCATCACGCCGAGATCTTCCACCCGATACCCGTTGCAGGCCAGCACGACCGAGACGATGTTCTTCCCGATGTCGTGCACGTCGCCCTTGACGGTAGCCAGCACCATGCGCCCGGCGGACGCGGCGCGGCCCTCGCGGCGTTCGGCTTCGATGTAGGGCGTCAGTACGGCGACGGCCCGCTTCATCACCCGCGCGCTCTTGACCACCTGCGGCAGGAACATCTTGCCCTCGCCGAACAACTCGCCTACGCGGTTCATGCCGCTCATCAGCGGGCCCTCGATCACGGCGAGCGGATTGCCCAGTTCGCGGTAAGCCTCCTCGGTATCCTCGTCCACATAGTCGGCGATACCTTTCAGCATCGCATGGGCGAGCCGTTCGGCCACCGTTCCCGAGCGCCACCGCAGTCGTTCGCCGTCGTCGGCGGCCGTTCCCTTCTTATCCTTGATCTGCTGGGCATAGGCCGTCAGACGCTCGGTCGCATCCGCCCGGCGGGCCAGCACGACGTCCTCGCAAAGCTCCAGCAGCGGTTTCGGTATCTCGTCGTAAACCTGTAACATCGACGGGTTGACGATGCCCATGTCCATTCCCTCGGCGATCGCATGATACAGGAAAACCGAATGCATCGCCTCGCGCACGGTATTGTTGCCCCGAAACGAGAACGACAGATTGCTGACACCTCCGCTCACTTTCGCGTAAGGACAGTTTTTCTTGATCCAGCCGCAGGCGCGGATGAAATCGAGTCCGTAGCGGTCGTGCTGCTCGATACCGGTGGCCACCGACAGCACGTTCGGATCGAAAACGATGTCCTCGGGCGGGAAACCGGCTTCGGTCAGCAGACGGTAGGCACGGCCCGCCACCTCGATCTTGCGCTCGAACGTATCGGCCTGCCCCCGCTCGTCGAACAGCATCACGACGGCCGCCGCGCCGTACCGGCGCACGAGCGCGGCACGCCGCAGGAACTCGGCCTCGCCTTCCTTGAGGGAGATGGAGTTGACGACCGACTTGCCCTGCACGCAGCGGAGCCCGGCCTCGATCACCTCCCATTTCGACGAATCGATCATTACCGGCACGCGGGCGATGTCGGGCTCGGCCATCAGCAGGTTCAGAAAATCGCGCATCGCCCCGACGCCGTCGATCAGCCCGTCGTCCATGCAGACGTCGATAATCTGAGCTCCGCCTTCGACCTGTTGCCGGGCGACCGACAGAGCTTCCTCATAGCGCCCCTCGCGAATCATGCCGGCGAACTTGGCCGAGCCGGCCACATTGGTCCGCTCGCCGACGTTGACGAAATTGGCCTCGGGCGTCACGCGCAACGTCTCCAGCCCGCTCAGCGTCGTCACATGCGACGGAGCGGGGACCTTTCGCGGAGCGCGGCCGTCCGCCACGCGGGCGATCTCGGCGATATGGACGGGCGTCGTGCCGCAGCACCCCCCGACGATATTGAGCAATCCCTCCCGCAGATAGCCGTCGATCGTCTCGGCCATCCGTTGCGGCGTCTCGTCGTAGCCGCCGAAGCCGTTCGGGAGCCCGGCATTCGGATGCGCCGACACGGCGCATTCGGCCACGGAGGCGAGCCGGGCCACGTAAGGCTGCATCTGCTCGGCCCCGAAGCCGCAATTGAGTCCGACCGACAGCAAGCCCGCATGCGAGACGGACGTATAGAAAGCCTCGATCGTCTGCCCCGAAAGCGTGCGTCCGCTCGCGTCGGTAATCGTCCCCGAAACCATGACCGGGATCGGAACGCCGCGCTCGGCGCGCAGCCGCTCGATCGCAAACAGGGCCGCCTTCGCGTTCAGCGTGTCGAACACGGTCTCGACGAGCAGGACGTCGGCCCCGCCGTCGACGAGGCCCCGCGCCTGCTCGTAATAGGCTTCGGCGAGCTCGTCGAAAGTCACCGCCCGGTAGCCCGGATCGTTCACGTCGGGCGAGATGGAGGCCGTCCGGTTCGTCGGGCCCATCGAGCCGGCGACGAAGCGGGGCTTCGACGGATTGCGCAGCGTGAAGCGGTCGGCCTCGCTGCGGGCCAGCGCGGCGGCGGCCCGGTTGATCTCGTACACGTACTCCTGCAACGCGTAATCGGCCATCGACACGGCGTTCGCATTGAACGAATCGGTCGATATGATGTCGGCCCCCGCCTGCAAATAGGCCTCATGGATGCTGCGGATCGCCTCGGGCTTGGTCAGCACGAGCAAGTCGTTACACCCCTTGAGCAGCACCTCCGAGCCGGCGAAGCGCTCGCCCCGATAATCCTCCTCTCCGAGGCCGTAGCCCTGTATCATCGTCCCCAGCCCGCCGTCCAGCACCAGGATGCGGCGCGAGAGCTGATCGTATATAGAAAATTTCAACATGCGCGGTAAATAAGGTTCTGATCGTTCCCGAACGGCCCCGGAGCGTTCTCCGGTCCGGCGTTACTGCCTGACGGGCACGATCTCGAAAAGCTTGTTCCAGTTCTTGCCCGTCACGAAGATGCGTCCGGTCTTCGCGTCGTAGGCGATCCCGTTCAGCACATCGGTCTGCGCCGTCACGTCGGCGGGAGAGAGCAGCCCCGCCAGATCGATTACCCCGACGACGGCCCCGGTACGCGGATCGATCCGGATCACCGTATCGGTCGTATAGACGTTAGCCCAAAGTTCTCCGTCGATCCACTCCAGTTCGTTGATATAGGGGACTCTGCTCCGGTCGGTGCAGACTTCGATCGTGCGAACCGTACGGAACGTCTCGGGATCGATCACGCGGATCTTCTCCGTGCCGTCGCTCTGGTAGAGAGAGGTCCCGTCCGTAGCGAGTCCCCAACCCTCGCCCCCGTAACCGAACTCGCCGACGCGTTCGAACGTCTTCAGGTCGTAGACGAATCCCTTGTTGCTGCGCCACGTCAGCTGATAGAGCTTGCCGCCGAGCAGCGCGAGCCCCTCGCCGAAATAGCTGTCGTCGAGCGGGACGCTCCGTACGACCCGCCCGTCCGTAAGATCGACCTGACGAAGCGTCGATCCTCCCTCAAGTCCCGTGCTTTCGTACAGGTATCCGTCGTGCCAGAGCAAGCCTTGCGTATAGGCGGTCCGGTCGTGCGGGTAGACATTCCTCACGCGATGCCCGTACAGCACGGGCGCCTTGCCGGCCAGCACGGCGAACTCCCCGCTACGCGAGTCGCTCCGCCCTTCCCGGTACGCGACCACCTTGTACAAGACCTTTCCGGTAGGATGCGCCGCAGAGACTTCGTACGGGTATCCCGCCGTGTCGAGAGCGGCCACGCGCCGCTCGCCCATGTAGAGCACGACGCTGTCGGCCTCGGCTCCGGCACGGAGCCGGAAACCGATCCGCTGGACGCTTCCCTGAGGCACGGTCGCGCCATACAGAGGCGAGACGCCTTCGATAAGCGAGATATTTTTCCGCGTCGCCCTCTCCGCGGGGGCGCTGCGTTCTCCGGCACTCGAACCGCCGCAGCCGCACAACAGGCCGCAAAGCGTCGCGGCAACGGTCAACACGCTTTTGCTCACGTTCATAAAATAGGCATTCCTTTGAGGTTACAAAGGTACGAAAAATTAGTATCTTTGCCTCACCGGCGGCGAAAACGGCGGTGAGGAGACAAGTTCCCGCCCGCTGCGCGAAACTCAAACAACCGACAGATTGTCAAAACAATGGGTTCGAGCGAAAAGACGCGAAAACGAAACAACACGATAAAATTTTAACGAATAATGCTGACGATAAAGCAAATCCGGGAAAACAGGGCCTACACGATCGAGCGTCTGGCCGTCAAGGGCGTAGACGCCGCCGAGGCCGTCGACCGAATCGAGAAGCTGGACGACGAACGCAAGTCGATTCAAGCGCGGCTGGACGGCAATCTGGCCGAACAGAACGCCATAGCGAAAGAAATAGGCATGCTTTTCAAGCAGGGCAAAAAGGACGAAGCCGAAGCGGCCAAGGCACGCACGGCCGCGCTGAAAGAAGCATCCAAAGAGCTCGACGGGCGGCTGCGCGACGTGGAGGCGGAGCTCAACGCCGAAATCGTCAAGTTGCCCAACTTTCCGAACAAGGACGTGCCGCACGGCCTGACCGCCGCCGACAACGTCGTCGTGCGGACGGGAGGAGCGACGCCCGAGCTGCCCTCCGACGCGCTCCCGCACTGGGAGCTGGCCCGCAAATACGACATCATCGATTTCGAGCTGGGCGTGAAGCTGACCGGAGCGGGCTTCCCCGTGTACAAGGGACAGGGATCGGCCCTGCAGCGCGCGCTGATCTCGTTCTTTCTCGACTGCAACACGGCGGCGGGATATACCGAAATCATGCCCCCGCTGATGGTCAACGAAGCCTCGGGCTTCGGAACCGGCCAACTCCCCGACAAGGAAGGCCAGATGTACCATGTGACAGCGGACAATTTCTACCTGATCCCGACGGCCGAAGTTCCCGTGACGAACATTTACCGCGACGTGATTCTCAGCGAGTCGGACTTTCCGGTCAAGATGACCGCCTATACCCCCTGCTTCCGGCGCGAGGCCGGCTCCTACGGCAAGGACGTGCGGGGACTGAACCGCCTGCACCAGTTCGACAAGGTCGAAATCGTGCAGATCGCGCATCCCGACCGCTCGTACGAAGCGCTCGACGGGATGATCGCCCATGTGGAGAGCATCGTACGGAAGCTGGAGCTTCCGTACCGCATCCTGCGCCTGTGCGGCGGCGACATGAGTTTCACGTCGGCCATCACGTACGACTTCGAGGTCTTCTCGGCCGCCCAGCAGCGCTGGCTCGAAGTCTCGTCCGTGTCGAACTTCGAGTCGTTCCAAGCCAACCGGCTCAAACTCCGCTACCGCGACGCGAACAAGCGGACGCAGCTCTGCCACACGCTCAACGGCAGCTCGCTCGCGCTGCCGCGTATCGTAGCCGCGCTGCTCGAGAACAACCAGACGCCCGAGGGTATCCGCATTCCGGCCGCGCTGGTTCCCTACACTCGCTTCGATACGATCAAGTAAAGCAGGCTCGAAAGCCATCCCGATCGCCTCGAAAGCCGCTGAGTTTCCGGGGCGATCGGCTTTTAATCCGGAAAGCCGGTCCGACTACTCGTCTTCCCCGGGCCCGCCTCGCATGCCCGAGGGACGAACCCGGTCCGGCGGGGACCGCGCCAGACGCCATCGAACGCATAACGGACGGCACGCAAACGAACCGGGCGTCGCGCCGTTTTTCGACGGCACAGGACCGACCGTCGTTCAATGCGGTTCCGCACGAAACGCGGCCGGCTCAGACACGGCAGCATATTTGCAATTCCTCTCACCGACACTTAGCGAATAAAAACATGAAAAGAACATTCCTTTGGGCAGCACTGCTGCTGAACGGCACGGCGCCTGCGCTGGCATGCACCGGCATCTCCTTCACGGCCCGGGACGGGGCCTTCGTCACGGCACGCACGATCGAATGGGGCGAGAGCCCGCTGCCCAGCGGCTATGTCGTCATTCCCCGGCAGCACGAAACCGTCTCATTCACGCCTACCGGAGCCAACGGTTTGTCGTTCCGCGCAAAATACGGGGCGGTCGGACTGACGATCGTCCGGGAAGAATTCATCGCCGAGGGAATCAACGAAGCCGGACTGTCGGCCGGACTGTTCTACTTCCCCCATTACGGCAAATACCCGGCCTACGATTCGACCCGGAACGACCGGACGCTCTCGGATCTCCAGTATGTCGCGTGGATACTCTCGCAATTCTCCTCCGTAGACGAAGTCAAAGCCGCCACACAGACCGTACGGGTCGTATCGATCGATCCCTCCGTCGGCTCGACCGTCCACTGGCGCATCGCGGACGCGACCGGCAAGCAGGTCGTGCTGGAGTTCATCGACGGCGAGCCCCGCTTCTACGACAACGAAGTCGGCGTGCTGACGAACTCGCCCGACTTTCCGTGGCAGATAACCAATCTGAACAATTACGTGAATCTGCATCCGGGAAACGCCGAAGCGCAACGGATCGGAAACGTCCGGATATTCCCCTTCGGCGCAGGCTCCGGATTTCTGGGTATCCCGGGAGACGTCACCCCGCCCTCTCGTTTCGTCCGGATCGCGTTCTACAAAGCGACCGCCCCGGCATGCGAGACGGGACTCGACGCGGTATTGCAGAGCTTCCATATTCTGAACAACTTCGACATTCCGATCGGAATCGAGCACCCCGAAGGCCATGCTCCCGACATACCGAGCGCGACGCAGTGGACCTCGGCGATCGATCTGGCGAACCGCAGACTCTACTACAAAACGTTGTACAACAACTCGATCCGCTGCATCGACCTGCAGAAAATCGATTTCGTACGGGTAGGATACCAGTCCCACCCGCTCGACGCCGTCCGGCAACAGCCGATCGAGGAATTGAGCATATCGTAGCAGGAAAGCGCAGGCCGCAACGGCCATGCCGTATCCCGGACGAGGATGCTACCCGCCGGGGCCGAAAGAGTATCCGCCGCAGCCACTACCGGCAGTCGCAGCGGATGCAGACCGACATTCCATACCGGGATGAACGAAAGGTCGGATAATCGCCCAAACACGCCGGCATACGCAAAATTACCGACGCCCGGGAACGGCATATGCCCGCCCGGCAGCAGGCAGGGAACGAGTTCCGACCGACCCCAGAAACGCGGACAGCCGCAACAGGCGCCGATCAGCCCTTGTGCCTGAACAGATAGGTTTTCGACTCGCTGCGGGTCAATAAACGACGTATATTCTTGCGATGCGTAAACAGCAGCAGCAGGGCGATCACGCAACCGAACACCACGAGCGAGACCGGAGGCTGCCGCTTCAGAATCAGGATGAATATCGGAAACGCTACCCCGGCGCTCATCGAGCCGAGCGACACGTAGTGCGTCAATCCGAAAACGACGGCGAAAACGATCAGGCAGAGCAGAACGGCACCCGGGTATACGGCCAGCACGGCTCCGGCCAGCGTGGCGACCCCCTTGCCTCCGCGGAAATCGGCGAACAGCGGCAGGATGTGCCCCGCCACGGCGGCGGCCACAAGCGCTATCTTCAGGTTGAACATCTGGCTGCTGCCGGCCTCGTAGCCGGACAAGTGCGCCAGCATGACGGCAGCGAAGCCCTTCAGTATGTCGATTGCGAAAACCGGCAGCGCGGCCCGCGCGCCCAACACCCGGAGCGTATTGGTCGCCCCGGCGTTGCGGCTGCCGTGTTCCCGGACGTCGATGCCGTAAAAACGCTTGCCGATCCATACGGCGCTCGGAATCGACCCCAGCACATAGGCCACCAGAATGAAAAATACGTTCAAAGCCATAAAACGTTCCGTTTGTAGCGCAAAGTTATGCAAAGATAGCTCTTTCGCCGGAACTTGTTTTCGGTTTTAACAAAATTAACTACTTTTGTTAATTATTCCGAATCCCCATGGAAATGGTATCGAAATTCTACGACAAGCTGCTTGCCCGGCAATCGCTGAGCTCGTGGTTCTGCGTCATTCTGGGCAGCGTGATCCTGTCGGCCGGCTTCGTGCTGTTCATGAACCCGTACAGGGTCGTTCCCGGAGGCGTGTACGGCACCGGTATCGTGCTGCACGCGCTCGTACCCTCGGTTCAGGTCGGAACGTTCGGTCTGATGCTCGACATTCCGCTGCTGCTGATCGGACTGAAAGTGTTCGGCCGGATGTTCGGCGTCAAGACGGTCTGCTCGGCCCTGCTGATTCCGGTAGTCATGAACGGCATGACTTACCTCATAGGGGAAAACCCGGCCACAATGTTCGGAGGCAACATGAACCTTTCGCAGGACATGTTTCTGGTCTGCATCTTCGGCGGCGTGTTTCTGGGCTGCGGTACGGGCCTGATCATCAAGGGACATGCCACTTCGGGCGGAACCGACATCATCGCCATGCTGCTGACGCGCTACACGCGGATGCGCTTTTCGCGGGCCATCCTGCTCGTCGACTCGTGTATCATCGTCTTCGGTATGGTCGTTTTGGGCGACTGGCGTTTGCCGCTCTACTCGCTAATCACTATCTTTGTGTCGTCGCGGATCATCGACTACATCATCGACGGCCCCAGCTACGACAAGCTGCTTTTCATCATATCCGACCGTCAGGACGAAATCCGGGAATTCATCCTCGACAAGATGGACCGGGGAGGAACCTATATCAAGTCCACCGGCATGTATACCGCTCAGCAGCGCGACATGATCTTTCTGGTGGTGAGCCGCAACGAGGTGTCGATGCTCCAGAACATGATTCACCAGATCGATCCGGCGTCGTTCGTCGTGATCGTGGACGCATACGAAACCTACGGGGACGGCTTCAAGGCGTTCCCCGAAAAAAAATGACGACGACCCGATGGAATTCCGCCCAGAGAATCTCCGCTCGCTCCGTCCGCTCGCGGGCGACGGCAGCAAGCTCTATATCGAAACTTACGGCTGCCAGATGAACGCAGGCGACAGCGAAATCGTGCTGTCGATCCTCCAAGACGAAGGCTACCGTTACACCGAGCGCGTCGAAGAAGCCGACGTGATTCTGCTGAACACCTGCTCGATCCGCGACAACGCGGAACAACGCATTCGGTCCCGGCTGCGCGAACTGGGCCCTTTCAAGAGAAAAAAGCCCGGCGTACGGATCGGCATACTGGGTTGCATGGCCGAGCGGCTCAAGGAGCGACTGCTCGAGGGCGACAGTCCGGTCGACGTCGTGGCGGGACCGGACGCCTACCGCGACCTGCCCCGCCTCCTCCGGCAAGCGCGCGACGGAGCCCGGTCGGTCAACGTGCTGCTGTCGCAGGAGGAGACCTATGCCGAGATCTCGCCCGTGCGGCTCGACCGCAACGGCGTCAGCGCTTTCGTGTCGATCATGCGCGGCTGTAACAACATGTGCTCGTACTGCGTGGTGCCCTACACCCGGGGAGCCGAGCGTTCGCGCGACCCGCAGTCGATCATGCGCGAGGTAGGAGAACTGTTCGGCGCGGGCTACCGCGAGGTGACGCTGCTCGGCCAAAACGTCAACTCGTACCGCTGGGAGCGCGACGGGAAGACGACCGACTTCGCGGGCCTGCTCGAGCAAGTGGCTTCCGTCGATCCGCTGCTGCGGGTGCGCTTCTCGACCTCCCACCCCAAGGACCTGAGCGACGAACTGCTCCACGCGATGGCCAGACATCCGAACATCTGCCGCGCCATTCACCTGCCCGCCCAGTCGGGCAACTCCCGGATACTGGAACTGATGAACCGCAAGTACACGCGCGAATGGTATCTCGGCCGAATCGAGGCGATCCGCCGCATCCTGCCCGACTGCGCGATCTCGACCGACCTGATCGCGGGATTCTGCACCGAGACCGAGCAGGAACACCGCGACACGCTGTCGCTGATGCGGGAGGTGGGCTACGAGTTCGCCTTCATGTTCAAATACTCGGAGCGGCCGAATACGAAAGCCGCGAGGCACATGGCCGACGACGTGCCCGAAAACGTGAAGACGGCGCGGCTGACGCAAATCATCGAGCTGCAGAACGAGCTGTCGCTCGAAAGCAACCGCCGCGACGTAGGCCGCACGTTCGAGGTGCTCGTCGAAGGAGTATCCAAGCGGCGCGACGACCAGTTGTTCGGCCGCACGTCGCAGAACAAGGTCGTCGTGCTCGACCGAGGCGTCCACCGGGCCGGAGAATACGTGACGGTCCGCATCACCGGCTGTACGTCGGCCACGCTGACCGGCGAAGCGCTTGCGGTCCGGGACGGCGGGATGCCCGGACACTGACCCTCTGCGATTCCGGAACCGCAGAGGAACGCTGTCGGAATCGTCCGCGACGCCTGCCGATTCCTGCCGTACGGGAGACGAGACGGTATCCTCCGGCCGGAATTTCCCGGCAAGTATTTCATCTCACGAAACAGAGGCCGCGCGGCTCGTCCCGCACGCACCTCTTCCGCTCAAAACGGCCCGCCTTTTTTTGACCGGAAAGAATAATAATTATATATTTGCATCGTAATTTCTTTACAAAACTTAAAACAGAAGAAAATGGCTTACAAAATCAGCGAAGATACCTGCACCGCATGCGGTACTTGTATCGACGAATGTCCGGTTGAAGCGATCTCCGCAGGAGACGTTTACAAGATCGATCCCAGCGTCTGCACCGAGTGCGGAACCTGCGCCGACGTCTGCCCGACCGAATCGATTCACTTGGAATAAGTCCGAACCGACCGCAATAAAACCGTTCCTCGGGCGAGGAACGGTTTTATTGTATCCCGACCCGCTGCATACCGATGGATATGGAAAAAATCTACCGCAAAGCCCTCGCTCTCGATTTCCTGACCGCCGACGAAGCCCTCGTCCTTTATGAATCGGGGCCGCTGGACGAACTGATGTCGCTGGCATGGGAGCTGAGGCAAAAGCACGTGCCGGGCCGCACGGTCACATGGCAGATCGACCGCAACGTCAATATTACGAACGTCTGCATCTCGGGCTGCAAGTTCTGCAATTTCCACTGCAAGCCGTACGACCGGGAAAGGGCCTATGTGACGACGATCGACCAGTACGTGCGGAAAATCGACGAGACGCTTGCTCTGGGGGGCGACCAGTTGCTGCTGCAGGGCGGACTGCATCCCAAGCTCGGCATCGACTTTTACGAGAACCTGTTCCGCGAGCTCAAGAGGCTTTATCCCACGCTGAAGCTGCACGCTCTCGGCGCACCCGAGGTCGCCCACATCGCCCGCATCAGCTCGCTCGACGACGAGACGACGCTGCGCCGGCTGATGGACGCCGGCCTCGATTCGCTGCCCGGAGCCGGGGCCGAGATTCTCGATAACGGCGTGCGGCGGGCCATATCGCCCGGAAAGCCCGACGCCGACCGCTGGCTGTCGGTCATGCGCACGGCCCACCGACTCGGACTGCCCACGTCGGCCACGATGATGTACGGCCACGTCGAGACGCCGCGCCAGCGCGTCGAGCACCTGATCAAGATCCGCGACCTGCAGGCCGAATGCCCTCCCGGCCGGTACGGATTCGTCGCTTTCATCCCGTGGATTTTCCGCAGCAGCGGAACCCGGCTCGAAAAGGAAGGCGTCGACGCCTTCTTCTCTCCGCTCGAATACCTGCGCATCATCGCGCTGAGCCGCATCGTACTCTCCGATATCCGCCACATACAGGCATCCTGGCTCACCGTAGGCAAGGAGACGGCTCAGATCGCCCTGCACGGAGGAGCCGACGACATGGGCTCGATCATGATCGAGGAAAACGTCGTCTCGTCGGCCGGAGCCCGCAACCGGTTCGATGCCGAAGGCATCCGCCGCGCGATCCGCGAGGCGGGTTTCACGCCCCGGCTGCGAGACCAGCTCTACCGGTTCAGGGAATAGACAGGAATTTCCGTCCTTTGTCGGCCTTCTCCGTCAGCCTTCGTCGCTCCGAACAAGAAAAAAAGCGTTCCTATGAAGCCGGATTCCGCCGCTTCTGGAATAAACCGGATCGTACGAGGCCCGACCTTCCGGCTCCGAAACGAGGATGAAAGAGCCGGAAACCTACGGAGGCGACGTCAGTTCCGTATCCATGTGCCGTCTTTGCTGTTTAGCACAGTCTTTGCAATAATCCACGCATACATTTTCCACTAAAAACGCAAGACGATGAAACAGGAGACTGCGGAGGTTCTGAACCTCGACGTACAAAAACTGACCGAAATGCTGAACCAGGCGCTGGCCGAAGAATGGCTCGCCTATTACCAATACTGGGTCGGAGCCCGCGTCATGGAGGGCCCGATGCGCAGCGAGATCGAGTCGGAGCTGCTCGAGCATGCCGACGAGGAGCTCGAGCATGCGGGAAAACTGATTACGCGCATCATTCAACTCGGCGGGACGCCCGTGCTGAGTCCCGACGAGTGGACCCGAATGGCGCGCTGCCGGTACGAAGTTCCCAGCGACCCGTACATCGAAACGATCCTCGAGCAGAACCTCCGCAGCGAGCGCTGCGCGATCAAGCGCTATCAGGACATCGCCGACTTCACGAGCGGCATCGACTATACGACCGCCAAAATGGCCGTCGAGATACTCGAAGACGAGCTCGACCACGAGGAAGATATACTCTCTTACCAGCACGATATCGCCGCTCTGAAAAGAACGATCGACAAGATGATCCGATAGTCTCGGACTCGGCCGACGCCGGTCGGGGCGCTCTCCGTTCGCATCGGGGAACGCTCCGACCGCCGTTTTTTCGGGAAGCGCCGAAATCTCCGAGCGAAAGCGCGGTTTTCCGTACGAGGAAAAACGTATCTTTGCATCGTACAAAACCGCATGCCATGAAATACCTGTTCTTGCACTACCCCGCCTGCGGAACCTGTCGCAAAGCGGCCCGCTGGCTCGCCGAACACGGCGTGGAAGCCGAATCCCGCGACATAGTCCTGTCGAACCCCGGACGCGACGAACTGTCGCAGTGGATCGCCACGAGCGGGCTGCCGGCACGCAAATTCTTCAACACGAGCGGACAGCGCTACAAGGAACTGAATCTGAAAGAAAAAGTCGCCAAAGCGTCGGACGGGGAGCTGATCGCTCTGCTTGCGACGGAAGGGAAGCTCGTCAAGCGACCGTTGCTCGTCGGCCCCGACTTCGTACTGGTAGGCTTCCGCGAGGAGCAATGGCAGGAAAAACTGCTCGGCCGCTAAACGACAACAATCTACGGCCGCTCCCAAAGCCGTGCGGCCGAGTCAGCCGAAGCCTTCCGACCCTATCCGCCTTGCAGAATAAGCATCCCTCCGAAGCTTTCCCTGCAGGAAAGGCGTAATTATGCCGCAATGGACACAGGCACGCGCCCGCGCTTCCCCTGCATCGTACCGGCGGACCGGAACACTGCCCGGACAATGCCCGCGAAGGCATGCCTAAAGTCTACATATAGCCAAGGTCCGGCATTCCGATTGTTATCCTATGCCGGCACATTCTCCTGCCGGAAGAGGATTCGCGCCGCTCCGCCTTAGTCCGGCACGAATAAGGAAAGGCCGGTTCTTATTATATCCGGCACAGCATAGCCCCGTAACGATCCGGACACGACTGTCGCCAAGCATGTTGCGACCGTTCGACCCGTTCCGGGAAACCATGCACGATACGACCGGGCTGTCTCCGTACATCGAGACGGACTTTCGCTACGGCCGGAAACCCGTCTCGATCTCGTCCGAAGGCATCTGCCTACCCCACCCGAAGTTCAGCCTCCCGAGCCATTCGGTCGCAAATCGCCGAAAGAACGGACTATCTATGAATACGGATAGCCCGAATGTACAGCGGGGCCCCGTCCGTTCCATCGATGTCGAACCGCATCCGGCCTCCAGCGCTACACGCATCGGGAAACTTTTCCAGCACGGACGCCTTTCCCTCGCTCAGATCGAACGTAATAGGAGTCCAATCGGAAGCCGTAGGGAACGAAAGCCCCGGGATCGATCCTCCGGCAATTATTTTGAGAAAAAGCTCTACGGTACCGCCTTTTTCGCATTTGTATTCAAAAGAAAGATAGTTTTCGTCCGAAGCGATCGCCCGACTCCTGGCCGCCGTATGAATATACGGATCGACGCCGCCCTTTTCAGCCTGCAACAGATAGGCGAACCCGGTTTCGTAACTGAAATAATCCGTCAAATCCTCGAACCGTTCGAGATCGGACCGGGGCTCCTGCAGCTCGATGAACAGAGCCGAAGCCAGCTCGTTTTCATGGGCGTTTCGCTCCCGCATATGCAACTGCTTTATCTCCAACACGGCACCGGCACCTCCGCCCAGCAACAGCTGCATGCGCGAGCCGATACTGCCCCATCCGCACTGCTCGACCGCCTGCCCCATATCGAATTCGTAGAGGCGCCAGTCGGAAGAAGCGGTCAGCGGTTCGATCCGGACCGGAGTCTGCGAATCTTCGTCGAGAACGACCGAAAGAGGCACGTCCCGATCGCTCTTGTACATGAAGGTCAGCACCGGACCGGGTATAGCGGCAGCTATGCGCTGCGTAGTCACCGACGCCTCGCCGCTTGTCGCGGTCCAGCGGTAGGTGTAGCCCTCCGACGGCGACGATTCGAGCTCCTCGACCGCGACTCCGCTGCTCTCCTTCACGTAGAGATAACCTTCAGGAAAACCGCTGTCGTCGATTTCCCAGCCGTCGGTCCGTATCGCATCGAACGCGCTGCGAATCTCCTCTACCGTCCCTATATACAGATAAACGTCGTACTCGAGCACCAGCCCCTTCGCGACAGCGAAGTTACGGATCGGGGCGAAATAGGAACATCCGCCTCCGGTCGGCCCGGAAGGCCCGTCGAAACGATAAGTCGTCGAGAGCGGCGTGCCCGGCGTATACACGCCTATGCCCCAGTCGCTGTCGTCGACATAAGCGGCCCAATGTTCGGTCCGCGTCCGTTCCTCGTTCGGCCAGCCCGGCACGTCCCTGCACAGCGGACCTCCGGTCCAAGGCGAGGAACCGTCGTAGTAGACCAGATTCTTCAGGGCATAATCGACGAAAACGGCCGGCATCTCCTGACTGGTAGCCGGATGATCGGTCGCCCCGGGCCCGGTGTTGCGGAACGTATAATGAATGCGGGCGATCCGGCCGTCGAGCGTGATGCGCTCTTCCATCTCGCAGTCCGTCACGGCCTCGCCGGTCGCCCAATGAACGGGCGTCGAGACGACGCGAATACTGTTCTCGGTGATCTCCTGAGAAATAACCCGGGCTTTCTCTCCGCGACATCCCCCGCCCTGAATCGGATTCCATACCCAGCTTTGGCCGTTCCAATCGCTGCCGTCGGCCTCCCCGTAATAAGACTGTTGGATAAACCGGCCCTCGTCGGCATGATTGAGCAGATTGCGCTTCGTATTCACTTCGGAAAAATGGAAAACGGCTCCGCCGCGATCCATATCGACGCCGAGCTGAACGATCCCGTTGTTGATATAGGTCCCGTTCACGCCCTCCTCGGGCCAAGGTCCGACATGCGGAACGGCCTTGACCGAAACGGAATCCGAGCACCGGCCGTCGGCATACACGGCGGTCACGGAAAAAGCGTATTCGGTTCCGTTGGCCAGTCCGTCGACGACCAGATAGTTGAACCCGACGTGCATCGTCCTCTGCCCTCCGCCCGGATTCCAGCGGACATCGTACTCCAACAAACCGTCGCTTACGGGTTCCGTCCAGCGCAGAGCGACCTGTCCGTCCCCCTCTTGAGCAGTCAAGTTTTCGGGAGCGGGCGCCGGAAGCGGCTCGCCTCCCCCGGTCCGATCCTCGGTACAACAAACGAGCGCTAGGCAGGCCGCCAACAGGCAGAAAACACATAACAAACGCTTCATAGCGCGAAATTTAAAAAACGTAAACGGATGCGCAGGCCCCTCGTCCGAAACCGGATCGAAAAACGGGCGGCCTCGTGAACAAAAATAGTAAATTCCCCATAAAAAGCAAGTATAACGGACAGATCGTCCGCACCTTTCACGGACCGCATCGTCACAGCCGGCCGATGCCGCAACGGCAGAAAAACGCGCGACAAGCCGGCCCGGCAAACGCGGTTCTGCCGGATCGTCTGCACTCGAACCGCCCCCCGTAAAGCCTCGCGGAACGTCCGGTCGCCTGCACATAACGAGTTCGCCGTCGAGCAGTCCGGCTGCTCGACGGCGAACTCTATTCGGACGTCCGTCGCAATTCCTTACGGAACCTCAATTGACTTTCTTGCGGTCGTCTTCGCTCTCGTCAGGTGCCATTTCGATCTGCAGGGCGACCATGCGGATCGCCGCCATAGCGGCCTCGTCGCCCTTGTTGCCGTACTTGCCCCCGGCCCGGTCGATCGCCTGCTGCAGATTCTCGGTCGTCAGCACGCCGAAGGCCACCGGCATGTTCGACGACAGCATCAGCTGGGTCACGCCCTGCGTCACGCCCTGACACACATAGTCGAAATGACGGGTTTCTCCCTGAATGACGCAGCCCAGCACGATCACGCCGTCCACATCGGTATACTCGGCGAAATACTGAGCTCCGAGCGCCAGTTCGAATGTTCCGGGAACTTCCTTGACGATGATATTCTGCTCCTCGCAACCCGCCGCGCGCAGCGTACGGACGGCCCCTTCGAGCAGAGCACCGGTAATCTGCGGATTCCACTGGGAAACGACGATTCCGAACTTCATGTCGGCCGCCGACGGCAGCTGCGGGTCGAGCCGGGAGAGATTTCTGTGTATTGTTGCCATATCGCTTTTCATAAAAAAGGTTGCCGCCTTGCGGCCGCAACCTTCGGATTATCAAAATGATCGCAAGGCGCGTCGGCCTTACATCTGCTGCTGGATACGCCCGATATACTTCTGTATGTCGCGCGCCTCCATGCTGGCGGGATAGTCGTCGCTGATCCTCTTGTAGGCAGCCAGGGCCTTGGCGTAATCGCCGAGCTTCTCGTACACGCCTCCCGCCTTTTTCAGATAGTAGGGTGCCGAAAGCGAGTTGTCGCTCGCGGCAACGGCCTTCTCGTACATCCGGACCGCCTCGGCGTAATTCTCCAACTGCGCGTAAGCATCGCCCTGCAGGCCGCAGTTCTGCGCGGCCAAAAGCGCCTCGGGAACCGACTTGGTCGAGGCGGAATATTCCTTCAGGTAATCGAGCGCCTGCTGATACTCGCCCAGCCTCAGATAGCAAATTCCGGCATAGTGACGCGCCAGATTGCCCTCGTCGGTCGAGCCGTAGCGGTCGATCACCTCGAGGAACCCGGCGAAGTTGCCGTCGCCGTTGAGCGCCAGCGCGAACGAGTCGACGGCGAACTGCTGCTCGGCTACGAACATCATGGCCGCCGCCTTTTCGGCACGCGGACCGGAGATCAGGTACTTATATCCGAAAAAACCGCCGACCACCACGACCACCACGATCAGCGCCGTAAGCAACGAGCGGCCGTTGTTCATGATAAAACCCTCGACCCGGCCGATAGCCGACTGAATAGCCACTTCGGGATCCTCGGTCTGCGATTTGTGTTTCTCCGTCATAATTGCTTCAGAAAATTAAAGTTAAAGACATACTGAAATGCAAAAGTAACTTTTTTTGGCGAATATAAAACTATTCCGCCCCTTTTTGTCGTTATTTTTAGACGCCAGCTTTCCGCCCGCCCCGTTCTTCCGCCGTCGGAAAACGACGTCCCCCGGCCGCTCCGAAGCAAGGACCTGCCTTGGACGTTGCCGAAAAAATGCCTACCTTTGATCGCAATCGCGGGCGGATTTCCCCCGGCAACACTTTCTGTCCCCACATGTACCTTCAGCGACTTTCCCTGATCGACTTCAAGAACGTCGGCGAGGCCCAGATCGAGCTCTCGCCGCAGATCAACTGCATGGTCGGCGACAACGGGACCGGCAAGACGAATCTGCTCGACGCGGTCCACTACCTTTCGATGTGCAAGAGCGCTTTCGGCCTGTCCGACACCCAGTGCGTGCGGCACGGCAGCGAGGCGTTCCTCGTGGACGGTCGCTACGGCGAGCCTGCGACAGATCGCACCGAGCGTATCGTATGCTCGTTCAAGAAGGGGGGTCAGAAGAAGCTTTGCCGCAACGGCAAGGAGTACGAGAAGCTGTCGGACCACATCGGCCTGATTCCGCTGGTTTTGGTCACGCCGTCCGACACGGCGCTGATCAACGAGTCGGGCGAGGAGCGCCGCAAATACCTCAACAGCTTCATCTCCCAGCTCGACCGCGAATATCTCTCGACGCTGGTGCGGTACAACCGGCTGCTGGCCGAGCGCAACAAGCTGCTCAAACGGCAGCAGTCGCCCGGATTCGAGGAGCTGATCGAGGTCTTCGACGCGCAACTTTGCCCGCTCGCCGCGACGCTTTGGCAAAAGCGGAAGGAGCTCGTCTCGGAACTCGCCCCCGTCGTGGCCGGGTATTACGCGGCGCTGTCGGGCGACCGCGAGCGGGTCGGCCTCGGCTACCGCTCGGAGCTCAACGAGCGTCCGATGGACCGGATCCTGCGCGAGACGGCCCAGCGGGACCGGATCAACCAGTTCACTTCCGGGGGCGTACACCGCGACGACATGCTGATGAGCATAGGCGACTACCCGCTGCGCAAATACGGCTCGCAGGGACAGCAGAAGTCGTTTCTGGTCGCGCTGAAGCTGGCGCAGTACGACATCGTGGCCGCCCGGTGCGGCTCCCGGCCGATCCTGCTGCTGGACGACATATTCGATAAGCTCGACCTGCAACGGGTCGGCGAGCTGATCCGCATCGTAGCCGACAAGCGGTTCGGCCAGATACTGATTACGGACTGCAACCAAACGCGGCTCGAAGGCATATTGCGCGAAAGCGGGTGCGTGTACAAGCTGTTCCGGGTATCCGGAGGAATCGTGGAGGAATCATGAGGCGCAGGGACCCCGTACGCATAGGCGACGCGCTGAACGACTTTTTCAGCTCCACGCCCGTCATCGCCCGCAAGATCGCCGAGGCGAAGATTCCCGACCTGTGGCCCGTTCTGGTGGGAAACGTCATCGCCTCCTATACGACGAAAATCGAGCTTCGGACGGGCGGACGCCTGTTCGTTCATCTCAGCTCGTCGGTGGCGCGCAACGAGGTATTCATGCGGCGTTCCGCGCTGATGGACGCGATCAACGAGGCCTCGGGCATCCGGATCGTATCGTCCGTCATCGTCAAATAGTTTTCCGCCCGCACACAAAACGCCATGCCCTTCGGCCCCCGTTCCGCGCCGCGCGGTCGGGGCTCTTCCGCGGTAAAAAACGGACCGTGCAGGAAAGAGCGTTCCTGCACGGTTCGGAAAAGATCGGCCGGAACGGGACCGTGCCCGAAGGCTTGCCCCGAGAGCTGCCGGCCGTATCACTTCTCCTCTATCAGAGAAGCGTAATCGGCCCACTTTGCCCGATAGGTCGCTCCGGTCCCTTGAGGAACATAGATTTTATAGGACACCGGATCCCACCCGCCGGGCTTCGGGAACACGCCCCGCTGTCCGCTCTCCAGCACGGGAAAATCGCCGGAGGAAATATCGTCGAACAATACGGTAACCGACTCCAGCGTCATCTGGTCCCAGCTGCTTCTCGTATTGAACGCCATGTCGCCGATACGCCGGATGCCCCGGCCGATGACGACCCTCTTCAACGCCGTGCACTCGGCGAACGCCCGCTTCGCGATCTCGGCGACACCGTCGCCTATGACCGCTTCTTTCAGGCCGGTACAATAAACGAAGGCGGCCTCGCCGACGTAAGTCACGCTGGCAGGTATATCGATCCTCTCCAGCGCGCTGCAACCGTCGAACGCGTTGTATCCGATCGATTCCAGCCCCTCGGGCAGGGCGATCTCTTTCAGACGATCGCAATAGGAGAAAGTCCTCAACTCCAATTCCCGGATTTTATTTCCCTCGAAAACGACCTTCTCCAGCGGCGAGCCGCCGTTGCTTTTCCCCTCGAACGCCGAAGCGCCCAACAGCTCCACGCTCCCGGGAATGACGACTTCGGTCAGCCGGGTCTTGGAAAATGCGAACTGGTCGATCTCGACGAGCGTTTCCGGCAGGACGATCTCCTCCAGCCCGCTGTTATTGAACGCATTGCTTCCTATATACTCGATCCCCTCGGGCAAGGTCAGGCTTTGCAGCGCGGTCTCTCCGCCAAAAGCGCCGGGCTCCACTTGCGTTACCGTGCCCGTATAGCCCCACTTCCCCTCTCCGGTAACCGGATCATAGGAACTCAGCCCGTCGATAAACTCGCATTCCTTGCCCCGGAAATACGGATCGCCGGGGAAAGACTCGTTCGTCACGCGCAACTGCTCGGTCGCCCGGTAGCGAATATACTTCGCTTGCTTTACGACCAGCTTGCGCATGATGGTGCGCTCATCGTCGGATGCGAAAACCAGAATCTCGCTCTGCGGATCGGCTACTGCCGCCGGATCGTCCGGCGCAGAGACGAGGATTCTCCTGTCGCCCTCATCCACGGAGACCTTGTAAGCGCTGTGCGAAATGCACTCGATGGCGACCTGCGCTTCGGCAGGCGTCAGCTCATAACGAACTTCGGCCGTTTCTCCCGCCCCGCAGGCAATCTCCATCTCCTTCACCTTTTCCGTATCCGATTTTTCGAACAGCAGGTCGAACTTCTCCCGGTAGCGCGGCAATCTGATCCGTTCCCTGGTCTCGGCCAGCGTCAGAACAACAAAGTCCGGATCGGAAACGTCGATGTCGCTGAACATCGAATCGCCGTCCTGACCGGGCCGTCCGTCCTCCCCCGTAGCCTGGCCCAACCGTACCCAGTCGTCGTCTCCGTAGGAAACGTACCAGTAGCCGTTCTCGATCTTCAGCTTCGGCGTGTTTCCGTCGTCGCCCTTATCGCCGGCGGTCCCTTTCAGAGAGGCAAGCCATTCCTCTTCCGTACCCCGATAACCGTTTTCCACGGCCAGCTCATAGGCAGACAGGCCGTTGTTGCCGTTGAGCGAGGCCAGCCACTCCTCGAGCGTGCCCCGGTAACCGTTCTCCACGGCCAACTCGTAGGCAGACCGACCGTTCTGGCCGGTATTACCCTTGAGCGAGGCGAGCCATTCTTCTTCCGTTCCCCGATAGCCGTTTTCCACGGCCAGCTCATAGGCAGACAAACCGTTATTGCCGCTGAGCGAAGCCAGCCACTCCTCGAGCGTGCCCCGGTAACCGTTCTCCACGGCCAACTCGTAGGCAGACCGACCCGCCGGCCCCTGCGCCACGACCCGGTCGCCGCGACTGTCCTCCAGCCACTCGCCGTCGAGCGTCCAATAGTAAAGGCCGTCCGTGTCCTGTTTCACGCCGATCACGGGAGTCGCTCCGCTCTGTCCATCCTTCCCGTGATAGATCGTAACGGGACCGCTCCGGCTGAAAGAGATCGTGTAGCCGATCGTCTCGCCGTTCTCCACGACGGGAGCCACGCCGGTCACGTAGTCATTGGCCTGCAACGCTTCGACGATCCGCTGCAACGAGGCGATGTTGGTATTCATTCGATCGCACAGCCTCTCCAGCGCGGCCAGACGCGAGCCCATATCCTCGTTCTTGTTCCACATGGCCACTTCGTCGTACTCCGTGCAGGACGCCAAGGACATCAGGCCGAAGATCAAAAGGGTTACTATCTTTTTCATCACGCTCTCCGAATTTAGAAATTAACGCCCATCCTGATCAGGACGCAGCGGTTCCTGACGTTTTTGTATCCGATCATCCGGCTGTCGTTCCCGTACACTGTGTCGGACTTATCGATATCGATCAGTCCGGCTTCGTAAGCGACTCCGAGGCTGAAGCGACTGAACGCCAAGTCCACGCCGCACGAGAATCCCATGTCGTGACGCGAGAATCCGCCCTGACTTCCGAAAACGGACACCGCCTCCCGACCGATTTCGCGCTTGCCGCCCACGCCGACGGCATAATAGAGTCCCGCCCCGGGTACGACGGCCCATCGCCTACCCAAAGGGACGGCATAATCGATGCCTACGGGAATCTGCAAGTAATTCATCGCGGTACGGCTGTCGTCGAATCCGTTGATCTCGTATCCCTTGCCGATGAAAATCAACCCCGTCCGAAAATAAAACGGCAACCGCCGGCTCAGCCCGACCCGATAGGTCACGCCCGCCTCGTAACCCGGTCTCGTCGAAGAGGAGAGCCCGTAAGAGGCAATCCACGAAGCGCAGTATCCCGCATGCAGTCCGATGACGTGCTTAGGAAACGGATGAACCGGACCGGAAATTCTCTCCATGGGCGACTCGGTAGGCAGCGCCGTCGCATGGGAGACCGAACCGTCGGCCGAGCCGGTCGCATCGAGCCGAGGAGCCTCGCCGTTTCCGGATATGCCGGACACCGTCCGCTGCGGTTCTTTCTCGGGGCCTTTCGCCTCGACGCACAGATAGAGAGCAGTATTGCTGCTGTTGCGCAAATCGGGAAAAAAATGTTCCAGCATGTGTCGGTAAGGCTCTCCCCCCTGCAAATCCATCAGCCGCTTTTTCCGCCCGTCGACGATCTTGCCCTCGGCGTCGTATATCCATACGGGCGTACGATCGAGAATATCCAGCACCTCGCTGCGGTAGGAAACGTCGGAAGCGGCGATCCGTTCCCGAAGCATCCCCCATGCGATGCCCTCGGCATGGTGCTCGACCAGCGCAGCAGGAACGTTTCCCTCGCGGACAAGGTAGGCTTTGAGCTCCTCCGCCCGGCGCTCCGACAGCCGCTCGTTGGCTTTCGCCGTCCCGTCGGGGGAGGCATACGAGCGGATAACGATCTTTCCGACGCGGTTCTCTTTCAGCGCCCTGTCGACCGAATTCAGGAAACGATCCAGCCGCGCGCGGTTATCCCGGAACGACGGATCGACGTCATGAAAGCCCCGACGGTAGAAAACCCGCATCGAGTCCACCGCTTTCTGAGCTTGCACGTTGCTCGCGGCAAGCACGAACGCGAGCCATAATAACAGACATTTTTTCATTCGGCGTCATTTTAACGTTGTCGTCTTCTCATCCGCCTATTGCAGCGGATAAACACGTTGGAATACAGTCCGGTATGACTGCAAAAGGCATACGGGTATCCTATTTATTCCTTCGTTTTTACAAGTGACGCGATCAAAGCTCCGTATGAAGCGGAGGAAGATTTCCTCATGAGCCTAAAAAACCTATAGATACGCCGATTTTTGTTTTTTATCGTCGTTTTTATATTTTTGCAGTTGTAAACCAACGATTTAACGAACATATAAATCGAATCCGAGTAAGGGCTGTCGGAACGATTCCGGCAGCCCGTTTCGCAACTCGGCAACGGGAAACGATAAGCGAGAAACGCATTGCAGAAACTTAACCGGCAGCAGGGGAAGCGATCGCAATCGAACAAAAAACAAACTGCAACGCACAGAAAACCGCCGAACGAAAGCTCAACGGAAAAGACAAGGGTACGGGAGAACGGCAAGGTCAACGTTTCCTGCGGATGGAGCTTTCACTATATGCGCCTGACAATCGTCAGGAAGGGAAAAGACAGGACCGAATCCGGAGACTTTTCATCGTTCTCTTTGCGAGCATCGCTGCCGACGGACGGAATCGTCGCCGGACGGGCGATCCCCCAAACCGCATAAAAAAGCAACAGATCGATTTCTCGATCTGTTGCTTTTTTCGATAGGCTATTCCGGAGGAAAGCCTTCCGACAATCGTTTTCCGCCTGCCGGACTATTTCTTAGCCTCTACCGGCTGAATGTCGAGCAAGTCCACGTCGAAAACGAGAACCGAATTGGCCGGAATGCGACGGCCCATCGGACGGCTGCCGTATCCCAGATTGGAAGGCACCCACAGCTTGATCTTGCCGCCCTTGCCGATCATCTTCAGACCCTCGGCCCATCCGGGAATCACGCGGGCCATATTCAGTTTGGTCGTGTCGCCTTCGGCGGAACGATCCTCGATGACATTGCCCTTGCGGTCGGACAACTTGTAGGTCACGAATACATTGTCGGCCGAATCGGGCTTCGCGCCCTCGCCCTCGCGTACGATCTCGTACAGCAGACCGGACTCGGTTTTCTTCACATTCTTGTTATCCTTCTCGACCTGAGCCAGGAAGTCCGCGTTGGCCGCGCTGTCGATACGCGGCTTGCGCACCATGTAATACTCCTGAATGAAATCCATGGCCTGCTGACGGGTCATCACCGAAGTGTCGCCCTTGGCTACGTCTTTCATCGCAGCGACGACGGTAGCCAGATCGAACTTCATCTCCATGACGCTGTCCATGTTCTTGACGTACTCGCCGAGCTCCATGCCCATCGTATAGGCCAGCGTGTCGGTTACGTTCTTGAGATTTCCTCCCTTGGTGCCGCACGAGCTGAACACGAGAGCTGCCGCGCCGCCTAAAATAAGTAACTTTTTCATTTTCTTAACCAATCATTATTTGAATTGAATTGTTTCTCGCTTCCGCGTACCCGCGCGCCTTCCGACTTCGCGGCGGGAATGCAAACATAAGCAAATTAAGTGAATAATACTGCATATTCGAAAAAAAACATCGAATTATTTTACTCCGTCTCCGAAGCTTTTCCCCTCATCAGAAACCTCATGCCCAACAAGCTGACTCCGATCGCGGAGAACGACGCCGCCAGCACGGCGATCTTTCCCGACGCCACGTAGACCGGATCGCCGAAAGCCAAAGTATTGATGAAAATCGACATCGTGAACCCGATTCCGCCCAGACACGAGACGGCCAGCAGGCAGCGCCACGTAGCCCCTTCGGGCAGCGCTCCCCATCCGAGCCGCACGCACAGACGGCTCAACAGGAAAATGCCCAGCGGCTTGCCGAGCACCAGGCCCAGAAAAATGCCCAGTCCCTGTCCGGAAACCAGCACCCGCAAATCGCCCAGCCCGTCTACCGTCACGCCGGCATTCGCCAGCGCAAAGACCGGCATGATGAAAAACGCGACCGTATGATGCAGCCCGTGCTCCAGCCGCTGAGACGGACTGATCGACTGGAGGGCCACCCGGCTCAGCCGCTCCAGGTCCTCCATCTGCGCGCGGTTGGACAACACCTCGGTCCCCTCCCGGTCGTGCCGGCGGAAGTCGTCCATGCAATGACGGCTCTTGTAGCCGAAACAGCGCTTGGAATAGCGAGGCGTCGCAGGAATCGTCATCGCGATCAGCACGCCCGCAATCGTCGCATGGACGCCCGAATGAAGGAAAAGCACCCACAGCAGGATACTCGGAATCAGGTACAGGCACATCCGGTAGACATTCAGCCGGTTCAGCACGAGCAGCAGGGCGAATACCCCTCCGGCCGCCGCCAGCAGGCCGTAATCGATCTCCGTCGAATAGAAAACGGCGATCAGCACGATCGCCCCCAGATCGTCGACGACGGCCAGCGCCGTCAGGAACACTTTCAGCGAAACGGGCACGCGGGGACCGAACAGCGACAGCACGCCGAGCGCGAAGGCGATGTCCGTCGCCGTCGGCACGCCCCATCCCGCGGCATACGGCCCCGACGGATTGATCGCGAAGTAGATCAGCGCGGGAAAGACCATACCGCCCAGCGCAGCGGCCAAAGGAAGCGCGGCCTGCCGGAGGCCCGACAGACGGCCGGCGATCACTTCCCGTTTGATCTCCAGCCCGACGTAAAAGAAGAAAACGGCCATCAGCCCGTCGTTGACCCACGCCTCGAGCGGCTCGTCGAGGGAGAAACCGTCGAAACCGATCCGCAGACGGGCTTCGAACAGATGGTGATAAGCGGACGCGGTCCACGGAAGATTGGCCAGCACGAGCGCCAGCACCGTAAACAAGATCAGCACCACGCCTCCGGCCCACGGGCTGCGGACAAATTTCCGCAGCCGGGCAAGGCGATTGTAGAAATTGCGCTTATGCCTGAAATCGAATGCTCTGGTCATCGCTCCGGTATATTCCGTTCCTCGCGCCGCGCGAGCCGGCGCTCAGGCCTTCCGCCACGCAAAAGGCGTTCCACAGATACTGTTATCGTACGAATGCCGCCCGCCCCCGAACGATCCGGACCTCAACGCTCCGCGTCCGGCCGACCGCACCGCCCTACCATAAGACGCCCGTCACTCCGACGACAGCGCGAACAGACAGAGCTTGTACAGCATTCTCGCTCCCACGTTGGCGTCCCACTCGTCATCTCCGGAAGGAGCCGGAGCCACTTCGCACAAGTCGAACCCGACTATCCGGCGCCCGGACGCCACGACGCGCGACAACAGATAGACCGCCTCGTCGAAAGTCAGCCCTCCGGGCACGGGCGTTCCCGTATGGGGGCAATACTGCGGGGTCAGGCCGTCGATGTCGAAGCTCACGTACACTTGCTGCGGCAACCGGGCGACGATCCGTTCGCAGAGGGAATGCCAGCTTTCGCCGGCGAACTTCGAGGCCGACAGCCCCGGCCCGTCGAACATCGTCACGCGCGGATCGTCCGCCGCCAGACGGGCCTCCTCGTCGCAGAAGTCCCGGACGCCGACCTGCACGAGCGACGCAAGAGACGGAGCCTCGCGCAGCGCGTTGAACATGATCGAGGCATGCGAGCGCACGAAGCCCTCGTAGGCTTCCCTCAGGTCGGCATGCGCGTCGACGTGCAGAATGCCGAGCCCCGGATGCCTCTCGGCGACGGCCCGGATCAGCCCGAGCGGCACGCTGTGCTCCCCGCCGACCACGCCCACCGTCTTGCCGGCATCCAGCCAGCGGCAGGCCTCGGCGTACACTTCGGTCTCGAGCCTCTCCGCCCCTTCGTTGACGCGCCTCAGCCGCCGGCGCAGCGATTCGCTGTCGGGCGATCCGCCCGTCTCCCAATGCTCGATCACGCGACGCGCCTCTTCGCGCAGCATCCGGCTACGCAGCGGCCATGTATCGTCCAGTTCGGCCGTGCCGATCCCCCGTTTCCATACACCCGGACAATGCACGTCGTACAGGTCGACCTGCAAGGACGCGTCCAGTATCGCCCCGGGACCGAGCGCCGTCCCTTCGCGGTAGGACACGGTGACGTCCCACGGCACGGGAATCAGCACCAGAGAGGATTCCTCCGGCGCAAAGGGCAATCCGAAATAGCTGCCGTTGGCTATGCCCGGACCGTTCGGATCGAAACCGTCCGGGATACGGGCCGTGTTTTTCTCTTCCATAATCGTCGCTTCTGATCCGGCAGCGGCCCGAAATCCGTCGTTTCGCGCCGGGCCGCCGGCAAGGCAAAGTTAGCAAAGATAAACGATCCGTCCTACTCCCGATTCCCCGGCCCGATCCTCAGCCGGAACGCAGCCGCGCCGCCGATTCGTTTCCGGAGCGTACAATACGACGGCGCTCCGTTCCGTTCTATAGACAGATTTCCGATAGCGTTGCGATAACGGGGTCGGGGAATTTTTTTCATAATCATTACATTAAGTTGGGTGACCCCGCCGCGAGCTTTCGCGGCGGGGTTTTTCGCTGCAAATCCGGCGAACGAAACGATGCCCTTCAATCCGGATATTCCGTAGCGGGAGCACGCCGCAGGCCCGATCACCGCGCACTCCGAAACCGGCCTCGATCTTCCGGCCATCTTCCCATGCGCCGCCCATCCGGAACGCTTAAGGAGCGCGAGCCCGCAGAAACGCTCCCGGGGCAAACAAGTTTCGGAAGTTATTGCTACCTTTGCGGGCACGATAAATGCAGAGCGCTCAGGAGATGACCGACAAACCCCACATCATTGCCGACTGCGACATTCCGTTCCTGAAAGGCGTACTGGAACCCTATGCCGACATGGAGTACCTCAAGGGAAGCGAAATCTCGCACGCCGACGCCTTGCGCGCCGACGCGCTGATTATCCGCACCCGCACCCGCTGCGACGGACGCCTGCTCGACGGGACCCCGGTCAGGCTGATCGCCACGGCCACGATCGGGCACGACCACATCGACTCTCCGTACTGCCGCGAACACCGGATCGAAATCCGGACGGCGGCGGGATGCAACGCCCGGGGCGTACTGCAATACGTGATGGCCGCGCTCGCAGCGCTGGCCCGGCGCGACGGCTGGACTCCCGCCGGCAGGACGCTCGGCGTCGTAGGGGTCGGAAGCGTCGGATCGCTCATCGCCCAATACGGCGAGCGCTTCGGATTCCGGGTGCTGCGCTGCGACCCGCCCAAAGCGAAGCAGGACCCGGCAGGCGACTACACGGAACTGAACGAAATGCTGCCCCAATGCGACATCGTCACATGCCACGTGCCACTGAGCGTCAACGGCGACTACCCGACGAAAGCCATGGCCGACGCGAGCTTTTTCGCATCGATGAAGCCCGGCGCCGTGTTCGTCAACACCTCGCGGGGCGGGATCGTCGTCGACGAGGACCTGATCGAGGCCCGCCGCTCGGGCCGGCTGTCGCACGCCGTGATCGACACATGGAACGACGAACCGCACATCAGCCGCGACCTGCTCGGACTGGCCTCGCTGGCCACGCCCCACATCGCCGGCTATACCGTTCAGGGCAAAGCCGCCGGAACGGCCGCTGCGGTCCGCGCCGTCAGCAGACACTACTCGATGCCGCTTGACGACTGGTACCCGCCGCAGGTAACGCCCGGCAAGCCCGACCCGTCGATCGGATGGGAGCGGATGAGCAGCGCGATGCCCCGCTACTTCGACATCGAGGCCGAAACTTCCCGGCTCAGGGCGCACCCCGAACTGTTCGAGACGATGCGTAACAATTACCGCTACCGAAACGAATTCTTCTGACGGACTCCGCCGCGCCGCAACGGCCTTTTCTGCCGCAGGCAGGACCGCTGAAACTCCCTTAAGGTCCGCCGGCAGCTCGCGGCCCGCAGAAATCTTACGCGAGGAACCGGCGCCAAGACGGGAAACGCTTTATTGGGAAATAATTCATACCTTTGCGCAAACTTATTTCACAGCCGCCCCATGTATAAAAAAATCATACGTCCGCTGCTGTTCGAGCTTTCGCCCGAGCTGATCCACCGTATCGTCGTGGTGATGCTGCGGGTCGTGCATTACGTTCCGGGAGCGCGGCAACTGCTCCGGGCCTGTTTTACGGTCCGGCATCCGTCGCTCGAGCGCGAGGTGTTCGGCATCAAATTCCCGAACCCGGTCGGCATCGCCGCCGGATTCGACAAGGACGCCGAGGTGTACGACGAGCTGCTGTCGCTGGGCTTCGGTTTTACCGAAGTGGGGACCGTCACGCCCAAAGGACAGCCGGGCAATCCGCGGCCGCGGCTTTTCCGCCTGCCGCTCGACGAGGCGCTGATCAACCGGATGGGCTTCAACAACCGGGGCATGGAGAATGCCGTGCGCAATCTCCGCCACCGCAAGCGCCGTCAGGTAATCGGCGCAAGCCTGGGCAAGAACACGGCTACTCCGAACGAATCGGCCCCGGCCGACTATCTGAAGCTGTTCCGGTCGCTCTACCAGTACGTCGACTATTTCGTCATCAACGTCAGCTGTCCCAACGTCCGCAACCTGACCCATCTGCAAGACAAGGAGACGCTGAAGGAAATCCTGCGCGGGCTGCTCGACTTCCGGCGCGGACAGAACCAGTACCGTCCGATCCTGCTCAAGATCTCCCCCGACCTGACGACCGCCCAGCTCGACGACGTGATCGCCCTGATGCAAGAGGGCGGAATCGACGGCATCGTAGCGACCAACACCACGACCAGCCGCGAAGGATTGGCGACCGATTCCCGCACGCTGGCCGACATCGGCAACGGAGGAGTGAGCGGAGCGCCCCTGACCCGGCGCTCGCTCGAAACGGTTCGTTACATTCACGAAAAGACCGAAGGCCGTTTCCCGATCATCGGTGTCGGCGGCATCATGACCGAGGACGACGCGGTAGCCATGCTCGACGCAGGCGCCGATCTGATACAGGTCTATACCGGCTTCATCTACAACGGCCCGGCTTTCGTCAAACGCATCTGCAAGCGGCTCCGCTTCGAAGCCGACAAACGGTCGGCCGGAGAGCAACGGACCGACAACGCCGGCGAATAAATAAGAATAGGCCGCATCCGGACAAGCCGTCGAACGCCTTTCCCGCCTTCCGATCCGCCCCGCCGTTTCGGAAGGCGGGGCGACAAATCATTCCGCAACCATACGGAGAGGATTACGCATGCCGTAGCGGCCGGCGGCCCGAAGGCTCGTACCGACGATAGAAGACCGTAAGCAACACGAAGCCGGCCAGCGCGAACGGAGCGCCGATCAAAGCCGGATACTCGTATCCCAGACCGGCTTCCAGCGGCAAGCCGCCGCAATAGGCTCCGATCGCATTGCCCAGGTTGAACGCCACTTGGACGCTGGCCGCCCCGAGCAGCTCGCCGCCCTCGGAATGGCGCAGCAGCAGGAGCTGCTGAGGACTCGACACCGCGAACAGCCCGGTCGTGCAGACGCACATCAGCGCGACGGCAAGCCATGGAACCCGCGCGCAGAAAAAGGTCAGCAGCAAGGCAACGCAAATAGTCCCCTGCGCCCAAGCGGCCACCCGCCCCGGCGTATAGCGGTCCGACAGGCGGCCGCCGGCCAAGTTGCCTGCGAACATGCCGAAGCCGGCCAGCACCATCAGCGCCGAAACGCCGGCCGCCGGGAAACCCGCAACGCGAGTCAGCAGCGGATTGATATAGCTGTACCAGCAGAAGACGCCTCCGTTGCCCAACAGAGTCGCTCCGAGCAACAACCATGGCGCCTTTTTGCGAAAGAAACGGAATTGCCCCTTGAAGCCGGTATCGGGCAAACCGCCGACCTGCGGCACCCAACGCCAGACGAACAGCAGCACGACCAACCCCCAACAGCCCACCAACAGGAAAGTGGCCCGCCAGGACAGCGCCTCGCTGAGCGTCGTGCCGAGCGGCACGCCGAACAGGTTGGCGACCGTCATGCCCGCGATCATGATCGACACGGCCTCGGCGCCTTTTCCCTCGTCGGCCAGCTTCTCGGCAACGATCGACCCCACGCCGAAATAGGCTCCGTGAGGCAGTCCCGAAACGAAGCGCGCCAACATCAGCACGCCGTAGCCGGGCGCAACCGCAGCGCACAGATTGCCCGCGATCATCAGGCATACCAATATCAGCAAAATCCGCTTGAGCGGAAGCCGACGCGCGAAAATCAACGCCGGGGCCCCGACGCACACGCCGAGCGCATAGGCGGAAATCAGATGCCCGGCAGTCGCTATGCTCACATGCAAGTCTCCGGCGACATAGGGCAAAATCGCCATCATGACGAACTCGGCTATGCCGAGCGCGAGCGTTCCGAAAGCCAGCGCGACAAGACTTTTTTTCATACGGTCCCCTTATTTTTCCGGCGGCAAAAGTAATACAACTTTGATTCCCGGAACACGTCGCCGGGCCCGTTTTTTTCTGAAAAAGAGCCCCGACGAGGCACGCAGGGCACGACGCGCCGGCATCCCTGCCGCTCCTCCGGAAACAAAAGGCGGAAGCCGCCCGCGAGAGCTTGGCTATTCCGAAACAAGAGCGTACCTTTGCCGCAGCATACGGCACGGAAGGCATGCGGCCGGACACCCGCACAAGGCCTCTGGCTCGGATGCGCATCGTTTCCGTAACATAACCATTACGCACTTATGCAGGCAGAAATCATTACCATAGGCGACGAAATCCTGATCGGACAGATCGTCGACACGAACTCGGCCTGGCTGGGCGAGAAGCTCAACGCGGCGGGCATACGAATCCACCGGATCACGTCGGTCTCCGATACGGCCCGGCACATAGAGCAGGCCGTCGGCGAGGCGCTGAAGCGCTCCGACGTCGTGATCTGCACCGGCGGCCTCGGCCCGACGAAAGACGACATCACGAAACATACGCTCGCACGCATGTTCGGCATGGCGCTCGTGCGCGACGAAGCCGTCTACGAGCAGGTACGCAGGATGACCGAGCTGCGGCATATCGATTTCAACGAGCTGAATCAGGCTCAAGCGCTCGTGCCCGAAGGCTGCGTCGTGCTGCCGAACCGCTGCGGAACGGCTCCCGGCATGTGGTTCGAGCGCGACGGCCGAGTGCTCGTCTCGCTGCCCGGCGTCCCGTTCGAGATGAAAGCGCTCGTCGACGAGCAGATGCTGCCGCGCCTTTGCGAGCATTTCCGCTTCCGGGCCATCGTACACCGGACGGCCATTACGTTCGGCATGGCCGAGTCGATACTGGCCGAGACGATCGCCGGCTGGGAAAGCGCGCTGCCCGGCTACCTGCATCTGGCCTACCTGCCCAGCGCGCTGTGCATCCGCCTGCGCCTGTCGGCCTACGAGATCGACCGGGAAAAGGCCGAGCGGGAAATCGGCAGGCAATTCGAACAGTTGGAGCGAATCATCCCCTATGGCATCGTCGGATACGGAGACGCCTCGCTCGAGAGCATAACGGGAGACCTGCTCCGCGCTCGCGGGGCGACCGTCGCAACGGCCGAGTCGTGCACGGGCGGCAACATCGCCCGCCGCTTCACGGCCCTACCCGGCACCTCGGACTACTTTCGGGGCGGCGTGGTAGCATACTCGAACGACGTGAAGCGCTCATTGCTCGGCGTAAACGGGGGCGATCTGGAGCGCTTCGGAGCCGTCAGCCGTCCCGTCGCCGAGCAAATGGCCGAGGGCGTCCGCCGGGCGACAGGCTCCGTGTACGGCATCGCCACGACCGGCGTCGCAGGGCCTTCGGGCGGCACGCCCGACAAGCCGGTCGGCACGGTCTGGATGGCCGTATCGGGCCCCGAGGGCACCTTCTCGCTCCGAATGACGTTCGGATCGCTGCGCAGCCAGAACATCGAGCGTGCCTCGTCGCACGCGATCAACCTGCTCCGCCTTCGCCTGTGCGGAGCGCCCGATCACGGACTCGGTACGATCCGGTACTGAAAGCGCGGGCAGCCAAGGTACAGCGCAACGGCCGTACCATCCGGCATAGGTCACGCACATGGGAAGTAACGCGGCAGGGGTGCGCAGCTTCTTCAAGCTCTTTCCCGTACCGCTTCTGCCCGACGGCTCACCCCGAAACCCAGACAGCGCAGACTTACCCGCCTGCGCTGTCCGGACCGAACATCCGTCCGTTTACGACTTCGGCCGGTCGAATCGGAAGCCCACCTGCTCCCGAGGCAGGTGCATGCCGGTACGCGCCTGCTGCTGCAAATCGAGCTGGATCCGGTCGTACTGCGTTTCCCATTCCAGCAACATGCGGTCGTAGCGGACCGCTACGACGTCCCAGTGGATCGGACGGTTCTCCGCATGCCACAGGTCCCGATGAAACAGTTTGAGTTCCTTGGTCATATCCCTGAGCGAGCCGAGGCGGCTGGCATAGGGCATAACCAGGTCGTACAGCGCCGTGTTGACCGCATATCCCCGGTCGTCGTCGCGTACCACCGCGTCGTACAAATCGGACATCTCGTCGGCCAGCACGGCCTTATGAAACACGAAATCCATCCGCCGAGCGGCGAACAGCAACGCATCGACCGTCGAACCGTGCAGCGCGACCCGATTCCGCGCATGGCAGAAGGACGTATAGGCTTCCTCGCACCAAAGCCGCATCTCGCGGCTCGCCCCGACACGCTGCAAATGATTCTGCTGCATCGCGCCGATCTCGGAAAACGGCGACGAATAGGCCATTTCGAAATTGACCGCCCCGACCCGACCGTGCACATCGGCCAGCCGTCCGATTCCCTCGGCGAACGGATGTCCGTCCGCGATGCGGTAGAACGCCCAGTCGAACGCATCGCGGTAGCGGGCGATATCCGACTCGCCGGACTGCCATGAGCAGGCAGCCGCAAAGACGACGCCGTACCACCCCATATCGAACAGGTCCTCGCCCAAATCGTCCCACGAAGTGTTCAACATGCCTTCCGAACCGTACTTCTGTCCATCGCGGACGAAATTGCGGATATTCTCGAGATGCGCAAGATAGTCCGGGAAAACGCGACCGCCGTAAAAGGCCGAGGGCGCGACAAAGGTCGGGATGCCGCGGTCGGCATAGGGTTTCAGGAAGCGATCGTAGTTTTCGCGCGGCAGGTAATCCCACGCGACGGCGATCCCGGCAGCAGGCAGCAGGTCAAGCTTATCGGGATGTTCTACGGCGATCTCGCCCCAGAACAACAACTTTTTGCCTTGCAAAGCCGGCAGCGCAGCTACCCGGCGCAGATGGCCCATGTAGACGTCGGCATGCGACGAGCGGGCGACCAGCTCCTTGCTTTTGCCTCGTCCCAGCTCGAAAGTTTCGTCGCAGCCGATGTGAATGAACTCGGAGGAGAACACCGGCACGATCTCGCTCAGGTAATCGCCGATGAAATCGTAAGCCTCCGGCTCGGACGGACTCAGAATCTGACTGCCGTGTTTCTCTCCCAGAGCGGCATAGCGTTCTTGGCGCAGCACGTAGTGAAGATGTCCGAAAGTCTGCTGCTGCGGAACGATCTCCACATGATACCGCTTGGCATAGTCTACCAGTTCGGCGATCTGCTCCGGAGCGATCGTGCCGCCGTACGGATTGATCGCCGGATGAAGTTCCGAGCGGAAGAGGTTCTCGGCATAAATGCAGTATCCGTTGATTTTGTATTCGGAGAGGATGCGTATCTGTTTCTTGGCATATTCCAGCGTCGGAATCGGCCCGCGGCTCCAGTCGTCCTGCTGCCAGCGATAGCGCATGGCCGGGACGTCGCGCACGGCGACCGCCCGGATCCGATAGCCGCCGTCGGACGGATAGACCAACTGGCGCAACGTCTGAACGCCGTAAAACACCCCGGCAGCCGTCGCGGCCGAGACGATTACGCCCCGCTCGTCGGCCAGCAGCACGTAGCCTTCCGGATCGGAATCGGGCGCGAGTCCGGCCTGCGCGAGCCGCTCGTCGGCCGCACGGCACAGGCCCGGCCGTGTCAGCGTCACGGAGCGCTCGATGCCCGAGCGCGACTCTTTCACATCCGTCCGAACGCCGATCAGCTCATCGGTCAGCGTCGAGGCGGCGAAAAAGTCTTCTTCGTCGCCGGAGCATATCCGGACGGTCAGTCGCTCGCCGAGATCGAAATCGCGTTCGCCGAGACATACCTCGGCCGGATAAGGGACCAGCGGCAACCTGCCGTCCTCGAACGGCCCGCGCGGTCGGACTTCCGCCCGGACGACCGGAATCGTCAGTACGGCCACCAGCAAGGATAAAACAAATCGCTTCATTTATCGGTTCGGTTTAGGTTCGGTCAGACGAAAATAAGCATTTTCCGCGACATAGCCGACAAGCAACCCTACAACGTCCCACTTTTTCGGCCGATAAAACGGCCGGTTTTTCAGCGTTCTTTCCGACACACCGGCAGCAGACGACTTTTTGCCTGAGGATTTTTTTATTCGGAGAATAATCGCTAAATTTGCCGTTCCTTTTGGAGTACAATGTTTAAAAGAAACTTGTCTTATGAAAATTTGTGAAATCACGGGTAAGACGGCACAGGTGGGCAACAACGTGTCGCACTCGAACAAGAAGTCCAAGAGGCGTTTCAATCCGAACCTGAAGACGAAACGCTTCTGGAACGAGGAGGAAGGCCGCTGGATCACGCTCAAGGTGACCGCCCACGGCATGAAAACCATCAACAAGAAAGGTTTGGCAGCAGCTCTCAAAGAGGCCGCCGCTCCCAAATCGCTGTATTAATCCCTAAACAGAAACCGAAATGGCAAAGAAAGGCAATCGGGTCCAGGTGATTCTCGAATGCACGGAACAGAAGGAAAGCGGTCTGCCCGGCATGTCGCGGTACATCACGACCAAGAACAAGAAAAACACGCCCGACAGAATGGAGCGCAAGAAGTACAATCCGATTCTCAAGCGGGTAACCATTCACCGAGAAATTAAATAGGCTTGAACCATGGCAAAGAAAGTAGTCGCAACGCTGAAAACCGGAACCGGTAAAGCATTCACGAAGTGTATTAAGATGGTGAAATCCGACAAGACCGGCGCATACGCCTTCAAGACCGAGGTCGTTCCCAACGAGCAGGTAAAGGATTTCTTCGCGGCCAAGAAATAGCCGAATCGCCATCTTATTACAAAAAGCTTCTTAAGTTTTAAGAAGCTTTTTGTATTTTTGACGGTGCGGTATCTCCGGAACGAAAAGACGCTTCGTAGAGGGAAAGCAGATACGCCGCCCCGAGTCGCGCGAGTTCGGGGAGATGCAGAGTACGGGAAAGCGCAGAGCTCCGACCGGACCAAGCCCCAAGGCAGAAAACCGTTCCGAGCCACGACAGCGGATGCCGAAAGCGCCGGGCGCGCCGGACAACAGCTTGCCAAGCGCAGTCCGACGTTGCCGCCCCGTACAGCCGAAAGGCGCCGGCGACAGATCCTGAAAACCGAGTAAACAAAGCAACACGCGATATGGGAATTTTCAACTTTTTCTCCAAAAAGGAAAATAAGGAGGACTTGAACAAGGGTCTCGAAAAGACCAAGAAGGGCGTTTTCTCGAAACTGGCCCGCGCGGTCGCAGGCAAATCGAAGGTCGACGACGAAGTGCTCGACAACCTGGAGGAGGTGCTGATCACCTCCGACGTAGGCGTCGACACGACGCTGCGCATCATCGAACGGATCGAAAAGCGCGTGGCCGAGGACAAGTACATGAATACGGCCGAGCTGAACGGCATTCTCCGCAGCGAAATCACCGCCCTGCTCGAGGAGAACCGTCTCGAGGGCGAGCAGGGATTCGACTACGGAAAAAAGGACGGGATGCCCTACGTCGTGATGGTGGTAGGCGTCAACGGAGCCGGCAAGACCACGACGATCGGCAAGCTCGCATCGAAGCTCCGGCAGGCGGGCCAAAAAGTCTACATCGGCGCGGCGGACACGTTCCGGGCCGCTGCGATCGACCAGCTGGCCGTCTGGGCCGAGCGGGCCGGCGCGACGATGATCCGGCAGGACATGGGTTCCGACCCCGCATCGGTCGCTTTCGACACGCTGCGCAGCGCCGTAGCGAACGGCGCGGACGTCGTGCTGATCGACACGGCCGGCCGGCTGCACAACAAGATCGGACTGATGAACGAGCTGACCAAGATCCGCAACGTCATGGCCAAAGTGATTCCCGGCGCTCCGCACGACGTGATGCTCGTGCTGGACGGTTCGACGGGCCAGAACGCTTTCGAGCAGGCCAAGCAGTTCACCCAAGCGACGCAGGTCACCTCGCTCGCCATCACGAAGCTCGACGGTACGGCCAAGGGCGGCGTCGTGATCGGCATCAGCGACCAGTTCAAGATACCCGTCCGTTTCATCGGCGTGGGCGAAGGGATCGACCAGTTGCAGGCTTTCGACCGCAAGGAGTTCGTCGACAGTTTGTTCGGAAAGTAGCTACCCGCTTCCGCAGAACACTCGGCCGGGAATATTTCCGATCCGAGGCAGACCGCAGGCGCGGCATGCCCGGCCAATCGGCCGGCACCCGTGCGGAGCGGGAAAAAACTTTCTCCGGAAGCCAGTCCCGCCGTCGTCCGACAATCCTATCGCCACCCTGAATCCGCTCCGCCGCCGTAAACGTCCGCGCGGGGCCGCACATCCCGAACATACCGTCCGCAGCCGGAATCGCGCAGAAATCCCGCGCAGAGATCATGCGGCCGAAATAACTCGTGCACGTCGGAAGCCCGGTCATAGGCCCGACTACCCTCGGCCGACTCGCCCGCGCCTTTTCCCCCGCAGCCCGGGCCCGCCTCGACGAGCACCGCTCAAAACCGCCGCGATACGGGGCATGTCGTTTCCCGTATCGCGGCGGCGACAAAACAGATCGTGAAGATCGGAATGCAAATTCCCTATCGCTTCCTGAGCGAGGCGCCCCGGCCGACCGATTGCGAAACGATCGCCGCATCGCCTCCGTAAACGACGCTCGACCCGCCGGTCGCGACGACGCTCAGCTCGCCGGTTACCTCCACGTCGGCCGAGCCCGCACCCGAGCAGGAAACGCTCGCATGCTGCGCCGTCAGCGCGGTTGCGTCCGAACGCGCGGCCCCCGAGCATTCGACATTCAGATCGACCGTTTCGCCCGAAACCGTCGCCTGCGAAGCCCCCGACAAACGGACGCCCGTATGTCCGGCATCGCGCACCCCGACTTTGACATTCGACGCGCCGCTGCACGTCATCCGCACGTCATCGCTCCGCACATCGACCGACGCGTTGGATGCCCCGGACAACTGCATCAAAAAAGCCTCGTCGAAGCGAGCCTTCAGATCGGCCGACGAAGCGCCGCTCAGCCTCAGCTCGCCCCGTCCGGCGCTCACGCTCAGCCCGCGGGCGGAAGACGCCCCGCTCAACGCCCCGTCGAAACGCGCTCCGGCGTCGAACTCGTCGCCGGTCGTCAGCTTCGAAGCGCCCGAAAGCCTCAGATACGTCAGCTCCGGCATCCGGACGACAGCCGACAACTTCACGTCCTTCATATCGAACGAGCGGCTCTTGCGGCCGCGCTCGGGCTGCACGAACTCCAGCACCAGATTTCCGTCCGAGACGAACACGCGGACGCAATCCTCGAACCGCGTATCGTAAGACACCTCGACCGAACAACCGTCCGAACGGATCAGCGTCACGTCGTACACACTGCGGGCCACGATACCCGTGAATTCCGGCACGTCGATCTTTTTCGTCACCGTCGTTGCGGACGCGGGCTGCATAAGCAAGCCGAACGCCGCGAGCAAAAGCCATTTTCTCATCTTATCGTTTTTTAGGGATGAATATTCGAAACGGTCGCCGCAAGACTTCATTTACCGTTTCCTGAGTGAACCCGTGCGGCTCACGGACTGCGAAACGATCCTCGCATCGCCCGAATAGGTTACCCGCGAGCCGCCGGTCACGCTGACGTCGAGCTCGCCGGACACGTTCAGCTCGACCGAGGCGACCCCGGAACAGCCTACCCGAGCCTGATAGGCGTCCAATGCGACGGCATTCACGCGTCCTCCTCCGCCGCATTCGACCGTGAGACTATCCGTTCGTCCGGCAACCGTCACGGAAGGAACGCCCGCCGCCCCGATACGCACAAGGGAGGCATCGGACACGTCTAACCGCAACGAGGCTCCGCCGACCGTCTCGACTTGCACGCGCTGACCGGCTTCCGAGGCGGTTACCTGAGCAACCCCGGACACCACGTAGATCGATTCGTCGAATTTCGCATCGACTCGGACCGAGGCTCCGCCGCTGATATCCCAGTTTCCCAAGGTTCCGCCGACGCTCAATTTCGACAACGAAGCCACGCCGCTGACGCACCCGTGGAAACGCTCGCCGGCATCGAACCGGCCCGACGTCTCCATGCGGCATGCGCCGCCGATCTCCAGATAGCTCAGCACGGGAAGCCGAACGACCGCCTTCGGGCGAAGGTCGGAAAATTTCTTGCGCTCGGCGGAGGACCAGCCCGACTGATCGATCTCCAGCACGAGACGCCCCTGTTTCACCGCGATCCGCAGATCGTCGGCCATATCGGCCTCGCAGGTCACCTCGACCGAGCAGACGTCGGCACGGATCAGCGTCACGTCGTAAATACCGCCTGCCACGACACCGGTAAAATCCTGTACCCCGATCTTTTTCGTAACCGAGGCCGCCTCGGACGGCAGCAGCCATAGCGCCGCCAGGAATGCCACAAACCAGTTTCTCATCGTCTTATTGTTTTTCGTTCTCTACTGCTCGTCGGCGATCTGCGCCCTCAGCTGTCTGACTGCATCGATCTTCAACCCGAAATAGCGTCTCAGTATCCGTACTTTCTCGGCATCGTCCAGCTCGTCGGGCAACTGCTCGTACAGCGGAACCGCCTCGCAGTCGATTATCCGAATCGTACGGTTGACCTGAGAGGTGTCCGCCCCGGTACGCAGACAGAACGCCGTAATCTCCCGGTTCAGGGAATCCATGTCGCGGTTGTACGCGGCGATCACACGCCGGACCGGGTCCCCCTGGCTATGTCCCGTACGCAGCCATAACAGTCCGAGCACAACCGCGGCGGCGCAACCCGCCGCCCAAAAGCACCGAAGCAATACGGAAGCCCCTCGTTCGGTTCCGAGGGCGAGCTTCGCCGCGAAACGCCCGCGATGCCCCTCGTCGAGCGGTTCCGTGTCGAATGCCGCCCGGTTCTCCTTGACAAACTCGCGCAAATTATCCATCCTTTTTCAGTATTTCCAGCAACCGGGCTTTGGCCCGGACATATTGGGAACGCACGGACGAGGCTTTCAGTCCCGTGATTTCGGCCGCTTCCTCGTAATCGTACCCCTCGAACAGCAGCAGCGAGAGCACCGCCCGGTAACCGGCAGGCAGCCGGCTCATCCCCCGGCGTATGCGCTCGACCTTCTCGGTCGCCTCGCTCCGGGAGTCGCCCAGCAGGCCGCTCCAACCGGCCTCCGTCTCCGCCTCGTCGGGTATGCGCTCCGCAAGGCTCCTTTCCGGGAAAAGCCTCCGCAGGGTCCTGCGTCTGCGGATCGCGTCGATCGAGGCCCGGACGCAGACCTTGACGAGCCAAGCCTCGATTCTGCCGTCCGAAGCGGAATCGGGCGTCGCACCGGGCACCGGCCCGGCAGGACTTCGGCGCAACCACTTGAGCAGCGTGTCGTGCATGATCTGCTCGGCCTCCGTCCGATCGCCGACGATCCTCAGGCTCGTATGGAACAGCCGCCCGGAATACCGGTCGTAGAGGCTGTCTATATCGGAAAGAAAAACCTTCATGTCGGAAACGCGCTTTCAATCATAATACGCAGGACAGAGCCGATCGCTGCATCTCGCATCGAAAAAAAGCGGATCGTCCGTGAAGACGATCCGCCGATTTCCGTTTCGCCCGGACGATTATGCGCCGGCGATAGAAGGAGCCGTGTATACGCGGGCGGCCAGCTCCTTGTCGATCATGTAGAGGCCCATCTTGCTGTCGTCGACCATTTTCAGCGAGTCGATGATATCCTGAGCGTTCTGTTCCTCCTCGACCTGCTCGTCGACGAACCAGACCAGCTTGTTGGCCGTAGCGAAATCCTTGTCGGCCTCGGCCTGACGGCACAGCGCGTCGATCATGGCGGTCACTTTCTTCTCATGGACGAGCGTCGCCTCGAAAGCGGCCAGCGGCGATTCCCACTCGCAGGGGACCTCGGCGATCGGGGCGAGCGTCACACGGCCGCCGCGCGCGAGCACGTAATCGACGAAAATCTGAGCATGATCCTGCTCCTCCTTGAACTGAACGGCGAACCAGTTGGCCACGCCCTTCATTCCCTTGGCGGAAAAGTGAACCGACATCGACAGATAGAGGTAAGCGGACCAAAACTCCGCATTGATCTGAGCGTTCAACGCTTTCTCCATTTTTTCACTCAACATGGCTTTGTTTTTTAATTACGGTATATTCGGGTAAGTTTCGTGCTTCTTACATACGCCAAAAATAATAAAAATAGTCGTACGAAAAACAATAATTTTCGCGGTCTCTCTGCCGCCGCGCAGAACGGCATTTCCATCTACAAACCTGATTATCCGAAAAATGCACACCAAAATACGGTAAACCCGGAGAATCCCGAAGACCGAAAGCACGGCTCGGGAAAGCGAAACGCGCCGGCACGCGCCCGGAAAAACCGCCCGTACCGCTCGCCCCGCGCGGGCGCCTTACAAACTTTTAGCTATTTTTGCAGCGAACAAAGACCAACCCATGAAACGCAAGATCAACGTCGTCACGCTCGGATGCGCCAAAAACAGGGTCGACTCGGAGCACCTGATGGCCCAGCTGCGGCACGACCGCTTCGAAGTCGTGTACGACTCGGATTCGACCGACGCGAAAATCGTCGTCGTCAATACCTGCGGATTCATCGGCGACGCGAAGCAGGAGTCGATCGACACGATCCTTTCCTTCGCCGCGGCCAAGAACCGGGGAGAAATCGAGCGCCTGTTCGTGATGGGATGCCTGTCGGAACGCTACAAGGAAGAGCTGCGGCCGGAGATTCCGGAAGTGGACGACTACTTCGGCGTACGGGATATGGCCGACGTAGTCGCCGCGGTCGGCGGACAATGGCGCGAACATCTCGCGGGAGAGCGGATGCTGACGACTCCCCGGCATTACGCCTATCTGAAAATCTCGGAAGGCTGCGACCGCCGGTGCGGCTACTGCGCGATCCCGCTGATCCGGGGCCGGCACGTATCGGTCCCGATGGACGCTTTGGTCGCCGAGGCGGAAAAGCTCGCGGCCGGAGGAACCCGGGAGCTGATCGTCATCGCGCAGGACACGACCTATTACGGGCTCGACCTGTACGGCGAGCGGAAGCTCGGCGAGCTGCTCCGCCGGCTGTGCCGCATCGACGGCATCGAATGGGTCCGGCTGCACTATGCCTACCCCGCTTCGTTCCCGCAGGACGCGATCGACGCGATGCGCGACGAGCCGAAGATATGCAAGTACCTCGACATCCCTTTCCAGCATATCAGCGACAGTCAGCTCCGCAGCATGCGGCGGGGAATCGACCGGGCGCAGACTTACGCGCTGATCGACAAGCTCCGGAGCGAGATTCCCGGCATCGCACTGAGGACTACGCTGCTCACGGGCTATCCGGACGAAAGCGAGGCCGACTTCGCCGAGCTCATGGAGTTCGTCGGGCGGGTCCGTTTCGAGCGGCTGGGCGTTTTCGCCTATTCGGAAGAAGAGGGGACCTATTCGGCGCAGCGCCTGTCGGACAACGTACCCGAAAAGACCAAAAGGCTGCGCGTCGAGCGGCTCATGGAACTCCAGAACGGCATCTCCCGCGAACTCAACATGCAGCGTCTAGGCACGACCGAGCGCGTAATCGTCGACGGCCGGGAAGACGGACTGCTCGTCGCGCGGTCGCAATTCGACTCGCCGGAGGTCGATACCGAAATACTGATCCGTACGCCGCAGGAGCTCGCCCCGGGCACCATGTGCACCGTAAGAATAACTCAGGCAGACGATTACGATCTGTACGCCACGATTTGCGACGAAATATAGCGGCAAGGTTTTTGGTATTTCAATAAAAAAGATTACTTTTGAATGGGTAATTTTAATTCCGTTCAAAAGAGATATGGACGACCGTACAAAGCTTGTCGAATCGCTGGGGAAGAAAATAGACCGAGTCCTCGACGACAACCGCAGGCTGAGGAGCGAAGCTCTCGGCCTGACCACCGAGCGAGACAGGCTTCTGCGGCAAAAGCGGGAAGCCGAGAATCGCATCCGTCTTCTGGAAAAACGGATTAAAACGCTGGAAACCGCCGGAGGCTTTCTCACGAGCCGCACCGACAGGCGGACGGCACGATTGCGCGTCAACAGGCTTTTGCGGGAAATTGACGGCTGCATCGCCCTGATGAACAAATAGATTAAACCTCTTCCCGGCAAGGGAAGGGAAGATATTTCGAGATGGCAGCGACAAGAAGAATATCGGTCAGGCTGGCGGGCAAGGAATACCCGATGACGATTCCTCAGGCCGAGGAGGAAAAGTACCGCCGCGCCGCCCGGGACATCAACTCGCTGATCGCCGTCTACAAAACGAGGTTCATGGCCGAGCCCGAGGATTATCTGGCCATGGCGGCCTTACAGGTGGCGGCAGACAAGGTCGATCTCGAAATGAAAGGGGAAATGACCGACCAAGCGGTCCGTCTGCAGGAAATCGAACGACGGATCGACGGTTACCTGAACGACATAAAGGAGTAGCTCCGCGTTCTTACGGACAACAGAGCGAGAGGTTCTTTACATACGCCAAGGAAGCAAAACCCGCATGGATTCCTTTTAAGCTTTGCGAAACTCAACACTATTATCGATTGGGGTCAAGCTCGGTAGCTCAAAAACAGGCCTTACCTTTCCCTTCGGGGAAAGTTTTCTCCCCCCGGAGGAACGTTGGAAGTTTGCGATTTACGGCAGCCCCACACATGACGGAACGGAGATTCGTCAAACAAGAGAAGAGGAACCCCATGCGGGTATTTTTTTACGCTAACGACAGACTTTTTATACGAACAAATAACTTTAACGAACTATGGATGTGCTAACAATTGTAATCATAACGCTCGTCACCTCGGCCGTCGCCGGCTATGCCGCCTCGAAGATCGCTTCGAAGGTCGTCAGGAAACGGGGCGAGAAGATCATCAAGGAGGCGGAGGCCGAAGGAGAAATGATCAAGAAGGAGAGGATTCTCCAAGCCAAGGAAAAGTTCATTCAGCTCAAGAGCGAACACGACCGCGCGGTCAACGAGCGGAACCAGAAAATAGCGCAGAGCGAGCAGCGCGCCAAGCAGATCGAAAGCAACCTGCTCGCCCAGCAAGAGGAGCTTTCGAAAAAAACCAAGGAGGTCAACGCGGCCCGCGAGCACCTCGACGCGCAGCTTCAGGGCGTCGAGCGGCGCAAGGAGGAGCTCGACCGCAAGATCAAAGAGCAGAACGTCCGGCTCGAGCAGATCGGCGGACTGAGCAGCGAGGAAGCGAAGAACATCCTGATCGAAAACATGAAGGCCGAGGCCAAGACCGAGGCGATGACCTACGTCAACGAAGTCATGGAAGAGGCCAAGATGACCGCCGGCAAGGAAGCCAAGAAAATCGTCGTGCAGACGATCCAGCGCGTGGCCACCGAGGCGGCGATCGAGAACTCGGTCACGGTCTTCAACATCGACAGCGACGAGGTGAAGGGCCGCATTATCGGCCGCGAAGGCCGTAATATCCGGGCGCTGGAGGCAGCCACCGGCATCGAGATCATCGTCGACGACACGCCCGAAGCGATCATCCTGTCGGGCTTCGATCCCGTTCGCCGCGAAATCGCCCGGCTCGCGCTGCACCAGCTCGTGACCGACGGACGCATCCACCCGGCGCGTATCGAAGAGGTCGTAGCCAAGGTGCAGAAGCAGATCGAGGAAGAGATCATCGAGGCCGGCAAGCGGACGACAATCGATCTGGGCATACACGGATTGCACCCCGAGCTGATCCGGCTCATCGGCAAAATGAAATACCGCTCTTCCTACGGACAGAACCTGCTCCAGCACTCGCGCGAGGTAGCCAACCTGTGCGGCATCATGGCCGCCGAGCTCGGTCTGAACGCCAAGCTGGCCCGGCGCGCCGGACTGCTGCACGACATAGGCAAGGTTCCCGACGACGAGCCGGAGCTGCCGCACGCGATCATCGGCATGAAGCTGGCCGAAAAGTTCAAGGAAAAGGCCGAAGTAACCAACGCGATCGGAGCGCACCACGACGAGATCGAGATGACGAACCTCATCTCGCCGATCGTTCAGGTTTGCGACGCGATTTCGGGAGCTCGGCCGGGAGCCCGCCGCGAGGTCGTCGAATCGTACATCAAACGCCTCAAGGAGATGGAGGAAATGGCCCTCTCCTACCCCGGCGTGATGAAAACCTATGCCATTCAGGCCGGCCGCGAACTGCGGGTGATCGTCGGCAGCGAGAAGATCTCCGACCAGCAGGCCGACAGCCTGTCGCACGACATCGCCAAGAAGATTCAGGACGAGATGACGTACCCCGGTCAGGTCAAGATCACGGTGATCCGCGAGACGCGCTCGATCAGCTATGCGAAATAGCGCGCCCGGTCGCTGCAGATACATTCGGGAGAGAAGCCAGCCTACGGCTTCTCTCCTCTTTTTTCCCGGTTTCCTCTCAGGAATCCGTCCGGCCGAAACGAACGGTCCAAACGACGGAAGACGGACAAGACACGACATCCGGTGCGATCAGGCATCCAATCAGGCTACATCGGTCCGACCCGGAGAACAGCATCCTACGGTCGCCCGCCGGCAAACAGACCGCCGCATGCGACGAGCCGACCGGCACCTAAAAAACGGGATACTCGCGGGACAAACGGCGACACGGTCCGGTCTTTCCGGAAACGGTCCGGACCGTTTCCTTCTGTCGGGCGCTCCTGCGGACAACGATCCGCCGCTGCCAAACGGTGCAAGAGACCGATCCTTAGCCGTAACGGCAACCTATTCCCTGCCTGCCGATACGATGCAAACAAGACGTCCCAAGCACGGGAAACGAATCAAGATGGCGAATAATCGCCGGCATTCTCACAGAGAACTCATACGCTCGCCGGCCGTGATTCGCGGCTGCCGGCCGCGAAGTTCAATTCCGACTCCTACCTTGACAGGGAAACTCGTACGGCGTCAAAATCCGACGACCGATACGATACGACGCAAATCGGATACAGAAATAAAGCGCCATGCGACCGCAACGAATACCTGCGGTCAAAAACTTCCGAATCGGACGGACCATTCGGCGAAACTTCTTTCAAAATTTTGCTCCATTCGATGACCATCGATTCGGGATAGGAGCATGCCCCGGAACGACCACCGGCATACCTGCACAATAAAGACACGGAAACCGGGGTCGGCCGAACATTCCCCTCCTCGACGAGACAGACCGGCCGGGCCGTTCCCGATCGTCCGTTCAACGGGCAGGCCCCCTCGGGGCCTGCAAGAGGCTAAAAGGCGATTCCCCGCTCGGACAAGGCGGCCCGGATCTTCGGCGCGATCCGCCGGAAATCGGGCATCGAGGTCAATTCGTCGAGCGTAACCCAGCGGAAGCCGTCCGACTCGGCCCGGTCGATCACGACCCGAGGATCGCCGTCGAACAGGAAAACGAAGCGCATGTCGAAATGCCGATGTTCGTCCTCGCCCTTGCTCGGGCAGGGCGGAATGTAATGCCCGTCCGCATCGGCCGGAACCGGCAGCAAGGAGCCGCTCGGCGCGAGCAGCTCCAGCCGGTCCCGACCGATCCCCGTCTCCTCGCGCGCCTCCCGGAAAGCGGCATCGAGCACCGAAGCGTCGGAGGCTTCCACATGGCCGCCGGGCTGAAGCCACTTGCCGAGCTGCTTATGCTTGAGCAGCAGTACGCATCCGGTCTGCCGGCTGACGATCAGCGCGCCGGCGGTCAGGTGACCGACGAAATTCTTCCGGTCGTACAACGCCGGCGTGTCGAACGAGGCGACATAACGGACGAACGGCTCCATCGCGGCGCGCTCGTCCGGATACCGGGCCGTATAGGCCGCCAGCATGGTCTGTAATTCCGCTTTCGTATTCATGTTCCCGTTTTTCGGCTCTGTCGGTTCAACGACCGCCTCTCCGTCTTACGACGAACCATTCCCGAACCGACATATGAGACTGTCATGGGCATGCCGCTCTCCAAACGGCCGGCAGAAAAATTTACCCGGACCGGCCGCATAATCCGCAGCCCCTCCCGCCATTCGCCGTCCGGCGACGCACCCGATACGCCTACGAACGAGGGTAGACGGCTACCTCTAACCCGAAGTCCGCATACACGCAGACAGGTCCCTTCTTTATAAAACAACGACAAGCCCGAAGCCGGGATTGTCGCTGCGAATCGTGTCGGCTACGGAACTCAGCCGTTCAGCGTGCGCTCGACGTAACTCTTGTAATCCTTTACTACGGGCGTGTAATCGCTGCCGAACAGGGGCGACGAGATCAGAAAGTCGGCCGACGAACGGTCGATAGCCGTGGGCACGTTATACAGCGTGGCGATCCGTAGAAGCGCTTTGACGTCCACGTCGTGCGGCTGCGCCTGCATCGGGTCCCAAAAGAAGATCAGCGCCTCGACCTGTCCCTCGGCGATCAGCGCCCCAAGCTGCTGATCGCCTCCGAGCGGACCCGACTTGAGCAGCGTAATGTCCACGTCGTCCTCCCGAAACTCGCGGCCGCGACGATCCCTCAGCGTTTTCTCGACCATCTTGCCGGTCGTTCCGGTACAAATCAGATGATGCTTCAGCAAAACCTCCCAGTTCCAATCGACCCACTCGGCCAGGTCCCGCTTCATGTTGTCGTGCGCGACCAGAGCCACTTTCTTCTTGTTGTTCATAATCATCGTAATCAAGGTTTCGTCGCAAAGTTACGAAAGTTTGCCGGAGGAGAAGCCGCCGGCATCCGTTTTTTAGCCGGATCAGCGGAAAAATTTACTTCGGCAGACGAAATAGGGATTGTGCAGCGAGGTTTTGTTGTACTGCATGCCGGTTCCTCCGCCGAAAGGCTCGACCACGCCACCGGCCTCGGAGAGAATCACCTCGCCGGCCGCCGTGTCCCACTCGTAGGTATTCGACGTGCGGACGTAGACCTCGACGGCCCCCTCCGCCAGCAGGCAGAACTTGTACGAGCTCCCCTGTTCGATGACTTCGGCGTCGGGATGCACGGACTTGATCCGCGCTACGTGCTCGAACGTCTCGTCCGTATTGTGCGAACGGCTGACGGCGATGCGTATCGGCTCGTTGGCGCACTCTCGCAGCGGCAGACGCACCGAGTCGCTCCACAGGCCCGTAAGGTCGAACGATGCCTCGCCGTCGGGCCGCACGTCCGTCTTCAGATAGGATCCGACGCCCCGCTGAGCGAAATAGATTCGCCGGATGTAAGGGACGTAGATGATTCCTATGTAGGGTTCGTTATCGCACATCAGCGCGATATTGACCGTAAATTCGCCGTTTCCCTTGAGAAACTCCTTGGTTCCGTCCAACGGATCGACCATCCAGAACAAATCCCAGTTACGGCGTTCCTCGTACAGCAAGTCGCGCCCCTCCTCGCTCAGCAGCGGAATGCGCGTCTGACTCAGATAGTTCTTGATCAGCTCGTGCGACTCGCGGTCGGCTATGGTGATCGGCGTATGATCGCTTTTCAGGTCGACGCCGTAATCCGCGTCGCCCGTATAGATATCGATGATGCGGGCGCCCGCACGCACCGCCGCGTTGTAGGCGTTCACCAGCAGAAAATCGGTCTGCTCCTTGTTCAGCATAATGCAGTCGTTTATAGTGTGAGCAAAAATTCCGTTCCCGGTCTACTTGGCCGACTCGAAAATCAGCAGCTCGCCGTCGCGGGAGGTCACCGTCGTCACCAACGGTCCTTTGAACCGCTCGCCTTGAGGCCCGATCCAAACGCCCCGGGGGAAACGCACGGTCCGCGTGTCGCTTTCGCCCAGCAGCGGCGCGACCAGATACTTCGACCCGATCATGAACTGGTCGTTGCAATCGGTGAACCCGTTACGGGGAAACTCGTACTCCATGTGACGGACCAACGGTTCGGCCGTGCGCGAAGACTCCGCCGCCAAAGCGGCGTAATACCCGCCGAGCTTTCCGCGTATCTCCAGCGCGTCGCGGCACTGCCGGGCAATCTGAGGATCGGTTATCCGCCACGGAGCCATCCCGATCGCGGGAACGGGAAGCAGAGAGGCCAACTGCATGTAGCGTAGCAGCAGCTTCTGATCGACACCCGCCGAATCGGCCGGCTGCGCCGGATCGGCCCGGACCGTACTGTAAGGAAAACCGAGCAGATTGGCCGAAATCAGATTGGAAACGGCCTGCGGAAGAAAAGCCCAGTCGAGGCGGGCGTCCATCTGCAAATCGCTGACATAGGGCGCCATTCCCCTCGTCCGGCTGATCGTGTAGAGGCTGTAACCGAACCCGAGCCCCAATTCGCTCCACTTTTTCAGGTACTCGGCCGTCCCTTCCCGCGAAAACCGGGCATAGGGCAACGCCGCCTCGCAGTCGAACACGAACCCGTCGACCCCGCAACTGTCCTGCAATGCGGTCAGCCGGTCGCGCAGCATGTCGAAGACCTGCGGGTCGGTAATATCGTAGAAAGCGCTGTACCCGCCGGCCCATTCGGCGATAGCGGCCCTGCCGTCCGACATCCGGACGAAAGCTCCGCTGTTGCGATAGGCTCTGAATATCGGGCCGTCGCCGCTGACGAACGGAGTGACGGTCAGCAGCACGCGGAATCCCCGCTCGTGAAGCTCGCGAGCGAGCGCCGCGAAATCGCCGTACTCGTTCCAACTGGGCGTAAAGCTGCCGATGGTTTGCTGCCAGCCGCTCGGTACGACCAGCGTGCCGGAGGGATAACCGGACGCGAGCAGGCTTTCCGCGAAATCGCGAATCTGTCCGGCCGTAGCACCGAAAGGAATCTCGCCGGTCATATCGTACAGAGGAGCGGTAAAGAATCCTTCGACCGGAACGCCGTTACCCTCCTTCGGCGGAAAATTGCGGTGACAACATACCAGATAAGCCTCCCGAAGCGTCTTGCCGCCCGTCACGGCCTCGACCTGCTCGACCGGCGAGTCGATCAGAAAGCCGCTTCCCGTGAACTCGATCTTGAACGGCTCGCGGCTCCATATATAGCGTCCCCTGCTCGAAACGAGGAAAGGGGTCGCTTGACTCTTGACCCATGTCGACAGGTCGGTCTGCGGAAACGGTTTTTCGAGGGGCATCATCTGTTCGCCGGTCACGAACACACCCCACCATTTCTCTCCTTTCAATACGTCGATCTTCGACTTGTACTGTCCCGCCGCCGTTCCCGCCGACAGGATCAGCGCCCATGCGGCCAGGACAGCCGAACCGATTATCTTTCTTGCTTCCATCGCTTTAATACTCGACCCGTTTCATCAGTGAATTGAACCACAGCACCCGTTGTCCGAACAGCGCCCCGGCCGTCGCCGCGTACTCGGCGAACAGCTCGTCGACTATGAGGCGGTAAGCCTCCATATCGTCCGCATTCACCTGAAGCGAATAAGTGAAATGATCCTCCGCATAGACCGACAGCACCCGGGTGAAAACGACCTTTCCGAAACCGCGTGCGCGGAGCGCGGGGATGTACTTTTCCGTAACGAACTTCAGCCAGCGGTCGTGCACCGACGGCTCCACCATGAACGAAGTATTGACAATATACATAATATTTTCCCGAAATCGTCCTCGAAAAATTTGTCTAATGTACGCTTTTATTCCGACTTCCTCAAATTTTGCGCGGCGCGGCGGCATGCGGAACGGCCGGCAGCGGCTCCCGAACGGGGTGTTCCGACCGCGACCGATCCGCCGGTCAGCTCTTTTATTCGACGCACAAGGCACGGTCCGTTGCGCCGGAGGTCTCGACCGTAAGGGGAAAGGGCCGCTTGCGAAACCGGCTTCCGGCTCCGCACCTCCCGAGAATACAAGACGAACAGGCCCGATTCCCGAAGGAACGGCGAAATAATGAGAGCCGGACTTTGCTTTTTCGGAAAAACCTTGCTATCTTTGCGGTCCAATCTGTACAACGAATTAATTCAACATTAATATTAATGTACGCAATCGTAGAAATCGCAGGTCAACAATTCAAGGTTGAAAAGGGTCGGAAGCTCTATGTTCACCGTCTCGCGGGGGATGAAGGTTCCTCGCTGAGCTTCGACAAAATCCTGCTCACGGACAACGACGGTCAGGTCAAGGTCGGCACACCTGTAGTGGAAGGGGCCGCAGTCAGCGCAACCATTCTCAAACACCTGAAGGACGACAAGGTAATCGTCTTCAAGAAGAAGAGAAGGAAAGGCTATCAGGTCAAGAACGGCCATCGGCAATGCTTGACTCAGATTCAAATCGACGAAATCAAGGCTTAACGTTTAAAACCAAATTACCATGGCACACAAAAAAGGGGTAGGTAGCTCCAAGAACGGTCGGGAATCCGAAAGCAAGCGTCTCGGCGTGAAACTTTTCGGCGGTCAGGTTGCCAAAGCGGGCAATATTCTGGTTCGCCAGAGAGGTACCGTGCACAATGCGGGCGAGAACGTTGGCATGGGCAAGGACCACACGCTGTACGCTCTGGTAGACGGAGTGGTTACCTTCAAGAAAAAGGAAAAGAACAGATCGTACGTCTCGGTGACTCCTCTGTCGTAGATGAGCCGGACGATTACCGAATCGAGGATGAAAATCCCTCTTGCGCATGGCGCAAGAGGGATTTTGTTTTGTGAACGAACCGACGTCCCGTCTCCGCGTATCGATACAAAGGAAACCGGGAATGCCCCGGCAAAATCCGATCCGCCGGCAGAATTCCCCTGCCAAGCGGAAGAACGCGCGTCGGAAAGCGGAGGCCCTGTCCGGAAAGCTCCGCGCGAAACGTTCGGGACGGATCGTGGCCCACGACCGAACATACAGCACGCTTTTTGAACATTCGCCCGTCTTTCGCACGAGCCTCCGTGGCGAAACACCCCGAGCGCAGGAAACGCTTCCCGACGACCCGCTCCGGAGCACGGCCCGACGCCTTCGAGACAAATAACCGCGCAAAACGAAGAAAAGCAACGAAAAATACGTATTATTGCACAATCGATATTCCATCCGTCATGAAGGAAATCTACAACAGGCTGTTGCGGCTGGCCCTGACGGTCGGGCTGACCGAACGGGAAGCGTTCGTAGACAAGGTTTCGGAAGTCATCGCCCGTAAAACGAGCGCCGATCCCCGCTACGGCGAGCGGCTGGCCGAAGGCGTTCTGGCCGCCGTCGAGGCGCTCCGGGACGAACTGCTGCTGAGGCAGGCGTTCGCACGTTCCTCCCAACGGGAATCCGGCAGGGAAGAGCGCCCGGCCGAATACGGAGAGCTGATCGACCGGATCGACCGGCTGAACCGGACGCTCGAGGAACTGAACCGAACCCTGAACGAGAAAAAGCCATGAAAATAGTGAACGTCTACATATCCATCCTCCAGTTTCGCCGCGCCTTGCAGATTCTGGGCATTCTGACCAAGCACTCGCTCGGCGAGCTGTTTTCCCACACCCGTTTCTCGCGGCGCCGCAGAAGGAAAGTGCAGAAGACGGTGCACACGACGCCCGAGCGCATCCGGATGACGATCGAGGACCTGGGCCCCACGTTCGTCAAGTTCGGCCAAATACTGGCCGACCGGCCCGACATGGTCTCCGAGAAATTCCGCATCGAACTCAAGAAACTGCAATCGCGCGCGTTGCCGTTCGACAACGACTACGCGCTTTCGCTGATCGAGAAAGAGCTGGGCGCCCCGATCGACGAAATATTCTCCGAGTTCAACACGACGCCGCTGGCCGCTGCGTCGATCGGGCAAGTCTACGAGGGGAGACTCCGCTCGGGAGACGAAGTGATCGTCAAGATCCGGCGTCCGTATATCGAGAACAAGATCAAGCTCGACATCTACCTGCTCAAACATCTGGCACGCAGCTTCGCCAAGCGCTATCCCGAGCTGGCGGCCGTGAATATCGTCGGACTGATCGACGAGTTTTCGACAACGATCCTCAAGGAGCTCGACTACACGCTCGAAGCCTCGAACATTTACCGGTTCCAGACGATGTTCAAGGACGACCCGACCGTGCATATTCCGTTGGTATACAGCCGATACTGCACGAAAAGACTGCTCGTGATGGAACGTATCCGGGGCATCGCTCCCGACGATCCGCCCGCGCTGCGGGCGGCCGGGCTCGACACGCACCGGATCGCCGTCAACGGGGCCGACATGCTGCTGACGATGATTCTGAGGCACGGATTCTTCCACGCCGACCCGCACGCCGGCAACATCTTCATCATGCCGGGCAACGTAATCGCGATGATCGATTTCGGCATGGTCGGCGCGCTGACGCCGCGCGACTTGAACTTCCTGTCGGATTTCGCTATCGGCTTCGCCCGCCGCAACGGCGATACGATCTCGAAAGCCCTGATCACGCTCTGCGGCAAAAAATTCTTCGAGCGCGAGGAAGAGCTGCGATTCGAAATACACCAGATGATGATGCAGTACACGGGAGTGCCGATCGAGACGGTGAACTTCGCCGGAGCGATGCAGGCGTGCATCGACGTGATCGTCAAATACCAGCTGCAGATTCCCTCGGGCATCTTCATGCTGATCAAGGCGCTCGCTACGCTCGAGAAATTCGCCGCGACGCTCGACCCGCAGCTTTCGCTCGCGCCGATCATTCTCCCCTATGCCAAGCAGATCGTCAAGGAAAAATACGCGCCGCGCAAAATCGCCGGCATGCTGTACGATACGCTGTCGAGCTACGTCGGTTTTATCCGCAGCTTCCCGGACGACGCGAGCGAGATACTCTACAAACTCAAAGAGGGCAAGATCAAGCACGACATCCGGCTCGACGACAACGCGCTGTTCGTCCGGACGATCAAGGCGATCAGCCGGCGGATAGCCTATGTGATCGTACTGGTCGGGCTGTTCATCGGTTCGGCGCTGCTGATGGTGTTCGACAAGGGAAACGCCTACGGACGTTTCATTCTGATCGCCGCCTCGGTGCTGATCCTGCTGCAAATGCTCAAATGGCTCTTTTCGGACCGGAACAAATAGACGCAGGCCGGACGGGCATCGCATCCGCAGGTTCCGGAAGTGCCTCGCACGAAGAAGCGAACGGGAAGCGCCTGCGACGGCTGTCAAGAAGGAAGGGCAGGGCGGACGGGAAGGTAGAGACGGACGGGAAGGAAGACAGAACGGGCGATGGTATCCCCGAAGCGGGCGGAAGTTTCGGCCGCATCTTTGCGAAACACGATTTAAAATCTACCGATATGAGCAAAATAGCCAAGCATCTGACGGATCTGATCGGCGGCACGCCGCTGCTGGAACTGTCGAACTACAGCCGTGAGCACGGCCTGAAGGCGACGTTGATCGCCAAGTTGGAATATTTCAACCCGGGAGGAAGCGTCAAGGACCGCATCGCGCTGGCGATGATCGAAGACGCCGAGCGAAGGGGCATTCTGAAGCCCGGGGCCGAGATCATCGAGCCCACGAGCGGCAATACGGGGGTCGGGCTGGCGCTTGTCGGAGCGTCCAAAGGATACCGCGTGACGCTGACGATGCCCGACACGATGAGCGTCGAGCGGCGCAACCTGCTCGCGGCCCTCGGAGCCCGCATCGTGCTGACGCCCGGAGCCGAAGGCATGAAAGGGGCTATCGCCAAGGCGGAGCAACTGCGCGACGGTACGCCGGGCGCGGTCATTCTCCAGCAGTTCGCCAATCCGGCCAATCCGGCCGTGCACAGAAGGACGACGGCCGAGGAAATCTGGCGCGACACGGACGGACGGATCGACCTGTTCGTGGCCGGCGTCGGTACGGGAGGCACGGTCAGCGGCGTCGGCGCCCGGCTCAAGGAACTGAAACCGTCCGTACGGATCGTGGCCGTCGAGCCGGCCGAGTCGCCGGTACTGTCGGGGGGCCAAGCGGGGCCCCACAAGATTCAGGGCATCGGCGCGGGATTCGTTCCCGAAATGTTCGACCGCAGCGTAGTCGACCGGATCGTTACCGTAGCCGGAGACGACGCGATCCGCACCGGCCGCGAGCTGGCGCGCGACGAAGGGCTGCTCGTCGGCATTTCGTCGGGAGCGGCGGTCTGCGCGGCAACCCGTCTTGCCGAAGAGCCCGAAAATGCCGGCAAGCTGATCGTCGCGCTGCTGCCCGACACGGGCGAACGCTACCTGTCGACCGCCCTGTACGCATTCGAGGACTATCCGCTGTAAACGCGCCCCGGACACACAACATCGCATTCTTCCGGTCGTATATCCACCTTCGGCCGGCTCGCCCGCATTTCGGGAAGCCGGCCGAAGGACGACAAAAGGAGCGGTATGCCGAACCCCTTTTGTTATTATTGTGCTCAAAACGCTTCGAGAATCGTCCACGGCATGATTCCGGAGAAACGGCATATCGCCCGTCACAGCTCGCGACCCCGCCGGGCCGCGAGCTTTCCCTTTCCGGCCCGCGCAATCGCCATTCCGGCCGCACGGGCCGAAAAAGGGCGTTGCAGCCGAGCCGTAAATACGTATCATATGATAGCCCACACCATAAAACGAATCGTCTGTCTGGGCTGTTTGTCGCTCGCCGCAGCAGACATGTCCGCCCGCGATCGCGCGCTCGAAAAAAGCATCCGGACTTTCCTCCGGGACAGGCAGGCGACGGTAGCCGTCGCCGTACTGAGCGACGGCCGGATGATCGCCAGTATCGAGGGGAAAACCGAGCTGCCCACGATGAGCGTCTTCAAATTCTATCAGGCGCTGGCCGTGCTGGACCCTGCAGGCGGGTCCGGCCTGTCGCCGGACAGTCTCCTCTCCTTCGGGGAGAACCAGCTGCCTCGGGACACGCACAGTCCGCTGAGGGATTCCATTCCGCAGGGAGGCACTCTGGCGGTCCGCGACCTGATCCGCTACGCACTGATCGTCAGCGACAATAATGCGTGCGACATTCTGCTGGCCGCAGCGGGAGGACCCGAGGCCGTCGATCGCTATGTCCGGCGGCAGGGTATCCGGGGCGTTACGATCGCAGCGACGGAGCAAACCATGCACGAGCGGTTCGAGAACCAGTATCTCAACCGCACGACGGCCGAAGCGGCCGTCCGGATGCTGAAGCGACTCGATACGGGCGGCCTATTGCCGGCCGAACGGAGAAAACTCGTCGAGGAAGCCATGATCGCCTCGCGGACCGGGAGCCGCCGAATCCGCAGCGTGCTCCCCGGAGACGTCGTCGCGGGCGACAAGACCGGCAGCTCGCTGCGAAGCGCCGAGGGCATGACGGCGGCCGACAACGATCTGGCGTTCGTCCGACTGCCCGACGGCACGACGTACTACATGGCCGTGCTGGTCGCAAACTCCTTCGAGGACGACCGCACGAACGAAGCGACGATCGCCGGCATTTCACGAATCGTCTACGACTATTTCGTCGAACGGGAATAAAACCGGCCCTGTCCGAGCCGGTTCCGACGGACAATCCTTCGTAAGCCGATCACGTACCGCACAGTCTCCGACGGACGGACCGTCCGACAACAAAGAGACGGACGGCATCGGCCGGAAGCAACCTACCCGGCTATCCAATCGGCCGCACGGTCGGCGCAGCGCTCGCCGTCGATCGCCGCCGAGACGATGCCGCCCGCGTAGCCCGCGCCCTCGCCGGCGGGGAACAGGCCCTGTACGCGGGGATGCATCAGCGTCAGCGGATCGCGCGGAATGCGCACGGGCGACGACGTACGGGACTCGACGCCTACGACGAGCGCCTGATCGGTCACGAATCCCCGTATCTTGCGCCCGAACGAGACGAAGCCGCCGCGCAACGCGGCGGACATGAACTCCGGAAGCCAGCGGTCCACCCGGGTCGGCGCGACGCCGGGCACGTAAGAGCAACGGGGCAGCGAGCCGCTGCGACGGCCGGCCACGAAATCCGACAGCCGCTGGGCCGGAGCGACCTGACGGTCTCCGACCTGCTCGTAGGCCTGCCGTTCGAGCTGCTGCTGGAACCGCAGCCCGGCCAGCGGACCGTGCTCGGAACGCAGATGCTCGAAGTCCGACAGGCGCACCTCGGTCACGATACCCGAGTTGGCGAAGACCGAGTTGCGTCCCGACGGCGACATGCCGTTGACGACCGATTCGCCGCCGCCGGTCATGGCCGGCACGATAAACCCGCCCGGGCACATGCAGAACGAGTAGACGCCCCGTCCCCCCACCTGCTCCACCAGCGAGTAGGACGCGGCGGGCAAATACTCGCCTCGTTCCGGCATATGGTACTGCGCCGCGTCGATCAGCCGCTGAGGATGCTCGACGCGCACGCCCATAGCGAAAGCCTTCGCCTCGAGCTCGACGCCGCAACGGTCGAGCATCTCGTAGATGTCCCGGGCCGAATGGCCGGCAGCCAGCACGACGGCCGCCCCTTCGACGAGCGTATCGCCGAGCAGCACGCCCTCGACACGGTCCTCCCGGACGCGCAGGCCGGTCGCACGGGCCCCGAAGACGAACTCGCCCCCGGCCTGCTCGATCGTCCGGCGGATCGACGCGATGATACGGGGAAGGCGGTCGGTCCCGATATGCGGATGAGCGTCGTAGAGAATCGACTCGTCGGCGCCGTGAAAGCGAAGCACCTCGAGCGCCTTGCGGTAGTCGCCCCGTTTTTTGGAGCGGGTGTACAGCTTGCCGTCGGAATAAGTCCCGGCCCCGCCCTCGCCGAAAGCGTAGTTGCTGTCGGGATCGACCTCGCCGTTGCGATTGATCCGAGCGATGTCGCGCTTACGGGCCGAGACGTCCTTGCCGCGCTCGAGCACGACGGGCCGCAACCCACGCTCGATCAGCCGCAATGCGGCGAACAGCCCCGCCGGACCCGACCCGACCACCACCACGGGCGTCCGCCCCCCGACGAACGGATAGTCGAACCGCACCGGATCGGGTTCCCGCTCATGGTCGACGTACACCTCGACGCCCAGATTGACCCGGACGGGACGGCGCCGCGCGTCGATCGAACGCCGCACGACGCGCACCAGCGAGACGCGCGACAAATCCACCCCCAGGTCGCGGGCGATCAGCGGAAGATAGTGCTTCACGTCCGAAGCCTGCTTCGGAGTGAGAACGAGAGAAAGGTCGAACGGCATATTTTTAATCGGATCACATACCAGATTTCGCCAAAATTAGTACATTTGTTTCAAAATACATCTGTTGGCTATGAGGAATCTGGTTATCATCCCGACCTACAACGAACTGGACAACATCCGTCCGATGATCGACAAGGTCTTCTCGCTTCCCGAAAAATTCGACCTGCTGGTTATCGACGACGGTTCGCCCGACGGCACGGCGGAGATCGTCAGGGAGCGGCAGAAAGCGTATCCCGAATCGCTGCACCTGATCGAGCGTCAGGGCAAGCTGGGGCTCGGAACCGCCTACCTGACCGGATTCCGCTGGGCGCTGGAGCACGGTTACGACTATGTCTTCGAGATGGACTGCGACTTCTCGCACAACCCGGACGACCTGATCCGGCTGTCGGCGGCGGCCGCCGAGGGAGCCGACCTGGTGATCGGCTCGCGCTACGTGACCGGCGTGAACGTCGTGAACTGGCCGATGAAGCGGGTTCTGATGTCGTACTACGCGTCGGCCTACGTCCGCGCGGTAACGGGCATGCCGGTCCGCGACGCGACGGCCGGATTCGTCTGCTATAGCGCGAAGCTGCTCCGCACGATGGATATGGATGCCGTCGAGATGAAGGGCTACGGCTTTCAGGTCGAGATGAAATACACGGCATGGAAGCTCGGCTTCCGGATCAAGGAAGTGCCGATTATCTTCACCGAGCGGACGCAGGGCGCGTCGAAAATGAGCGGCGGCATCTTCCGCGAGGCGTTCTTCGGCGTACTGAAGCTGCGTTTCCGCACGATCAAACCGCGCGCATGATGAGCGGCTTGCTGATCCGGGGCGGGACGATCGTCAACGAGGGGGAGAGCTATCGGGGCTGGATCGTCGTCGAGGGCGAGCGCATCGCGCGGACCGGACGGGGCGACTATCCCCGTCCCGAGTTCGACGGCGAAACGATCGACGCGGAAGGAATGTACGTGCTGCCCGGCGTGATCGACGACCAAGTGCACTTCCGCGAGCCGGGTCTGACCTACAAGGGCGATCTGCACAGCGAATCGATCGCGGCGGCGGCGGGAGGAGTGACCTCCTATATGGACATGCCCAACGTCAAGCCGCCCACCGTAACGAACGCTTTGCTAGAAGAAAAGCTCGAGCGGGCGGCCGAAACCTCGGTGGTCAACTACTCGTTCTACCTCGGCGCGACGAACGACAATATCGAGCAGATCCGTCGCCTCGACCCGAAGCGGGTCTGCGGCGTCAAGCTCTTCATGGGCTCGTCGACCGGCAACATGCTCGTCGACGACGAGCGTGCGCTCCGCGCCCTGTTCGCCGAGTCGCCCGTGCCGATCGCCGCGCACTGCGAGGACGAGCCGACCGTACGGGCCGACATGGAACGCTTCAGAACTCTGTACGGCGAGTCGGGCCTGACTGTGGCGATGCATCCGCTGATCCGTTCGGCGGAAGCCTGCCTGCGAAGTTCCGAAAAGGCGGTTTCGCTGGCCGAGCGCTACGGAGGAAGGCTCCACGTGCTTCATCTGAGCACGGCCCGCGAGCTGAGCCTGTTCGACCGCGACAAGCCGCTCGAACAAAAGCGCATCACTTGCGAAGTCTGCGTGCATCACCTTTGGTTCAGCGATGCCGACTATGTCCGAAAAGGTAACCTGATCAAATGGAATCCGGCCGTCAAGACCGCTGCCGACCGCGACGCGCTCCGGGCCGGGCTGCTCGACGGATCGGTCGACGTCGTGGCGACGGACCATGCGCCTCACACGCTCGAAGAGAAGGAGCGCCCCTACGCGAACGCTCCGTCGGGCGGTCCCCTCGTGCAGCACTCGCTGCCCATGATGCTCGAACTGAGCGCGCAAGGCGTGCTACCCGTGGAAACGGTCGTCGAGAAAATGTGCCACGCGCCGGCCCGGCTGTTCGGCGTCCGCGACCGGGGCTTCCTGCGAACGAGCCATTTCGCCGACATCGTGCTCGTCCGGCCCGCAGACCCTTGGACCGTATCGAAGGAAAACATCCTGTACAAGTGCGGCTGGTCGCCTCTGGAAGGCACCGCGTTCTCGCACCGCGTCGTGCGGACGCTCGTCAACGGACGGACCGTCTATGCCGACGGACGGGTCGATACGGCGCACCGGGGAGCGGAGCTCGAGTTCGACCGGTAAAAGCGAACGCCGGAGTCCGGCAGAACCGCCGGGGCTCCGCAGCAGGGCAAAAGGAACGAGACAGCAGAGAGCGAGCCGCCGTCGTTCGACGCAGTACCCAACGGTGCGGATAGGGATACGAAAATATATCGCCCGAACGGCGGATCGTCCGCTTCGGAGCGGACGGAAAGTCCCGTGACACCGAACGAAACCTATCACCATGATACCGATAAGACGCATCTGCTCGATTTGCTTGTTCGCATGGCTCGCAGTACCGCTCGCCGCCGAGGCGGCCGGCCTCGGCCGCCACCCTTCGGGAAAGAAAACGGACCGGGCGCAGTACGCCCGGCTCTGCGAACGCTTCGAATCGGGCGATACGACGCTGGCTCCCGACCAGTGTGGGACCGTATACTACGGTTTCGCGGCACAAAGCCGGTACAACGGCAGTCTCGGTTACGGCGAGGTAGACGCTATGACCCTGATCGAACAGGACAAGCCGCAGGAAGCGTTCGCGCTGTGCGAGCGGATTCTGAACAAAGCACCCGTGTCGCTTCAGGGGCACATGATGATGCTGCTCGCCGCCGGCCGGGCGGCAATACCCCCGGAGCAGGCCTGCCGGTATGCGATCCGATTCGACGGGCTGTTGGACGCCGTTTTCAGAAGCGGCGACGGACGCAGCGTTCGGACGGCGTTCCGTGTGCTGAGCGTAGCGGACGAATACGTCGTCATGCAGGCGCTGGGCGTCGAGAGCGTGCTTTCGCAAAGCCTCGTCGAAGAGCATTACGACCGGATCGAAATTTCGGGCGCAACGGGTTACGAGGGCGACGAAATCTATTTCGACGTAAGTCTGCCGATGAAACATCTTGACAAAGTTTTCGGAAAAAATAGCCGAACCGTTCGACATACCGCATAACACGACCGAAATGAGAAAACCGAATATCAGACTTTGGACCCGGCGGTTGACCCTGACCGCCCGGGAAGCCCCGGCCGAAATGCTGTTGGCGCTGTACTTTTTCGCGATTTATTCTTTGAACCGGGAACATGCGCTGAGCGGCATGGCCGATTACCTGCCGCTGATGCCGATCTTTTTCGCGCTCTCGCTGCTGACGAACCGGTGGTGCCGCAGCCCGCGCAGCCGGATCGCCTACCGTCTTTCGCCGCTGGCCGCCGTCCCGTTCCTGTGGGCCGACGTCGGCGGCTGGGTCCACTCGGTCGCCTATCCGGTCACGCTGATCGTCAGCGCGCTCACGGTCTTTGCCGGCGGCTGGCAGCGCGACAACGCGCGCTTCGTCGAACGGGTCCTGCGCTACCTGTCCGACGCGATCGCGAGCGGGCTGATCGCGCTGGCGGCCTTTCTGGCCTCCTGCGCCATTTTCTTCTCGATCGTGTACATCTTCAACATACTGGACGACTGCTCGCGGGGATTCACCGAATACGCGGCTATGGCGTCGCTGCTCGTCGTCTGGCCCGTTCTGTTCCTGATCCTCGACCGGGACAGCGAGCGCGATCAGGGCAACGGCTTCGCCTCCGGCCCTTTTCTGGACGTGCTGTCGAACTATATTCTCACTCCCGCCCTGCTGATCTACACGGCCATACTGTATCTCTATTTCGCGAAGATCGCGATCGGCTGGTCGCTGCCCAAAGGGGGAATAGCCTATCTCGTATTCGGCTACACGATCACGGCGCTCGTCGTGCAGGCGAGCCAGACGCTGTTGCAGCGCCGCCGCTACGACTGGTACTATCGGCGCTTCGGACCGATCGCCCTGCCGGCGCTCGCGATGTTCTGGATCGGCGTGCTGTATCGCGTGCACCAGTACGGCTTCACCGAGGCGCGGGCCTATCTGGTCGTCTGCGGAGCTGTGATGACGCTGACCGTGCTGATGCAGTTCGACCGGCGCACGGCACGCTACCTGTACGCCACGGTTACGGGAGCCGCCCTGCTCGCCCTGTTCACCTACGTTCCCGGCATGACGGCCGCCGACATCGGCGTCCGCTCGCAGTCGGTCCGGGCCGACAGACTGATCGACAGGCTGGAGCTCGCCGACCCGACGGGCCGCTTGACCCTCGCCAGGCTCACCCATGCCGACAGTACGCAGAAAAAAGACCTCCGCAACCTGTACGAGTCGCTCGAATATCTGCGGGACGAACGAGGCGAAGAGTATTTGCGGGCCCGGTACGGAATCGGCACCGAACGCGCTCTGCTCGACGAGGTCGTGCCCGAACGGTTCCGAGAATATGTGGAGTACGGCTGGGAAGGGGAGGTCGATACGATCGCGGTCGACGGGGACGTCACTCTCGAGCGCGGCGCGGAAGCCGTCGATCTGTCCGGATATTCCAAGCTGTACCCTTTGCAAAATTACGGCGACAGCCGGCATACGTTCTATCGCACGAACGACGACACGCTGTATGTCGAGCAAAGCGACCGCATTCTGTTCCGGCTGAGCCTCCGCGATATGCTCGCCGGACAATTGGAAGACATGCCGTACAGCCCGCACGGAACGATTTCGGTCGACTCTCTGAGAAACGGGGCGGACCGGCTGCTCGAGTACCGGAGGGATTCGGTCCGACTGATCTTCAGGCGGATCGTTCTGGACCGGCAGGGCGACGGCGGGCTCCGGATACTCGATCTGGACATGGACTATTACCTGATCCGGTAACGCCGAAACCCATTCTCTCACGATGAAACGCTCAACGAAAAAAGCCCTCCGGATCGCAACCGCCGCAGTCGCCGGTTTCGGGCTGCTCATCGGATACCTCAGCTACCGGAATGCGCAGATCGCCCGGGAACTCGACAGCGAAGGCGTCACGACCTCGGCCGTCGTCATCGGGCGGCATACCGAAGAAAGAACTTTCCACAACCGGCGGCGGGCGCCGACCCAAAGGCAGATCACGCGCATCGAGTACGAGTTTACGGTCGACGGCAAGACTTATCGGAACGATGTGTCCGGCCTGTCCGGCAGCGGAGCGCTCCAGCGCGGCGACCGCGTGCAGATCGTCTATGCGCCGGACGACCCGCAGACGCACCGATTCGTCCGCAATCCGGACGGTACGATCCGTCGGCTTGCCCGGCCGAAGCGCCGCCGTGAGGTCCGTCTCGGACATCCGGAAGACACCGCGAGGAAGCGCCTGCCGCAGGATCTGCCGACGAAAGGCCAGCCCGTCCGGTAGCAGGCAGCCCGCTCCGGCCGCACGAGCCTCCGCCGGGAAGAAGGAATCGGGAACGCTCCAGAAACCGGGTCCCCGCACGGTCCGCGAATGCGCGACAGAACGCCGGCCGTACCGTACGAGAGCGGCTTCGGAGACCCTTCAGCTCAACGCCTGAATTTCACGGCAAGATTTGCAGCCTGATAAAAAAACAGCTATCTTTGCACAGCTTTTTTTGCGGATATGGCGTAATTGGTAGCCGCGCCAGACTTAGGATCTGGTGCCTTAACCGGCGTGGGGGTTCGAGTCCCTTTATCCGCACGGCCCGAAGCCTCCGGCGGGAAATCTCCGGAGGCATTCCGGCTTTTGATTCGGAAAACTTTAAAAGACCCTGTTAAATGAATATCGTCAGAGAAAACCTGGAAGACCTTACCACCCTGCTCAAGGTGACCGTCGGTGAGGCAGACTACAACGAAGCCGTGGACAAGTCCCTGCGCACGTACCGCCGCAAAGCCAATATCCCGGGCTTCCGTCCTGGCATGGTCCCGATGAGCATCATCAACAAGATGTACCGCAAGGGAGTCGTGGCCGAAGAGGCATACCGTACCGCATCGAAGGCCTGCTTCGACTACATCGAGACGGAAAAGCTCACGACGGTCGGCGACATGATTCCGAGCCAGAAACAGCAGCCGCTGGACTTCGACAACGATACCGAGTACGAATTCGTATTCGAAGTAGGCATTGCGCCGGAGGTACAGATCAGTCTGAGCAAGAAGGACAAAGTGACCAAATACACGATCCGGGTCGAGGAGAAGATGCGCGAAGGCTACCGCAGCAACTTCCTGCGCCGGTTCGGCAGGCTGGTCGATGTCGAGAAGGTCGAGAAGGAGGAGGCCCTCGACGTGACGCTCGAACAGGGCGACACGAAGATCGAGGAGGCCTACGTGGGCCTGATCGGCATGAGCGACGAGGACCGCGCGCCGTTCGTCGGCAAGAAGGTCGGCGACACGATGGATGTGGATATCGCGAAGCTCTATAAGACCCCGTCGCAGCGCGCGTCCGTGCTAGGCGTGAAGGAAGCCGAGCTCGAAGGCATGGACCCGAACTACCGTCTCACGATCACGAAGATCCGCAAGTTCGCCGAACCCGAGCTGAACGAGGAGTTTTTCAAGACGGCTTTCCCGGACGGCGGCGTGAAGACGGCCGAGGAGTTCGAGCAGTATGTCACGCGCCAGATCGAGGGCGACCTCGCACGCGAGAGCGGATTCCTCTTCTCGATCGACGTGCGCAAGTTCCTGCTCAAGAAGGCCGCGCTCGTGATGCCGGAGGCTTTCCTGAAGAACTGGCTCTACACGATCAACGAGGGCAAGTTCACGATGGAACAGATCGAGAAGGATTTCGCTCAGTTCGTCGACATGATGCGCTGGAACCTGATCCAGAAACATTTCGTGTCGGAAATGAAGCTCGAGGTGACTCCCGAGGAAGCCAAGAACGAGGCCAAAGCGATGGCCGCCCAGCAGTTCGCCTATTACGGCATGAACCAGGTGAACGACGAAACGCTCGAAAACTACGCGCAGAGCATTCTGGGCAACAAGGAGGAAAACCGCAAAATCTACGACAGGCTGTTCGAGCGCAAGGTCATCGACGCGGTGACTCCGCAGATCACCGTCGTCGAGAAGGAAATTTCCGCCGACGACTTCGGAAAGCTGGCTCAGGAAGCGCAGTAAGCGCCGGAGCATTCGTTAACCGCAAAAAAAAGAGGAGTTTCACGTGAAGCTCCTCTTTTTCATTGATCCGCCATGGAATTCGTCCGGCGGGGCAGGATTCGGATTATTTTGCTAACTTCGTGACGGAACGAACCGTAAAACCACGACGACATGAAATCAGGGAGACTCTTTACCCGAACGTGCTGCCTGCTGGGCTTCTTACTGTCGACGGCGTGCGGGTCCCGGACGGAGAAGGCCAGCCCGGACTATGCCGAGTTCAAGATGATCGTGCGGCTGTGGCCCGATCATCACAAGGACAGCGCGCTCAGAGAAGAGCTGCTTCAGGCGCTGAAGAAGTATCCGGACTTTTGCGACGAAGTCTGGCTCTGCATGGAATTCGAGACTTTCTCGAAAGAAGCGCACAAAGAATCCGCGCGGGCCATGGCCGTAGCGGCCGAACGGCTGCGGAATGCGGGCATCGGCGTGTCGATACAGGGAATAACGCTCGGTCACGGGGACGATTTCGAATCGGGAGCGGCGCGGCCCCACCCGGAGCTCACATGGGGCAATATCGTCGACGCGCGGAATGTCCGGACCGTCACTTCGAGCTGTCCCCGCCAGCAGGCTTTCCACGACTACCTCGGAGAAACCTATGCCCTGTACGCCGGGCTATGCCGGCCGTCCTGCGTATGGCTGGACGACGACTTGCGCGTTACCTATCACGCTCCGGCGCGGCAGCTCTGTTTCTGCGATACCTGCCTCAGCCTGTTCAACCGGCAGCAGGGGGAGCGCTGGACCCGGGAAACGCTGGTCGAGGCGCTGGACAGGAACGAAGGGGAAGGCCGGCTGCGGCGGCAATGGATATCGTTCTGCCAGCAGAGCCTCGCCGAGGTAGCCCGGACTGTCGCGCGAGCCGTCCACGAGGTTTCGCCCGGCACCCGGATGGGCTTGCAGCATGCCAATTTTCACCGCGAACTCATGGAAGGACGGGACTGGAACCCGACGCTCGACGCGCTGGAGGAAGAGACCGGACTGGCCCCGGCTTCCCGGCCGGGAAACGGATTCTACGACGATCACGCCCCCAGAGGCATGCTGCTCAAGGGATACGACATGGCCCGCCAGATCCGCCGTCTGAAGCCGTCCGTGCGCGAAATAGCCGCCGAGGTGGAAGGATACAGACACCGCGCGACCGGCAAATCCCCTCACGGCCTGTGCGTGGAGTCTATGTTCTACCTGGCCATGGGAGCGACTCAGCTCTCGTACGCGATCATCTGCGCCGCTTCGGAGCCGATGCAGTGGTATGCGGACAACTATTTCAAGTCGCTGAGCGCCTGGCGCCCGTTCTACGAGCAATACGTCGCCTTCAACCGAGGGACGGAACCGGGCGGAATCGATCCTTATATCGGTCCCGACCATGCGTTGCGCGATACGGAGGCGGGCGAACCCTCTTTCGCATGGAGCGTTGCGGGATCCGGCGATATGATCTACGATATGGCGACACTCGGCCTGCCCTTCTGCCCCGACGGGAACCATTCGTCGGCACTCATCATGGACGCTTCGGCCGTGCAGGGACTGGCCCGAGACGAGGCCGCCCGGCTTTTCGGCACCCGGGGCATCCTGCTCGACCGGGCGGCATGGGAACAGGCACGGCAGCGCAGACTCGATACGCTGCTTACGGACGTTCCGGTTCCCGACGGACTCGCCGGAGTCGAGTGCATGATCTCCGGGAACGGAGGCAGGACGGCAGTCGTTCCTTCGTTCAGCGCCGACGTCAACAATGCCGGAAGACTGAATCTGCTGCGCATCGCCGACTGGCTTTCGGACGGGAAGCTTCCGGCGATCATGGAGACGATGGCTCAGGCCGCCGTCGTGCCCCGGATCGACTCGGCGCAGAACCTGCGTTCCGTCATGCTGCTCAACTGCAGTATCTCGAAACAGGATTCGGTCCGGCTCCGCCTGCGCGGATGTCCGCCGGAGGCGAAACGCACTTTCGTCTGGAAAAGAGCGGGACAACCGGACGAAATCCTGCGTCCCCGGTACGAAGGCACGGATGCGGTCGTCCGGATTCCCGCTCTGGAAGGCTGGAATGTCGGCTGGCTGGCCGTCGAATAGCACCGCGGCCCCGGCCGAAGCGAATTATCGAGAAACCGAACCGATTTTCCGGCGAATTAGGCTATCTTTGCAGACGGTTTCTGCCGACTCAACATCCGGACGATGAAATACCTTCGAGAGATTCTGCTTTGCGTCGTACTGACGGCGGCATGTTCCGTGGCGACGCTTCACGGCGGGGACTCGCTGAGCCTGAAGATCATGACTTACAATCTTCGCTTCGGCGAGAAAGCTTCGCTGGAGGAGCTCGCCGAAGCGATCCGCGCGCAGCGGCCCGATCTGGTCGCTCTTCAGGAGATCGACTGCCGCACCCGGCGGCCGGGCGTCGAGCGCCAGCACGACAAAGACTTCGTGACGGAGTTGGGCCTGCGGACCGGCATGTTCCCGCTCTACGGGAAAACCATACCCCATGCCGGAGGGTGGTACGGAATCGGCATACTGACCGCCGGACCGTACATAAGCGTGCAAAAGCTGATGCTGCCGCAGGCATCCGCGACCGAGGAACCCCGGGCGCTGCTGCTCGCCACGATCGAGGCAGGCGGAGACACGATCGTTTTCGCCTCGACCCATCTGTCGCTGAGCGCGCAAAGCCGTCGGATGCAAGCCGAGTTCATCGCCCGGGAAATCGGAAGTCTGCGCTTCCCCGCGCTCCTCGGCGGAGATTTCAACGCCGGACCGAACGCTCCGGAAATCGAGACGATGACCCGAACGGGAAAGATGCTGTGCGACCGGCAGCCCACCTTCCCGGCCGACGGGCCCGAAATCCGGCTCGACTACCTGTTCGGTTTCCCGGCCGGAAAATGGAGGCTGGAATCGACTCGGGTCGTTCCTTCGGAATTTTCCGACCATCGGGCGGTCGTTTCGGTCGTTACGCCGGTACGGTGAACGGGGAAAATCTCCCGGGACGCTTTTTGGTTCGGGGTTTGCTTTAGAAACTTGCCGTCACAGGCATTTGAATGTCAACAGAGTCGAAACAGTAAAAACGGAATAACTATGGGTAAAAGCGAATTCGAGAAATACGCCGCCGGCCACGCCGGGATCAGCAGCCTGAAGCTGCACCGGTTCAACACGATCACGCAGGAATACATTTCGCCGACGATCATCGAGGAGCGGCAGATGAACGTCGCGACGATGGACGTCTTCTCGCGGCTGATGATGGACCGCATCATCTTTCTGGGCGTACCGATCTACGACGACGCGGCGAATATCATCCAAGCGCAGCTGCTGTTCCTCGAGTCGACCGAGCCCGAGAAGGACATCCAGATCTACATCAACTCCCCGGGCGGCTCCGTATCGGCCGGACTGGGCATCTACGACACGATGCAGTTGATTTCGTCCGACGTGGCGACGATCTGCACGGGTTTGGCGGCCAGCATGGGAGCCGTCCTGCTCACAGCCGGAACGGCGGGCAAGCGCTCGGCCCTGCCCCACTCGCGCGTGATGATCCATCAGCCGCTGGGCGGCGTCGAGGGACAGGCGTCGGACATCGAAATCACGGCGCGGCAGATCCTGCGCACCAAGAAGGAATTGTACGAAATTCTGTCGGCCCACTCGGGCGTCAAGCTGTCGAAGATCGAGAAGGACGCCGACCGAGACTACTGGATGACGGCTCCCGAGGCCAAGGAGTACGGCCTGATCGACGAGGTGCTCGCCGGGCGCAAGAAGAAGTGACCGAACATCCGTTTTTGAAAACAAAGGGGACCTTTCGGGCCCGGCCCGGAAACGCCCCGCATAACGAATCCTATGGGGAAAAAGACTACTACGAAAGAAACCGATTGCTGCTCGTTCTGCGGGTCGCCCCGCAGCGAGGTCGGCGTTCTGTTCGCCGGCAGCGACGGTGCCTGCATCTGCGACCAGTGCATCGAGCGCGGACACTCGCTGCTCGAGCAGAGCAAGGCCGCGCTCGACAGCAAAAAAGCCAAGCCGATCCGGCTCGAGGAACTGATGAAACCGGCGGACATCAAGGCCTTTCTGGACCAGTACGTTATCGGACAGGACGAGGCCAAGCGCCACATGGCCGTCGCCGTATACAACCACTACAAGAGGCTGATGCACGAGCAGAGCGGCGAAAAGCAGATCGAGATCGACAAGTCGAACATCCTGATGGTCGGTCCGACCGGTACGGGCAAGACGCTGATGGCCCGGACGATCGCCAAGCTGCTGAAAGTCCCGTTCACGATCGTCGACGCGACCGTACTGACCGAGGCGGGCTACGTGGGCGAAGACGTCGAGAGCATCCTCTCGCGGCTGCTTCAGGCGGCCGACTACGACGTAGCCTTGGCCGAACGGGGAATCGTCTTTATCGACGAGATCGACAAGATCGCCCGCAAGGGCGACAACCCGTCGATCACGCGCGACGTGTCGGGCGAGGGCGTACAGCAGGCCCTGCTCAAGATTCTCGAGGGAACGGTGGTCAACGTGCCGCCCCAAGGCGGACGCAAGCACCCCGACCAGAAATTCATCCAGGTCGACACGACGAACATCCTGTTCGTCTGCGGAGGCGCTTTCGACGGCATCGAGAAAAAGATCGCCCGGCGGCTCAACACACAGGCCGTCGGCTACGGCCAACTGCGCAAGGAACGCGTCGACACGGACGACATCATGCAGTACGTGCTGCCGCAGGACCTGAAGTCGTTCGGGCTGATTCCCGAGCTGATCGGCCGAATCCCGGTGCTCACCTACCTCGAACCGCTCGACCGCGCGGCCCTGCGCTCGATTCTCACCGAGCCGAAAAACGCCATCGTCCGCCAGTACGTCAAGCTGTTCGAAATGGACGGCATCGCGCTGTCGTTCGACGACGACGCGCTCGACTACATCGTCGACAAGGCGGTCGAATACCGTCTCGGCGCGCGCGGCCTGCGCTCGATCTGCGAGGCGGTGATGATGGACAGCATGTTCGAGCTGCCGAGCCGCAAGAACTCGAAAAAGAGCTTCACCGTCACGCTCGACTACGCCCGAAGCAAGATCGACAACGAGAAGTTCCGCCGGCTCAAGGCCGTAAGCTGACCCGACGCCGGCAGTCATCGGCATACGGACCGTACATGTCTCGAGACATATACGGTCCGTTCCATTCCCCGCCCGCTCGGCCGGGCTGATTCGGCGAGCGCCGTGAAGAGCCTTTCCCGACCGGCGGCATTTCCCGACATTCTCTTCGACGTCCTAGCAAACCCGTACCGGCTCTCGCCCTTTTCCCCGCCAGGCAGGAGGGACCGCCCGACCGGAACCGGTTCCGCCTCCTCGGAAACGGCCATACCCGCGCCCCGCGATTCCGGACATTGTTCCGGATATTTACCGGCTTTACGATTCGGGGACACTCCCCGACCGCCGGCCGCAGAGACAAGTTCCCTCAACTTGCCATAACCCGACAAACCGAAGGCAACGGTCTCTACGAAAAAAACTCGCCGAGAACAAAAGGAAACCGGTCGTTCCATGCCATCGTATCAGAAAACCCGTTTCCCGCCGAAAAGGAAAATCCGGGTCGAGAACCGGTAGGGCCGACCGCCGGCCGTCCGATAAATCAGATCGACATAGCAAGCCGCATACCCGAGGGAAGGGAACGGGACCGTAACGGTCGTCCGGCCGGTTCCGGACAACGCCAGCGGCTCGGCATGCCAGTCCGAACCGCCGAAGTCGAGCGTATCCGAGACGGCATACCACCGCTCCGCCCCGACGAGCCGGTCCGGCGCGAACGACAGGTCGATGCTCAGCGAGTCGCCTTTGCGACGCGCCGAATACCGGCAGGACGGAAATTCCTCGTCCTCGAGCAACATGGAGAAAAACGTTCCGAGCGCACCGAAAGCCGCCGAGTCTCGCGACAAGTCACGACCGGCGCCCGGCAAATAGCGAACCCTGTTGATGCCGGGCAGCGAATCGAGGCAGCCGGCTGTTTCCGAAACCTCCCGAGCCGAGGCGGCAGCTCCCGAAACGACCAGCTTGGGCATCGGTAGCGAATCCGCACGGGCATAAGGATCGACCGACATAACGAGCGACTGCCCTCGCTCGGTTCCGGGCAATCCGTGCAGCAGAGCCGAAGCGTACCCGCCTCCGGGCGAATCGTCTGGCGGCTGCACGGACGAAGCCGAGCCCCGTCGCCCTGCATTCAGCATATCGGCGCACCAAGGCGAAATCGCCGATATGCGCTCATCCCGGGAAGCGGCGAGCCACACGGCCCACCCCTGCTCGGCCGCGCCGCCGACCACGAAACCGCCGGCCTTGCGCCCCAGCATTTCGGCGCAGAACTCGGTCACGGCGTCCATCGCGCGGATCACGCACTTGGTCATCGGGAAAAGCAACGGCCACGAGTCGTCCCCGTCTTCGACGGCCAGCTCCAGCGTGCGGCGTATCCATGCCCCGGCGTTCAGACTATCCGCCGAGGACCGGTTCGGCACCTGTCCCAGCAACGCAACCACAGCCTCGCACCCGGCAGCCAGCCTGGCGGCGGATGCCAGCCAAAACTCGGCCGGCTCTCCATCGCGGACGGGAGCACTATCCCCGGCCCCCTCTCCCGAGAGGAACAGCAGTACGCCCGGATGCGAAACCCGGTCCGGAACGATCACCGAAAGCCGGTGTTTCCAGACGCGATCCCGCCACCGCTGCGAGGTCAGCCGCAGGCGATGGATCGTGCAGCCGCTGTCGCACGCGCTCCGCTCGAGTTCCCAATCGTACGCATAATCGCCGTTTCGCAAATAGGCGCCGAGCAGGTCTTTCGGCGCACGGACGGAATCGCCGCCGAAACAGCGGGCGCAAAAGAGGAAGCCTGCCCACAGAGAAAACCCCAGAATCGAAAGATGTCGCAGCATGATATCGAGTATGTGCCGCCGAAAGACACTACCCGGGACAGAAGCGCGCGCCGGCTCCGCCGGCCCGACGCGCTACGGGAAAGTCCGGACTCAGTTCCAGCCGAGCTCTCTCTGCAATTCCGCGTCGCCGAACTTCGACGAGTTGCCGAACCATACGACCCGCCCCCGGGCGTCGAACAGCACGGCGAAAGGAACAAATTGCACGCCATAGGCCGCGAACGTCCGGTTCCCGTCGTCGAGCGCCACAGTAAAGGCGTAGCCTTTCCCTTCCAGCGCCGCGGCGAGCCGCTCCCGGCTCTCGCGGACCATCAGAATCACATTCAGCCGTTCGGAATGATCGCGTATAAAACCGTCGAGCACCGTCAGACGACGCAAGCTCGGCTCGCTACGGGAAAAGAAAAATTCCACGAGCGTCGGACACGAGTCGGACAGAGCGTCCTTATGCAAGAGCCACTCCCCCACTTTCAGCTCGGGCGCTTTCTCCCCGACAACCAGCCTCTGAGCCGGGCACGAACCCGCCGAGAACAGCAGAACGACGACCGCCAAACAAAACCTTCCCATAGGCTCATCCGATTTCGCGTTAAACAAATATAAACTATTTATTCATAAAACGAAACCGATGGCGCAAAGTTACTCGCCGCAGGCGCGGAATATCCGGCCGGCCGCCCGACGCACGGCACGGCGACGGCGGACGATAAAATCCGACGATATTATTTAGTATTTTAAAGAATAAATCCTAAATTTGTAGAATCGGGTCCGTTCCCTGCCGAAGCGGGGTTCGGACCCGGAACATCGGATTACGAAACCAACCTAAAAATAACGAAAACTCATCATGGAAGTTTCACACATCGAACATCTCGGCATCGCAGTCAAGAGTCTGGATACCGCCATTCCGTTCTGGGAAAAAATGCTCGGCACCAAATGCTACAACATCGAGGAAGTTCCCTCGCAGAAAGTAAAGACCGCTTTCTTCAAGGTAGGGCAGACCAAGATCGAACTGCTCGAGTCGACCTCCCCGGACGGCTCGATCGGCAAATTCATCGAAAAGCGGGGCGAAGGCGTCCACCACGTCGCCTTTGCCGTGAAAAACATCGAGGAACGCCTCTCCGAGTGCGAGGCTGCCGGCGTCCAGCTGATCGACAAGGCCCCGAGGGGCGGAGCCGAAGGACTCAGCATCGCCTTTCTGCACCCCAAGTCGACCGGCGGCGTACTGACGGAGCTCTGCGAGGACAAAAACGAAAAATAGCAAATCTGCCGCTAACCCCGGCCGAGGAGCCGCAGACAGGCAAACGAACCTAAAATCACACCAAAATTTCGATATGAGCGACATTCAAAACAAGATCAAGGAACTGATGGAGGTCCGCGAGCAAGCCAAGCTGGGCGGCGGACAAAGACGCATCGACTCTCAGCATAAGAAAGGCAAGAAGACCGCCCGGGAACGCATCGAGATGCTACTCGACAAGGGCTCGTTCGAGGAATTCGACATGTTCGTCACGCATCGCTGCAACAACTTCGGGCTCGGCGAGGAGACCTATTTCGGCGACGGCGTCGTGACCGGGCGCGGCACGATCGACGGACGGCAGGTGTACGTCTTCTCGCAGGACTTCACGGTATTCGGCGGCTCGCTTTCCGAAACCTTCGCTGCGAAAATATGCAAGGTAATGGACATGGCGATGAAAAACGGCGCGCCGGTCATCGGCATCAACGACTCGGGCGGAGCGCGCATTCAGGAAGGTGTCAACAGTCTGTCGGGCTACACCGAGATTTTCCAGCGCAATATCCTCGCCTCGGGCGTGATCCCGCAGATTTCGGCCATTTTCGGTCCGTGCGCGGGAGGCGCGGTCTACTCGCCCGCCCTGACCGACTTCATTCTGATGAATCAGGGAACGAGCTACATGTTCGTGACCGGACCGAAAGTCGTCAAGACCGTCACCGGAGAGGAAGTGAGTCAGGAGCAGCTCGGAGGCGCGTCGGTCCATGCGGCCAAGAGCGGCGTAGCCCATTTCGTCTCCGAAAACGAAGAGGAGGGCATCGCCACGCTGCGCAAGCTGCTCGGCTTCCTGCCGTCGAACAACATGGAGGACGCTCCCGCAGTGGACTGCACCGATGCGATCGACCGGCTGGACGATGTGCTCAACGACATCATTCCGGACAATCCGAACAAGCCCTATAACGTGCTGGACGTAATCCGGGGCGTCGTCGACAACGGCGACTTTCTCGAAAGCCAGCCCAAGTTCGCGCCGAACATCGTGACTGGCTTCGCCCGGTTCAACGGACAGAGCGTCGGCATCATCGCGAACCAGCCGAAGTTTCTGGCCGGCGTGCTCGACATCAACGCCTCGCGCAAAGCGGCCCGCTTCGTACGGTTCTGCGACGCGTTCAATATTCCGATCGTGACGTTCGTCGACGTACCGGGCTTCCTGCCGGGCACCGCTCAGGAATACGGCGGCATCATCGTCCACGGCGCCAAGCTGTTGTTCGCTTACGGCGAAGCGACCGTTCCGAAGGTCACGGTCATCCTGCGCAAAGCCTACGGCGGCGCCTACTGCGTGATGAGCTCGAAGCATCTGCGCGGCGACATCAACTACGCATGGCCGACGGCCGAGATCGCCGTGATGGGCCCCAAGGGCGCAATCGAGGTGCTATTGTCGAAGGAGATCGCCGCGATCGAGGACGAGCAGCAAAAGGCCGAGTTCATCGCCCAAAAGGAAGCCGAGTACCGCGACAAGTTCGCCAACCCGTACGTGGCTGCCCGGTTCGGCTACATCGACGACGTGATCGAGCCGCGCAACACGCGCTATCGGATCGTCCGTGCGCTGGAGTCGCTCGCGAACAAGCGACTGGCCAACCCGCCCAAAAAGCACAACAACATTCCGTTGTAACGATGAAAGGACTGTTCAGCAGACTGTTCGGGCCGAAGCGCAGCGCCTCGGCGGAGAACGAGATCGCAGCGGCCATAGCCGTAGCGCTGCAACTGCACGGAATGGAAAACGCGCCGCGAAGAGCGGCCGGCACGGTATCGCGCCGCTCAAGGCCCGCATCGGCATGGAACTGCAAAAGTTACGGCATGACGCAACTGCCGCAAAGAAACCGGCGCTGGTAGACCGAGAACCGTATCCAATCAATCGAAACGCTCAACGAACAACCGCAACATGAAAGAATACAAACTGAAAATCAACTCGAACGACTATCATGTCGTCGTCAGCGGCCTGTCGGACGGCCGGGCCGACGTCATGGTGAACGGACAGAGCTACTCGGTGGAGATCGCCGACGCCCAAGCGGCTTCCGACACAGGCAAGCCGGCTTCCGCTCCGGCCGTCACCGCAACGGCGCCTGCTCCCGCCGCCGCTAAGCCGGCCGCCGGAGGCGCGGTCAAAAGTCCGCTGCCGGGCGTCGTGCTCGACATTCAGGTCGCCGTCGGTGACCGCGTCGGTATGGGTCAGCGACTGATGATCCTCGAAGCGATGAAAATGGAGAACAACATCGACTCCGACCGGGAGGGAACCGTCAAGGAAATCAAAGTCTCGACAGGCGACTCCGTGCTGGAAGGAGACGTACTGCTGACGATCGAGTAGACCGCCCCGGCGGAATATCCTCCGATCGGAAATGTCAACGGACCGGCTCCGGCCGGTCCGTTTTTAACTCGATGCCCGCGCCCCCGGCTTTTCCCTCTCAGTACCTGCCGCAAAAGCTCCCGGTCGAGTACGTCTCGGTATGTCCGGCACACGCTTCTCCCCGTCTGAACATCCGAACGGTCTACCGGTCCGGGCAAGCAGGCGGACAACCGTCGGAAGCGGGAAAGACGGCCGGGACGCGAAAAGCTCCGACGTCCGTATCTTCACGAAACAATTTAATACGACCCGAATATGAAAAACATGTTAACCGCGCTATTGGTCGTCCTGACGCTGGCCTCGGGCAGCGCCGCAGCCCAGAGCGCAAGAATCGAGATCGTTCCCAAACCGACCGAAATCGTCGCATTCGAGAATCAGGCCGTTTACAAAGACCCCGTGCTGGTCTGGCTCGACCCGCAAGCGGGACTCGATCGGAATTATGTCGAGCAAACGCTCCGCGAGACCGGGCTTTCGCCGATTTTCGTCGATAAGCGAAAGAAAGCCGATTTGGTATTCTGGCTCAATAAGACGCCGCTGAACAACGACGACGAGGCCTATCGGCTGGCCGTGCAGTCGCCCGACAGCAAGAAGCAGATCGTCGCCAGAGCCGACGCGAAAGAGGGCCTTTTGTACGCCTTGCAGACCCTGCGTCAGCTGGCTCAGCAGGAAAACGGCACCGTCGTCGTGCCGAGCTGCGTGATTACCGACGCCCCGGCCTTCCCTTGGCGCGCGTTCATGCTGGACGAAAGCAGGCACTTCCACGGCATGGCGGCCGTCAAGGACCTGCTCGACGAAATGGCCCGCTTGAAGCTGAACACGTTCCACTGGCATCTGGTAGACGATCCGGGATGGCGCATCGAGATCAAGAAGTATCCCCTGCTGACCGAGCGGGGCTCGAAGCGCGACTTCTCACACATGGATATTACGCCCGAAGGCTGGGACAGCCTGCATCCGGAACGCACTTACTATACGCAGGACGAGATCCGCGAAGTAGTGCGCTATGCGGCCGACCGGGGCATCCGGATCATACCTGAGATCGAAGTGCCGGGCCACGCCTCCGCCTCGATTCTGGCCTATCCGTGGATCGGCTCGACGAGCCGCCGCGAAGGCAAGGCCGTGACGGGCGACCTGTACGACGTGACCGATCCGAAGGTCGAGGCGTTCCTGCACGACATTCTCGACGAGGTGATCGGGTTGTTTCCGTCGAAAATCGTACATATCGGCGGCGACGAGGCCAACTACGTTCACTGGAAGAACTCGCCCGAGATCATGGCGTTCATGAAAGAGAACGGTCTGCCCACTTGCACCGACCTGCAGGTGTGGGCGATCAACCGGATGTCGAAATACCTCGCCTCGAAAGGATGCCGGATGATCGGCTGGAACGAGATCACGGGCGAAACCGTGCGCGAGGGCATTCAGGCCAGCCAGTCGGAGCAGCTCGCCCCGGGCACGATCGTCCAGTTCTGGGACGGCGACGTATCGCTGGTAAACAAGGCGATCGCCAAAGGTTACGACGTCGTGAACTCGAACCGATTCTTCACGTACGTCGACTATGCCTATGAAGTCACCCCGTTCGAAAAGGCCTATTCGTTCGACCCGATTCCCGAAGGACTGGCCGAGAAGGACAAAAAGAAAATCCTCGGCCTCGGATGCCAGATGTGGGGAGAGTACACCCCGACCCTCGAGCGGGTCTACTACCAGACCTATCCCCGAATCGCCGCCTTCGCCGAAAGCGGCTGGACCGCTCCGGAGAAAAAGTCGTACCCCGACTTCCGCAAGCGCTTGAAAAAGATCGAGGCGATCTGGAAAGAAAAGGGATATATCAAGACTCAGATAGGGAAATACTGACTTTCAGTCCGCAGGCAGAAACGATCGGCCCCGCAAACGATAGGCGGGGCCGATTTGCTTTCGGTATCTTTCCGCCGCACTTTCGCCGATAAACGGGTAAGAATGCTCCCGACAAGCCGCAAGGTAGTTTCTTCCCGTAATTTTCACGACGGACGAGCGTACTCTGCGACCGTTTCCCGGAACCGTGCGGGCATCGCTGCAACGGTCACATAAAAGCCCTCCCACATAGCGTCGGTCGAAATTTTGTTCGACCATCCGATCGCTCGTCGCACATATTTCGGTAGCAAAGGCTCCAAGCCTATCGCCCAGTGCGGCCAAAACAAAACCCGCCTGACGAAAACGTCAAGCGGGCCGTCCGGCAGAAACCGGCATACCAAAACTCAACAGCCGCAACCGCAGCCACCCTTGTGATCGTGGTCGCAGCCATCGCCGCAACCGTCGCCACAGCCGTCGCCGCAGCAATCGCAGCCGCCCGCGTGATGGTGGCCCATCATCATATCCTCGGGCGTAGCCTCGCGCACCTCGACGACCTGCCCCGTAAACTCGAGCGCCTTGCCGGCCATCGGATGATTGAAGTCCATCGTCACGCTGTCCTCGCCGACCGCCTTCACGACGCCGACCAGCCGGTTGCCCTGATTGTCGCTCATCGGCAACTGGTTGCCCACCTCGAGCAGGCCGTCCTCGATCTTGCCCTCGATCATGAACACCTCCTTGGGCAGTTCGACTACGGCATCCGCCACCACGTCGCCGTATGCTTCGGCCGGCTCGAGACGAAAGGCGAAACCGCCGCCCGGCTCCAATCCCTCCAACTGCTTTTCAAAAGCCGGCAGCAGGAAGCCGGTGCCGTATACGAACCTCAGCGGGCTCTCGGCCGTAACCGTTTCGACGACTTCGCCGTCGACTTTCAACTGGTAGCTCAGAGCCACAAAAGTCTTTTCTCCGATTTTCATATCTGTCAAAATAATAAAGTGTCGTATTCCTAAATCCGGACAATCCGGCGGCAAAGATACGAATTCCCTCCGGAATCCGCCTTCGGGTTCTCCGGATTCGCTTGCAAAAACGCGACCGGAAACGATCCGGACGAAACGCTTGCCGATCGGTCCGACAACAAAGAAACGCCTCGGGAAATCCCCGCATGCCGGGCTCCCAAACCGGACCGAACGCTGCCATCGCGGCTCATCACCTTCTCTCCCGGAGATGAAAACGACGGACTCGATCTTCTCGGTCCGGTCCGGGAAAACGGTTTCTCACGAGCGAACCGAACCCCCACTTCAACACCCTTTACGAAACCGTTCTACTCGACCGATTCCAGAAGGTATTCCCTCCAACAAACAAACCTGCCGGCTACCCCGCTTCCGGAAAGCGAAAGGCCGCCCCCGGGAGCCCCGGCCTACTCGCCCCCGTACAGCGTTCCGCAAGTGCAGCAAAGATTGCGGTCGCCGTATCCGCCATCGATTTTCGTCACGTAAGGGAAAAACTTGTTGGCCCGAATCCACGGTAACGGGAACACGGCCCGCTCTCGGCCATAAGGGTGAGTCCATGTATCGGCGCAAGCCTCCTGCGCCGTATGGGGAGCCATCTTGACCGGATTGTCCTCGGCGTCGGCTTCGCCGTCGCGTATCTGCTCGCACTCGCGCTTGATCGCCACGAGCGACTCGACGAAGCGGTCGAGCTCGGCGAGACTCTCGCTCTCGGTCGGCTCGATCATCAGCGTCTCATGGACCGGAAACGACAGCGTCGGGGCATGGAATCCGTAGTCCATCAGCCGGCGGGCGATATCGGCGCACTCGACGCCGTAGAGTTTGCGGAAATCGCGCAGGTCGAGAATCATCTCGTGTCCGACGCGCCCCGTCTCCCCGGTATATACGATGCCGAATTCGTCCTTCAGCGCTGCGGCCAGATAATTGGCATTCACGATCGCCATCTCGGTCGCGCGGCGCAAACCGCTTTCGCCCAGCATCTTGATATAGCCGTAGGTGATCGGCAGAATCAGCGCGCTGCCGAACGGAGCGGCGGCTACCGCCGTAATGCCGCTGCGTCCGCCCGTCTCGGCCAGACTATGTCCCGGCAGGAACTCGGCCAAATGGGCCGCCACGCAAATGGGCCCGACGCCCGGACCGCCGCCGCCGTGCGGAATCGCGAACGTCTTATGCAGGTTCAGGTGGCAGACGTCGGCCCCTATGTATCCCGGGTTCGTCAGTCCGACCTGAGCGTTCATGTTCGCACCGTCCATATAGACCTGTCCGCCGTTGTCGTGCACGATGTCGACGATCTCGCGGATGCGGCTCTCGAACACGCCGTGCGTCGAAGGATAGGTAACCATGATGCAGCAAAGCTCGCTGGCGTATTGCGCGGCTTTGGCTTTCAGGTCGTCGACGTCGATGTTGCCGCGCTCGTCGCAGGCCACGGTCACCGTCCGCATACCGGCCATCGCGGCCGAGGCGGGATTCGTGCCGTGAGCCGAGGCAGGTATCAGCGCGACGTTCCGATAGCCCTGCCCGCGACTTTGGTAATAGGCTCGGATCACCATCAGGCCCGTATATTCGCCCGACGCGCCCGAATTGGGCTGCAACGACACGGCCGCCATGCCCGTGATCGTCGCCAAGTCCTTCGACAGCGCGTCGATCAGCTCGCGGTAGCCCTCGGCCTGATCGGCCGGAACGAACGGGTGAATATCGGCGAACTCACTCAGGCTCAAAGGCATCATCGCAACGGCGGGCGTCAGTTTCATCGTGCACGAGCCGAGCGAGATCATGCTGTCGGCCAGCGAGATGTCGCGCCGCTCGAGCTTCTTGACGTAGCGCATCAGTTCGGTCTCGCTGCGATAGTTGCGGAATACCGGCTCGGTCAGATAGGCCGACGAGCGGCGCACCCCGACCGGAAGACGGTCCTGCCCCCCGATCGTCTTGAGCGCCGGAGCTTTCTTGCCCGCCGCCTCGGCGAACACGGCGATCACGGCATTCGCCTCGGCAAGCGTCGAAAGCTCGTCGAACGACAGCCGCACGCGGCCCTCGTCGGGATAAAAGAAGTTCAGCCGGCGGGCGAGCGCGGCCTCGCGCACTTTCGCCGCATCGGCAGCCACCTCGATCGTATCGAAGAAGTTTTTGGTTTTCAGCTCGTAGCCCAGTTTTTCGAGCGTATCGGCCACGGCGACGGCATGACTGTGGGCATGCAGGGCGATCCGACGGATGCCCTCGGCTCCGTGATAGACGGCGAAAAAGCCGGCCATCGTAGCCAGCAGCGCCTGAGCCGTACAGATATTCGACGTGGCCCGCTCGCGCTTGATGTGCTGCTCGCGCATCTGAAGCGCCATGCGCAGCGCTTTGTTGCCGAGCCGATCGACCGAAACGCCGATGATCCGGCCGGGCATATTTCGCTTGAAAGCGTCCTTCGTGGCCAAATAGGCCGCATGAGGGCCGCCGAATCCCATCGGAATGCCGAAACGCTGCGTCGAACCGGTCACGATGTCGGCGCCCCACTCGCCCGGCGCCTTCAGCAGCGCAAGGCTCAGCATGTCGGCCACGGCCGTCACCAGCACGCCCCGGCTGTGGGCCGCTGCAGCGAAATCGTCGTAGTCGCGCACCTCGCCGTCGGCCGCCGGATACTGTACGATCGCGCCGAACTCGCTGCCCGTGAACTCGTAGCAGTCGAAGCGGTCGCTGACGATCTCGATGCCGAAAGGCTCGCTGCGGGTCAGCAGCACGTCGAGCGTCTGCGGGAAAATATTCTCATCGACGAACAGCACGTTGCATCCCTCGCGGACCGCCTCGCGCGAACGGAGCGCGAACATCATCGCCATAGCCTCGGCCGTAGCGGTCGCCTCGTCGAGCAGCGAGCAATTGCTCACCTCCATGCCCGTCATCGAGACGACGGCGGTCTGGAAATTCAGCAGCGCTTCCAGACGCCCCTGCGAGATTTCGGCCTGATAGGGCGTATAGGAGGTATACCAGGCGGGGTTCTCGAACACGTTGCGCAGGATGACCGCAGGCGAGGCCGTGCCGTAATACCCCATACCGATCAGGCTGCGGTAAAGCTTGTTCTTACGGCCGATCTCGCGGATATGGGCGGCGAACTCGCATTCGCTCATGCCTTCGCGCGGAAGGGCCAGCGGCTTCTTGAGCCGGATCGTCGAGGGTACGACCTGCCCGATCAGTTCGTCGACCGAGCGGACGCCGATGGCCGACAGCATCTGCGAAAGCGCCCTTTCGTCCGAACCGACGTGGCGACCGGCATATTGATCTTGTGACATAATGCTTTGTATGTTAAAGCCACAAAAATAAACAATTTATCCGAACGCAACCGTTCCGACTTAAAAAATCGTTCATTCCGGAACTTTCGAGTTACGATCCGACACTTCGCTCTAATATTCGAAGCTGCTGCCGCCTATGAACTCGCGCAGAATGGACGTCGGCGGAATCTCTTTTCCGTCGAGCGAGGTGAAATGGTCCAGAAACTTCAGCAGGCGCCTCGCCTCGCCGAACTCGGGCTCCGTGTCGGGGACCTCGCGCAGCAGCGGCCAAACGCAATCTTTCAGGACGGCCAGCTCGTAGAAAAGCGATGAGTTGAACATCACGTCGGCCTGCTCCTGATTCGGGAAGATATGCTTGTCCTCGCCCCGGCGGACGCTCTCCCAGCGGCGCAGCGTAGCGGTCGCGCTGTTGCCGCGCGTACGGTGATCGCGCACGATACGCCGGATCAGCCGGTTGTCGGTCGTGGCGATCCGGTTCAGGTCGTCCATTGCGATCGAGGTCAGGGCCGAGACGTAGACCTTGAACTTCATCGCCGCGTCGATTTGCGGCGTCAGCCTCGGATTCAGGCCGTGAATGCCCTCGATCAAAAGCACCGAGCGCTCGTCCATGCGCAGCGTCCGGTGATTCGGCTCGCTCTTGCCGGTAATGAAGTTATAGCGCGGCATCCCCACCTCGCGGCCCGCGAGCAGGGCGGCCAAATCGTCGTTGAACCGGCCGACGTCGATCGCTTCGAGCGCCTCGTAGTCGTACTCCCCGTCCTCGTCGAGAGGCGTCTTCTCCCGGTCCACGAAATAGTCGTCGAGCGAGACGAGCACCGGACGCATGCCCAGAATGCTGAGCTGGATGCCGAGCCGCTTGGCGAACGTCGTCTTGCCGCTCGACGAAGGGCCCGAAATCAGCACGATGCGCGCTCCTCCGTCCCGATGTCTCTCGTAAATCCGGTCGGCCAGATTGCCCAGCGCCTTCTCATGCAACGCTTCGGCGATCCGGATCAGGTCGCTTCCGCCCCCCTCGAGAATCCGCGCGTTCAGCGAGCCGATGTTCGCCACGCCGATCACGTCGACCCAGCGCGTGTACTCGCTGAACACCTCGAACATCTTGTCCTGCGGGACCAGCTCCTCGAGCTTCGTCGGATCGGTTCGCTGCGGCAGAGCCATGCGGAACCCCTTGTAATAGGGATGCAGGTCGAAGCGGGAAACGTATCCCGTCGAAACGGCCAGCGCGCCGTAAAAGTAGCCCACCAGATCGGCCATGCTGTACACGGTCACATACAGGTGCGGCCGGGTCCGCAGCAGCGCGATCTTGTCGTCGAGCCCCAGCGCCTCGTACATCGCCTCGGCTTCGGCCGAGGTGACCTTCTGCCGCACGATCGGCAAGTCCTGAGCGACGATCGCGCGCATGCGCTCCTTGATCCGGACGATCTGCTCGTCGGAGAGGTCCTCCATACCCTCGATCTCGCAATAGAATCCCTTGGCGACCGAATGCTTGATATGCAGTTTCCGCTCCGGAAACAGGTCGTAGACGGCCTTTTGCAGTACGAAGAACAACGTGCGCTGATAAACGCGCATTCCCTCGAAATGCGTGATGTCTACGTAGCGGATGCTCACCGGCGAGTAGACGGCGAAGTCGAGCTCCTTGAGCCGGTTGTTGACATAGGCGGCCAGAAACGGACGGTCCTCCCGCTCGCCGAGCGACAGAATCTCGGCAATCTGCAACAGCGAAGTTCCCCGGTTGACGAACAGGCTGCGGCCCGTATTCTCGCAAACGATTCTTACGGTATCGTTCATATTCATGGTTTCAGACGGTTTGATTTCGGCGATTCTCGCGGACCGCGATTCGACGGTAAAACGCGAAGCGGCGGCGAAAACGTATGAAAGATACGTTTTTCGGCGCAAACCGCAAAAAAATAGCGCGACGCGGAGGCAAACCGGCTTGCCTTTGTTGTTAAATGTGAATTATTTATTACCTTTGCAACGCTTTTTCGGGCCTCTCGCCCCGGCCGCTCTTCGAGGAAGTTCGGGACCGAGAAACCGGACAAGCACTATAAATAATGTCTAACGCATTAATTGCCAAAACAAACAACATGACGACAAACAACGAAAACCAACCGGAAATGAAAGCCGCCGAGCCGGTGGCGGCCGCTCCCGTCAACCTCGACACGTTCGACTGGGAAGCCTACGAACACGATTCGAACCTGTACGGCGAATCGAAGGAGGAAATCGCAGCCAAGTACGACCAGACGCTGTCGAACGTTCAGGTCGGCGAAGTGGTCGAGGGAACCGTGATCGGGCTCACCAAGCGCGAAGTAGTGGTCAACATCGGCTACAAGTCGGAAGGCATCATTCCGATCAGCGAATTCAGATATAACCCCGAACTGGCCGTAGGCGAGAAGGTCGAAGTATACGTCGAAAGCGCCGAGGACAAGAAGGGGCAGCTCGTGCTCTCGCACAAGAAAGCCCGCCAGCTCCGCTCGTGGGATCGTGTGAACGAGGCGCTCGAGAAGGACGAGGTAATCAAAGGCTACATCAAGTGCCGCACCAAGGGCGGCATGATCGTCGACGTGTTCGGCATCGAGGCGTTCCTGCCCGGCTCGCAGATCGACGTGAAGCCGATCCGCGACTACGACATCTATGTCGACAAGACGATGGAGTTCAAGGTCGTGAAGATCAATCAGGAGTTCCGCAACGTCGTCGTGTCGCACAAGGCGCTGATCGAGGCCGAGCTCGAGGCGCAGAAGAAGGAGATCATGTCGAAGCTCGAAAAGGGCCAGATTCTCGAGGGTACCGTCAAGAACATCACCTCCTACGGCGTGTTCATCGATTTGGGCGGCGTGGACGGCCTGATCCATATCACCGACCTGAGTTGGGGCCGCGTGAACCATCCCGAGGAAATCGTTCATCTGGATGAAAAGCTGAACGTCGTGATCCTCGACTTCGACGATGCGAAAAAACGTATCGCGCTGGGTCTGAAGCAGCTCTCCCCGCACCCGTGGGATGCGCTCGACCCGAACCTGAAGGTAGGCGACAAGGTCAAGGGCCGCGTCGTCGTGATGGCCGACTACGGCGCGTTCATCGAGATCGCACCGGGCGTCGAGGGTCTGATCCATGTCTCGGAAATGTCGTGGAGCCAGCATTTGCGTTCGGCTCAGGAGTTCATGAAAGTCGGCGACGAGGTGGAAGCGGTCATCCTGACGCTCGACCGCGAGGACCGCAAGATGTCGCTCGGCATCAAGCAGCTCACGCCCGATCCTTGGGCCGACATCGAGCAGCGCTATGCCGTCGGCTCGCGCCATACGGCGAAAGTGCGTAACTTCACGAACTTCGGCGTATTCGTCGAAATCGAGGAGGGCATCGACGGCCTGATCCACATTTCGGACCTGAGCTGGACCAAGAAGATCAAGCATCCGGCCGAGTTCACACAGATCGGAGCCGACATCGACGTGGTCGTACTGGAAATCGATAAGGACAACCGCCGCCTGAGCCTCGGCCACAAGCAACTCGAGGACAACCCGTGGAACGCGTTCGAACAGCAGTTCGCCGTCGACAGCGTACACAAGGGCACCGTGTCGGAACTGACCGACAAGGGCGCGATCATCTCGCTGGGCGACAATGTCGAAGGCTTCGCCCCGGCCAAACAACTGGTCAAGGAGGACGGCACGACGGCTAAGGCGGGCGAAACGCTCGACTTCAAGGTGATCGAGTTCTCGAAAGCCACCAAGCGCATCCTCGTTTCGCACACCCGTACGTTCGACGACACGAGGCGTCAGGAGGCTCAGGCCGAACGCGCCGAGCGCCGCAAGGCAGACGACGCAGCCAAGGACTCGGTGAAGAAGATCAACGCTTCGGTCGAAAAGACGACCCTCGGCGACATCTCTTCGCTGGCCGAGCTGAAGGCCAAGATGGAGAGCGCCGAACAGGCCAAGGCTCCGAAAGCGGCCGAGGAAGCCAAAGCCGAGTAATTCTGCTTCTGTCATGACGTTTCGGGTCACCGTACTGGGCAGCAGCTCGGCTATGCCGACCCTCAAACGCAACCCCTCTGCTCATGCACTGAACGTGCATGAGCAGTTTTTTTTGATCGATTGCGGCGAGGGAACGCAGACGCGGCTGTTTCGCTGCGGTATCAGTCCGCTGCGGCTCGGCGCCGTCTTTCTGACGCATCTGCACGGCGACCATGTCTACGGACTTTTCGGTCTGATGTCGACGCTCGGCCTGCTCGGCCGGCGCACGCCGCTAAAAATTTTCGCGCCGCGTCCGTTCGACCGGATTCTGGCCTCGCACCTGAGCTTTTTCGACTCGAAGCTGCCTTATGAAGTACAGTGGGAAGAAATCGACACCCGGGCGCACCGACTGCTGTACGAAAACAAAACGCTGGAGGTATGGTCGATCCCGCTGCGTCACCGCGTGCCGGCGGCCGGATTCCTGTTCCGCGAAAAGACCCCGCCCCTGAACATCCGCAAGGAAGCCGTCGGGCTCTACGGTCTGGGAATCGCCCAATGCCGGGCCGCCAAGCGGGGCGAGGACGTACTACTGGACGACGGGACAGTCGTCCCGAACGCCGAACTGACCTACGTTCCATACCGGCGCCGGAGCTACGCCTACCTGAGCGACACGCTCTACTCGCCCCGGGCAGCGGAGCTCGTCCGAGGAGTCGACCTGCTGTACCACGAGGCGACATTCGCCGACCCGGACAAGGCCATGGCCCGGAAAACAGGACACTCGACCGCCGCCCAAGCCGCGAAGGCCGCGCTGAAGGCCGGCGCAGGAAAGCTGCTGATCGGCCATTTCTCGTCCCGCTATCCGGACGTCGAAGTGCTCGTAAACGAGGCGAGGAATATTTTCCCTGCGACCGAGGCCGTCGTCGAAGGAGAGAGTTACGACATCCGGCCCGTCATGTACGGCGCGCAGGAACAAGCGGCGCAAGACTCGGCCGAGTAAGACGTCGGTCTTCTATACCCGAATACCTCCGACCGGCAGGACGATCCGGACTTTGCGACCGACGGGCGGACGGAACCGAAACGGGCCCGTCGTCAGGCACGAGCGAATCCGCCTTCCCCTTTCGAAGGGAAGGCTCCCGGTCCGAATAGCGCGATACCGGGCAGGATTCGGTCGCAAACGAGAGCCTCATCGCTTTGTCGCCACAGCCCGGACGGAGCGGACGAGCGCGAAGGGCAACGGAACAGAGTAAGGAAGCGGAAGGGAGCGGCACGCCTCCGGAGAGTAGGAAACTGCGGGGCGCGTGCCATCGGCCTTTCGGCCGACACGCATTCTCACCGGCATGCGAGCGGCGCGAAAACGGAGAAACCGCTCAGCATACCGAGCGCCGGCATCGTTTTTGGGCGGTAATCCGTCATACCGGATATGGGGCTCGGTAAACATGGAGGAATTATATATTTCAATATCCCAGACGCGGTCGCAACCGGAGTTTTTCATATCCGCCGGCCGCGGACGGCAATCACAGGACACGCATCGGGTCAGACCCTTATTCCAAATTCCCTCGGCCGAAGGATGCTTCATATCGGGAGGCAGGAAACAAGGAGAACCCGAGAGCCGGTACGGGAAAACATACAACCGGAAACACAAAACTATACGGAAGATGAATCGAAGCAAGAAAAACGGACGGACGATCGGCGCCATGGCATTGATTGCGTCGATGATACCGGTCGTCCTGACGGCTCAGGCCCGAGAGACCGGAGTCGACAAGACGACATGGCTCTATGCCGTCAAGGGAACGGACAGCCTCTACATGGACCGCTATGTGGCCGAAGCGTCCCGGGAAACGAATGCGCCCTGTCTGATATTCGCTTTCGGAGGCGGGTTCGTCGGCGGCGAGCGCGACAATCCGGCCTATGTTCCCTATTTCGAATATTTCGCACGCAAGGGGTATGCCGTCGTATCGATCGACTATCGGCTCGGACTGCGCGAGACGGCCGGAAGCCGCCCCGACCCGGCCGATACGCCCGAAGCGCTCGCCGAACGGTTCTTCGCAGCGGTCGATATGGCCGTCGAGGATCTGTACGACGCCACGTCCTTCATCGTCGGACAGGCCCGGGCATGGGGCCTCGACCCCTCGGCCGTCGTAGCCAGCGGATCGAGCGCCGGGGCGATTACGGTCCTGCAGGGCGAATACGAACGATGCACGGGCTCGGCGCTGAGCCGCCGCCTGCCCGAAGGCTTCCGCTATGCAGGCATCATCGCCTTCGCAGGAGCCGTTTTGGAGAAAAGCTCCTCCGGTCCGGTCTGGCGGGAAAAGCCCGCCCCGATCCAGCTATTTCACGGCGATGCGGACTGTAACGTTCCTTACGACAGCATCGGCACGGGCGGCGCGGCCCTTTACGGATCGTTCTATCTGAGCAGGCAATTCCGCCGGATGAACACGCCGTTCTATTTCTATTCGGTCAGCGGCGCGGCTCACGAGATGGCCGTACGGCCGATGGACCGGAACCGTGCCGAAATCGGCATTTTTCTCGACCGGCTGGTGCTCGGACGGGAGCCATTGATGATCGAGACGCAAGTCGAGCGGATCGGAACTCCGGCCACACGGAAAAAGATCACGCTTTCGGACTTCATCCGGGCCAACTCGGGAGCATAGGCCGAATCCGCTCCGTCTCCGGACGAAAAACGGCGGATTCGCGTCCGCTGCGCGGATTGCATTGACGTGCGTCCCGCATGGAGCGCAACGAAAACGTATCGGGATCGCAGTTCGCTCAAAACCGGAAATCGGCTCCGCCCCTGTCGCCGGCAGCCCGGCCGAACAACTCCCGGTATAGGAGACCGCTAAAGAACGTCGTCTACGCAGACCGGTGCGACACGGTCCGAAGATAGCCCCCCGCCGAGACCGATGGCGCGCGGACGACCCGGACCGTCCGCCCCGGCAGAAACGGCAGGAAAGCGCAGCCGGACTACAATTTTCCGCCGGAATCGCCTCTGAAACGAACCCGACCGACCGCTCCGCCGAGTCGCGCAACGAAAAAACACGGTCTATCCGACCTCGGCCCGTATCCGGCGGATCAGCCGGCGATAGCGCCGCCAGTAGAGAAGCGCGGCCACGCCGAGACCGAAGATAAACCCGACCCACAGCCCCGGAGCCCCCATGCCGAGCGTGAACGCGCAGAGATAGCCGACCGGCAGATTGATGACGATGTACGACACGAAAGCGTACCGCATCACGATTTTCACATCCTGCATCCCCCTCAGCACGCCGAGCAGCACGACTTGCAAACCGTCCGAGAACTGATAGAGCCCGGCCATGATGAAAAGCTGCGCGGCAACCGCCGCGACGGCCGTGTCGGAGGTGAAAAGCAGCGGAATCCAGTGTCGCAGCCCGATAAAGCAGCACATCGTGAGGAAATTGGTCATCAGCGCCAGATGGCACGAAGCGGTCGCGGCGCGGGTCAGGCCGTCCAGATCGCCGCGGCCGAAACGGTGACTGACCAGAATCGTCGTCGCGAAGGATATGCCCGCCATCGCCATAAAGGCGAAATTGCCGAACGTAACGACGATCTGGTGCGCGGCCAGCTCGACCGCTCCGATCCATCCCATCATGATCGACGACAGCGCGAAGGCCGACACCTCGAGCACCATCTGCACCGATATGGGCAGACCCACCGACAGCAGTTGCCGAATCCGCCTCCAACCTTGCGCCGCCCATGTGAAAAAACGCAGGTAACGTCGGAACGAAACGTCGCGCAGAAAATAGGCCAGCATCATCAGCGGCATGCAGATCCGCGAGATCAGCGTCGCCAGACCGGCGCCCGCCGCGCCCATTTCGGGGAACCCGCACTTGCCGTAGATCAGCAGATAGTTGAACCCTATGTTGATCGCGTTAGAAGTCAGCATGACGACCATCGCCGCGCTCGTATTGCCCACGCCTTCCAGAAACTGCTTGAAAGCGCAGTACATCATGAACGGCACGATCGACCACGACAGATAGCGGAAATAGGGCCTCGCCTGAGCGACGACCTCGGGCGCCTGCCCCATCCGGTCCATCAGAGCCTCCAGCCCCAGCAGCAGCGCCAGCAGGACGATTCCGGTCGCGGCATACAGCACGAGCGAATTCTGAAACAGAGCGGCCGCGCCGCGCAGATCGCGCTTGGCGTACGCCTCGCCGACCAACGGCGTCAGCCCCAGCGAAACGCCCATGCCCCAGAACATGAAGATGACGAACACGGCTCCGCCGAACGACACGCCGGCCAACGGCAGCGCGCCCAACCGGCCGACCATCGCGTTGTCGGCCAGCTGCACGACGACCTGCCCGACCTGCGACAGCATCACCGGCACGGCCAGCGTCAGGTTCTCCCGGTATTGCGGCAACCAATTCCGGAGTTTTCCTTTCCAAGCGAAACGTTCCATAGAAGCGCAAAGATAACCCGAATCCCGTTGTGCCGCAAATTCCCGAGACGCCGAACCGACCGTCGGACAAAAATACGAAGAAAATCGGCAGGTGGCATGCCGGAGTCAGGATCTCCGCCGGAACGAAACGCTCCCTCGTCCTTAGCCCCGCTCCGGACAGCGATGGGCAAGCAGGAACCGCAAGGCCCGGACTGAGCCGAAAACCAAACGGATACGGTTTCCCTACCGGGGGAAACGACCGGGAGCCGAGTCCGGCACAACGTGCGAGACGGGACCGGGCGAACCGGCGGTCGCCGCCCTTCTGCGACGGCCCCGCGAAAAAAGCTTCGGCGGCCCTTGAAAGGACCGCCGAAGCGAAAACGGATAACCGCCGACTACGAGGCGAGATGAGTAGGCGAGTCGGCCGGCGCGACGGAGAGTTCGATCCGGTCCCCGTCCGCGCAAACCGTAACCCGGTCGCCCGCATGCACGGCGCCCGCAACGATCAGTTCCGACAGAGGCTCCTCGACCCGGTCGAGAATCGTCCGGCGCAGCGAGCGGACGCCGTAGGCGGGCTCGTAACCCTGCTTCACAAGCAGGCGCTTGGCCTCGTCGCTCGCGTCGAGGGAGTAACCCAGCTCGCTCACGCGGCGGCTCAAGCACCCCAGTTCCAGCTCGACGATACGCAGCACGTCCGTGTCGGAAAGCGTCCCGAATGTCACGATATCGTCGATGCGGTTGATGAACTCGGGAGCAAAACTGCGCTCCAGATTCTTGCGATAGGCCGCCTCGCGGTTGAGCGCCTGCATGGCCGGTTTCGAAGCCGTGTTGTATCCGACGCTCTGGGCGCGCTGAGTAGCCTCGCGAGAGCCGACGTTCGACGTCATGATGATGATCGTATTGCGGAAATCCACCCGGCGGCCGAGGCCGTCGGTCAGCTGACCCTCGTCGAAAATCTGCAGCATCAGGTTGAAGACGTCGGGATGCGCCTTCTCGATCTCGTCGAACAGCAGCACGCAATAGGGGCGACGACGGACCTTCTCGGTCAACTGGCCTCCCTCGCCGTAGCCGACATAGCCCGGAGGCGAGCCGATCAGCCGGCTCACGTTGTGCTTCTCGGAATACTCGCTCATATCGACGCGCAGCAGCGCCTCCTCGGTATCGAACAGATACTTGGCCAGCTCCTTGGCCACATGGGTCTTGCCTACCCCGGTCGGACCGACGAACATGAACACCCCGATCGGACGGTTGGCATCCTTGAGTCCGGCCCGGCTGCGGCGGATCGCACGGGTCACCTTGCGCACGGCCTCGTCCTGCCCGATCACGACGCCGCCCAGATGCTTCTCCATGTCGAGCAGGCGAGCCTGCTCGTCGCCGGAAATGCGCGACAGCGGGATGCCGGTCATCGAGGCGATCACCTCGCGGATAGCCGTTTCGCCGACCTCGATCGGACTGCGGGCCATATTTTCCCGCCACTGCTTCTCGACCTCCTGCAGCCTCAGCCGCAAGGCCCCCTCGCGGTTGCGGAGCGTGGCCGCCAGCTCGTAGTTCTGCATCTTGATCGCCCGGTTCTTCTCCCCGGCCGCCTGCTCGATCTCCTGCTCGAGGAGTTTCAGCGACTCGGGGACCTGAGCGTCGAACGCCCGGGCACGGCTTCCGGCCTCGTCCATCACGTCGATGGCCTTGTCGGGAAAGAACCGATCGGTCACATAACGACGGGTCAGACCGACGCAGGCCGAAAGCGCCTCGTCCGTATAGCGCACGCAATGGTGCGACTCGTACTGGCTGCGGATGTTGCGCAGCATATGCAGCGTCTGCTCGGCCGAAGGCTGCTCGACGACGATCTTCTGAAAACGGCGCTCCAGCGCGCTGTCGGCTTCGATGTTCTCGCGGTATTCGTTCATCGTCGTCGCGCCGATGCACTGCAACTCGCCCCGTGCCAGGGCGGGCTTCAGTATATTGGCCGTGTCGAGCGATCCCTGCGTGCTTCCGGCCCCGACGATCGTATGAATTTCGTCGATGAACAGAATCACGTCGCTGCCCGACAACTCCTTGAGCAGCGCGTTGATACGCTCCTCGAACTGTCCCCGGTATTTCGTTCCGGCCACCAGCGACGACACGTCGAGCGAAAAAATCCGCTTGTGAAGCAGCACGTGGGGCACGCTCTTCTGAACGATGCGCAGCGCCAGCCCCTCGATGATAGCCGACTTGCCGACGCCCGCCTCGCCGATCAGCACCGGATTGTTCTTTTTGCGGCGGCCCAGAATCTGGATCACCCGCTCGATCTCGGCCTCGCGGCCGATCACCGGATCGAGCTTGCCCTCGGCGGCGCAGCGCGTCAGATCGACTCCGAACTGGTCGAGCATGCTATCCTTGGGCTTGTCGCCGGCCGGAGCGCCGATACGCATCACGCCGGAGAAGAGCCGCTCGGGATGCTCGCCCTCGTCGTCGCCCAGCAGCGACAGAAAGCGCATATTCTCGTAATAGTCCTCGTTGGGAGGCAGGTCCTTCAGGAAAGGAGCCGCCGTCTCGCCGGTCACGTTGTACAAAGCCAGTATCCGCGAGCTGATCGAGCTGCGGTCGTCGAGAATCGCCCTCAGCAGATGTCCCGTATTGAGCATGTGTTCCACGACGCAGCCCTTGCCCGCATCGGAAATGATTTGGCGCAACATCGATTCGCCGTTGATAGCGATCGTCTGTCGGAGAGCCTGAGACCGGCCGTCTTGCGCGACGACAGGGCCCATTTCGCGTTCGAGACGCGTTTTGATCTGATCGATCTCCCAGTTTTTGAGCAGTTTCCGCAGCACATGGGAGGCATGACTTTCCTCCTGCTTAAGTATCGCGAGAAAGAGGTGATCCGTCGTCACTTCCGAACTGCTGCGGCGACGCGCCTCATAGCATCCTCCCAGAAGGACCGACTCCAGTTTCTTCGTTTGCTTAATTTGCATGGCGTTTTCCTCATTTGATTTTTCTGGAAAGATAACGCCGCGCGAAGACGCTTTATTATAGTTTCAGCCGCCGGGGCCACTCGCCGACTTCCAAATCGCGGATATCCGCTCCGTCGATCGTCAGACGCACGGCCGTCCTAACCTGGTGAAAGCCACTCAGCCCCGCAGCGCCCGGATTGATGTGGAGCCAGTCGTTGCGCCGGTCGTAAATCACCTTCAAAATATGCGAATGTCCGCTGACGAATATCTTCGGCCGGCGCAGGCGCAGCTGCGCCTCGACGCCCCGCTCGTAGCGGCCGGGATATCCTCCGATGTGAGTCATCGCCACGCGCACCTCCTCGCAGTTGAAAAGCTGCCAGCGCGGATAAGCCAGACGCACCGCTCCCCCGTCGATATTGCCGTAAACGCCCCGCAGCGACTTGAAAGCCGCGATCGCATCGGCCGTTTCGACTCCGCCGAAGTCGCCGGCATGCCACAGCTCGTCGACATCGGCGAAAAAGTCGCGCAGCGGCGCGTCGAACGTACCGTGGGTATCCGAAAGTATTCCGATTCGTTTCAAAGCCGACCTCCCTTCCGCATTCTGCGATAAATCGATTATCTTTGTAAAGGTAATTCTTTTTCGCATGCAAACCAACATCCCGCTCGCGGAACGCCTGCGTCCCCGGACGCTGGACGAATACATCGGTCAGGAGCATCTGGTCGGTCCGGACGGCGTTTTCCGACGCTTTTTGGAGACGGGCAACGTTCCTTCGTTCATTCTGTGGGGCCCTCCGGGCGTCGGCAAGACGACGCTCGCGCGGCTCGTGGCGACTGCGCTCGACCGGAAAATGTTCACGCTCTCGGCGATCAACGCCGGCGTCAAGGACGTGCGCGAAGTGATCGAGCAGGCCCGCAAGAACCGCTTCTTCAACACGCCGGCCCCGTTCCTGTTCATCGACGAGATCCACCGTTTCAACAAGTCGCAGCAGGACTCGCTGCTCGGAGCCGTCGAACAGGGGATCGTCACGCTCGTCGGCGCGACGACCGAGAACCCGTCGTTCGAGGTGATCTCGCCGCTGCTGTCGCGCTGTCAGGTCTACGTGCTCAAGGCGATGGAGGAGAGCGACCTGCAAAAGCTTCTGGACCGGGCCATAGCGACCGACACGGTCCTGCAGGAGCGCAAGGTCCGGGTCGAGCAAACGGCCGCCCTGTTTCGCTTCAGCGGCGGGGACGCGCGCAAACTACTGAACATCATCGACATTCTCAGCAACGCCACCGAAGGCGAGATCGTCATCAGCGACCGTAGCATCACCGAATGCCTGCAACAGAACATCGCCCTGTACGACAAGAACGGCGAACAGCATTACGACGTGATCTCGGCCTTCATCAAATCGGTGCGCGGCAGCGACCCGAACGCGGCGATCTATTATCTGGCCCGCATGCTCGCCGGAGGCGAGGACCCGAAGTTCATCGCGCGGCGGCTCGTAATCCTCGCCTCGGAAGACATCGGGCTGGCCAATCCGAACGGGCTGTTGCTCGCCAACGCCTGCTTCGACACGGTGCACAAGATCGGCATGCCCGAAGCTCGCATCACGCTGGCCGAAACGACGATCTACCTAGCCACGAGCCCCAAGAGCAACTCGGCCTACATGGCGATCGACGCGGCTCTGGCTCAAGTCCGGCACGACACGACGAACCGCCCGGTCCCGCTGCATATCCGCAATGCGCCCACATCGCTGATGAAAGAGCTGGGCTACGGCGAAAATTACCGGTATGCGCATGATTTCGAGGGTCACTTCGCCGAGCAGGAGTTCATGCCCGAAGGATTGGAAGGCCGCCGCTTCTACACGCCGGACGACAATCCCAAAGAGCGGCAGATCGCCGAGCGGATCCGCACGTTGTGGAAAGGAAAATACTGATTACAAAAACAGCTTTCCGAACCTGCGGGCAGAAGCCTGTGCGCGACAACCGGCCGCGCCGCCGGATCGCAGGAAAGCGACTTCGCGATTTCCGCACGGCGGCGGCAACCCGTTCGGACCGGCCATGCGTATTCCGGCCGGGAAAACGGTCTTGCTCGCGCGATGCCGCGAACGTCCGCCGACTCGTTCCGGCCGCGCAGTCGGGACCACTCCTGAAAACGAGCCGGACACAGCCTTCCCCGGACGGAACCGCCCCCGGCACGCCGTCTCCCGGCAGGGACAAAAGCGACAGTGCCGGAACACGGAGCCCGCGCGAGGGGAAACCGGCCCTCGGACAACATTTGCCAAATCGGAAGGAAATAGCTACTTTTACTCGGTCAAAAAAACTTTCCGAGCCATGAATACCCGAGAAATTCTGAGCCATATTCCCGACTTGCGGCATCTCGACAGCGGGATGTTCCTGCTGATGGCCGGCCCGTGCGTCGTCGAGAACGAGACGATGCTCCGGCAAGTGGCCGAAACGGCCTGCCGGATCACCGAGCGGTTGCGGATACCTTATATATTCAAAGCGTCGTACCGCAAGGCCAACCGCTCGCGGATCGACTCGTTCAGCGGCATCGGCGATCTGGAGGCGCTGCGCATGCTGGGCGCGATCCGAAAAGAATTCGGCGTACCGGTAGTGACCGACATCCACAATCCGGAAGAGGCCGCCATGGCCGCCGAATACGTCGACGTGCTCCAAATACCCGCCTTTCTGTGCCGCCAGACCGATCTGCTCGTAGCGGCGGCCAAGACCGGCAAGGCGGTCAACATCAAGAAAGGGCAGTTCCTCTCGCCCGAAGCGATGGCTTTCGCAGCCGGCAAAGTGCGCGACGCGGGCAACCCGAATATCCTGCTTACGGACCGGGGCACGATGTTCGGTTATCACGATCTGATCGTGGACATGCGCAGCATTCCCTCGATGCAGACGCTGGGCTATCCGGTCGTCATGGACATTACGCACTCGCTTCAGCAGCCCAATCAGGGCAGCGGAGTCACCGGAGGCCAGCCTGCGATGATCGAGACGATCGGCCGCGCGTCGATTGCGGCGGGGGCCGACGGAATTTTCATCGAGACGCATCCCGATCCGTCGGTCGCCAAAAGCGACGGAGCGAATATGCTCGCGCTCGAACGGCTCGAGGGACTTCTCGAACGGCTGTGCCGCATCCGGACGACGATCAACGAGCTATAGCGCCCGAAAGGCGCCGGCCAGCAAACCTCCGTTCCGCGAGAAACGCCCGCCTTCGCCTTTTCATACGGACGGACGGCGGGCCGGCCGACGATACGAAGCACTCCGGAACATTTCCTTTGCGAGGCGTCGGCATCGCAGAAGCTCTCCGGCAATTGTTAATAAAATCACAACAAATCGGGCCAAACGACCTTGCCGGTTTGCGATACGAAGCGTAATTTTACGGCAATGAAAAGGAAGTGGATTATCATAGCGGCTGCGATAGCGGTCGCGGTCGTTGCCGTCGTTCTGATCGTCTGTCTGTGCGGCCGGAACGAATCGCACGCACTGCCGGCCGAAGAAGCGGCCGAGGAAGAAACGGTCGAGCTGCTGTTCGGCATCGACAAGCAACGGTACGACATCGAGCAAGGTATTGTCAGGGAGGGAGAGACGGCCGGCCAGATTCTGGCCCGGTACGGAGTCGGAGCCGGCACCATCGACCGGATCGCCAAAGCGGCCGAATCGGTCTTCAGTCTCAAGAATATCCGGTTCGGCAAGCCTTTCACCGTATTCCGCGAGAAAGACTCGACGTCCCGGCTCGCCTATTTCGTCTACGAGCCGACGGCGACCGACTACCTGATCGTCGATCTGAGCGGCGACTCGGTCGACGTCCGCAAGAACGCGAAGGAAGTGACCGTCGAGCGGCGGATGAAAACCGCCACGATCGAGAGCTCGCTCTGGAACTGCATGATCGACAACGGAATGAGCCCGAATCTGGCTATGGAACTGTCGGAGATCTACGCATGGAGCATCGACTTCTTCGGCCTGCAAAAGGGCGACAATTTCACGATCATTTACGACCAGCAGTTCGTCGACTCGACCGAGGTGGGCCACGGCACGATTTGGGGCGCCCGTTTCGAGCACGGAGGCAAGACATACTATGCCGTTCCGTTCGTGCAGGACGGCAAACTGAGCTATTGGGACGAGCAGGGCAACAGCCTGCGCAAGAACCTGCTCAAGGCGCCGCTCAAGTATAGCCGGATCAGCTCGCGCTTCTCGAACGGGCGCATGCATCCGATTCTGCGCATCCGGCGTCCGCATCACGGCGTCGACTACGCCGCGCCGTCCGGGACGCCCGTCGTAGCGGTGGGCGACGGGGTCGTTATTTTCAAAGGATATGCCGGAGGAGGAGGAAACACGCTCAAGATCAAACATAACAGCGGATCGCTCGTTTCAGGCTACCTGCACTTGAAAGGATATGCGAAAGGGATCGCCAAGGGAACGCGCGTAAGGCAGGGGCAGCTCATCGGCTACGTAGGCTCGACCGGGCTGTCGACAGGTCCGCACTTGGATTTCCGGCTCTGGCGCAACGGTACGCCGATCGACCCGCTGAAAGTCCCGACCGAACCGGCGGAGCCGATCCGCGAAGCCAACCGAGCGGCTTTCACGGACATCAAGGACAGGATACTGGCCGAGTTGCAAGGCAGACTGGCCGACAGCCTGAGGGTCACCACTTTCGAGCAGACGCCCGATACCGCCGCGCGAACCGCGAAAACCGACAGCGTCCCGCAAAAATGATCGACCGAAGGATAACGGATTTCATCGCCCGGCACCACGTGCTGACGCTGTCTACCGTCGCGGACGGCATGCCGCACTGCTGCAACCTGTTCTATGCGTACGATCCGCAGCGGAACCTGTTCGCGGTCACCTCGTCGGACGAAACGCTGCATGCGAGGCAGGCGCGGCAGAATCCGCGCATCGCGGCCTCCGTCGTACTGGAAACCCGCGTCGTAGGCAAAGTGCAGGGACTTCAGATACGCGGCACGATGATGCCGGCGGAAGCGGAGACGCTTCCTTCCGTACGGAAAGTCTATCTCGGACGGTTTCCGTACGCGGCCGCGGTCAAGCTGGAATTATGGACGATCCGGCCCGATTTCATGAAACTGACCGACAACCGGCTCGGTTTCGGCAAAAAGATTGTTTGGGAAGACCGAACGAAAACCGAACGCATTGGACAGTCTGAAAGATAAAACGATAGCGGTCACGGGAGGCACGGGACTCGTGGGAAGCCATCTGACGGCCGAGCTGCTCCGCGAGGGTTGCTCGGTCCGCCTGATCGTCCGCAACGCCGGCAAGACGGATCTGCTGAAAGCTACGTTGCGACGTATGGGCATGGCCGACCGTTACGACCGGATCGAGTTCCGGCAGACCGCGCTGAACAATCCGCACACGTTGCGGGAGGCCGTCCGAGGCACGCAAGTCCTGTTCCACTGCGCGGCTCAGGTCTCGTTCGATCCGGAACGGGCGGACGACATCGTCTCGTCGAACACGGAAATCACGACCCACATAGTCAACAGTTGTCTCGAATGCGGAGTCGGACTGCTCGTGCATTGCAGTTCGATCGCTACGCTGGGAGAACCCCGGCACGAGGGAGAACCCGTCACCGAGTCGTGCACGCTCGACAGTCCGGTCGGAAAGTCGGCCTACGCGATCAGCAAGATCTATGCGGAGAACATCGTGCGGCGCGGCATCGCACAGGGACTGAAAGCAGTCATCGTCAACCCGGCCATCGTCATCGGCGAAGGGAACTGGACCAGCGGCAGCTCGCTGCTGATCGCTTTCGGCGCGCGCGGAGGCTTTTTCTATACCCGGGGCGTCAAAAGCTACGTCGACGTCAGGGATGTCGCCCGGGCCATGGTCCTGCTGGCGCAAAGACCGGAAACGGCCGGGAGCCGGTTCATCCTCTCGGCGGACAGCCTCTCTTTCCGCGATTTTTTCGGCATCGTCGCCCGAGCGGCGGGACGCCCTGCGCCGAGTATCCCGATCGGGAAACCGGCGCTTCGCATGGCGTCGAAGCTGGACGAGAGAATCAGCCGCATGACCGGGCGAGAGTATCTGCTATCGCCATCGGTAGTCGAGAACGCCTCCAGCCGCTCGCGCCACTGCGGCGAACTGATATCGCGGACGACCGGCTTCCGATACACTCCGCTGCACGAAACGCTGAAACGCGTCACCCGAGCATACATCGATGAAAAACGCAACCGATAGCATAGCGGTCATCATCGTGGCCGGAGGCAGCGGTGCCCGCATGGGGGCCCGGCTGCCCAAGCAGTTCCTTCCGCTCGACGGCCGCCCGGTGCTGATGCACACCGTGCAACGGTTCGCCGACGCGCTGCCGCAGAGCCGGATCGTCGTCGTCCTGCCGTCAAGCCATATCGAATATTGGGACAAGCTGTGCCGCCGGCACGGTTTTGCCGTCCCGCATATCGTCTGCACCGGCGGAGCGAACCGATTCGAGTCGGTTTCCAACGGGCTCAGGCACGCCGGCGAGGCCGAGCTGATCGCCGTGCACGACGGCGTACGGCCGCTGGTAAGCCGCGAAATCATCGAGCGCGCGACGGAAGACGCACGGACTTACGGAGCGGTCATTCCGGTCGTCAGACCGATCGACTCGATGCGGCGTATCGACCGCGACGGCAGCCGGATCGTCGACCGGAGCCTTTACCGGATCGTTCAGACCCCCCAAGTATTCCGTGCCGACATCCTGCGGAACGCGTACGCCCGACCGTTCGACGAACGGTTCACCGACGATGCGAGCGTCGTCGAAGCCGCCGGACAACCGGTCTACCTATGCGAGGGCTCGTACGAAAACATCAAGATCACGACGCCGGTCGATATGCTGACGGCCGAGGCCCTGCTCGCCCAAAGACAGCGGACGTCCGCCACAGCCGGCGAATAACTCGTCGGCAGACGCATCCCCGAAATTTTTCGCCGGCAAAGGGTACGCCGGCCGAAAACCTGACCGGACCGGGCGCTTCACGATGTTCCGCCCGACTCCGGACAGACAAAAAACGGACCCTGCCGGATAAGTATGGATACGGTCGGGAAACGTTTCGGCAACTGCGGAAATCCCGACAATTTCCGGAAAATCGTAAGGAATCCGAAGGTCTCTTTCCGATCCGTTTCCAAGCGGGGACAAGGCGAAAGACCATCCTGCGACAATTCGGAAAACGGCGCGACGACAGGACGGACATGCCGCCTGAAACGGAAGCCCTACCCGGCGACGGCCGACGGATTCTTTTTGCCGAACTTGCGTTTGATCCAGCGCGGAAAGATTATGGCCCCTATGGCCAGGTAAGGATAATAGGTCACGCCGCGCCACAGCAGCGCGATCAACGTTGCGGCCCCCAGTTGCATGGCCTGCGGCACGACGATCAGATCGCGGCAATAGGTACTGAAGACATACTCGGCGAAACCGCTGCCTCCCGGAGTCGGCATGATCAGCATCATGATCCACATGACGAGCTGGCGCGCGAAGAGCAGAAACTGATCGCTGACCGAGAAAAAGGCCATGATCAGCGCGTTGGCCACCAGATAGCGCGAGCTCCATGACAGAAAGGTCGACGATCCGGCCTTGAGCCAGAATCCCCACCCGGCCCGCCGCAGCTCATGGGACGAACGGATGATGTCGCTGCCGGTCCGACCCGCCGCATGATACCATCTCCGGAGAAAGCGTATCCGGAATATTTTCAGAATCAACCATTTCAACCCGCGAGGATTGACGAACAGGCCGTAGGAAAGAACCAGCACGTAAGCCAGCTTCAGAAAGTACCCGGCCAGTGCGATGCTCATCAGTCCCCGCGTGACGGCTCCGGTGACATCGAAAAGCTCCGCCCGGCCGACGATCAACATGAGCAGCGGAAACATCACGATGAAATAGACCTCGTCGAGAAACGACGTCAGCATGACGATGGCCGAACTTCGTCCGACGCTGATCCCCTCCTTGTGGACGTACAGGATCGCGACGCTCGTCCCGCCGACGGCCGAAGGCGTAATGGCCGACGTGAACTCCCACAGCATGATGACGCGAAAAGCCTGCCGCCAGTTCAGGCTGCCCCCGCTCAGCACGCGTATGCGGATCATATAGCCCAGATCGCGGCCGAACATGAACAGCACGGCCATCAGCAGCCAGAACGCGGTATGCCATGTGAACGAAATGCCTGCGAAAACGGCCGGGTCGAAGTCGCGCCACAGCATATAGCCCACGACGCCCAGCCCGATCAGGATCGGATATATGGCATTGCTGAGCTTGATCTTGCCCAGCGGGCTTTTCTTTTCCGGTTGCCGTTCCACTTGCAGTCGTTTTTACGCTTACCTGTTCCTGTCGGCCTTCTCGTCGGAGGGAACCGTTTTGAAGAGTTTGTCGCCCCGGCGGATCAGCGTCGGAACCTTGATCGAGCAAAGAACGCCCTGCGGAGCCTCCTGCACGGGTTTCAACGCCACACGGATCTCCTCGACGACGAACTCGACGACACCGGTCGTCTCGCCGGTCAGAAAGACCGGCTCGCCGACCGACAGCGGAGCCGCCTCGACCTGCAGTTCGATGACGCCGATGCGGGCGAAATAGTTCGTCACCTTGCCCACGTACACCTTGCGTACGGTAGCCGACGATCCGTAAGTCCGGCTCCACTCGCCGGCCCGGGCTCCCATGTAATAGCCGCCCCAGAATCCCCGGTTGAAGACGGTCCGAAGCCTCTCTTTCCATTGCTCCGCCCGTTCGGGCGTGTACGTCCCCTCCTCGATCGCCCGCAACGCCTCGTCGTAACACTCGACGACCCGCTTCACATAGTCGGCCGAGCGGGCGCGCCCCTCGATCTTCAGCACGCGAACGCCCGCATCGAGAAACCGGTCCAGAAAGTCGACCGTACAGAGGTCTTTGGGCGACATGATATATTTGTTGTCGACGACCAGCTCCTCGCCGCTCTCGCGGTCCCGGACCGTATAGGCGCGGCGGCATATCTGGCGACAGCTTCCCCGGTTGGCCGAATGCGCCGACTCGTGCAGGCTCAGGTAGCACTTGCCCGAGACGGCCATGCAGAGCGCCCCGTGCGCGAACATCTCGATACGGAGCGGCTCGCCCTTGGGCCCCCGCAGATCGCGCGAGCGGATGCCGTCGGCAATCGCGCGCACCTGAGCGAGGCTCAACTCGCGTGCCAGCACGACGACATCGGCGTACTGCGCGTAAAAGGCGACGGTCTCGATATTCGACAGATTGAGCTGAGTGGATATGTGCACCTCCAGCCCGATGCTGCGGGCGTAGAAAATGGCGGCCTGATCCGACGCGATCACGGCATCGACCCCCTCGCTCCGGGCCCGGTCCATGATCCGGCGCATCTCGGGCAAATCCTCGTCGTAGAGGATCGTATTGACGGTCAGGTAAGTCTTGATCCCGTGCCTTCCAGCCTCCGAGACGATGCGCGACAGGTCGTCGAGCGTAAAGTTGAACGACGAACGCGCCCGCATGTTGAGCTGCTCGACGCCGAAATAGATCGAATCGGCCCCGGCCTGAACGGCGGCGGCCAACGACTCGTAGCACCCCACCGGGGCCATGATCTCCACATCGCTCCGCTTGACAGTCATCGCCAGTTACTTTCTGCGGTTCAACAACATGTCGGAAAGCTCTCGTAGCGGCGCGAGGCGCTCCTCGGAAAGGCGAAGGCTGCGAAGCACCTGTCGCGCTTCGTCGAAATAAGAAGCGACGGCGCGCTCCGCCGTCTGACGGACCGCCAGCGAGTCGTACACGGCACGGACGGCGGCGATCTTCTCGCCGGAGGCCATCTCCGCGTCGTGCAGCAAAGCAAGCAGCCTCGCGCGGGTCGGAGCATCGGCAGCCTTCAGCGCGGTGGTCAGCAGATAGGTTTTCTTACCTACCAGAATATCGCCTCCCACGGGCTTGCCGAACACCGCCGGATCGCCATACGTGTCGAGCAGGTCGTCTTGGAGCTGGAAAGCCATTCCGAGGTCGATGCCGAAACGGTACAGCAACTCGGCCTGCACCGGCTCGGCCCCGCCGCACAGCGCGCCGATCTTCAGCGCGCCGGCCAGCAGAACGGCCGTCTTCAGTTCGATCATCCGCAGGTACTCCTCGACGGTCACGTCGTCGCGGCTCTCGAAATCCATATCGTACTGCTGCCCCTCGCAGACCCCGACGGCCACGTCCGTAAACACGGCCAGCAGCTGCGGCAACACGGCCTCGTCGCACTGCGAAAGCAGACGGTAGGCCCAAATCATCATCGCATCGCCCGAAAGAATCGCCACATTGTCGTTCCAGCGCGTATGCACGGCAGGCTTGCCCCGACGCATGTCCGAACGGTCCATGATGTCGTCGTGCAGCAACGTGAAATTATGGAAAACCTCTATGGCCATCGCGGCCGGCTTCGCAGCGTCGATCCCTCCGCGGAAAGCCGAGCAGGCCATCAGCAGGGCAACCGGCCGGATCCGCTTGCCGCCCTCCTCGAGCGAATAGGCGATCGGCTCGTACAGCAGGCGCGGCTCGCGCGGCCATTTCATCGACCGGAGCTCCTGCTCGAAGATTCCCTGCAATTCATTGAAAGAGTACATATCCCGAAATATTTGTCTCGTTAAAACCGGAAAGTGCAAAGTTAGCAAATCTTTACGCAATGCGGGCAGCCATCGGTCCAAATATTCGCATGGGGAAGCATGTCCGGTCCTCGCCGGCCCCCGGAATCTTCCTCGGCGGCCGGCGGAATAGATGTTTTTTGCGCGTCGGATGCCATACCGGACGTTTTTTTTCCTATATTTGAAAACGCAACCAAATTAAAATAATTTAATAACAACGCATCCAATGAAAAAAGTAGCAGTCGGCGTAGATATCGGAGGGACGAACTCCGTCTACGGATTAGTGGACGACCAGGGCCATATTCTCAGCGAGGGCGTATTTCCCACGCGCAATTATCCGGACTCGGACCTGTATATCGAGGAACTGTATATCGGCATCCAGAACCTGCTCAAAGCCGCCGGCGACGAGGTCGAGCTCGTGGGCGTGGGTATCGGGGCCCCGAACGGCAACTATTACCGGGGGACGATCGAGAACGCGCCCAATCTGCCGTGGAAGGGACCGATCAGCGTGGTCGAAAAGATGAAGCGCTTCTTCCCCACCCTGCCCGTCATTCTGACCAACGATGCGAACGCCGCGGCCGTAGGCGAAATGATCTACGGCGGAGCGAAAGGCATGAAGGACTTTCTGGTCGTCACGCTCGGGACCGGTCTGGGCAGCGGCTTCGTGGCCAACGGCCAACTGATCTACGGATATACCGGATTCGCCGGCGAGCTGGGGCACGTTACGGTCAGCCATACCGGCCGCGTCTGCGGCTGCGGCCGCAAGGGGTGTCTGGAAACCTACGTCTCGGCGACCGGCATCAAGCGGACGATATTCAAGCTGATGGCAGACAGCATGGAAGAGAGCGAGTTCCGCCACATCACGTTCAACGACCTGACGGCCGAAATGATTACCAAAGCGGCCCTCAACGGCGATCCGCTCGCCATCGAAGCCTACGAGTATACGGGCATGCTGCTCGGGCATGCGCTGGCCGACGCCGTGACGATCACCAGCCCCGAGGCGATCTTCCTGTTCGGCGGACTGGCCAAGGCCGGCAAATACATTTTCGAGCCGACGAAGAAATATATGGAAATGCACATGATGCCCGTTTTCCGCAACAAGGTGAAGCTGCTTCCGTCGGGCATCGACGGCAAGAACGCGGCCGTGCTCGGCGCATCGGCTCTCGTTTGGCAGAGTCTGACCGGCAAGCAGATGTAACGGCGGCAGGTATACTGCACGAGAAAGCCAGGAGAAACGGCGCACGCCGTTTCTCCTGGCTTTCTTATATCCGTTATATCCGCGCGACTCCTAACTCGGTCCATAGACGCAGGCGGCCTTTTTACGCCTGCATTCCGCATCCGTGCCTCCGCACGCTACCCGAACCGGCCTCTTTCACAGAAACATCAGCCCCCGAAGCCGATACCGACCGAACGCATTGGCGTTTCCTCACGATCCGCCGTCCGGACAGCGGCCGGATAATAAGGACGCGCCCACTCCTCGAAAGAGGGGAAATCCGTTTTGCATGAAAATTGAAAGATTCCATACCACGCGCAACGAACGAAACCCGCGCCGTCCCGCGCGGAACGCCATAACGCGGAATATCCAAAAAACAAAAAAATCGAATTATGAGAAACGGGGTCATGATGCAATATTTCGAATGGAATCTGCCCAACGACGGCAACCTTTGGAAAAAACTGAAACAGGATGCCAAGCACCTGCACGAAACAGGCGTGACGGCCGTATGGATTCCGCCCGCATACAAAGCGGACGAGCAGCAAGACGAGGGCTACGCGACATACGATCTGTACGATTTGGGAGAGTTCGACCAGAAAAATACGGTCCGGACCAAATACGGAACGAAGCAAGAACTCGTCGAGGCCATCGACGAGCTGCACAAGCACGGAGTGCAAGTCTACCTCGACGCCGTGATGAACCATAAATGCGGAGGGGACTATCCCGAAAAGTTCATGGCTCAGCAGGTCGATCCTTCGAACCGGAACGAGCCGGTGGGCAAACCGCACGAGATCGAGGCGTACACCGGTTACGATTTCAAGGGACGCGGCGACAAGTACTCCGACTTCAAGTACCACTGGTATCACTTCTCGGGCACCAGTCAGGGCCCCGACAACGAGCATATCGACAAGATATTCCGCATACTCGGCGAGGGCAAGCAGTGGAGCGAAGGGGTAGACTCCGAAAACGGCAACTACGACTACCTGCTGGGAAACGATCTGGATCTGGATCATCCGGAAGTCATTCACAACCTGTTGCACTGGGGTATGTGGGTGGCCAAGGAACTGAACCTCGACGGCGTCCGCCTCGACGCGATCAAGCATATGCGCGACACGTTCGTCAAACAGTTTCTGGAAACCGTCCGCGCCAGCCGCGAAAGCACGTTCTACGCGGTCGGAGAGTATTGGAACGGCGATTTCGACTCGCTGGAAGCCTATCTGAACGTCGTCGGGCGCGAAATCGACCTGTTCGACGTGCCGCTGCACTACAAAATGTATCATGCCTCGCAGAAAGGGCGCGACTTCGATCTGACGGGATTTACCGAAGGATCGCTCGTGGAGCGCTACCCTGCCAACGCCGTAACATTCGTGGATAACCACGACTCCCAGAGGGGGAGCTCGCTCGAATCCCAGATCAAGGACTGGTTCAAACCGTTGGCTTACGGCATGATTCTGCTGATGAAAGAGGGCTACCCGTGCATTTTCTACGGAGACTATTACGGAATCGGCGGCGAACAGTCTCCGCACAGAGCGGTTCTGGACATTCTGCTCGACGCGAGACGAAAGTATGCCTATGGCGAACAGGACAACTACTTCGACCATCCGAATACGGCGGGTTTCGTTCGTCGCGGCGACGCCGAACACCCCGGCTCGGGGCTGGCCCTGCTTGTCTCGAACGGCGAAGATGGCGAAAAGACGATGTTCGTCGGCAAGGAGCGCCGGGGCGAGCGGTGGCGAGAGATAACCGGCTGCGTCGCCGAGGAAACCACGATCGGCGACGACGGTCGGGCGGCTTTCACGGTGCCGGGCGGCAAGCTGGCCGTCTGGGTGCGGAAGTAAGGCGATCCGGGCGATCATATGCTTCACCGTACCCTCTCGGCCCCATACCTGTTTCGGCGCCTCCGTCCGGACGGTCTCTCCCGTCCGGACGGAGGCATGGCCGTTCTCGCACGACAGAAATCGGGGATCGATGCCGGCACGAATTCAAAGTATATAATCGCGGCGATCCGCCCGTTCCCCACCGCCGGGCCGGAGAGGGGACATGCCCGCTTCCGGCCGTCACCGTACGACAGCCGCCTCATCCCGACACATGCCGCCCCCGACACGCCCTAATATACGCCTTCCCCAACCGCCCCTTACTTCCGGTCCTGTCGCCCGCTTCCTCTACCGGTAACAGTTTGCGGAAAGCGGTCATACACCTTACCGCACAGACCGGCCATACGACGTCTCGGACGGTCCGGAACGGCTTTTTCCGTTCGAGCAATGCAGCTCACCGATAACGGCAAGCAAGAAGCGATGCCGGCACGCCAAAACCCATGATCGCGATAAGAGATTCGCACCGGCCGAGCCGCTGTCCCGTACATGGTTAAATATGCAACTACCAGGAAGAAAAATTTTTACGTCCGGTCGGACCGACCGGACATTTTTTCGCTATCTTCGGGTACCAAGCCAATTCTAAACCCTCTTTTATGAAAAAATCGCTCGTCCTGCTACTGCTCTCGAGCCTCGTCTCGGGACTGTACGCCCGGCAACCGCGCACCGTCGTCGAACCTCCGTTCGCATTCCATAACTCGGGCACGCTCGAAATCGAGCGGATCGAGCTCGCGCCCGAATCGACGACCGTCTACATCCAAGCCTATTTCCGACCTCACAACTGGATACGAATCAGCTCGGAAACCTATATCCGCACAGGCGCCGAAGGCGAAAAGCTGACAGTCCGCTCGGCCGACGGCATGCCGCTCGACACCGAGTTCTACATGCCCGAGACGGGACGGCACGACTTCTCGCTGAGCTTTCCTCCCGTCGATCCGAAAACAGCGAAGATCGACCTGATCGAAAGCGACTGCCCCGACTGCTTCAAAATATACGACATCGACCTGACGGGCAAAAAAGCGAAGCCGGGCCGTTCGGCTCTCGCAAAAAAATACAAGAAAGCCGCCCCGCTGACGGAAAATTTCACCGCACCCGTCTCAGCGACAGCCCGGCCCGGATCGCAGGAGCGATTACGGGCTACGATCCCCGCTTTTTCGACCGGATCGAAATCGCGTTCTACTCTCCGATCGTCGGGGACGGAGCGACCGAACTCTCCGTGCCCGTCCGGGAGGACGGATCGTTCGAAACGGGGCTGAACATCCTCACGCCGATACGCGGGATGCTCTTTCTGCCCGGATTCGTCACCCTTCCGTTCTATGCCGAGCCCGGGCGGGAGACCGCGCTGGAGATCGATCTGGGAGCAATATACCGTAAAACATCGGTATTCAAGGAACTGCATCCGCAGACTTCCCCTGTCGCATACTACGGAGAACTCGGTCGCGTGAACGAGGAACTGGCCCGATTGCAAAAAATCCAGATCCGAACGGGCACCCTCCACATCGGCTACCACTTCGACCGCCTGACCCGGATTCACGGCATGCGGCCCGAGCAGTACAAACAATACGTTACGGAAGAATCGGCACGCCGTCTCGCCCAGATCGACACGCTGAAGGAGTTCTGTCCCCGCAGCCGGGAGATCGCCGAGAAGACCGTCCGTGCCGAAACGCTGACCGATCTGCTCAACTACTCCACGATGATGGAACACGCCTACCGCACGGTGAACGAGCTCTGGGACCGGAGTCAGCCGCTCGACATCGAAATCGAGAAACCCGACCCGGCCTATTACGATTTCGTGAACGACTATCCGGTCAACGACGAAACGATGCTCGTGGCCGGCACGACGGCCCTCGATGCGCTCAATGACTTCACGCTGTATCTGATCGCGACCCATCCGCAAACGCAGCATCCGGGACCGCAAAACCGCTCGTTCCACCCCGACTCTATTCTGAACGATCCGGCGACCGTGCGTCTGATCGGCTCCGACCGCGGAATACTTTACGACCTGAAGCGCTTTCGGGACATGATCGGCCGGATCAACAACGGTTTCCCGCTGACGGACGCTCAGGCGCAGTCGCTCGATACGCTTTTCAGCAACCGGGCATTCGCGCGCGAAGTGCTCGCACGCCAGCGGCGGATCGACTCGCTGATCGCGGAGAACAAGAAAAAAACGGGATTCGCGATCCGCCCGACGCCGGTCCGCGACACGCCCGAGCAAAAGATCGAGGCGATCTGGGAAGCCTACCGGGGAAAAGTCGTTTTCGTCGACGTATGGGAAACCTGGTGCGGTTCTTGCCGCCGGGCCATGGAAGCCACCGAGCCGATCAAGAAAGAGCTCGACGGCCGGGGCATCGTCTACCTCTATCTGGCCAGCGAGTCCTCGCCGCTCGAGGCGTGGCACAACCTGATTCCCGGCATACCGGGCGAACACTACCGGCTGGACCAGGAAACCGCCGCCGCGTTGCGGGAAAAGTTCGGATTTAACGGCGTACCTTCCTATCTGCTGATAGACCAGGAGGGGAAGGTCGCATATCAGCGGACCGGATTCGAAGGCCCTGAAAAAATAAGGCAGCTATTGCTCGAAGCTTCGGAAAAATAGGTATCTTCGGGAACGAATACGACAAACGAACCATACTTATGAAAAGCGTCGAAGACACGCTGCTCGGGCGCCGGTCGATCCGGCGGTACGAGCGGCAACCCGTCGAGCGGGAAAAGCTCGACCTGATCTACGCGGCGATCCGCAACACGCCGACCAGCTACAACGGCCAGCAGTTCTCGGTCATCGCCGTGACGGACCAGACAGTCAAGGAGGAATTGTACGAAATCACCGGCCAGAAGCAGATCAAGACCTCGGCTATCCTGCTGGTTTTCTGCCTCGATTACCACAAGCTCCGCGTGGCGGCCGCCGCCAAAGGCATGCGGACGCCTCCGTTCGAGAGCACGATCGACGGCTACACGGTCGGCGTGATCGATGCCTCGATGGCGATGATGAGCGCCGTAACGGCCGCCGAGTCGCTCGGACTGGGCTGCTGCTGCGTGGGCTATGTCCGCACGGCCGATCCGCGCCGCATATCGGACATGCTGGGCTTGCCCGAAGGCGTATCGATCGTCTGCGGACTGACGATCGGCTATCCGCGGGAGATGCCCGACCTGAAGCCGAAGCTACCCGTGGAAGCCGTCGTGCACGAGGGCCGCTACATGCCCGATGAGAAGCTGGCTCCGCTGCTGGAGACGTACGACCGGCAAGTCGCCGAGTTCAACCGCAGCCGGACCGGCGACCGGACCGACAACGACTGGGCCGGCCACATAGCCGACTACCACCGCCATTCGATGGAACACGGCATCGGAGAGTACCTCGAAAAGCAGATCGGACTGGAGAAATAGATCCGGACAGGTTGCTCGGGGCGGCTCGCCGAAAGGAATTACAAACCGCATCGTCGGCTGTTTTCGGAATGCAGGATAGAGACTTAGACTTCGCGGTATCGCTCTGTATCGCGCCCTCTCGCAGTCGGACATATACCCGCTTCCCATCCGGCCCGAGACTTTGTCGTCTGAAAGGTATGCAAGCTGTATACGGAACGAGGCGATCGCACGACAAGACGATGATATATTGAGCATTTTCCTCGGTTTGACACGACCGATCGGAGAATCAATATTGAGCGGAGTAATCGGGAAAAGAGCGCAACGACTCGGCGTCCGGACGGTCGGCAGCGGTTTACGATGCTTTACTGTCGAACAACTCTTTCTGCATGTATCGGCGACCGGACGAGCGGCAACGCTATGCCGTCGAATCACTCTTTCCGAATGCGAAAAGGTCGTGCGATTTCCGGATCGTACAAAATCCGATGCCGTTTTCTCAGATGAAATAGCCTCCATGCCATGAATGGCATGGAGGCTAATTGAGTTCTCCGCCCGCCATCCGCTATCCGGTATAGCAGGACTTTTCGGAACAGGGCGGGGAGGCGGAGGTGGCCGCCATGTATGTCGCTCGGCCCGTCCCGACGGAGTACTGGCTTTCCCCTCCGCTCGGTTTGCGCCTCTTTCGGGGAGATTATTGCGCCTTAGTGAAGACGGGGGTAATGGTATTTCCGTCGTATGTCCAGGAAGCCTGCGAAATAAACGACGGGATATCGCTGTCGTCAAACCATGCCGTTACCGGGAATATCGAAACGCCGTTGCCGGGATTGTCTTCGTAGTACAGCGTCGTCAATTTCGTATTATGGCTCACATCCAACGAGGCGAGTTGATTGGAGTAGCAGGACAGCCACGTCAGTTTCGTATTGTTGCTTACGTCCAACGAAGTGAGTTGATTGGAGTAGCAGAACAATCTCGTCAATTCCGTACAGCTGCTCACATCCAACGAGACGAGTCGATTGGAGTAGCAGGACAACACTTCCAGCGACTGGAAATATTCGATACCTTTCAGAGAGGTCAACAAGCCATAGCCGGCGAAAGTTCCGTCCACGCGGAGTGTCCTAATGTCTTTCACCTCTCCGAAAGCGATATGCTCCGCGTCGGCGATATAGCCCTTTTGCTGCAATACTCGGGCGAACCGCGGATCGAATGCGGCGGTTATATCTGCATCGTCGTCGGGAGTTGCCGTTACCATTACGGTACAGGCAGCAGATTTGCCGCCTGCCGTAGCGGTAATCGTTGCGGTTCCTTCGGCTACGGCCGTCACCGTGCCGTTATCGCCGACGGTAGCGACGGCCTCGTCATTGCTGCTCCACGTTACGACCTGATCTGAGGCGTCGTCGGGCAACACGGTCACTGAGAGGCGTTCGGTCTGTCCGACGGCGAGTTCGATTGCGCTTTTGCCGAGTTCGACGCCCGATACGGGAATCGGGTCGTTGTCTTTGCTGCACCCCGCGACCAGTAGCAGGGCGGCCAAAGCCGGACACATAAATCTGGCGGTTCGTTTCATCTTTTTATTCGGTTTTAATACGGTTCGCGTCCTTCTTCTCGAACAGAACGTGTATCCACAGCGGCCGGCGGCGACCATAGAGCAGGTATTGAATCCGGTTCAGCGCGCGGGCCGGAAAGCAGACGGCCCATTTCAACGGCCCGATCTCCGGACGGACGAGCTTCGCCCCGCAATGCACGCACCCTTCCTCCTGGGCGTAGCTGCCGTACGGATACCCGCAAAGACGGTAAAGGAAGACCGACAGCGGATTGGTCACGGCCTGCCCCCGCCCGACGAGCCGGGCGTCGCGGACCTCCATACCCGGGAAAAGCTCCTCAAGCCTCCCCCGGTCGAAACGGCTCAGGTGACCGGTCGTCGGATTGACGGCCCCGCAGCGCGCGCAACGCGTCCGGTTCGCGCGCAGGTCCTGACGATAAGGCACGCCGATCAAGGCCCAGCGGGAAGAAACCCGCGCGATCTCGCCGCAGGCTTGCCTCAGCTTCTGCGGCGGCACATGCTCCAATACCTCGGTGCAGAACACCGTATCGAACGACCCGTCGGCGAAATCGAGGGCCGTCACGTCGCCCTGTACGGGCACGATGCCCGGCTCGTCGATCTCGGGCTTCCGCAGATCGAGCGCCGTAACCTCCCTGTAAAGAGCGGTCAAGCGCCGGGACAGATAGCAGTCCCTCGCCCCGATCTCGAGCACGCGGTCGCCGCCCGGCGCAAGCGACATCAGGTCGGCGATGCGCAACTGCTCGCGCGCTCCGGCGCGTTGTTCAGCCAAATCGAACTCCATGACGTCAAATTTCAAAGATACTCACCCGCATCGTCTGCCCGTCGAGCACGAGCAAGCGCCCCGCCAGCGTCTCTCCGAAGCCGGATAAGAGCTTGACCGTCTCGAGGGCCTGCAAGGACCCGATCACGCCCACCACGGGCGAAAGCACTCCGACAATCTCCTTCTGAGGTGGCTCCTCGGGATAGAGCGACCGGTAGCCGCCCGCCCCGCGAGCGTGGAACACCGATACCTGTCCCCCTGCCTGCTCGGCCGTTCCGTATACCATCGGCACGCCGGCCGAGGCGCAATAGTCGTCGATCACATAGCGCGCGGCATAGTTATCGGTACAGTCGACCACGACATCCGAACCGTGCAACCGCTCGGAAGCATCGGCAGCCGTCAGTCGCCCGGCGACGATTTCCAAGCGACAGCCGGGATTCAGCCGCGAAAGACGCGCGGCCGCAGCCTCGGCTTTCAGCGCCCCGATCTCGGCAGTCGTGTACAACACTTGGCGCTGCAGATTGCTCGGCGACACCGTATCGCTCTCGACGATCCGGATATGCCCCACCCCGGCCGCCACGAGATAGTTCAGTACGGCCGAGCCGAGCCCGCCGGCCCCGACGACCGTCACCCGGCTTTCGAGCAGCCTCGACTGTCCCTGCTCGCCGAAGCCATCCACCAACAAATTGCGCTGGTAGCGCTCCCGCTCTCTTTCGGATATTTCGCGCATCGGTAAACGTTTACCGCAAAGATAGCAATTCCGCAGCGAATCGCGCACTTCCGCAGGCTCGAAGCATCGACCCGACGCACGAAGCGGATACAAACCGTTCCTCCCGACCGGGACTATGCTACGGCAAGTCCGTCGATCCTTGCGGCAGGGCGGACACCTTTCTGGCTCCGATCAGGGAAGAGACGCCGGACGGACCGTCTCGGGACGCATACCCGCACTCCCGGCCCTATTTTTTCAGATTGGGAAGGAACCACGCCGCCAGCCCGATCAGCGGCATAAAGCCGGACAGGTTGTAAATGAAATCGATTCCGCGACTGTCGGCCAGATCGCCGAGAACCGCCGCCCCGATTCCGGCCACGCCGAAAGCGAAACCGAAGAACAGGCCGGAAACCAGTCCCAGCCGGTAGGGCAGCAATTCCTGAGCGTAGACCAGAATGGCGGGAAACGCCGACGAAAGCATCAGCCCGGCGCAGAAGCTCAGCACGACCGTTGCGACCAGACTGTCGACATGGGGCATGGCGAGCGAAAAAGGAGCCGTTCCCAGAATCGACGCCCAGATCACGTACTTGCGGCCGAACCGGTCGCCGGCCGGGCCGCCGAGCATCGTTCCGAAAGCCGTTGCGGCCAAAAAGACGAACAACAGGATCTGCGACTGGCCGATCGTAACGCCGAACTTGTGGATCAGGTAAAACGTATAATAGTTGGTCAGCGCCGCCATGTACATGTACTTGGAGAAGATCAGTACGAGCAGCACGGCGATCGCCCATACGGTCCTGCGCAACGACAGAGGCATACCGGCCCGGACGGTTTTCGCTTCGTCCGTCGCCGGCGCATCGAGAAACGAACGCTTGTACCAACGGCTGATCGGCACCATGATCGCCACGGCAACCAGCGCGAAGACGGCGAACCAGGCAAAATGCGCACGTCCGTACGGCGCGACCAGAACGGCCACCAGAAGCGGCCCCAACGCATAGCCCAGATTGCCGCCCACCTGAAACAGCGACTGAGCCAGCCCCCGATGTCCGCCCGAGGCGAGCGAAGTGAGGCGCGAGGCTTCGGGATGGAATACCGACGAGCCGATACCCGTCAGCGCCGTCATGGCCAGTACGCCCGCGAAAGAGGAGGCATAGGCCAGCCCCAACAGCCCGAACATCGTGACGGCCATGCCCGCAGGCAGAGCCCACGCCGACGGGCGCTTGTCGAAATAGAGTCCGGCCAACGGCTGAAAGACCGAACCGGCCAGTTGATAAATCAGCGTGATGAGCCCGATCTGGGCGAAACTGAGCGTCAGGTCGTGCTTCAGCATCGGATAGATGGCCGCAATGACCGACTGCAGCGTATCGTTGAAAAGGTGCGCCACGCTCAGAGCCCACAGAATGCCGAATGTGATGCCGGTCGCAGCCCGGCTTCTGTCCCGATCCATCGAAAAATCGTTCTTAACGGTTCGTCCGTCGCCGTACGCTCGTCCCCATTCCGGAAGCGGCAGAATCCAGCCTCCGGCGGGAGCCCGGCGAAAAACCGCCCAAAGGTACGCATTTCTTCCGTGCATCCAACCGAATCCCGGAGCGAATCTTCGCGCTCCATGTCGGGGCGTTCGCCGTTTTGCCACAAGCGGCCTTTTCCTGCGGTCGTTACGGCGGAATACTGTTCCGCACGATCCGGTCTACCGGACGCTTCCGAAACGAAAGCTTCGCGCATGGTAGCGCGAAGCTTTCGTATGCAACAGTCTCAACGGATGTCCGACCCACCGCAAAGGTTCCTTACCGGTCATTTCCCGCTTTCATGTTTCTTGCCGTACAGGAAACGCTTGATCTTGTGCGTGGGCGTTTTCTCGAAGCCCTCCTGGTTCTCGACGACCACCGAAATGCGCGAGAAACGGTTTACCTTGGAATTGACATAGTGCAGCAGCTCCTTCTTGATTTCCTCCATCCGAGCGCCGAGCTTCTCCTTGACCGTCTGATACTTGCGCTCGAGCTCCTCTCGGTTGAAATAGACGATCGCCACGAGCTTGCCCATATCGTCCTCCTGAACCAGCGAGTCATTGACCAAAGCATGGCCGTTGAGCACGTTCTCGATCTCCTCGGGATAGATGTTCTCGCCGCTCGGACCGAGGATCATGTTAGAAAGTCGCCCTTTGATGTACAGATATCCGTCGGCGTCGAATACGCCGAGGTCCTTGGTACGGAACCAGCCGTCCTCGGTGAACGAGTCGGCCGTCGCTTCGGGATTCTTGTAATAGCCCATCATCACGTTCGGTCCCTTGACGACGATCTCGCCCTCGCCCGAAAGAGGATTCACGTTGTCGAGCCGGGCCTCGATGCCTTGCAGCATCGGTCCGGTCGACTGGTGGCGCACCATGGTCGGATTGACGCCGGCCAGCACGGGCGCCGTCTCGGTCAGTCCGTAGCCGATCGCATAAGGGAACTTGCCCTCGAAAAGAAATTGTTCGACGCGGGGATCGAGTTTCGCACCGCCGATACCGAAAAATCGTATCCGGCCGCCGAACAGCCTCATCAGCTTCTTGCCGGCGATCCGGTGCAGCCATTTGCGTCCCCACTCGCGATCGTAAAGCCAGCGCATCAGGCGGTTCGCCGAAAGTTGCGGAAGAACTTTGTTCTTATAGATTTTCTCGATGATGAGCGGAACGCTAAGCATGATCGTCGGACGGACGACCCGGAGGACCGGAAGCAGGACCGACGCCGTGGGAGCCTTGTCGAGGTAAACGACCTGCGCACCCCACATGAACGGCAACAACATGCCCAGCGAGCACTCGAACGTATGCGAAAGCGGAAGGATCGACAGGAAAATATCGGTCGGATAGACCGGCTGAAGCACGCTGACCATAGCCAGTTCGCTGCACAGATTGCCGTGCGAGAGCATCACGCCCTTAGGCTCGGACGTCGTGCCCGAAGTATAGATGATAGCGGCCAAATCTTCGCTCCGAGGAACGGAAACGACGCCTCGCGCGGCAGCTTTCCGATGCGAGATCACGCCCAGGTTCTTCGAACGCACGACCAGCAGGTCCTGCTCGGCGATCACCTCCTTGGACACTTTCGTATAGAGCTTGTCGGACGCGACGAGCGCCTTGGCTTCGCTGTGCAGGATGATCCGGTCGATCTCCGGTCCTGAGAAGTCGGGCAAAATAGGAACGATCACCAGGCCATGGATCGCGGCCGTGAAATAGACTACGCCCCAGTTGGGCATATTGTTGCTCAGCAGAGCCACCTTATCGCCCGCGCCGAGCCCGGCAGCAACGAACGTCTCGGTCAGGGCATCCACCCGACGGGCGAAATCGTCATACGTCAGCTTTTCTCCGCCGTACAGTGAAGAACATCGATTGGAACCGTACGTTTCGATACTGTGCAGATACAGTTCCCGAAGTGTATTGAACGTCATGTCTGATCTTTTGGAATCGCTGTAACGCCTGTTCTACGAACGCAAAGTTAATTCTTTTTATTTTTATATCCGATTTTTCCGACCTTTGTCTCATGAACGCAACCGAACGGATACTGCGGCACGCCTCGCAACTCGGATTCGACGATTGCGCCGTAGCCCGATGCCATCCGCTGAACAGCCAGCGGGAGACTTTCGAGGAGTGGCTCGAGCACGGCTACGACGGTTCGTTGAGTTACTTGCGGCGCCACGTCGCCAAGCGGTTCGATCCGTCGCTGCTGGTCGAAGGCGCGCGGTCGGTCATCGTCTGCGCGGTCAGCTACCATCGTCCGCTCTCCGAAGGCGACATACCGTCTCGCATAGCCTCATACGCTCACTCGCGCGACTATCACCTGACGCTCCGCGAGAAGCTCGCCGAACTGCTCGTCCTCGTGCGCGAACTGTACCCGGATTCCGAAGGACGCGCTTTCACCGATACGGCCCCGATCGTCGAGAAGGCATGGGCCGCCGAGGCCGGACTCGGCTGGATCGGACGGAACTCGCTCCTGATCCATCCCCGTTTGGGATCGTTCGTGCTGCTGGGCGAAATCGTCACGACGGCCGAGCTCGACGCCGGCCGGCCGACCGTGCCCGACGGCTGCGGAAACTGCCACCGCTGCATCGACGCGTGTCCTGCCGGAGCCATTCTGCCCGGACGGAGAATCGACGCTTCCCGCTGCATCTCGCGCCGGACCATCGAACGCGGCGAAGGAGACGAAGGCGAGCTGCACGGATGGATTTTCGGCTGCGACCTGTGCCAACGGGCCTGTCCGCACAACCGCCGGGCCCCGATCGCCTCGAACAAGGCTTTTCGTCCCGTGCCCGAACTGGAGCGAATGAATGCCGAGCAATGGCTCGCTCTGAATCGGGCCCAGTTCGACCGGCTGTTCTCCCAAACCCCGCTCGCCCGCTGCGGACTGCAAAAACTGCAGGACAGAATCCGGAAACTCGGAAAAGAATAGGCTCGTCCGACCGCATCCACGACAGTCCCGGCAACCTTCCTCTTCGTGCCGTAACGATGCACATACCGTTCCACAACGGCCGGCCGAAAGCCCGGACGGTCGTCATGCAGAGCGCCCGACGTCGTCGAGCCGGCAAGCCGAACGAACCCCGCCGCCCGGAACGATCGCCGGTCGCACTTCCGCCGCGCGTTTCTCCGAACGAAAAACGCAACGGATCGTCCGATCCGTTGCGCCTGTCTATAAACGGTCCTCGCTTCCGCCGACGTCAGTCCGAGCCGCCCTCCATATACTCCAACTGCCATTGCAGCTCTCCGGCGACTTCGCGAAGCGTTCCGTCCGCCGAAGCCGCACACAACTGCTCCCAAAGCTTCACCCGTTCGCACAAAGAGGGCGAGACGGTCGCCAGCGAGCGCATCAGCATCACCAGCCCCCGGCCGACAAAACTCTCCAGATCGCCTCGCCGGGCGATCCGGTCCGCCTGTTCGAAAAAACGGCCGGCCCATGCGCGGTTCTTTTCCGCGCGGATAACCGACGCGGCCGTCAGCAAGCCGGCATACCGCTTCATCGGCTCCGGCGAGCCCATCCATTCCAAAGCCATATCCGGAGCATCGGGCGCATGGCGGAACAGCGCGCTGACGACCTGTTCGACCAACTCGGTATTGGTCAGACCGTCCGCCCACTCCCGCATCTGAGCGGCAGTCACTTCCGAAGGGTCGTCGATAAAGGCGGCCGCGAGCTTCAGCTCCCGAACCTGCTGCCTGAAAAGAAACAAGGCGAAAGCATGCGCCGGAGCGTACGCTTTCGCGATCTCCCTGATCGTCGGCACGGAAACGCCGTAGCTGAGCGGATAGTCGAGACCCCGGCTGCGCATGGCATCGACGACAGCCCCGTTCATTTCCACCTTCAGCCGACGCAACAGACCGATCATTCGCTGGGTATCGTCCATGTCCCGGCTATTTGACCGACGTCACGGGCAACTCGATCACCTGTCCGAACTGATACAAAGGCAGACGGCTCTGCGCGATTTCGCGATTGCCGTCCATCAGCCGGCAATTCACCATGTCGGCCACGCGGTAAAGAATCGTGCCGCGCGAATCCTTCGAAGCGCGACGCTCCGGAGCCAAGCTCTGTGCCTTGTTCTCGGGAGCGAGCTCCAGCAGGACGGGCCGCCCCGACAGATCGTCCGCGGACAGCAAGCCGGCGGTATCAGAAAAACGGCAGACGACCGTCGCCGGCTCGTCCTTCGACGGCACGACGCTGAATTCCCGGACGATTCTTTGACGGAACTGCTTGCCCAGAAACAACGACAGATACTCCTGTTCCAGCCGGTCGATCTCTTCAAGCGCAGCCTTCAGGCCCGCGCCGAACACGTTCTCGCCCGCCTCGCCCGTCACCAGATCGATCCGATGGCGCCGCAACGAGAAGATCGCATTGGCGGCATCCTGCGCCATCGACTCGGGACTTTTCTCGACGAGGCTCAGCCGATCGACCGACACCTTGACGAACGAGGTATCGCTGTCCAGATAAGACACCGCCTCGCAACGGTCGGGAACAGGCCCGCGAAGCGGACCCGCGCAGTCCCATGCAGGAGGCAGAGGCTTCTGGCCGGCAGCGGACGCCGCTACGAACCCTTCCGGAGTCACGTCGTAAATTCTCAGCGGGCTCTTGTCGGGATTGTCCAACGCATACACTTCGGCCGGATCGGCTTCCTGAGCCGCGCAGAGCGTAGCGCTCTGAATCGTGTAGATGTCTTTGTCCGCGAGCGGAGCCATTACGCCCAGAAGTTTCTGAGCGAAGCGGGCATACGGGCCCACTCGCACGCTTTCCCTTTCGGCAACGACCTGCACGCGAACCACCGAGCGGGGCAACGCATAGGCCACCGTATTCCCCTCCATCGGCTTGGACGGCTTGTAAGCTTTCACTTGAGCCGACGCGCCCGCAACAGTCAGGGAACCCGCCAGCACCGAAATCATCAGCTTTCTCATAATCATCCTTTTAGTTTATGTCCGTCGGCATCCTCCTCGGGACACCGAACCAAACAAAGTTATACTATTTTTCCAAAAAGAGACTTACATCTTCAGGTAAAAATCGCCCGTCAGCTCTTTGTAACGGGCACTGTACCCTCGGCGGTCTTCGGCTTCGATCACGAGCGTCTCCTCCTGCAAATCCTGCCGCCGGGGGGAAAACTCCGCGCACAGCCGCCTGACGGGACCGCCCGGAACCGTATGCACGGCCAGTGCGCGCACATGGTACAATCCCTCGTTCAAAGCCGATGCCGCAAAGTCGCATGCGGTCTCGGCAGGCAAGATTACCGACAACCGTCCGGAGGAAACGAGCAACCGCGCAGCCCCTGCGGCCAGATCGGCATAGGACAGGGACTCCGCATGCCGCGCTGCCGTGCGGGCCGGATCGGGCGATTTGAGCGATGCGACGAAATAGGGAGGATTCGACACGATCCGATCGTACCGGACCGTGCATCCGGCCGCGAAATCGGCGAACGGACGACGGTAAAGAGTCAGCCGGTCGGCCCAAGGCGACGCGGCGAAATTGCCCTCGGCATCGAGACAGCTCCCCTCGTCGATCTCGACGGCGTCGATCCGGGCCGACGGATTGCGCTGGGCCAGAATCAGCGCGATCACTCCCGTTCCCGTACCGACGTCGAGCATCCGCCCGCCCGCCGGCGCCGAATCGCACCATGCGCCGAGCAACACGCCGTCGGTGCCCACCCTCATCGCCGAGCGGGGCTGACGGACGGTGAACCGTTTGAAAGCGAAATAGTCGTTGGCCATCGTCTTGCAATCGAGGCGGAAAGGTACGAAAAATCGCCACAGAGACAAAATAATCGGGGGAGAGCCGAAGCTCTCCCCCTTTCAAATATCGACCGAAAAAATTATTTCACGTACTGAGTCACGCCCGTCATGCCTCTCTGGCCCAAATAAGGACGAATATTGCCTTTCAGGGCGATCTTGACCCGATAGTTCAGCTTATTGTCGGCCAGATTCAACGCATCGCGGATCGGGCCTTCGGGCAACTCTACGGCGATCACCTCGCTGGCTTTCTTGGCCGTGCGCTTATCGGAGAGCAGAATATTGGTCTTGACCGAAACGGTCTGGGCGTACTGGGCGTTCTCCTCCACGCTCGTGCCGTCGACCACGCCGACGATATAACCGGTGATCCACACGTCGCTCTCCTCCTGCGGAAGGCCCTTGACCGCCGTGATATTGTACGGGTGCTGGGCCGTACCGTCCCCGTTAAGCGGAATCACCTCGATCGTGAACATCAAAGGAGCATAGGGAGGTATCTCGGTGGTGGTGGAGGTCCCGGCCTGACCGGTGCTGCCGTAGCCGTACGTAGAAGTGAAAAGGGCTTCGGCCGTCTCCCCGTACCTCATTCCCTTGATGGCCTCATAGAAGCCGCGGACTACCGACGTATCCTCCGACTTGAGCGACACCACGAGCGAGTCGTACTTGGACGAGCTGCTGTTATCGTAGATGTGGTACTTGCGCGCCGTATCGGCGATATTCGTGTCGAAGACGAATCCGTCCATAAAACGCCCCACATAGTAGACGTAAGCTATCGAGTCGTCCTTGACCGTCGCGGTATCGAGCCCCGTGCGGAGCGACCGGCGGTAAAGCCCCGTCTTCAGCGTGTCGGCTATGGTCTGTCCCCAGTTACGGGACGCATACTGAGCCACTTCGTTGCTCTCGTCCCGAAGCGGGTCCGAAATGATCTTCTTCAGCTCCATATCCATGATGATAGGCGTCTGGGCCGGAACGCTCGATACCTGCCCCTGATACCCTCCGGTAAACGACCGGCCGTAGTTGCCGTAAGCGAGCGTATAAGGAACGTATACCCGGACGCGATCCCCCTCGTTCATCGTACCCACGGCGTCGTACACGCCCTGAGGCAGGTCGCCGTTCTCGTAGAACTGAATCATCTGGGGCACATAGTGCGTAAAGTACTCGAAAGTGCCCTGCTCGACGGCTACCGCGCTGTCGCGCGTGACGAACACGTCGCCGTCGACCATGATCCGGCCGGTATAGTTCAGCTGTATCCAGTCGTACTCGACCGGAGGCTTGATCACTCCCGAGGCGGAGTGCAGTTTCTTGATGTAAATGCCCGAAGGCTGCTTCTCCGCACCGTCGCCGTACAGGCCCACCCATGCGTCGAAAGCGGCCATCTGCTTCTCGCCCAGATTATCCGAAGGCTCCTTGGCACAGGAAGCGGCCACGATCGCGACGATCGACACGGCCCATGCAATGCGAACTGCTTTATTCATTCTTAATCACTTTTTCGATATAGACAAACCACCTCGTCGCCTGATCGCCGTCCACGACACCCGTATTCCCGCTGCCGTAAGCCAGATCCGAGGTGACGAACAACTGAAGCGAGTCGCTCTCGCGGGCGCCTTGCAACCCGTAAGTAAGTCCCCGGATCATCGGCGTCGCTCCGAGCACGACCCGCTGAGGCTCGAAGCTCCAATACTCCGTATTCAGCACGGTATCTCCTTCGACCAACGAACGGATATTCGTATAATAGGGCACTTCCGTCGCGCTCACCGAGCCCGAAAAGAGATAAGCGGCGAAATCGAAAACGACCGAGTCCCCGTAGGCGATCTGCGGCTCGCTCTCGTACTCCGGCCGGTCGGCGTTGATCGTGTAGCGGTATACGCCCGAGGCTTCGGCATACTCCCAGCCTCTCGAATCGAGAAAGCTCTCGATCGCGGACCGTTGCGAAGTCACGGCATCGTCCTCCTTGGCGCAGGCGAGCGCAAGAGATCCGGCCGAGATCAGCACTATTTGAGTAAACCGCTTCAATATCCCCGTTTTAGCGTACAAATCTACATTTTTTTTCATCCAAAACCAAACGAACCCGCGCGCTTGCCTATTAAACTGCGAATAATCAAAAATATTGCCCCGGACGCGAAAATCCCACGAAAAAAGCCGGGCCTGCCGCCCGGCTTTCGTACGATACCGACTTTCCCCGGCAACTACGACTTGCTGAGGAAATATTTCTGCGATTTGAGCAGATTCCGGCTTTGCAGCACCATCGTCTTGGTTTCGTTGATGATCGTCAGGTAGAGTATGCTGCTTCGCGTGGTCGAAGCCTTGGCCTTCACGCGCTTGATCTGGCTCTTGATCGCCGCGGCCAGCGTATCGAACAGCTCGTCCCTCAGGCGCAGAATCTCGTCGAGCTGCTCGAAACGGTTCGTCCGAAGCATCTCGTTGATTTTCGTATAGATCGTGCTGACCTGCTCGTTGACCCTCTTCAGATCCTCCAACTGATCGACGCGGAATCCCTCGTGGTTGTTGTTGATATGGTCGAAGCTCGGCCGCGTGATGTGGACCAGCGCCTTGGCGACCTCGTCGAGATAATCGACGATCTGCACATAATAATGCCCCGTCTCGACATAATTCTCCTGCAACTCGAGCAGCGTCGGAAGCACCTCGTGCTTGCGCTCGTGAGCCGCCTGATAAAGGGCTTCCGATTCGCGCACCATCTGCTTGAGCAGTTTGCGGTCTTCGTTGAACAAGCCGATCAGCGTCTGATTGTAAATCGTCGTCACCTTGCTCATCGTGTCCGTTACCTCGCGGATGCAGCGGTCAACGATCGATCCCTCGTCCGAGAGCGCCTTCATTTCGGCCTCCTTGGCAGCGTCCTTCTTCAGCTTGCGGTTATGGAGCACGGTGCTCTCGAACAGCAGGTAGGCACACAGCACGGTCAGCACGACCAGCGCGATCGTACCGCCCCAAACCAGAGCCGCCGCTACGACGAACGCGATCGTAAAGGCGACCAAAGCCGTGAAAAACCAACCCGCGATCACCGTCAGCACGCCCGTAATCCGATATACGGCGCTTTCGCGGCCCCAAGCCCGGTCGGACAGCGAGCTACCCATCGCGACCATGAATGTCACATAGGTCGTCGAGAGCGGCAACTGCAACGAAGTAGCCGACGAGATCAGAATCGAGGCCACCGTCAGATTGACCGTCGCCCGGATCAGGTCGAACGGAGCCTTGTCCTTGCGGTTGAGCACCGGCACGAATCGGCTGGCAACGAAACGCTGGATGCGGTCGGGCGTGTATTTCTCGTAGTTCCTATTGACATTCAGCGCGCTGCGAACGATCGCGCGTGAAATGGAAGTCGAACCGAACCGCTCGACGCCGACGTCCTGACGCGCCAGGTTGATTTCCGTATCGGAAACCGCGCGGGCTTTCTTGGAAAACCACAGCGTGACGACCATAACGAGTCCCGAGAGGAACAGAATCAGCATATTAGCGACAACCGGATCGTTCAGGCTGCCCATCAGCATCGAGCTGTCGCCGGTCGTCTTCGCCACGTCGTAAGCGTCCACTCCGGCTACGAAAACGCCGATGAAGTTCACCAGGTCGTTACCCGCGAAGGCAAGCGCGAGCGAAAAGGTCCCGGCCAACACGGTCAATCGCAGTATATTGATTTTCAGAAGACTCAGCAACGACATCAGCAGACTCCAGCCTACTACCATAGCTACCAGCATAGCCAGCGTATGGTGTTCCATCCACGCCATCGCATGCGCGGGAATGACCGAAGTGCCTTTGAGCCCTTTGAAGACGGCGAAATAGGAAATGGCCGTCAGCGCGATCCCGCACCATAGCGCGCCGACGGTACGCAGTTTCTTCTGGTAGCGGAAAGAGAAGATAAGCCGGGTAATGTACATGACGACCGTTCCGCACACGAAAGCGATCGCCACCGAGATCAGGATTCCACCGATGATCGCCATCGCATTGCCCGTGTTGATCATGTCGGCCATCGAGGCCGGATCGCCGTCGGGCATCGTCACGACCGAGCCGCTCGAGAGCTTGAATACACAGATGCCTACCGCCGCGCCCAGCAGGCCGAACACGAGCGAAACGGTCGTCGACGTCGGCATGCCCAGCGTATTGAACAGGTCGAGCAGAATCACGTTCGTGAACATCACCGCCAGAAACAGCAGCATCACTTCGGCGAACGTGAACATCTGCGGATGGAACACGCCGCTGCGCGCGACCTCCATCATACCGCTGGAGGTAATGGCCCCGACGATGATGCCGACCGACGCGACGGTCATGATCACATAGCGGGGCGCCGCTTTGGAGCCTAAGGCCGAATTGAGAAAATTCACCGCGTCGTTGGAAACACCGACGACCAGTCCAGCCACGGCCAGAACCAGCATGATGACAACGATGGCAAGATACAGATCCATACGATTTCGATTTAAATGCGTTTCGGGGTCATGCGAAAAACCCTTGTCCCGGCCCTCTCTTCCGGCCGTCATACCGGTCATTTCCCGTACCTTAGCGGCCTGTCCCTCTCAAATTCGGCAACAAAAATAGAATAAAATGGCATAAACTTGCAACAATCGGGTCAAATTTACCCGCGCGACGCATCCGACAAAGTTCCTTACAGGCGCTTGAGCGCTTGTCTCACGAGCTCCTCGACCGTAGCCGCAGGCATCTCTTTCCGCAGCGCGCGGAGCGCCTTCTCGCTGGCCTGCCGGGCAAAACCGAGCATCGTCAGGGCCGAAAGCGCCTCGTCGAACGTTCCGTCGGCCGCCTGCCGCAGCGGCAGCGCCTCGTTCGCCGGGCAGACGGCTCCGATCTTGTCCCTCAGCTCGACGATGATCTTTTGGGCCGTTTTGATACCGAGTCCTTTGACGCTCTTGAGCACGTCGGCCTGTCCGGCGGCGATGATCGTCCGTACCTCGTCGGCCGTGAAGGCGGAAAGAATCATGCGAGCCGTATTGCCTCCGACGCCCGACACGCCCAGCAGCGCCCGAAAAATGTCGCGCTCTTCCCGGCTGAAAAAGCCGTAAAGCACCTGCGCATCCTCGCGCACGACGAAATGCGTGTACAGCCGGACCTCGGCCCGATCGCCTATCTGCGAAAAAGTCTGCAGCGATATGTTCAGCCAATAGCCTATACCTCCGGCCTCCAGAACGGCCGCCGTCGGCGAGAGCGTCTCGACCCGACCCGTTATGTACTCATACATAATCCTTTCCTATTTTAAGGCAAAATTAGTCAAACAAAAGGAAATATTTATATATTTGCACAACAATAAACCGGGGACGGTCGTGCGCCGGCCTTTCGGCAGCGGAAACGGCGGCGTCCCGGAGATTTCAATAAACCACAACAACCGAACATGAAAAAAATCTTGATCGCCGTATCAGCCGCACTTCTTCTGGCTGCCTGCAACAACAAAAACAGCGCCTCGACGGCAGGCGGGACCGTAACCGGAGCCGACAGCAGCCAATCGGCCGTCGCAGCGGGCGGAGACATAGCCTATTTCAACATCGACTCGCTCGTCAGCCGATACGACATGTACATCGACCTGAGGGCCGCCTACGAGCAGAAGGCCAAAAAGGCCGATACGGAGCTGACTTCCAAGGGCCGCAGTCTCGAGAACGACGTGCGCGACTATCAGGACAAGATACAGAAAGGGCTGGTAACCCGCTCTCAGGCCCAGTCGATCGAGGAGAACCTGAACAAGAAACAGCAGAGCTTCATGCAGCACCGCGACCAAGTGATGTCCGAACTGGCCGAGGAAGAACAGGTGATGCTGAACCGTATCCATTACAGCATTACCGAGTACCTCAAAGAGTTCAACAGCGACTACCGCTACAAGATGATCCTCAGCTCGAGCACGACGGGCCCGGTGCTGAACGCCGATCCGTCGCTGGATCTGACTCAGATCATCCTCGAGGGACTCAACAAAAAGTACGCGACCGAAAAGCCCGAGGAAACGCCCAAAAGCGTAACGGGCAAGTAGCGGCTACGATTCCCTGCGGAAGGTCCGAACCGATGGGGACTGTCCGCTGCCGGTCCGAACCATTCTGCGCGCGGCAGGTCTTTGGAGACTTGCCGCGCTTTTCATTCCCAAATATTTCTCTCCATACCGAACCGTCTCCCCGAACACCCGGGAAACGGGAAACCGCCGGAGCGACCGGACCGCCGAGGAGACCTCCTCGTTTCCGGCCGGCATGTCCGTAACGGCAAAGTCCGAGAATCCGTCGTCCTGCCGCAAGTACCGTACACAACCGGATATTTCTCCCTGTCGAACAAATAGGAAATATCCGGCACGCGAAGGACGCTCCGGTCAGCTCCGGCACTTCCCTGCCCGTATTTTCGTTTTGATGAAAAAATCCTTTACTTTGCATGAAACTATCTCGGGAAAGATATGCGTCTGCATAAATTCAAGCTGTACGTCAAGGTGACGGTCCGGAGACTCAGCAACCCGGTCTTCTTCATGCTGCTGGCCCTATCGCTTTGCCTGTGGTATATCACCAAGCTCAGCTATGTCTACACGACGGACATCCAGATTCCGGTCCGCATCGACAGCACGCTCTACTCGGTCCGGTGCAACGTCGAAGGGGTAGGCTATCAGATTCTCAAGCACAAGATCGCGCCCCGGCGCAACGGCGTGGATATCTCGTCGGACAATGTGGCCGTCACGCCGTCGGCGCGTCAGGCCGGCGTTTACGACATCGCGCCCTTCACGCTTCAGAACATCATCTCCTCCCACATATCCGACCTGAAAATCCTTTCGGTCGAGTCGCCCGTCGAGATCGAATTTCCTCAGCAAGAGCATGATTAAGATCGGCATAACCGGAGGGATAGGTAGCGGGAAAAGCACCGTGTGCCGCGCATTCGCGCAGTTGGGCGTACCCGTCTACGACTCCGACTCCCGGGCGCGCCGGCTGATGAACGAGGACGTCGCCCTGAAAGCCGCTGTAAGCGGGCTGTTCGGCGACGGAGCGTACGACGCCGACGGACTGAACCGGAAATACGTGGCCGGACGCATTTTCTCGGACGGGACGCTGCGCGAGCGCCTCAATGCCGTCGTACACCCTGCCGTAGCCGAGGACTTCGCCCGCTGGGCCGAACGCCAGCAAGGACCCTACGTAATCGAGGAGGCCGCTATTCTGTTCGAGAGCGGCGCTTACCGGCAGATGGACAAAGTCGTGACGGTCACGGCTCCCGAGCCCGAGCGGATCCGCCGTACCTGCCTGCGCGACGGCGTCGCCCCGGAAGCGGTCCGTGCGCGCATGGCCGCCCAGATCGACGAAGCCGAGCGGATCGCCCGCGCCGATTACGTGATCCGCTCCGGCGACGAGGAACCCGTCCTGCCGAAAATTCTGGAACTGCACGGGATATTCTGCCGGCTGCGCTGACTAAACGCCCCGGCACCCGCCCGCAGAGAGCGGTCCCGAAACTAACGAAAGCACCTTATGAAACTGACCGTAGGAAAACATAGCACCGACTTGAGCCGTCCCGTCGTAATGGCGATCATCAACGCGACGCCCGACTCATTCTACGAGGGCAGCCGCACGCCCCGGGCCGACGATGTCGCGCGCAGGGCGGAGCGGGCAGTCGCCGACGGCGCGGCCATTCTCGACGTGGGCGGCTATTCGTCCCGGCCGGGCGCCGACGACGTGACGCCTGACGAGGAACTGAGCCGCGTCACGCTCGCATTGGAAACGATCCGCCGCCGATGTCCCGACACGCCCGTATCGATCGATACGTTCCGTTCCGAAGTAGCCGAAGGCGCGATCGAACGTTTCGGGCCGTGCATAGTCAACGACATAACGGCCGGAACGGCGGACCCGGCGATCGCCGCCGTCGCGGCGAGACACGGCGTCCCGCTGATCGCGATGCACATGCGCGGCACGCCGCAGACGATGCAGACGATGACCCGCTACGACGATCTGACCGGGGAAGTGCTCGCCTACTTCGTCGAAAAGATCGGCTGGCTGCGCGGCGAGGGCGTGACGCAGATCGTGCTCGACCCGGGTTTCGGCTTTTCGAAAACCGTGGAGCAGAACTTCCGCCTGCTGGGCGAAATGCACCGGCTGGGCGAACTGGGCTATCCGGTTCTGGCCGGCATATCCCGCAAGTCGATGATATACAAGACGCTCGACACGACGCCGGACGACGCCCTCGCAGGCACGACGGCGCTGCACTGGGAATGCCTGCGTCAGGGCGCATCGATCCTGCGCGTGCACGACACGCGCGAGGCGGCGCAAATCGTCGCGCTGTACGAACGGTACGAACAATCCAATGACCGATAGCATGATACGAACCAAGGAGATACGCAAGAGTTTCGGCACGCTCGAAGTGCTCAAGGGAATCGACCTGCTCGTCGAACGGGGCGAGGTCGTCTCGATCGTCGGCCCGAGCGGTGCAGGCAAGACGACGCTGCTGCAAATTCTGGGCACGCTGAGCCGCCCGAGCTCGGGCGAGATCGAGATCGACGGAGAGGCGGTGCACGCCCTTCCGGACCGGCAGCTCTCGCGCTTCCGCAATACGAAAATCGGCTTCGTTTTCCAGTTCCACCATCTGCTGCCCGAGTTCACGGCGCTGGAAAACGTCTGCATACCGGGTTATATAGGCGGCCGCGATCGGCGCGAGGTCGAGAAGCGCGCGGCCGAGCTGCTCGAAATGCTCGGCATGGAGCATCGCTCGTCACACAAGCCGGCCGAGCTGTCGGGAGGCGAGCAGCAGCGGGTGGCCATCGCCCGCGCGCTGATCAACTCCCCGGCCGTGCTGCTGGCCGACGAGCCGTCGGGCAACCTCGACACGAAAAACAGGGAGGAGATTCACCGGCTGTTTTTCACGCTGCGGGACACGCTGGGCCAGACCGTCGTCATCGTGACGCACGACGGACAGCTGGCCGCCATGTCGGACCGAAAGATCGAAATGGTCGACGGACAGATCGTCCGTTGACGGCAAGCCCTCCCCGGATATGATACCCGAACCGATCCGCGAGCTGCTCGACGAGCTGTACGAGCGCTACGACACGCCCGGATTCATCGAAGACGACCCGATCTCCGTCCCGCACGGCTTCACGCGCCGGGAGGATATCGAGATCGCCGGCTTCCTCGCCGCGACGATAGCCTGGGGCAACCGCCGCTCGATCGTCCGCAACGGACGGAAACTGATGGAGCTGATGGACCGCTCCCCTTACGACTTCACGATGAACGCATCGAGGAACGAGCTGCTGCCGCTGCTCGACTTCGTCCACAGAACATTCAACGGGGGCGACTGCATCGATTTTATCGGCGCCTTGCGCGGCATCTGCCTACGCGACGGCTCGCTGGGCGGCTATTTCGAGCGGGAATACGCCGAAACGGGCGACCTGCGGACCGTGCTGTCGCGCTTCCGGACGGCTTTTTGGAGCGCGGATCACCGCCCGAGAGCCGAGAAGCACCTCTCGTCGATCGACCGGGGCGCCTCGTGCAAGCGTTTGTGCATGTATCTCAAATGGATGGTCCGCGACGACGGACGGGGCGTAGACTTCGGACTGTGGAAGTCGATTCCCCCGGCAGCGCTCTATCTGCCGCTCGACGTGCATACGGGCCATATGGGCCGCGCGCTCGGACTGCTCGTCCGAAAGCAGAACGACTGGAAGGCCGTCGAGGAGATCACCGCCTCGCTCCGGACGCTCGACGCTTCCGATCCGGTCAGGTACGACTTCGCGCTGTTCGGCGCCGGGATAGACGGATTCCTGAAATAGAATCGCTCCGGAAAGCGTTCCTTCCGCTCGTCCGAAACGACCGGATCGGGCGATCCGCCGACTGCGAGGCCTGCCTTTCGTCGCGGGGGATCTTCCTCGGAACAGACAAGCAGCAGGTCGTCCTATTCGCCAGACCATTCTCGCCCCGCAAGGAACATTCCGAAGGTCCCGAAACAGGATTTCCTCGGCTACCGGGTCGCGCGACCCGGTAGCCGAGGCTTTCCGCATCATTTGACGGACCGCGCTCCCCTCCGAAACATGGCAAACCCACCCCCCTTTCTCTGTAATGATACCCCTCTACCCCTGACGGTCGGATATGGAAAGAGGTATAACGTCGTCCTTGTACGCCCCGACGGCAGCATCTTCCGAAATCGGGACAGCCGACCGGCGGCGAAAAAACCGGAAGACGGACCGTGCCGGCAACCGCGAATCGATCCGGATACGTCCGGAGCCGTCCGCAGAAATTTTCAGAAAGCCTTTTGAATTGACGGGAGAACTCCGTTACTTTGCCCCGTCAGAAACATCAGGAGGGCCGACAAGTGGTAGAATACCTGAACCATGTGGTATTGCAACAGTTCAAAAACTGGATGCTGCCGATCGCCATGATCGTCGGCGGCGTTTTCCACTCGTTTTTCGCATCGCTGGCCTTTCTGACTCCCTACCTGATTTTCCTGATGCTGCTGGTTCCCTACTGCAAGCTGTCGCTCGGCGAGCTGCGCATCGCTCCGCTCCATGTCCGACTGCTGCTCGTCCAGATCGCCGGCGGACTGGGTCTCTACCTCGCGCTCGCCCCGATCGACCCGCTGCTGGCTCAGGGCACTTTCATCTGCGTGCTGGCCCCGACCGCCACGTCGGCGGCCGTGGTAACGGGCATGCTGGGCGGCAGCGTCGCGTCGCTGGCGACCTACTGCCTGCTGAGCAACATGGTCGTCGCGCTGATCTCCCCGGTCGTCTTCTCGTTCGTCGGCTCACAGGTCTCGCTGCCTCTCCTCGACTCGCTGCTGCGCATCGGACGGCAGATGATTCCGCTACTGATCCTGCCGTTCGTCGCCGCACTGGCCCTGCAACGCTTCTGGCCTCGGGCGCACCGGGCACTGAGGCAAAGGCAGTCGATCTCGTTCTACCTGTGGGCCGTATCGCTGACGATCGTCATGGGCAACACGACTTCGTTCCTGATCCGACAAGACTCATCCCGGTACGGAGACGAGCTGCTGCTGGCCGGCGCCTCGCTCGTCGCATGCGTATGCCAATTCGTTATCGGACGCCGCATCGGACGCAAATACGACCTGAAAATCTCCGGCGCACAGGGACTGGGACAGAAAAACACCGTGCTGGCGATCTGGATGGCGCAAACCTACCTGCTGCCGATCGCCTCGGTCGGCCCAGCCGCCTACGTCGTGTGGCAGAACGTCATCAACAGCTGGCAACTGTGGAAGAAAAGAAGGAGCGAGGCCGAGCAGCAAATCTGAAGCCCTCGATACGCTCGTTCTCCGGCCCCGGTCCAGACAGGAAAGTTCTCTCATAAATGTACTCACAGGGACGTCTCCGCACAAACCGGCGAGTCGTGTTTCCGAATGTTCCGGCTACCGCAGCCGCATATCTCGGACCTAAAGCAACGGCCAACTCCCTCCCGCAAAGAAAAAGGGCGGGACATAGCTTTAGGGATACGGCCAGCCGAAACATAAGAAAACGGACATTCGCAACTGTCATTTCCAGCCTCCGTACTCCATGGCATACAGGTCGAATCCCTCGGCCCAATAATCCTTTTTCACCTCCTTGAGCACGAAGCCCTGCTTCCGGTAGAATCCGAAAGCCAGTTGCGAGGTTCTGACCGTGATCCTCCGGATGCCGCCGAGCGACCCGAGCTTTTCGATCCGGAATCCGAGCAACCGGGTTCCCAGCGATCGGCCCTGATACTCGGGATGCAGGATATCCCAACTGATTTTTCCCGTCGTTCGCTCGTCCGCCAGGTTGATTCCGCCGCAACCGACGATCTTTCCGTCGAAAAGCAGGACGTAGAACCACTCCCTCTCGCAGTCGAGATACCGGCTCAGGTCGGCCTCCTCCTCCGGCGCGAAATACTCGGGCGTATTGGCCCGGATCAGGCTCAAGACGGCTTCCTTATCGGCCGGCTCGTATTCCCGGATCACTATATGACGATCCATTCCCCCCATAACCGATTTCGACAATATAAACAAGATTCGCTAATTATATACTCCATAGTACCTATGTCGGTTCCGGTTGCCACGACTTCGAATCGATCTGTCGAGACTCCGTTCGGACAGGGTCCGCCCGAACCGGACGGCATACATACAAGGTCCGGTCGTAGTCGGTACATAAAACACATAATCGTCGCAAGATTGGCCGCCTGCATTCCGGCACATCCCTTCTCGGCATATCACCGCGGTTTCCGCCGTCCCGCTCCCGCCGGTTTCGGACCCGCAAGCCTGCGTGCAAGCCGAAGCCCGCGCGGAAAACGAAAGACCGGGCGTCACAGCCTCGACATCCGGTAATAGACTCCCAGCGGAAGCGACTTGCCGAAAGGATCGGAGAAGTAGAGCTCGCCGAACTGCTCCGAAGAGCACTCGCCGACGAGCTGCCGGACCGCCGTCCGGGCCAGCAGTGCGGAGAGTCCCATCGAGTAAAGGTTCAGCACGAGGAAGCTGCCCCGCGCGGAGAGCAGCTCGCCGCAGAGGCTCAGCATCTCGTTGATATGCTCCTCGAGAACCCATTTCTCGCCGGCCGCTCCCCGGCCGTAAGCCGGCGGATCGAGCACGATGCCGTCGTAGCGGCGGCCCCGCCTCGCTTCGCGGCGGACGAACTTCAGCGCATCCTCCACGATCCACCGGATTCCGTCCATGCCCGAAGCCTCCATATTCTCCCGGGCCCAACTCACCACCGGTTTGACCGAATCGACGTGCGTTACGTCGGCACCGGCCGCCCGGGCGGCCAGCGACGCTCCGCCCGTATAGGCGAACAGGTTCAGCACGCGCGCTCCGGCGCCCAGCCGGCGGACTTCACGGAAAATGAACTCCCAGTTCTCGGCCTGCTCGGGGAAAAGCCCCACATGCTTGAACGAGGTAAGCCCCATGCGGAATTTCAGGCTCATTCCTCCTCCGTATTCCACGAACCAACGGTCGGGCATGCCCGCGCGAAGCGTCCACTCGCCTCGCTCGCCGCTGCGGCCGTCACGACGGAACACGGCGTCGGCCCGTGCCCTCCACTCGTCCTCGCTGAGCGAGCGGTCCCAAACGGCCTGAGGCTCGGGGCGCGCGAGGACGTAGCGTCCGAAACGCTCGAGTTTCTCGAAACGGCCGCTGTCCAGCAGCTCGTAGTCCTTCCAGCCGGAAGCGGACAACAGCTCGGACCGCATTCCGTCCCCGGACGGAGTCTTATCGCTTTCCATAATCCTTGATTGCTATGCTTCGTTTCACTTCATAAAATATTTCGGGCCTTTCCCGCTCCGAGGGACCGAAGCGAAGCTATGGCCGACTTTCCGAGACTTTCCCCCCGAAACGACCCGTCCGGATCAAACCGTCCTCTGCCGCCATGCCTCGGGTCGTCCTGCGCGAGACCCTGTGCCCGATCATCGCCGGGACCGTCCGGGCTTCCGCTCCCTTCGGGCACCTTCTTCCCGCGCCGGCTCTCCGCGCTCGCCCCGATATACGACGCTCATTTCACAACGGGCGCAATCGAACAGCAGCTCGTACACATGCCGCCCGGACGCCAGAAAAAGGCGTCCCCGATAGGCCGGGTTCTTCCGGAGGCACTGCCCCGTCTCCCGTCTCAGGCAATAGCGCGTCCGCATGACGCGGCAACCCTCGGGAATCGGGCCCGCGTCGAACCCCGGCTCGATCCGACGCACACCGTGCTCGCGGTAGAAGCCGGCGGCCAGCGAATTGACGACGTTTTCCTCGGCGGAAAGCTCCGTATCCGGGAAAAGAGCCCGAAGATTCTCCTCCCGGCGGGACCGGCGGACATAACATGCCGCCCGCCCGGCATCGAGCCGCGAAAGCGCCTCGCGCCTCAGCTCGTTCAGCAAAGAAACGGGCACGAAGCGAGGCATGTCCCAGCGCACCTCGATCCGGCATACTTCATAGCTCGTGTCGCCGGTCTTGGCCGTCTGCGCCCGGACCGTCCGTTCGGCCCGCAACGGATCGAGCGCTTCGTCGAAACGGCCATCGCGCGAGGCCGTCGCCTGCGACGAACCGTCCGAGAACGTCACCGATATCCGGTTCCGAGTCACTTCAACGGCCGCCTCGACAGGCAGCGTCCGACGGGAACGGCTGCGCTCCAGCGCCCCCGAAAAACGACGGTCGTAATTGCGGAAAATCGCCGTCCCGCACCCGATTCCGTCCATGCGATTCGGATAGACGCGGCCGTCCTCCGTCCGGTTGACATAGGTCCCCCTCAACTCGCCCGTCTCGTCCGCGAAACAGATGCCGTCGCCGGGGGCAAGCGCGATCTTTCCGCTCATCCCGAACCACTCCCGACCCGCCGAGACAACCGTCCCGACCGCCTCGCCGAGCGACTTGGGCGTATCGAGCGAAGCGACCCCGGCCGCCGGTCCGTCCAGGAAATAATGCGTCGAGCCGCGCGAGAAGCTCTTGGCGGGATCGGGCTCGAAATCGAGCGCGACGCTCCCCTGCGAGGCCCGTTTCAAATCCGGCCGCCGGAAGAATATTTCATCCAGCCGGCTACGGTACCATCCCACGACGTTGCGCACATAGGCCATATCCTTCAGCCGTCCCTCGATCTTGAAGGAGCCGACTCCGGCGTCGATCATCTCCTCGAGCCGGTCCGATAGGTTCAGATCGCGTACCGAAAGCCAGTGCCGGGCCCGCCCCTGCGAACGCATCCGGCCATCGAGCAGTTCGTACGGCAGCCGGCACGCCTGCGAGCAATCGCCCCGGTTGCCGCTGCGGGGCCCCATCGAACGGCTCATGAAGCAGCGGCCGCTGTAGCAAACGCAGATCGCCCCATGCACGAACGCTTCGATCTCGAGGCCGGGCGCGGCCCCGGCGATCCGCCGCATTTCGTCGAGCGAGGCCGCCCGTTCCACGATCAGCCTCGTGAAGCCCGCCTCGTACCAGAAGCGGGCGCGGACCGGGTCCATATTGAACATCTGCGTCGAGGCGTGCAACTCGATCGGAGGCAGATCCATACGCAGAAAAGCGGCATCCTGCACGATCAGCGCGTCGGCTCCGGCCCGGTACATGTCGCGGGCGATCCGCTCGGCCTCGGACAGCTCGCTCTCGTAGACGAGCGTGTTCATCGTGACGAAGACCTTGGCCCCGAAACGGTGGGCGTAATCGCACAGCCGGCCGATCTCGTCGGCCGGCACGGCCGCGCCGGCCCGCGCGCCGAAAGCCGGCGCGCCGACATACAGCGCATCGGCTCCGCAGTCGATCGCGGCGCATCCGTGAGCGTAGTCCTTGGCCGGAGCCAGCAGCTCGACGATTTTTCCCGTGCCCATGGCGCAAAGTTAGCAAACAATCGTCAATTCCGCGTCCCGTCGTCCGGACAGCACGCCGCCCGACTCACGGAAAACATCCGACGCGAAAAACGGCGCCGGGAAAAAACCGGCACAGACCGGGCATGCAGACCACGCCGAAATCCGCAATGCGCCGGCCCCCGGTCATTTCACGACACGCATCGCGGAAAGAAACGGCACAATTTTGCTATCTTTGCAAAACTCCCGTTCGGCATGTCCGAACCGAATCTGCACCGCACTTATGAAAAGAGGATCATTCGCGAGCCGTTTCGGCACGATCGCCGCCGTCGGAGGCTCGGTTATCGGACTGGGCAACATCTGGCGCTTCCCGTACGTGGCCGGCGAGAACGGCGGGGCGGCCTTCATTTTGATCTATCTGACGATCAGCTTTCTGATTTCCATTCCGATCATGCTGTCGGAATTCAGTCTGGGCCGTTCGACCAAACGCAACTCGATGCGCGCGTTCAGCAAACTGGCCCCGGGCACGAAATGGAAATGGGTGGGCTACATGGGCATTCTCTGCGCTTTCATCATTCTGTCGTTCTACTGCGTGATCGCCGGCTGGTCGCTCGAGTTTCTCAAGGAATCGGTGCTGAACCGCTTCCACGATCGCACGCCCGAGCAGGTGGCGGCGGCGTTCGACGGCTTCGTCGCCAGCGGCTGGCGACCGATCGCATGGACGCTCGTATTCATCGCGGCTTCGGCTTTCATCGTCTACTCGGGAATCGAAAAGGGAATCGAACGGTACAATAAAATCCTGATGCCGATGCTGTTTCTGCTGTTGTTCGGCATGGCTCTCAATGCGCTGACGCTCGACGGCGCGCGCCAGGGGATCGACTTTCTGCTGAAGCCCGACTTCAGCAAGATCACCGGAACGACCGTACTGGAAGCCCTCGGACAATCCTTCTTCTCGATGAGCCTCGGCATGGGCTGCATGATCACTTACGGCTCCTATCTGCGCAAGAACGAGAATATGTTCCGCATCGGGGCGATGGTCTCGCTGTCGGACATTACGGTGGCCGTCCTTTCGGGACTGGCCATTTTCCCCGCCGTCTTCTCGTTCGGCATCTCGCCCACCTCGGGTCCGGAGCTGGTTTTTTTGACGCTGCCGAACGTTTTCGCCCGGATGAGCGGGGGCTATGTGATCTCGGTCGTATTTTTCGTCCTGCTGTTCTTGGCCGCAATCACCTCGTCGGTCTCGCTGCTCGAAGTCATCATCGCCTACCTGTCGGAAGAAATGCGCATCACGCGGTCGAAAGCCATCGTCTGCACGGCCTGTACCGTAGCCGCGACCGGATCGCTCAGCGCGCTGTCGATGATGCCCGGTTCGGTCCTGACTATCGGAGGAAAAAATCTGTTCGATCTGTGCGACAGCCTGTCGTCGAACCTGATGATGCCGCTGGGCGGTCTGTTCATCGTGCTGTTCGCAGGCTGGGTGTTATCGCCTCGAAAGCTGCGCGACGAAATGACCAGCGGACTGAAATACGGGACCCGCGTCTTCCCGGTCGTCCGGTTCCTGATCCGGTTCGTCATCCCCGTAGTGATCGGTATCCTGTTCGCCAGCCGGATCGGGCTGCTGTTCTAAAGGAGCCGGTCCGTCAGCGGATGCGGCGCCGGAACTCGGCCGCTACGACCGCCGTGGCCATCGCCACGTTCAGCGACTCGGACGTGGGCGCCGCTCCCGGATAGGGCGGTATGAAAAGGCGCCGGGTCACGCAGCGGGCCGTCCCGGACGAGATGCCGTTTCCTTCGCTGCCCATCACGACGATGCCGCCGGCGGAAAGCCCGGCCCGGTAAATATCCTCCCCCTCCAGAAACGTCCCGTACACAGGCGTTCCCCGCTCCGCCGCACGGGCAAGGAACGACTCCAGCGCCGTATAGTGCACCCGCACGCGGGCAATGGCCCCCATCGTAGCCTGAACGGCTTTCGGTCCGAAACAGTCGGCGGTGTTTTCCGAGCAGACGATGTCGCGAATGCCGAACCAGTCGGCCAGCCGGACGATCGTTCCCAGATTGCCGGGGTCCTGCACTCCGTCGAGCGCAAGCGCCAGATCGTCCGTCCCCGTGCCGGCAGACAACCGATAGCGGGGCAGTTCGATCAGAGCCAGCACCGGCGTCGGCGTCTTCAGCGCGCTGATTCGCTCCATCTCCTTGGGCGACACGCGTTCGGTATCGACACTCCCCGCCTCGCTCCGGTCTTCCTCGCCGCAACGGAAAATCTTGCGCACGCGGAATTCCGAGGCAAGCATCTCGCCCACGAGCTTCTCCCCCTCGGCCACGAACAGGCCGGAGGCGGCACGCTCCTTTTTCGAGGAGAGCGAGCGCACGAAAGCTATTTCGGACTTGATCACGGCAATCGGATTATCCCGCCCCGAACGCCGGCGCGGTCCGACAAAGATAGACAAGACGGACCGAATCCCCAAACCGCCGGTCGGTTCCGATACCCGGATACGAAAGCGCATGCCGCCTTCCGACCGTAGGGCAACGCACCGGAAACGTTTTCCCGCGGGAAACGAGTCCCGGGCATGCCGAATCTCGACCAGCCAACTCCTACCGCAAGGTCCCGACGGATACGACGGACCCGCGCGGCATACCGGCGACGATCCCCGAAAACTTTCCCGCGACGGCTTGCACAATCGAAAATCTATCCGTACCTTTGCGACTCAGAAACTATTCTGAGCCAGAAGACAGTTTCAGCAAGGGGAAGGCAATCCATAACTTACTGATAAATAATGTCTGACAAAAAAACCGCCCGTCTGATCCTCGAGGACGGCACCCAATTCGAAGGGTACTCCTTCGGCGCCGAAACGTCCGTTTCGGGCGAAGTCGTCTTCAACACAGCCATGACCGGTTATCCCGAAAGCCTGACCGACCCGTCGTACAGCGGTCAGATCCTCGTGTCGACCTATCCGCTGATCGGCAACTACGGAGTTCCGCAGTTTACGGAGCAGGACGGTTTGCTGCGCTTTTTCGAATCGGACCGCATCCACATCCGCGCTCTGGTCGTCTCCGACTACTCGTTCGAGCACAGCCACTGGAACGCGAGCGAGAGCCTCGGACAGTGGCTCAAGGACAACGGCGTGCCGGGCATCTGGGGCGTGGACACGCGCCGGATCACGAAGATCATCCGCGAGCGGGGCGTCATGCTCGGCAAGCTCGTGATCGAAGGCTCGCCCGAGCCCGCGGAGTTCGTCGATCCGAACAAGGAGAACCTGGCGGCGCTCGTCAGCACGAAACAGGTCGAAACGTACGGAAACGGGAAGTACCGGATCGTACTGGTCGACTGCGGCTGCAAATACAACATCGTGCGCTGCCTGACGAAGCGGAACGCGACGGTGATCCGCGTGCCTTGGGACTACGACTTCACGCAGATCGACTACGACGGCGTGATGCTGTCGAACGGCCCCGGCGACCCGCAGCAGTGCGGCGCGACGATCGCCAACATCCGCAAGGCGATCGCGCTGGGCAAGCCGATCTTCGGCATCTGTCTGGGCAACCAATTGTTGTCGATCGCGGCCGGAGCGACGACCTTCAAGCTCAAGTACGGCCACCGCAGCCACAACCAGCCGGCGCTGATGGTAGGCACGGACCGGGCCGTTATCACGTCCCAGAACCACGGCTTCGCCGTCGATACGACGACGCTCGACGAGGGCTGGGAGCCTTACTTCGTGAACCTCAACGACGGGACGAGCGAAGGCATCCGGCACCGGACGAAGCCGTTCTTTTCCGTACAGTTCCATCCCGAAGCCTCGGGAGGTCCGGTCGATACCGAATTCCTGTTTGACGACTTTATCCAAAACATCGAGAAATGCAGAAAATAAGCAAGGTAGAGAAAGTGATCCTGCTCGGGTCGGGAGCGCTTAAGATCGGCGAGGCCGGGGAATTCGACTACTCGGGCTCTCAGGCGCTCAAGGCGCTCAAGGAGGAAGGCGTCTACACGGTGCTCATCAACCCGAACATCGCTACGATCCAGACTTCGGAGAACATCGCCGACAAGGTTTATTTCCTGCCCGTCACGCCCGAGTACGTCGAGAAGGTGATCGAGAAGGAGCGCCCGCAGGGCATCCTGCTCGCGTTCGGCGGCCAGACGGCCCTGAACTGCGGCGTACAGCTCTACCGCAGCGGCGTGCTCGAAAAATACGGCGTGCAGGTAATGGGTACGCCCGTACAGGCGATCATCGACACGGAGGACCGGGAGAAGTTCGTCGAGAAGCTCGACGAGATCGACGTGAAGACGATCAAGAGCGAGGCCGTCACGTCGGTGGCCGAGGCCAAGCGCGTCGCGCACGAACTGGGCTACCCGATCATTATCCGCGCGGCCTATACGCTCGGCGGACTCGGGTCGGGCTTCTGCGACAACGACGAGGAGCTGGACGCGCTGGCGAACAAGGCGTTCTCGTACTCGCCGCAGATACTCGTCGAAAAGTCGCTCAAGGGCTGGAAGGAGGTCGAGTACGAGGTCGTGCGCGACCGCTACGACAACTGCATCACGGTCTGCAACATGGAGAACTTCGACCCGCTGGGCATCCACACCGGCGAGAGCATCGTCGTCGCCCCGTCGCAGACGCTGTCGAACTCCGAATACCACAAGCTGCGCGAGCTGGCGATCAAGATCATCCGCCACATTGGCGTGATTGGCGAGTGTAACGTGCAGTACGCCCTCGACCCGAACTCGGAGGACTACCGCGTGATCGAGGTCAACGCGCGCCTGAGCCGGTCGTCGGCGCTGGCGTCCAAGGCCACCGGTTACCCGCTCGCGTTCATCGCCGCGAAGCTCGGTCTCGGCTACGGTCTGCACGAGCTGAAGAACAACGTGACCAAGAGCACGACGGCCTGCTTCGAGCCGGCGCTCGACTATATCGTCTGCAAGATACCGCGCTGGGACCTGGGCAAGTTCAAGGGCGTCTCGCGCGAGCTGGGATCGAGCATGAAGTCCGTCGGCGAGGTGATGGCCATCGGCCGTAACTTCGAGGAAGTGATCCAGAAGGGCCTGCGGATGATCGGACAGGGCATGCACGGCTTCGTCGCGAACAAGGAGTTCGAGGTCGACGACATCGACGCCGCGCTCACCCACCCGACCGACAAGCGCATCTTCGTCATCGCGCACGCGCTGAAGAACGGGTACACCGTCGAGCGCATCCACGAGCTGACGAAGATCGACCGCTGGTTCCTCGAGAAGTTGCAGAACATCATCCGGATCGAGAACGAGCTGGAGCAGCACAACAACATCACCCATGTGCCCGACGAGCTGCTGCTCGAGGCCAAACAGCGCGGCTTCTCGGATTTCCAGCTCGCCCGCACGGTAGCCAAGAGCACGGCCAAGAGCATCGACGCCGACATGCTCGCGACCCGGAGCTACCGCAAAATGCGCGGCATCACACCCTACGTCAAGCAGATCGACACGTTGGCGGCCGAGTACCCGGCCATGACGAACTACCTGTACGTCACCTACAGCGCCTCGGCGCACGACATCGACTTCCCGCACGACAACCGCTCGGTCATCGTGCTCGGGTCGGGAGCCTACCGCATCGGAAGTTCGGTCGAGTTCGACTGGTGCAGCGTCAGCGCGCTGAACACGATCCGCCAGCAGGGACTTCGCTCGGTGATGATCAACTACAATCCCGAGACGGTCTCGACCGACTACGACATCTGCGACCGGCTCTACTTCGACGAGCTAACGCTCGAGCGGGTGCTGGACATCACCGATCTGGAGATTCCGCGAGGCGTGATCGTCTCGACCGGCGGACAGATACCCAATAACCTGGCCATGCGCCTTCAGTCGCAGCACGTGCCGATTCTGGGCACCTCGGCCACCGACATCGACCATGCCGAGGACCGGCACAAGTTCTCGGCCATGCTCGACGAGATCGGCGTCGACCAGCCCCGCTGGCGGGAACTCACGACGATGGACGATATCTACCGTTTCGTCGACGAGGTGGGATTCCCCGTGCTGATCCGTCCGAGCTACGTACTCTCGGGCGCGGCGATGAACGTCGTGTCGAACCGCTCCGAGCTGGAGCACTTCCTGACGCTGGCGACCAACGTGTCGAAGCAGTATCCGGTCGTCGTCACGGAGTTTATCGAGAACGCCAAGGAGATCGAGATCGACGCGGTGGCCCGCGGCGGCGAGGTGCTGATCTACGCCATTTCCGAGCACGTCGAGTTCGCAGGCGTCCACTCGGGCGACGCGACGATGGTGTTCCCGCCGCAGAAGATGTACGTCGAGACGATGCGGCGCATCAAGAAGATCGCCCGCGAGGTAGCCCGCATGCTCAACATATCGGGCCCGTTCAACATGCAGCTGATGGCCAAGGACAACGAGATCAAGGTCATCGAGTGCAACCTGCGCGCGTCGCGCAGCTTCCCGTTCGTATCGAAGGTACTGAAGGTGAACTTCATCGACATAGCGACGAAGATCATGCTCGGCATCGAGCCCGACGTACCGCACAAGTCGGCCTTCGAGCTCGACTACGTCGGCATCAAGGCGCCGCAGTTCTCGTTCTCGCGGCTGCAGAAGGCCGACCCGGTGCTGGGCGTCGAAATGGCGTCTACCGGCGAGGTGGGCTGCATCGGCGAGAACTTCCACGAAGCGATTCTCAAGTCGATGATGTCCGTAGGCTATGCGATCCCGAAGAAGAACATCCTGCTGTCGACCGGCGACTCGCGCTCGAAGATGGACATGCTGTCGGCCGCCAAAGCGCTTCAGGAGAAGGGCTACAACATTTTTGCGACCAAAGGCACGGCCCAGTTCTTGGAAACGAACGGCGTGCACGCGACGGTGCTCCACTGGCCCGACCAGAGCGAGCAGCCCAACACGCTGACCTACATCAAGGAGAAGAAGATCGATCTGGTAGTCAACATCCCGAAGAACCTGTCGAAGACCGAGCTCAGCAACGACTACACGATTCGCCGCAGCGCGATCGACTTCAACATTCCGCTCATCACGAACGCCCGGCTGGCGAGCGCCTTTATCACGGCGTTCTGCAAGCTCGACAAGCAGGACATCAAGATCAAGAGCTGGAACGAATACTAACGGCCCGAAACCGAAACAACGGAGAATGCGCGGCAGAAAACTGTCGCGCATTCTCATGCGTATAATATCATAAACTCCGGACTACGGCGGTTAGAACCATGCCGCCGGACGGCCGAGTCGAAAGCCTCGGAAAATAAGGGGGAATTATTGCGGAGCGTCGCCCGCCATCTATCCGTAACTTTACAGCACGGTTTCTGCCTGCCGGCGGGAAACGCCTCCTCAGCAATCCGAAAGCAACGCAAGGGGTTCCGCCTGTACTCCGGCATTCCATCTTATTCATTGCCATTAGCGGCACCGCGATATCCGAGCAGGCCGCCGGCATTTTCATGGCAAGCTCGGAGAAAAAACACGGCGAATCGCTATCTTTGCCGCACAATCGCTTAGCTTATGCCCGTTACGCTACGACATACCCTGCCCGGCGGCTCGCTCGCGCTGTGGCGGATCGACGAGGACACCGCCCGTCTCGCCTCGCTTTGTACCGGGCAGGAAAACGCGTGGGCCGGGACGCTGGCTCCGGAGCGCCGTCGCCGCGAATGGCTCGCATGGCATGCCGCGTTGCACGAGGAAGCCCCTGCCGAGGAAACGTTCTATCGGCCGTCCGGAGCGCCGGCCCTGCGAAGCGGAAAGCATATCGCCGTCAGCCACGCCGGCGGATACGCCGCGCTAATGCTTGGCGACGTTCCGTGCGGACTCGACATCGAACGGGCGGACCGCAATTTCACGAAGACGGAGGAAAGGTTTCTCGCCCCGGACGAGCGGAAATTGCTGGAATCCGCGGGCGGCCTGTCCGCCGGCATCGTCTGGTGCGCCAAGGAGGCCCTCTACAAATGGTCGGGACTCGGCGGACTCGACTGGCTCCGCGATATCCGCGTCACGAAGATCGATCCGGTCCGGGAAACGCTCGAAGGAACGGCCGGAGGAAAGCGCATCGGGCTGAAAGTCATCCCGCATCCCGAACTGCATATCGTCTTCTGCGCCGGATAGCCCCTGCGGCGAATCGCCGCAAAGCGGCACGCCCGTTTGGAGGTGTCCGTTTTTTCTCCTTACTTTGTCTCGGAGAAATCATTAACCCTAACCGAACATTTATGAATCGAATGTATGCAAAGGCACGCATCGGACTGCTCGCCCTCGTGGCGCTGTTCGTTCTGCTGCCTTCGGCCGGCAAAAGCCAGAACCGGCAACGAATGGCCGTCCCCGAAGACATGGAGCGATGGATCAAAACGACTTTCGCCAAAGGACACGTTCCTCCCTTCTCGTTCGTCTACGACGGCAAGCCGTCGGCCCAGTTCATCCGCAAATGGAAATACTCGGCAAGCAAGGGAGCGAGCGACGAAGCGGGAACGACCAAATACCTGTTCACCTACACCGATCCCGTCACCGGTCTGAAAGTAGCCTGCCGTGTCACGGGCTTCGAGGAGTTCGGCGCCGTCGAGTGGATGCTGTACTTTACGAATACATCGCAGCGCAACTCCGCCATGCTGACCGATGTCAAGGTCACCGATTTCGGCATGGAGGCGGGAAAGGACGCTTCCTTCACGCTGCACCATGCCGTGGGAAGCAACGGCGGTCGCGACGACTTCTGGCCGCTGTCGACGCCGGTGGAAGCGAACAAATCGGTTTATATCACCCCCGAAGGCGGACGCTCGTCGGACCATACCGGATTTCCGTTCATGAATCTCGAGGCATCGAACGGACGGGGCGCGATCGTCGCCGTCGGCTGGACCGGCAACTGGTACGTCGACGTATCGCAGCAGACGCCCGGCACCGCGACGCTGGCCTCGGGCATGAAGAACATGAACCTCTACCTGCTGCCGGACGAGACGATCCGCACGCCGCTCGTATGCATGCTGTTCTGGCAGGGCGAAGACCGCATGGTCGGCCATAACACGTTCCGCCGTTTCATGCTCGCCCACCATTCGCCCAAACTGAACGGCCGCTTCGCCGAATATCCGTTCTCGGGCGGATACAGCTGGGGCGATCCCGCACCCTGCAACGAGTACTGCTGCCTGACAGAAGATTTCGCCCTCGCGCTGACCAAGCGCTACGCTCAGTTCGGCATCGTGCCCGAAGTCTTCTGGCTCGACGCCGGATGGTACAAGGGATGCGGCGGCCCCGACTTCACGGGGAAAAACTGGTATAACACGGTAGGCACATGGGAGGTGGACGAGAAGCGTTTCCCGAACGGACTGAAGCCGCTGTCGGAAGCCGCGCACGAAGCCGGCGCCAAGTTCATGGTATGGTTCGAACCCGAACGCGTCGCCGTAGGCAGCCAGATCGCGGAGGAACATCCCGAATGGCTGCTCAAGCGCTCGAACGATCCGAACAATCTGCTGTTCGATCTGGGCAACCCCGAAGCGCTCAACTGGATGTGCGAGCATATCGGCGACCTGATCGAGAAAAACGGCATCGACTATTATCGTCAGGACTTCAACATGCATATCAGCCCCTACTGGGCCGAAGCCGACGAGCCCGACCGGGTGGGCATCCACGAAATCCGGCACGTCGAGGGCCTGTACGCCTACTGGGACTATCTGCGCGAACGTTTCCCGGGCCTGCTGATCGACAACTGCGCGGGAGGCGGACGGCGTCTCGATCTGGAGACCATGTCGCGCAGCGCTCCGCTGTGGCGGACCGACTACAGCTACGGAGAAGTGAACGGCTATCAGTGCCATACCTACGGACTGAATTTCTACCTGCCGATTCACGGCACAGGTCTTTACAAGACCGATCCGTACAGCGTCCGCTCGGCTCTCGGTAGCGCCGCCGTGCTGAACTGGAAGCTCAACGTGCTCGAAGGCTCGATCGCCGACATGCAACAGATCATCGCCCAATACAAGGAGCTCCGGCCTTACTATTACGAGGATTACTATCCGCTGACGGGAACGGCCCGCGAGCTGACCTTCGACAATGCATGGCTCGCCTACCAGATGCACCGCCCGTCGGACCAGAGCGGTATCGTCGTCGCCTTCCGCCGCAAGGACAATCAACAGGGCTCGATCCGCGTCCAGCTGCGGGGCATCGATCCGGCGAAGACCTACCGAGTGCTGAACGACAACGACGGAACGGTCACGACCCGCTCGGGCGCGGAGCTGGCCGAGGGCATCGACCTGCAGATCGCCGAGGCGCCGGGCTCGTTGCTGCTGCGCTATTCGGAAGCAGGGGAATAAACCCGCATCCGCTCCGGGAATCGTAGGAGAGCCTTCTTTCCGTAAAAGGCGGACGGAACGCGACGCCCTTCCCGAGCGGGGATACGGAGAATCCGAACGAAAAACCGAGCGATTGTCGGATATGCAAAAAGAGCGTTTTTTGTTAAATATCCGACAATCGCTTGGTTTTTTACTTTTTTACCCTACCTTTGTCACTGTCAGAAGTCGAAAACATGATTCTCAATAGCCGCTTTCATCACCACCATCACCGCTCCCGGAAGCACCGGTAGGCCGATGGCGTCTGTCTGAACGCGAAGCGAGATTCAACTCATACGGCGAGGCTTACCGAAAACGGTGCCTCGCTTTTTTATTCGCGAACGAATCAAACGAAAAGGATATGCTGAGAATAGCGATTCAAGCCAAAGGAAGACTCAACGAAGAGAGTATCGGACTGCTCGCCGAGGCGGGCGTATCGATCGAGGACAGCAAGCGCAAGCTGCTCGCGCGCAGCGACGGTTTCCCTCTGGAAGTGCTCTACCTGCGCGACGACGACATCCCTCAGGCCGTGTCGATGGGCGTGGCCGATCTGGGGGTCGTCGGCCTGAACGAGGTCGAGGAGAAAGGCTTCGACGTGGAGATCGTCCACCGGCTCGGATTCGGCAAATGCCGGCTGTCGCTGGCCGTCCCGAAGACGGAGCCCTACGACGGCCTGCCGTATTTCGAGGGCAAGCGCGTCGCCACGTCCTATCCGGTCATTCTGTCGCGCTTTTTCCGGGAGAAAGGCATCTCGGCCGAAATCCACGAAATCGCCGGCTCGGTCGAGATCGCGCCGTCGGTCGGCATGGCCGACGCGATCTTCGACATCGTCAGCTCGGGCGGCACGCTCGTCACCAACGGGCTGAAGGAGGTCGAGCAGGTACTCTTCTCGGAAGCGGTACTCATAGGCGGCCGCACGCTGAGCGACGACAAGCGGCAGATTCTCTCGCAGTTGCTGTTCCGAATCGAGGCCGTCGAGCGCAGCCGGGGCCTGAAGTACGTGCTGATGAACCTGCCTCACGCGAAGATACCCGAGGCCGTACGCATTCTGCCCGGCATGAAAAGTCCGACGATCCTGCCGCTGGCGCAGGAGGGCTGGAGCTCGATGCACGTCGTAATCAACGAACGCGATCTGTGGAGCAAAATCGAACAACTCAAGGCGATCGGGGCCGAGGATATTCTGGTGCTGTCGCTCGAAAAAATGATACGCTGATGCGAATTACGGTGAATCCCCCAAAAAGCGAGTGGGCCGATCTGCTCCGCCGCCCGCAGATCGACGCGCCGGTCATCGGCGAGCGGGTGGCGGCCATACTCGAACGGGTCCGCGCCGGAGGCGACCGGGCCGTGCTCGATCTGACCGCCGAGATCGATTCGGTCGCGCTCGACTCGCTCGAGGTCGCGCCCGAAGAGATCGAACGGGCCGAAGCGGCCGTCTCGCCCGAACTCAAACATGCCATCGCGACGGCGGCCGAGCATATCGAACGGTTCCATGCCGCCCAGCGGCCTCGGACGGTCGATTTGGAAACGGCTCCCGGCGTGCGGTGTCTCCAGCGGGCCGTGCCGATCCGACGGGTCGGGCTCTACGTGCCGGGCGGATCGGCTCCGTTGTTCTCGACCGTGCTGATGCTGGCCGTTCCGGCCCGCGTAGCCGGCTGCGAACAGATCGTGCTGTGCACCCCGCCGCAGAAAGACGGAAGCGTAGCCCCCGCCGTGCTGTATGCGGCATCGGTCGCCGGCGTCCGGCACATATTCAAGGCAGGCGGCGCGCAGGCGATCGGAGCGATGGCTTACGGCACGCAGAGCATCCCGCGCGTAGACAAGATTTTCGGACCGGGCAACCAGTACGTCACGGCTGCCAAGCAGCAGGTCGCCTCGTCTTCCGTTGCGATCGATATGCCGGCCGGGCCTTCCGAAGTGCTCGTCATGGCCGATTCGACGGCCGTTCCGGCATTCGTGGCCGCCGACCTGCTGTCGCAGGCCGAGCACGGGCCCGACTCCCAGACCGTCCTGCTCACTCCGTCGCGCGGGCTGGCCGAGCAAGTCGCCCGGGAAGTGGAGCGACAGCTCGCTGCGCTGCCTCGCCGGCAAACAGCCGCGCTCGCGATCGAGAACAGCCGTATCGTCGTGCTGGACTCTCCGGACGAGATGATCGAGATGAGCAACGCCTACGCGCCGGAGCACCTGATCCTGTCGGTTGAGGACCCGTGGGCCGTCGCCGAGCGCATCACGGCCGCAGGAAGCGTCTTTCTGGGCAACTACACGCCCGAAAGCGCCGGCGACTACGCCTCGGGAACGAACCACACGCTGCCGACCTACGGCTGGGCCCGCTCGATGAGCGGAGTGAACCTCGACAGCTTCCTCCGCAAGATCACCTATCAGCAGATCACGCCCGACGGACTGCGCGGCCTCGGCCCGACGATCGAGACGATGGCCTCGGCCGAGGGCCTCGACGCGCACCGCAACGCCGTGACGATCCGCCTCGAATCCCTGTAAGGACACGTTATGAAGAACGATATGGACATACGCGAACTCTATCGCCCGAACATCCGCTCGCTGGCCCCCTACTCGACGGCCCGCGACGAGTATCGGGGCGAACTCGGCATCTTCCTCGACGCGAACGAGAACCCCTACGACAACGGCTGCAACCGTTATCCCGATCCTCGGCAGCGCGAGCTTAAGCGGCGCCTGTCGGAAATCAAGGGCGTCGCCCCGGAGAAAATATTCGTCGGCAACGGATCGGACGAGCCGATCGATCTCGCATTCCGCGTTTTCTGCGAGCCGAGACTGCACAACGCCGTGTCGATCGCGCCGACTTACGGCATGTACAAGGTGGCCGCCGCGATCAACGACGTGCCGATGCGCGAGGTTCCGCTCGAGCCCGACTTCTCGCTCGACGAGCGGAAGCTGCTCGCGGCGACGGACGGCAATACGCGGCTGCTGCTGCTCTGTTCGCCGAACAACCCGACGGGCAACTGCTTCCCGCGCGCGCAGATCGAGCGCATCGTCCGCACGTTCCCCGGCATCGTCGTGCTCGACGAGGCCTACATCGATTTCGCCGACACGCCGGGCCTGCTCGGCGAGTTGGACCGCTTCCCGAATTTGATTATCTTGCAGACGCTCTCCAAGGCGTGGGGCATGGCCGGGCTGCGGTTCGGGCTCGCGTTCGCTCAGGAAGAGATCGTCGAGACGCTGAGCCGAGTGAAATACCCGTACAACATCAACGTCATCACGCAGCGGGCCGTGCTCGAACGGCTGGAGACAAGCATCGACGGTCAAGTAGCCGAGATCGTCTCGGAGCGCGAGCGGGTGGCCGAGGCGTTGCGCACGCTGCCTGCGGTCCGGAAGATTTACCCGTCGCAAGCCAATTTCCTGCTCGCCCGGTTCGACGATCCGAGGGGCGTGTACGAACGGCTGATCGGCGAGGGAATCATCGTACGCGACCGCTCGCGCGTCGCGGGCTGCGAGGGCTGTCTGCGCATCACGATCGGCACGCCCGCCCAGAACGACCGGCTGATCGAAACGCTGAAAAACGAAACCGCATGAAACGCGTCCTTTTCATAGACCGCGACGGTACGCTGGTCGTGGAGCCGCCCGTCGATTACCAGCTCGACTCGTTCGGCAAGCTCGAGTTCGTCCCGAAGGCCATCGGCTCGATGAGCCGTATCGCGACGCTCGGCTTCGAACTGGTCATGGCCACGAATCAGGACGGCCTCGGCACCGAATCGTTTCCCGAGGAGACGTTCTGGCCCGTTCAGAACCTGATTATCAAGACGCTCGAGGGCGAAGGCATACATTTCGACGACGTCCTGATCGACCGCACGCTGCCCGAGCAGAACGCCCCGACGCGCAAACCCGGCACGGGAATGTTCGGCCGGTACCTCGCGGGCGGGTACGACCTGAAAGGCTCCTACGTGATCGGCGACCGGCTGACGGACGTCGAGCTGGCGCGCAACCTCGGCGCGAGGGCGATCCTGTTGCGCGAGACGGAGCAGGGGCGACGCATGGCCGAGCAGAGCGGTCTGTCGGACGTCTGCGCGCTGATTACCGACGACTGGAACCGGATATGGCAGTTCCTGCGCGCCGGAGAGCGCACGGCCGTCGTCGAGCGACGCACGCGGGAAACCGACATCCGGGTCCGCCTCGATCTGGACGGCAGTTCGACGTCGAGGATCGACACCGGACTGAAGTTTTTCGACCACATGCTCGACCAGATCGTGCATCACGCCGGCATATCGCTCGACCTGCAGGTCCGGGGAGACCTGCAGGTCGACGAGCACCATACGATCGAGGATACGGCCATCGCGCTCGGAGAGGCGATCCGCCGAGCGCTCGGATCGAAGCTCGGCATCGGCCGCTACGGCTTCTGCCTGCCGATGGACGAGTGCCGGGCCGCCGTGCTGCTCGATTTCGGCGGACGCATCGAGCTGATCTGGAACGCCCGCTTCTCTCGCGAGTACGTCGGCGACGTGCCGACCGAAATGTTCCGCCACTTCTTCAAGAGCCTCGCCGAATCGGCCCGCTGCAACCTGTACGTCGAGGCCGAAGGGGAGAACGAGCACCACAAGATCGAAGCGATATTCAAAGCATTCGCGCGCGCGCTGCGCACCGCCATCGCGCGCGACAACTTTCATTTCGAGCTGCCGAGCAGCAAAGGAACGCTATGATTACGATCATCGACTACGACACGGGCAACCTCCGTTCGGTGGCCAACGCCCTCGGACGGCTGGGAGCCGAATACCGGATTACGGCCGACCCGGCCGCGATTCGAGCGGCCGAACGGGTCCTGCTTCCGGGCGTCGGCGAGGCTTCCAGCGCGATGGCCAAGCTGCGCGAGCGCGGACTTCCGGACGTGATCCGCTCGTTGAAATGCCCCGTGCTGGGCATCTGCATCGGCGTGCAGCTGCTGTGCCGCCGCAGCGAAGAAGGCGACACCGAATGCCTCGGCATTTTCGACAACGAGGTCCGCAGACTCCGGACCGAAGGGCTGAAAGTGCCCCACATGGGCTGGGACAGTATCGAAGACCTGCGCGGGCCGCTGTTCGACGGCCTCGACGAAGGCGCATACGTCTACTACGTCCACTCCTACGCGCCGCAGACGAACGCCGACACGATCGCCCGGACGACCTACGGAGAGACGTTCAGCGCCGCGATCCGGCGCGACAACTTCTTCGGAACGCAGTTTCACCCGGAAAAGAGCGCTTCGGTCGGCGAGCGCATCCTGCAAAACTTTTTGAGACTATGATCGAAGTCATTCCCGCCATCGACCTGATCGGAGGCCAGTGCGTCCGGCTCACGCAGGGCGACTACGACCGAAAGACCACCTATTACAAAGATCCGCTCGACGCCGCCCTGCGGTACGAGGAGTGCGGCGCAGGACGTCTGCACCTGGTCGATCTGGACGGGGCGAAAGCCTCCCGTCCGGCCAATCTCGGCGTGTTGGAGCGGATCGCCGCACGCACCTCGCTCGAAGTGCAATACGGCGGCGGCATCAAAAGCACCGAGGCGCTGCGCGACGTGTTCGGCTCGGGGGCTTCGCGAGCGATCTGCGGAAGCATCGCCGTCGCCCGGCCCGACCTGCTGCGACAGTGGCTGACCGAGTTCGGCCCGGAGCGGATCGTGCTCGGGGCGGACACCCGCGACGGCCGCGTCGCCGTCAACGGCTGGCAGGAAGCCTCCGCAATCGGAGTCGAGGAACTGATCGGACGGTTCGCAGACAGCGGCCTGCGGCAGGTAATCTGCACCGACATCGCCAAAGACGGCATGCTGTCGGGCCCGTCGGTCGACCTGTACCGGAAACTGCTCGAACGTTTTCCCCGGATCGAACTGACCGCCAGCGGCGGCATCGGTTCGTGGGACGACATCGAAGAGCTCGACCGAGCGGGCGTGCCGTGCGTCGTCGTCGGCAAGGCGATTTACGAGGGTCGGATCGGCTTCGACCGGCTGGAAACGCATTACGGCGCGGCCGAGCGGTAAAGCAAGGGGCGCAATACCCGAACTCCGCCGTCGGCCACCCGACCGAAAGCGTAACGGCAGGAGGCCGCGCCCGAAACGAAACCCTCCGGTATCGGAAAATCCGGTCCGGAACGAGATAACCCGAATAAAACGACAGAAACGTGTTAGCCAAACGCATCATACCCTGCCTCGACATCAAGGACGGACAAACCGTCAAGGGGATCAACTTTCTCGGTCTGAAGGACGTGGGTGACCCGGTCGAACTGGGGCGACGCTACGCCGAACAGGGAGCCGACGAGCTGGTCTACCTCGACATCAGCGCGACGCAGGAAGGCCGGCGCACATTCGCCGAGCTGGTCACCCGCATCGCCGAGCGCATCAATATTCCGTTCACCGTCGGCGGCGGCATCGCATCGGTCGAGGACGCGGGACGACTGCTCGCCGCCGGAGCCGACAAGGTGACGGTCAACAGCGCCGCCGTGCGCAATCCGGAGCTCATCAGCGACATCGCCTCGAAATACGGCAGCCAGTTCGTCGTCGTTGCGATCGACGCAAAGCAGGCAGACGGCCGGTGGCGCGTGACGACGCACGGCGGCCGCCGGCTCACCGACCGGGAGCTTTTCTCCTGGGCCGCCGAGGCGCAACGGCGCGGAGCGGGCGAGATTCTGTTCACGTCGATGGACCACGACGGGACGAAAAACGGCTACCCGTGCGACACCTACGCCCGGCTGTCGGAGCGGTTGTCGATTCCCGTCATCGCCTCGGGCGGAGCCGGATCGGTACGGCACATCGCCGATGTGCTGACGCTCGGAAAAGCCGACGCCGCGCTGGCAGCCAGCATTTTCCACTACGGCGAAATACCCATCCCATCGCTTAAGCGACAATTGTACGAACAGCATATAACCGTCAGATTATGATAAAATTCAGCGAACTGAACACAGCCAAGAGCTGCGAGGGACTGGTTCCCGCCATCATTCAGGACGACGACACGCGTCAGGTCCTGATGCTGGGCTACCTCAACGAAGAGGCATTCGACAAAACGGTGGCCGAGGGCCGCGTCACATTCTTCAGCCGCACGAAAGGCCGGCTGTGGACCAAAGGCGAAACGAGCGGCAACTATCTGCATGTCAAAAGCATCGCAAAGGACTGCGATGCGGATACGCTGCTGATCCGCGTCGTTCCGGCAGGCCCGGTCTGCCACACGGGAAGCAAGACCTGCTTCGGCGGCCGCGAGAACGAGGGCTTCATCGGGCTGCTGCAGTCGGTGATCCGGCAGCGTCACCGCGACATGCCCGAGGGTTCGTACACGACGAAGCTCTTTACGAAAGGAGCGGCCAAAATCGCGCAAAAGGTGGGCGAGGAAGCCGTCGAGACCGTCATCGAGGCCGTTGCGAACAACAATCCCGATCTGGTTTACGAGGCATCGGACCTGATCTACCACCTGCTCGTGCTGCTCGAGAATCAGGGCCTGTCGATCGCCGATCTGGAGGAGGAACTGGCCAAAAGGCACAAATAGGCACGCAAAATGCGGATATTTTGCTACCTTTAGGACCGTATTCAAACCATTCAGCTAACAACGAACGAACATGGACGATAAGAAAATCGGTATCGCCAGCGACCACGCCGGCTACCAGCTCAAGGAATTCATCATCGGCTACCTCGACTCGAAAGGCTACGACGTGCACGATTTCGGCTGCCACAGCGAGGAGAGCTGCGACTACCCCGACTACGCGCACCCGCTGGCCGAGGCGATCGAAAAGGGAGAGCTTCCGCGCGGCATCGCGATGTGCGGCAGCGCCAACGGCATCACGATCACGCTGAACAAGCATCAGGGTATCCGCGCGGCGATCTGCTGGGAGCCCGAAATCGCGTCGCTCGCGCGCAAGCACAACGACGCGAACGTATGCTCCATGCCCGCCCGCTTCATCGACCGCGACACGGCGATCAAGATCGTCGACACCTTCCTCTCGACCGAGTTCGAGGGCGGCCGGCACCAGCGCCGGATCGACAAGATCCCGGTTTCGGGATGCGGATGCGGGAAGTAGCCGATCCGACCCCAAACGCATGTCCAAAGCGCCCGCTCCGGCGGGCGTTTTTCGTCGCGCACCGTTGCGAAATTATCGCTACATTTGTCCCAAAATTCGGACAGGTTATGAAATACGTCTTCACGCTGCTGATTTTTCTCGCCGCCGCGACTTCCGGCAGGCTGCACGCCCAAATCAAGAAAAAAACGCCCAACGGATACCCGACGCTGTACGACTACCGTACGAACAATCCCGACGGAAGCCGCATCTACTATGCCGACAAGCGGTCGGCGGCCCTGATGAAAGTGAGCCCGGGCAACGACTACAAGATCGAATGCAACGAGGCCATGGACAAGGACTACCTGACCGACAGTCTGTGGGGCATCGTCTACAAAGACACGGTCTATCTGAATTGCAAGCCGTTCTCGGGACTCGACTGGTACGCCAAGGCCGAATACGGGACAGGCAAGCGCTATCTGTACCTGAACATCGCCATCCCGCTGAACCCGAAATACAAGAGCATTCTGGGCGACTACTCGCAGGCCCCGGCCGTCAAGACCGGAGGTTCGATCCCGAAGATCGGCGGCCTGATCGGCGGAGCGGTCAAAGGCGCCGTCGACAGGCTCTCGACGCGCATTCCCGTGATCTACGACACCGAAACCGGGCAGTGCCGATGCCTCACCACCGAATTGCTGTACAGCTTCTCGCAGAAATATCCCGAACTGAAAAGCCAGTTCGGGCTGGTCAAGATCGAAATGCTGTCGGTCTACGCGTTCCGAGATTTCGCCGAAGCGCTCAACACCGCCGACGAGCAGGAAAAACTGAAAGCCAAGCAGGCCGAGCAGCAGGCGGCCGAAGCCGAGGCGAAAGCCCGTGCCGAGGCCGAACGCGCCGCAGCCGATTCGGTCGCACAGGCAGCCGCTGCTTCGGCCGTCGATTCGACGAGCCGTTCCGGCAAAGGCGAACCGGTTTCTCCGACCGAAACGGCAGACTCCGGGGAGGCCAGCCAGCCGGCTCCGGCGCAGGTCCCGGCTACGACGGACGACCCGAACAAGGTGCAGGTCAAGATTCCGGTACAAGTCCCGGTCCAGTAATCCGTGAAAGCTCATTCCCGTTGAAAGGAGTCGGGCAACGACCGGATGCAGGTCCGACGGGTCCGTTCGGAAAACGACAAAGGATTCTTTCCGAAACGCTTTCCGCAATCTCCCTTCGCGGCGTCCGGCAAAGAATCGGCTCGCAACCGACGGGAACGAACTCCCGCCCCGAAAGACACTCGTCCCGCCTCCCGCCGCATCCCCGGCGACCAATACCGTGACGGCCACGCGGCATCGGGACCGGGAGAGAAAACCCGTCACACGATCCGCAGCCGATTCGTCATAAAATACTGAAACACGCCGCGAAGTACCAGAAACAGCAGGAAAGCGAACCACAGCGCATCGTTTCCGGCCACGCTCCTCAGTCCGTAGTAAGCGGTGAAAAAACCGACGGTCGACAGAAAGACCGAATTGCGCATCACGGCCGTGCGCGTGGCGCCGATCAGCACGCCATCGATCAGAAAGGGCGCAAAGGCCACCAAAGGAATCACGATCAGCCAGGCCACGTAATCGCCGGCTCCGACCAGAATCTCCCGACTGTCGGTAAAGAGCGAGAGCACGCTCCGCCATCCCGCCGCATACAGGCCGACATAAAGCGCGGCAACCGCCGCTCCCCATACGAGCAAAGCCCGGACGCACCGGCGCAGCATCGGCGCGTTGCGCGCTCCGACATACCTTCCCGCCAATGCCTCGCCGGCATAGGCGAATCCGTCCATCAGATAGGAAAACAGCGTGAAAAGCTGCATCAGCAGCATATTGACGGCCAGCAGCGTGTCGCCCATGCCCGACGAAGCGGCCGTGAAGAACGTGTAGACGATCACGATGCAGGCCGTTCGCAGGAAAATATCGCCGTTGATCCGGAAGAAAGCCGTCATCGGCCGGAGCCTCAGGCTGTCGCGCAGATCGACGTAGCGGCCGAAACGGCGGTAGTAGCGCAGCCAGAGCGCTACCGACAGCAGCAGCCCCGTATACTGCGCGACGACGGTTCCCCACGCGACGCCCGTGATACCCCACCCCAGCCCGAGCGCGAACCACAGACAGCAGAGTATATTGACCAAATTGATCGCGATCGAAATATACATCGGGAAGCGCGAGTTCTGCATGCCGATGAACCATCCCTGAAACGCGAACAGCGAAACGGTCGCCGGAGCGGCCCAGATCCGCGCATAGAAATACTCGGCCGCATAGCCCATCGTATGCGGCGTGCCGTCCATCATCCGGAAGGCCAGCCGTCCGACAGGCTCCCGAAAGAGGATCAGCAGCACGGCCGCCAGCAGAGAGACGCTCAGCGCGCGGACCAGCACGGCCATAATCTCCGGGAAATTCCGGGCCCCGTACGACTGCGCGGTCAAACCGCTCGTTCCCATGCGCAGGAACGCGAAGTTCCAGTAGATGAAGTTGAAGACCGACGTACCGATGCCGATCCCTCCGATCAGCGCATCGTCGCCCAGATGTCCGACAATGGCCATATCGACCATACCCAGCAGCGGAATCGTGATGTTCGACACGATATTCGGAATGGCCAGAGAGAGTATCTTGCGGTTCATGGAGGCAAAGGTATCACATTTTCGTCATTCGTCCACCGGAGCGCAACGCCCGATCGAAAAGCACGCCTTCGGTTGCCGCGCCCCGGCACGGAACGGGCGGCCGGACAGAAAGCGAGCGATCCCGATCGGGCTCCGCCGCGAGGCTCGTTGGATTGTCCGGGCTGCGAAAACCCGTCCGAATCACGCCGGGACCGACCGCTCCGCTCGGGCATCCCTTGCAAGAATACATGGCAGAAGCGAACGATACAATGAAGCCCGATCATATTATGTAACGGTTTTCGAGTTTCCGGTTTCTCCGCATGAAATCGCTTGACGAAAAGGACTTCATGGTAGGGACGCAATACGAGACCGCAAGCCACGGCTGACGGATATGGAAACTCCGGATGCGAGAACTTTGGTACATTGAAGCATATAATCGCCCGACGAAGATACCGTAATCGGCGAACGACGGCCGGACACGCGGCGCCCGGACCCGACCGGTCCGGAACACGCGCCGCGCACCGAAAAGACATGCGTCCTGGACCGCCGGACGGACGCCTCGTTCCGCAACCGGCGGACGAATTAATCGGAAGCCGCGCACCGAATTCCGGGAAAAAGCGGTATCTTCGTAACGACAAGCGCAACACTTCCATGGAACACTACGAAGAGATACACGGCCGCGAGCATGACAGCGCGCTGGCGGTCAACAAGGGAATCGAACAACCGCCGATCGTCAATCCCCATTTCCGCAAAGTAAGGCGGCAGCGAATGACGACCGATCAGTACATGGAGGGCATCCGCTCGGGTAACATCACGGTCCTGTCCCAAGCGATCACGCTGGTCGAAAGCCTGTTGCCGGAACACTACGCTCAGGCTCAGGAGATCATCGAGCGTTGCCTGCCCTATTCGGGCGGTTCGGTGCGCATCGGCATCACCGGCGTGCCGGGCGCGGGCAAGTCGACGTTCATCGAGGCGATCGGCGACATGGTCACCGGTCTCGGGCACAAGCTGTCGGTACTGGCGATCGACCCGAGCTCGGAACGCAGCAAGGGCTCGATCCTCGGCGACAAGACCCGCATGGAAACGCTCGTGCACAACCCGAAAGTATTCATCCGGCCCTCGCCCTCGGCCGGATCGCTCGGCGGCGTGGCGCGCAAAACGCGCGAGAGCGTCATCCTGTGCGAAGCGGCCGGATTCGACGTGATCTTCATCGAAACGGTCGGCGTGGGCCAGTCCGAGACAGCCGTCCACTCGATGGTCGACCTGTTCCTGCTGCTGCAGATCGCCGGAGCCGGCGACGAGCTGCAGGGCATCAAGCGCGGCATCATGGAGATGGCCGACATGATCGCGATCAACAAGGCCGACGGCAACAACGTGCAACGGGCCGAAGTGGCCAAAAGCCACTTTGCGAACGCGCTGAACCTGTTCCCGATGCCCGATTCGGGCTGGCGTCCGAAAGTATACACTTGCTCCGCCGTCGAGAAAACGGGACTGAGGGAAATCTGGAGCGGCATCGAGGACTTTCTGAAATTCACGCGCGGCAACGGCTACTACCAGCGCAACCGCCACCGGCAAGCCAAATACTGGATGTACGAGACGATCCACGAGGCGCTGCGAGAGAGTTTCTATCGCAACGAGGCCGTCGAATCGCGGATCGCCCGGTACGAGGAACTGGTGCTGTCGGACAAAAAAAGCTCGTTCGTAGCGGCCCGCGAGCTGCTCAACAGCTATTTCGAAGACATCCGGAAATAAGGGACAAACCGGCCGGACTGTAGCTCGCCGCCACGACCGCACGTTCCGATACATCGATTCCGTTCCGAATGTCCGCGGTTCTCCGTTGAAAAGCCGCAGACCGGACAGGAAAGCGGGTCCGAAGACCGGCCCGGTTTCCGGCGCTTGCCGTAAACCGGAACCGACGAAGCGTACATTGCCCGAAACCGGAGACAGCCACCTCCGCGTTATCGGGCATAACGGATCGCCGCCTCGATATTGATGCCGCTCTCCCACGGACGGCAGCCGCAACCGCTCGGCCGGCCGTCGACATAATACTCGACCCATGCTCCAGCACCGTCGCGCAGGCTCATCATCCGGTCGTATACCTCATCCCGCAACGGATGTCCCGTCTCGCACAACGCATAGAGGAACATGCCGAAGTCGTAGCCCAGTATGCGATCCTGTCCGGAAATTTTCCCGGTTCGTTCGTACAACGCGATCACATCGTCCAAAAACGCCCGCTTCTCGCTCTCCGAAAAAAGTTCCGAGCCGATATAAATGGGAAACAGATTGGCCGACGGAATACTGAAAAGTTCCGGTTCGGGAAGCTCAACGGCCGCATGGTCCTTGGTCATGCAATCTTTGCAAAAATAGAGGCATCCCTTGAAATGGTACGTCTCGGGAAAATAGTCGAAATGCCCGGGATACAGGCAGACGCCGGGCCGGGTCGGCGGATAAGCGACTTTCCGTTCCCGCCGGGGATTGTTAACGTACAGATGCCCGTCGCGGCAGAAATTATCGCGGAACCGCTCGCTGCACTCGTCCACGTCGCGCTCCAAGGCTCCGATCCGTGCAGCGCTCCACAGCCCCTGCTCGCGGACGAACCGGATCAGCCGGCGGCTTCCCTCGACGAATAGCAGGGTCGCCTCGGCCGAGCCGTGATACATCACCTGACGGGGAACCACGCCCCCGGCGATATAGGTTTCGTCGCCGTTGAACGGCAGCATACCGTCGATCAGATTCCGCTGCTGGGCCTCGGTCGCCCACTCGAGCATCGGCATGATTTCGCGCAGGAAAGCCGTATCGCGCGTCTTGCGATAGTAGTCGAACGCCTGCACGACCAGATAGCCCGTAATCTCCGTCTCGTCATTCTCGTGCCGGTGGAAAATGCCGGGGTAGCCGATCGCCTGAGCGTTATGGATCAGGCCGCTGCGCTGCCACACCCGCCAGTAGAAGTCGAGTATCATCCGCGCACGCTCCCACTCGCCCAGCGCGAGCAGCGCCCGCGAAACGCCGTACTGGTCGCGGACGTAGCCCATATGATAGATGATGCCGGCCAGTACGGAGCCTTCGGACGACTGCTGGCTGCGAATCAGTGCGGCCGCGTCGTCGACGGCCTGCAGAAACTCGCGCCGCCGTTCGCCCGACAGAGCCGATACCGTGACATTCGGCCGGCTTGCGGACCGGGATGCCGTCTTCAACAAGGCAAGCCCGGAAACGGAGGCGACCCGGGCCGTCTCTCGGTCGAGCTCTTCCCGGGAGCGGGCGGCGATCACGTACAGCGCGCCCTCGCCCGGCGAGGCGGTCAGCGTCAGCTCGCGTCCGTTCTCCCCGAACCGCTCCAGACGGACCGTTCCGGTAGTCACGAGCCGGTAGCAATAGCCCGAAGGACTTCGGTACGTACTGTAGAACGGAACGCCGGCCTTCAGATCGACGCGAAAGACGCTCCGCGCGTCGGCCCATGAGACGGGAAGTCCGTCCTCCGCGCAGCTCAGGCTCTCCTCGAAAGGACGGTAGCGTTCCTCCAGCTCGACCCCGAGCCGGTAGCGGACCGGCCGCTTCTGCCGGAAAAGTCGCACGAAGACCGGACTGCCGTCCGCGACGAAATCGGTATGCCGGCCCGCGACCCCGTGACCGTCCCGAAGCCGGCGATTCCATACGGAAGAGCCGGCCTCGCGCTCCGAGGCTACCTGCAGTCCATCGCACAGGCTCAGCGTAAGCAGGGAGGGGGAAGAATAGGGCGGTCCGAAAATTTGCAGGATGTCGGCGCCGCGACCGTAAACGCACAGTTCGCCGTTGCCGATCGCATGAATGCCCGGAACGTCCGCATTGCCGGAAGCGTCGCCGGAGGCTACCGCAGCCGCCTGTCCCAACAAGAGCAGGCAGACCGGCAGCAGATGTCGGAAAAGTTTCATCGTATCGAAATTTAGGTCAGCAGTAGGGACGATTGTCCTTCAGGCGAATATACGAAAAAAACGGACAAAAGGAAAAGCCGCGGCAAGGATTCGTCTCCGGAATCGCAATGCTCCTCGAGAACCGGATACAAAACGACCGCCTAACGAGTAGGAGGGAAAGGTACGAAGGGGTGCGTCCGGAGAAAAGGTACGAGCGGATGAGTCCGGACGGAAAAGTCCGGCGGGAGGCACATGGCCGACCGATGGCCGGACTTCCTCCCGAGTTCCATCGCACGGACAGGAAGCGCCGCAATGGTATGCGCTCCGAATGCGAAACGACAGACATCCCGCGATCCGCAAGAGCGATCCGAGTCCGATCGCGCATCCATACGACCGTCTTTTCGGACACGCCCGCGCGAACAATCCCATACGAACCATACAGACCGCTTCCGACCATTTTCCGGAACCGTCCGACCTCTCTGCCTCCGAGCCGTGCCGTCCTGATACGAGATAGCCGCTCATCGGCGTTCGCGTCCGGAATTTACCTGCGGCCCGCGGCCGCACACCCGACACCGAGTCGCCTTTCCGGCGAAAAGAATTTCACGCCATGAAACCGAAAGCGCTGAAAATTCGACGGTCGGTACAGCAAAGCAGACAATGATTGCTTCGATGTATCAAGGTGCCGCACCCGGAGTTTCTATATTCCGCCAGTCGCGGCTTGCGGTCACAGGTTGCGTATCCGATCCAGTCTCTACCGCGAAGTTTCTTCCGACGGAAGCGATTTCATACGGAGAAACCGGAAACTCGAAAACCGGTACGATAAAACATACGATCGGGGCAAAATACATGAATCGGAAGCGCCGACGACAACACGCCTTTTCGACAGCTTTTACCGCCTCTCGATCTGCTCGACGCGGCGCCCCGCCTCCCGCGCCAGCGCGGTCGTATCGGTCCCGATCAGCTCTCCGCGCTCGACCAGAATCCTCCCGTCGACAAGCACGGTATCGACATCGGTCGATTTGGCGTTGTACACCAGACCGGCTATCGGATCGTTACCCGGCGCCCAATGCGGCCCGCCCATATCGACCAGAATCAGGTCGGCCCGGGCTCCCGGCGCGACAACGCCCAACTCGCCCTCCATGCCGACCGCGCACGCTCCGCCGACGGTCGCCATGCGCAGCGTCTCGTATGCCGGCAACACGCTCGCATCGCCGGTAGCGACTTTCTGCAACAGCGAGGCCGTGCGCATCTCGTCCCACATATCGAGGTCGTTGTTCGAGCAGGGGCCGTCGGTTCCGATGCCGACCGTCAGGCCGCGCCCGATCATCCGCGCGACCGGAGCGATCCCGCTGGCAAGCTTCATGTTGCTCTGCGGATTATATGCGACCGACACCCCGTAGCGGAACAGGATGTCCATATCCTCCTCGGTCAGGTGCACGCAGTGCACGGCCAGCGTCGGATAATCGAAAACGCCCAGATCGCGCAAATACTCGGCCGAGGTCTTGTCGTAACGCTGCCGGATCGTCTCGGTCTCGGAACGCGTCTCGCTCAGATGGACATGAATGCCCAAGCCGTATTTTTCACATAAGGACAAAGCCTTGCGAACGGATTCCGGCGAGCACGTATAGGGAGCGTGCGGCGCGATGCGCACGCCGAGGCGCCCCCCGTCCGCCCCGGCATAGCGTTCGACCAGACGGACGGTCTCCCGCTCGAACGCTTCGTAGTTCGTATCGATAAAGGCCGGGCACACGACAGCCCGCATACCGCTCTCGAGCACGGCCTCGGCCACGCGGTCGGCATGCCAGTACATATCGACGAAAGTCGTCGTCCCGCCCAACAGCATCTCGGCGATCCCGAGGCGGGCTCCCAGGTAGACGTCGTCGCCCGTCAGCTTCGCCTCGAACGGCCAGACCCTGTCGGCGAGCCACTCCATCAGCGGCAGATCGTCGGCATAGTTCCGCATCAGCGACATCGCCACATGGTTGTGCAAATTGATCAGGCCCGGCATCAGCAACTTCCCTCCGGCGTCGATCACGCGCCGCGAGCGGTTCTCCGACTCCGTTCCCCGATCATCGGACCCGTTGTCCGGAGTCGCCGGAAGAACCGACGATATGCGGCCTCCGGAAATGGCGACCGATCCCCTGAAAAATTTCCGGGGATCGTTTGCCGAAGCCGTCATAGGCAGAATCAACGCATTCCTTATCAGTATGTCCATATCTTTCCCATATAAGATAGAGGCCTCCCTCCCGCCGACACGAGGGGAGAAGAACCGGTCATGCGCAAGAGCAAAACCCTCTCCGCGCTACTTCGTCCCGACCGAGCCTTGCACCGTCAAAATGTGCATTTTTTCCGGCGTATTGGCGTATACCTTCAAGGCTCTCAGGTAGTCGCCCGATTGCTGTCCGCGCGGATTGAACGTAACGGTCAGCACGGCCGTGTCGCCGGGCATGACGGGCCTCTTGGAGAATTTCGCCTGCACGCATTCGCAAGACTTGGCCACTTTCAACACGACCAACGGCTCGTCGCCCGCATTGACGAAAGCGACCGACTCTGCGACCGGCGCGCCTTTCGGATCGGCCGGTCCCAAATCGACCGATTTTTTCAAAAACTTCAGGGACGGCTGTCCGCCGAGCGTTCCGGCAGCGAGCGCGAGCGAAATAAGAAGCAGAAAACGTCTCATAGAAATTGGTATCGAAAATTCGGCGAACGAACCGACAGACGATAGAACCGGACGTTCCCCCCCTGCCGCTCTCCGGGCGGATTCCGCAAAAACGGTCCCTCCGCAATCGGGGCCCTTACGCCGGCAAGGATTTATTGCATCCGGAAATTATAGGTGATCGTACCGGTCTGCGACAACGGCGCGCTTTCGTCCACATTGAACCGCGCGCCCCTCGCGGCTCTCAGCGCCGCGTTGACGAGTACGCTGTTTTGCGTCGTGGATCCCTTGGCCCGGTAGGCGGCCGAGGTAACCCGCCCCTGCTGATCGACGACGATCTCGATCACGACGCGTCCCTGATCCTTCGCACGGTAGTCGGGACTCGGCAGACCGCCGACCAGCGAACGGCCCGAAAGACTGGCCGAATTGCCGTCCGTTCCCGTTCCGGTCCCCTCGTGACTGCCTTCCGGCGTTCCGGCAGGATCGCCCTGATTACCCTTCCCGGTCCCGGTACCCTCGCTGCGCGAAGAGCTGCCCTCGGTCCGACCGGGGAAAAGCGCCTTGCGATTCACCTCGCGCGGCTTCTCGGCCGGCTGCTGAGGCTTCGGCTGGGGCTTGGCCTGCACCTGTTCCTTTTTCGGTTTCTTCTCCGGCTTCTTTTCCTCTTTCACCACGGGCACGTCCTCGTCGGTCTGCTGCGTCATCTGCTCCTGCTCGTCGGGCTGAGCCTCCGAAGGTGCCTGCGTCTGCTGCGGAGCGTCGGCCGCCTCGTCGTTCATCGCCAGATCCTCGCCGGGCGCGGCCTCGGTCACGTTGCCGAAATTGATCATCAGCCCCTCGCCCGTATCGGGCGGCTCGGCCAGCGTGAAGCGAACGAGCAACAGCAGGAGCAGCACCAGCGCCGCGTAGGCGAACGTCGCCGCCGCGCCGATGACACGCTGCTGCGTGCGGTCCTCTTGCTGAAAGTCGATCATATGCCTTCTATTCGGGCCTCGTAGCCGCAAATATCTTGTACTTGTTCCGCATGGCGATGTTCATCACCTTGATGACCTCTCCGAACGGGACCGTCTCGTCGGTATGCAGCGAGATGACCGGGTCTTCCTGCCCTTGCAGACGCGCCTGCAGAGCCGCCTCCAGCTTGTCGAAAGCGATCGGCTCGGTCTCCAGATAATAGGTCAGATCGGCCGTAATGGAGACGGAGGTCGCAGCCTTGTCCTTGATCTGGTTCGAGCTCTTGGGCAAGGTCAGCTTCACCGCATTGGGGTTGATCAGCGTGGTCGAGAGCATCATGAAGAGCAGCAGCAGGAAGATCAGGTCCGTCATCGACGAGGCGCTGAATCCGACCTCTACTTTCGACCCCCTTTTGATAGCCATAGTCTTGCGTTTTTATCCGTTATCAATCAGGCGACTACTGCTCGATGGGCTGGTTCAGAATATCCATGAAAGCGATCGAGTTGGCCTCCATCTGGAACACGAGCTTCTCGATGCGCGCCACCAGGTAGTTGTAGCCGAAATAGGCCGGCACGCCGACGACCAGACCGCCGACGGTCGTCACCATTGCGACGTACATGCCGCTCGCCAGCACCGTCATGTCGACCGTTCCGCCCGCCTGCGACATATTCATGAACGCTTGCACCATACCGACCACCGTACCCAGAAATCCGATCATCGGCGCGCCGCCGGCGATCGTCGCCAGAATCGGAAGTCCCGTCTCGAGCTTCGACACCTCGAGGTTGGCCACATTTTCTATCGAACTCTGCACGTCGCTGAGCGGGCGACCGATTCGGCCGATTCCCTTCTCGATCATGTGAGCAATCGGCGTATTGGTCTGGCGGCAGAGCTGTACGGCGGCTCCGATCCGTCCCTCGCAGATATGCTCCCGAATCCGGTTCATGAAATTCATATCGACGGCCGAAGCCTTGCGGATCGCCCAAAAGCGCTCGAAAAAGATGAAAACGGCCACGCCGCCCAGAATCAGCAGAGGCCACATCAGAAATCCGCCGGCCAGAAAGAGTTCGCCCAGCCCCATCGTCTTCGGAGCCTGCTCGGCGGCCACCGCCACCGCTTCGGTTGCTTGCAACAGGATCATCATATCTTCAATAAAGAGTTTTTTAGTTTTCCGGTCATTCCCTTCGCGGGCCCGGCAACGCCCACATACACATACCGCCGCTGCCGAATCACAAAAATACGCTTTTTCATCGAAATCGCATCGCGGACCGGCGATTTGTGGACATTTTTATTTCCCGTCCGCCGCTACCTTCAGACTATCGGCCGCAGCCTTACGCTCGGCCTGCCGCAGCTCGCGCGACAGACGCCGGCGCTGCCGGCGGTCCTTGATGTTCCGGATCAGATCGCCGAAGTTGTCGAAGCTTTGCCGGTAAGAAATTCCCAAACCGCTCTCCTGCAGGCCCTGATTTTCGTCGAACCGGTCGATCGTCCTCGTGAAAGCCTTGACTTTCAGATTGCCGGCTTCGTCGAGCAACAGACTGAGCGTCACGTCGCCGGTCAGGCTGTTGGCCGTCCGGTTGTTCATCGGCATGCCGTTGCCCGTATCGTAACTGACGTCGCCCTCGACGATCAGCCGGTCCTTGATCAGCTCGCCGTAGAACTCCGTGCCGAACTCGTCGGACGTCTCCTCGCTCTTGGGCCGGAACTTCGGCGCCAGCCGGAAACGATCCGTCGAGAGCAGATTGCTCAGTTGGGTCGACAGGAACTCGATGCCCGTCACGGTCGCGCCCATCGCGCCGATATTGAGGTTCTGGCTCGTACCCGAATTGTCGGCATAGAAGCTCTGCGTGGCGAGCAGCCAAAGAAACTGGGTCGACATCATCTCCTGCGTGTTCATCGCGTTCCGCACGAGCGACTGGGTTTCGGGATCGGTGTTCGGCACGCTGACGTCGAACGTCAGCGTAGGCAGCGTGAGCCGGTCCGACAGCCGGATAATACACTCTACGGGCACGTTGCGCCGCAGGTTCTGCCCTCCTCCGCTCCCGCTGAGCAGCGGAGCCAGCGATGCCTTCAGTTTGTACACGGCGGTGATGTTCACCAACGCGTCGGCCGGATCGCCCGTCCACTGAATGTTGCTTCCTTCCTGAATCAGAAAGTTGCGCGTGGCGAAATTCTGAAGCGAGAAACGATAGCTTCCCTCCGTAATATCGTAGTCGCCATAGATCGTAAACTCCTTGTCCACCGGATTGACATGCAGGTTCAGCGTTCCGTTGCCGCGCCCGCGCAGCACGTTGTCGCCGGCCTGATCGAGCGTCAGCTGCATCTCGGCGTTCGGCCGGATGTCGAGCGCCATCTTGATGTCCATATCCGACCGGAAACTCTCGCGGCCCATCCGGCGCGAAAGGAACTGTCTCCGGCGCGAAACGCTCCGAAGGCTGTCGTCGGCAGCCCGCTTGGCCGGATCCTCGAAAACGATGAAGTCGGCTGCCGAGATATCGGACCCGCCGTTGCCCAACGGCAGGAAAAAGCGGGTATTCTCGGCCGAGGCCGCAACGATGTCCATGCTCACGCCGTTCTTGTTCCCGCGGATCGTCGCGCTACCGGTAGCGTAGACGCTCCCGTAAAACAACTCGTTCTGCCGAGGGGTCGTGTTCAGTACGAGCGTGCGGTCGGGCCGCACATGCACCTCGTAGCTCAGATTGCGCGGATTGGCGAAGCTGAAGCTCATGTCGAATCCGGCCCGACCGCCCGACGGCCCGTACAACTCGGTAGGTCGCAGCGTCATCGTGTTCCGGCGGACATCGATCACGGCGTCCGACATCGTATAGGGAACGTTCGTGTAATCGACCGTCGAGCGGAACGTCCCGACGCCGATCGTCCCGTCGAGGGTCAGCTTCCCGCCGGGATTGGTAAGCCGCAGCGAAGCATCGGCCATGCCCTGCGTTTCGCGCAATACGCCTTTGAGCACCGGATCGAGCAGCGAAAGATCGATCCTACGCAGATGCACGTCGGCCTCCAGACGCTTGTCGGCGGGCGCATAGAATCCTTCGACGATCGAGCTGTCGGCGGCACGGTCGATCAGCCTGAAAAGCGCCCGGCGAGACTGCAGGTCCCACCGGCTCTCGAAGCGGCTGTCGACTAACGGAACTCCGTTGACGCGCACGCTGTCGAAATCGATGCCGGCGCGGAGCACTCCGCCTCCATAGGCCGATATCAGCTCGGCCGAGCCGTTGGTCACGCCCTCGAAAGCGTAGCCCTGACGCTCGGCGAAGCGGGAGAACGGTTTCAGGTCGAACCGGTGCAACTGCAAGCGCAGCGTATCCCGATCGCTACGCGAGGCCACGCCGTCGACGGACAGCCGCTGCTGTCCGCTGGAGATGCTGAACCGGTCGACGTCGATCCGCGTGGAGTCGAAAACGATCTGCCGGGCCCAGATTCTCCAGGTCCGCCCGTTGGTCGTGAAAGACGAGGGATTGAAACGGACGCGCACCTGAGGAACGCCGCTTTGCGGGTCCCGGCCGAGCGTGGAGGTCGTACCGAGCAGGGCATAGGTCCCGTTGTCGGAGTTGTTGAACCGCGCGGCCAGGTTGATCCGGTTCTCCTTAGCTCCGCCGATCACCGAAAAATCGGGCATGTACATTCCCTTGGCGAACAGGTCGGCGGCCGTCACGAAAAGCGAAATCGAATCGCCCTGATTGCGGCAGGAGGCCTTGAGGTCGGATACGAAAAACCGCTCGTTCTCGATCAGCTCCGAGTCGAGCGTCAGCGAGAAGACATCGCTCTCGGGATTGAACAGGAAGACCAGCTTGGTCCCCTGAGCGAGCCTGAGCCCCGGAGAGAAAATGCCCGCCACGTTGTTCGCGCGCTTCACGTTCACGTCGAGCAGGTAGTAACTGTCGATACGCGAGGCCCCGGCTACGGAAGGAACCGAATCCTCGGCCGTCCGGGGCCGCTCCGAGAGCGAAGGCAAATAGGAACGCAGCGTGTTGCTGAAATACGAGAACATGTTCTCGTAGCTGAGCTTGCCCCGCAGCTCGGCGTCGGCGAAAGGCGAGTACAGCCCGATCAGCTTGCGGTCGCTTCCGTTCTCGGCAAGCAGACGGATACGACCCGTCCGGACCGTATCGAGCTGGTTGACGTAGGTCATGTCGAAAATCTCGGCTTCCCCGTTGATGTTGTCGAGCGAAGTGCCCGATGCCTGCGCATGCAGTCCGCAGCGCACCCGCGACACCGTGTCGCGCCGGTTGAAATGCAGCTCGTGCAGATCGGCGTTGACCAGATTCAGGTCGAAATAATAGACGGGCTGCTCGCCGTTGAAATCGAGATCGCCGTCGAAATCGAACGTCATGTTCGGGTCGTCCGACGCGATTTTCCCGGTAAACCGCCGGTTCTCGAAACGGCCGTCCAGCGAAATGTCCCGATAGGCGTAATCGTTGAACTCGAGCTTCGGAACCCGGGCGCGGGCATTCATCCGAAAACTCTGTCCGGATTGCCCGCTCACGTCGGCCGAGAGCGAGACCCGGCCCAGCTTGGAAGCCTCGAGCAGCCGTCCGACGCCGAAGTCGGTCGTATTCAGCCGACCTTGGAAACCGGTCGCGCCGCCCTCGACCGGACGAATGTCGAAATCGACCGAAGCCTCGCCCGCATCGGTCTGCAAGCGGCCGTCGGCTCGGAAATCGCTGAACAGCCCGTCGAAATGGCCCGAAAAGGCGATCCGCCCCATCCGCTCGACGAGCGGCAGGCTTTTCCCCAGCGAGCGTCCCGCTATGTCCTGCACGAAGTACTCGATATCGGCCGCATCGGTATGTAGCGACGAAACGTCGAACGAAAAGCGCGTCTCGGCCACCTCGGGCAATCCGTCGATTCCGAAACGAAGGCTCAGCGTCGTGCTGCGTGCGGTCGCTCGGCCGATACGGCCTTTCATTGCGGATACCGGCCCGTCGACGGAGCCCGAGGCATCGCGCAGCACCGTCTGCCAGCGCCGCAGTCCCTGAGCGAAATAGGCGATGGTACGGAAACTGACCGTCGAGCGGCTGAATTCGGAGCGTATGCGGACGTCGTTCAGGAAATCCTTATACCCTTTCCACGTGTCGTAGTCGAAATAGAGATAGGCCATCCGCACGTCCGACTCGTCGGTGGTCAGCCGCAGATCGTCGAAGCGCATGCCCGTTCCCGAAATGCCGAACGCCGGCGTCGAAAGGTTGCGGATATGCAGACCGCAGCGTTCGCGCAGCGTCAGCGAGTCGATCGCCAAAGCGACGCTGTCTCCCTCGACCGAAACGTCGCGGACCTTCAGACTGAAGCGGCGCACGTCCAGATCCGTGAAATTGACGCCGTACTCGCGAGGCTTCACATCGAACTTGCGATGCCGGAAATCCATGTCCCGGATCGTTACGCCGGCGGCATGAAGCCGGAATTTTCTTTTCTTTTCCCGTTTCTCCTTGCGCTTGATTCTCTGCAATATCTGTCTCAGATTGCTCGTCCGGGTGCTGTCCTGCATCAGATCGAAACGGACGTCCTCGAGGCCCACATGGCCGAGCGTCACGGCCCCGGTAAAGACATTCAGGCTTTGCAGGGGCACAACGATCCGCCCCGCGTACAACAGCGTGTCGCCATGGTAATCCTGCACATAGAAGCCGTCGAGCGTCACCCGGCTGAACAACTTCAGATGCAGCTTGTCGACCGAGACGACCGTCTGCAACTTGTCGCTCAGAAAACCGGCGGCAGCGCGGCGCGCGAAATCCTGTATCCAAGGCAAATAGAGCAGCAGCGACAACGCCACAGGCAGAACGATCAGCGCAAGAATCGCCGCCGAGATGAAAGATCGTATTATTTTTATAACTTTGCCCATCGATCGCACCTTCCGAGGCATAAGACCCGCAACGCTTCCGGGACGGAGTTCCGGAAACGGCCGTGCCGCCGCGAAGGTACAAGTTTAGTAAAAATCGGACAAATAATAAAGCCGAAATGGACATAACGATCTTGGGAATCGAATCCTCTTGCGACGATACGTCGGCCGCCGTGATCCGGGGCGGACGGCTGCTGTCGAACGTCATTGCCAGTCAGGAAGTTCACCGGCAGTACGGAGGCGTAATCCCCGAGCTGGCCTCGCGCGCGCACCAGCAGAATATCATTCCGGTAGTCGACCGGGCGGTCCGCGAGGCGGGCATCGGCATGTCCGACCTGGACGGTATCGCCTTCACGCGCGGTCCCGGCCTGCTCGGCTCGTTGCTCGTGGGCGTCTCGTTTGCCAAGGGGCTGGCCCTGTCGCTCGACGTGCCGATGATGGAGATCAACCACCTGCAGGGGCATATCTGCTCGCACTTCATCGACCTGCCCGACCGCGACCTGCCGCATCCCCGGTTCCCGTTCCTGTGCCTGCTCGTGTCGGGCGGCCACTCCCAGATCGTGCTCGTCAAGGACTACCTCGACATGGAGATCGTCGGCACGACGATCGACGACGCGGCCGGCGAAGCGTTCGACAAGTGCGCCAAGATCATGGGCCTTCCCTACCCCGGCGGCCCGGTGATCGACCGACTGGCCAAGGAAGGCGACCCGAAGCGGTTCAAGTTCGCCAAACCGTCGGTCGACGGATTCAACTACAGCTTCAGCGGGCTGAAAACGTCGTTCCTCTACTTCCTGCGCGACCGGATGCACGAAGACCCGCGTTTCATCGACGACAACAAAGCAGACCTGTGCGCCTCGCTGCAAGCGACGATCATCGACATCCTGCTCGCCAAGCTCACGAAAGCGGCCAAGCAGTACGATATCCGCGACATAGCGATCGCCGGAGGCGTTTCGGCCAACTCGGGACTGCGCGACGCGATCGCGGAAGAGGGCCGCAAGCGGGGCTGGCGGACGTTCCTGCCCGAGTTCCGGTTCACGACCGACAATGCGGCGATGATCGCCGTAACCGGCTATTTCAAGTATCAGCGAGGCGAATTCGCTCCGATGGACATCTCGCCCGTCGCCCGCATCAGCCGGATGTAACGCCCCTCGCTTCCCCCATGACCGGTCCCGAACCGAAACGGAAACCGGAATTCATCCTTCCGCCGAACGAGAGCCGGACGCGGGCGGTGTTTTCGTTTATCGATATCGTGCGCCGCGTATAGCGTGAACGCAGAAAACCTTCCCGCAAAATCAGGACGGACCCTCAACCATACGGTCCAATTCCTTCGACAGAATACGGCATCGGGCATAAGCCGCAGCGATTCCGCGCAGGAAATTCTCCCGAATCTTGGCAATGGAACGAGGCCGGTTCTCGGCTTCCAATTCAAGGGGTACGGTATCCGCAACACAAACCGCGGCCGGCCTCGCGCAGGAAATCCGCCGATCTCTTGCCGGCCCCTTGCGAATGAAGGCGGGACAGTCTTTCCGACGAAACAGGAAAAAATTCCGCCGGCTTTCTGACAAAAGCCGGCGGAATAACCGTAACGGAAAGATATCTCTCCGAGCGTGCGTCTACTTGCGCTTCACCTCGACCTGCTCGTAGCCCTCGATAATGTCGCCCACGCGGACATCGTTGTAGTTCTCGATGTTCAGACCGCATTCCAGACCGGTCGTCACCTCCTTCACGTCGTCCTTGAAACGCTTGAGCGAGCCGAGCTTGCCCGTATAGACGACGATGCCGTCGCGGATCACGCGGATATTCGTATTGCGCGTGATCTTGCCTTCGCGGACCAGACAGCCGGCCACCGTGCCGACCTTCGTGATCTTGAACGTCTCCATGACCTCGACCGAGCAGACGATCTCCTCTTTCATCACCGGCGCGAGCATGCCCTCGATAGCGTCCTTGATGTCGTTGATCGCATCGTAAATGATCGAATAGAGGCGAATCTCGATCTCCTCCTTCTCGGCCAGCTTGCGGGCGGCGGCCGACGGACGGACCTGGAATCCGACGATCACCGCATTGCTGGCAGCGGCCAGCAACACGTCCGATTCGGAGATCGGGCCGACCGCTTTGTGAATCACGTTGACCTGAACCTCGTCCTTCGACAGTTTGATCAACGAGTCGGCCATCGCCTCGATCGAGCCGTCTACGTCGCCCTTAATAATGATATTCAGCTCCTTGAAGTTGCCGATCGCGATACGCCGGCCGATTTCATCGAGCGTAATATGCTTCTGCGTACGCAACCCTTGCATGCGCTGCAGCTGCTCGCGCTTGCTCGCAATGTCGCGGGCCGAACGCTCGTCGTCCATGACATTGAACGTATCGCCGGCCTGCGGCGCGCCGTTCAGCCCCAGCACCAGCACGGGCGTCGAAGGCGGAGCCTCCGTCACGCGCGTACCCCGCTCGTTGAACATCGCTTTGACCTTGCCCGTGTAGACGCCCGAAAGCATCACGTCGCCGACGCGCAGCGTTCCGTTCTGCACGAGCACCGTAGCCACGTAGCCGCGCCCCTTGTCGAGCGTCGACTCGATGACGACGCCCTGCGCCTTGCGGTTCGGGTTGGCCTTCAGGTCGAGGAACTCGGCCTCGAGCAGCACCTTGTCGAGCAGCTTGTCGAGATTGATACCTTTCTTGGCCGAAATCTCCTGCGACTGGTACTTGCCGCCCCAGTCCTCGACCAGATAGTTCATCGCGGAAAGCTCCTCCTTGATTTTTTCGGGATTGGCACCCGGCTTGTCGATCTTGTTGATCGCGAATACCATCGGCACGCCGGCGGCGGTGGCATGGTTGATCGCCTCGACGGTCTGCGGCATCACATTGTCATCGGCCGCAACGATGATGATCGCCACGTCGGTCACTTTCGCTCCGCGAGCACGCATGGCCGTGAAAGCCTCGTGGCCCGGCGTATCGAGGAACGTGATACGCCGCCCGTCGTCGAGCTTCACGCTGTAAGCGCCGATATGCTGCGTGATTCCGCCGGCCTCTCCGGCGATCACGTTGGCATTGCGTATATTGTCGAGCAGCGAGGTCTTGCCGTGGTCGACGTGTCCCATCACGGCCACTACCGGAGGACGCGGCACGAGGTCCTCCTCGCTGTCCTCCTCGGTGTCGATCGCCTCCTGTATCTCGACGGCCACGAACTCGACCTTGAACCCGAACTCCTCGGCCACGACGACCAAAGCCTCGGCGTCGAGCCGCTGGTTGATCGACACCATCAGTCCGAGATTCATGCAGGCCGTTATGACGTCGGTCACCGACACGTCCATCATCGTCGCCAACTCGCTGACCGTAACGAATTCGGTCACTTTCAACACGTTCTTCTCCTGTTCCTGACGCTCCATCTCCTCGCTCAGGCGGGCCGACACGGCCTCGCGCTTGTCGCGGCGATGCTTGGCCGTCTTGAACTTCGAGCCTTTCGACGTCAGCCGGGCCAACGTGTCCTTGATCTGCTTCTGTACCTCTTCGTCGCTGATCTCCGTCTTGACGACCGGTTTCACGGACTTGCCCTTTTTCCTGTCGCGCAGCCCGGATTTCGGACCGTGCTGGGAGCCGCCCTGCGACGAATACGGGCCGCCTCCCTGAGACTTCGGACGACCGTCGGGCCGAGCCGTAGCCGTCTGATTCTGCTTCTGAGTTATATCGACCTTATCCTTAGTAATGCGCTTGCGCTTCTCGCGCCGGCGATGGCCGTCCTCCCCTTTCTTTTTCTCGAAAGACTGCACGTCGATCTTGCCGAGCACCTTGGGACCCGACAGGCGGGCTCCCTCTTCCGGCCGGAACAAGTTGCTCTGATCGGCTGCGACCCGCTCGTCATAAGTCTGGCTCTGCACCACGACCGGAGCCGTCACCGGCTGCTCGGGCCGAGGCGACGGAGCCGGTTGCTCGGCAACGGCGACCGGCGGTCGGACCGGCTGCGACGGTTCGACCGGCTTGACATCGGCCGCCGGGACGGAAGACGCTGATATTTCAGAAGCGGCAGCAGGCTTTTTCGGAGACTCAGGTTTTTTCTCCGACGACGACAAACGCCCCGAGCGGCCGCCCGACAGATCGATCTTGCCCAAAATCTTCGGCGTGCTCATCGCCGCCACTTCGTCCTTGACGCTGATAACACCGCTTTTGACAAATACCTCGCTCTTGAAGCCCGACTCCTCTTCGGACGCCCCGTCCGATCCCTTACGAGTACCCAGCGAAACCGCCTCGTGCTTCAGGGCGATCTTCTCGCGGATGTTCACTTTCTCGATGTTCTTGTTTCCTCCGAACTCCTTGTCCAGAATGGCATAGACCGCCGGCTCGATGATCGAGCTGGGCGAGTTTTCCACTTTGACACCCTTCTTCTCCAGAAACTCGATGATCGTCGTCTGTCCTACTTTCAACTCTCTTGCAACCTGATGGAGTCTCAGTCTTCTTGCATTTGGCATATTTCCTTGTTTTTCTTCGGTATTACCTTTGTATTCATCGCGCGCCTCTCGGCCTCGGCCGTGCGCCGGACGGATCGCTCGCGGGACAGAGCGGCACGGCATGCGCTCCGTCCGGCGACGTGTTCGTTATTCGAACTCCGACTTGAGGATATTCACGACCTCCTGCACCGTCTCGACCTCCAGATCGGTCCGCTTAGCCAAATCCTCTACCGAAAGCTCCAGCACGCTCTTGGCCGTATCGCAGCCGATTCCCTTGAGCTGATCGATGATCCACTCGTCGATCTCGTCCTTGAACTCGTCCAGCGCCACGTCCTCTTCCTCCAGCTCGCGGTACACGTCGATGTCGTAGCCGGTCAGCATGCTGGCCAGACGGATATTCAGGCCGCCCTTCCCGATCGCCAGCGACACCTCGTTCGGCTTCAGATAGACGGCCGCCGTCTTGGTCTCCTCGTTGAGATTGATCGAGGAGATCTTCGCCGGATTCAGCGCCCGCTGGATCAGCAGCTGGCTGTTGGACGTCCAATTCACGACGTCGATATTCTCGTTGCGCAGCTCTTTGACAATCGAGTAGATGCGCGAACCTTTCATGCCCACGCAGGCGCCGACCGGATCGACCCGGTCGTCGTACGACTCGACGGCCACCTTGGCCCGTTCGCCGGGTATGCGGACGATCTTCTTGATCGTGATCAGGCCGTCGTAGATTTCGGGAACCTCCATCTCGAACAGCCGCTCGAGGAACTCGGGAGCCGTACGCGACAGCACGATGTAAGGCGAATTGTTCTTCATCTCGACGCGGGCGACGATCGCCTTCACGCTTTCGCCTTTGCGGAAAAAGTCGCTCGGAATCTGCTCGGACTTGGGCAGCACCAACTCGTTGTCGTCGTCGTCCAATACCAGTATCTCCTTCTTCCACACCTGATAGACCTCGCCGGTGATGATTTCGCCGACCTTCTCGGTATACTTGTTGAACAGGTTGGCCTTCTCGAGGTCCATGATCCGGGAGGCCAGGTTCTGTCGGAGCGACAGCACGGCGCGACGGCCGAAGTCCGCGAGCTTGATCTCCTCGGCCACCTCCTCGCCCACTTCGTACGTGGAGTCGATCTTGCGGGCATCCGTAAGCGAGATCTGCTGGTTCGGATTCTCGACCGTCCCGTCCTCGACGATCGTGCGGTTGCGCCATATTTCGAGATCCCCTTTCTCGGGATTGATGATCACGTCGAAGTTCTCGTCCGTTTCGTAGGTCTTGATCAGCAAATGACGAAAAACGTCCTCGAGAACGCCGATCATCGTGCTCTTGTCGATGTTTTTAAGCTCTTTGAATTCCGCGAAAGTGCTTACGAGATTGAGATTATCCATGTGTCAATGTGAGATTTTCCGGCTCGCGTCCGGCCCGCTGCCGAACCGACGCGACCGCTATCCGTAATATTTTAAGTTCAATATCTCTTCGTCCTACAGGCGCGCTACCTGAAATTCAGGTGCTCCGCCGTCGTCTTGATCGCATCGAGCGGAATCGTCTCCTCGCGGATCACGCTCTGGCGGCGCTTCTTTCCCTCGACGGCTACCTTTTCGGCATAAGCCAGCGTCAAAGCCCCGCCGTCGAACGCCTTCGCCTCGGCCGTCAGCTTGCGACCGTCACGCAAAACGACATCGACTTCGCGCCCCACCATCTTGCGGTACTGGCGCTCGCAAACGAGCGGCTGCCCGATTCCCGCCGAAACGACCGTCAGGGCGAAATCCTCCGCGTCGCGGTCGAACGCCCCGGTCACGGCGCGGCTCAGGGCGATGCAGTCGTCGATTCCGACGGTCGTATCGCTGTCGATCGTCACCTCGATCTCGTCGGAAGGCAATTGCCGGATTCCGACGACGAACCGGTCGGTTCCCGACAGCGCCTGCTCTGCAATCTCGCGTATGCGTTCCGTATCCATACCGTTTTCGTCCGTTCGGGGCCCGACGACTTTTCCGCAGGCCCGCTCATTCAACAAAAGGGGGGGACTGCCCGTCCCCCTCCCTTGATATTGATGCCTCGATGCAAATATACGTTATTTTTTCGGCCTCTGCAATATTTTCGCGTCATTTTTCGCTGAAACAGCCAGCATTTCGTCTTCCCGGCCCCGTCATACGTATCCGAAATACGGCGCAACGGAAACGACGCTTCGCCGAAAAACGCCTACTCGACTTCGTCGTTCTGCTTTTTCGGATTGAACGGCTTCAGGATGCCGCGCTTCGAAGAGCGGATGAAGTCGAGCACCAGATCGCGCTCGGGCGTGCGGGGCATCTGCGTCTCGACCACCTCGCAGGCGCGCGAGTAAGCGTAGCCCGACTGGAACAGGATGCGGAACATCTCCTGAATCTCGTTGATCTTGTCGGCCGTGAATCCCCGGCGGCGGAGGCCGATGAAGTTCGCTCCGACGAACGACAGCGGATTGTGGGCTGCTTTCACGAACGGCGGCACGTCCTTGCTCACGAGCGACCCGCCGCTCAGCATCACATGCTCGCCGATGCGGCAGAACTGATGCACGGCGCAGTGGCCTCCCAAAATGGCCCAGTCGCCCACTTCCACCTCGCCGGCCAGCGAAACGCGGTTGACCAGTACGCAGTTGTCACCGACCGTACAGTCATGTCCTACATGCACATAAGCCATAATCAGCGTATTGCTTCCGACTGTCGTCACGCCCTTGGCCGCCGTGCCCCGACTGATCGTCGCGCACTCGCGAATCGTCGTATTGTCGCCGACCACGGCCGTCGAATACTCGCCCTTGAACTTCAGGTCCTGAGGCAGACCGGCCACGACAGCCGCCGTATGCACCTTGCAGTTCTTTCCCAGACGCGCGCCGTCCAGAATCACGGCGCCCGGGCCGATCCAGCAGCCGTCGCCTATCTCGACGTCGGCAGCGATGTATGCAAAAGGTTCGACGGTCACGTCTTTTCCCAACTTTGCACCTTCACAAATATGAGCTGATTTGCTTATCATACCGGTTTGGATTAAATGATTACTCTGTCTGAAATATGCCGTTTCCGACTAACCGACCCTGTTCTTGGCGATCTGCGCCATCAGCAGGGCCTCGGTAACGAAACGGTTGCCGACGAATGCCTTGGCCTCCATCAGCACGATGCCGCGTCGGATCGGCTCGGCGAGCGTCAGCTCGAACTGGAGCGTATCGCCCGGCACCACCTTGTCGCGGAACTTCACGCCGTCGATCTTCAGGAAATAGGTCGAATAGTTCTCCGGGTCGGGCACGGAGCTGAGCGCCAGAATGCCGCCGCACTGAGCCATCGCCTCTACGATCAGCACGCCCGGCATCACCGGCTCGTCGGGGAAATGGCCGACGAAAAACGGCTCGTTCATCGTTACGTTCTTGAACCCCACCACATGCTCGCTATCCAGATGCATCACCTTGTCCACCAGCAGGAACGGGGGACGGTGAGGCAACAGGCGCTTGATTTGGTTGATGTCGTACAGAGGCTTGGCCGCCGGATCGATCCGGAACATCGGGCGCGTTCCGCCTCGTTTGATCTCCTTGCGGATCATCTTCGCGAACTCGGTATTGGCTGCATGGCCCGGCTTGTAGGCCACGATGCGTCCCCGGATGCGCTGCCCGATCAACGCCAGATCGCCGATCATATCGAGCAGCTTATGCCGCGAAGGTTCGTTCGGGAAACGCAGCCGCAGATTGTTCAGATAACCCTCGTTGACCTGCACGTCGCGCTTGTCGAATATTTTCGACAGACGGTCGAGCTCCTCGTCCGAAATACGGTTCTCGACGATAACGATCGCGTTGTCCAAATCGCCGCCCTTGATCAGATTGTTGTTGATCAGAGGCTCCAGTTCGTGCAGAAAAACGAACGTGCGGCACGGTGCGATCTGCTCGGCGAAATCCTCCATGCGGTCGAGCCGCGCGTACTGATTCCCGATGATCTTGGAATTGAAATCGACGTTCACGTTGACCGAAAACTCGTCGTCGGGATAGGCGACGATCTCCACGCCGCGCTCGGGAATGGAATAAACGGTCTTCTCGGTGATATGGAAATAGACGCGGTCGGCCGGCTGCTCGACGGTTCCCGCCGAAGCGATAGCCTCGACGAAAGGAAGAGCCGAGCCGTCGAGAATCGGGGTTTCGGGCGCATCGATGTCGATCTGCGCGTTATCGACGCCGGAACCCCACAGGGCCGCCATCACATGCTCGATCGTCCCTATCCGGACGCCTTTCTTTTCTATCGTGGTTCCGCGCGAGGTATCGACTACGTTCTCCGCCAGCGCGTCGACGAAGGGCTGCCCTTCTAGATCGATTCGACGGAAACGTATTCCGCAGCCGGAGTCGGCCGGGTTAATAGTCATCGTAACATCGAGCCCCGTATGCAGTCCCTTTCCTCGGAAAACAACCGGAGCCTTTAATGTTCTCTGTTTGTGCGACATGCTATATCGAAAAATTATTTTAAATGCAAAGGTATGAATTTTTTGAAAGAAATCGTACTTTTGTTCGACTTTTATAGCAAACGATGGACCGAGAGACAAAACCGTCACAAACGCCTCGTCCGCAGCCTCCCCGACAGCCCCGGGCACGCATTCCGCTGCCTTTCGAGAAACGCCCGTTCGACGCGGGCTCATGGGCTTACGAGCACCGGGTCGGGCTGTGCTGCATGGTCATTGCCTACCTGGCGTTCGGTATCGTGTTCGTTTCGGCCAAAATCGTTCTCCAGCAGCGCGTCACCTACAATACGATCTACATGGACCTGACCGATCTGCAGGCGGCTCTTCCCGAAGAGCAGGAGCCCGAGCAGCGGGACGAGCGCAGCGACTATCGCGACGTAAGGAATCTGGTCTCGGACGAGAACGGCCGCAACGAGTCGGTCGGAGAGCGGAGCGCGTCGTCGGGAAACCTTTCCGAAGCGACCGAAGAGTTCATGGAAAGCCTCGACGAGGAAGCCGCCGCCATCCGGGGCAGGATGCAGGCCTCGCGCGAGGCGTTCGAGCGGGGGCGCCGCGAGGAGCGCGAAATGATCGCCCGGCACAAGGCCCAGCGGGAAGCCAAGGACGGAGAAAAGCCGAGCGGCGTGAAGCAGAAGGGACGCGTGCTGGTCTCCTACTCGCTGCCCGGACGGACGGACGTCTACCTGCACACGCCGGCCTACCAGTGCGAGGGAGGAGGCGAGGTCACCGTAGCGATCACCGTCAACCGCAACGGCAAGGTAACGGCAGCCTCGCTGAAGGAGACCACGACGTCGAGCAATTGCATCAACGAGACGGCCGTCACGGCCGCGCGCAATTCCCGGTTCAATGTCGACGGCTCGGCCGCCGACCGTCAGAGCGGGACCATCACCTATATCTTCGTACCGCAATAGGCTTTTGGCAGTTTGGCATATTTCGCTACCTTTGCCCGCGACTAAAAGGATTAGGAAATATGTCTTACAATTTGCTGAAAGGGAAGAAGGGGCTGATTTTCGGCGCCCTGAACGAGAATTCCATCGCATGGAAAGTGGCCCGGCGCGCCGTTGAGGAGGGAGCCGAGATCGTGCTGACGAACACGGCCGTATCGATCCGCATGGGCACGATCAACCAACTGGCCGAGCAGTGCGGCACGATCGTCGTACCAGCCGACGCCACGAGCGTGCCCGATCTGGAACGCCTCATCGACCGGACCATGGAGCACTTCGGCGGCAAGTTCGATTTCATCCTCCATTCGATCGGCATGTCCCTCAACGTACGAAAAGGACGCAAATACGACGATCTGGACTACGATTACCTGGCCAAGACGCTCGACATATCCGCCATTTCGTTCCACAAGGTCATTCAGGTGGCCCGCAAGAAAGACGCGCTGAACGACTGGGGGTCGATCGTCGCGCTGACGTATATCGCCGCCCAGCGCACGCTCTACGGATACAACGACATGGCCGACGCCAAGGCGCTGCTCGAGTCGATCGCCCGCAGCTTCGGTTATATCTACGGCCGCGAGAAGCACGTCCGCATCAATACGGTCTCGCAGTCGCCCACCCCGACGACGGCCGGCAGCGGCGTCATGGGAATGGGCGACCTGATGGATTTCGCCGACCGGACCTCGCCGCTGGGCAACGCCACGGCCGACGACTGCGCAGGCTATGTGCTCACGCTGTTCTCCGACCTGACGCGCAAGGTTACGATGCAGAATCTCTATCACGACGGGGGCTTCTCGAGCATGGGCATGAGCCGGCGGGCAATGAAGCTCTACGAGAAAGGGCTCGAAGTGGAATATCAGGATATCAAAAACAAGATATAGATAGCCATCGGGGTTTGTCGCCGGAACGGTTCCGCGAGTCCTTCGGGCGCAACGCCGTGCACGGAAGCGGACGGGCGCATCCTCGAAGCAGGCAAGAGAACGCATCTTCGAACAGGCACATTCGGAAGCGGACAGGTCGTCGGGCCTGTCCGCTCTTATTTCGGCCTGTTCCTGCGCCGGCAAGCGCCGCACGCCCTGCCGAACCGGCCACAGGGGAAACGGCTGTCGAACAAACCGCCCGACGAATAAGCCTCAGCGGCTATTACGGAACATGGAATTAAGAGACAGGGGAAAATCGGTTTCTCGGGCTCGAAAGGCAACCTGCTCCGGCATGCGCATCGTTTTACGGCACTCGGCCGGCATACGGTCCGCCAGAATATTCCGCGATCCTCGGGCTCAATCCTCCGAGTCGGCGACCGTAACCCGTATCTTATCGATCCGGCGACCGTCCATCGCGTCGACACGGAGAGTCAGCCGGCGATACGCGAGCGTCTCGCCCCGGCGCAGAAAATCCTTCCTGATCTCGAGCATCAGTCCGGCCAGCGTCTCGGCTTCGCCTTTCGCCTCGTCCAGATAGTCTTCATCGAACGAAAGCACCTTCAGGAAATCGTTCAGATGCGTCTTGCCGTCGAACAGATAGGTATTCTCGGACAACTTCGTGTAAAACGACTGCTCGATGTCGGACTCGTCCGAAATCTCGCCGACGATTTCTTCCAGAATATCCTCCAGCGAGACCAGACCGAGCGTCGACCCGTACTCGTCGACGACGATCGCCATATGAATCTTGTTGTTCTGGAACTCTTCGAGCAGATCGTTGATCTTCTTATGCTCAGGCACGAAATAGGCGCGGCGGATCAGGTGCTGCCACTCGAAGTCGTCGCCATGCGAAATATAGGGCAGCATGTCCTTTACGTAAAGCACGCCTTTCACGTCGTCGATCCCTTCCTCGCAAACCGGAATCCGCGAGAAGCCCGACTCTATGATCACGCGGCGGACTTCGGCGAAATCGTCCTTCAGATCGAGCGCGACGATATCGACGCGAGGCTTCATGATCTCGACGACCTCGGTATGCACGAAACCGACGATGCCGGACAGCATCCGTCTTTCCTCGACGGTCTGGTCGGTGGTCATCTCGATGGCGTTCGACAGCTCGTCGATCGAAATATTGACCCGCTTCTTGGCCACGCTCTCGTTGATGTAGCTTCCCGAGCGGATCAGCACATAAGCCAGCGGACGGAAGACCGACTTGAGCAAAAGAAGCGGAACCGAAGTCATCCGGGCAACGCGCAAGGGGTTGTACGACGCGAATATTTTGGGCATGATCTCGCCGAAAAGCAGCAGCAGAAACGTCACGACGACCGTCTTGACGACGAACTCCAGCCCGGCCGCTCCGCCGAAATCCGTCAACGAATCGATCAGTCCGTTGGATAGAATCACGATGCAGATATTGACCAGATTATTGACGATCAGAATAGTGGCCAGCAAATATTCCTGCACCGACAGCAACTTCAGGATCGCCCGGCCGCTGCGGCTGCGGCCCGTCTTGAGCTGAGCGATGTTGCGCGGAGTCAGCGAGAAAAAGGCCGTCTCGGAACCCGATACCAGCGCGGAACAGACGAGAAGCACCGCGATGACGATCGACACGACAACGTCGTGGCCCGTAAACGGGCGAAACATCACGGTTTGTATGATACACTCCATCAAGGCCTCGGTATGAAATATGATCGGAACGCCGCCGGGTACGCCCGGTCTCCGGCCGTACCAGCCCCCGACTCATCCGTTCGGTCGCGGTTCGCGGCTCGGACGACGAAACGCCGCGCTAATCGAACAGCGAGCTGTTCTGGGTCTTGTCGCTCGGCGCGCTATCGTCCTTGAGAGCCACGCGCGAGCTGCGTCCTCCCTCCGCCGAATTGTCTTTGACGAACTTCACGTTACGACGCACGAAAGCCGGACGGTTCTCCAGCTCGTCGATATCAATATCGGACTCCTTGTCGCGCTTCGAAGCGATCGTCTGCTGAGCGACCGGAGCGGCGAAAGGATTTTGCGCCTGAGGCGCGGCCGGTCTCGGAGCGGGCCGTTCGAACGGGCGGGGCGCTTCCGGAGCCGACGGCTGCGCCGCCGGAGCGACCGGCTTGTGTATCCGAGTCTTGAACGGACCTTCCGGCTCGCGGGCCTCCGGTTCGACGGACGGCTCCCCTTGCTCCGCCTGCATCCCGGGCTCCTCGGTCGGCACGCTTTTGCGCAGCGAATCCTTATAGCCCTGCAGAGGCGAATACGACACCATATTCATCTGGTTGTAGTCGAAACCGGTCGCAATAATAGTCACCTCGATGTCGGAGCCCAGCGAGTCGTCCTTGCCGGCGCCCCAGATGATGTCGGCGTTGTTTCCGGCGCGCTCCTGAATGTACTCGGTAATCATGTACGTCTCCTCGAGCGTGATCTCCTCCTCGCCCGAAGTAATGTTGATCAGTATGTTCTTCGCTCCGGCAATGTCGTTATGGTTCAGCAAAGGCGACTCGAGCGCCATGTTGGCCACCGCCATCGCCCGGTCCTCGCCCGACGCGCGTCCCGAACCCATCAGCGCAACGCCGCTGTTGGTCATCACGGTCTGCACGTCGGCGAAGTCCACGTTGACGGTGTTTTCGCGCGTGATGACTTCGGCGATGCCCTTGGCCGCCGTGGCCAGAATGTCGTCGGCCTTGTGGAACGCCTCGGTCAGCGTCAGTTTGCCGAAAATCTCCTGTATGTTCTCATTGTTGATCAGCAGCAACGAGTCGACGCACTCCCGCAGCTCGTCGATACCCTGATAAGCCTGCTTCATCCGCTTCGGCCCCTCGGTCTTGAACGGAATCGTCACGATCGCGACAGTCAGAATCCCCAGTTCGCGGGCCGCTTTCGCAATGACCGGAGCGGCTCCCGTACCCGTGCCGCCGCCCATTCCGGCCGTGATGAAGACCATTTTCGTCCCCTCGCGCTTGTAAATCTCGACGATCTCGTCCAGACTCTCCAGCGCCGCCTGCCGTCCTTTCTCGGGATTGTTGCCCGCTCCGAGCCCGTTCTGGCCCAAGCGCACTTTGACCGGCACCGGACTGTTGCGCAACGCCTGAGGGTCCGTATTGCACACCATGAACGACACGTCGGCAATCTCCATTTCGAACATGTGATTGACGGCATTGCTTCCGCCGCCGCCGACGCCCGTCACCATAATAATGGACGGGGAAAGTTTCGGAATCTCAAAATCAATGATCTTATCTACCTCGGGCATATCGTTTCCGCTTCGTTTTGTTCTGTTTCCGTCAATATATTGTGCCGCACGCTTCGGAGCAGGCCTCCGCAACGTGCGTACTAAATCTCGTTATCGTCGATCTCCTCGTCGAACATGTTAATCATTTTCTCCTTGATCTTGGAGAAAAATCCGGGTCCCCGGCTTCCTTTCTGCTTCTTGGCCTTCTTCGGCTCGAACTCCTCCTCCTCCGCGACGGACTCGCCGGGAGCGGACTGTCCGTAGCGGGACGCTCCCGCGTCGTTCCGATACAGATCGTTGATCTTCTGCCGGCTGACGCCGGCCTTGGGCTCGGTCGCATCGTAAGAACCGGAAACGGGACGGGGCGAAGAAGCTTTCGGGCGGGCCGAACGCGCCGGACGGTCTTCGGCGAAAGCCTTGGCCAGAATTCCGACGGCCGTCGACATGTCGGGACCCGTCGCCTCGTCAGGACTATCGGCCGCGAGCACCGCCTCGGGGCCTGCCACGCGGACATCCATACCCGTATAGCTTTTGAACAGCGCGTCCAGATCGCGCAACTGCGCGCCCCCGCCCGTCAGTACGACGCCTGCGGAGAGTTTGTTCTGGTATCCCGACTTCTTGATCTCCTCGATCGCGAAATCGATAATATCCTGCATGCGGGCCTCGATGATCGCGGCCAGATTCTGGCACGAAATCTCCTTGGGCGCCTTCGCGCTCAGGCCGGGCGTGGTGATGAACTTGTCGGGCTGGGCCTTCTCGCGCATCGCTCCGCCATAGCGGGTCTTGAGGCTCTCGACATGCTTCTCGAGTATTCCGTAGGAACGGATATCCTTATTGACCACGTTGCCGCCCATCGGGACGATCCCCACATGGCGGATGATTTTCTTCTCGTAGACGGTCACGTCGGTCGTACCGCCCCCGATGTCAATCACGGCAACGCCCTCCTGCTTCTCGTCCTCGGAAAGTACCGCCTCGGCCGAGGCCACGGCATTCAGAAACAGGCCCAGCGGAGCGACTCCGCCGCGCTTGAGCGCCATCTCGACCCGGCTGATCGCCGTCGAGTCGCCCAGCAGAATGTTGAACGTCGAGGCGAGTTTGGTGCCGAACGTGCCCACCGGGCTCGAGGTTTCCTCCTCGTCGTCGACGACATAGCTCTGCGGAATGATCTGCAGTATCTTTTCCCCCTCGGGAGCCGGCACGTTGCGCATGCTGTCGTGCAGATGCTGCACGTCCTCCTGACGGATCTCGCCGCCCCGGCTGAACACATGGTACGGATGCTTCACGCAACGGATATGCTGGCCCGAAACGCCGGCGTAGGCCTCCGTGATCCGGATCTGCTGCCGTTGCTCGATGGCCGCTACGGTTGCCTTGATGCTCTGCGAGACGAGCTCGATGTTCTTGATCTCGCCGCGGACCATGCCCATCCCCTGCACGGGGGAAACCTCCCGGTCCACGATCCGGATCCGGCCGTCCTCATCTTTCGTACCGACGACCGTGACCACCGTGTTGGTTCCCAAATCGATCGCAACGACGTAATCTCCGTTTTCCACTCTGTTTTCCATATTATTTGACGCAGACAATCTGATCCTTGTATTTCAAATTCACGTACCGGTAACGGTCCCATCCCTCGTAAAGCACCGCCTTGCGGTAAAAGCTCATCAGCTTGTCGAGCTTCTGCTCATACGCGTCGATCCCTCCGAGCGCGATCACCTGATCGCCCGCCCGGGGCACGATCTCCACCTGAGGCTCGTCTTCGGTCTGAGGATCAGCGCCGTTCACGCGAATCTGCACGATGAACGCATTCCAGAAGTCATCATAACCGACGAATTTCACAAAATTAATCAGTTTAGCCAAAAACAAATAATTTTCCCCCACTTTTTTTTCGCTGCTTCCGGCCAGCGAGTCGAGCGGTCCGACATAGTCGCGGGGGAACGGCAGCTCGAAACGGCCCGTCACGATCGGGACATAACAGGAGAACTGTCTCTGCTGCGGCAGGACATAACCGTCGTCGGTCACGTAAAAGTTATATCCGTCGTCGGTATTGAACCGCATAACGGGCTTCCGCTGGGCGATCTCGATCGTCAGGACGCCGTCGATCGACGCATAGACGCGGGCCGAACGGACATACCCCCTCCGCCGGACGAAACGCTCCAGTTCGAGCGTATTGATCGACGAGAGCTCGCGTCCGACCAGCGGAATCTTCTCCGAGGCGAACCATCCCCGCACCATGGCCGGCGTGATGAACCCGCGCTCGGCGCTGTCGAGCACCACGACACGCACCTCGCGGCACGGTCTCTGCTGCTTCCGCTCGCGCGTGTAGCGCGACGACAGCAGCAGATAGACGAGGATGGCTGTCCACGAAAGCACGTTCAGGGTTATGACGAGCGGCCTTTTCAAAACACGACGCTATTTTTCGTTCCGATCTTCTCCGGCAAGAAGACCCGATTCGTTCCGTTCAAAATTAAGCACAATCGCGGTATCCGCGAAATTCGGGCCGGAAAATCTCCGGTCTGCCGGCCGGGAACCGCAGGAAATCTCTCAATCGGCTTTCGCGGCGGGCCGACCCGGGACGGACAGCGTCTCCGCGATCCGGCCGCAAAAGCGGTCGATGTCCCCTGCGCCGAAAGTCACGAGCAGTTCCGGATTCTCGTCCCGGATCGCATCGAGCAGTCCGTCCTTGGACACGACACGCGCGGGAACGGTCAGCAGCGGCAGCAGCATCTCGGAACGGACGCCCTCGATCGGCTCTTCGCGCGCCGGATAGATCGGCAGCAGCAGCACCCGGTCCGCCAGCGAAAGCGCCGAGGCGAATTCCTTGCAGAAATCCCGCGTGCGGGTGTAAAGGTGCGGCTGAAATACGACGGTCAGCCTCCGGCCGGGAAACATCTCGCGCAGGGAACCGATCGCCGCCCGCAACTCGTTGGGATGATGCGCATAATCGTCCATATAGACCCGACCGGGCTCGTTGACGTAGAAATCGAACCGCCTCCGGACTCCCGAGAACGAAGCGATCGCCTCGCGGAGCTTCCGCTCGTCGAACCCGGCAACCCAGAGCAACGCGGCGGCGGCCACGCAATTCTCCACGTTGACGCGCCCCGGAATGCCGAGCGTACACTCCTCCAGCCTGCGGTCGGGGAAAACCAGATCGAAGCGATACCGCCCGTCGTCGAGCACGCGGATCCGGTCGGCATAGAAATCGCAGGGCCCGTCGTAGCCGTACCGGTAAACCGAAATCTCCGGATTGCGCAGATCGAGCTCGACTCCCCGCTTGACGATCAGCGCTCCGCCGGGCTTGATCTGCGCGACGAACTGCGCGAAAGCCTCCTTCACGGCCTCGTGCGTGCCGTAAATGTCCAAATGGTCGGCATCGGCCGCCGTCACGACGGCCGCATCGGGATGCAGCTGCAAAAACGAGCGGTCGAACTCGTCGGCCTCGACGACCAAGCGCGGCCCGGATCCCAGCACCAGATTGCTCCCGAAATTCTTCGATATGCCGCCCAGAAAGGCGCTGCCTCCTCCTCCGGCGACACGGTTGAACCAAGCGGCCATCGTCGTAGTGGTCGTCTTGCCGTGCGTGCCGGCAACGGCCATCACGTACTTTCCCTCCGAAATCGCGCCGAGCAACCGCGAGCGCTTGACGACCTCGAAACCGCCGTCGCGAAAGAAGCGCAGCTGCGGATGATCTTCGGGGATCGCCGGCGTATAGACGACCAGCGTATCGTCGCTGCTGCGGAAGCCGGCCGGTATCGCGTCGGTCGACTCGTCATAGGTCACTTCGGCGCCCTCGCGCCGCAGCTCGGCCGTCAGCTCCGAAGGCGTGCGGTCGTAGCCGGCCACGCGCCGGCCTTCGTGCAGAAAATAGCGCGCCTCGGCGCTCATGCCGATTCCGCCTATGCCCAGAAAATAGACTTTCCCGTATTTCATTCCGATCGTTTTACGACTTTCAGTATTTCGTCCGCCACGCGGTCGGCCGAGTCGGCGACGGCCAGCGCGCGTATGTTCTTTTCCATTTCCGAGCGCATCGCATCGTCGGCCAGCAGCCGCCCGGCCTCGGAGAATACCCGGGCGACGGCCTCGCGGTCGGGCACGACGAGCGCAGCCCCCCGATCCGCGAGCGCCATGGCGTTCTTGGTCTGATGATCCTCGGCCACGTTGGGCGAAGGCACGAAAACGACCGCCTTGCCGACCAGGCAGAGCTCCGAAACGGTGCCTGCCCCGGAACGGGCGACGACGATGTCGGCCGCCGCATAGGCCAAGTCCATCCGTTCGATGAAGGCCCCTCGCCAGATGCCGCGCGCATCGCGGCCGCGCATGAACTCGTCCATCTCCCGTTCGTAATACTTCCCGGTTTGCCAGATAACCTGAAACCGACCCTCGCGCACGATCTCATCCGCATGGGCCTTCATCGCCTCGTTCAGCGTCCGGGTACCGAGGCTTCCCCCGACGACCAACACGACCGGCTTGCCGGCCTCCAGCCCGAAATGGGCCAGTGCCTCGGCTTTCAGCGCGGCGGCGTCCCCGGAAGCGGCGAAGCGACCGCGCAGCGGATTGCCCGTCAGCACGATCCGATCGGCGGGGAAAAAGCGCTCCATGCCCTCGTAGGCTACGCAGATGCGCCGGGCCCGCGATGCAAGCAGCTTGTTCGTAACGCCTGCATAGGAGTTCTGCTCCTGAATCAGCGTCGGAATGCCCATCCGCTGCGCGCTCCACAGCACCGGAGCGCTGGCGTACCCCCCGAAGCCGACGACCACATCGGCCCCGAAGCGGCGGATCACCCGTCGAGCCTTGACCAACGACGCGAGCACCTTGGCTGGAACGGCCAGGTTGCGCAGCGTCAGCCGCCGCTGCAATCCCGCCACGGGCAGGCCGACGATCGGATAGCCAAGCGCCGGCACCTTCTCCATCTCCATCTTGCCCTCGGCCCCGACGAACAGGATGTCCAAACGGTCGTCCAGCCGGCGCCCGAGCGCCTCGGCGACGGCGACGGCCGGATAGATATGCCCTCCGGTGCCTCCGCCGCTCAGTATGACTTTCAATTTGCGTTCCTCGCTCATTTTGCGTTTCAACTTGATAGATCGAATAAAAAAATCCTGTCCGACATCCGGCCGGGACGTCGCTCCGCCTGTCCCGCCGTAACGGGATTCAGGCCCCTTTCTCCCCTCCATCGCCGATTCGCCGACCGGCCGGGCTTCGGATTCGGAATATCCGTCCGCCGGCCCGCTCAGTCGAGCATCGTCTCTCCCCGGGGCCGGTCCAACGACTGCTCCTTGACCTGACGGCTGATGCCCAGAATCAGCCCGAGCGCCACGCAGGTGAACACGATCGACGACCCGCCGAGGCTGATCAGCGGCAGCGTCTGACCCGTCACGGGAAATATGCACACCGACACGAGCATGTTGCAGATCGCCTGAAACGTAATCATCAGGCACAGCCCCAGCACGAGCAGACTCGGGAATGCCGTTCCGCACCGCCGGAAGGTCACGATGCCCCGGAAGAAAATGCAAAGGTACAAAAACAAAATGCCCATGGCGCCCACGAAGCCGTATTCCTCGACAATGAACGCATAGGCGAAGTCGGAATAGGAGTGCGGCAGGTTCGAGCGCTGGGTGCTGTTGCCGGGCCCCTTGCCCAGCAGTCCGCCCGAGGCGATCGCGATGCGCGCCTGCTCCTGCTGCAGATTGTCGTCGCTCTGCTCGGCGACCTGCTCCGTCTCGCCGAGCAGCGAGCCGATCCCCAGCCGGTTGACCCAGGTGTGCGAGCGCCCGATGTCGAAAACGTACATGAACGAAACGGCCAGCACCATCGCAACGACCACCAGCGCGACGAGACGCCACAGTTCCCGCACGCGCACGCGCCCCATGTAAAGCATGATGCAGCAGGTGCAGAACGTAATGGCCGCCGTCGAAAAGTTCGACATGAAAATCGCCCCGCAGGCGATCGCGATCGGTCCCAGCACGGGAAGGGTCGTCTGCGTGAGAATATCGAGATTTTTCCGGGGGTTCTTGCGCCAGCCTCGCACGGTGAGCGCCGGAAGCAGCGGAATCCGATGGATGAAGCGCTGGCGCTTGGCCAGCTGCTGCGCGAGGATCGCTATCAGCGCGATGCGCAAGAAGTCGGAAGGCTGGAACGTCACGCCGATCACCGGAATCCGAATCCAGCGCGACGCGCTGTTCAGGTTGACCCCTATAAAAAAGGTCAGCAGCATGAACAGCAGCGCGGCGACGAACACCAGAGCCAGTAGCCGGGGCCGCGCATAGCGCTGGTAGTTGAGTCGGTGCACCGCGATCATCGCGGCGAATCCGAGCACGATGAACTTCAACTGGGCGAAAAAGTAATGCGACGTGTCGCCCCCGGCCTTACGGTAGGCCATCGACGCCGTCGACGAGAAGATCACGAGCAGCGAAGCGACCGACAGAATCGCGATAATCACCCACAGCACGCGGTCTCCCCCGAAAAAACGGTCGAAAAACCCCGGCTTTTCGGCCGATTCGGCCGAAAGCCCCCGCGTTTCCATTTTCCGGATATTCCCGTTCAGTTCCATTCCATCGGTTCTCTTTTAATTCCTCGTGCGCGTCCCCGGCAGGGCCGCTGCCCCCGTCCGTACCGAGAAACGGCCCGGACGAATACGCACGACCGCAAGCCTCGCTCCGGGATACCGCTTCTCCGGACCACATCCCGTCCGCTCCGCCGGGAGGCTCCGGATGCGGGAAATTCTCCCCGTCCGCACGATCCGGACATTTCGTCCCGTCGGCCCTCCCGCCTCCGGAAGGCGAGCCCCGGTACGGCTGTCGTCAACGGTGCTTCTGCGAGAGCGTCGCCACCCACTCCTTGAACTGACGCCCCCGTTCCTCGTAATTCTTGAACAGGTCGAAGCTCGCGCAAGCCGGCGAAAGCAGCACCGTATCGCCGGAGGAAGCCGCAGCCCGCGCCGCAGCCATCGCGTCGTCGAGCGAGTGCGTGTCCTCGATGCGGGGAATGCGCCCGTCGAAGGCACGGATCAGCTTCTCGTTGTCGACGCCCATACAGACGAGCGCCTTGACTTTCGCTCCGGCCAGATCGTACAGTCTCGAATAGTCGTTGCCCTTGTCGGTTCCGCCGGCGATCCACACGACCGGCCGCGTCATGCTCTCCAGAGCGTACCATACCGAATCGACGTTCGTCGCCTTCGAGTCGTTCACGTACTCGACGCCGTCGATCTCGCCGCAAGGCTCCAGCCGGTGCTCGACTCCCTCGAACGAGCGGAGCGTCGGCAGAATCGCGTCCGGCTCGATCCCGGCGGACAGAGCGGCCAGCACGGCCGCCATCGCATCGTATGTGTTATGCATCCCTTTGATCCGAAGCTCGGAAACCGGAATTTCCAGCCGGCGGCCGGCAGCCTCGGCCCGTATCGTCCCGTCGCGCAACACGGCGGCGCAATCGCCGCGCCGGACGCTGAACGGGAGCGTCCGCATGGAGAGCGGATGCTTCGGCAGATTCTCGAGCGTCAGCGGATCGTCGGCGCAATAGATAAAGCAGTCCTGCGGACGCTGGTTGCGCAGGATGCGGAATTTGCTGTCGACATAGTTCTGCAGCCGGTACTCGTACCGATCCAAATGATCGGGCGTAATGTTCGTCAGCACCCCGATGTCGGCCCGGAAATCGTAGCACCCGTCGAGCTGAAAGCTGCTCAGCTCGATTACGTACCAGTCGCGCCGCTCCGTGGCGACCGACAGCGCGAAACTCCGGCCTATGTTGCCCCCCAAAGCGACGTCCGCGCCCGCGCGGCGCAGAATCTCGTAGGTCAGCGTCGTCGTGGTCGTCTTGCCGTTGCTGCCCGTGACGCAGATCGTGCGGGCCGATGTGTACGGGGCGGCGAACTCGATTTCGGACACGACCGGAATTCCGCGTTCGCGGACCGCCTTCATCATCGGCGCCTTGTCGGGAATGCCGGGGCTCTTGACGACCCGGTCGGCATCGAGTATCCGCCCGGCCGTATGCTGTCCCTCTTCGTAGGGCACGTTCCATTCGGCGAGCAATGCTTTATACTTGGGCGCGATAACGCCCATATCCGACAGGAATACGTCGAATCTTTTCACGCGGGCCAGCACGGCCGCCCCGCAGCCGCTCTCGCCTCCTCCCAACACGACAATCTTCGGCATGGCTATCTGATTTTAAGCGTAACGAGCGTAACGGCCGCCAGCAGCAACTGCACGATCCAGAAACGCACGACGATCTTCGACTCGAAATATCCTTTTTTCTGATAGTGGTGATGCAGCGGAGCCATCAACAGCACGCGCCGGCCCTCGCCGTAACGTCTTTTCGTATATTTGAACCAGCCGACCTGAAAAATGACCGACAGGCTCTCGACGAAGAAGATTCCGCACAGGATCGGCAGCAGCAGTTCCTTGCGGATCAGCAGCGCGAACACGGCGATGATCCCGCCGATGGCCAGGCTTCCCGTGTCGCCCATAAATACCTGCGCCGGATAACAGTTGTACCACAGGAAGCCGAACAGCGCCCCGGCGAAGGCCGCCGCATAGACGACCAGCTCGCCGCTCGACGGAATGTACATGATATTCAGGTAATCGGCATAAATCACGTTGCCCGACAGATAGGCCAATATGCCGAGCGTCACAACGATCGTGGCCGACACGCCCGAGGCCAGCCCGTCGAGTCCGTCGGTCAGATTCGCCCCGTTCGACACGGCCGTAATGACCAAAATCGCGACCGCCACGTAGGCGATCCAGCTCCACCGCTCGGAGCGGGGACCGTCGCCCGGAATCAGCCAGTGGTAGTCGAACTCGTTGTTCTTGACGAACGGGATCGTCGTCCTGACGCTTTTCTCGGCCGGCGTCACATAGACCGGACTGCTCTGGCCGTTCTCGGTCACGTACTCGATCTGGGCGCGAGGCGACTTGCCTTCGAGCTTCTCCTTGACGACGATCTGCGGACTGAGCCACATCGCGCAGCCCACGATAACGCCGAGTCCGACCTGACCGACGATCTTGTACCGGCCGCTGAGACCTTCCTTCCGCTTGCGGAACACCTTGATGTAGTCGTCCAGAAAGCCGATCAGCCCCAGCCATACGGTCGAGACGATCATCAGCTGCGTATAGACGTTCGTCAAATCGCCCAGCAGGAGGATCGGAACCAGAATCGACAGCAGAATGATCAGACCGCCCATCGTCGGCGTGCCCCGTTTCTGAAGCTGCCCCTCGAGGCCGAGATTGCGCACTTCCTCGCCGATCTGTCGGCGCTGCAGCAGGCGGATGATCTTCCGGCCGAAAATCATGCCGATCGTCAGCGCCAGAATGATCGCCATCGCCGCGCGGAACGACAGCGAGAGAAACATCCCCACGCCGGGAATGTCGAAATGCTGCGAAAAATATTTGACCAAATGGTATAGCATAAACTACACGTTTTCTAATGATTCCATCGATTGTCGGCGACGAACGCTTTTTCGAAAGGATCAGGATCGTTCCAGTCGCGTCCGAGCGACGGACTCAGATCGACTTTCACCAGCGAGTTCTTGTCCCGACAATACAGAACGGGCGCATCCAAAAATACAGGCACGCCCACCATCATACTCGAACGAACCTTCCCGTCCGGACCTACCAAGAGAGTCCGGCCCTCGTGATACAAAATGCTCATATCGCCGAAGCGGTCGAAGCAGCCAACCAAAGAATCCATGACATACTGCCGCTTTACGCTCAGGTTATCGTCGAGCACGGCCAGCCATCCGTCGTCGGTCCGGATCGCCCACTCGTCCTCTCGGTCCACTACGGGCCGGAATCCCCCGCTCTCCGGCGAGAACCGGTCGCATCCGTTATGATAGATGGTCTGTATTTCTCCGCCCGAAATGTTCTCCACGCTATTCTCGGCCACTTGTTCTCCACTCTTCGCGTAAAGCGCTATTTTTTTCTTCCCGACCAACAGCAACCGATCGTCCGTCCACGGAATCGAAGAATACACGGCATCTCCCTTGTTTTCCGCGAGGCTCTCGAAAAACATCCTCCGTCCGTTTTTCTTATCGAAAGCCGCCAGATAGGCGGCCCCATAAGGGATTAACCCTCTTACTCCGTCGGACAATCCCTTATGGACCAGAACGACCGTAGTGTCCATTTCGTAAATCCGGGAAACCCCCGATTTTCGATCGGGCAGCGGGGTCGCCCACAAAACGCCCCCGTCCCGATCGAACGCGAACAAGCTGTCGCAGGACGCTTGATACAGAACGGGCTCCGAAAGCATCGAAGTCGAGAAAAGCAAATTGGAAGTCAGGTAAAATTTCGCATCGGCGTTCAAAAAAAGCAAACCGAAGCCACACGTAAGGACCGATAATGCTATTTCACTTGCTGTCAGCGGATTGCTATAGGTTCGAAACGGACGACTCCACCCTTTTCCCGAATACAGGTCGACCCAATGAAGTCCCTCGGCGGAAACCAGAACCGCCGAGTCTCCCGCAACGACCTGATTCCAGCTGCCTCCCCGACATTTCAATTCCCGTTCCCACAATTCTCGGCCGGTCCTCAAATCGATTCCCTTGAGACACGATCGATTCTTACCGTACCCTAGAGCGATGCCCTCATCGCTCAAATAATAGAGTCGGCATCGATTCTCGGACAACAGCTCACCGGTCGCCGCATCAAAGCACCGGTTTCGGACACCGTCGGACTGTACTAGAATATCTCCGCAAAAATTCACGGAATTGAACCGGGCGACTATTCGAGGATATCGGACATCCTGCGCCCAGCGAACCGCACCCGTACGCATCTCCCACCCGACCAGTTTTCCGTAAGGCTGGATATACTTGCCGCTCGGCGTCAGTCTGCTCAGCTGGCAGATCGCCCGATCACAGTCAGGGCGGACGTCGAAACCGGAAACCGCATACCGAGAAGTAAAACCGTACCGCACGGCCGAAAGACGCTCGCCGGTCACGGTGTCGCGGCCGGCGACGATCGTATCGACGCGCATGCCCAGCGCGCTCGGGTCCCGAGCCGCCACGGCCGTGCATAAAAGCGGGAGCAAAAGCAAAAGGCGTTTCATGTCGCAGTCCGTTTCTTCTATTCCAGTCCCATCGCCCGGCGAACCTCCTCGCGGTCGTCGAAATGATGTTTGACGCCGCCGACGTCCTGATAGGTCTCGTGTCCTTTGCCGGCCACCAGTACGATGTCGCCCGGCCGCGCCAGCGCGACGGCCGCCTTGATCGCCTCGCGCCGGTCGGCAATGCAGAGGTAACGCGAGGAAGCGTCGAGCCCGGCCTTCATTTCCGCAAGAATCGCCTCGGGATCCTCCTTCCGGGGATTGTCCGAGGTGAGCACGGCCAGATCGGCCCCGTCGGCCGCGATGCGAGCCATTTCGGGACGCTTCGTCCGGTCGCGGTTGCCTCCGCAGCCTACTACCACATACAGCTTCCGGTCCTTGCCCCTGATTTCGTCGATCGTATCGATGACGTTCTGCAACGCGTCGGGCGTATGCGCATAATCGACGATCGCCGTCACGCCGTCGTGCGAGCGGATCGATTCGAAACGGCCGTCCACCGGACCCAGGCCGCTCAGCGTGCGCAGCACCTCGTCGCGGTCGGCGCCGAGCAGCAGGGCGGTCGCATAGACGGCCGTCAGGTTGTAGGCATTGAAACGCCCCAGAAACTTCACCCAGACCTCGCGGCCGTCCAGATCGAGCTGCATGCCGTCCAGCAGCATCTCGACGACGCGGCAGCGGAAATCGGCCATCATGCGCAACCCGTAGGTTCTGACGGAAGCCTTCGTGTTCTGCACCATGACCGCGCCGTTGCGGTCGTCGGCATTCGTCAGCGCGAACGCCTCTTTTCCCAGCGCGTCGAACAGCATTTTTTTCGCGCGGATATACTCGGCGAACGTATGGTGATAGTCCAGATGATCGTGCGTGATGTTCGTGAACACGGCCCCGGCGAAATGCAACCCTTCGGTGCGGTGCTGCACGAGGCTGTGCGAGCTGACCTCCATAAAGCAGTACTCGCACCCCCGATCGACCATCTCGGCCATCATCCGGTTGAGCCGGACGCTGTCGGGAGTCGTGTGCGTCGACTCGCGCCGCTCGGAGTCGATGCAGTACGTCACCGTCGAGATCAGGCCGACCTTATAGCCGAGGCTCCGGAACAGGCGGTACAGCAGCGTCGCGGTCGTCGTCTTGCCGTTGGTCCCCGTCACGCCGACCAGCCTGAGCGACCGGCTCGGGTCGCCATAGAAAGCGGACGCCATGCGTCCCAGCGCGACCGACGAGTCGGCGACGCGCAGATAGGCTACTCCCTCGGCCAACCGCGCGGGCATCGTCTCGCAGACGACCGCGACGGCCCCCGCCCCGACGGCCGCCTCGATGAAAGCATGCCCGTCCGCCTGCGTGCCTCGCGTAGCGAAAAACAGCGCGCCGGGAGTCACCCGCCTCGAGTCGAACTCGAGCGACGAGACGTTCGCCGAACAATCGCCCGCAGACTCCAGTACGTCCGCCGCTTTCAAAAGATCGTTCAATAACATGCCTTGCGCTTTTTATCCAATGTACAAAAGTAGGGTTTTCATACGCAGAAATACAAAACGAGACGCCTTTTAATCGACAACTTATCGACAATGCGACCCGGCACGGCCGACCTACGACCGCTCCCGCGGAGAGTGTTCCGGAGCTTCCTTGCGCACCGTCTTGGGCCCATGCTCCCCGGCTCCGGCGATCACCCGGTCGATCGACTCCTTGTCGCCGGCCACCCATACCATGTCGTAAGGGCGGAAACGGACCAGACTGAGCGGTCGGACGTAAGTTCCGTCGCTGCGGTCGATACCGATGATCAGACAGCTTCCGCGCGTCATCATGCCGAACTGGGCAACGGTCATGCCGATCAGCACCGAGCGCTCGCCTACCGAAAACTGGTACATTGTCACATCTTCGCGGTCGACCGGCGACAGAGGCACCTCGACCGCACGGGCGAACTGCTGCAACTGCTCGTCCGTACCGACGACGGAAATCCGGTCGGCCGGCATGAAAACGGTCTCGGCATGCGGAGCATTGACACGGTGACTGCCCCGCAGGACCGAAACGACCGTCACGCCATAGCGCAAACGCAGGTTCAGCTGTCCGAAGCTGCGGCCTACCAGCGGACTGTCGCCCGACACGGTCAGCCGGGCCAGATGCAGATGCTTCGCCTGCGAATCGGCCGTACGGACGACCGTGCTGAGTTCCTTCTCGTTCAGATTGGCGAAGAACCGCTTCTCAAAACGCAGGAACTGCCGTTTGATCCGCTTCCAGAACAGAATCAGCGACAGCATCACCAGAGCGAACGTAATCAGCGAGCCGAACCGGGAAGTGCTCAAATGAGCCACGACCGTCATCAGAAACATCAGCGCGACGAGAATTCGCAGCACGACGAGCGTCACGATCAGCCCGTGATTGAATCGCGGATCGTTCCACAACGGCACGAAAAGCCGTTTGCTGAGGTGCCTCAGCGCGAGCGCCCACAGCAGCGGAGCCATGACGAGGACGGTCGTCGTCGTCGCGATCAGTTTGCCCCAGAAACCCTCGAACTTGCTCTCGATCCAAGGAGCGTAGTAGCTCGAAGAGATCCAAACGACACCCCCCAGCAGAATCGAGTAGAGCGCGATATTGAGCAGCGACCTCTTCAAGAACCTCATCCACTCGCGCTCGGTGTTGACGGTCTGAGTACCGGCGTCGTAACGCTTGAGCAGGCTCTTCACATGCGCGGGCATGATCCGGTCGAGCCAGCGGTAAGCCGGCTCGCTGAGCCGGATGATGAACGGAGTGGTGAAGGTCGTGACGACCGAGACGGCCACGGCCACCGGATAAAGGAACGAACTGGTGACACCCATCGTCAGTCCGAGCGAGGCGATGATGAAGGCGAACTCGCCGATCTGCGCGAGCGAGAACGACGACTGGATCGCAACCTTCAGATTTTGCCCGGCAGCCAGAAAGCCGAGCGTCGCATAGAAAATCTGCCCGACCACCACTACGAACGTCAGGAACAGAATAGGACCGAGGTATTGCACGAGCACGGCAGGCTCGACGAGCATGCCGACCGACACGAAGAAGATCGCTCCGAACAGATCCTTAACCGGAGCGGTGATCTTCTCGATGCTCTCGGCCTCAGTCGTACCGGCCAGAATGGATCCCATGATGAAAGCGCCCAAGGCGGGCGAGAACCCGGCATAGGTCGCCACGACGACCATGCCCAGACAGAGAGCCAGCGACACGACGAGCAACGTCTCGGCATTAAGGAAGCGCCGGATACGCTTGAGGAAAGTCGGAATCAGATAGATGCCCACGACGAACCACAGCACCAGAAAGAAAACGAAACGGAAAAGCTGCCACGACACGGACAGGTCGGCCACCGCCCTTTGGGCGAAAAGCGTCGAAAAAAGCACCATCAGCACGACCGCGAACAGGTCTTCGACCACCAGCACACCGAACACGAGCGACGTGAACCGCTGATTGCGCAGCCCCAAATCGTCGAACGCCTTGATGATGATCGTCGTCGACGACATCGACAGCATGCCGCCCAGAAAAACGCTGTCGGTCGACGTCCAGCCGAGCAGCTTGCCGGCCATGAACCCGGTGCACATCATCCCCGTGATGATGACCAGCGCAGTCAGCAACGCCGGGCCGCCCACGTTGACGAGCTTCTTGAAACTGAACTCCAGTCCCAGCGAGAAAAGCAGGAAGATGATGCCGATCTGAGCCCACAGGTCGACGTTCGCCATATCGGAAACTCCCTTGAGCAGGAAATTGCCGCTGCACAGAAAGCCGGCTACGACATAGCCCAGCACGACGGGCTGCTTGAGTCTTTTAAAAAGGAGCGTCGTGATTCCCGCCACGGCGAGGATCAGCGCCAGATCGGATATCAGCGGATCGAGATGCGACATAGCCTGAAAATATACCCGCTTCCGTCACGGCCGACCGAAGCGCGGCGTACAAGAATTTTCCGGCGTGAAACGCCGGGCTCGCGACGAAGCTGGCACGCGGACCCGGTCAAGATACGAAACGGCGGGAAAGCCGCCGTACGTCCTGTTCTCCGCCCTTAGGACCGCCCCGAACGGGTACAAAAGTAATGCTTTTTCAACCCAAAAACGCGGATCATGGCAATTTTCTCATGCTACGGCGGCTGCGGCAGGAGAAAATTCCTGCCGCAGCCGCCGTAGTTTAAGGAAAAGCAAACGGAGAATCCGCCTCTTCTCCGGATCAAAAGACGAGGTCCCGCCCCCCCTATCCTCAGAGCATAGCGGCCGCAGCACGCCCCTGCTCGGCAGAGAAAAGGACCACCTCGGTCATAGGCTCGAAAGCGTGCGGCACATATTCCAGTACCTGAGCCATTGCGAAAGAGCCGCTACCGGTCGCATACAGGGTCAGCAGCACTCCGCTCGTGGATCCGCCGCGCGGAATCCGGGAGAGACGATCCGCATCCCCTGCCTCGAGGGCGGCGCACAGATCCTGCTTCCGGGCCGTGTCGTAATAGATGCTGCCGCGTCGGATCTTTTCGCCGGTCGGTTCGTAGACCGGCGAGCCGGAAGCGAGCGCGATGCCTGCCATGATCAGTCCGACCAGCGCGACGCCCCCTCCGAGCAGCATCAGCATGGAAGCCAGATTTTCATGCTCGGACATAGAGGAAGCCGTCAAGCTCCAGATCGCCAGTCCGGCACCGGCTACGCCGATCAGCAAGGCCGGAAGCGGATTTTTCCTGCGGCGGACGATCCGCCCCTCCGTTACGGTATACAACACGTCGTCTATCGATTCCAATTTTTTCTTGTCCATTTTTTCAAAATTCAGTCGGTTCATAAATACATTCCCGGGAGGCCCGGCCGCATACCCTTACGATTCGCGACCGTACCCAAACGACATTTCGGCACGGACTCCCCGGGAAAGTCCGCCCATGCCTGCGGCAGGGAACCGCATCGGAGACGCGTCCCGCTCGCCTGAAACTCGAACCGGCTAAATAATGATTTTCCGCAAGGCCAGGACATAATATCCCGCTTGCGCGAGCGAGGCGCAGAAACGCTCGCAACAGACACGCTGAACGGCGAAAAGAATTTCGGAGCGCCCCTCTTCCGCCGGGCGCTCCGAGACCGGACACTGCCAGCCGTCCCGCCCATGCGACGGCAGCCTCAGAACGGGAATATGGACCTGAACGGAGTTCGATCCGCAAACGGCCGGCACCAAATCGCACGCCCATGCGGAAACGATCAGCTCGTGCAATTCATCGAGCGTCCCTGCCGCAGCAATCGTCTCAACAGGACCGGCGCAAGGGAGAAGCCGGGAGCGCGACGGCTGCAAACAAGCCGCATGCAACGCGAAAATCATCGCGACCGCCGCCCATACCGCATATTTCATCCGTTTCCCCATAAGGTCCCGAAAACAATTACCGCACAAATATAACGCTATCGCCGGCCTTTTACAAAAAGTTCGGCGCACAAACGGTCTCTCCCGATTCGACGCGACAACAACGAACAGAAAGCGCACAGGCAAAACGCCGTGTGGATCTATCGTCCAATCATCGCCGCCAACAAATTCCGCAACGCCGACCGAACCGGCAAAACGTTTTTCCGTCCCGACCGCTTCTCCGACAAGAGCGGCACCGCGCAGAGAATCGGCGGCACCAACCGCTTTCCGCCGAACCTCCGAACAAGCCACCCGCGCTTTCGGCTTCCCGCCGTCCGTAAAATCGCCCCGCACGGCAGTCCTCCGTCGCCGAAAGGTTCCTCGACGGACGCACCCGCGCCCGAAAGAGCGCCTCAGGCCGATTGCCCCCCCGGATGCGCATCGGCCCTCAAAAATTTCTATTCCGTCCGGCGGGTCTTCTCGGGTCGGACCGTCTCCCCCTCGGGCAGCGGCTCCACGCCGAGAATCAGCGAGACCGTCTGTCCTCGCCGGGCCTTCGAGCCGGCAGGCACGGACTGGCTCAAGACCGTCCCCGCCCCGGAAAACGAAACGATCATTCCCTGTCGCTCGAGCAGGTAGATCGCATCCTTGAGCCCCATGCCGACGACGCAGGGCACCTTTCCGCCGCGCTCGTCGTACTCCGTATAGACCGCTCCGGTCGAATCGATCGAGGCCAACTCCTTCCACGGCTTTTCGCGGCGACGGCCCTCGTAAGGAATATCGAAACGGTAACCGACTTCGCGCATCTGCTCGACGCGGCCGGCCTTGACGAAAGGCTTCTTCGCGGACTTGTCGCCCGTTTCCGAAACAGGTTTCTGCCAAGCCGTATTCTTCGCATACACCCGGTCGGCGATCGCCTTGAACACCGGCCCTGCCACCGTACCCCCGTAATAATAGCGGCGATGCCCCGGCGCATTGTACGTCTTTACGGCGACCAAGCAACTGTACTTGGGATCGTCTTCCGGGAAATAGCCCACGAAAGTGCCCAGATAATGGCGGCCGCCGTTGCGGTCGGTGTAACCGCTGCGTCCCATGGCGATCTGGGCCGTGCCGGTCTTTCCCCCGACCGAATAATACCGGCTCCGCATCCGGCGCGCCGTTCCTTCCTCGACGACTCCCCGCATCGCCTCGCGCACCTCCTCGAGCGTCTCGCGCGAGGCGATCGACGAAACCATCGTCCGCGCACCGAACGTCCGCAGCGTCTGTCCGTACTGCCGCAGCTCCTTGACGAGCAGCGGGCTGACCATTTTTCCGCCATTGGCTACGGCGTTGTAGAAAGTCAGCGTTTTGAGCGGAGTGAGGCGCAGCGCATAACCGTACGACATCATCGTCAGCGTAGTGCCGTCCCACCACTTGTCACCGGGCTTCCGGATAACGGGCTTCTGCTCCCCGGCGATCTGAAGTCCGAGCGGCTGATCGAGTCCCATCTTGCAAAGATGATCGACGAAGCGTTTCGGATCGTCCCGGTAATACTTGTTGACGGCCATTGCGAACCCGACGTTCGACGACTTCTCGAAAACGCCCTTGAGCGTCAGCAATCCGCACGCATGCGAATCGACCACTTTGGCTCGGCCGATCACGATCCGTCCGTCGCCGGTATCGTACGTTTCGTCGAGACTGGCCCCGGCATCGTCGAGCAGCGTAATGAGCGAAGCCAGTTTCTCGGTCGAGCCGGGTTCCAGATTCATCCCGATCGCATAGTTGAAATCCTCGACGACCCGCTCGTCGCTGTAACGCGTCAGGTTCGCCATCGCACGGATCTCGCCCGTAGCGACCTCCATCAGGATCGCCGTGCCCCAATCGGCCTGCATGGCAATCAACTGGTCGCGCAGCGCTTTCTCGGCCACGTCCTGAATATCGACGTCGAGCGTCGTCACCACGTCGATTCCGTCCACGGGATCGACGTTCATCTCGTCGGGCACGGGTACGCGGAAACTGCCCGAAACGCGCTGCATCATCACGCTGCCGTCGATACCCCTCAGCACGCTGTCGAACGCCCCTTCGATCCCGAGCCGCGTTCCCGCCTCGTTGACCATCCCGATCGTACGGGCGGCCATCCGCCCGTGAGGCAGCATCCGCTTATTGATCTGCCGGGCGATGAAACCGCTGCGGTTCTGTCCCAGACGAAACAGCGGGAATTTCGCGATCTGTTTTATTTCCAAATGATTGACCCTTCGGGGGGGAATCAGCGTATACCGGTTCTTTTTCCTGTTGCGGAACGCATTGACCAGCATCAGCTTGTATGCGCCTTTGCTCTTGTCGCCGAAAAAGGAAGAGAGACTGCCCGCCAGCGAATCGACGTCGCGCAGAAAGACCGAGTCGATCAGACCGTTCGCCGCGAAGTCCATGCGCACTTCGTACATCGGAACGGACGTAGCCAGAATGCGTCCGTCGCAAGCCAGCACGTCGCCCCGATCGGCCTCCAGCTTGACGCGCTCGTAAGTGATCGTCGTCCCCTTGTTACGTAAGGCGGGTCCCTTGGGGCCGTATTGCAAGTAGAGAATCTTGCCCGCAATGAGCATTCCGACGAAAAAGAAAAGCGCGTACAATACCCGGACACGCCGGAATATGCCTTTCTTTATATCCGTTCTGCCCTCGCTCATCGTCTATTTCTCGATCACTTTCGGGGGACTCAGCGACTCCTCGAGCGGAATTCCCCGCAGTTCCAGCTCCCGGATAATTTCGCTCTGCCGCGTGGAGATCATCCTCAGCGACGACACGGTCAGCGACCGCGCCCTCAGTTCCTTGACCTGCTCGGTCAGACGGTCGTGACGGCGGTGCAGCTTCTGAATATGAAACCCGTTGGCGATATACAGAAACATCAGCAAAGCCATGAACAGCACGTAGGGATACTGCCGCCGCACTTCGGCCCGCATCAGGAAGCTGCCCGAAAGCATTTGCCCCACATAACGCTCGAAACGCGAGGGTGGACGCACGGGCTGCGGATCGGGCTGTCGCTCCCGCTCCGGCACGGCGGCAGAGGGACCTTCCGCAGGTCCGTCCTGTCGCCACGATCGCCCGAAATCATCCTCCATATCCATACCCGGCCAATTTGTACGAACAAAAGTAATATTTTTATCCGAACAAAAAGCCTCCGGCAGCATCGAAACCGAAGTCCCGCACCTGAACCGGCCCGAAGAATCCGGACTGCGGATAAAAAAAGAAAGGGAGCTCCCTGCCCAAGAACAATCGTGCAACAAGGAAACGCCGGAATCCGAGGCCAGCCGGAAACGATGTACCGGCAACCGGCAGGACAATATCATCGCTTCCGTCGAACGATAAGCCCGCACGCTTCGGACAAAAGTCGCCACAGACACCCCGCCAATTTTGAAAGGGAAACATTCTCAAACGCGCTCGATTCTTCCGATCGGACCGCGCCGTAACGCGTTTCTTTAATAATACTACCTACGGTCCGAAATTTGTTTCAAAAAGACTTTACCAGAAATATTGTATTGAATATCAAAATGTTAATTCCATATTTTCTTATACCCTCTCATTATGCCGCTTTGAAAATCAAACCATTCGCATCCGCCCCCGACTTTACATGGCATATCCTGCCGATTTTTGTTATTAAAAAGGTGGAAAATCATTCCAGGATTTCAAAAAAAAGGCCAAAACACATGAAATTTAACCGGTTAAATGCAAAAAAATATTCCTTTACGTTCTTTTTAAATAATAAAACTTTTATATTTGCGGAAGTTTTTGCTTTACTACCACACCAGGAATAATCCTAAAACTTAATTTTTAACCTAAAATTTCTATCTATGAACAAACCTCTACTCAGCGTATGGACATGGATGACAGCAACGAGCGGCACCCGAGCCGGAGCGAGGATATTCGCCGCACTCGCTCTGCTGGCGTCGGCTCCGAACGGAGCCTATGCTGCGGAGAGCGGCCATCTCGGAGCGGCCCCGTTATCCGCCCAGCAAGCCAAGCAGCCCGTTTCGGGTACCGTTACCGATGAGTCGGGCGAACCTCTGGTAGGAGTGACCGTCATGGTCAAGAACACCACTACCGGCACGACGACCGATGCGCAGGGACATTTCCAGCTCTCGGTCGAACCCGGTGCCACCCTCGTATTTTCTTATTTGGGCTACAACACCCAGGAAATAGCGGTCGGTAACAAGACATCCTTGAAAGTAGCTCTTCAGGACGACTCGCAGAACATCGACGAAGTCGTCGTCGTAGCCTACGGAACCCAGAAAAAAGTTTCGGTAACCGGCTCGGTTTCGTCGGTTCAGACCAAGGAGCTCAAGCAAAGTTCGTCGGCGAACCTCTCCACGGCCTTGGCCGGACGCCTGTCGGGTCTGACCTCCCTCCAGCAGGGAGGCGGCCAGCCGGGTAAGGACCAATCGACGCTGATGCTTCGAGGTGCCGCTACGATCAACGGCACGAGTCCGCTGATTCTGATCGACGGCGTGCCGCGCGACAACATGGACTACCTGAGCGCGGACGAGGTGGACAACGTGTCCGTGCTGAAGGACGCCTCGGCTACGGCCGTATTCGGCGTGCGCGGAGCCAACGGAGCGATCCTGATCACGACCAAGCGCGGACAGACCGGCAAGGCCAAGCTCGATTTGAACTTCGAGCAGAGCTGGACCTCGTTCACGCGGGAACCGGAGCGCCTCACCTCGCTCGAATACATCGACCTGCGGAATCAGGCTTCGAGAAACGACCATAAAGAAGCTCCCTTCGATGAAATTACCCGGGCCAAGTATGCCGACCCGCTGAAAGGACTCGATCCGAACGATCCGGATTATGCCAAGAAAGCGGCCCAGATGCAATATCTGTATCCGAACCACGACTATTATCGGGAGCTGATCAAGCGCTACACGCCCCAGACCCGCGTCAACATGAACATCAGCGGCGGGACGGAAAAAGTCAAGTATTTCGTCAACGCGGCCTATCTGCATCAGGGCGGCAACCTGAAGGTCGAGCCCAAATCCTTCCTCGGCTACGACCCGTCGGCCAAAATGGACCGTTACAGCTTCCGGGCGAATCTGGACTATCAGGTGACCAAGAGCTTCAAGGCTTTCCTGAATCTGGGCACGTACATCGAACAGGTCAACATGCCGAGCGGCAGTACCTATCCCAACACGGATACGGGTTGGATGATGCGCGACGTGCTGTACCAAGCCACGACGATCACGCCGATCACGCCGGGCCCCTATGTCGATCCCTACTCCGGACTGGACGAGAAGGCTCTGGTCTTCCCGACCTATTTGGACCGTTCGGCCATGGAAGTAATCAACCGCCAAGGCTATCACAACGACGTCAACACGAGTCTGAACGCCACGCTGGGAGGCGAATGGGACCTGAGCTTCATCACCAAAGGGCTCAGTCTGAAAGGGATGGCCTCTTACGACGCCTTGGCCGTCACCAACCTCGACGCCGCACAGCGACAACTGCTCTACGTCGTGAGCAACGTGGACGACGTTCCCTCCTACTCGATTTACTCGAATCAGGAATACTCGCCGCTGACGATCAGCAAGAGCGCAGCCTCGCGCTACACGATCAACCTGCAGGCCTCGCTGAACTACAACCGTACGTTCGGTCTCCACACGGTAGGAGGCATGCTGCTCGTCCAGCGCGACTATTGGGAAACGAACGGAGGCGATTTGCCGTATAACGTGATGGGACTCGTCGCGCGGGCCACATACGACTTCGACAACCGGTACCTGTTCGAGTTCAACATGGGCTATAACGGCTCCGAGCAGTTCGCGCCCTCTAACCGCTACGGCTTTTTCCCCGCCGTATCGGCCGGCTGGGTAATCAGCAACGAAAAGTTTCTCAAAGATAGCCGCACGCTGACGATGCTCAAACTTCGCGCCTCGTACGGCAAGGTCGGCAACGACAAGCTCGGCAATAACCGCTTCCTGTACATCGACAACATCACGATGGGAGGCGGCACGCTGGGAAGCCTCGGCAACGGGCAGGGAGTCAGTGCCGGACTGTTGGGCAACCCCAATCTGTCATGGGAAATCGCCAAGAAACAGAACTACGGCTTCGACCTGCAACTGTGGAGCGAGCTGAACCTGACATTCGACTACTTCATCGAGAACAGGGAAGACATCCTGATCGATCGCAAGTCGGTACCGATGATTCAAGGCACGCCGCTGGCCAATATTCCCAAAATGAACATGGGCAAAGTCAAAAACCAGGGCTTTGAAATCGAGCTGAACTATATCAAAAGGGTCGCCAAGGACCTCACCTTGCAGTTCCGGGGCATGTTCAACTACAACAAGAACAAGCGGATCTTCGTGGACGAACCGATCAATCCTTCAGACTACGTCTACCGTTACCGCCAGACCGGTTTCCCGATCAACACGAACTGGGGCTACAAAATCGACTACAGCAACAGCAACGGCTTTTTCAACACGCAGGAGGAATTGGACGAATACCTGTCCCATACGACATACAGCTTCGGTACGCCGGGACTCGGCGACTTCAAGTACATGGACCTAAACGAGGACGGGGTGGTGGACGAGAAAGACCAGGTTCCCCTCCGCTACACGAAGATTCCGCGCATTACTTACGGATTCACGCTCGGACTCGACTACAAGGGCATCGACTTCACGATTTTCTTCCAAGGCGTTTCGAAATACTCCCATTTCTCGGGCACTACTCAGAACGTGTACGAATGGACCAAGGAAGGCACCTACTACAACTATCACAAGCGGGCATGGACCAAGGAGCGCTACGAAAACGGCGAGAAAATCACCTACCCCGCGCTGCACACGGGCGATAACGTGAACACGCGGGCGAACGACTTCTTCGTTTTCGACCGCTCGTTCATCCGTCTGAAGAACATCGAGCTCGGCTACACGCTTCCCCAGCGCTGGCTCCGCGCGATAGGCATCAGCAAGGTTCGGGTTTACGTGAGCGGGCAGAACCTGTGGACCCATTCGCCTCAGGTCGCCGACCATATCGATCCCGAGCAGGACGACCCGATCGGATACCCCCTGACGAAAATGATGAACGTCGGAGTGAATATCACGTTCTAATCCTATTAAAATCAATATTATGAAAATAAAATACCTTTTCTTGCCGGTCGCCGTAGCGGCGCTTGCAATGGGCTCGTGCGCCAAGGTGCTGGACACGGCTCCTGACGGGAAAATCAGCTACGACGACGTATTTGCCGACAACGACAAGACCGGCGCCTTTCTGAACAACTGCTACTCGAAGATTCCCAAGTGCGGGTATCGGTACTATTTCTGGACGAACTGGTTCGTCTGCACCAGCGACGAGTGCTTCGACAACGATGCCGACAGCGACGGTTCAGGCATGGTTCCGAACAACATGTACAACGGAAACATTTCGGCCGGCGGCACCGACATCGGCAATATCGGCAACGGTGCGCTCTATGCCGACGCAGCGGCCCAAAGCTATTGGGAAGCCTACTGGAACGCCATCTGGAACTGCAGTTACTTCATCAGCCGCATCGGGACGGCCAACGTAGACAGCGAGTCCGACAGGCAGCGGTGGAAAGCCGAAGCGCACGTACTGCGGGCCTACTACTACATGCTGTTGCTGCGCCTCTACGGTCCTACGTTGCCGATAGAGGACACGCCCTATAACGTGGCCGATGATTTTTCGGGACTGACACCGGCTTCGATCACCGACCTGACCGATTTCATCCTGAGCGACTGCGACTCGGCGATCAATACGGATGCCTTGCCATGGAGAATCACTACCAGTGCCGAGCAGCAGCGCGTCACCAAGGCGGTTGCCTGGGCGATCAAGTCGCGCGTGATGCTCTATGCGGCCAGTCCGTTATATAACGGAGGCAACAACCTTTGGGATAAGGCATACGAAGTGACGCAAGACGCCTACAACGCGATCAAGGGTGCCGGCTACGAACTCTACAAGACTTCGAAAATCGAGGAGTATACGAACGATCAGGCCCTGATCACGCCCGAAGGTTATCCGGCCGACCAAGCCGCTGCAGCAGCCGCACTGAACGAGTATTTCTGCGAGTGGCACGACTACGGCGGGGGGCGCGACTTGGAAACGATCTGGGAAGACCGCAACGGCAACGGGCAGGTCTACCACATCGGCGGCATCGGCATGCAGGAAGGATACAAGTCCGGCCCCGTTCCGACGCAGGAAATGGTGGACGCCTACCCGACGAACGAGGGAGACTGGATTCTCGACCTGAGCAGGCCCTACCTGAACGTCGAGCATACGCAGCCCAACCTCAACCCCAATGCCAAAGACTCCAAAAACGAAGCATACAGCGAAAGCGACCCGTACTCCTGCTTCCGCGATCCGCGCTTCTATGCCTCGATCTATTATCACGGCTCGAAGCGCTATACCCGCTGGAGCTTCGCCGAAGGCGAATACGCCGTGAATACGTTCCGCGCGCGGGAAATCGATTGCAGCCAAACCGACCCGTGGACCGGCTCCGACCTCAAGGCGTCCACGACGAACAAGCGGCAGCGCACGCGCACCGGCTATTACTCGCGAAAATACCTGAACCCAACCAAAAACCCAACTTCACCACGCAACGACGCCCCCGGCTTCAAACATTTCCGCTTCGCAGAGATCATCCTGAACTATGCCGAAGCAGCGGCTGAAGCCGGGCACACGTCCGACGCGCTCGAAGCGCTGAAAGAGATCCGCGACCGGGTAGCCATGCCCCATATCACGACGACCGATCAGGCGGCGCTGATCCGGGAAATCCGCGCCGAGCGCCGCATCGAGCTGTTTTTCGAGGAGCACCGCTTCTTCGACATCCGCCGCTGGCAGCAGCCCGACGGCAATTTGGAAGATATCCTGCACTATACCACGGCCATGCAGATCGACGAGCAGCCGAACGGCACTTACACCTACCAGCGGATCAAGATACGCGACAACGGGTACGCTTGCTACACGAACAAGTTCCTGTTCCTGCCGCTTCCGTTGGCCGAGGCTTCCCGCCTGGAGTCGATTACCGGCATGAACTGGCAGAATCCCGGATGGTAGCAGCCAATTTCTTTAATGGATTTAAAACCGACAAACGAGATGACACATAAAACCCTTATCAAAATATCGTTGCTGCTCGTACTCATGCTGACCGGTCCCCTGTCGGCCGCGTACGCGCAGAAAGGCGCGGCCATGAAGGGCATGGTCCGCGACGAGTTCGGCAAGCCGCTGGTCGGTGTCGCCATTCGCTCGGCCAACGGAAACAACCGCTCCGTCACGCAGAAAGACGGATCGTACTCGATCGACATCAACGACGGCAGCGACCGGGTCGTATTCTCCTATTTGGGATATGCCGACCAAAGCGTTCCCTACCGGAAAGGCGCCGACGTCGACGTGAAGATGCTCGCCGACGGGCACTACGGCGACCAGACCATTCATATGGGCTATACCGACCAGAAGCTCAAGGACGTGTCGGGCGCCGTCTCGGTCGTCACGGGCGACGAGTTGCGCAAAAGCCCGGTAGCCAGCCTGTCTCAGGCGCTGACCGGCCGCCTGACGGGCCTCTATTTGGACGAGTACCAGTCCGAGCCTACGCGCGAAAAACTCTACGCAATAGGACGTGGACTCCACACCCAAAACTACAACACGACGCCGCTGGTAGTCATCGACGGTATTCCGTGCTCGTATAACGCCAACGAATCCTATCAGTACATCAACGCGAACGAGATCGAGACGGTCACTTTCCTCAAAGACGCCTCGACGGCAGCCTTGTACGGCATTCAGGGCGCCAACGGCGTACTGGTCATCACGACCAAGCGCGGGCAGCCCGGTCGCACCAAGATCGAGGCCAGCTTCGACCAGTCGTTCCAGCAATGGATCACCCATCCGCGCATTTACAGCTCGTGGGAATACGCCACGATGCGCCGGCAAGCCGCCATCAACGACGGCCTGAGCGGCGACCAGCTTCCCTTCACCGAGGAGCAGATCGCCCAGTTCAAATCGGGCGAGAACCGCGAGCTGTACCCCGACAACGACTGGTACCACATGTTCATGAAAAGACTTTCGTCGCAGCAGCGCGCCAATGTCAACGTATCAGGCGGAAACGACAACGTCCGCTTCTTCTCGAACGTCAGCTTCCTGCATCAGGGCAGCTGGTTCAAGACCGAGAACGAGGAATACAAGTCCAACCCGAACTTCACGTGGTTCAACTACCGCACGAACGTGGACGTCAAGCTGAACAAGTACCTGAGCGGCTATGTCAATCTGAGCGGCAACATCCGCCGCGAGCGGACGCCCGATAACGCGACCTACTCGCTGTACGGCATCTACCAGAGCCTGTTCATCGTTCCGCCGACGACGCCCGGTCCTCTGACGCCCGACGGAAAGGTTGTCGTGACGCAGGATTACGACTATCCCGCCTACGGACGCCTGAACCGGGCCGGATTCACGCGGACGACCGTCACGAACATCAACTCGCAGGTCGGACTGAATCTGGACATGAGCTTTCTGACCAAGGGACTCTCGCTGAGCGGCGTATTCGCCTACCAGACCAATGCCAACGGCTATCACATCACGACGCAAAGCTACGAGAAATACCGGCGGACGGATGACTACGACGTGCTCGAGTTCGTCCGCAAAGGAAGCGACATCGACACTCCCCTGTCCGTCAGCAAGGGAAGTACCGAGTACTACCATCTGGACGGCATCGTCCATTTGGACTACGCCCGCCGGTTCGGACGGCACAGCGTCAGCGCGATGGGATACATGCTTTACCAGAGCCTCTCGCAGCAATACACCGGAAGCGGGGCCAACAACCTGAATTACAAAAGACTCCACTCCGGATTCCAAGCCACTTACGGATACGACGACCGCTATTTGGTGAAGTTCGACCTGGGCTATTCGGGTTCCGACCAGTTCGCCCGCGACCACCGCTTCATGGCTACTCCTTCCGTATCGGGCGCATGGGTCGCCTCGAACGAGGCCTTTCTGCGCGACTCGCGCTGGCTCACGCTGCTCAAAATCAGAGCCTCCTACGGCAAAACCGCCAACGACCTGCTCGACTCTCAGCGTTTCTCCTACATGGACGACGTGCGGCAGGTGCGCGGAGGAACCGTGACCGCTTACCGCTACGTGCTTCAGGAGGGTCTGATCGGCAACCCGCTGTTCGAGGCCGAGGTATCGAAGAAGCAGAACTACGGCATCGACATCGGGCTGTTCAACTCGCTGACCCTCTCGCTCGACTACTTCAAGGAACGGATGGACAACATGGTCGTTCAGGCCGTCGCCCGCATTCCCGCCTATCAGGGCGTACCGCTGGGCAACTACCCCAAGACGAATGTCGGCAAGTTCGAGGATCACGGCGTAGACCTTTCGCTCGGCTTCACCAAGCAGATCAACAAGGACTGGCGCGTATTCGCCTACGGCACGTTCACATGGGCCGACAACAAGGTGATCGACGTAGCCGAGGCGATCAAGGACGAGGGCTACGTATACCGCCACCGAACGGAAGGTTTCCCCGTGGGCACCCAGTTCGGATACGTCACCGACGGCTACTACAACACGCAGGAGGAGCTGGACGCGGCACCCGAGCACTCGTTCGGCACTCCCCGCTTGGGCGACCTGAAGTACGTCGACCTGAACGAGGACGGCCGGATCACCGAAGCCGACCAAGTCCCCCTGAACAAAGGCTGGATGCCCAAGATACAGTACTCCTTCTCGGCCGGCTTCACATACCGGTCATGGGATTTCAGCGTGCTGTTCCAAGGACAGGGCCAGTGCAACTCGGTCAAAAGCGGCGTCGGCATCTACGAGAACAATTATTCGGGCATCTACGGCGCCCGCCACTGGAACGCATGGACATGGGAACGGGTGGCCAACGGCGAGCCGATCTCGGGGCCTGCCCTCTCGATGAACACCAGCACCAGCCACCAGCCCAGCGACTATTATCTCTACGATTTGGCATTCCTCCGACTGAAGAACGTGATGATCTCGTACACGCTGCCGGCCCGGATTTCACGAGCCATCTCAGCGGAAAAAGTCCGTATCTACCTGAGCGGACAGAACCTCTGGACATGGGACCGCATGAAATCGGGCGACTTCGGACCGGAAAGCAACTATTGGGACTTCCCCGCCTACCGGACCTACAACATCGGCATCAACGTCGTATTCTGACAGGAGGACTCTATTCTAATCTAACCGAAGGAAACAATCACTATGAAAAAATACGTCATCATTTTAGCCGCAGCCGTCCTCGGACTCGTATTTTCCTGCAACGACAAGCTGGACCTGACTACCGACGGACGCATATCGAGAGGGGAAATATTCCAGGACCGATATAAAATCATGGGGTGGCTCAACGGTTGCTACAACTATTGCCCGGGCGTCAGCCTGACCCGCGCGGGGTACACCGACGAGACGCACCACTCCGACGCGGGAACGTCCAACGGACAGAACTACTACAACTTCTATCAGGGCTCTACCTCGTCAAGCAACTGGTACGGCCCCGACAATCCGTGGGAGTCCTTGTTCCAAGGCATCCGCAAGTGCAACATTTTCATTACCGGCATGCAGGTCAACACGCTGCCCGGCAACGTAACTCAGAAAGACAAGGAGCAATGGATGGGCGAAGCCTATACGATGCGTGCGCTGTACTACTGGCAGCTGGTCAAACGCTACGGAGGCGTCCCGATCATCAAGGAGGAGTTGGGCGTCGACCACGACTTCTCGTCCGACCGTCGCGCCACGTTCAACGAGTGCGTGGAGTTCATCATCGAGGACTGCCGCGCGGCGCTCGAATCCCCGGCCAGCTCCTTTCCGTGGACGGCCGATCAGGGCGACAACAACGTGACGCGCGGCATGGCCTACGCGATCATGTCCGAAGCGGTGCTGTACGCTGCTAGCCCGAAGTGGTCCGACGGAACGTTCTCTTGGGAAGACGCGGCGAAAATCACCGGCGAAGCGGTCGACGCCTGCATGAACGAAGGCGGATACGTACTGTATAAGACCGCTCCGGCAGCCGACGTGGCCCAGAATGCCTACGCCTATTTCCACATTCTGCTCTCCGACGCTTCCCGTTCGACGGATAAGGAAACGATCTACGGCTACGGAGGCCGTCAGTCCGTTTGGCGAGATGCGGGACTTCCGTCGAACGACCGCATGTCGACCGCCGGTCCCTGCCCTACGCAGGAGCAGGTCGACGCCTACGAGTTCGTCGCTCCCGACGGGGAAAGCTATCCCGTACTGGATCTGAACACGCCGTACATCGGCGGCGACCATACCAAGCCCAACTATAACCAGCAGGCCCTCGCCGCAGGCTACGACCCTCAGGACCCCTATGCGAGCCTCGATCCGCGTTTCTACGCCTCGATCTACTACAACGGCGCGCAACGCAATCTGGACGGTACGGGCAACCGGGTCGAAACGTTCGTCGGAGGCCGCGAAGGGCTGACTCTCAACATCGACCGGACGCACACCCGCACGGGTTACTACATGCGCAAGTTCAACAACTGGAAATCGAGCCATGACAACAGCGCCGACGGAGCCGTGCGCGTATTCCGGCTGGCGGAACTGCTTTTGAACCATGCGGAAGCCTCCAACGAAGCCTATGGTCCCGACCAGAATCCCGACAACCGGATGACGGCTCTCGAGGCGATCAACGAAGTGCGTAGCCGCGCCGGCATGCCCTTGCTCGACATCGCTTCTCAGGACGAATTCCGCCTTCGCTGCCGCAACGAGCGACGCGTCGAGCTGGCTTTCGAGGAGCACCGCTATTGGGACGTACGCCGCTGGGGTATTCTGGGCGAAACCGACCGGACCGTCACCGGCATGCGGATCACCAAGGAAAGCAACCGATTCACCTACACCCGATTCAAGGTAGGCGACCGTGCCTGCGGAGCCGACAAGTTCAATCTCTATCCCCTTCCGCAGAGCGAAGTGAACAAAGCCAATAACAATACCGGCGTTCAGTGGCAGAACCCGGGTTGGGAACAATAGCCGATTTTTCGCCTTGCTCTATACTATAAACCTATTCAACAAGATTATGTAATAAAAATTCTGCCAATTTGTTAGTTCATGTTATTTTCAGAAAACGGCGGCCCTTCCCGGCCGCCGTTTTCCGTTTGGTACATACCGCTTCCGTCGTCAGCAAAATCGCTTTCCCGACCGTTCGTAACTCCGTGACCGGCCGGGGCGGCGTCGAGAAGGTGCTGACGCTGAACCTGACGGCCGACGAAAAGGCGCTGTTCGAAAGCAATCGCTTCTCTGCCCGCCTCGACCGGCGACCAAACGCCTCGCGTCGAAACCCGTGTTCACCTCAAGATGACGGCAATCCGACTACGATCGGGACCGGCCAGACGATCCCATGCCCCGCAACCGAAGCGACCGCACACGCCCCCTACGTCAACCATGCGATTGACGGCACGACGGCGGCCAGACGGCTCCGACGACGCTTACGGGCATAAGGACGGCCACGACGCCGACGGCCACGCCCCGAAGCTGCTTCCCAACAAATCGTATTCCATAGCTTCTTAAATAGTTTTCCACGGCGTACCATAGAATGCCTTAGCAGCCTGCGGTTTCACGGGCTATCCATATAAGAGCCGACATGCCCGCGCATCTGTGACATGCCAGATCATCGTCCACACGCCGCAGGCCGGTCCTGTGCCGGGCATCCCCGCTCACGCTCCGTAAGGCTTTCACGCCGACGGATGCCGTCCCCTCTCGCTCTCCACACCGAAGCATTGCTTTTCGGCTCCGTACATCCTTTCCCCCGACAAGTACCGTTCCCCGGAACATCCCCGTTCCACCTCCGGTCCCGCGTCCGAGCCTGTTCTCCGATACGTATCCGGATCGTCTCTCCCGCAAAATCCATTCGGGAACCGGGCAAGGAACTCCAGCCCGCTCAGAGGCTACGATTCTCCCCCCTTACAAAGAAAAGCCGGACGAAGGGAAATCCCCCGTCCGGCTTTATTCCGATCCGGCGTCCTTAGAGCGCCTTGATCTCGTGCAGGATGTTGTTGGTCTTGCGAACGGCCTCGGCGCTCTTTTCGAACAGCGCCTTCTCGTCGGCCGTCAGGTTCAGCGTCAGCACCTTCTCGACGCCGCCCCGGCCTATCACGGCCGGAACGCCGATGCAGATGTCGTTCTGACCGTACTCGCCTTCCAGATACGTGCACGACGGCACCACCTTCTTCTGGTCACGGATGATCGACTCCACTACATAAGCGGCTGCTGCGCCCGGTGCGTACCAGGCCGACGTGCCCAGCAGCTTGGTCAGCGTCGCTCCGCCCACCATCGTGTCGGCAACGACCTTCTCGACCTCTTCCTTGCTCAGCAGTTCGGTTACCGGAATGCCTTTGTAGGTAGCCTTCGAATAGAGCGGAATCATCGTCGTGTCGCCGTGACCGCCGATCACCATGCCCTCGATCTCGTTCGAGTTGGCTTTCAGCGCCTTGCTCAGATAACACTTGAAGCGGGCCGAGTCGAGCGCACCGCCCATGCCGAAGATCTGATTCTTCGGAAGTCCGCTCTTCTTCAGCGCCAGATAGGTCATCGTGTCCATCGGATTGCTGATCATCAGGATGACCGCTTTCGGGGAATACTTCAGGACATTGCCCACGACCGAAGCGACGATGCCGGCATTCACGCCGATCAGTTCCTCGCGCGTCATGCCCGGCTTACGAGGCATGCCCGAAGTCACGACCACGACGTCGGAATCCGCCGTAGCGGCATAATCGTTCGTCACGCCGGTCAGCTTCGTATCGAAGTCCATCAGCGTAGCGGTCTGGAAAATATCCAGCATCTTGCCTTCCGAAACGCCTTCCTTGATATCGAGGAGAACCAGCTCGTCGGCAATCTCCCGCGTCGCGATCACATTGGCACAGGTCGCACCCACGTTACCTGCACCCACTACTGTAACTTTGCTCATGATTCTGTATGTTTTTTAAGTAATACCTTGGATAATCGCTGACTTTCTCCGGAGCGGACGCCGCGCGTCGGCACCGCACCCTACCCGATCAGTTTCGCATAATCGTCGGCCGACAGCAATACGCCGAGCTCGGAGGGATCGCTCATGCGGATTTTGACGATCCAGCCTTCTCCGTACGGATCGGCATTCACCCGATCGGGAGCGTCGTTCAGGCTCTCGTTGAACTCGAGCACCTCGCCGCCGACGGGCAGAAAAGCGTCCGACACGGTCTTCACCGCCTCGATCGTTCCGAAAACGTCGTTCTGCGCCAGCGTCTCGCCCACCGTCGTCACGTCGACGAAAACGATATCGCCCAACTGGCTCTGCGCGAAGTCGGTAATCCCGACATACGCCTCGTCGCCTTCCACGCGAATCCACTCGTGGTCTTTCGAATACTTCAAATGATCAGGTACGTTCATACGAATAATGGCTTTTTTGATTTGGAAACCCGTTGTTTCGGAACTCAAAGGTAGAACATTTTTGCGGAATCGCGAAACGAACTGTGAATTATTTAACACAAAAACTCAGCGGCGCGCATCCGCCTCTCTTTCCCACGCGATCCGAAGCAGCACGGGATCGTGATCGCTCGACCGGAACCCGAGCGGAAGCGTTTCTACCGAAAGTACGCGGATACCGCCGGAGAGAAGGAAAAAGTCGGTCAGCGTCGTCGTCGGACGCTCCATACCGGCCCGGCTCGGGACATAGGGCCGGTCCAGATAGCGCAGCGTCGGCCTTGCCGGATCGTACGCGAAACGGAAGCCCGGCCCGATCAGCGACGAGTCGACCGCCTGAGGAACGAAAAAGCGGTTCGACAGCTCTTCCTCGGAAGGCTCGTAGCCGGGCGGATACTGATTCCAGTCGCCTCCCGTCACGGAGCGAACTCCCCGGAGAGAGGCCGCGCGCAGCAATTCTCCCAGAAAGCGCATTTCGTCGGAACGCATGCCGCCCGTGTCGTAAGCCGTGTTATGCGTGTTGCCGATCCATACCGTATCGCCGCCACGCGTAACGAACTCGGCCTCGAGCAGGCAGCGCTTCAGATTGAACAGCCGTACGGGAAACCCGAAAGCGGACGGATAGCCGTAGCGAACCGTCGAGACAGGAGCATAGCGCGAAAGCGTCACGACTCCTGCCTGTACGCGCCCCAGCGGAGCCCGCAGCGGAACGGGGACCCAACATACCTTATAATTGTACGCGAAAGCGAGCGTATAGCCGGGGAACGCCGCCCGCAACGTATCGACCTCGCGGATGCGGTAGCTGCGGCGCGAATCGAGATCGACCTCCTGCAGCAACGCTATGTCGGGATTCACCCGGGAGATCGTCTCGACGATTTCCTTCAGGTTCCGGGCCGTTCGCTCGCGGCTGTCGCGCACGCGCCGGCCGCCGTCGTAGAAAAAGTCCATGTTGTCGCCCAGTCCCGCATAGCCGATGTTCCACGACAGGATCGTCAGCGTATCGGGCAACGGCACGATCTCTCCCACTGGACAATAGATCGTCGTTTCCCGCTGCTCGGGCCGGTACTCGGCCGCCCACGACACGGCAATGAAAAGGGCGACCGCCGCCGCAAGCAGGGCCGTCCCGATCCCCGCCGCACGGAATATCTTTCGGAGTATCATTCGTTTTTTGAGTTCCATGCGAGCGCATTCCCGCGAAAGAGTCTCCGCCGCACTCGGTCCCGCGACCTGCCGCCGGACCTTCGCATGCCGCGCAGGAGCATTTCCCCTGCAACCGGCAAAAACCCGGCCGGGCACGTTCCCTCCATGTCCCGGCGCCGCTTCGCCCGGCGCACTCAGCCCGTCTTCGCTCTACCGATTCGGAACGTCGCACTCGGGCGACATTTCCACGCCCAGCCGACGGCATACCTTCTCGACGATCGCCTCGGGCGGAATACCGCTCATGCAGGCATAGGTTCCGTACAGGCAGGGTTTATTGCCGTACACCGAACAGGGACGGCACGCCATATCGAGCTGCACCGCCAAGGACGGGTCCTGCCCGAAACCGTAAAATCCCGCGAAAGGATGCGTCGCCCCCCAGACCGATACGACCGGTACGCCGACCAGCGACGACATGTGCAATGCCGAAGAATCCATGCTTACCATCAGGTCCAGGTTCGAGATCAGTTCCATTTCCTCGCCCAAACGGACCCGCCCGATCGCCGAAACGACATTCTCGCGAAGCGCAGCGACCCTTTCGGCATAAGCCTGCTCCGACGCGCCGCCTCCGAACACAAAAACCTTCGTTCCCGGAATTTCAGACAACCGGACGATCACGCGCTCCATCATCTCGGGCGGATAGATCTTGCCTCGGTGCTGAGCGAAGGGCGACACGCCGATCCACCGCTTCTCCCGGGCGCCCGCCAGTTCCCGGACGGTCTCGCTCATCGGATAGCGTATCCTCTCCGGCAGCGGAACCGGCGGCAGATCGAAGCCCAGCTTCAGAAACACATCCCGGTAACGCTCGACCGTCGTTTTCAGCTGAACCTTGATTTTTTTCTCCGGCGCGGTCAGAGCCTTCTTCTCCTTCTGCCCCTTATTTATATAGGCCACCCTCGATCCTTTGAGGCGCATCAGCTTGCGCAGTCCCTTGCTCCGAAGCACGTCGTGCAAGTCGGCGACCAGATCGAAACGCCCCAAATCGCAGCTCATCGTCCATATCCCCTTCACCCCCTTGTGCCGCCCCTTCAGGTCGGGAGCAAAAAAGGAGACGTCCGCCACCTCCCGGAAGAAAGGTTGCAGAAACTTGGTCGTCAGCACGGTGATCTTTATTTCGGGATACTGCCGGCGCAACAAAGCCAGCACGGGCACGGTCATAGCCACGTCGCCCATGGCGGACAACCGGATAACGAGTAAGCTGAGCGGAGCGGCACGACCGACAATTGCCATATCGGGCCGATTATTTGGACGCGTACAAGACTGGATTGAGCTCCGGGTCGTTGTACATTTTCATCTGTTTGTAGACTTTCATGTACTTGCGTCCGGCAGCGATGTCGTCGAGCAGCGCGTCGATCGCGCCCGACAGGTCGACCTGCTGCTGACGCAACACGTCCAGCTTGCGCCCGCACTCCTCTATATGCTTCTGCGACACGTCCTCGCGCTTCACCTCCTGTTCCATGTGATATATTTTCAGCGCGAGGATCGACAGCCGGTCGATCGCCCACGCTGGGCTCTCGGTATTGACCGTCGCGTCAGCAGCGACCCGAACGTCCTTGTACAGATCGAGGAAATAGCTGTCGATGTACTCCACCATATCGGTCCGCTCCTGATTCGAACGGTCGATGCGGCGCTTGATCTTCAGCGCCTCGACCGGATCGATATTCGGATCGCGGATGATATCCTCCAGATGCCACTGCACCGTATCGATCCAGTTTTTCAGATACAATAAATACTCGATCGAGCCGTTCGCATAAGGATTTCGGACCGGAGCATCCACGTCGTCGCAACGGTGGTAGTCGTCGATGACCTGTGCGAAGATCCGGTTGCTTTTCGAGGTAAACATGATCATTTGGACGTTGGATTATATGACAAAGCTAAAGATTTTTGCGCAAATTGCAAGAAAATATTAATTTTGTAACGGCTCGTACCGCCGGCCCCCGTCCGGCGAAGCGCGCAGACCGACCCGCGGAGCCGCACGCTTCGCCGGTCATTTCAGCAACATTCACCCGAAAAGCGCCGAAACTATGAATCCGAACCGAATCGTCCCGCTGCTGATCGCCGCCGTGCTGAACGTCGCCACTCTGCTCGGGCAGCAGAAACTGTCGCGCGAGGAGTATATCCGCCGCTACAAAGGACTCGCCGTCGAGGAGATGGACATCTACGGCATCCCGGCCAGCATCAAAATGGCACAGGCGCTTCTCGAATCGGACAACGGCAACGGCCGGCTCGCCCGCGAAGCGAACAATCATTTCGGCATCAAGTGCAAGAGCACGTGGACCGGCGCCACGATCTCGCACGACGACGACACGGCGGGCGAATGCTTTCGCAAGTACGCCTCCGTCGAGGACTCCTACCGCGACCACTCCGAGTTTCTGGACCGTTCCGAACGCTATCAGGACCTGTTCAAACTCGACCCGCTGGACTATAAAGGATGGGCCTACGGGCTCAAGCAGGCCGGCTATGCGACCAATCCCCAATACGCCGAGCTGCTGATCAAGATCATCGAGGACAACCGTCTGTACCTGCTCGACGAAGGACGCGACATCGATCCGCAGATCATGGGCAATCGGCCCGACAAGCAGGCGCTGATCGCCGAGGAGATACCGCACGCCGCGCCCGCCGACATCGTGGATATCGACAATTATTCCGTTTCGGTGCAGGGCCGCAAGGGAGGCCACACGGTTTACCAGAACAACGGCAGCCAGTTCGTCGTGCTCCGCGAGGGCGAAACGCTTTCGTCCGTTGCGGGCGAATTCGGACTGAGCGAGAAAAAGCTGGCCAAGTACAACGACTTCGATGCCGGCACGCAGCCCCGTCCCGGCGATATGGTCTACATCCGGGCGAAAAACAAGCGCAGCCAAAACGGCAAGCTGATCCACATCGCCAAGGACGGCGAGACGCTTCACGGCATCTCGCAGATGTACGGCATCCGGCTGAAGAACCTCTGCTCGATCAACCGCCGCAGCCGCGACTCGCAGGTAAGCGCGGGACAGCAGATACGGCTCATGTAGAGGCTGCGCGGGCAGTACGATTCAAAAAGACCAGACACTCAGATAATAAAAAACACTCATTAACCAATCGAAAAGACTATGGACGGTGACCCCGGCAGTATACGAGGCAGCCTGATCGAGAAACTGAGCCAGAAAGCATCGCTGAGCCAGAAAGTGTTCGACAACACGTTCTCGGTTTTCGGCCGCCTGAAAGAAGTGCTGCATGAAATGTCGTCGGAAATCGACGACGCCCTCGAGGAGGAAGGAAAGGACGAAGTGAAGATCGAGTACCGCGACCGGGGCAAGTTCGAGGCCCAGCTGCAGATTGCGGAAGACATCCTGATTTTCAGCATGCACTCGAACGTCTTCGAGTTCAACCGCGAGCACATCATCTGGCAGAACTCCTATGTCCGCGACAACCGGGACAACTCCTACTGCGGCATCATCAACATATACAACTTTCTCTCGGATTCGTTCAAATACAACCGCAGCGCCGACGAGGGATACCTGATCGGCCGGATTTTCGTCAACCGTGAAATGCAGTATTTCGTCGAGGGCAAGCGTCAGATCAGCATGAGGCACAACAATTTCGGCACCCAGCGAATCGACCGTGACGCGCTGCTCAACATCGTCGAGACCGCCATTGACTATACGATCGACTTCGACCTGCTCGTTCCGCCGTACGATGCCGTCAAGATCGTATCGGTCGATCAGCTCAACACGAAAATCGAGAACTCGAAGATACAGACGGGCAAGCGCCTCGGCTATAAATTCTGTTCGGACGACATTTAGACGATCTCCGGTTCGGAGCGAGTTCCGCAACCGAGCCGAACCCGCTCCGAACTTTCGATATCCCCGGCTATGAAACAGGTAAAATACTCTTTCGGCGGAGCGATCGACCGTTTTCGCCCGTTCTTTTTCGCCGCAGCGCTCTGTCTGACGACTTCGCTCGGCGCCCAATCCCCGTTCCCGGACGAGGGTATGCCCGAAACGGACTTCCGTCCGATTTTCGACGGCCGCACGCTCGACGGCTGGACCTACGACCCCGTCTATTGGAGAGTCGAGGAGGGCTGCATCGTCGGCGAAGTGACGCCCGAAACGTTGCTGGAACGGAACTCCTTCATCATCTGGCGCGGAGACGCTCCCGCCGATTTCGAGCTGAAGATGGAGTATCGGGTTTCGGCCGAAGGCAACAGCGGCATCAACTATCGCAGCAGCGAGGTGCCCGGCGTGCCCGATGCGCTGCGCGGTTATCAGCTCGACATCGACGGCCAGGGCGAATGGACCGGACAAAACTACGAGGAGCGGGGCCGTACCTTCCTCGCGCTGCGCGGGCAGGTAAGCTGCGTGGAAACGGGCAAAAAGCCTTACGTCGTCGGCTCGACGGGCGATAAAGCCGAATTGTTTTCACAAATCGACCGCGACGGATGGAACGAGTGCCACGTAATCGCTCGGGGCCATACGCTGATCCATCTGATCAACGGCCATGTGATGAGTGTCGTCGTGGACGACGACCCGCAGGAACGTACTTCCGAAGGACTGATCGGCATGCAGGTACACGTCGGACCGCCGATGAAGATCGAGTTCCGGAATATCCGACTGAAGACGGATCGCAAGAAAGTTTCCGGGCGATAGCCTTATTGCGCCATCGGATTTTCCGCAAAACCGCATGCTTAGCGGTTGTTTACAGCGGGCTGTCTGCTCAGACCCGTTGTCGTCCGACATACGGGAAAAATCGGACGGCCCGACAACCTCTGCCGGCTCCGCATTCCGCAACTTCGTCCTCGACCGGGCCTCGTATGACGAAACGCATGGCACGGAATATACGGATGCCGATAGCTCTCGCCCGCCGCCCAACAGTTCGTCGAGCAAATACCCACAAACAAAAGCCGCGTCGGAACCGATCCGCACGAACCCCGAAACGGAATCGACCGCGTCCTCAAAATACGCGAAACGCTACGTACCGGCATGTCGCGCCTTCATTACGAATTTTACGCCCCTAATTTGAACGGGAAAGGGGAAGCGTGATAATCCGCAGGCGATCCGCTTGTCCTTTTCTCGGACCGTGCACTCTCCCGATACAGCCGACGCAACGGCCCGTGCGAACGATCCCGTTCCGCCCGTCGGCAGTCGCATCCGTTTCGGCCCGACACTTCGCACCAGCGCATGGATATCCCCAAGCCATACCGAACGCGCACCTTCGACATGCTCATCCGGAACGAGACGGCCGCCTCGTCAGAAGACCGCGAAACGGACACGGCACTCCGGCTATTATCCCCATGCCGGCCCCTATCGGCTGCGCTCCGCAGCACCGAATCCCTCCCAAACAACCGAGGGACGAATCGACGACTGACTGAAAAACTGCCGGCGTATTGGAAACGGCCCGGCACGGCATCCAGCAAAGATGCGGAACGGAGCGCCGGAACGCCCCTATTCTCCAACGGCGCTTTTCTCGCCGCGATCCGTGCGACAACGGGGGACGTCTCTAACTTCCGACAGCGGCCGGTACCGAAAACCCCTTCCGCAACGTCTGCATCGGACATTTCCGGTCCTTCGGCCATTCTACGGAGAGTCCGGCCGAAAACGGGACGATCACACTTCGTGCGACAAAGGCTTGGGAACAATCTCCGAAGCGTCGTAGTCGCCCCACACGCGGGCGATCTCGTCGAGCGTGGCGACGATCTGCTCCGGATCGGTCAGCGTGACCAGCTTCAGCCGGGTCGCCTTGAAATCGGGCAATCCTTTGAAATAGCACGACAGATGCCGTCTCATCTCCAGCACGCCCACCTTTTCGCCCTTGAATTCGAGCGATTTGGCCAGATGCAGCTTCGCCAGTTCGACCCGTTCTCGCACCGAGGGTTGCTTCATCGGCATGCCGGTAGACAGGAACTGCCTGATCTCCCGGAATATCCATGGACGTCCATACGTCGCCCGACCGATCATCACGCCGTCCACGCCGTATCGCTCGAACGCTTCGGCCGCTTTCTCCCCCGAGTCGATATCGCCGTTGCCGACGATCGGAATCCTCATGCGCGGATTGCGCTTCACCTCGCCGATCAGCGTCCAGTCGGCCTCGCCCCGATACATTTGGGCGCGCGTGCGCCCGTGAATCGTCAGCGCGGCAATCCCCGCGTCCTGCAGCCTCTCGGCGATCTCGACGATGTTCTTCGAATCCTCGTCCCACCCCAGCCGCGTTTTGACCGTCACGGGCAGACGGACCGCCTCGACGATGCGGCGCGTCATCTCGACCATTTTCGGCACGTCGCGCATCATGCCGCTGCCGGCGCCGCGCCCGGCGATCTTGCGCACCGGGCAGCCGAAATTGATGTCGATCAGGTCGGGCCCGGCCGCCTCGGCCACACGGGCCGCCTCGACCATCGGTTCGATCTGATGCCCGTAAAGCTGAATGCCGACCGGCCGCTCGTAATCGTACAGACGGAGCTTGGCCACCGTCTTGACCGCATCGCGGATCAGCCCGTCGCACGAAATGAACTCCGTATAGACCATATCGGCCCCGAACATCTTGCACACGTAACGGAACGACGGATCGGTCACGTCTTCCATCGGCGCGAGAAACAGAGGCTTGTCGCCCAAATCGATTCCGGCAATCTTCATCGGCGCAAAAGTACGAAAAAGATTCGTTCCCGCCGCATGGCACGGAACGATCCGCTTCTCGGTCCGTACCCGAACGGTATTCGCGAAGACTTTCCGACGCGGGCAGATTCCGGACAAGATCGCCCGTACCGGGGAACCGTCCTCACGGTACTTGCAGACAAGAGGCTCCCTCTCGCCGCCGGCAGGGTCTGCAGACGCCCTCCACGACGGGACTTCGCGCTGAAAATGTAAAATATATTGCTTACATTTGCTCCGAATAGAGCAAACCAGATACAGAACATATCCCCGTAAGACAGCCATGAACATCGAGCAATTCATCCAACAGCACGTTTCCCGCTGCATCGAGTCGCTTTACGGCGACACCGGCGGCGCCCCGGTCCAGATACAGAAGACCCGCAAGGAGTTCGAGGGCGACATGACCCTCGTCGTCTTCCCGCTGCTCAAGCTCAGCCGCAAGAGTCCCGAGGCTACGGCCGAGGAGATCGGCAGCGCTTTGGTCGGCGCGGTACCGGAAATCAGCGGCTACAACGTGATCAAAGGCTTCCTGAACATTTCGCTCTCGCCCCGCTTCTGGGCCGAACGGCTGAACGAAATCCTCAGTACGCCCGGCTACGGCCGCCGTGCAGCCAACGGTCGCACGGTCATGGTCGAGTACTCCTCGCCGAACACGAACAAGCCGCTGCATTTGGGGCACGTGCGCAACAACCTGCTCGGCTACTCCGTGTCGCTGATACTCGAAGCGGCCGGCTACCGCGTCATCAAGGTCAACCTCGTGAACGACCGGGGTATTCACATCTGCAAGTCGATGCTCGCATGGCAGAAGTTCGGCCGGGGCGAGACGCCCGCCTCGTCGGGCAAGAAGGGCGATCACCTCGTAGGCGATTACTACGTCGCTTTCGACAAGGCCTACAAGGCCGAGGTGAAAGAGCTCACGGCCGCCGGCATGAGCGAGGAGGAGGCCAAGCGCGAGGCGCCGATCATGCGCGAGGCGCAGCAGATGCTCCGCCGGTGGGAAGCCAAGGACCCGGAGGTGTACTCGCTTTGGGAAATGATGAACGGCTGGGTCTACGAGGGCTTCGACAAGACCTACGAGGCGATGGGCGTCGGCTTCGATAAGGTATACTACGAGTCGCAGACCTATCTGCTCGGCAAATCGATCGTCGAGGAGGGCCTCGCCAAAGGCGTGTTCTACCGTCGCGACGACGGATCGGTGTGGTGCGATCTGACTTCCGACGGGCTCGACGAGAAACTGCTGCTGCGAGGCGACGGCACGTCGGTCTACATGACGCAGGACCTGGGCACCGCGCTGACCCGCTTCCGCGAGGAGAAACTCGACGAGATGATCTACGTCGTGGGCAACGAGCAGAACTACCACTTTCAGGTACTCAAGCTGATCCTCGGCAAGCTGGGCTACGCGTGGGCCGACCACATCACCCACCTGTCGTACGGCATGGTCGAGCTGCCCGAGGGTAAAATGAAGTCGCGCGAGGGAACGGTCGTCGACGCCGACGACCTGATCGACGAAATGGTCCGCACGGCCCGCGAGATGTCGCAGGAACTGGGCAAGTTCGACGACATGAGCGAGCAGGAGACGGCCCTCATTTCGCGGACGGTGGGTCTCGGGGCGCTGAAGTATTTCATTCTGAAGGTCGATCCGCGCAAGACGATGCTGTTCGACCCGCGCGAATCGATCGACTTCAACGGCAACACGGGCCCGTTCATCCAGTACACGTATGCCCGGATCCGCTCGGTGTTGCGCAAGGCGGCCGAACGCGGGATCGTCCCGGCCGAACGGTTGCATGACGGCATCGTCCTGTCGCCCGACGAGATTTCGCTCGTCAAGGCGCTGGCCGACTATCCCGCAACGGTAATTCAGGCCGCCGAGAACTTCTCGCCCGCCGTCATCGCGAACTATCTGTACGAGCTCTCCAAGCAGTACAACGGCTACTACCATGACATTCCGATCCTGCGCGAGAGCGATCCGACCGTGCAGGCCGTGCGTCTGAGGCTGTCGCAGACGGTAGCCGAAGTCATCGCCTCGGGAGCGGGCCTGCTCGGGATCAACGTACCGGAAAGGATGTAAGCGACGGGGACGGCATGGCGGCCTTCCGCAGACTTCGCCTCCCGTATTTCCCTTAAAGTAACCGCAGCCCTCGACCGGCGGCCGCAGGATTTCGCTCCGGATTCGGAGCCGGCTACGGAAAGTCCCCTTCGGATACGAGTTCCGTCGCAGAAACGGGCGGGCTCGTCTTGTCCGGAGTCCCGGAATCCGGCCCATGCCGCAAGGAAACCGGACGGAGGGAATCCTACCCCGTTTCCGCAAGCAGGTATGTTTCCGTGCAAAGCGGGCAGACACCGCCAAAAGCGAAACGGCATGGAAACGACCGCCGCTAAGATGCATCGGCAGCGACCGCGTGAAACGGCAGAAAACACCGTAATACCGCAGAAGAGAGCCGAATCTCCGTCGGCAGCCCGTTCCGCGAAACCGGCCGCAAGCGAGTTGAAACCATAAAACGCCAGCAAGTGGGCATCGTCAAGCGCAACAGCATCACGATCACGATTCTCTCCTATTTGGGTATCGTCGTCGGGTACGTCAACAAAATTCTGCTGTTTCCGAACTTTCTGAGCGAGGAGCAGGTCGGGCTGGCCAATATTCTGGTCAGCATGGCGGTGATGTACGCCCAGTTTTCGGCTATGGGAATCAACTCGACGATCGTCAAGTTCTTCCCGTTTTTCCGCACGCCCGACAGACGGCATAACGGCTTTTTCTTCTGGACGGCCTTGGGCGTCAGCCTCGGTTTCGTGCTGTTCACGACGCTCTTTCTGATCTTCCGCGAACCGGTCACGGAGTACTACGCCCAAAAGTCGCCGCTGCTGTCGAAATACTATCTGCTGCTGATTCCGCTGGGCTTCACGACGCTCTTTTTCAATTTCTTCACGGCCTGGTTGCAAGCCCTCTACAAGACCGTCGTCTCGTCGTTCGTCTACGAAGTCGCGCTGCGGCTGCTCGTCACGGCCGAAATTTCGCTCTACGCGCTCGGGGCGATCGACTTCGAGCAGTTCATCGTCGGATACGTGCTGATCTATTTCGTGCCGACGCTCGTACTGCTCGTCTACACGCTTTGGACCCGCCGGATCGACCTGCGTCCCGTATGGACGGGACGCACGCGCAGGCTGCTGTCTGTCGCCGCAGTTTACGGTCTCTGGCAGTACCTCGGAGGCACGTCGATGTACATCGTGCCGGTTATCGACCAGTCGATGCTGGCCGGCATGCGGGGACTCGCCCAGCAGGCCGTCTACTCGACGATGGCCTACATGGTGGCCGCCATGCTGACGCCCTACCGCTCGATGATCAAGGTCGCCACGCCGGTCGTCACGAACCTGTGGAAAGAGCGCGACATGGAAGGCATGCGCCGCATCTCGCGCGAGATGTCGCTCGTCAATCTGATCGTCGGCAGCTTTCTGTTCCTGCTGATTTGGGTCAACCTCGACAATATCTTCTCGCTGATGCCGGGCAGCTACTCGGACGGGCGCTACGTCTTTCTGTTTCTGGGCCTCGCCCGCGTGATGGACATGTACTCGGGCCTCAACGGCACGATCCTCGTCACGTCGAAAAAATACCGCTACGACTTCACGTTCTCGCTGATGCTCGTCGCGCTGACGGTCGCGTCGAACGCGCTGCTGATCCCGCGCTGGGGCATGACGGGCGCGGCGCTTGCCACGATGATCACCGTGCTGGCCTACAACGCGATCCGGATCGCATCGGTCTGGAAATTCTACCGCATCCAGCCGTTCGCGCTCTCCGATCTGCTCGTCGTCGCGCTGGCGGCCGGATGTATCGGCGCGTCGGCCCTCGTTCCGCCGATGGGGCACTTCATCGCAGACGGTCTGATCCGCAGCGCGCTGGTCGCCGCGCTGTACGGCGGAGCGGTCTATTCGTTGAAATTGTCGCCCGAAATCAATCGCACGATCGACCGCACCCTCTCCCGGTTGGGCATCCGCCTCGGTCGACGAGTCTGACGAGCCGGGACGGCTACGTCAGACCCGCCCTCGCCGATCCCGCTCGCAACAAGCTTCCTCTCTCCGCTTTCCGCATAGCCCCGACTCCGGTATCAACCGACCAGTAAAGAGCACGCACAGGCCCGCAACCGCACCGAAACCCAACGGCGCATGGAACGGCCGCAACCCGGAAGCGGCATAACTTCTCACGAACCGCACGTCCGGCACAGGCCCGGGCCGCAATCTCGTCTCCGGCCCGGCCTGCCCAAACGCCCTCTATCGTATCTCCCACGTCTCCCCGCTGCGAAGCAGGTCGTCGACGCAATGGATGTTCGATTTCGCCCGGATCTCCTCCAACTGATCGACGATATTGTCGTCATACGTATGATCGGGCACGTCGCGGATCACGCCCAGCGCGACCGGATAGTTCGGATAGCGCATATTCACGAGCATCATGTGCACGCCGGGGTTCGGCTCGTGCGCATTGTGAATCAGAATATCCTCTTCCGTAACGCCGCCCTCGCCTATGCGGACCACCATCAGCTTCATGCCGATCTGTACGAGTCCTTTGTCGCGGTTGCGTCCGAAGATCATCCGCTCGCCGTGACGCAGCGTGATCGTGTTCTCCTCGCGCACCTCCTTGTTCAGCGCGAAATCGGCATGCGTCTTATCGTTGAAGATAACGCAGTTCTGCAATACCTCCACGACCGACGTCCCGTCGTGCTTCGCGGCGGCCACCAGACACTCCTGAGTCAGGTTCAGCTCGACGTCGATCGTGCGCGCGAAGAACGTGCCCCGCGCGCCGAGCACGAGCTCGCCCGGATTGAACGGGTGCTCGATCGTCCCGAACGGCGAGGTCTTCGTCACCTTGCCCAGCTTCGAGGTCGGCGAGTACTGCCCTTTGGTCAGTCCGTAGATCTCGTTGTTGAACAGCAGGATATTGATGTCGATATTGCGCCGCACGGCATGGATGAAATGATTCCCTCCGATCGCCAGCGCGTCGCCGTCGCCGGTCACCTGCCATACCGACAGCTTCGGATTGGCCACCTTGACGCCGGTAGCGATAGCCGGTGCCCGGCCATGAATCCCGTGAAAGCCGAACGTGTTCATATAGTACGGGAAGCGGGACGAACAGCCGATGCCCGACACGAAAGTAAACCGTTCGTGCTTGTAATGCAGCGCCCCGGCCACTTGGGGAAGCGCCCTGACGACCGACGTCAGGATCGCATGATTGCCGCATCCGGGACACCACTTGACCTCCTGATCGCTCTTGAAGTCGGCCGGCGAGTATTTGTACTTGTCGTTCTTTTCGTTGTTCATGGCTACGATTTTAACAGACGCGCGAACTCGTCCCTGAGCTCCGTCACAGTGAAGGGCAGCCCCTGTATCTTATTGTACTGAAGGAACTCGAATTCCTGAAACTGCTGCCGCAGATAGCCGGCGAACTGCCCCGAGTTCAGCTCGCAAACGACGATCCGCCGGAAACGCGAGAAAATCTCGCGCACGCCCCGGGGCAGCGGATGAATGAAGTTGAAGTGGCAAAGCGATACCTGCTCGCCCCGGCGCTGTAGCTCGCGCACGGCCGTCAGCAGATGGCCGTACGTGCCGCCCCACCCGACGACCAGCAGCTCGCCCCGGCGCCCTCCCACGACCTCTTGCTTGGGGATGAAATCCTGCACGCGGGCCACCTTGGCCGCACGCAGGCCGACCATGCGCTCGTGATTCTCCGGATCGTGCGACACGGCCCCGCTCAGCGAATCCTTTTCCAAGCCGCCCACCCGGTGCTCGACGCCCTTGGTCCCGGGCAGCGCCCACATCCGGGCCAGCCGCTTCTCGTCGCGCGCATAAGGCTGAAAACCTCCCTCCGGAGCCCGGGTAACGATCGGAGGCGTGATTTTCGGGTATTCTTTCATCGACGGAATCCGCCACGGCTCCGAGCCGTTGGCGATAAAGCCGTCGGAAAGCAGCAGCACGGGCGTCATGTGCTCCATGGCGATCTTGCCGGCCCAGAAAGCATAGTGAAAACAATTCGAAGGCGTGCTCGCAGCCATGACCACCAGCGGGCACTCGCCGTTGCGGCCCCACAACGCCTGATTCAGGTCGGCCTGCTCGGGTTTGGTCGGCAAACCCGTCGAAGGACCTCCGCGCTGCACGTCGACGATCACCAAAGGCAGCTCGGTCATCACGGCCAGCCCGATCGCCTCCGATTTAAGCGACAGGCCCGGTCCGGAAGTCGTCGTCACGGCGAAATTGCCGGCATATGCGGCTCCGATGGCCGTGCAGATGCCCGATATCTCGTCCTCGGCCTGAAGCGTCTTGACGTTCAGATCCTTCCGCTTGGCCAATTCCTCGAGAATAGCCGTAGCCGGCGTGATCGGATACGAGCCGCAAAAAAGCGGCCGGCCGCTTTTCTCGGAAGCGGCCATCAACCCCCAAGCCGTCGCCTGATTGCCGCTGATGCTGCGATAGAGCCCGGCCGGCAACGGCGCCGGCCTTACCACATAGGTATTGGCAAACGCGTGCGTGTTGGACGCATAATTATATCCGCCCTTGAGCGCCAGCACGTTCGCCTCGGCGACGGCCGGCTTTTTCGCGAACTTGCGGCGAATGAAATCGACGGCATGGTCCAGCGGACGATTGTAGATACAAAAGCAGATGCCCAGCGCGAACATATTCTTGCATTTGGACGCGGCCTTGGGGTCCAGACCGACCGTCGCCACGGCCTCGCGCGTCATGCTCGTCATGTGCGGAAAGACGACATTATAGTCCTGCAGGTTCATCTCCGTCACCGGATCGAACGCCCGGAAACCTGCCCGCTCGACGCTGCGGTCGTTGAACGTGTCGCCGTCGCAGATGATCGTCGCCCCGGGCTTCAGCCAGCGGGCGTTGGCCCTCAGGGCGGCCGGATTCATCGCGACCAGTACGTCGCAATAGTCGCCCGGGGTAGAGACCGGATGATCGCCTATATGCACCTGAAATCCCGAGACTCCGGAAACGGTCCCCTGCGGCGCGCGTATCTCGGCCGGAAAGTCGGGAAAGGTCGAAATGCCGTTGCCCATCAGAGCTGCCGTATCGGTAAACAGCTTGCCGGTCATCTGCATTCCGTCGCCCGAGTCGCCCGAAAAACGGATGACGACGTCATCGCGTTCGGAAATATGGTTTTCTCCCTCCATCGTGGAAAAGCAATTGTTGTTAGCCGTTGCCAAAAATAATAAATTTTAACCTGAAAATCGATTTTATGTTAAAATTTATTAGTCGAAACGGCATCTATTCCTGCCGTGCGACGGCACGGGAATCGGGAGAGATTCGGAAAATATTCCTGGTACGAATGCTGCGCCCGGCCCAGTCGTTGAAGTTGAAATGGGTCGTCACCCATTTCGGGAAAGGGCTCCATGCGACCCGCTGCAACGTACATCCCGGTACTTCCGGCTCCGGGTCCTCGCTCAGCAGATAAACGTCCATAGAGGAACTCAGTTCGCGGACTCCCCGGCCGAGCTCCTCGGCCGAGTCGAACGTACGGTACGCCGCATCGGCCGGCATCCAATAATACGACATGACCAGACGGGGCACCGAATCGAGAATCGCCTCGTTATAACAGTAGTACGTATTCTGGTTCCTGAGATGCACCAAGGCGAGCGGCCGTCCGCTCTCGGCCAATCGTTCCACCCGGTCGAAAAAGCATATGTTGGTTCCGGGAACGGCCAGCGCCGCGATCATGATCATACCGTTGACGACCGCCAGTACGACGCCGACCGCCCTAACCGCACGACGGCGCAGGAAATCCGGAGGGAGGTTCTCGGCCAGCCGCACGATGAAAAAAGGCGCGAACAGCAGGGCAGGAAACAGGAAACGGACCTCCTTGTGACCGATCGCCTGGTGCGCAGCCAGAAAAAGCAGCAACGTCCATGTCAGCATATGGCGGGGATAGCGGACGAAGAACCATGCGGCGGCCGCGAGCACGACGCCCCCGAACACGATCCCTCCTTCGAGCGGAATCGCATAGAGATAATAGTACCACGGATCGATTCCGAACGTATCGATATGGCCATGCAGCATATTCTCGGTCAGATAGTTCAGCGGAGTGCAGGTCCACTCTCTGTAGAGCCAGCGGTCGCACAGCACTCCCACGCCGATCATCAGCGCGAACGAGAGCAGCATACCCGCGATCATCCGCCAGCGCCGGTCGAACGCCAGCATCCACAGACCGAAGCCCAGCAGCGCGAATCCGATCTGATAGCGCGCGACGAAAGCCCCGCCTGCCAGCAGGCCCAAAGCGAGCCCCCGACGGAACACTCCCCGGTCACGGTCGGAAAGCAGATAAAACGAAACGAACAGCATCAGCAGGTTCCCCGCGAGAATCTCGGAACTGAACCGCACATGCAGATAGACCAGCATCCACAACCCGAAGCTCAGCCCGAGAAACCAGTTCCGCCCGGACGGTCCGAGCCATCCCCGGCGAACGGCCGCCCGTCCGAACGACCAGACGGCCCACATCGAAAGCGCACCGCTGAAAAGCCGGAGCAGCAAAGCGAGCAGATGAGGCGAATAGACGCCGGCAAATAGCAGCAGCTTGCCGACGGCATAAGCGATCATGGGTTGGAATCCCGGCCTCATTTTCAGGCCGTACTCCCACGGCAGCTGTTCGGGAGCGGGCTTGCCGAAGAGCTTCATATGGGCGTATTCGAGAATCTGGAAATGTTCGTCGGGATGATAGACGCCCGTGCTCAGCACGGCATACAGCAGCGTGACGAGCCCGCCCCAAAAAACGAGGCGGCCCGCCGTAAGCTCTCCGCTGAAAAATCTGCCCAGACGACGCATCGGAAGGTATCGATCGGATTTTCTGTGGGCAAAGATAGTGATTTCGGCCGCGCCTATCCGTTTTTTATTATCTTTTTATTGCTTAAATTTGTATGTTTTAAGACTTCAAATCGAACTAACCGTTTAAACGCAATGACCAAACCGATCCATTTCATCACGGCCGAGGAGGCCGTCCGGGCAATCAAAAGCCATGACCACGTCCATCTGAGCAGCGTGGCCAGCGCTCCGCAATGCCTGATCAAGGCCATGTGCGAGCGGGGCCGCAACCGCGAGTTGCAGCACGTTCACATACACCATCTGCACACCGAGGGCCCGGCTCCCTATGCCGCTCCCGAGTTCGAAGGGATTTTCCAGCTCGACTCATTTTTCGTCGGCGGGAACGTGCGTAAGGTGACGCAGTCGGGCTACGCCGACTACATTCCCGTCTTCCTGAGCGAGACGCAGAAGCTCTACCGCAGCGGCGTGCTTCCGTGCAACGTCGCGATGATTCAGGTTTCGCCGCCCGACGCGCACGGCTATGTATCGCTCGGCACGTCGGTCGACGCGACGCTGGCCGCCGTCGAATGCGCGCAAACGGTGATCGCCGTGATCAACAAACATGTTCCCCGCTCGTTCGGCGACGCGTTCATTCACGTCGACGACATCGACCTGTTCGTGCAAGACGACACGCCGCTCGAGGAAGCTCATTTCTCGGAGCCCAACGAAGTCGAGACGGCGATCGGCAAACACTGCGCCGCGCTGATCGAAGACGGGGCCTGCCTGCAAATGGGTATCGGCGCGATTCCGAACGCCGTGCTCGCTCAGCTCGGCGGCCACAAGAATCTCGGCATCCATACCGAGATGTTCGCCGACGGCGTGCTCCCGCTGGTCGAAAGCGGAGTGATCAACGGGCGGAACAAGGCGATCGACAAAGGGAAAATGGTCTCCACGTTCCTGATGGGCTCGCAGAAAGTATACGACTTCATCGACAACAACCCCGGCGTCGCCATGATGGATGTCGGCTATACGAACGACCCGTTCGTAATCGCCAAGAACCCGAAAGTGACGGCGATCAACTCGGCCCTTCAGGTCGACCTGACGGGCCAGATCTGCGCCGACTCGCTCGGTACGAAGTTCTACTCGGGCGTCGGCGGACAGATCGACTTCATTTACGGAGCCTCGCGTTCCGAAGGCGGCAAGGCGATCCTCGCCATGCCCTCGACCACGAACAAGGGCATCAGCAAGATCGCGCCCGAGCTGACGCTCGGAGCCGGCGTCGTCACGACGCGCTCGCACGTCCACTGGTTCGTTACCGAGTACGGAGCCGTGAACCTGTACGGACGCTCGCTTCAGGAGCGCGCGCGGCTGATCATCAGCGTCGCTCACCCCGACCACCAAGAGACGCTCGACCGCGCGGCTTTCGAGCGTTACGGCGAGCATCACCACTACATCAAGGCGACGACTTCCGTAAAAAAATAAATCGACGCCCGAACAAAAAGCCACATGCGGTCCGGAAGGCTCCGGACCGCATGTGGCTTTTTTCTGCCGTGCACGACCAGTCGCGACGCGAACATTCTCGACAAGGCATTCCGCAGTACCGGCAAACCTTTCGGTCCGGCCCTTTCCGGGCAGTCTGCGAGCGTTCGCCGCCGCGCGGACGGTTATGCCGTCGCAGACCTTCGCTACCGCCGTCCCCGAGCTACGCAGGGCGACGCCCCGTGCCGTGCAAACAACGCCCGCAGGTATGCTCGCACTCGGAACCGACGGGAAGCCGCCCTTATCCCATGACAAGCGACGGGCGCTCCGAAAGCGCCCGTCGCTTGCATCAGATCAGTCGTTCTCCGGCGTCAGACGGCCGGAGGCCCCTCTTTTCATCGGCGGCGCCGGATCGGCAGACCGGGGCATCGCATCGTTCGCGACGATCGTACCGGTATATTGAATCAGATTGCTGTCGGATATCATATCCAGCACGGCACGGCCCGTCACCCGATAAATCGTAAAAACGAACGCATAGGTCGTCCCCGTTTTGTCCTCGGCCGAGAACGAGACCTTCCACCCGGTATCGTTTTTTTCATTCCGGTAACCGGACAGGCTGTCGGTATCGAAATTGGCGATCGCGTTGTACGTCAGCGCCCGTCCGACAACGACCGGCATGTGCACCTGCAATTGCTCTTTGAAAATCCCGACATAATAGTAGTAGCCGTCGATGATCTGCGACTGCATCCGCGGACTCCACATCATGCTGACGGGCAGGAACTGGAACTCGCCCGACGAGACCAGCGAATCGATCCGCGCCGAGAACCGCTGCTGCCGGACCTCTCTTTCTCGGGCTACGCGCTGGCGACGGTCCGGCACGCCCGGGCCGTCGCCCTGCCCGGCAGACAGGGACAAAGTCGGACAAGCGATCGACAGCACGGCGGCGGAAAGCCAAACCCGTATTCCTTTCATAACAACGGCCTAATAAATCGCCTGCACCGTACCGTTATAGGTCACCGTCGGGTACATTTGCGAGGCGAGCGTCAGCACGGCCTCCCGCGTGATCGAGTAAATCTTGAACGTAAACGTGTAGGTATTGGTCGAGTAGAGATTCGACATGAACGAAACGGTCCACCCGTCCTCGTCCTGCACGGCCGTATACTTCTGAATGTCGAAGGTGATGTAGTTCATGATGGTCAGATGATAAGGCGGAACCTCGCCGACGAGATAAGGCATATCGATGTCTATGTAGTCGCCGCGCATCGACAGGAAATAGAGCACGCTGTAAATCTGGTGCATGTTGCCGGCCGGCTCCTGCTGGAAGCTGTTCGGAACGAACTTGTAGTTGCGGCTCAGCACGACCGAGTCCATATACTTCAGCTCGTTCTGATGACGTACGGCGCGCTCTTCGACACGCTGCTCGTGGTGCTGTTCTCTCTGTTCGCGAGTCATCGTCGACTCGTCTTCGGGTGCTTGGGCCGCGGCCGACAACGCTATCATCGTGGCGACCAGAATCAAATACAGATGTTTCATGGCATTAAAATGGTTTAAGTGACTTTTGCTGACATCGGTCCGTACCCGTCGTCTCGACGGCACGCGGCCGATACGGCGCACTCAAACAAATTCCCTGCCTAAAACATCGAAAACAAGCAAATTAACCCGTTTGGAATATAAAACCGCTGCCGCTTCCTCAAAACCGGCAGTCCGCGTCGTCCCGTCTCTGTCCGAGAGCCCGCCGGGCATCAGCGGATACGGTCCGAACCGAGCCGTCCGTTGCCGAACCATATCTTCGCATACACCGGCAAAGAATCGTCCTCCTCCCAGATAGCCTCCAAATAGTCCGTAATCAGCCGCATCCGTAGCGGCCAGTTCCACAGCTCGTCGATCTCGCCATGCCCGTTATACGCGAGCGTCGCCCGTCCTTCCTGCAGAACGACGATCGTCAGCAATTGCGCCTCGCCCGGATAGGGATAGCCCGCAAGCAGCAGAAGCGTAGGTCCGCTCGTCCAGACACCATTCTGAAACAGTCGCCATCCGTTCTGAACCTTTCCGGGAATCGGTCCCACGCATCCAGTTCCTTCATCCTCAACAGCAGTCGGCTGTCGCACTCGATATCGACGACACAGAAGCAGCCGGGCTCGTTCTCGAAACCTTCCAGCATATACGACCGGATAGCAAACGGTTTCCGAAAGCCGGGCAACGAAATCGTCCGGCTCTCGACCCGAACGGTGTCAAACCCGAGATCTTCCCTCCACAGAAACGGCTCGACGAATCTCGGATTGGCTATTATCTCGCCCTGATCCGTCCATAATGAAAATATCGTCTTCGCTTTGGGCATTCGCGGACACGAAGGCAAGCAACAGCGTAGCCGGCAACAACAGCTTTCTTACATCATTCAATTTCGGGTGATCGGCGGCTTCGTAAAGATTCTATTGCCCCTTGCGCCACTTCAGCAGATTGCCGTCCTGATAGATCACTTCGTACAGCGAAGCGTGCGTGCTCTCGGGCACAGCCTCGGGAAACTGACTGATCGTGTGAATCTTCAACGGATTCTCCGTCAGAGAAGTGATGTAGCGGTCCTTGTTATAGACCAAGGCCGCTTTCCCGTCCCGCAATACGACGATAGTCAAAGGTCCGGGCTCGCTCGCATACACGAAACTGACGAATATCAGCGCATAGGTCGAATCGTCCAACCGCACCAGTTTGTAATAGTCATCCGTCGAATTCGACTCCGTATTAAACTTGTCCCATGCGTCGGAACGCGCCATCCGCAACGCCCGGACTCCGTCGATCTCGACGTCGATGATCCGAAAGTAGCCCGGCTCGGTATCGGCCCAACCCCGGTAATTATACAGCCTGAGCGTACAGGGCTTCCCGAAGCCCGGAAGCGGAAGCGTCTCGGAATACATCTGCTCATAAGGAGTGTTCTGGTCCTCGCAAAAGAACGGATCGATAAATTGAGAGTTCGTCAGAATATCCCCGTTAACGTCTATCGTGTAGATCGAATCTTGTGCCGATGCGTGCGCTGCGACGCAGAGAACGGCCAGTACCGAAAGTAGCCTTTTCATAACATGTTTTTATAAAAAACGAACCGTAAGCTAAAAACCGATGGACCGCACGTTTCCAAAAATTCGGACCAAAATATTGCCGCCATCGAATCGTTCGGTTCTCCGACTAATACTGTTGCGACTTCAAAATATCGCCCTCCTGCCATATTCTTTCATACTCGGGCGCACTGCTTTTGATCGGAGGATCTTGCGGTAAACGCGTCATGGTCGTCATCTCGAAAGACGCTTTATCTCTCCACTGAGTTATATGTCGTTGTCTATTGAAAACGAGCGTGGCTTCGCCTTCACGCAAGATGACGATCGTCAGTTGCTCCGGATCGCTGGCATAATGATACCCCGTGAACAGCAAAGCATATGTCCGCTGTCCCAGATCGACCAGCCGGTAATATTGGTCCGTATACTCATAATCTATAACGAACTTATCCCATGCGTTCGACTGAGCCAGTCTCAAGCACGGTCGGCCGCCGTATTCGATTTCTATGATACAGAAATATCCGGGATCGTACTCGCTGTTCTCATAGTTGTAGAGTCTTATGGTATACGGTTTGGCAAAACCTTGAACCGGCAAAGTCTCGGAATAGATTTGCTCGTACGGAGTCCGCTGGTCTTTCCAAAAGAACGGATCGATAAACGCCGAATCGGAAACCACCTCTCCCCGGGCATTCAACGTGTAAATGTCGTGTTGCGCGACTGCCGGCAGCGCGCAGCACAAAAGCAGCGACGAAAGGATCAGTGTTTTCATCATGGCTTGTCGGGATGATTCGCCACATAAAGAAAATCATTTCCAACGAATTTACCAAGAGAAGCTTCGCTTTCTCCGCATCGTTCAGCCCCGACGATTTCCTAAAGTCAATTTTTCCCCTTGCGCCACTTCAGCAGATTGCCGTCCTGATAGATCACTTCGTACAGCGAAGCGTGCGTGCTCTCGGGCACAGCCTCGAGAAACTGACTGATCGTATGAATCTTCAACGGATTCTCCGTCAGAGAAGTGATATGCCGGCCCTTATTGTAAACAAGTGTCGCCTGACCGCCTCGCAAGATAACGATCGTCAGCAATCCGGGTTCGCTCGCGTAATTGAAACCGACGAATAAAAGAGCATACGTCGAATCGTCCAGCCTGACCAACTTGTAATAGTCGCTCGTCGGAGAGTAATCCGGGTCGAACTTGTCCCAACCGTCTGTCTGAATCATCCTCAACACTTGCTTCGAGCCGCAATCGATCTCGACGATGCTGAAATACCCTCCGTCGTTCTCGCTATTCTTGTAGCGGTACAGCTTGACCGTGTAAGACCCGCTTAAGCCCGGAGTGAACAAAGTCCGGGAATAAAGCGGCTCGTACTCGACCGTCGGATTGATCCACACGAACGGATCGATAAATGCCGAATCGGCAACCACCTCTCCCCGGGCGTTCAACGTGTAAATATCGCTTTGCGCTTTCGCATAACATATGGCCACGCCGAGCATAACCGTTATCAACAAAAGTCTTTTCATTGTTATTTGTAATAATAAAATTCAACATCGTGTATTTTATTCGACCCAAAACTCAGACTCATGCTCTGTTTTTTGGCACGCATCTGATACCCTGTATCCATACATACCGGCATCTTCTTATTATAAGTACCCGACCACTCCATTTCGCCCGGAACGACAACCGCCACATGGCCAGATTCTCCCGGTATCGGATTGACCCAGCCCACTACGACGAACCATCCGTCGTTCGCCATGCGCTGAGCTTCTTCGCCCGATTCCAGCCGCACCCATTCGTCCGGATGGGTGCGCCAATGCTTGACCATATCGTTGGCCCGCATACCGTCCAGATGCTTAGTGTAGCTCGACAGCATTTTGAAAACCAAGTTGACACCGACGTTACATCTGGCGACAGTTCTCCCCGACAACTTAATCACTTCATCGACAGCCAGTCCGGCCGCAGTCGTAATATCCTGCGCAACTATCTGCATCGTACCGACGCCGGCGGTCCCTCCGCCGGACCCTCCGCCGCATGTCCCGTTGCAATGGTACGGATCGGGGCAGCCGGGCTTCGTGCAGGTAATGATCTCGCCCTGCTCTCCGCCTCCCCCGTGAGAGCACGAGCAAGGGAAGTTATGACATACCGGACAGCATACGCACTGCAATTTCAACCGTCCGCATCGTCCGCAATAATCGGGATAGACGTCGGTCGGCAGCAACATATTGCACGCGCTGCAAACCCCGTTCACAAAATTATGAGCTCCGCCCGTACCCGGACACACCTGCCAGTCGCCCCCTCCCCATTCCGAGTTGTAGGCATAGCTTTCGAGCATCATCCGATCGGTGCCCAAATGGAGCGTCGAGACGGCCCGCGCCGAATCGATACCCAACGACTGAGCCCGATCGCGCGGAATCAAGCCGACCGGAATCCGCTTGCCGTCGCGGTGCAGATAGGCCGCAATATACCGCCCCGTGGCTTCGGACAGAATCTCCAACCCGCTGAACCTCTCGTCCAGACGATAAAACGTCAATTCCGTCAAATCTTCGATCGACCGCTGGCAAGGCCCGTCGGCTACGAATGTAGCGATAAAAAAGCGTTTTTCCTTGTGTGCATGAGTACGCAAACTTCTATGACAAAAAAATTATGATTCGATACTACGGGCACATGGAATAAAAAGCGAACGATATGCAAAAAGGGCATGTCTTTTTCTAGACATGCCCCTTCTTACAGATTTCAGACCGGTTTTCAGTCGATCGGCTCGAACACTTCCTTGCCCTCCTGACACAGCGGGCAGACCCAGTCCTCGGGCAGGTCTTCGAATGCCGTTCCGGGCTCGATGCCGTTGTCGGGATCGCCCAGTTGCGGATCGTAGATGTATCCGCACACTTCGCATTTGTACTTTTTCATGGTTGGTCGTTTTGGTTGAACATGCTTTGCGTTGCAAAATCCGGACCCCGCTAATACTTGCAGACGCCCGTATAGGTTTGCGGCGACAGGGCGCGCAACTCCTGCTTGACGCTCTCCGACACCTCGAGCCGCTCGATGAAATCCCGGATGTCCGCCTTGCCAATCGGCTTGTTCGTGCGGGTCAGGGCCTTCAGCGCCTCGTAGGGATTCGGATAGTTCTCGCGGCGCAGGATCGTCTGGATGCCTTCGGCCACGACGGCCCAGTTGTTCTCCAGATCGGCGTTGATCTTGTCGAAGTTGACGATCAGCTTGTCGAGCCCCTTGAGTATCGACTTGAACGCGACCACCGTATGGGCCATCGGAACCCCGATGTTACGCAGTACCGTCGAGTCGGTCAGATCGCGCTGCATGCGCGACACCGGCAGTTTGGCCGACAGATGCGAGAAGACGGCGTTCGCGACGCCCAAATTGCCCTCGGCATTCTCGAAATCGATCGGATTGACCTTGTGGGGCATGGCCGACGAGCCGACTTCGCCCGCTTTGATCCGCTGCTTGAAATACTCCATCGAGACGTAGGTCCACACGTCGCGGCAAAAGTCGATCAGGATCGTATTGATGCGCTTGAAGTTATCGAAAATAGCGGCGATGTTGTCGTAATGCTCGATCTGCGTCGTGGTCTGCGAACGGTCGAGTCCCAGCACGTCGTTGACGAAATGGTTCGCGAACCCGACCCAGTCGACATCGGGATACGCGCACACATGCGCATTGAAGTTGCCGGTCGCTCCACCGAACTTGGCGGGCGACGGAATCGCGCGCAGCAGCGCGGTCTGCTTCTCGATCCGCTCGACGAACACGCGGATCTCCTTGCCGAGCTTCGTCGGCGAGGCCGGCTGCCCGTGCGTGTGGGCCAGCAGCGGAACTTCCTCCCATTCTTTCGACAGCGCGGTCAGCTTGGCCGTCAGTTGCTCGAGCAGCGGATAGTAGACGTCGTTCGACGCATCGCGCAGGCTCGACGGAATCGCCGTGTTGTTGATGTCCTGCGACGTCAGGCCGAAGTGCACGAACTCGCGGTGAGCGCCGAGTCCCAGCTCGTCGAGCTTCCCCTTGACCAAATACTCGACGGCCTTTACGTCGTGGTTGGTCGTTCGTTCGATCTCCTTGACTTTCAGAGCGTCGGCAGCGGTAAAGTCGCGGTACAGATCGCGCAGTTTCTCGAAAGCGCCCCGATCCACGTCGGCCAGCTGAGGCAAAGGCAACTCGCAAAGCGCGATGAAATACTCCACCTCTACCAGCACGCGGTAGCGGATCAGAGCCAGTTCGGAAAAATAGTCGGCCAGCACCTCGCACTTGTCGCGGTAGCGCCCGTCGATCGGGGATATGGCGGTCAGTTCGGTCAGTTCCATCATTACACGCAATTAGAATTTTCAGCTCTCCGGCGCCGGGCGGCACGCTCGCGCATGCGCAGGGCATCCGGTCCCGCAAATATAGCGAAACCTGCGGAATATCCACAATAATTTCGCCAGTGGCAGCGTATTGCGTTACAAAACGGACAAGGCCCGCGATCGGCCATGTCTCCGCGGCGGAACCGTCCATTTCACGGGACTTCGCTCGCAAATGCGAAATTAAATATTACCTTTGTCACTGTCGGGAATATTCTTTGCATGAAACGTTCCCGGGCATCGTTTGCAAGCTATGATACTGACCATCCTGTTTTTCATCGTCGTCGGAATCTACCTGATGGGGCTTGTCGGGCGGCTGGCGCTCGGCTACTGGATTCGTAAGAAACAGCGCGAGTTCGCCGAGAGCGGGCAGGCCGGAGGCTTTTCGCGCACCTATACGTGGGGAGGCCGCAAAGCCTCGCGCTCCCGGGCGGAAGGAGACGTGACCGTCCAGCAGACGCAGGCATCGCCCCGCAAGAAGATCAACAAGAACGTGGGCGACTATGTCGACTACGAGGAGATTAAAGAATAGCATGAAGAATCTGTTCGAACTCATAGGCCGCTACTTCCTGCTGATGGGCAAGGTATTCTCGAAACCCGAGAAGGCCTCGATCTACGGCAAGCGCATCCTGGCGGAGACCGAAAGCCTCGGACTGAACTCGATCGGCATCGTCGCGATCATCTCGGTGTTCATGGGGGCGGTCATCACGATCCAGATGGCCCTGAACCTAGAGTCGCCCTTCATTCCGAAATACCTGATCGGATACGCCGCCCGCGAATCGATGCTGCTGGAGTTCAGTTCGACGGTTGTCGCGCTGATTCTGGCCGGCAAGGTCGGATCGAACATCGCCTCCGAAATCGGAACGATGCGCATCACCGAGCAGATCGACGCGTTGGAGATCATGGGCGTCAACTCGGCGAGCTACCTGATTCTGCCCAAGATCGTCAGCACGGTCTTTTTCTTCCCGTTCCTGACCATTCTGAGCATGATCATCGGCGTGGCCGGCGGCTATGTCGTGAGCATTCTGACCGGAGCGGTCAACCCCGACTCCTACATTATCGGTATCCAGTACGACTTCAAGCCGTTTTACATCACTTACTCGCTGATCAAGTCGTCGACGTTCGCATTCATCATCACGTCCATTTCGGGCTTTTACGGCTATTACGCCGACGGCAACTCGCTCGAGGTAGGCCGCGCCAGTACGAAGGCGGTCGTCGTGAGCAGCATCGTGATTCTGATTTTCAACCTGATTCTCACCCAAGTCCTTCTCACATAACATGATCCGAGCCGAACACATCGTAAAATCCTTCGACGGGCGCATCGTGCTCGACGACATTTCGGCCGAGTTCTCGCCCGGCATCACGAACCTGATCATCGGCCAGAGCGGATCGGGCAAGACCGTGCTGCTCAAATCGCTGGTCGGCCTGCACAAGATCGACAGCGGCAGTATCTATTACGACGACGTGGAGTTCAACCGACTTCCGTTCAAGGAGATGAAGGCTATCCGCGAAAAAGTGGGCATGATCTTTCAGGGAGGAGCGCTGCTCGACTCGTCGAACGTCGAAGAGAACGTCCGGCTGCCGCTCGACCTGTTTACGTCGATGCCCGAGGACGAAAAGCGCGACCGGGTCAACTTCTGCCTCAAGCGGGTCAACCTGAGCAATGTGAACCGCCTCTACCCGGCCGAGCTGAGCGGCGGCATGATCAAGCGCGTGGCGATCGCCCGCGCCATCGTGCTCAATCCGCAGTACCTGTTCTGCGACGAGCCCAACTCGGGCCTCGACCCGATGACTTCGGTGCTGATCGACAACCTGATCCACGAGATCACGCAGGAATACAACATCACGACGGTCATCAATACGCACGACATGAACTCGGTACTCGAGATCGGCGAGCACATCCTGTTCATATACAAGGGGCGCAAGTGGTGGGAAGGTTCCAAACACGATATTCTGGACGCCGACAACCGGGAGCTGAACGACTTCGTGTTCGCCTCGGCCATGGCCAAGCGCGCCAAAAAGGCCGGATTATAACGGAATAATTCTTGCTTTGTCCCGTCCTTTGCGCGGCCTTGCGCCACGAACGGCTGCGATATCCTGCGCGACCGTACGGGAGGCGAAGACGATGGGGCGAAAGCCGTGTTTTCTTAAAAAAATTTAATATAAAAATTTTGAAGCTCATTGATTTTTACGTACTTTTGTGCCGGTGAAAAAGAGCAGTCAATTAACCTTAAATAGTAAAGATTATGTCAAAGATTAAAGTGGGTATCAACGGCTTCGGACGTATCGGACGTCTGGTGTTCCGTGCGGCCATGGCCAAGGACAATGTGGAAATCGTCGGCATCAACGACCTGATTTCGGTAGACTACATGGCTTATATGCTTCGTTACGACACGATGCACGGCCAGTTCAAGGGCTCGATCGAGGTGAAGGACGGCGCGCTGGTTGTCAACGGCCACTCGATCCGCGTAACGGCCGAGAAGGATCCCGCCAACCTGAAGTGGAACGAAGTGGGCGCCGAGTACGTCGTTGAGTCGACCGGCCTGTTCCTGACCAAGGAGAAAGCCGAGGCCCACATCAAGGCCGGCGCGAAGCGCGTCGTGATGTCGGCTCCGTCGAAGGACGACACCCCGATGTTCGTGATGGGCGTCAACAACAAGACCTATGCCGGCCAGACCATCGTGTCGAACGCATCGTGCACGACGAACTGCTTGGCTCCGATCGCTAAGGTGATCAACGACAAGTTCGGCATGGTAGAGGGTCTGATGACGACCGTTCACTCGACCACCGCCACTCAGAAGACCGTCGACGGTCCTTCGATGAAGGACTGGCGCGGAGGCCGTGCCGCATCGGGCAACATCATCCCCTCGTCGACCGGCGCCGCCAAGGCCGTAGGCAAGGTGATCCCCGCCCTGAACGGCAAGCTGACCGGTATGTCGCTGCGCGTTCCGACCCTCGACGTTTCGGTTGTCGACCTGACCTGTACGCTGGCCAAGGACGTGACCTACGACGAAATCTGCCAGGCCATGAAGGAAGCATCGGAAGGCGAGCTGAAGGGCATCCTCGGCTACACCGAAGACGCCGTCGTTTCGTCGGACTTCCTCGGCGATCCGCGCACGTCGATCTTCGACGCGAAGGCCGGTATCCAGCTCTCGCCGCGTTTCGTGAAGGTCGTTTCGTGGTACGACAACGAGTGGGGTTATTCGAACAAGGTTCTCGAACTGATCGAATACATGAACACCGTCAAATAGTTTCCGCAAGGAATCGACAAACAGGAACGGGCTGCCTTAGGTAGCCCGTTCTTTTTTATCCGTTTGCGACCGGCCTCCATCTTCCCGCCTTTACGGTTGCCGGCATTCCCGATACGGTCGGCTTTCCGCCCGGAGGAGGAATCGTTTGGTCCTGCGCGTCGGCAGCGCCGGCCACCGAAGCCAAAGACCTTGCTCTACAACCCATACGCCCATAATTTCTACCGGATCACTTGCGGTAGCGCGTCCTATAACGGCACGGATTTTCTGCGTGTCGGCCGAACGAATGCTCCCGAGCCCAAACCCGAACCCGAACCGAGCCTACTGAAACAAAAGCGCCGCGACTAAAGTCGCGGCGCTTAATATGGGAATCGCACTTCCGCAAGCCTCAGCGGATTGCGGAAAGCCGAGGTTCACTCATTACAGAACCGTATGCAGGATATCGTCCCAGCTCGAGATCGGATCGTTGGCCGTCTCGTTGATCACATCGATATAAGGAGCGAATTTCGCATCCTCGTCGGCCGTACCGGCAGCCTGATACAGGAACCAGATCGGCTTCTTGGCACAGGGCTCTTCGGCATCCTCCCAGCTCTTGCGAAGACCGAAACGCTGATTGGGATTCTGAGCGATTTCGGTCGGATGGTCGAACGGATGCCAGTGGATCGAGTTGATACCAGTCAGCATGTTCATCTTCTTCCAAGCATAGGCGAAGCAGGCGGCCTGATTGGCCAGATCCTCCTCGCTGTACGAAGGCGAAGCGGCCGAGTTCTCCGACAGCCATACGCTGCGCCGCGTCGTCCCCTTATACATATGCTCGGGCATATTGACCCACTTGTCGAGCACCTCCAGATTCTTGAACGTCACCATCGGCGAGTCCATATCGAACGTAGCCTGCGCATCGTTCCACGTCTTGGGATCGATCAGGCTCGACGGATAGGAGTGGTAAGCCAAAGCCCAGCGGAAATCGCCCTCGGTATGCGAATACCCGTTGATACGGTCGAGCATATCCTTCACTACATAGGACTTAGCGTCGTTCGCTACAGCCCACGAATGGGCGAACGAACCGAATATTTCGGCATTCTGATCGTACTGGCGTACGATGTTATAGGCGATACGCATCGAGTTGACATAGGTATCCACATAAGTTTCCATCGTGGGCGAACCCATGTTGGTCCACGAGTAACCCATGTCCACCTCGTTGTGCATGATGAAGTGGTGGATACGGCCGTGCGAGAAGTCGTTACCGCAATAGCGCTGAGCCATGAAATCGAGCGCGGCGGCATAGTAGTTGGCGCTCTCGATCGTCGTCAGGTTCGGCATCGTGTAGCTTCCGCCGTTGAAGTCGGGATGCTGGATCAGCGCCCCGTCCTCGGGATGACCGGCATGGAAAGGCGAACTGGCAGGCGGAATCAGGATGATCGCCGCTACGACCAGATTATTCTGAGCGGCCATTTCCAGATCGGCATCCACTCCTTCGACGAGAGCCTTGTCAAAATAGTAAGTCTTGCCGCCGAACTCGTGTGTCAGATCGCTGCCGCCACCCGAGGTTTTCGAGAAATGAGTCGGCTGAATATTGATCACCGTGCACGAAATGCCCAAATCGGCATAATCGGTCCGGTACGCGGCCTGATCGGCCGCAATGCCGCCCAATCCTTTTTTAGTTCTCAGCACTGCCGCAGGAGCCGAAGCCTTGGTCTGAATCTGATCGGCATAGCGTGCGGCCGAAACGAGCACGTCGTACTCATTAACATGTTTGACGATCGCCCACTTGGACAGCGCGCGGTCGAACTTGAAGTCGCCCCGTGTTACGAAACGGTCCAGCTCCTTGGTGAACGAGCCCGAGACTTCGGTCATATATTCCGACTCGAAATGTCCTTCGAACATGCCGTCTACCATATAAGGCGCTATCTCGACCAAACTGAACGAACCCTCGCCGCTGCAAGTACCGGAAATCGTTACCTTGTCAGTCGTCACGTTCACGTTCGAAACGGCCGACTCGAACGTCTTGGTCAGATAATTCGCTTTGTTGTCGGCCAGCTGGTCCAGTATATCGCCCGTAGCAGCCTCTTCGGCCGTTCTGGGACGGAAGTGAATGTTCCGGATCTCGATGTCGATGCCCTCTTTCTGGCCCAGATCGATGCGCAGGTAATCTTTCGCAGCGCCCCACGACATGTTAATGGCCTGAAAGCCCAAATCGACCGACCACTTAGCCCACGCGTCGCTGTCGCCGGAAGTTTCCTCGCCCGAGACCCTGGAGGCCGGAATCGGACTCGCCTTCATCATGCGCGTCGCGGACAGCGGCTCGGCGAAATAAAGCTCCACGTCCCGTATGGTCGAATCGCTCCTATACTCGAAAGTCAGCACGCATGAATCGGCATTGAAAGCGCCGGCCAGCTTGTCCAATATGAGCTGAGGGTCCGTGCCGGTCGTGCTGACGGCATACTCGAACCGGCCCTGCCGTGTGATGTCGACATCCTTGGACGCTTCGACGGCAACAGTCATATAGGTCGGAAGGTTGACCTCGGGATACGAAGGCACAGGGATCTGCCTGTAATCTTCCGGGTCGTCCTCGCACGCTCCCATCAGCAGCAACGGGACCATGAAAGCCGACCACATCAAAGTGCGAGCGGCGCGTACGCCACGGGAACGCCTTCCCTTTGCAGAGAAGAATCCCGAATTGTTCAAGTTCAGGTGTTTCATATCAATAATCATAATAAGGTTAATGGTTCAATCCGGATACAAGTTTCGGACAGGCCTTGCAAGTAATTATATAGTTTATAGAGGCCTTCAAATCAATTATTTCCGCATTCAGAAAAAGGCCCCTTCCTTTCCGAATGCGTCGAAATTTGTTACAAGATAAAAAGTTTTTCGCAAAAACAGCAAACCTTGTCGGATAAATTTAATCGAAACGTCATACGGCCGGCTTTCCGCCGGAGACCGGACCGGGTCTGCACAACCGGACCGGGCGTGATCCGCCGGAGAACCGGCACTTCGGCCAGTTTTCCGACAAGGCTGCCCGGTCGCTCTTTTCCACAACAGCCGCGATACGTTTTCCCCACTCGACCCGGCAAGTCCCAATACCCTCCTTGTTCGCCAACCGGCCGAAGGCATGCGACAACAAAATATGGCAATGTGTCGTGTGACACATTGCCATATTCACGAGATAGCCCGACGGAGCCGTTCATGTCTCTTATCATATTCCCGGGCTCCCCCCAAAGACATGCCTACGGGTCAGTAAGTATTCGCCGGAGGACTCCACTTCCCCTCTTTCCTTCGGAGCGAATCGTCGCATCGATCCGCCTGCACGACAACAGGAAACGCCATTGCCCGGATCGTCGCGGCTTAGAGAGACGATTGTCCGGTCTCCGCCCGTCGCGCTACATTCTGAACGAGATGCCCCCTACGAAGTTGACATCTTCGGTAGCCGGATTCCAGATCAGATTGGTGAAAAATCCCAGCTTCATACCTTCGGCTCCTTTGATCTCCCAGTTTTACCGGCGTTCAGGAAAACGTTCTGAACATAGAAATCGCGGTCTATGCCGTAAGTCCCGACGGCATTCCAAGGAACCATGCCCACGCCGGCCTTCATATCGATCCCTTTTACGCAGAACGGATAGGCCACCTCGAAATAGGAACCGTAAGCCCGCTTGCCCTTGGCATTAACGTCGGCCGCGCCGAAAAGAATCGTGTACCAGGAGAGCGTGAGGGGAGCCTTCTCCGACACGACCCAGCTGGCGCCGAGTTCCACGCGGTGGGGCGATCGGCCGTCGAACGTGAAATAATTGCGGTTCACGAGTCCCCGGTCCCCGGCGCCGCCTTCCCAGTAGAGATCGGCCAGCGAGAGGGTCACGGGACCCAGCGCATAGGCCAGCGTCAGATCCATCTCCTTATACGAAGTCGAGGCGAAATCCACCGAGCCCCATGCCGTGGCTGAAAACTTGCCGGCCGTCATGGTCAGCGTGGGCTGAAGGCTGACACCGGCCTGAGTAACGCCGCGCCATACATAGGCACTGACGAGATCGGACCCGCCGCTGAAAGAAACTCCCTTGTCCTGAGCCGAAACACGGCCTGCGGTCAACACTCCGGCCAAAGCCAGAGCGCAAATCATAAAACGTTTCATAGTCTAAATTTTCCTTTTTTATTTGGGTTATCGATAATCCTGTTATCAGCCCGTTCCGGGTCTTTCCGTACCCGCTCGCAGGCTTGCCGATCCGATACGCCGCCCCCGTTTGCGGCACGGAAACCGGGGTTTCCGTGCCGCATGTGTCGAAAATCTTAACGGAAAACGGCGCTCAGAAAACCATATCCAATAGCAGCAGAACGATCAGGAAACAAATCATGCATGCCGCCAGTCGCCAGAATGGCTTATCCGGTCTTTTCATAAAATGCGGCGTTCGTTACCGTCCCTGCGCCTCATCGAGAGCGACGTTGAGCTTCAGAACATTGACCTTGTAAGTCCCGAAAAGACCC